>Ga0070741_10000021_pt1 | contig 561993 bp, 525 predicted proteins | sample Coa_R1_4_FD_66440 | JGI IMG/M metagenome (GOLD analysis project Ga0070741, IMG submission 66440) | Surface soil microbial communities from Centralia Pennsylvania, which are recovering from an underground coalmine fire - Coalmine... | ecosystem: Environmental > Terrestrial > Soil >...
CAGGGTCGTCTGTGCGGTCGTCTGCGGCGAGTTGAAGTCGACTTCGAAATACGGCAGAAGCAGCGTTGCCGCCGGCGCAGTGCTGATATCGCAGCTGTCGTCGTTATTCGTCGTCGTCGGTCCAGCACCAGTGAAGAATGCAGATCCAGCCGTCGCGTTCGACGCGATGCGCGGTTGGATTCCTCCAGCGAAGGCGCTGAAGGTAACGAGTACTACCAGAAGTGTTAAAAGCCTGCGGGCCATGAGTGTGGCGCCTCCTTTCACATATCAGGGAAGGTCTACCAGAAACTGAATTCCGGAAGTGTACTTGAGGTCGCCCAATCTTCAATGGTTTTTTTGGCGGGTTTTTGACGGGATGCAGGACGTCGCTCTGATGCAGGTACCCCTACATTGAGTAGCACAAAGCGCAAGGGATTCTCCCCCGGTCAGCGCGTTGTGAGAGAGACGGCAGGCGGATGGTGCAACCCACCATCCGCCTGACTGTTTTTATCCGGCCGGACGCCCCAGCCAGAGCCACGCGATGTAGTCGGTCAGCGGAGGATCTCCACCGATTTCCCGCAACCGCATGTTGACCTGGCCGCGGTGATACGCGCTGTGCATCGTCACCTGAAGCATGCTCTCGCCGAGGCGAACGACGCCGGCCGCTTTGCCTCCCGTCAGCTCCAGCACGCGCTCGGCCCATGGGATCGCGATGATCTCCTGCAATGCTGCTTCGCCAGCGCCCTCCATGAAGGAGTGCACCTCGGCGTGATATCCATACGCCCACTCTGCGATCTCCGAAAGGGCTGCGAAACTCGACAGCTCGCGCAACGCGAAGGGAGTTCGCGTCCAGAGGTGAAGAAATGCTCGCTGGACGAGATGGAGGTGGTGCAGCTTCTCGCGGATGACCGCGTCGCCTGCGGCGGTGCTGTTGCCCAGCGCGGCCTTCAGCACGACGCGATCGGCCCACGTCATGTGAGCGATCAGATCTCTCAGTGCTGCGAGCTGTGACATTCAGATGTCGAGGAGGAATCGTTCGGGATCGGCGAACGTCGCGTCGTATTCGGCCTGCAGATCGGTCTTGTGCTTCCACTCCATCTCGGCGAGCTCCATGAAGAGGCGCCCCAGCTCGGTGTTCGGAACGCGTTCCGCCATGAAGCGGTAGTAGCTTTCCGAATCGCGTTCGCGTTCGAGTGCGAGCTTGAGCGCGCGGCTCATGTCGAGATTGGCCACGTCGTAAGGCAGCTCGACGCTGACGGGACCGGGCTCCGGCGGCGCGTTGCCTACGAGCTCGCGATAGCGGCGCTCGAGCCGCGCGCGGTGTACGAGCTCGCCATCGGCGAGTTGCAGCATGCGATGCCGCACTTCCGGTGTGCCCGCGCGCTCCGCCATCTTCTGATAGTAGAGCCGCGTTTCCACCTCGGAATGAATAGCATTCCGCAGCACCTCTTCGACGGTGGTCTCGAGCGGTTTCATCTGGCGGGACCCGCAGCGATTATACGGCGCGCGCCCGCCGGATCACTGATCTCCGCGGTAGACGTCGGGATTCGGCTTGCTGTCGTCTTCGAACGGCGCCGTGCGGATCGGCTGTCCGAGTCCCGTTCCTCCAGCCCATCCCTGCTTCTTCATCTCGCCGTAGTAGGGGCGCCATCCCATCGGGCCGACAGGGAAGTTCGGCGGCACGACGAGATCGCGCAGGCCGACGACGGCGCGCGCGCGGGTGTCGATCGCCATCTCGTAATCGCGCGTCATGTAGATCGCATCCTCGGGGCAGGCGTCGACGCAGTAGCCGCAGAAGATGCAGCGGAGCAGATCGATGTCGTAGCGCGCCGGGAACTTCTCGCGCGTCCGCTCGTCTTCGCCGGCCTCGATCGTGATGCATTCCGCGGGGCAGGCGGTCGAGCACATGAAACAGGCGACGCAACGCGTCGTCCCGTCTTCGCGCGTGGTGAGGATGTGACGTCCGCGGAAGCGCTCCGAGTAAACGCGCTTCACCTCGGGATAGGAGATGATCGGCAGTCCCTTGATGTTGAAGAGATTCTTCAGCAGATGGCGCAGGGTGATGAGCATCCCCTTGATGACCTGCGGAAGATAGAGACGGTCGCTGAGCGAGAGCGGCGTGCGCTCGACTTTCACGACTCCGGGTGCGATGCGAGTGATTGCCATGCGTTAGCTCTTAGTGATCCAACTCACCAGCGATGATGTTCAGGGAGCCGAGACCCGCGATGGCATCCGGAATGGTCTGCCCGGTGATCATCTGCGGGTACGCCTCGAAGATGGGGAAGCAGGGCGGCCGCACGCGTACGCGATACGGATTCTTCGTGCCGTCCGAGACCACATAGAAGCCGAGCTCGCCGTTGCCGCCTTCCACCTGGAAGTAGGCCTCTCCGACGGGCGGCTGAATGCCGTGCATGATCAGTTTGAAATGGTAGATCAGCGACTCCATCTCGTTGTACACGCGCTCCTTCGGAGGCAGCGCGACATACGGATTGTCGACGATGACCGGACCGGGCGGCAGCCCGCGGTCGATGGCCTGCTGCAGGATGCGCAGCGACTGGCGCATCTCTTCGAGACGGACGAGGAACCGCGCGTAGGTGTCGCCGCCATCGGCGATCGGCACATCCCAGTCGTACGTCTCGTAGCCGAGATAGGGTGATGCTTTGCGAACGTCGTAGGGGACGCCGGTCGCGCGAAGGCAGGGACCGGTGAACCCATAGCTCAGCGCATCTTCCTGCGAGATCGGACAGACGCCGATGACGCGGTCGAGGAAGATCCGGTTCTTCATGATCAGCTTCTCGACGTCGTCGATGAACTTCGGCAACATGTTGACCAGTCGCTGCGAGTTCGCCAGGAAGTCCGCCGGCGCATCCACGGCCATGCCGCCGACGCGCGTGTACGTCGGCAGGAGGCGCGCGCCGCAGCACGATTCGACGAGGCCGAGGATCTCTTCGCGCGGCTGGAAGAGATACCAGAAGTTCGTCAGCGCGCCCATGTCGACGAGGTTCGTGCCGATGCAGATGATGTGATCCGAGATCCGCATGAACTCGGAGAGCATCAGGCGGATGTGCTGCGCGCGGGCCGGCGCCTCGATGCCCAGCATCTTCTCGATCGTCATGCAGTAGCCGACATTGTTGATGATGGCCGAGCAGTAGTTGAGGCGGTCGGTGAACGGAATCACCTGCTGATAGGTGTGCGTCTCCGCCATCTTCTCGAAGCAGCGGTGGAGATAGCCGATCTCGGTGTCGGCGCCGATGATCGTCTCGCCGTCGAGCGTGACGACGATGCGGAGCGTGCCGTGGGTGGCCGGATGGGATGGACCGAGGTTGAGCGTGACGCGCTCGAAGTCGGTGTCGACGTTCTCGAACTTGGGATCGATTTTCGGGAGCAGCTTCGCGACGCCCTGCTCGGTGAGCAGCCAGCGCTGGGCGGGATCGTAGTCCTTGCGCAGCGCGTGGCCCTGGAACATCTCATGGCAGAGGATGCGCCGGAGGTTCGGATGCCCTTCGAATTTCACGCCGAACATGTCGAACGTCTCGCGCTCGTACCAGTCGTAGCCTTTGAAAACGCCGACGGAGGAGGGGATGGACTCATCCTCGGCGACGCGGACCTTGAGGCGGACGCGCTCGTTCGCCTGAGGGGAGTAGAGCTGGTAGACGACGTCGAAGCGCCCGCCGCTGCGGCGGGGATAGTCGACGCCGAAGAGGTCGAGGGGAATCGTGAAGCCGCTGTTCCGGAGGGACGTGAGGACATCGACGATCGCGTTCCTGTCGACGGAGAACGACGGCATGTCCTGTCCGCGCTCCTGCTGCAGCGCATTGTTAGAGATCTTCGCGGCGATTTCTTCGCCGCGCGCGTCGGTCTGGGCCACGTTCGCCGGAACGTACGGCTCGCGGTTCGTCGGTGCGGGCCCGGTGTAGGGGATGGCGGAGAACTTGGTGAGTGTGCTCATGATTCATTGGGCTCGGAGTCTCGCAGGCTCGGGATACCACGCACCCTCGGGCCCCGCGCCCTCGTGTCCCTTACCCTCGTTTGATCTCCCCGCGTTCGATTTTGTCTTTGAGCTTGAGGATGCCGTACATGAGGCCATCAGGGGTCGGAGGACAGCCCGGAACCCAGATGTCGACGGGAATCACCTCATCGATGCCCTGCATGACGTGATAAACGCGATAGAAGCCGCCCGACGTCGCGCACGCACCCATGGCGAGCACGTACTTCGGTTCCGGCATCTGGTCGTAGATCTTCTTGAGGACGGGACCCATTTTGTCGACGATGGTGCCGGCGACGATCATGAGATCGGCCTGCCGCGGCGAGAACCGCACGACCTCGGCGCCGAACCGCGCGACGTCGTAGTGCGAGGAGACCATCGACATGAACTCGATGGCGCAGCATGCGGTGCCGAAGGGGAGCGGCCAGAGCGAGTTGCCGCGCGCCCAGTTCACCATCGTGTCGAGTTTGGTGGTGAGGTACGTGCCGCCTGCGAGGTCTTCGGCCTCGCGCGACGTCTCGCCCGGAAGGGTGATCAGACCCTTCTCCGGACCTTCACCGGGAGCGACGCCCGCCTTGCGGGGAATGATCGAGTCGGGATGTTCAATCTTTTGAGCTGGCATAACTTGAATTCACGCGCTTGCCGCGGGTTGCGGCGGGAAGGCGGCGGCATTTTATGAACTTGAGAAAGTTTTCACAAGGCGCCGGAAGGGGGATTGCGAACGCCCCGTCCGCACATCGAGCCGGAGCTCTATCGCCTCGCCAGGAAAAACGATTCCAGCCGGTCCGCCACGTTCGCCGAGCGCCATTGTTCCGCTACCCCGCGTCCTCGCCGGCGCAGGCGCTCGCGCAGCGCTTCGTCGCTCAGCATCTCGATCAGGCGTTCGCCGAGCTCGACCGGATTGCGCTCGGGAGCGAAGAGCGCGTAGTCGCGCGTCTCATCCCAGGAGAGATAGGACGGGATCTCCGTCAGGATCACCGGGACCCCCGACGCCATCGCTTCCGCAGCGGGGAGCCCGAATCCTTCGGCGCCGTGATTCGGCGCAAGGAGAACGTCACACGAATGCATCAGCCGCGTCATCTCCGCCGTCGTCAGCGCGACATGAAATTCCTGCACGCTGTCCAGCGGCTCTTCGCGCGACGGCGCCCATGGCGACACGCGGATGAGATCGAACTTCTGATGAAACCAGCGGGCGTGAGCGGCCGCGCCGTAACCATCGGGGATGCCTTTCATGTCGCCCTGGGACTGTCCGGAGAGGAGCACGCGGAGCGGCTCATGCTCGCGCGGCGTGCGATCGCGATACAGCTCATCGTCAACTACTTGACCAATCCAGGTCACGTCGCCGCTGAACTGGCGGCAGACATCGGCGAGGTGCTTCGACACGACGAGCTTGGGGATCGGAAGGCGATAGGCCGCGTCGATCTGCTCCTTGATCGCCTCGTACGCGGAGAAGGCGCCTTCGTATCCCTGGCAGAGATGGACGGCGCGCTTGCCTGCGATCTCGTATGCAGCCGGAACGGTCGGCCAGAACGTGCCGACGACGAAGTCGTCATCCTTCGCGCGATAGTCGAGGAAGTTGTCGACGTACACCCATTCGGCGCGTGTCGCCCGCCACGTGAGCGGCAGTCCCTTCGTCACGATCCGCACGCGATGCCCGCGCGCGATGAGCGCGTCGGCATGTGCGAGCTGAATCCGGATTCCGCCGGACAGCTCCGTGTCTTCCATCAGGTACGTGATGTTCATGCGCGCCGGAATACGAGCAGCCGGTACCCGTACACACCCTGATCGTAATGCGCGCGGTAGTTCACGCCGCCATCGACCAGCTCATCGACCTGCGCGTCGGAGAGGCCGAGGTCGAGCGTGAGTGCCGCGCGGTAGCGGGGAAGGCGTTGGCGGAAGTAGTCGATCGTCGGCGCGGCCTGCGCGGAGAGATCGAGCTCCTCGCGTTTCGTGAAGCCGTGGGCCTCCGCCTGTTCGAGAAATTCCGCGAGCGGATGCAGCGTGCCGCCCGGCCGCAGCGAGAACTCGTCGAGCACGATGACGAGGTCGCGCGCGAGCTCCCTCATGCGCGCCCACAAAGAAGCCGCCGGAATGTATTGCGACGACTCCTGAAAGACGACGACGTCGAATTGCTGATCCGATGGGAAGGTCTCGAGCGGCTCGTGCACGATCCGAACGGCTTCACCGTGGCGCTTCCTCGCGAAGACGATCTGCTTGTCGTCGGGCGTGATGCCTGTCGCCGCGAATCCTCTGCGAGTCAGCTCCGCGAGCGTGTCGCCGAGTCCGATCCCGACTTCGAGCAGCGTGGCCGGAGGTTGCGGCAGGCGTGACAGCAGCAGATCCGTCGAGCGCCGCTGCGCGATCGCGATCGAATCGCCGGCGCTTTCGAACAGGCCGTAATGAAGGGCTGCGACGCCGCCCTCTTCCAGCGTCAGGATGTGCATGAACACATTCAACGGGTAATAGAAGTCGCGATAGGGAAGCGTCATTTGCGCTCCCAATGGATCGGCTTCGGGTGCTCGAAGTCGACGACGAGCTGAGGCGAGTAGGTCGTCCAACCATCCGGCGAGCGATAGCGGACGATCAGCGGCAGAACCGGCACATGCTCGAGGCGATAGCCGAGGCGCGGCCGGACGTCGAACGACTGAAACCCGTCGCGGAAGATGAAGCTGTATTGACCATTGGGATAGGGGCCGAGGTTCCAGAAGAGCACACCATCTTCGACGGTGAGATCCGCGCGCAGCGGTTCGACGCGGATCGACTTGCAGATCGGATCGAGCTCCGAGCGCTGAATCTCGCGCACGACGTGCATCCCCGGATCCCAGTTGAAGAGGCGACGGGCATTCAGCGAGCCGTCACACAGCGGCCGGTCATCGTAGAGCGCGCGGCCCTTCGCGTTGTAGAGCGCGATCATCTCGTCCATGGTGGGCGGCGGCGTGGCGGGATCGCGCAGAAGCTCATCCGGAGCGAGGTCGCGCACGGTGCGCGTCTCATCGCTCATTCGCTTCATGAAGCGGTAGGTGGATGACCACTGCGCCCGGTTCACGAGCACGGCGCAGACCATCACGATGCCGAACAGCATTGCGCTGATCGCTGGGCGGATGTTCGTGCGTGAGATGAATGCCGCGCCGAGGATCGCCACGATCCAGCTCATCAGACCGAAGCGCACTTTCATGTCGACTGCCAGCGGCACGATGGGAAGAACCGCGGCAGCGGCGGCCATCAGGGCGACGAAGATCGCGCCCCGCAGCCGCAGCGTGGCGATGACGATGCACACGAGCAGCGCGATCACCATCACGATTCCCGCTGCGCCGCCCGTCGCCACGAACTGCTTGAGGACGCGGACCGGCACCTTCGTGAGAACCAGAGGCCATTCGTTCGGGCGCAGCGTCCAGCCGTAAGGCTTCACACCCTGGCCGAGCATCACGGTTCGCCAGACCGAATAGAGCGCGAGCAGAATGCCATGCGGCAGGAGATGCTTGAGCCGCCGTCGCAGATCGCCTTCCGGCATGACCGCTAGCACGAACGGGAGCGGAACGAATACTTCCTTCGCAGACATCGCGACGAGGTAGAGCGCGGCAGAGGCGAGCGTGAAGCGGCGGTCATCGCGGCGGAAGCCGATGACGGCGAGGATCGCCGCGCCGATCGCGATGCTGATTCCTTCGACGTAGTGGCGCAGCATGATCTGCTGCACGATCTCGATCATCGGCGGCGCGAGGATCGACGTCAGCGCAGCCGCGAATGACCACGCGCGCGTCAGCCAGAGACGCAGGAAGAAGTAGAACATCACCGGGATGATCGCGAAGGCGATCAACTGGTGGAGATAGAACGCCCGTGCATTCAGGCCAAACCGCGCATAGTCGAACTTCATCGACGCCAGCAGCAGCGGTGTGAATACGCGCGCCGGGATGCCGTGCCATAGCGGGCGATCGAAGAAGAGCGCGGGGTAGTCATAGACGATGACGCGCCGCAGGTGAAAAGGGTCGTCATACGTCCACCAGAGCCGGACGATTTTCCGGTAGAGAACGAGCGGCACGATCGCAAGCACGAATGCCGCGAGCGCGTCGAGCCAGCTCTGTTTGGAAGAGGCGGTCATGCGGTCGCGCATGATACAGGCAACCGGCGCGGCGAGAGGCAGGCACTCGCGCTGTCTGTCGCCCGCTGCCTGTGTTACGTTCTCGGCGTGCTCCTTCGCTACGATCCTGGCGCGTTTCGCGACGAATATCGTCATGCCGATCCATTCCCGCACATCGCGTTGGATGGGCTCTTCGAGGATGCGATCCTCGAGGCTGTGCTTCGGGACTTTCCGTCACCCGAGGAGACGAAGTGGGTCCGATTCGACAACGCGCAGGAGAAGAAGCTCGGCTTTTTCTATGCGACGAGCACGATCACGGAGACCGTGCGCCGCTTTCTCGACGCGATGAATTCGTTCGAGATGCTGCTGTTCCTCGAGTCGCTCACCGGAATCGAAGGTCTGATTCCGGATCCGTACTTCGGCGGCGGAGGGCTGCATCAGATCGAGCCGGGCGGGTATCTGAAGATTCACGCGGACTTCAACGTCCATCCGAAGCTGAAGCTCGACCGGCGGCTCAACATGCTGATCTACATGAACAAGGATTGGCGCGAAGAATACGGCGGGCATCTCGAGCTGTGGGACTCTTCGATGAAAGAATGCAGGAAGAAGATCCTGCCTCTCTTCAACCGAACCGTGATCTTCTCGACGAGCGATCGCTCGTTTCACGGGCATCCGCATCCGCTGAACTCGCCGCCGGGAATGACGCGGAAGTCGGTCTCGCTCTACTACTACACGGCCGGACGGCCGGAGGAAGAGCGCTCGCCGGCGCATGACACGATCTTCGTCACGCCGGATTCCGGGCGATGACGTAGAAGCCGGCGGGCAGCAGATCCTCGCGGGCGATCGGCACGCGCGCGTGCTCGAGAATGCGGAGAAGATCGTCGCGGCCCGTGGTCGCGATCACTTCCTGCGGCTCGATCGTGATGGCTTCCCACCCCGCAATGGTCAGCATCTCTTCGATCGTGCGTCGCGTGAAGAATCGCAGATGCCCGACGCAGGTCAGCCCCATGTAGACGTAGTCGAAGCGGCCGTGCAGCAGGTCGGAGATGATCGCCGCGTTGGCGATGTTGGGAAGTGAGAGGAGGAGGCGCCCGCCGGGCGCGGTGACGCGGCGCAACTCGGAGAGGAACGACCAGGGCTCGTCGAGGTGCTCGACGATGTCACCGCCGATGATCCAGTCGAAGCGCTCGTGAATCAGCGAGACGACTTCGCGGACATCGCCGCAGAAGACCTCGTCGATTCTCTTCCGCGCAATCGCTGCGGCGCGCGGATCGATCTCGATTCCGACGACGCGGCATTTCTGTCTTCGCTTCAGAGCCTCGCCGAGCGGAGCTTCGCCGCAGCCGAATTCGAGGACGGAACGCGCGTCCGTGGAGATCCGCGCGAGCAGATCGAGCCGAGCCTGGCCGCGCAGCGAGCTCCAGCGATGGACGTAGTCATTCATCGAGATCGCCACGTCGAGCCCTGCCAGAGCGCGGCGCGGAACTTCATCCGCTTCCTCGAGAAACGCGGTGGGACAGAGATAGATCGCGGGATTCGAGCGATCCCACTTCACCCGTTCGACGTGGTCCGGCCGCTTCTGCATGTCGCTCGCGACGTCCTGCAGTTCGCGAAGCGTGAGGTATGGCGAGACCGGCGTGCCGCGCTGTTTGTCGTTCTCCGGCTCATTCGTCACCGGAAGAGCAGCCGCCGCACCGGTCGCATCGAGCACTTCTCCCAGCCGCTGCGCGAGATTTCGCGGAGGGACGACGAGAGGATCGGTGACGACGAGAACATCGTCGCTGGCCACCTCCGCCGCGGCGAGGGAGGCCGGCTCTTCCGGATCGTAGAATACGAGATCGCCGCCGCCGGCGCGGAGCAGCAGTTGTGTTTGCCACGAGGCATAGCGCTCCTCGATGGCCGGATGATCGAACCGGGGGTAAAGGATGGACGGCGAACCGGGCATAGCGGCGCACATACTACCTGTTACGATCGCCGCAGATGTCCACCGTCTCCGCCACGCATATCGTCAATCCGTTTCTTCACATCGATGAAGAGCGGATCTATAACCCGCTGACCGACCGCACGCTCGTTCCGGGAGACCCGCTGTATGCGCATTTCCGCGCGTTCGAAGAGGGGAGTGGTTCCGATGTTGTCCTCGAGCGCGAGGGATGGATCGTGCCCGCGGGGAGCGATCTGTCGGCGTCGCACCGCCTGAAGATCGTCTCGCTCGAGACGCTGACGACGTGCAATCAGAAGTGCTACTTCTGTCCCGTTTCGATTGCACCGCGCGCCGACTACGCGATGCCCGATTCGCTGTTCGAGGACATCGTCAACCAGTTGACGAACTGGCGCGACACGATCGAGAGCGTTTTTCTGCAGAGCTACAACGAGCCGACGCTCGACCGGCGATTCGTCGATCAATGCCGGCGCATTTTTGCCGCAGGCCTTCCCGTCGCGGTCCTGAGCAATGGCTCGGGTTTCACCCCGGCCAAGACGGATGCGCTGATCGAAGCCGGACCGCTTCGCTATCTCTGCATCAACCTTTCGACGCTCGATCGGGAGCGGTATCAGCGCGATCGGGGCGAGGATCATCTTCCTGCCGTGCTGCGCAATCTCGATTACATGCGCGACAAGCCTCTCGCCACCCAGATGGCCATCGTCGTCCTCGGTACCGGCAACGATGCGCATGAAAGCGATTACCAGGCGATCCGTGAGCGCTTCGCCGGCAGCCGCTTCGAGATTCGCAAGGACGTCGTGATGGATCGCGCCGGCTGGCTCGAAGTGGGGATCCGGCCCGACGAGCGGAAAAGCCGCCTCGCCGGCTGCGACAATGTCGGCTCGAGGCCGCTGCAGCATCTGCACATCACGCCTCACGGCAGATGCGTGCTCTGCTGTGAGGACTACGACGAGAAGTATGTCGTCGGCGACCTGACGAAATCATCGATCGCCGAGGTGCTGGCAGGCCCGGAGATTGCGACGCTGAGGCGGTGGGTATACGGAATCGAGGACGCTCCCGATGACTTCATGTGCCGCAACTGCATCTTCGCTCGCGGGCGCTGAGGTTGCTAATATTTCGCGGATGCGAGTACGAAGTCTGTTTCTGATTCCGATCGTTGCGCTGCTGGTTGCGTGTCCGCAAAAGGGGAATGCTCCTGCCGCCGGAAAAACGGTCGTTCGCACGAAGGTTGTACCGTCGGACGGCAGCAAGGCCCACATCAACGAGACGCTCCCGGTCGATATCTCGGTGCTGGAGCGATCTGCGATGGGTTCGAAGGTCGATCCGAGCGGGAAGGTGATCGACTCGAAGGACACGTTCCAGGTGGGCGAGCCGGTGTATGTGACGATGTGGCTGAAGGAGTCGCCGGGAGGCCTGCAGACGAGCGTCCGGTTCCTCGACGCACACGACAAGGAAGTCGCCTGGCCGAAGACGAACATGAATGGCAAGAAAGTCATCACGCAGCGCCTGGACACATCGAAACTGGCCCCCGGCACCTATCACGCCGTCTGCTACTGGGGCATGAACGAAGAGCGCGACTACCCCTTCAAAATCGAAGGCAAGAAGCACCGTTAAGTTGGTTTTCGGGGGTCACACCTGGAAAATCAACTTAACGGCGAGGTGTGGCGCGGAGTTAAGTTGATTTTCCAGGTGTGACCCCCGAAAACCAACTTAATTTTGGGCGGGGTCGCCGCCTTCGCGGCGGTAGGGGGCCAGGAAGCGAAGGCTCTCGATGCGTGACGTGAGCTCGTTGCCGACGCTTTCGGCGCGGCTGATCATGTCGTCGATCTCGAGGAGGCGCTGCTTCTCCTCGACCTCCAGATTGAGCGACATGATGAGCGCATTCGTCAGCGCGTCGAGACCGACGGTGTCGATCTCCGGCACTGCCGACTGTTCGGGCAGATATCGCAGGTACTGCCGCGAGAGATCCGCGAGCCACTCCCGTTGCGCGTACGCCTGATCCACGGTTCGATGCGATTCGGGTTGTGCGATCACGCGCGCCGTCCGATAAGGAATGCTCGATACCTCATCGACGACGCGGAATCGCACATCACCATGCAGGAGGATGTTGAAGCGCCCATCCTCGAGCGGCACCGCCTGCTCGATCGTCCCGACGGTTCCGCAGAGATGGATCGGCGGCGCGCCGAAGTAGTCAGCTTCCCATCCGGGTCTCAGCAGCACGATCCCGACTCGCTGATCGGTATCGAGCGCGTCGGTGATCATCTGCCGGTAGCGCTGCTCGAAGACATGAAGCGGCACTCGCGTGTTCGGAAAGAACACCATGTTGGGCAGGGGGAAGAGAGGCAGCAGAAACTCCCCCTCCGGAATCGGTGCCATGCACATAGTGTCCTACACAAACCATCGATCGGCCATACGTTCGATCTGTTCGCGCGCGGCACGCGTGCGGCGCAGCAGGAAGCCGCCGATGGCCGGCGTTCGCGCGAAGCGCAGCGCCTGATCGAGTGCCGCCGGATGGGAGAGGAGCCGCGCCACGCTCCGGCTCCATGCGATTCGCGGCGCGAACATCGCCGCGTGTGCGCGGCGGTAGGCATCCTCCGCCGCACCGCGATCGTGCAGCGCCTTCTCGATGTGCGGCGCAGCGAGGAGCGCGGACTGGATCGCCATCGCCATCCCGTTGCCGGTCAGCGGATCGATGACTCCCGACGCATCGCCGACCATGAACACTCCCTGCTCCACGGCCGAACGCGCGCGGAAGATCACCGGATCGCTGGAAAGAAAACTCTGCTGCGCCGGCGCAAAGCGTCCGTACAACGCGTCGAGCGGCTGCTCCTCTCGCCGGATCTCCTCGACGAAGCTCTCCCACTTTCCCCGGTGCTGCCGGAGACGATCGCCGTGCACGAGTCCGCAGATGTTCGTGATTCCATCTTCGACATCATTGACGCCGAGATAGCCGCGGGCGAAGGAGTAGAGCTCGATGACACCCGGTTCGTGTCTTCCCCGATAGTGCCTTTTGAATCCGAAGCTGCGATGCGTGCGGTCGCGGATAAAGGCTCGCGACAGCTGCTGATCGAAGCGGCCCCAGCGCCCCCAGGCGCCGGCAATCACTTTGCTCCTGATCTCGACTCCGTTGCAGGTGAGCGCCCGATGATCGCCGATCGCAGGCTCGCCTTCGAGTGCCACCGCCCCATTCGCGAGCGCCGTGCGATACAGCAGATCGTCGAACAGCATCCGCGAGATGCCGCGCGCTTCGTTTGGAAACGGGAACTCGTACGTGCGACGCCGCGAAACGATCCGGCAGCGATCGATGGCCGATGCGCCGCGGAGATCGACTCCCATGCGCTCCAGCACCGGGAGCGCGTCGTACGAGAGAAACTCGCCGCACACCTTGTCGCGCGGGAAGGTGTCGCGGTCGATCAGCAGGACGGCGTGGCCGCGCTTCGCGAGCAGCGCGGCCAGCGTGGAGCCGGCCGGTCCCGCGCCGATGATCGCGACGTCTACTTCCACAACAGAATCCCGAATCGAAACGGCCATGCGCTCACGATCCGCTTCTTCGCCGCCGTGATCCGATCGACGATGTGCTGGACTTCATCGATCGTGTAGCCCCGCCGGATCGAGCCGGGTGCGTCGAAGCGGGTGATGCGGCCGAACACGCGCACGAGGCAGAGGAACTGGACGAACAGCAGCGGAAGCCTGTGCCGCTGCGTGTCGTTCACGACGACGCCCCTGCTCGCGACACGGAGAGATTCCGTCAGGATGTGCGCGTTGCCGTCCGGCGTGAAGTGATGAAAGAAGTGAGCGGACGTCACGACATCGGCGGCGTTGTCGCGAAAGGGAAGATGCCGCGCGTCGCCGACGACGCGATGGATCTTCGGATCGCGGAAGTATCGAAGGTGCTCGATCTTGAAGTCGACTCCGACGCGGAATCCGCCGAGTTGCTCGAGGAGGTCGGACGTCCCGGTGCCGATATCGATCACGCTGGCCGGCGCCGGACTGCTGCCGGCCCATTTCGCGAGCAGCCGGCGATAGATCGCGCGGCCGCCGAGGTATTTGTTGATGCGGCGAAGGTCGCGAAGCGAGCGCTCCATGTCCTCGCGCGGCGCGTCCTGCTCGTCGAGAAGCTCCGGCTCGTCGATGCGCTTCACGGCCGCGTCAGCACCAGCGCGGAGTTTTTTGAGCCGAACGCGATCGTATTGCAGACCGCCGCCTCGAGCTCGGCGCGCCGTCCGAAATCAGGGATGTAGTCGAGATCGCACTCCGGATCCGGCGTGTCGAGATTGATCGTCGGAGGGAAGACGCCGTCGCGGAAGGCCATCAGCGTCGCTGCGACTCCCGCGGCACCGCAGGCTCCTTGCGGATGTCCGATCATCGACTTCGTCGCCGAGCCCGCGAGACGCGCCGCATGTCTGCCGAACGCGCGCTTCACGGCACGCGTTTCGATGCGATCGTTCAGCTCCGTCGACGTGCCGTGATAGTTGATGTAGCCGATCTGCTCCGGCGCGACACCCGCTTCCTTCATCGCCAGTTGCATCGCGCGCGCGGGCTCTTCGCCGGAGTCATCCATCCGTACACGATGATACGCATCGCACGTCGATCCATAGCCTGAGACGACGGCGTAGACATGCGCGCCGCGCGCGCGTGCCGTCGACTCGCGCTCCATCACGAACATCCATGCACCTTCGCCGAGCACGAATCCATCCCTGTTCCTCGTGAAGGGCCGCGACGCCGCTTCGGGATTGCTGTTGTAGGAGCTCGAGACGATTCGCATGATGCAGAAGCCGGTCATGATCCCTTCGGTGATCGTCGCGTCCGCACCGCCGGCGATGACGTAATCAACCACGCCGAGCTTCAGGTTGCGAAACGCGTAGCCCAGTGCATCCGTCGAAGACGTGCAGCCGGTGGAGATGAGATGCGAGAAACCGTGAAGGTCATAGGCCATCGAGATTTCAGAGGCGAGTGTTCCCGGAGTTCCCGATGGGATGGCATAGACCGAGGCCTGCTTGTACGCGCCGCGATACCAGAGCTCGTACATGCGCTCGCTGAACTCGATCGCGCCGCCGCCCGAGCCGAGCATCACGCCGATGTTGCGGCGTTCTTCGAGGGTCATGGCCGGCGGGTCGAGCCGCGCGTCGCGCAGCGCTTCATCGGTTGCGGCGATCGCCATCGGCACGACGCGTCCGACGTGCTTGAGGTTTTTCGAATCGATCCACGTCGCGGGGTCGAAGTCGATCTCGCCGGCGACGCGGCAGGGAAGCGAAGAGGCGTCGAACTGCGTGATCCTGCGCACGCCGCTGCGCCCCGCGCTCAGCGCGGCGAAATACTGCTCGCGTCCTATGCCGTTCGGACTCAGTGCGCCGAGCCCGCTGATGACGATCCGCTCGTCGTTCATTCGCCTTTTGCTTCGAAGCGCGATGGTAGCATCGCGCCCCAAATCTCTCGTGAGGTGTAACCGTGCGTGTCCGCATCATTTTCAGCGCAATCATTCTTTCATCGATCATGACGCCTTTACGGGCACAGCAGCCGGCAACGGCTGCGCCGGCGGCGGATGATCTCGCCAGACGTGCAATCGACGTGCTCGCCGGACCGGCGTGGGAGAAAGCGCGCTACTTTTCCTTCGCGTACAACATCGTTCACGACGGAAAGATTACGGCGTCCTTTCCGCAGCGATGGGACCGCGTCACCGGCCAGTACCGCGTCAGCGGCCGCGATCCGCAGGGAAATGATTTCGTTGTCATCATGAACGTCAACACGAAGCAGGGACGTGCATGGAAGAACGGCATCGAGATCAACGAGTCAGGCATCTTCGACCTCGGCTTCCGCCATTTCATCAACGACACGTACTGGCTGCTCATGCCGCTCAAGTCGATGGATGCCGGCGTCCATCGCGAGTACGTCGGAGAGCGAGACGACTCCTGCGGCCACTCGTGGGACGTGGTGAAGCTCACGTTCGATGCGAACTACGGCCTCACGCCCAACGATGTGTACTGGATGTGGATCAATCGCGACAGCGGCATCGTCGACGAATGGGACATGCGGCTGCAGACGATGAAGGCGGACGACGTGCCGATGTCGGTCTACTTTCACGACTACCGGCGCGTCGGAGGATTGTTGATCTCGACGAAGCGCGAGATTCGCGGAAAGGCGAGCAGCATTCACCTCGACGACCTGAAGGTTCTCCCTGAGCCGCCGAAGGGGGCGTTCGACGCGCCGGCGAAATGAGGCAGCAGGATGGAGCTGGTCCTCTCCTGCTGCCTGTTGCCGATCCAACTACGGCACGCTGATGTGATCGACGACGCGCGTGACGCCGGGCACCTTCTGCGTGTCCGCAACCGCTTTCGATCTGTCGGATGCGCTGAGATGGCCGTCGAGCGTGACGACCCCGCCGTTCACATCGATATGGAGGCCGGTGATGCCGTCGGCGGTGAGGTTCTTACGCACCTCGGTTTCGATCGCCGTATTGTCGAGCGGCTTGGGTGTGACACGGTTCCAGTTCGAGCATGCATTGAGCGAAACCACAAGCGAAGCGGCTGCGATCAGCGAGTAAATCGACGTCTTCATTTCATGTTCTCCTGTTCGCTGGAAGAGCAAGTGGCGAGCCAGTCCTTCCTCGGAATCTTGTGCTAATCTCGTTCGCGGTCTTCTCATGACGCTGCTACGTATTCGGTTGTTCGGTGGTCTGTCAGCGATCGATCACCGGGGCAACGCTCTTTCGATCGGCAATCGCAAAGCGAGAGCGCTGATCGTCTACCTGGCGCTGAGGGGAGAGAAGAGCTCGCTGGCCGAGGCAAGCGAGCTGATCTTCGGAACCGGCGACGTGACGGCGCTGCGGGCACTCATCCTCGACATCCAGTACGCCCTCCGCTTTCTGCCGCCCGACGTCATCATCGAAGATTCGGAATCCGTCCGCTTTCATCCTGACAATGTCGTGGTCGACACGCAGCGATTCGACGTGCTGTGGGAGTCGGAGTCGATCAACGCCGTTCGCGAAGCGGCGGAGTTGTACCGCGGCAGCCTGCTCGAGAATTTCATCAGCGAGATCGAACCGTTCGATGCGTGGGTGGCGGTACAGCGTCTCAAGTACTGGCACGCTGCGATTGCCGTCTTCGGCCGTTTGCTCGCAGCGCAGGTGAAGGCCGGCTGGTGGGAAAACGCGGTGGACACGGCGGGGCGGCTGCTCTCGCTCGATCCGTCGCAGGAAGTCGTGCATCGTACGCTGATGCGGCTCCAGCTCGAGCAGGGACGGCCCGACTCTGCGCTGCGGCGGTATCAGGAATGTGCAGAGATTCTCCGGCGCGACTTCAAGCGCGAGCCGAGTCAGGAGACCGAGCGTGTGCACGAAGAGATCGTCGCCGCGCTCGAGCGCTCGCCTGCGCCGCGCGAAGTGCAGACCGCCCGTCCCGATGGCCCGGTGCTCGTCCTTCTCGTCGAAGACGACGCCGTCTCCTCGGCTCTCATCGAGGAGTATCTGATCGATGCGGGCTATGAAGTCGTGGTCGTGCCCGATGGAGGAGAGGCGCTCCTCGAGCTCGGGCGGCGGCGCTTCGATCTGCTGATCGTCGACATCAATCTCCCGACGCTGAATGGTCTCCGCCTGTTCGAGATCATGATGCAGAAGGGGATTCAGACGCCGGCGATCTTCATTACCGGAGTCGCCGGTGCGGAGATCGAGGCAAGGTCGCTGGAGCTCGGTGCCGCGGGGTTCCTCCGGAAACCGATCCGCAAGGATGCATTGCTGCCCCGCATTCGCAGCATCCTGCAGCGGCGTGAGCGCGCAGCGCTTTGAGCGATTCGATTCTGGCGGCAGTCGGCAGCAACCTGCGCCTCCTCGCGCGTGTGCGTGAGGTGCTCGCGCGCCAGACGCCCTTGTCGCTCGCGGACATTCAGTCGGCTCTGGAGCGCAGCGATGCGCGCGCGTTGTACCTGGCGGCGCACAAGTTGAAGGGGAGTGTCAGCAACTTTCCGGGGGCCGCGGTGATCGACATTGCGGCGGCCGTCGAAGCAGCCGCAGCAGAAGACGATCTCGATCGTGCCCGCCAGCTGGTTCCCCAACTATCCGTTGCACTCGACGAACTTCTTGCGCGCATCGATGTTGCGCTTCGGGGAAGCGCGCCTCATCCCTGACATCAGAAGCCGCAGGTGCCGTCTTCCACGTTCTTAAGATAGAACGAGAGGGACTCGAGGTTGATGCGCAGGTCGACGGACTTCAGCTTCACGCCGGGGCGTAGGCGAATCTGAATCGGCGCGAAGTTGAGTACTGCGCAGATGCCGGCATCGACCAGTGCGTCGTAGGTGTGCTGGGCCGCGGGGGAAGGGACGGCGATGATGCCGATCTCGACGGAGCTCGTGCGGATCGTGGTGCTGAGAGACGCGAACGGTACGACGGGGATGCCGCTGCGGGAGGTCTTGCCGAACTTTGCGGGATCGCTGTCGGCGAGCGCGATGATGTGAAAGCCGCCCTCGTTGAAGCCGCCGTAGTCGGCGAGCGCCATGCCGAGGTTGCCGGCGCCGGCGATGATCACGTTACGGGTGCGATCGAGACCGAGTGTGTGGATGAGGTGCTCGCGCAGTGTCGCCACGTTGTAGCCGACGCCGCGCGTGCCGAACTCGCCGAAGATCGCGAGGTCCTTGCGGATCTGCGCGGAGTTGAGATGGAAGCGCTCCGCGAGCTCGTGCGAAGACACGGTCCGCTGCCCGATCGATTCGAGAAAGGTCAGGCAGCGGAGATAGACGGACAGCCGGCCGGTGGTCAGCTCCGAGATCGCTTCGCGTTCAGGCGCGCGTTGGGACATGAGATCAACGGAAGATTTCGCTTGCTGCCTGTCCTGCAATCCTGAAGAGCGGTCCGGGGAACAAGCCGATGCCGATGATGCCCAGAATCGAGATCGCCATCGCACCCGTCGCAAAAACGCCGCTGTCGGTTCCCGGAGTCGCCTCCGTCGCATCCTTCATGAACATGAAGTAGACGACGCGGAGATAGTAGTAGACCGAGACGATGCTGGTGATGATGCCGGTCAGAGCAATCGCCGTATGGCCCGACTCGATCGCGTTCTTGAAGATGTAGAACTTCGACATGAACCCTGCCGTCGGCGGAAGGCCGGACAGCGAGAACATGCAGATCGTCATCGCGAAGCCCTGGAACGGCCGCCGCCAGAAGAGCCCTGCGATGTCGTCCAGCGTCTGCGGATCGTTCTGATTCTTCGACAGCAGCGACACGACGCCGAAGGCGCCGATGTTCATCAGCGCGTAGACGATCGTATAAATCGCGATCGCGGCGACGGAATCGTCGCGCAGCGTGATCATGGCGATCATCATGTAGCCGACGTGCGCGATGCCGGAGTAGGCGAGCATGCGCTTGAGGTCGCGCTGCACGATCGCAACGGCGTTGCCGACGATCATCGACAGCACCGACAGCGCGGTGACCATCTTCATCCACTGCACGTGGGGAAGCGCCGGCGACATCGCATAGAAGATGCGCGCGAGCGCGATGAGCGTCGCCGCCTTCGGCGCGACCGACAGCCAGCCGGCGACGGGCGACGGCGCACCCTGGTAGACGTCCGGCGCCCAGCCGTGGAACGGCGCGAGCGCGAGCTTGAACCCGAGCCCGGCCATCAGCAGGACGAACGCCACGGTCAGCATCGGATTCGCTGCCGCGTCATTCGTCGCGAACCACTGCGCCATCGCGGTGAGGTTCGTCGATTGCGTTGCGCCGTAGAAGAGCGCCGTGCCGTACAGGATGAATCCCGTGGCGAACGCCCCCATGAGGAAGTACTTCAGGCTCGCCTCATTGGCGATGACGAGCCGGCGGTGATAGCCGACGAGCACGAAGATGCAGATGGAGACGAGCTCGAGACCGAGGATGACGATCAGGAGGTCGAGGCCCTTGGCCATCATCATCAGGCCGACCGTGCCCCACATCAACAATGCGTAGAACTCTCCGCCATCGATTCCTTCCCGCTGCAGGTAATCGCCCGCAAAGAGCGTCGCGAGAATCGCGGCGAGGAGGAACGTCATGTCGAAGAGCTGCGTGATCTCGCTGATCTGGTACGTGCCGCCGAAGAACAGGCCGCCCGGAATCGCCCGCTCGACCCACACGGTGGCGACCAGGATGATGACCGCGATCGCGGAGAGAACGCTGCGGCTCTTCGGCGCAAACGCGTCGATCAGAATCAGCAGCATGCCGCCAACGCAGAGCAGCAGCTCCGGCATCAGCGCATTGATCCACCCCGCTTCGACCAGAGGTGTGAGGTTCATCGCGCACCTCCATGAATGGCAAGCTCTCCAGCTTGCCCGGACAACGCGGGTGGTTGTCCTACACGTGCCTGCAAGACTTTGTGCTCCCGCTCGTGCTGCACTTGCGACAGCAACTGCTGCACGCTCGGCGACATCCTGCTGAGGAACGTATTGGGGTGCACGCCGATCCAGACGATGAAGACGAAGAGCGGCACGAGCGCGCCGATCTCGTTCCATGCGATCTCCGGCACGTTCCTGTTTTCCTCGTTCGTGATCGGGCCGTAGAAGACGCGCTGGATGAGCCAGAGCAGATAGATCGCGGCGAGGATCACACCCGTTGCGGAGAGAATCGCCGCCGTGGGGTGCGTCTGGAACGAGCCGCTGAGAATCAGGAACTCACCGACGAATCCGTTGAGACCCGGCAGCCCAACCGACGACAGCATCGCGATCACGAAGCAGACCGCATAGACCGGCATCGTCTCCGCGAGGCCGCCGTAGTCGGCGAGAAGCCGGGTGTGGCGCCGCTCGTATACGACGCCGACCAGAAGGAAGAGCGCGCCCGTCGACAGACCGTGATTCACCATCTGCAGAATCGATCCTTCGATCGACGTCTGATTCAGCGCGAAGATGCCGAGGACGCAGAAGCCGAGATGCGACACCGATGAGTAAGCGACGAGCTTCTTCATGTCGGGCTGCACCCAGGCGACCAGCGCGCCGTAGATGATGCCGATGACGCTCAGCGCGATCAGCACCCCCGCATACTTCGCCGTCGCCTCGGGGAAGAACGGCAGGACGAAGCGGAGAAACCCGTACGTCCCCATCTTCAGCATGACGCCGGCGAGGATGATCGAGCCGCCGGTCGGCGCCTCGACGTGAGCGTCAGGCAGCCAGGTGTGCAGCGGGAACAGCGGAACCTTGATCGCGAACGCGAGCGCGAAGGCGAAGAAGAGCAGCGCCTGCGTGTACGACGACAGATTCGCGGCGGTGCCGTAGAGATCGGTGATCGTGAACGAGATGAGCTGCGTTTCGTGGTAGTGCTGGAAGACGAGATAGATGATGCCGAGCAGCATCAGCAGCGAGCCGGCGATCGTGAAGAGGAAGAACTTCACCGCGGCGTAGATGCGGTTCTTGCCGCCCCAAACGCCGATGATCACGTACATCGGCAGCAGCGTCAGCTCGAAGAAGACGTAGAAGAGGAAGAGATCGGTCGCGGCGAAGACGCCGACGGTGCCCGCTTCCATGATCAGGAACGCGATCACATACGCCTTCGGATGTTTGTGAATCGTGTTCCACGATGCGAGGAAGACGACCGGCGTGAGCAGCGTCGTGAGGAGAACCAGCCAGAGCGAAATGCCGTCGACGCCGAGGCCGTAGCGGATCCCCCATTGAGGAATCCAGTCGAGCTCCTCGGGGAACTGCATGCCGGCGAAGCCTTCTCTCCAGCCCGTGACGAGGCCGAGCGAGACGACGAACATCGCGGCGGAGACGAAGAGGCCGATTCCTTTGATCGCGTTCACCCACGAGCCGGGCATGAGCGCCAGCACGAGAGCCGCGATGATCGGAATCCAGATCAGGGAGCTGAGCAGCAGAATCACGAGATCACCCACATGAAGACGATCACGCCGAGGAACAGCATCAGCGCGTAGTTGCGAACGTTGCCGGTTTGAAAGAAGCGCATCAGATCCCCGAAGCCCTGCACGATGTAGCCGAGCATGGCCGCGAGGCCGTCGATGATCGCGTCGATGAACTTCCAGAAGAAGAGAGAGATCTTTTCGAGCGGACGGACGATGATCGCTTCATAGAGCTCGTCGACGTACCACTTGTTCTCCATGCCGCGTGCGATGGCGGGAGAGCTCTGCGCGAACGATTCGTCGGCTGCGAGCCCGCGCTTGTAGAAGCGGACGTAGGCGAGCCAGGTACCAATCGCCGCGATGATCGTGGCGACGATCATGAGCGGGACTTCGTTGGCGATCGCGAACTCGCTCTCGCGGCCTTCGATCTTCGGATAAATCGGCTCGAGCCACTTCGCCAGCGTGTGATGCCACGCGAGCGCGAACCCGCCGATCGTCGACAGAGTTGCGAGAACGATCAGCGGAATCGTCATCGTTGCCGGCGATTCGTGGAGGTGGTGCTCCTGTTCGTGTGTTCCACGGAAGTCGCCGAAGAACGTCAGGAACACGAGGCGGAACATGTAGTACGCGGTGCAGAGCGCGGCGACGCTGCCGAGGCCCCACACGAGGTAGCGGACGCCGGCCGGGAGATACGGCGACGAGAGCGCGGAACCGAGGATCTCGTCTTTCGAGAAGAAGCCTGCGAACGGCGGGAAGCCTGCGATCGCGATCGTCGCGATCAGGAACGTCCAGTAGGTGATGGGGATCTTCGACCTCAGCCCGCCCATCTTGCGGATGTCCTGCTCGCCCGACATCGCGTGAATCACCGAGCCCGAGCCGAGGAAGAGACAGGCCTTGAAGAAGGCGTGCGTGACGAGATGGAACACGCCGGCGGTGAATGCGCCGACGCCGACGCCGATGAACATGAAGCCGAGCTGCGAGACGGTGGAGTAGGCGAGGACCTTCTTGATGTCCCACTGCCGGATGCCGATGGTTGCTGCGAACAGCGCAGTGACCGAGCCGACGATTGCGACGACCATCATCGCGTCGGGTGCAAGCCGGTAGAGCGCGTTGCTGCGCGCGATCATGTAGACGCCCGCGGTGACCATCGTCGCCGCGTGGATGAGTGCGGAGACCGGCGTCGGGCCGGCCATCGCGTCCGGCAGCCACACGTACAACGGAATCTGCGCCGACTTACCGCACGCGCCGAGGAAGAGCAGCAGACAGATTGCGGTGAGGAGCCACGCGTCGACGCCCGCGGCCGCGCGATGCGAGACGAGGCCGAAATCCGCCGTCCCGAGATACGCGAACATCAGGAAGACTGCGATGAGGAAACCGAAGTCGCCGATGCGGTTGACGACGAACGCCTTCTTGCCGGCGGCCGGCGCGTAGTCGGTCTTGTAGTAGAAGCCGATGAGGAGATACGAGCAGAGTCCGACGCCTTCCCAGCCGACGAACATCACGAGGTAGTTCGCGCCGAGGATGAGCACGAGCATCTCGGAGAGAAAGAGGTTGAGGTACGCGAAGTAGCGCCAGTACCCATCTTCGTGCGCCATGTAGCCGACGGAGTAGAGATGGATGAGCGCGCCGATCCACGTCACGACCATCAGCATCACGATCGACAGCGGGTCGAGCTGGAAGGCGACGTCGGCATGAATGCTCCCCGACGTGAACCAGTTGAATACCGTCTGGACGTACCGCTCACCCTCGGGGTACTGAGCGTGATACTGGAACGCAGCCATCGTTCCGACGACCGCAGCTCCGAACGTCGACACCAGCGCAACACCGGTGACGAACGCCTTTCCGAGCCGCTTGCCGAACAGCCCGTTCAGCACGAAACCGATGAACGGTAGCAGGGGGATGAGCCAGAGTTTTGTCAGCATTGCAGGGGACGATGAACGACGAACGATGAACGACGAACGAGGGAACTGCCCCGTTCATCATTCATCGTTCATCGTCCATCGTTGATCTCCTCGCGTCTTTTGATACGGCGCGAGGAGTCTTCCCCGAGCCGCTCTCTATCGTTCTCTACTGCGATCCTGATAATCCTCGGAGGAAGCCGGATCGAGCTCCCAACGATGCCGGTCGCGTTCGCGTTCCTTCTCGCCGGCCTTCAGCTCTTCATCTGCCGCGTAGTTGATTCCGATCGATGCTCCGATTTCGTCGACCACATTCGGCTCCGGAGTCGGCATCGAGCTGATGGCTGATTCGTCGCCGGTGAATTGCGCTGCTTCCCACCGTGCGTCGAGGTCGCCCGCCGTTACGGCCGGGTCGGCCAGTCCATCGTCGCGAAGCCGTTCCGCCAATCGTTTCGAGCCCTGCGATACATCGGGGATCGGCGGCTCGATTCGATCATCGAGACCGTTGCGATTGCGGTCCTTCCTCTCGTTTTCCTGCCAGTCAATGAGCTTTTCTGTCTTTCGCATCTTGCAGTCTCCACCGATTACAAGATGCGACCTGTGTTCCAGGTGCTGAGTGTTGAGCCCTCAGCCCGTTCCACTCACCAGTGCATCAGATTCGCTTCGTCCACATCGATCGTTTCCTTGTGGTGGAAGAGAGAGATGAAGATGGCGAGCCCGACCGCTGCTTCTGCTGCCGCGATCGCCATCACGAAGAATACGAAGATCAGTCCGTGGAGCTGATGAAACTGCCTCGCGTAGGCGAGGAACGTGAGATTGACGGCGTTCACCATCAGCTCGATCGACATGAAGATCGTGATGCCGTTCTTCCGCGTGAGCACGCCGCAGACGCCGATGGAGAAGAGAACCGCGCTCAGAATCAGAAAGTAATGAGTCGGAATCATCGCGCCACACTCCGTGCGCTGAGCAGCAGCGCGCCGACGATCGCCGCCAGCAGAAGGATCGAGACCATCTCGAAGGGGAAGACGTACGCCTGGAAGAGGTCGGCCCCGATGAGCATCGCGTCCGTCTTGAACGGACCGGAAGGAAGCGACGTGAACGCCGCGTACTTGACGATGTAGTAGACGAGCCCGAGAACGAAGGCGGCGCTCGACGAGTAGCCGAGGAATTGCTGCACGGGCCGCGTCGGCGCTTCCTCCTGGTGCTGCAGATTCAGCAGCATGATCACGAAGAGAAAGAGGACCATGATCGCGCCTGCGTAAACGATCACCTGCAGCGCTGCGAGAAACGGCGCCTCGAGCAGTACGTACATCACCGCCAGCGAGAAGAACGACGCCACGAGGGACAGCGCTCCTACCACCGGATTCCGGTGCAGTACGACCACCAGCGCGAAAATCACGGCGATGGCGGCGAAGAAGAAGAAGATCGCGAATTCGAACATGTTGGTTACGGGGTTACGCGGTCACGCGGGTCCGCGGGCGCGCAGGTGGACCGAACCACCGCGAGCCCGCGAAACCGCGCGACCGCGTGACCATCTCTCATATCCAGTGTTTGGCAACGAAGAATGCAACGATCACGATGTTCACGATCGCCAGCGGCAGGAACACCTTCCAGCCAAGGCGCATCAGGATGTCGTACTTGAGCCGGGGGATCGTCCAGCGCACCCAGACGAAGACGAGCAGCAGCGCCACGACCTTCGTCACGAAGCAGCCCATCGACAGCACCGACGACCACCAGGTGGCGGTTTCCGCGAAGTAGGGGATGTCCCATCCGCCGAGATAGAGCGTCGCGATGAGGGCGGAGATCGCGGCCATCGACATGTACTCGGCCATGAAGAAGAGCGCGAACTTCATCGACGAATACTCGGTGTGGTATCCGGCGACGAGCTCCGCTTCCGCTTCGGCGAAGTCGAACGGCAGACGATTGGTCTCTGCGAATGCGGAGACGGTGAAGATGATGAAGCTGAGCCACATCGCCGGCGAGAAGACGTTCCACGCCGGGATCTTGATCGTGTTGAAGATGTAGAAGTAACCGGTCTGCTGCCAGACCACGTCGGTCAGCCGCAGCGATCCCGCGGCGAGCAGTGTGCTCACCGCTGCGAGTGTGAGCGCGAGCTCGTACGAGATCATCTGTGCCGAAGCGCGGATACCGCCGAAGAGCGAGTACTTGTTCGATGAGGCCCAGCCCGCGGTGACGATGCCGTAGACGCCCAGCGATGCGAGGGCGAAGATCAGCAGGATTCCGATGTTGAGATCGGCGACGATCGGTTCGAAGATGCGGCCGGCGCCCGGCAGGTGGAACGGGCCGAACTGGCGAAGCGCGATCACGAGTCCGCCGACTGCGAAGCCGCCGAGGATGAGACCGATCGCGACCATCCACCGAATCGTGAGGTTGAGCGGCATCCGCCCGACGCCTTCCTTCGGATGAACGGCGAAGCCTGCGATGAGCAGACCGGCCATCAGCATCACACCGGCGGCGATCATCAGCGCGAGCGACAGCTTGCCGCCGTACGCGATGTCATCCGGCAGCCGGAACGGCTCGCCCCAGGGGATGACCGAGATCGTGGTCAGCGCGGGCAGCAGGCCGAACATCGGCGCGATGGTGTAGAGCCACTTGTGCGACTGCTCCGGGATCAGGTCTTCCTTCAGGATGAACTTCAGCGCGTCCGCGAACGACTGAATGAGCCCGAAGGGGCCGACGCGATTCGGTCCCGGACGATCCTGAATCAGCGCGCTGCCGCGGCGCTCGATCCAGACCATGATCGGCGTGACATTCAGCAGTGCGGCAAGAACGACGACGATCTTGAGGAGCGAGAGTGCGATGTCTGTTGCGTCGAATGCCATCTCTTACACAGCCTCGGCAGACATTTCTTCGGAGATCTGCATCGCAGGCATCGACTGCCGCAGCGAAGCGAAGACGTCATACGCATCGGCGCTGCGGAACTCCGCCGCATCCGGATAGAGAGCGGCGCCGATCCGGCGGAAGAGCTCGAGCTCGCTGACCGCCTGTCCCTTCGGCGGGAATGCCTGATGGATTCGCTGCACGCGGTTCTGCAGATTCGTGTATGTCCCTTCCTTCTCCGGATGAATCGTGCCGGGGAGGAGGACGTCGGCGGCATCTGCAAGCGGATGATTGGCATCCCAGGAGATGACGACGAGGAACTTCGACTTGCGAAGCTGCGCGATGTAGGAAGGATCTTTTGCGCGCTCGCTGAACTGCGCGTCGAGAACGAAGAGCACGTCGTGTACGACAGGCGCCTCCGCCTGTTTGTCAGGCGAGGTCGCCTGACCTGCACCCAGGATTGCGGAGACGCCGCGGAAGTTCGGGCCGGCCTGTTCGCCGGCGAGCCACTCCGTGCGCGACTTCATCTTGATCGGGCCGATCGGATCGACGGTGACGGTGGCCTTCGCCTTCATCTGATCGACGAAGAGCTGCTTGGCGAGCCACGCTTCCTCGTTCGTCATCTGTGCGGAAGCGATGACACCGATCGACTTCGCGCCGCGCACGGCGGAGGTGATGGCCTCGAGCGCCTCGCCCCAGGTCGAGATTCCGAGATAGTCGTCCTGCCGGACCTTCGGAACGACGACGCGATCGGTGTCGTACTTCTCGTGCGAGAAGCGGCCGTAATCACACAGCCAGTGATCGTTGACTTCGGGATTGACGCGCGGGCGATAGCGGTAGACCTGGCCGCTGCGGCTGCCGATGAAGATGTTGCAGCCGACATCGCAGCCATTGCAGACCGATTCCGCGGAATCGAGATTCCAGACGCGCGATTCGAAGCGGAATTCGCGCGTCGTCAGTGCGCCGGTGGGGCAGATGTCGGTGACGCAGGCGGACATCCAGTTGTCGAGCGGGACGCCGGCGAAGACGCCGACTTCCGTCGAGGCGCCGCGCTTGAAGAAAGCGAGCTCGCTCGTGCCGGTGATCTCCTGCGTGAAGCGGATGCATCGCGTGCAGTGGATGCAGCGATTCATGTTCTGCACGACATGCGGGCCGATCGGCGTGCGATCCATGCCGGGATACGTGCGCTTCACTTCGCCGTAGCGCGACTCCACAGAGCCGTAGTTGAAGGAGTAGTCCTGCAGCGGGCACTCGCCGGCCTTGTCGCAGATCGGACAGTCCAGCGGGTGGTTGATGAGGAGGAACTCCATCTGGCCCTTGCGGGCTTTGTCGACCTTCTCGTTCCAGACGTGGATCTTCATCCCGTCCTTCACAGGGGTGGCGCAGCCGGCCTGCAGTTTCGGCATGCCCTCGACTTCGACGAGGCACATGCGGCACTGTCCGACGACTGTCAGAGAGGGGTGGTAGCAGAAGTGCGGGACGTGGACATCAGCGGCCTTCGCGGCCTCGATGCAATTGATGCCGTCCTGGACTTCGACTTCGATTCCGTCGATGGTGACTTTAGCCATAGGTGCTTGTGCAGACTGCAGTTTCGGCGGGCAACTCGTCACGCAAAAATCGCGTGAAAAGTTTCACAAGCGCGCAGCATACTCATGGCGTTTCAGGGCGTCAATGCGTGAGCGGACTCCCGTAACCTGTTGCCCGCTGGCAGTTGCCTGATATTGTTCGCGCCGTATGAAGAAGGACCTGCTCATCGCATTCGTCGCGATCGTCGCCGTCGGTGGTGTCTGTTTCGGACTCGCACATGCCCGGCCCACTTTCAAGCCAACACCATCCGAGCCTTTCCGTCTCGACGACGCGGCAGCAGCAGGCGCGCCTGCCGCGCCGGGAAAAGTCGTCATGCGCGTGAACGGTGAGCCGGTTACGGATCGCCAGTTCCAGACGTATGTCTCCGGAATGCCGGAGAACGTGCAGCAGATGACGGCGAGCGCCGAGGGGCGGCGGATGATCGCCGATCAGATCGCGAGTGTCGTCGCGCTCGCTCAGGAAGGCCGGAAGATGGGACTCGATCGCGATCCTGAAGCGACGATGCGGCTTCAGGCGGAAGCGACGAACCAGTTGGCGATGAGCGCGCTCAACAAGCTGACCAAGCCGAATGAAGCCGCGCTCCGTTCCGAGTACGAACAGCAGAAGAAAGGTCTGGAGTCGGTCGAGCTCAAGCACATTCTCATCGCGTATCAGGGAGGGCAGGTTCCCTCGCGGCCGGGAACGAAGCCGTTGTCATTCGATGACGCGATGAAGAAGGCGCGGGAGATCGAGGCCCAGATCCGCGCGGGCCAGGACTTCGAGCTCGTCGCGCAGGCGATCTCGGATGATGTTGCGACCGCGCGGCAGGGCGGCAACATCGGCGCAGTCGGACGCCAGGCGCTCCCGCCCGACGTTGCGGATCTCGTCTTCTCGATGAAGCCGGGAGAGATCAGCGGCCCGTTGAAGACGCCGTACGGAATTCACATTTTCAAAGTCGGCGCGCGCAAGACTCCGACGTTCGAGGAAGCGCGGCCGCAGCTCGAAGCGGAAGGGCGGCAGGACGTCGCGCGGGCAACGGTCGACCGCATCAAGAAGGCCGCTGATATTTATCTCGATCCTTCCTTCTTCGGTGCGAAGGCGGCGAAGGAGAGTCCGAAAAATCCGTCGTAGCTGATACACTGAGATCACTCCCGCATGAGCGCAAAAATCCTGGTCGTCGAAGACAACGACATGAACATGCAGCTCGTCGAGTACCTGCTCGAAGAGGGCGGATACGACATCGTGAAAGCCACGAGCGGCGAAGAGGCGCTGGCCATCACGAGCAACGACGACGATCTCGCATCCTTCGATCTGATCCTCATGGACATCCACCTGCCGGGGATGGACGGGCTGAGCGTCGTTCGCCGCATGAAATCGAACGACCGCACCTCGCGCATTCCGATCCTCGCGCTGACCGCGCACGCGATGCGCGGCGACAAAGACCGCTTCCTCGAAGCCGGCTGCGACGGATACATCTCCAAGCCGATCGACGTGAAGACGTTCATCAGCTCGATCGAACAATACTTGAAGTAACGATGAACGATGAACGATGAACGATGAACGGTGAACCGCTCCGCGGTCCCATGTTCATCGTTCATCGTTCATCGTTCATCGTTAATCTGGAGCTTTCATGAACATCCTTGTCCTTGGTGCCGGCCGCATGGGCCTCGGCGCTGTTTACGATCTCGCGCAGCAGAGTGACGTCGAGAAAATCACCGTGGCCGACATGAGTCTTCATGCGGCGGAGCGCGTCGCTTCGCGTGTCGGAAGAAAAGTCGATGCCGCGCAGATCGATTGCGATGATCAGGCCGCGGTGGTGAAGCTGATGCGCGGCCATGCGTCGACGATCAGTTGCGTCAACTACTGGCTCAACGAGCGGCTGGCCAAGGCGGCGATCGAAGCCGGCTCGCACTTCTGTGATCTCGGCGGCAACAACACGGTCGTGGACAAGGAGCTGGCGCTCGACGCCGAGGCGAAGGCCGCGGGGCTGAACATCATTCCCGATTGCGGACTCGCTCCGGGAATGGTGGCGGTGCTCGTCGCGCATGCAATCGAGCGCGTCGAGAATGCGCAGGAAGTGCACATCCGTGTCGGCGGCCTGCCGCAGAACCCTGAGCCGCCGCTCGACTATCAACTCGTGTTCTCGGTCGAGGGACTCATCAACGAGTACATCGAGCCGGCGCGAGTCATTCGCGACGGCCGCGTCGTCGAGGTCGAGTCGATGACGGAGATCGAGTTGCTGGAGTTTCCGGAGCCGTTCGGACGGATGGAGGCCTTTCAGACCTCAGGCGGAACCTCCACTCTCGTGGAGACCTACCTCGGCAAAGTGCGCGAGCTCGATTACAAGACGATCCGCTATCCGGGCCACTGCTCGAAGTTCAAGACGATGATCGATCTCGGCCTCTGCTCCAGCAATCCGATCGACGTGGACGGCGCGAAGGTGAAGCCGCGCCGCGTGCTGGGCGAGCTGCTGATCAAGAATCTTCCGCACGATGGTCCCGATGCCGTGCTCGTTCGCGTGGAAGTCGCAGGCGGCGGGAAGAAGCTCCGCTACGACATCATCGATCATCTCGATCCGCAGACCGGATTGTCGGCGATGATGCGGACGACCGCGTTCCCCGCGTCGATCGTCGCGCTGATGATGGCGCGCGGGCAGACGACTTCGAAGGGTGCGTTGCCGCAGGAGCGGTGCATTCCGCCGCAGTTGTTCATGGACGAGCTCTCGAAACGGCAGATCGTCGTCAGCGAGACGTGGGTGTAGCGCCGGCGAGCGCCAGCACGCGCCGTGCGCCCGCATGCATCGGGCTGATCGCGAGGACCTGCTGTGCGTCGCGCACTGCAGCTTCCGCCTTATGCCCGACTGCCTCTGCGTTCGCCAGCGCGACACGCGCTGTCAGATTCGCGGGTGATTTCGCCACGATGTCGGACGAAGCGGCGATCGAAATCGCAATGTCTGCGTCTGCCGGCTCGTGAGCCTTCTGTTTGACCTCGGCCGCGAGTTCGTGAACGGTCGCCGCAAGCTCGAGCGCCGAGAGATCGGCAGAATCCGCGGCGTGCAGCGCATCGGCGAGGGCCACGGCATCCGCGGCGAGCAGGAGCGCCTCGCGCGGCTGATCTGCGACGCGAAGCAGCGCCAGCGCGACCTCGCATTTCGCGAGATCACGCCGAATCGGGCCGACCGTGGGAAAGCGCGCGGCCATCCCTCGGAGAATCTCGATCGCGCGGCTGTAATGCGCAATTGCAGCGCCGGAGTCGCCGAGTGCGGCGCAGGCGCCGGCGAGCCGTAGTTCCATCGACGCTTCGTAGTGCTGGAAGCCGTGGTCTTCCGGCGAGACGCGCCGAATTCGTTTGACGAGATCGAGACCCTCGGCTGCGGTGCCTGCCGCTCCGCGATAGTCGCCGAGCGGAGCATTCGCCGTCGCTCCCTCGAGATCGGCGAGGAGCATCAGCGAAAACGCGAGATCGCGCGCGATCGTCTGATCGGCCGGATGCCGTGCGAAGAGCGCACGCCATTCATCGCGCGCGCGCAGCAGCGTGTCGTGCGCACCATGCAGGTCACCGGTCGCGGTGAGAATGCTCGCGCGCGTGTTGAGTGTGCTGGTCAGCGCATTGCGATAGCGATCGACAGCGGGATATGCAGCGACCAACGAGGATGCGATTGCATAAGCGCGATCGCAGGTAGCGAGCGCCTTCTTCGTATCGCCCAGATTCGCGAAGCCCGGACGGCCCTGGACCTCGGCGAGGCGTTGATAGGCGATCGCGAGATCGCATCGGAAATCGGGATCCGTTCCGCCGTCCTGGTCGATGCGCTCGAGGTATTCGGCGGCATTGCGGATCAACGCTTCCCGCGCGGTGGTGGTGCCCGGGATGAGCCTCAACTCGTTGTGAATGTCGAACATGAAGGCACCGGCGATGTGGCGGACATCCGCGAGGCGATGTTCGGCGAGCTGCTGCTGCCGGCGGGCCTCGCGCGCTTCACGCACGATGAGCAGGGCGGCGATGAGCATCGAGATCAGGAGGACGGCTGTGGCAATCGACGCCGCTGCATTGCGCCGGAGAAACTTCCCCGTGCGATAGCGGATCGTGTCGGGGCGCGCGATCACCGGCTGGCCGCCGAGGTAGCGCTCGATGTCGTCGGCGAGCTGCCGGGCGGAGTCGTAGCGCCGCTCAGGCTCAGGGCGCGTCGCTTTGGCGACGATCGTGTCGAGATCGCCGGCGAGAGCGCGGCGCAGCGACTGCGGCGCAACGGCGCTCATCAGCGGCAGGTCGCCATTCCGGCGTGCGGCACGCTCACCAGTGAGCAGCTCGAAGAGGATGACGCCGAGGGAGTAGATGTCGCTGGAGGTGTTGACGGCAGCGCCGGCGAGCTGCTCGGGACTCGCGTACTCCGGCGTCAGCATCTGCGCGATCGTCGCCGTGCGGTCCCGCTCCGACGGATCGAGCAGCTTCGCGATGCCGAAGTCGAGGAGCTTCGGTGTGCCATCGGCGGTGACGAGAATGTTCGCCGGCTTGAGATCGCGATGAACGATCAGACGCTGATGTGCGTAGTGCACGGCGGCACAGACGTTGACGAAGATCCGAAGCTTCTGTTCGATGCTCAGCGAGTGCTCGCGGCAGTATTCGGCGATCGGCATTCCGTCGACGTACTCGAGCGCGAGCCAGGGGAGGCCGTCCGGTGTCGTTCCACCATCGAGCAGTTGCGCGATGTGCGGATGATCGAGGGCGGCGACGATCTGCCGCTCGCGATGGAAACGCTCGATGATGAAATCGGTGTCCATGCCGCGGCGGATCACTTTGATCGCGGCTCGCTTCTGGAAATCGCCGTCGCGCTCGGCGAGGAAGACGGTTCCCATTCCTCCGCGCCCGATCTCGTGAAGAATGCGGTAGGCGCCGAGCCGCGACCCGGTGAGCGAATTGCCGTCGTCGCGCGGACCGATCAGCGTCGTGTCGATGAAGCGGCGTGACTCGCTGTCGTGCTCCAGCAGTTGCTCGACTTCGGAGGCGAGGTCAGGCTGATCCGCGCGCAGCTTGTGCAGAAGTGCGTCACGCACCTGCGGAGGTGCGTCGGCGATCTCGTTGAAGGCGCTCTTGAGTTGCTGCCACCGCTCGTGAACGGTGCTCACGAGGCCATCCGTGTCAGGAGCCATGCGCGCGCCATACGCCACTCGCGCTTGACGGTGCGCTCCGAGATGTCGAGTGCGGCGGCCGTTTCCTCGACGTTCAGCCCTGCGAAGAAGCGCAACTCGACGACCTTCGCCTGTTGCGGATCCATCTCTTCGAGTGCGGAGAGCGCGTCATCGAGTGCGATCAACTCGACTTCGTGGTGCTCGGCCGGCCACGCGAGCTCATGCTCTACGGTGTCGATGGCGACGGGCTCGATGCCTGAGCCGCGCTTCTCTGCGGTGCGCTTCCGCGCGTGATCGACGAGCACCCGGCGCATGATCTCGGCAGAGACGGCGAAGAAGTGCGCCCGATCCCTCCACTCCGTCCGCCGCTGATCCACGAGCCGCAGATAAGCCTCGTTGACCAGCGCCGTCGGTTGCAGCGTGTGTCCGGGCCGCTCGCTGCGCAGGCGCAGCGCCGCGATCTCGCGGAGCGTGGCATAGACGAGAGGGAAGAGAGCGTCGAGCGCGCGCTTGTCGCCGCGGCTCCAGTCGAGCAGTAGAGAGGTCACGTCGGAGGGCATCGGGGCAAATGGGTTGCCGCCGATTATAGACGGACCGCGGCGCCGCTGCGCCTACCTCGCGTTGGCCTGCAGGACGTCACTCCATGCGACATCCGTCCGGCACGGTATGTCGAGCGGCCACGTGATGAGTGCGCGCTCGACTTCGAGACCGAGCTTCTGCACGCCGCTCACAAACAGCTTCGAGCGTGACTTGAGCGGCTGGTCGGTACCGCGCACGCAGAGGAGGTCGCCGGCGAGAATCGTCTTCGAGCGCGGGAAGTAGAAGACGTTGTAGTCATCCGTGTGCTGCGATTCCACGTTGTAGATCGCGACGCTGTTGGTCGCGTCTTCGATCGTGCGGTTCGTCTTGACCTCTTCGATCCGCGCGGCGCGCGGCCGGGCGGAGAGTGAGTCGGCGTCGAAGCCGTGTGTCGATGCCGCGATCTGCCTGACGTACTCCGCGCCGGTCGGCGTGGTGATGACCGTCGCGCCGTCCGCGATGAAGCTGCGGACGCTGCCGGCATACTGGCCGTGGATGTGACTGAACGAGTGATAGCGAATCGGCTTGGAGAATCGTTCGTGGATGCGGCGGACGAGAACGTCGCCGTTGTGCGCGTTGAACGCACCTTCGATGACGAAGAGGAAGTCGTCGAACTCCGCCACGTAAATGCGCGTGTTCTGCACGGCGAGATCGGCGGCGAAGAGGTGAGGGGCGACTTCGCGAAACTCGATGTCTTCCGCGGTGAGTGGTGATCGCTCGCTGCCCTTCGGAAGTTTCGGCAGTGAGCTGCCCCGGGACGCATCGACGACGTCGAGAGCAACGCGCTGCCGTCCGCCGTCCGTGATGATGATGCGCGAGGGGAATCGAAACCCTCCTCGATCGATCCATTCCGAGTAGTTCGTGATCTCGAGGAGATCTCCGAAGAGAGGATTCGAGATCGATTTCTCGACGCGCGAGATCAGGAGCGTCTTCGGATCGACATGGATCCGCAGCAGCTCGTTCTGAAATGCGAAGAGAAGCGTCGAGGCATCGAGGAGTTGCGCGTTCTCGCGATGCGCGGAGATCGTCGCGATGAGCGCCAGCGGATCGAATTTCAGAAACGTCGACGGCAGCAGCTCACCCTCGGCCTCGATCGAAGACCACTGGTTGTCTTTCCACTGCAGCAGCGCGCCATCACGGACCACGTAGCGGTCGGGTTGCGGATCCGATGCGTCACGCAACTCGATCGCCAGAGTCTCCCGAGCGGGATCCGCGCTCAACGTTCCGCCGGCCTGCCCCTCCCACGCGTCGCCGGCATGTTTCGGGTGGCTGAAGTCGTGAAGCACGGCCTTCACATGGGCGGTGTGTGCGGAGTCTGCCCCCGCAGCGGCGGCGATCTTCGTGATGAGCGCATTCGCGCGAAGACCGTTGTCGTAGTGCGGGCCGGCCGCGTTGACCGCCGCCAGGAGTGAGGCCACGACGAAATGCATCATGCGTGTTGTGACGGCTGCGGGCGAAGAGGGTTACGATCGAACCATGAATCTCATCATTCGCTGGATCGTCAACACGCTTGCACTCTTCATCGTCGTGCACATCGTCCCGGGATTCACGTACGGAACGATCGTCAGTCTCGCGATTGCCGCGGCGGTGCTCGGGCTTCTCAACGCGGTCGTCAAGCCGATTCTCTTCGTGCTCACGCTGCCGCTGACGGTGATCACGCTCGGACTGTTCCTGGTCGTGCTGAACGCGATCATGCTGGAGCTGACGGCGGTGCTCGTACCCGGCTTCCGGATCCATGGATTCGTCTGGGCCATCGCCGGTGCAATCGTGCTCGGGCTCATCTCATTGGTGACGTCACGAATCGGCCGCGCGCGCGAGTAGACGGGGTCGAGGTGCGTTCGATACACTACGGTCCGCCGCAGATAAACTGAGGACAGGAATCGACTTGAACATCATCAAGAACCGCGTCAACGACGTCACCGTGCTCGACATCCAGGGCGTGATCAAGCTGGGCGAGAGCGCACGCGAATTCTCGAGCTACCTCGAGAAGGTGCTGAACGACGAGACCGGCCCGGTCATGATCAATTTCGAGGCGATCAACTACATGGACTCCACCGGCCTCGGCGAACTGATCGGCTATCTGCAGAAGTTCGAAGACCGCCAGCGGAAGATGGCCCTCGTGAAGCCTTCGCACCGCATTCTCGCGCTTCTCAAGATCACGAAGCTCGACACCGTCTTCAAGATCTTCGACTCGCGCGAGAGCGCGATGGCGTATCTCACCGACAACGCCGCGTAGGTGGCCCCTGACTGCGCGATTTCGCGCGTAGTCATCGGAGGCCACAATGAGACAGGCTGCAATCCTCTGTGCGCTGCTGTTTGCGGCTGCGGTCGCGCATGCCGATTGTTCAGGAACGATCACCCCCGCTGAGATTCAACTGACGAAGGACTTCGCGCCGAAAGAGGTCGTCGTCCGGACGAATCCCGATTGCGGCGAGAGCGAAGTGCGCTGGAGCTTCGCGATGCTCGGGTTCGGTGTGAACGCGGATCTGTGCAACATCATCGTCAAGAAGCAACCCGACGGCTCGTTTCCCGACGCGAAGTTCATCGTGCGCGCGAACAAGCAGGCCGATCTTCCCGCCGAAGGAAAGGACTGGCCGGTCACACCCCTCGGTCCCGCACCAACATACAAGCCTGTCGGCCAGCCGCTCGTCGTCAACATCAAGCTCGCCGGCGGCGCCGCCCCGGCACCGGGCCTCCCACCCGCGGACACGAAACTTCCGCGCAATTTTCCCGCCGCGTCCGGAATGCTGAAGAACAGTCAGTACAACCAGTGCATGACGATCGAGAACAATCAGCACGTGAGCGGTGCGTCCCTCGTGATGCGTCCTTGCGGGACGCAGCCCGATGCGCAGACCTTCACGTTCGGTCCGAATGGCGAATTGCTCAATGGAAATCAGTGCGCCGTCCTCAAAGACAATGGGACGGCCGACGACACTCCGGTCGTGCTCTGGCAGTGCAACCGCGGCGGTCAGGGCAACGAGATGTGGACGTTCGACAACGCCCAGCGCCTCATCGGACGCGAGTTCAAGAAATGTCTCGAGCCGAACGGAAGCGACGAACCGAACCACTCGATGATTCTTCGCCCCTGCTGGGATGGTGCGAATCAGAAGTGGTCCGTCGTCCAGCCTCCCACACGGCTCGCCAGAAGTTTTCCGGCACCTTCAGGTCTGCTGAGGAACGGCAAGTACAACCAGTGTCTGACGATCGAGAACAATCAACATGTGAATGGCGCGCGCCTCATCATGGCCGATTGCGGTTCGCAGAACGACGCGCAGACATTCACGTTTGGTCCCAACGGCGAGGTGCAGAGCAACGGCAAGTGCGCCGTGCTCCAGAGCTCGAAGACTGACGATGACACGCCGGTCATCCTGTGGGATTGCAGCAATGCCATGCAGAGCAACGAGATGTGGACCTTCGACAACGCGAGCCACCTCATCGGGCGTGATTTCGGAAAATGCCTCGAGCCGAACGACAGCGATCCGAGTCACCCCGCGATCCTGCGTCCGTGCTGGGGCGAGCCGAATCAGAGGTGGAGCGTCGAGCAGCCGCAGTTGCGGCTGGCCCGCAGGTTCCCGGCACCTTCGGGCTTCCTGAAGAATGCACAGTATGGAACGTGCCTGACAGCACCCGCCGGCGCGAATGACGGCACACAGCTCGTGATGTCGGATTGCGGCTCGAACGTGCAACAGCAGACCTTCACGTTCGGCACGAACGGGGAACTGCAGATCAACGGCAAGTGCGCGGTGCTCGACAACAACCGCACCGATGACAACACGCCGGTCGTGCTCTATCGCTGCAACAACGGGGGGCAGACGAATGAGATGTGGACATTCGACGATGCCAGCCATCTGATCGGGCGCGAGTTCAAGAAATGTCTCGAACCGAACGACAGCGCCGCCGATCATGGCGCGATTCTCCGCCCCTGCTGGGGAGAAGCGAATCAGCGGTGGAGTGTCGAACAGGCCGTGGCGTCGGCGCCACCGCCACCGCCGCCGCCCTCGATCGGCGGCATCCAATTCAGCGGTCCCTTCGTCAACCAGGGAACCGTGAGCCTCGGCCAATCAGGCCTGAAGCTCGAGGTTGGCAGCACGACGCTGCTCAATGTCGACGCAAAGCCGGAAGGCGATACGAAGAGCTCACCGACCGACGTCGTATTGCAGATCAACATCAGCATCGATGGAAATGCCGTGCGCACGACCCGGCCGGATTTTTCGTACACGATGGAACGGCTCCTGCCGGCCAAGCCGGGACATGCATGTTGTGAGGTGAAGTCGCCGAGCCGCGACAACGGCTTCGAGCTGATCGCTTCCGGCGAGGCCGGCACCGCCACCCTGCACGTCACGGCGACGGCATCCGACGGAACCTCTCACGTTGTGACGATCCCGGTCGCCGTGACGAGCAGCGTCCTGCAGGGACACTGGATCGAACCGACGCCGATCCCGCCCGGAGTCGTAGGCGAGGAAGAAGGTCCGCAGCCCGGCCACGGTGCGGGCTCCGCGCCGGCCGATCTCAACGAAACGCTCTATGGAGCCGACGTGTTCTCCTCGTCGATTCAGAAGGCCGAGCAATCCGCCGCGGCGTTCGAAGGTCTCGCCGCAGCGGCCGCGGCGGCGGGCGAGGATGTTCTCGAGCCCGAGCAGATTGAGATGATCTCCGAGTTTTCGCGCGCGCAAAGCGAGCTGCTCGGCCTCCTGCGCCGCAGTCAGCCTCTTCCTCCTGTCGACGAGAGCGACGACGAAGATGCGTTTCTGCGGCACCTGAGCCCGAACGCGCCGCGTGTGGCTGACAGTAGTAGCGCGTTCGACCAACAGGTCATCGAGATGTTCATTCGAGGCAATCTGCGCCGCGCATCGAGAATGCCCAGGCCGGTACAGACCGCCGCACTCGGTGCCCTTCCGCTCTTCTTCGCGATGGATGTTGGCGAGATGGCGGAGAACCAGGATCTCGTCAACGACTGCAATCAGCACAAGTGCAAGTGGAGTGAGATCGCAGCGTCGCGGGAGCCGGTCGAGATTCTGATCGACATGATGCGCCAGGCCGCGGACAACGCCGACATGCAGTTCAAGACGTCGCTCGTCAACGACGTGCTCTCCGACATGAACAACAAGCTGCAGCTCTTCCCCAAGACGCACATCAAGCAGTGGGAGTTCACGGTCAAGGCGCTGAGTGTGACCGGCGCGGTCGTCGCGCTCGTCGATCTGATGTCGCAGGCCCAGTTGAAGATGATGCCGTCGCGCATTGCGGACCTCTATGCGAACGTCGGTGAACAGTCACGGCAGAGGAATGCGCCGGTGCCGACCGTCCTGCAGGGAGGGAAGTCGAGTCTGAAGGTGTACATGACGGCTGCATCGCTCGGTGGAGAGCTCGTCAAGCCGTCCGACATCATCAACGCCATCGGCGGACCGCTGTGGGACAAGATGAAGGACAAGATCAAGGCCCCCGGCGCGCTTGACCGGGGCAAGCTCGGAGGCAAGCTCGGCGAACAGGCCGAAAACCCGGCTGGTGCGATCGGCAAGATCTATAAGCGGACGATCAACGAGCCGGAAGCCATCAAGAACTATGACCTCGACGTCCTCGCGACGCTTCTCGTGCACGAGCCCCATGTCAAAGCGTGGCTGCAGAAACTCGACGCTCCGGTGACCGTCAAGCCGTACAAGCGCGGACCGTTCCTCATCAACAGCGAAAAAGTTCTGATGCTGAAGAACGACAATCAGCACAACAACCGGTCGAAGGAACTGATTCAGTTGATGTCGGAGTCGAAGGGGAAGTTCTACATCTTCGGAAAGAACCCGACGGAAGAAGGAAAGACGGCCGGGTACTCCTATGGCCTGCAGCCCAAATTGATCACGGACCTCGGCCGCGCAACGGAAGGACTTCCTTGTGTAAAGCCGGATGATCCGAGCGTACCGCAACAGTGCGGACTCTTCCGCGTCGGCGTCGTGAAAGTCCAGAAGACCGACAGCCAGCGGCGCTGCGACCTCGGGCCGATCGGCGGCTCCTGCTCCCTGGCGCCTGCCAACTGGGCAGGCCCCTCTCCGACCGATGGCTCATGGAACGGTGTCGTGACCAGCGACTGTACGTGCATCTCGGCGCGGAGCGGACGGCGCTACTGACCCGCTCTTTCCGGATTTGAAAACGCCGCACGAATTCGTGCGGCGTTTTTGTCTGGCCCCTCTTCGCGACTCCCTGCGCGTAGAGAGACAAGTAACCCCACATAAGGAGACGTCATGCGTCTGGCTCGTTCTCTCGCTGTCTGCTCGGTGGTCGCCGTGCTCTTCATCGCCACGGGTGCGTATGCACAATGCACGGCAACACTGACGCCGAATCTTCCCGCTCCGGGAGTGCTGAAGCCGAACTTCGGCAACTTCGTCAACGTCGTGGTCAGCACGAGCTCGGGTTGCACAGACTCGTCGATTACCTACGCGCCGCAACCGCCCAGCGGGATCATCGTCGATCAGAGCAATCTGACGACGAACAAGCAGGGTGACGGGACATATCCCGATCTGACGTTCACGTTTCGCGCAACGGCGTCGGCAGTGCCCGGGAGGTATACGTTTCCGGTGCGTGCGATCGGGGGCACGCTCAACACGGCGTACAACCTGACGCTCGACGTCGCGGGCGCCTTCTCATTCACGCTCAATCCCGAGACGAGTCCCATCAACATTCAGGCGGGCACGTCGCAGAAGTTCATCCTCTCCACGACGGCGGACTCCGGCTTCACCTCGCCGATCAACTACCAGTTCGACAATCCATCCGGCTATCCGATCGACAAGCCGGCACAGACGATCTCCGCGCCGTATCCGAATATCGACTTCACGATTTCCATCCCCGCGAACGCGCCTGTCGGGAGCTCGACGAGCATCAACATCACCGCGACCGGCGGTTCCACGACGCTGACGCACAGCATCGTCGTCATGGTGACCGCGCCTCCCGCACAGCCGGACTTCACCGTGTCGGTTGCGCCCCCGTCGATCAGTCTGACTGCCGGCGGAGCCGTCGTTCCGATTCTCTTCAGCGCGACCGGCATCAATGGGTTCAGCGGCCAGATCACGGTGACGGCGCCTGCGATTCCCGGCGTGACCTTCAGCGAGTCGCAATTCACGCTGAGCGCGGGACAGACGCACTCCATCAACGTCAGCGCCCAATCGAGTGCAGCGGCGGGAGTCGTGAATGCGGCGTTCACTGCGCAGTCGGGCCCGGGTGCGCCGAAGAGTGTTCCACTTGCGATCACGATCAACGCCGCGCAACCGGCGGGTGACTTCAATGTCGCACTCGCGCCGCCGGCGCTCACGGTCCGCAGCGGCGCATCAGCGACGTCGCTGCTCACGCTGACGAGGCTCAACGGTTTCAACGGCCCGGTCGACCTCACCGCAACGAGCTCTTCTCCGGACGTTCAGGTTCAGTTCACTCCGTCGAGCACGCTGGGAAGCGGCGAGAGCACTCGCACGGTCGTCGTGACTGCCGCGCCGAATCTCTCTGCCGCCTCGCTGGCGCTGATCACCATCACCGCGTCGGCGCCGTCGCTCAACAAACAGCAGAGCGTTGCGCTCTCCGTCAATGTGCAACCGGCGGCGGCGGGGAATGCGCCGGTGCTGACTGCCATCGCACCGGACGGCATCGTGAGCGGTGCCGCAGCGAGCACGGTTCTTCTCTCCGGGCAGAATTTCGCGAGCAGCGTGCGTGTCATCACGAGCGATCCGCGCATCACAGTCGAGTCGTCGATGGTGCTCGTTCCGGGCACACTCGCCAGCGCGATCGTCCGCGCGAAGCCCGGCACGCCTGCGGGGCGCTACTCGATCCGGATTCAGAACGATCCGCCGAACGGCCCCAGCTCTTCATCGCTCGATTTCTTCGTCTACGACAGCGGCTCGATCGGTGCGCCTCTCGGCGTCACCGGCGCCGCGATTCTCTCGCCGCTCTCCGGAAAGTGCCTCGATGGCAACTCCGAGGTCTATGCGCATGGCATCGTGGCCACGAGCGGAACGGGAACGATCTCCGGACACTGGGAGATCGAAGATGGAGGCTCATTCACTCCGTTCAGCACATTCACATTGACCGTGCAGGCAGGGGAGCCGACACCTGTGGATGCGAAGATGCCGGTGCCACGCGCTTCGGCAGGTATCCATCGTTTGCGGCTCGTCATCGATCAGCCGGCTCTCGCGCGTTTCGCAGAAGTCGAACTGCTGATGTCGGCCGTGCCGTGTGCGAGCGATCTCACGGTTCTCGGTCCGCTGCCGGACCTCAGCGCCGCCGCAGCGGGAGCGCCTGCATCACCGACTGCGTCGGCCGATCAAAGCGACGGAAGCTCGCCGATCACGTTGCGCTGGTCGCTCGTTCCGGGAGCGATCGGCTACACGGTGGAGATCGAAAAGGACGGCCATACCTTCAAGCATGTCGGTGCCTGCTCGGAAGAGGAATTGCGCAACGGTATTTCGTGCGAGGCGTATGACACGCATCGTGGAGAGATCGATCTCGATCTCGTCTCGCTGACGACGCGCGACACGCCGGGCGACAACGATGTCGTGACCGCCGATCAACTCTCGGCGCTGCGCGCAAGCACGTTCCGCTGGAGAGTGAAGGCGAAGTACGCGGGCGACTTCGACGACATCAAGTGGAGCGATTGGGCGCCTCTGCCGATTCCGCTCAGCTCCGCCGTCCGCCGCGCGCACGCGCCGGTGCAGACGGCATCGCTGGCCGGTGCGGAGCTGTCCGGTGATGTCGATGCGGACGCCGGGCCGTCGAACGTCGTTGCGAAGAAGAATCCATTCCGCCGCGACTGGCTGATCGTTCCCAGCGTGACGTCGACGTACACCGAGCATGCGTCCGATCAGCAGGGGATCGTGCAGGTCTCGAGTCAGGCGGATCTCGGCATGGCGCCGGCGGCTCTGAAGTACACGACGGATCTCAATGGCGTGAATCTGTACGGCGAACATTTCACGGCGAAGTCGAGCCGCAACTGGATCGCGAACTTCGGCAACGCTGCGAAATCCACTTCGTTGATCAGGCCCGAGGCAGTCGTCGGGTATGCGCCGCCGGCGTTCTTCGCAGAGTCGCAGTACATCAATGCTTCGTTCTCGCAGGGCGGAGCGCTGGCCAAAGCCGGCACCCGGTTCGGCACGCTCTCGTACTACTCGACGTTCGACTCGCTTTTATCGGGTGTGATTCCGGGCGAGTTCTCAACGCGGCAGAAAGTGGAAGCAGCCGCCTTCGAGTTGCCGCGGACGAAGCGGCTGACCTTCAAGATTCTCGGATTGCGCGTCGAAGATCTGGCCACCGCCTACGCGCCTGCGTCGACGGGACGCTCACTCGGATTCTTCACGCGATTCAAGGTCACGCCGCGCTTCGAGATCCTCGCAGAAGCGGCGCGCGGAAAGCTCGAGATGACTTCCGACCGGACGCAGAATCGCAATGGCAGCGCCTACAGACTCGGCATCAGCGGCAGCAGGCAGACGTTCACCTATCGCCTCAATCTGAACCACACCGACTCCGGATTCGTGAATCCGGCGAATCGCGGCTTCACGTATGGCGGCATTCCCGATCGGACCGGCGCAGATCTCTCGCTGACGAAGATGATCGCCGGCGGCACGCTCTCCGCGCAGCTCCGCCGCCAGGAGCAATCGCGTCCCACGTCGCACAGCAGCGCGACCGGCGTCAATCTCACCTACAACCATCGCCTCGGCAGCCGTGCGAACTTCTCGCTGTCGGGCAATCACAACGATGATCAGGGAACGCCCGACAAGACGCGCTTTCTCCCTGCCACCGACCGGCAGCAGGCGGGTGTCACGCTGTCGCTGAGCGAGACCGCCGGCCGCTTCAGCTTCTCGCAGAGTGTCGCGCATCAGCAGTTGCGCGATCACATTCATGCGACGGCGAAGAACGACACGAATTCCGTTTCGCTGACCGGCGGCGGTGCACTCTTCACGAACTTCAACCTGTCGGCGAACCTGAGCGCGACGAGCTCGGAAGGCGTTCAGGCAACCGTAGGGAAGACCGACACGTTCAACTTCGGATTGCAGCCGGTCTACGCAGTTCCGGCGCTCCATCTCTCCCTCCAGCCGCGCGTGACGTTCACGAAGATGCGCAACGACCTGCGGAAGACGGAGAACACGAGCGAACAGTATTCGGGTCTGGTCGACTGGCATCCGGTGTGGCTGAGCTCCATCGCTTCGCTGCAGCTTTCTTCGAACTGGAACCGCAATCGAAGCGAGAGCTCATTCGCAGCGTCCTCCCACCAGATGACGCGGAGCTACACCGGCACGCTGGCGCTGCGCTGGGGCGCGGGGATCGGACCTGCGTTGTTCCATCGCGATACGGTCGGCGGCCAGGTCGCAAACACGGGCGCGCCGGCGGCGGCGCCGAATCCGGTGAACGGACAGTGAGACGGTGGAGGCCAGCCGGTGATCGGCCTCCGGCTGGCCTCCGCATCACCTCGCGTGATGTTTCGAGTTTCGACCTGACCCCATCCTTTGGTAGCATGCGCCCGTTTTATGACCACGAGCTTTGTCCCCGTCCTTCTCCTGCTCATCGTGGCTGTCGGGCTCGGTGTGGTGTTTCTCAGTCTCAACTGGGTCATCGGCCGTCATCAGCGGACGCCGTCGAAGCTCGCTCCCTACGAGAGCGGCGTGCCGCTGCTCGACACCAATAGAAAGCGCGTCAACGTGCGCTTCTACCAGATTGCGATGTTGTTCATCCTGTTCGACATCGAAGCCGCGTTTCTCTATCCGTGGGCGGTGATCTATCGCCGGGCTACGTACGGAAATGCCGGGATGTTCCTCTTCGGCGAGATGCTGCTGTTCATCGTGCTGCTCGCCGTCGGCTATGCCTACGTCTGGAAGAAGAAGGCGTTTGACTGGAAATGATCGATGGCTGAGCTCCACCCCGATAGTGCATATGCCCCTGAACGCTTCGCGGATCCCGCGAAGAAAGTCGAGTTCTCGCCCGAGGCGAAGAAGAAGTTCGACTATCTGCTGACGAGATACCCCAACAAAGAGGCGGCGCTGCTTCCGGTGCTGCATCTCGCACAGGAAGAGTGGGGATGGATTTCTCCGGAAGCCGTCCACTACATCGGCGGACTGCTCGATCTTTCGCCGGCGACGGTTTTCGGTGTCGTGTCGTTCTACAACATGTACAACCAGAAGCCCGTCGGGAAGTACCACGTCCAGGTCTGCACGAATCTGTCGTGCATGATCGGCCGTGCGTACGACATCTACGAAGGCCTGTGCGAGAAGATGAACGTGCAGCCGGGCCAGACGACGCCGGACGGTAAATTCACGATCACGGAAGTCGAGTGCCTCGGCTCCTGCGGCACCGCACCGGTCGTGCAGATCAACAACGACTACCACGAGAACATGACCGTCGAGAAAGTCGACGCGCTGCTGAAGACGCTCAAGTAAATGGAACCAATCAAAGTCCTCACCGCCAACATCGACAAGCCGAACTCGGCATCGATCGATGTCTATCTCGCCGGCGGCGGCTACAAGGCCGCTGAAAAAGCATTGAAGATGAAGCCGGAGGAAGTCACGCAGATCGTGAAAGACTCCGAGCTTCGTGGAAGGGGAGGCGCAGGCTTTCCCACCGGCATGAAGTGGTCGTTCGTGCCGAAGAACGCGCCGCGTCCGACGTATCTCCTCTGCAATGCCGACGAGTCGGAGCCGGGTACCTTCAAGGACCGCGTGATCATCGAGCGCGATCCGCATCTGCTGATCGAAGGGATGATCATCTCCGCGTACGCGATCGGCTCCTGTCCGATGTCGTACATCTACATCCGCGGTGAGTTCTACTTCGGCGCAACCGTTCTCGACAAAGCTCTCGAAGAAGCGCGCGCCAAGGGCTTCCTCGGCAAGAATATTTTCGGAAGCGGATTCGACTTCGACATCACCGTGCATCGCGGCGCGGGTGCGTACATCTGCGGCGAAGAGACGGGACTCATCGAGTCCGTCGAAGGACATCGCGGCCAGCCGCGCGTGAAGCCGCCCTTCCCCGCGGTCGTCGGCGTGTTCGGCGGACCGACGGTCGTCAACAACGTCGAGACACTGGCCTGCGTGCCGCTGATCATCAACAACGGCGCGGAATGGTTCAAAGGCTTTGGCAGCCCGAAGAACACCGGGCCGAAGCTCTACTGCGTTTCGGGCGCGGTGAAGAAGCCGGGTGTCTACGAGTTCCCGATGGGCATCTCCCTCAAGGAGCTGATCTACGAGCACTGCGGCGGCATCACCGGCGATCGCAAGGTGAAGGCCGTGATTCCCGGCGGTGCTTCCGCGCCGATGCTGACGGCGGACGAGCTCGATCTTCCGCTGAACTTCGATGCGGTCATGAAGGCCGGATCGATGCTCGGCTCGGCGGGAATCATCGTGATCGACGAGTCGATGTGCATCGTCGACGCCGTGTGGCGTCTCGCGAAGTTCTTCGCACATGAATCCTGCGGGCAGTGCACGCCGTGCCGTGAAGGAACCAACTGGATGGAGACGGTGCTCGACCGGCTGGAGCGCGGACATGGCCGCCAGCAGGACGCGGATCTGCTGCTCGACATGGCCGACAACATCGGCGGCAAGTCGCTCTGCGCACTGGGCGACGCCGCAATCGGTCCGGTGATCTCGAGCGTGAAGAAGTTCCGCGACGAGTACCTGTATCACGTCGAGCACAAGAGCTGCCTGCCGGGCACGACGCGGTATCGCCGTCTCGATGTGGCGATGGCTGTGCATTAGCATTCGCGGATGCGACGCTCGATCGTTCTTGCACTCGCCATTCTCTTCGGCTGTACGACGATCCAGAAACAGAAGGCTGAGCCGGCAAAACCGGACGACCTTCATTTCCACAACCTGCAGGTGTTCCCGCAGAACATCCCGCGTGAAGAGCTGATCCGCAACATGCGGACGATTGCCCGCTCGCTCGGCGTCCGCTGCAATCACTGCCACGTGCAGACGGCGGAGAGCCCGAAGCCGGAGTTCGACTTTCCGAACGATGCGAAGCCGGAGAAGAAGATCGCACGCACGATGCTGCGGATGGTGAAGAAGATCAACGGCGACTACATCTCGACGATCAAGGACCGCAAGCAGGATGTCGTCTGCATGACGTGCCATCGCGGGAAAGTGATTCCCGAGGTGCCGGCGATCAACCTGGACGAGCAGCCGGGCCACTGACGGAGCGGATGCGGACGATACGTCCGCACTTCACAGGGAAACGGCGTACTATTTCTCCATGCCCGAGATCCACGTGAAAGCTGTACCTGTCAATGGTCTCTTTCAGTTCGTCTCCGGTGAGCTCACGCCGGAGCAGTTGCGCGGAGTGCTGGAGAAGATGGGCGGCGACGCGCGCTACTTCACCGGACATCTGCTCGCGCACGAGGTCGTTCCTCTGGCGATCGTGAATCGCTTCACCGAGTACGCTGCAGAAGCGAAGAAGGAACCGGTGAAGACATTCGCGAAACGTGCGGGACGGTTCGGCGCGGAGGTCGGGCTGAAGTCGGTGTATCGCTTCGTGCTCGCGGTTCTGTCGCTCGAGGCGGTTCTCAAGAAGGCTCCGTTCGTCTGGACGCGCGTGTATGACGGCGGATCGGTGAGCGTCGACATCATGCCGAGCCGCGCCGTTTTTCACGTGCGCGACTTCCCATCGAACATCGCCGGATGTGGCCGGATCACCGGCTGGTTCGAGTTGATCGCGGAGCGCGCGGGTGCCAAGGAAGGCCGCATGCTCCACTCGTGCAAGGCGGAAGGCGCCGAGGAGTGCCGCTGGGACTTCACCTGGCGTTGAGCCTCAGTGGCGTACGGCGCGTACGCGAGATCCGCCCGTCGCGGTGACCGCGAACGAGACCTCGTCCGCAAATCCGCTCTCGTCTTTCACTCGCACGGTCACCGTGGCCTTGCCCGCCGACAGCGGGGCGAGGGTCACGATCGCGTGCTCGCCGCCGGCGCGCCGCAGCGTGACGCCCGCGGGAGGATTCACAAGAGACAGCACCAGTCCGCTCGTGCCGTCGGCGTCATGGAACCAGACATCGACATCCTGCGTGTCACCGGCGATGACCGCCTGCGATGCAACCGGATCGATGGAAGGCGGATACGGGTCCGGCCTGTACTCGTACGCACCGATGTCGCTTCCGAACAGTGTCGCGCTCTCCCCGCCGAAGAAATCGCGAGGCCCGATGCTGTAGCCGGACGGCTGAAGATCGATTGCCTTGTCGATCAGCGGCGAGTTCGGTGTGATGCGGAATGCGTTGAGATCGCTGAGCGACGCTGACGGGAGCAAAGCACCGCCGGCGCCTCCGATGAGTTGCGGATCGGCCGAGAGGCCCAGCGAATCCTGTCCCCATCCGGCGAGCGATGACGACGCGCTGCCGTTCATGACGAGGCGCGGCGCACCGGCATAGTCGTAGTAATCGTTCGCCTTCATCGTCGTGCCGCTGACGATGTCTGCCGCCGTGCCGCCGTGCGTGAGCAGCAGGTTGTTTGCGACGAGCGTGCTCGTGAGGCCCGTGACCAGAAGAGCCGTGCCGCTGCGCGCCTCGACGGTGTTGTGCGCCACGACGATCGCGCTCGATGAAATGCTTCCCTCGATGTCGATCGCAGCCGGCGATCCATCGTTCTGGCTGATGTTGTGATGAACGAAGGTCTCTTTCAGCGCGGCCGAGCATGAGCAGAGCCGGATGCCGGGTCCATCGTTGTCGTGCGTGTAGTTGTAGCGAACGGAGGCCGACGTTCCGCCGTCGATGTCGATCGCGCCGGCCACCGCTCCCGGCACGTCGTCCTTGTGCATGTTGCGAACTTCGTTCGAATCGACCTCGATGCCGATCGTGCGGATGATCTCGATCCCGAAATTTCCGCCGCCCGCCGTCGTGCCGCTGTCGTGGACGACGTTCCCGCTGATCGATCCGCCGTACGCTCCCTTGACGCTGATGCCGCTGCCGGAGCCCTGGACCACGACGCCATACGAATTGCGGTAGCCGGTGATGGGGCCGATGTCGGAGTGGCGCACGCTGACATCGGTGAACGCTCCGGGTTCGTCGCAGTCGATCACGATGCCGGCGTAACCGATCTCGTGAATGAGCGCATTCTCGATCGCGATGACGTCGACGCCCGTGAGGCGATCGCCGGCCTGCACCTGAATCGCCGCAAAACTGAATCCGGTGATCTCGACGTTCTCGATGCGGATCGAACGGGCGCGCCCGTTTCGATTCGTCAGGTCGATGCCGTTGCGATTCAGAACCATGTGCGCGAGGCTCGCGCCGCGCAGGCGGAGATTCGAGATCGTCAGATTCGAGAGATCGCTTCCGTCGATCGCGGTCTCATCGCCCGAGTCGATCGTCGCGCGTCCTGCGCCATAGCTGCCGAGCGCGATCTGCGATGCCTTCAGATGGATGGATCCGTTGAAAGTCGCGCCGCCGGCGAGCAGCAGCCGGTCTCCCGCGCGCAACTCGCCGCTGCGGGTGAGCGTGCGCCACGCGCTGCCGCGAGACTTTCCCGTATTCGCGTCCGATCCCGCGGGACTGACGTAGTACGTGGTCTGTGCAAGCGCCGGAATGCCGATAGCGAGAGTGACGAGAACGGCGCAAACACGGGTCATGAACTTCGATTCTACCGTGAGGGCGTAGAATGTCTGCTCCTCAAGAGAATGCATGGCCCGGTTCGACGAACGTGAGGACTACGATCTCCTGAATCAGTATCTGCAGGAGATTGCGCGCATCCCGCGCCTGACTCCTGAGCGCGAGAAGGAGCTCGGCCGCCGTGTGCAGCAGAACGACAAGATCGCACTGGAGGAGCTCGTCAAGGCGAATCTCCGCTTCGTCGTTTCCTACGCCAAGCGCTATCGCAATGCGCACGTCCTCTTCCTCGACCTGATCAACGAGGGGAACATCGGCCTCATCCATGCCGCGAAGAAGTACGACCCCGACAAGAACGTGAAGTTCATCACGTACGCGGTCTGGTGGATTCGCCAGGCGATTCTGCATGCGCTCTCGGAACAGGGAGGCGCATTCCGTCTCCCTCCGAAGCGGGCCAATCTGATGTATCGCCTCGAGAAGGCGATTGCGCACGCGATCACCGAGGGCAATCGCATTCCGACGCCGGAAGAGCTGGCGGTGACGCTCGGCGTCACGGTGAAGGAAGTGCAGACGCTGATGCACGCGAACAGCGACAACTTCTCGCTGAATGCGGAGCTCGATGACGAGTCGCACACGGAGCTCGCCGACGTGATCGAGCAGACTTCGATTCCATCGGCGGAAGATGAGATGCAGGAGCAGTCGCGTCGCGAGGAGCTGCTGCTGCACATCGCGGAGCTCTCGCCGAAAGAGCGGCTCGTGCTGACGCTGCGGCACGGCGTGACGGACAACGTGCCGAAGAAGGTCGAAGAGATCGCGTCGTTCCTCACGCGCGAACCGGAAAATGTCGGCAGCATCCTCGATCGCGCGAAGCGGCGGGTCTGCGACGCGCTCGACATCACCGAGAGCGAGCTGGCGGGTCTGCTGCTGTACACCAACCCGAATGCGAAAGCGTGGTGGCGATTCTGGTACGAGCTCGGCGATCACTCGCCGGGGATGTCGCCGCAGATCGATCAGGCGCGCGTTCCCTACCTCGATCAGATCAAGCAACAGGGCCGCGTGCAGAAGGCCGTCGAAGAACTGACGCTCGAAGAGAAGACCGTGCTCAAGCTCCGCTACGGAGTCATGCAGGACGACGAGCTCACGTTGCGCGACATCGGCGAGATCCTGAATCTCTCGCGCGAGCGCGTCCGCCAGATCGAACAGCGCGCGGAAGCGAAGTGCCGGAGGAGCGTGCGGAGAAGCACGTAGCCACAATCCCGACCGAGCGAAGCGAGCGGAGGGATCAGCGATGGCGCCCCCTTGGATTGGCCACCTGCCCTGCCTCAGCCGAACCTGACGCGGCGCCGCCGTTGATGCCTCGACTTCGCTCGGCATACGATTGCGCCATGCCTGCACCATCCAACCCGCCTATGGGACGTCTCGACGCCTTCGACATCGGTGCGAAGAAGCTGACGATTCAGACCGAGTTCTTCTCGAATCCGAACTGGCGCATCGAAACCAAGGTCTATCTCGCCGGCGCGCTCAAGAAGGTCTACAACGAAGATCTGAGCGCAACGCCCGAGGCCGATCTGCAGCGCGTGGTCAACGACTTCCATCAGGCGAAGATGGATGAGATCGTCGCCGGACTGCGCAAGATGTCGCCCCAGGCCTGATGCGACTCGAGCATCTCACCGAGGCGGAGGAAGATCACTGGCGCGGTGAGTTCGCGCAGGAGAACTGGATCTTCGGCTCGCTCACGCTCAGCGTCACGCTGCCGGAATTCTCCGGCGGCACGCCTTCGCTGCAGAGGATGCACTTCGGCTACTACCTGCAGCCGCTGCACCTCAATGCGGATGATCGAGAAGATCTGCCGCGGCGTCTTGCGCATGTCCTCGCGCGGCGGAAGCCGCCCATCGACTTTCTCGAGCTCGCCGGCGCAGGGCTCCGCATTCCGCATGCATTCCCGCCCGGTTTCACGCTCGGGTCTGTTCTTCGCATCGTGCTGCAGGAGATGCGCCGTCTGCCCTTGAAGGAACCGTTGTAGAGTTGAGGATCTCGTGACCCCGCTTCGCCGCCTCCTGCACTACTTCGCTCGCCACAGGACGCCACTTCTACTCGGTGGACTCTGCGTCCTGGGCTCCGCCGCGTTCTCGCTGATGAAGCCGGCGATCGTCGGCAACGCCGTGGATGAGCTGTCGAAGGCCGCGACGCGCGCGACATTCTTCCGTTACGGACTTCTCTTCGTGGCCGTCGCCGCCGTCGAAGGCGTCTTTCTCTACCTCCAGCGCTGGATCATCATCGGAGTGTCGCGGCACATCGAATACGAGATGCGCAACGACTTCTACGATCACCTGCAGCAGCTGCCCGTGTCGTATTACCAGGAGCAGCGCACCGGCGATCTGATGTCGCGTGCGACCAACGATCTCTCTTCGGTGCGCATGCTGATCGGCCCGGCGGTGATGCATTCGTTTTCTTCGCTGATCGTCGTGGCCGGCGCGTTCATCATGATGCTGCGCATCGACCGAATGATGGCGCTCACGGCGCTGTCGTCCGTGCCGGTCATCGTTTTCCTCGTGAAGTTCTTCGGCCAGCGGATTCACCTCCGCTTCAAGTCCGTGCAGGACTACTTCGGCGATATCTCCGCGCGGGTGCAGGAGAACCTCTCCGGCGTGCGTGTGGTGCGCGCCTTCACGCAGGAGCAGCACGAGATCGGCGCGTTCAAGGCGATGAATCGCGAGTACGTGAACCGCAACCGTTCGCTGATCCGGCTGACCGCGACGTTCTATCCGGCACTGCACGCCCTCATCGGTCTGATGTTCGTCTTCATCTTCTTCCTCGGGTCGCGCCGCATCCTCGCGCACTCGATGACCATCGGTTCCTTCGTCGCCTTCCAGTTCTATCTCGGGCGAATGATCTGGCCGCTGATCGCACTCGGATGGGTCATCAATCTCTTCCAGCGCGGAATGGCGTCGATGCAGCGGCTGCACGACGTCTGGTCCATTTCGTCCGGCGTGTCGCCGGATGCGGGCACGCGCATCGAAGGAGAGATCCGCGGCGACATCGACATTCGCGATCTGACGTTCACCTATCCGACCGGAACGCAGCCCGTTCTGCGCAACATCAACATGCAGGTTCGTGCCGGAGAGACGATCGGCATCGTCGGCCGCACCGGCAGCGGCAAGTCGACGCTGCTGTCGCTGATCACGCGCACGTTCGAGCCGCCCGCATCGTCGATCTTTCTCGACGGTGTGCCGGTGGAGACGATGCAGTTGCGCCAGCTTCGTTCACTGACCGGCATCGTGCCGCAGGAGACGTTCCTCTTTTCGGAGTCGCTTGCGGAGAACATCCGCTTCGGGCGTGGAGATGCGACCGATGAGGAAGTGGGCGAAGCGGCGCGTCTGGCCGGACTCTCCACCGACGTTGCCGGATTTCCGCAGGGCCTCGGCACCGTGATCGGCGAGCGAGGCATCACCTTGTCGGGCGGGCAGAAACAGCGCACCGCGATTGCGCGTGCGCTCGTCCGCAATCCGCTGGTGCTCATTCTCGATGATTCGCTCAGCGCCGTGGACACCGCCACGGAAGAGCGGATCCTCAACGCGCTGCGCGAGGTGAGGAAGGGAAGAACCGCGCTCGTCGTCTCGCATCGCGTCTCGTCAGTGAAGGATGCGGATCACATCATCGTGCTCGATGATGGCCGGATCGTCGAGCGCGGTACGCACGAGTCGCTGCTCGCGCATGGCGGTTACTACGCCGATCTCTACCGCCGGCAGACGCTGGAAGACGAGATCGAGGAGATTGCTTAGGGGAGTGACGAGTGACGAGTGAAGAGTGAAGAGTGACGAGTGACGAGTGAAGAGTTGAAGAGCACTTCTCACTCATCACTCGTCACTCATCACTCGTCACTGCTTCATTAAACATGGACGAACGACACGAAGACGAAGGAAGCAGGGCCTTCGACCCGCATCTTGCGCGGCGTCTGCTGCGCTATCTCCGGCCGTATCGCGCGCGGGCGATCGTCTCCGTCATCCTGGTGATTTTCTCTTCGATCCTGGAGATCGCGGGGCCGGCCATCGTTGCGGTCGCGATCGATCTCTTCGTGAAGCCTCTCGGGACGCAGCCTGTCGGGCTCTCGGCGCGCATCGGCGAGTTTCTCACCGCGCATGGATGGAACGCCGATCCTCTGATGGGGATCAATGCCGCCGCGCTCATCTACATGATCGTGCTGTGCGGCAATTTCGCGGTGCTCTACTCGCAGATGGTGCTGATGAATCTGATGGGGCAGTACATCATGTACGACCTTCGCAAGCAGATCTTCGAGCACCTGCAGCGGCTCGACGTGCAGTTCTTCGATCGCAATCCCGTCGGCCGCCTGATGACGCGTGTGACGACCGACGTCGATGCGCTCAACGAGATGTTCACCGCAGGCTTCGTCGCGATCTTCGGCGACATCTTCGTGCTGATCGGCATCGTCGGCGTCCTCTTCTGGATGAACTGGCGCTTGTCGCTGGTCCTCTTCTCGATCACGCCGTTCATCATCCTGATCTCGATCTGGTTCCGGCAGGGTGCCCGCAAGACGTACCGCCAGGTGCGTGCGCGCATCGCGGCGATCAACGCATTTCTGCAGGAGCACATCTCCGGCGTCGCCACGGTGCAGCTCTTCAACCGCGAGGAGAAGGAGGCGGAGAAGTTCGAGCAGTTGAACGCGCGCCATCGCGACGCGAACATCGATTCGATCTTCTATTACGCAGTCTTCTATCCGGTGATCGAGTTGATTCAGTCGGCCGGCATCGCGCTGATCCTCTGGTTCGGCGGCGGACAAGTGGTGAGAGGGATGCTGTCGGTCGGCGCGCTGATCGCCTTCTTCCAGTATGCGCAGCGCTTCTACGAGCCGATCTCCGACCTCTCCGAGAAGTACAACATCCTGCAGGCGGCGATGGCGGCGAGCGAGCGGATCTTCAAACTGATCGACACCGAGGTGAAGATCCGGGATGAGGGGACGCTGGAGCTCGAGCATTTCGACTCGATCGAGTTTCGCGATGTCTGTTTCGCGTACAACGAGCCGGAGTGGGTCCTCAAGCACGTCTCGTTCAGCGTGAAGCGGGGAGAGCGCGTCGCGCTCGTCGGGCACACGGGCGCGGGAAAGACGACGATCACCGCACTGCTTCTGCGTTTCTACGAACCGCAGAAGGGCGAGATCCTCATCAATGGCCTCGACATCCGCAAGTACAAGCTCGCATCGCTGCGCCGGCTCTTCGCCATCGTGCAGCAGGACTTCTTCCTCTTCACCGGTTCCGTCGGCCAGAACATCTCCCTCGGCGATCCGGACATCAGCGAAGAGACCATCCGCGAAGCGGCGCGCCGCGTGCAGGCCGATCGCTTCATCTCGCGGCTGCCGGAGGGTTACTCCTCGGCCGTGCGCGAGCGCGGTGCGGGTTTTTCGGTCGGGGAGAAACAACTGCTCTCGTTTGCCCGCGCGCTCGCCTTCGATCCGCCCGTGCTGATTCTCGACGAAGCCACGTCGTCCATCGACACGGAGACGGAACGGCTGATCCAGGAGGCGATCCAGACGCTGCTCGCCGGCCGCACGTCGATCGTGATCGCTCACCGCCTCTCGACGATCCGCTCTGCCGATTCGATCCTCGTGTTCCATCACGGCGAGATCCGCGAGCGCGGAACGCACGAAGAGCTGATGGAGATCGAAGGCCTCTATCGCAAGCTGTACGAGATTCAGTACCGCGAAGCGGTCGTGGCGTAGCGCATCGTTCTACAGCGCACGCATCGCCGCGGCTGCCGATAGCCGGCTCGCACGCAGCGCCGGCAGCACGCCTCCGACGAGTCCCATCGCGATCGCGAACGCCACACCTTCAGCGAGCAGCAGCGGAGTGATGGCGAACTCGAAATTCATCTCGGCGAAGGTGAACCAGTTCGCGGTTCCGGTCGCGAGTCCGTTCAGCGGAAGCGTGCACAGACCGCCGGCAATGCCTCCTGCGACGGAAAGCAGCACCGCCTCCGACATGAATGACAGCGCGACCGCGTGTCCTGAGAAGCCGAGGGCGCGGAGGACGGCGATCTCGCGAGTGCGCGAGCCGACGGCCGCGTACATCGTGTTCATTGCGGCAAACGCAGAGCCGGCGGCCATGATGATGGCCACGATGTTGCCGAGGATCTGCACAGGTGCGGCGGCTTTCGTCTGTTCGTGGAAGTAGGCGAGCTCGCGTTGCGCGTTCAGATCGAGACGCGGCTCGGCTTCGATCATCGCGATGATCGACGGCACCTGGCCGGCCGATGAGGCGCGGATGAAGATGTCGGACCACGCGCGGCGCTCGAACGTCGCGGCGATGCTCTCCGGCTCGGTCCACATCTCGGAGGAGTACGCCGTGTGTCCCGCATCGTAGATGCCGACGACCTTCCACGTTGCGCTGCCTGTCCTCAGCTCCTCGCCGAGTCCGCAGTCGCGGAAGCGGGAGGCGATCGATCGGCTGACGGTGAGCTCGCTCAAGCCGGGCTGATACCACCGTCCGCTCACGAGCCTCACTTCCGGGCGCATCGTTCTTCCGGTGTCGCTGACGCCGCGGATGACCACGTTGGCGCTGCTGTTGTCCTCGCGGCGCGCCGTGTTGACATAGACCATTCGCTCCGCGGACATCGTCGCGACGCCCGGCAGATTGCGGATGAGCGCCGGCGCGGAAACGTCGATGATGCTGCCGGTCTCGCTGATCGCTCCGCGCCGCAACGCGATGATGTTCAGCGGATCGCCCGTCTCCACGAACGTTCTCTTCATTCCTTCCACGAGTGCCATGACGGCGACGAAGACCGCGACGCTGACCGCGATGCCGAACGCGGTCAGCAGCGTTGCGGTGCGGCGGACCGCGAGATTGCGGAGGTTGTACTTGAGCGGTACGAACATCAGATTTCCCGCAGCGTGTTCGCAATCGGCGAGCGAGCCGCGCCGATGGCGGGAATGAGCGAGCTGACGATCCCCATCGCCAGTGCGAGCAGCGCGGCGAAGGAGACCGTCTCGCTCGTCACGTTGAACTGCTGGATCACGGTGTTGGTCAGATCGTAGATGTCGAAGACGCGGAAGAAGAGGCGCGCGCCGCCGATGCCGAGGATGCCGCCGGCGATCGAGATGGCGAGGGATTCGCCGGCGATCAGCGCGACGACGTGATGCGGGCGATAGCCGATCGTCTTCAGCACGGCGATCTCCTGCCGGCGCTCGCGGACGGTCATCGACATCGTGTTCGTGGTGACCAGCACGATTGCGAAGACCACGGCGGCGGCGATTGCGGAGATGAAGAGCGTCACGTTGCCGAGCATCGCGGAGAAGCCCTGCACGAAGTTGTGCTCCGATTCGCTGCGCGTGGGCGCGATCGAGTTGGCGAACATCTCGTCGATCGCCCGCGCGACCTGCGGCGTGACATCCGCGCTGCGCGTCATCTCGACGAAGGCCATCGACTTGTCTGCGCGGTCCGGGATCGTGCGGCGCACCATCTCGTTGAAGTAGTCGAACCAGCAGAAGAGCGCATTCTGCGACGGTCCGGTGAAGCGCCCGCGAATCGTTCCTTCGACGTCGAAGGGGAAGACGGAGCTCTTCAACGTGATGCGCTGGCCGATCTTCCAGTCGTACTTCTTCATCATCTTTTCGGGGACGATGATGCCGGTGCGGTCGGCGCGAAATGCTTCCAGTTCGGCGGGCGGAATCGCATATTGCGGGTCAGTCCCCATGAACTTCGGGTCGCACGCGATGATCACCAGCGGCACGTTCGGTTCGCGATACCAGCTCGGAATCCACTGGTATTCCGACACGCGTAGCACGCCGGGAATGCGCGCCAGCTTCTCCTTGTAGGCGATCGGCAGCGGGATCTGCAGCGAGACGGCGCTGCGGGTGATGAGCCGCTGGCTCGACTGCTTCGTCATGAGAGTGTCGCCCCGCATCTCGAGGACGAGCGTGCGCAGGCTGACGAGGAGAAAGAGGGAAACGGCGACGCTGAGGATCGTCAGCGCAGTCCGGCGCCGATTTCGCAGTGCGTTCTTGAGTATGAGGCGGACGAACCCCACGTTGGAGAGAGTATACGCCGGGAATCCGGCGTTATTTGACATTCAGAACCAAACGGGCTTACCGTTCGTAAACTCGTTTAACTACATAGAGCTCCCGCAGTAAACCGGGTGTGAGAGGAGGGGAAGATGACCGTACGGTTTTTCCCCGGCAGTAAACGGCAGAAAACGAGCCTGATCGCAGGCTTTCTGTCGCGATATCACGTGGATCATGAACTTGTGCGCGCCGACGACGTTAAGTCGAGCACCGTGCACCTCGGGACCGATCCCGCAGTGGAAGTCGATGGACGCCTGTTCGTCGATCCGAATTACGAAGCGCTGAAGAAGATTCTGCACCTCGACGCGTAATTCGTATCCGAGCGAAAGCGAGGGATCACCCGAGCATTTCCCCTCGTTGATCCTTCGCCTCGCTCAGGATGAGGCGTTACGCCCTGAACATCGATTCGGCTTCGCGCTCGATGGTGCTCTTGATGCGCGATTCGAAGGGGCGGGCCATCAGCGGGAGTTTTCCGTCCAGGATGATTTCGCTGTCCGTCACCTCGACGAAACCGCTGCCCGTCATTCCCTTCGCCTTGACGTTGAAGTTGAGACGGTCACCTTCCCAGTTCTTGTCGATGTCGGTCGCGTAGTGGCCGTACTGCTGTTCAAGGTTCGAGAGGCGCTGTTCAATCTTCCGTTTGGCTTCTTCACGAGTGGTGTTGTGGGGGAGTGCGATTCTCATGGTTCTCCTCGAGTGGAATGAGTCGGCGCCTTTTATCACAGGCGCACAGCAGGATCAGTGCGGATCAAAGCAAGTTCCGGGCTCGTTCCGTGCATCTCACGTTTCGATTCTCTGTGATGCAACCCAGGATACTCGTGGTCGAGGATGACGATGCCATCCGTGCGCTGCTCGTGGCGGCCTTGCAGCGCGAGCCGTTGCAGATCGACACAGCGGAAGATGGGCTGGCGGCACTCGAGCTCTGCAGTTCGACCGATTACGCGGTGATCGTTCTCGATCTGATGATGCCGCGCTTCAATGGTTTCGAGTTTCTCGACGTCTTTCTGAAGAGGTCGCCTGCGCCGGCGACGTCGATCATCGTGATCACCGCGTTCGATGACGTCGTCATTGGACAGCTTCCCCCTTCGCACGTTCATGCGATCGTGCGCAAGCCGTTCGACGTGCCGCAGCTCGTCGCGATGATTCGCGAAGTCGCGCTCACGAAGGACAGGAGCGCCAATGGGACCATGAGCGCGAGCCTGGAACAGCGCGACGCTCCGCGAGCCGAGGAATAGTGCACTAGCCCGTCCGGAAGTAGGCACGATCGAGCGCGCGGTACTGCACCGCTTCGGCGACATGGGCGGGCTCGATGTGCTCGAGTGCCGAGAGATCGGCAATCGTCCGCGCGACCTTGAGGACGCGGTCGTGCGCGCGTGCCGAGAGGCCGAGGCGCTCGATCGCGGCGACCAGCAGGCGCCTCGATGCAGCGTCGAGCTCGCACCACTTCCGCATGTGCCGCGCCGTCATCTCAGCGTTGCAGGTGATCGCCGAGCGCCGGAACCGCTGTTGTTGGATGCTGCGCGCCGATTCGACACGCTCGCGAATGCGGTCGGATGGCTCGGCCGGTGTCAGCGAGGAGATCTCGTCGCTCGTCAAAGCGCCGACCTCGACCTGCAGATCGATGCGGTCGAGCAGCGGCCCCGAGATCTTGGAGAGATACCGCGAGATCTGCGGAGGAGTGCAGATGCACTCCCGCCGCTTGTCGTTGAAGTAGCCGCAGGGACATGGATTCAACGCGGCGGCAAGAGTGAAGCGCGAGGGATAGGTGAGGGTGCGGGCGGCACGCGCGAGGGTGACCATTCCATCCTCCATCGGCTGGCGCATCACTTCGAGCGTATCGCGGCGGAACTCTGCCAGCTCATCGAGAAACAGCACGCCATGATGCGCGAGGCTCACTTCGCCCGGCCGCAACGGCGAGCCGCCGCCGACGAGGCCCGCCGTCGAGATCGTGTGATGCGGTGCGCGGAACGGCCGCCGCGTCAGCAGTCCGCCGCCGGTCGGAAGCGTGCCCGCAACGGAGTGAATCTTCGTCGTCACGATCGACTCGTGCAGCGAAAGGTTAGGGAGGATCGACGGGAGCCGCTTGGCCAGCATGGTCTTTCCCGAACCGGGAGGGCCGATCATCAGCACGTTGTGCCCGCCCGCGGCCGCAACCTCGAGGGCACGCTTGGCCTGGGCCTGGCCGCGCACTTCGGCGTAATCGGCATGATCGCCCGGTGTCTCGGCCTGCGTTGCCGAGACCGCAGGTGCGATCGGTGCGTGGCCGATGAGGTGCGCCAGCAGCGAGGGGAGGTTGCGCGCACCGATGATCGGGACGCCGCGGACCGCCGCCGCTTCATTCGCGTTCGCCTCCGGCACGATCAACTCGCGCACGGCCGCGTCGCTTGCCATCGCCGCCGAGATCGAGAGCGCGCCGCGCAGCGGAGCGAGCGTACCGTCCAGCGAAAGCTCGCCCGCGAACACGCGTCCCGTGACATGCTCTTCACTCAGAAACTCCATCGCGTGGAGCATACCGATCGCGATCGGCAGATCGAACCCCGAGCCCTCCTTCTTCACATCGGCAGGCGAGAGATTGACGACGATGTAGCGGGGCGGGAGATGAAAGCCGCAGTTGTGCAGCGCGGCACGAACGCGCGCATACGCTTCGCGCACGGCGGCGTCGGGTAGACCGACGAGTGTGAATCCCGGTTGATTGGAGGTAGCGGCATTGACCTCGATCACGATGCGAACGGCATCGATGCCGAGAGTCGCGGCAGTCCAGATTTTCGACAGCATGGCGGGTCGTTTCGACCCGCGGAAATCCCCGGCCCGAGGCTACCTCGGAATGACGAGAACCTCAAGCGCTGCCCGAAGCATCAGCCGTTGACCATCTCCACGAACTTCTCCGCAGCCGCGTTGTGGTGAAACAACTCGAGTGTCTCGAGCTCATCGTCCGTCACCGGCGTCAGCGCCGTATCCATGTACTCGTAGCGCTTCGGATCGTGCTTGATGCGGACGTAGATCTTGCGGAGGCTGAGGTAGATCTTCGCCCAGCGCCTGAGCTTCGAGATCGATTCGAAAATGTAGCCGGGATAGAACTTCCACGCCGGCTCGACCGGCAGCCCCGGTCTGCGGTCGCGGCGGAACTTGTAGCGGAACAGGCCCGCCTCGAGCGGATGAACGCCCTCGATGTGGATCGAGCCTTTGAACCACGTCATCAGCAGGATCGCGTTGCTCGCGCTCGCGCGCTTCGCGACGAGCCGGCGCAGCACCTTGTCGACGTGGTCCATCGTGTAATACGTATCCCACGCCGTCCGGTACGCTTCCTCCCACTGCTCCTTCGACATCTTCGAGTGACCGGTGCAGACGTGATTGAGGTCGTACTTGTTGATGTCGGGATCCAGCTCCACGCCCTTCCGCACGAGCGTCTGATGATCCTCGGATCCGGGGAGAGGAGTGAGGAAGAAGAACTCGAGCAGATCGACCGGCAGCTCGCGCTTGATGATCTCGATGTCTTCGCGGATCGACTCGATCGTGTCGTTGGGGAAGCCGAGGATGTAGCCGGCGTAGGTGATGACGCGCGCCTCTTTCCAGGCAAGCAGCATCTTGCGGTATTCAGTGATCTTGTTCTGCCGCTTCTTTGCGCCGGCGAGGCTGTCGGGATTGATGTTCTCCAGCCCGATGAAGACGCGCCGCACGCCCGCCTTCGCACATTTCTCGATGAAGCGCGGGATCTTATGGCAGAGCGTGTCGACCTGAATGATGAAGTGGATCTTGATTCCTTCTTCGCGCAGCGCGATGAGGCGATCGAGAATCGATTCCCATTCCGTGTTGCGCGCGAAGTTGTCGTCCGTGATGAAAAAGCTGTGCAGTCCCTGCGCAACATTTTCACGAACGATTTTCTCGATGTCGTCGGCCGAACGGCGCCGTGACTTGCGTCCCTGCACGTTGATGATCGTGCAGAAGGAGCACTGGAACGGGCAGCCGCGGCCTGCGTCGAAGCTCGTGACGCCGCCCGCGGTGCGCCACGCGCGGAGCGCGGTGATCAGCGGAATCGGCGTCCCCTGAATGTTCGGCAGGTCGGCCATGAAGTTGTACATCGGCTTCAGTGCATTGGCTGCAGCGTCGCGCAGCACTTCTTCCAGACGGCCTTCTGCTTCGCCGGCGAAGAGCGTGATGCCCATCGCGCGCGCTCTGTCGAGATCGGGATCGTTTCCCTGCAGCATGCTGATCGTGCCGGAGACGTGAAAGCCGCCGATCGCGACCTGAATGCCGCGCTCGCGCAACGGGCGCGCGAGATCGAGCGCGCGCGGGAACTGATTCGACTGCACGCCGGCGAGCATCACCATTCCGGCGCCCGCGCGCTCGATCATTCGCGCGAGTTTCTCCGGACGTACACGAGTATTCGTCTCGTCGATCGGATGGATTTCCAGCGTGGTTTCGGGGCCGAGAATCTGTCGCGCGGCGCAGTCACGGGCCAGGCCGTAGAGCGCCGCAAGAGAATTTGAGGGGATGGCCGAACGGAACCATTGGATGACATAACCGTCGTCGTCGTAGTGCGACGGTTTGACGAGAACAAGACAGAAGGTCGGCATGGGTTTATCAGGAACTCGAATAGTACCAAAGGTTTAAGCGGGCTCAGCCGTGTTTTGGAATCCGCCTCAGGCCGTCATGAAAATACTGCAATATAAGATAAATCCTGGAATCAACCACTCCAAACACTCGTTTTTGGGATGGCAAACGAGTGCGATTAATTGTTGACAAAAACTTTCGGAATTTTATGATCTTATCACCTGCGCCACCGGGGTTCGTGATGGGTGAGGAGTCGGAGTGATGGCTTTTGAGAAATGGGAGCCGCAGCCTGAATTCGAACGTTTTCCAGCTTCGGCGACCATCGTCCAATCGCGTCTGATCCGTTTGCCCTCTCCCGTGGCCAACATGCTGCGGCTCCGCGGCAAGACCAGCGCGAATCTTTACTACGACAAGAAGCGCAAGGTCATCGGCATTCGCGCGCTCGACAAAAAGGAAGAAGGGGCGGCGAAGATCCGTCAGTCGGACAAGTCGACCTCGCTGCACGTCCCGAGCTTTTTCCGCTTCTACGACATCGAAGTGCCGGGCATCAAACGCTTCCACTGCTGGTACGACGAGAAGGAGCGGATGGCGATGATCGACATCTCGCGTCCGTCGCCTCGAGGCCGGCCCGCCGGAACGTAGGCGTCTCGCGGTTGCGCGCCGGGCGGTGACACCGGCAGCGATCCAAGCGTCATAATCTTCGTTCTGTGCGTCCCGATCGAACCAGACCGATCGCCGTCGCGGGCGGCTTCGCGCTGCTCGCGGCTGTGATCGTGTTTGTCGTACACGAAGTTGGTCCTGCACTTCGCCATCCGATCGCAGCCCTTCGACTGATCCTTGCCGATGCGCCGGCACATCTGCCGGTGCCGGTCGCAGGAGTCCGCGCCGCGGACGTCAGCGATAGCTGGGGCTCGCCGCGTCCCGGCGGGCGCCATCACCAGGGTGCCTCGGTCACGACACCGCCGCATCTGCACTACGGGATCTATCGATGGCGCGGCGGCGCGATCAATCCATTTCCATTGCTCACCGGCGGCCGGAGATCGCCGGGTGCTTGAATCCGTGATCCGGCACCCGCAGTTCTTCTGAATGCTGCCGCGAGGACGGATAGCGAGGCAGTTACCCACTGAAACGCCATGCGCAAAAAAAGAAAGGCGGCCCGGAGGCCGCCTCTCGTATCGTGATGCAATGAAGTGTTAGTGGCTGATCGACCGGAAGCGGCTCGGGGCCGGCGCCGGCGTCCAGGTGAAGAACGACATCGTCTTCAGCGCTTCCGGCGAGAACGTCGGGAGCGTCGTCAGGCTCAGTCCGAGGGCAGCCGAGGTGCCGGGGTCGTTGTTCTGCAGGAAGCGCGAGGTCGGCGCCAGCGGGATGTGAGTGCCATAGCCGGCGTTGATCGCCTTGATGAACTCGTTCGCCATCAGCGTGTAGCCGAGATCCGTCAGGTGATTCGCGTCGAGGCCGACGATGCCGCCGGTGATGTACGCGGTGCTCAGCGGAACGCCCGCAACGTTGACCTTGCCGGCCTTGATGCGGTCGAAGAGGCCGCTGATGTCGGCGACGGGGATATTGCGCGCAGCCGCGACCTTCTTGATCGAAGCGTTATAGGCCGTGATGCGCGCAGCGATCGCCGCCTGCTCGGCGGGCGTGATGACATCGCTGTCCGCGAGCGGCTTGCCGGCGTTCGGCAGCGTGTTGAACGGCGGAAGGGCTGCGAGCTGCGGAGGAATGCCGAGGCCCGTGAAGAGTTTCGGCGCCGAAGGCAGAAGCACGACGGAGCCGAGCGGCAGTGCGGCGGGCGCACCGTTGACGATGCCGAACAGAGGGATCGGCGCGCCGTTGTTGAGCACCGGCTTGAGGGATGAATCGAGCACGATCGCCGGAATCAGCGACGTGTAGGGGAGCTGCGTGAACACGGCCGGCGGGAAGTCGCCGACGACGATGCCGGCATTCGGTGCGCCGGCGATGAACTTGTCGAGAATCGCCGCGAACTGCGTCTCGAACGCGTCAGGCGTCGAGAGGCAGCTCACGTACGGCGGCTTCGTGCCGCAGTCGACGGCGGAGCCACTCGTTGCCGCGAGGAAGAAATCATCGCCGCCGATCCAGGAGAGCAGGAACGTCGGCTTCTGCGCGATCGCCTGATCGACGGCCGACCCGAGGCCGCGCAGGATGAAGGCAGGGAACGGAGTGCCCTGCTCGAAGGTCACCGGAGTCTTCTCGGCGCCCGTCGTATTCGCGATGTCATAGAGCATCGCACCCGGAACGGCGAGGTTGTTGTACGGACGGCCGAAACCGGTCATCGCCGGTGCGCCGAGACCGGGCGCGTTGACGACGCCCGTCAGCGACGGCGAGGTGAGGATCAGTTCGGACGGGATGCCGGGCCACGTCACGAGCGGCTGCGCAAAGCAGTTGTCCGCCGCGGTGTTGTTCGGCTGGCAGAGCTTGTTGCCCGTCTGCTCGGCGAGGATTGCCGCGAAGCTGAACACCTGATGGCGCTCATTGAGTGAACCATTCGAGAACCCGGCGGTGTAGCTGTCGCCGAGCGCGACGATGTGTGAGAAATCGGCAGTGCCGTGCGCGGCGAACATCGGTACGGCCGCGAGCGTTACCAACAGCAGTGCCGCTGCAATGCGTGCGAAGCTTCTGTTGCGCGTCATTCGCTTCTCCTTAGAACTTGTAGCCGACGTTGAACCCGATCAGGTTGCCGTCGGTCTTGTACGTGCCGTTGAAGTTGTCACTGCTGATGCCGTTCGTGCTGCGTGTCTTGAAGTGCAGCGCCATCTCGGCGAGATCGATGATGAACGGACCGTTGTGGTAGCCGATTCCGAAGCACGCTGCGGTGCGGTCGGAATCCGGAAGGAGCGGGCCGACGCCGGAGGTCGGCTGCGGGTTCTCATCGAAGATGAGACCGAAGCGGACATCCCAGTGCGAGGCCACACGGCCGTTCGCGCCGAGGCGGTAGGAGTACGTGTCCTTCCAGTTCTGCGGACGGGAGAAGCTGAGGGCAGGAGTCTGAAGGAACGTGACGTCGAGCGACTTGAAGCGGCTCCACGTCGTGTGGGTGATGTCGCCTTCGATGTCCCACGCGCCATGCGTCCACGCGACGCCGCCGATTGCGGTGGCGGGGTACGCGATGGAGGTGGAGATTCCCTGATTCGGCGGAAGCTGTGCCTTCACGCCGGCGTCGACGATCGCGTTTCCTGTCGGAATCTGCGTGAACGTCGCATCGCCCTTGTAATCAATCTTCATATCGGCGCGGTAGGAAAGCCCGAGCCGCCACGAATCGTTAGGCTTGAACAGGACGCCGGCGTTCCAGCCCCACGCGCTGTCCCAGTCGCTGTTGAGATGCGCATTGACGACGTCGGCGACGCGCTGCGTGAAGGGGTTGTAGGCGGGGTTGTTGCGGTCGAGCGTGATGTGCGAACGGCGATACTCCGGACCGAAGCCGATCGCGAGGCGGCCATCGCTCGTCTTCCAGGCGATTGCCGGTTCGACCGAGATCGTCTTCACGTTCGCATCGCGCGAGATGAAGCGGCCGATCCACGGATCGTCCCAGTTCGTACGAAGGCCGTACGCGGTGAATGCGCCCACTCCGACCGTCAGGTTTTCACCGATCGGCATGACGGCGTAGGCATTGGGCGGAATGAAGAGGTGATGCTTGTACTCACCCTTCGCGCCGGATGTGAACGGATCGTTGGGATCACCCCGAAACTCGTTCGAAAAGGTGATGCCCGTGCCGCCGGCGGTCACTTCCGTTTTGCGCAATTGCGCGATACCGGCGACGTTGTAAAAGATCGCGGTCGGGTCATCTGCGGTCGCCGCGAAAGCACCACCCATTGCAGTAGCCTTCGCACCCTGCTCGAAGATCGAAAAACCCGAACCATACGCTGCACCACACACTGCAAGGGATACCGCCGAAATCAGGATCAACAGTCTTACACGACGCAAGATGACCTCCTCAAGGAATCGACGATCTTCAGGAATTTGACCGGGGCTCGATTCGCGCGAATCATAGCACCGGAGAGCCAGATGAAAAGTCTTCTATCTTCAGTCGTTATCGTCCTCGCCAGCATTCGCGCCACGGCAGGTCTCACCTATGACATTCATACCGCGACGAGCGGCGCACAATCGTCGGAACAGAAGATTCACGCGACCGTCGACGGCAGGAACGTGCGACTCGATTTCGAGCAGGGCGACGGGCTCGTTTTCAGGAACGGCGCGATCGCGATCTCACGCGACGGCGGGAACACGCTCGAGGTGCTCGACCCTGAAGCGAAGACGTACTACGAGATCGATCTCGGCGCCGTCGCGCCGCCGGGCATGATGGAGTTGCTCAAGCTCTCCAATGAGAAAGTGAGCGTGAAGGACAACGGCGACGGCGGTGTGATCGAAGGCTATCCGACGCATCGGATGATGATCACGGCCGGTGCCGACGTTGCGATCGGCAACATGAAGACGCGCCTCGACGTCACGATGGAGTCGTGGTCCACGCCGAAGATCCCGGCCGAATCCGCAGCGTTTCTGCAGCACCGCGGAGGAAGCACCGGGATGCCGGTGCTCGACAAGCTGATCGCGGCGCAGAACGACAGCATCAAAGGCTTTCCGCTGAAGCAGGTGACGCACGTAAGGATGGCGAGCGGCGGCAAGACGACGATCGAAATGACCTCCACCACCTCGGTTTCAAACGTAAAAGAGAAGCCGGCGACCGCCAGCACATTCGCGTTGCCGCCGGGATTCAGGAAGGTGCCGAATCCGATCGAGAGGATGATGGGTACTGCGGGGCACTGAGACGGTATTGGTTGCGCGGTTGCGCGGGCTTGCGGGCTCGCGGTGGCAACCTGCAATCAATTCAAGAAATCGTTGAACCGAAACATCGGGCTCATCCCGCGTACCCGCGAGCCCGCGTACCCGCGAGCCCGCGTGCCTACCCCCCCAACATCTCCTTCAGAATCGCATTCGCCATCTCGGCATTCGCCTTGCCCCGCGTTTCCTTCATCAACTGGCCGACGAGGAAGCCGAAGATCTGCGTTTTGCCGGCGCGGTACTGTTCGACCTGGGTTGTGTTGCGCTCGATCACCTTCGCTGCCGCTTCGCGGATGACGGCCGGATCGCTGACTTGCGCGAGTCCCTTGCGCTCGACCACCGCGCGCGGATCTTCGCCGGTCGTGGCGATCTCGTCGAAGATTTCCTTCGCGGCCTTGCTGCCGATCGTGCCGGCATCGATCAGCCGGATCAACTGCGCGAGTCCTTCCGCCGACAGCCTGCACGCGCCGCGCTCGTTTTGAATCCGCAGCACGTCGTTCCGAACCCAGTTGGCCGCGGCGCGCGCGTTGCCGCTCGCGGCGGCTGCCGCATCGAAGTACTCGGCGATCTCGCGGCTGGTCACGAGAATCTCCGCGTCGGTTGCCGAGAGGCCATGCTCGTTCTGATATCGCGCGACGCGCGCCGCCGGCAGCTCGGGCAGCGCCGTGCGCACGTCGTCGATCCACTCCTCCTCGATCTCCAGCGGCAGCAGATCGGGATCGGGGAAGTAGCGGTAGTCGTGCGCCTCTTCCTTCGAGCGCATCACGCGTGTCTCACCGCTGTTCGGATCGAAGAGCCGCGTCTCCTGTACGATCGTGCCGCCGGCTTCGAGCACCTGGATCTGCCGCGCGATCTCGAAGTCGATCGCCGCGCGCAGAAAGCGGAACGAGTTCACGTTCTTCACTTCCGTCCGCGTGCCGAGCGGCTCGCCTTCGCGATGGACCGACACGTTCGCGTCGCACCGCAGTGATCCCTCTTCCATGTTGCCGTCGCAGACCCCTGCGTACATCAATGTCTGCCGCAGCCGCGTGAGGTAGGCATCGGCTTCCGCCGCCGAGCGAATGTCGGGCTCGGAGACGATCTCGATGAGCGGCGTGCCCGCACGGTTCAGGTCGACGTGTGAGGCGTCGCCGTGATGGATGAGCTTTCCCGCATCTTCTTCCATGTGGATGCGGCGGATGCGAATGCCGTTCACACTCCCGCCGGTGGCGAGGGGCTCGTCGAACTGGGAAATCTGGTATCCCTTCGGCAAGTCCGGATAGAAATAGTTCTTTCGTGCGAAGATCGAGCGGTGATGAATTGTGCAACCGGTCGCGATCGCCATCCGGATCGCGAGCTCGACCGCCTCTCGATTCAGCACCGGCAGCGCTCCGGGGTAACCGAGGCAGGTGGGACAGACCTGCGTGTTGGGAGGCGCGCCGAAGGATACGGCGCAGCCGCAGAAGATTTTCGTGCGGGTCTGAAGTCTCGCGTGGACTTCGAGCCCGATGACGGCGTTCCACATGCGGGCGTGATTGTAGTTGTAAACTAAGGAGCTTCCTGGGCTTCAAAAAGAAGAAACGACGATGTCTCGCTCCGCCGCTCTCTATCGCAGTTGGCAGACTGCGGTCGTCTTCCTGACCGCGGCGGCGGTCGTGTGGGCATTCTCGACGCACAGCGCGTCGTTCGCCGGACAGGCGCTCTTCTTCGCATTCATCGTGATGGCCGCGTCGTTCTTCCGGATCGAAGCCGCGGATGCTTCGGTCGGCTTCGAAGCGCCGGTCGTGTTCGGCGCGATCATCATCTTTCACAGCGCAGCCGCCGGCATGATCGCGGCCGCACTCGGCACCTGGTTCTACGCGGTCTACAGCGGCGCGAAGAATCGGTCATTCCAGCTCGAGCCGTTCGCTGCGGGCGCGCAACTCGCGCTTGCGTACTCGATGGTGGCGCTGCTCTACACCCGCGCGGTCGCATTCGGCGCGCCGGTGATCTCCAAGGTATCCGGCTACGTATTGCTGCTCGTCGGATATCTCGTTTTCCAACTGCTCTTCGTTTCGCTCAAGCGCTGGTTCGAAGGCGACTCCGGCCCGCTCGATTTCCGCCGCGTGGTGATGGCTCAGGGCCGCACGCTCATCCTCGGCAGTCCTCTCGTCGGAATCGAGGTGCTGCTCTTTGAGCAGTGGGGCATCGCAGGCTTCGCCCTCGGCACGATTCCGTTGTTTCTCATTGCATTCGCAGTGCGGGGCGAGAATCGCAGCCAGCAGCAGAATGCGGACCTCGTTCGCCAGAACCGCGAGCTCTCGATCCTCACCGAGTCGTCGACGCAGATCCTCTCGGCCGAAGGCGATCAGGAAACGCTGCGCAGGTTGATGACTCTTCTGACGCGGCTCGCGAAGCTGCAGGCGTGCGCGGTCGTCACGTGGGAGACGAACCCGGACATTCCGGGCACCGTGTATCGCTTCGGCGACTGTCTGCCGACCGATCAGGACATTCTGAAGTGGGTCGACTCCGCCGGTTTCTCGCAGTCCGCGCCGAGCCGTGCATTCGTCTTCCACGCCGACATGCGGCGCTTCCCGCTGTCGAGCGCGCACGCGATTCAGGTGCTGATCGGCATTCAGACGCAGGAAGTCATCTACGGCATTCTCATCTTCGAGACGGAGGATCTCTCGATCCTCAAGACGGGGAGCCTCAACCTGCTGACGCTGCTCGTGAATCAGACGGCGCTGTCGCTGCAGGATCAGTTGCTGCGGCGCGAGATGCGCGAGAAGACGGAGCTGCTCGAGAAGCAGGCCTCGACAATGTCGATGATCAACAAGTTGTCGAACGAGTTGATCGGATCGTTCGAGATCGACGAGGCGCTGACGCGCATCGCGGAAGCGATCCGCTCGTCGCTGGGATTCGAAGTCGTCGTCTTCGCGCTGTATGACGAGAAGCGGGACGAATATGTCCGCCGCGCGCACGTCGGTCTCGACGAGGTGTGGGAAGAGGTGAAGACGCGCAAGGTCTCGGCGAAAGCGGTCGAGGCGTTCTTCAATCCCGAGTTCCGGCTGCTCAACTCCTACTTCGTTCCGCATACGTCGCTGCGGCCGAGCGATCACGACTTCGTCGTCGTGCCGGAAGAGACAGGCATTCTCATGCCCGACGAGTGGCACGAGAACGACATGCTGATGGTCCCGCTCGCAGCGAACGAGAAGCAGATCGGCTATCTGTCGGTGCGATCTCCGCACGACGGGAAGGTTCCGTCGACCGATCAGGTCCAGACGCTGGAAGTCTTCGCAAATCTCGCGGTGAACTCCGTGCAGTCGGCGCATCAGTACGGCCAGATCAAGCGGTTGACGACGCTCGACGTTCTCACCGCCGCGTTCAATCACCGCTACTTCCAGGACATGCTGGGGAAAGAGATTCACCGGCACGCGCGCAACGGCCACGAATTCGCTCTGGCCATGATCGACATCGACAACTTCAAACGGATCAACGACTCGTTCGGCCACCCGGTGGGCGACGACATCCTGAAGGGACTCGTGGAAGAGCTGATGACGAATGCGCGCGACAGCGACATCGTCTCGCGGTATGGCGGAGAGGAGTTCGCCATCATCTTCCCCGAGGCGACGAGCGTGGCGGCCCGCGAAGCGGTGAACCGGCTGCGCGAGCTCGTCGAGAAACGCGAGTTCCCGCAGCCTGCCATCAATCGCACTCTGCGCATCACGATCAGCGTCGGTGTCGCCGTCTTCCCCCGCGACGGCGTGAACTCGGCCGATCTGATCGCCCGCGCCGACGCCGCCCTCTACTGGGCGAAGAAGCACGGCAAGAATCAGGTCGCCATGGCCTCCGAAGTCCTCGCCGACGGCCAGATGGCGTTATGAGCGAGTGACGAGTGATGAGACTAGTGACGAGTGAAGAGTGACGAGTGATGAGTGATGAGTGACGAGTGATGAGTCCTGAGCAGTGCTCTTCACTCTTCACTCGTCACTCTTCACTCTTCACTGTTCACTGGTCACAATACGCCATGCGCAAACTGCTCGTCCTTTCCCTGCTCGCTCTTCCTCTCGCAGCACAGACGCTCACCGATCGTGTGAACAGCGAGCTGCCGCAGCTCATCGAAACGTACAAGACGCTCCACAGCTCGCCGGAGCTCTCGACGCAGGAGGCGAAGTCTTCGTCTCTCGTCGCGACTCGTTTGAAGGAGATGGGCTACGAGGTGTCGGAACGCGTCGGGAAGTACACCGACACGCAGGCTGTCTGCTACGGCGTCGTGGCCGTGATGAAGAACGGCAAGGGTCCCACGGTCCTCATCCGCAGCGACATGGATGCGCTGCCCATCGAAGAGCAGACCGGACTTCCGTACGCGAGCCTCAACAAAGGTGTGATGCACGCCTGCGGTCACGATGTGCACATGACGGCGCTGCTCGGCACCGCGAAGCTGCTCGCGTCCATGAAGGACAAGTGGCATGGAACGCTCGTGCTGGTCGGGCAGCCGGCGGAGGAAGTCGTGAAGGGCGCCGGCGCGATGCTGCGCGATGGCCTCTACGAGCGCTTTCCGAAGCCGGACTACGCGATCGCCCTGCATGATCACGCCGGGCTCGCCGCCGGCACGGTCGGTTATGTGCCCGGCTACATGATGGCGGCCGCCGATTCCGTCAACGTGACAATCCGCGGTCTCAGCGGGCACGGTGCCGCACCGGAGAAGACGAAGGATCCGATCGTGATGGCGTCGGAGTTCGTGATGCAGGTGCAGACGCTGGTTAGCCGCGAGAACTCGCCGCTCGATCCCGTCGTCGTCACCGTCGGCTCGATCCACGGCGGGACGAAGCGCAACATCATCCCCGACGAAGTGCAGTTGCTGATGACGGTCCGCACGTACAAGCCGGAGGTGCGCAAGCGCGTGCGCGAAGGCATCGTGCGCGTTGCGAAAGGTGTCGGCGTTCTCAACGGTCTCGCCGAGGATCGGATGCCGGTGGTGGAGTTTCTGGAAGGGGAGTCGATCGGCTCGACGTACAACGATCCGGCGCTGACCGAGCGTCTCGTCCGCGCGGCATCGAAGGAGCTCGGGGCGGCGAACGTCGTCAAGATCGATCCGCTGATGGTGAGCGAGGATTTCAGCCTCTACTCGCTCGATCACAAGATCCCCGCCCTCATGTTCAACCTCGGCGCCGTCGAGCCGGCGCGCGTTGCGTCGGGCGAGCCGCTGCCGTCGCTGCACTCGTCGAAGTTCGCGCCCGTTCCCGATGCCACGATCCGGACCGGAGTGCGATTGATGGTGGCGTCTGCGCTCGATTTGCTGAAGTAGCCGTCACTTCACGCGAGTGGTGTGCGGACGAGGCGGCCGCACACCGCTCACCATCTGCACGATCAGCCAGACGCCGAACGCACACGACGCGATTCCGATCACGACGCCGCTCGCGCGCGTGAGAAATCCGAGGAAGTGATCGAGCTCGAGCAGGTGGAGCTTGCCGAGCAGGTAATGCCAGTCGTGCTCGAGATCCTCCTGCGACGCGAACCCGACGAGCGGCAGCTCCTGTGAGCGGGCGTCGGCGATGTACGCCGAGAGCTCCGCGAGACTGTAGGAGAGCCAGAAACCGCCGACCGTGATCCCGAAGAATTCTTCCTGGCGATGGAAGATCACGATGACCGCGATCGGGACCGCGATCTGGAAGACGCTACCCATCAGCACCGCGATGAACTGCGGCGCCCACGAGAACGCGAGATGTCCCATCTCATGGAAGCCGAGTGTGATGCCGTAGAAGATCGTCCAGCGTGTGACGTCGGTGATCTTGAGGTACTCGAGGTAGACGAGCACGAGCAGCAGCAATGCGTATCCGAGCCACGCGCGTCCGCGCGCCCACTCGCGTGCGGCGCCGAGAAAGTCCGTCAGCACGAATCCATTCTAGAATCCCGCGCCGCATGAATGATCCATCCATCAATCCTCGCGAGACAGGGTTCGTCCGTCTCGATCTGCAGCAGCTCTTCGGCAACGGCCATCCGGTGATTCTCGAAATCGGCTCGGGGAAGGGGCGCTTTCTCATCAGCACCGCGATCGAGCGGCCGGACGTCAATCTGATCGGCATCGAGAAGTCGCTCCACTACCACCGCGTCATCCGCGAGCGGGTGATGAAGCGGAACCTCACGAACATCCGCCTGATCAATCACGATGCATATCTGGTGATGAAGGAGATGATCCCCGCGGAATCGATCGCGGAAGTGCACATCTACTTTCCCGATCCCTGGCCGCGGAAGCGCGAGCAGAAACGGCGCATCATCAGGCCCGAGGTGTTGAGCGAGATCGAGCGGGTGCTGGTGCGCGATGGCTCGGCGATTTACGTGACCGATCACCAGGAGTACTTCGAAGCCGCGGCGCCGCTGATCGAGCAGCGGTTTCCGTCCGAGCGCAGGATTCCCGGTCCCGGCGATGCTCCGCGCACGAACTACGAGGCGAAGTATCGCGAAGAGGGGAGGCCGATCTACGAGATCCGCTTCCGGAAGCCGCTACAATCGACGGAGTGAGAATCCTCGGCGTCGATCCCGGCTCGATTACCACAGGCTTTGGAGTGATTGACTACGAGCGCGGACGGCTCGCGCTGGTGGAGCAGGGGGCGATCGGGACGAGGCGCGGTGCCGAGCTCGCGGAACGGCTGGCGCGGATTCATGGCGAGCTCGCCGCGATCATTGCCCGAACGCAGCCGGCCGCCATCGCCGTGGAGACACCGTTCGCGGGAAACAACGTGAAGAGTCTCGTGCAGCTCGCGCATGCGCGCGGAGTGATTCTGCTCGCGGCGCAGAGCGCGGGGCTGCAGATCTTCGAGTACGCGCCGCGGTCGGTGAAGAGTGCCGTGGTCGGCTACGGCGGCGCGGAAAAGGAGCAGGTCGCGAAGATGGTGCGGCTTCTGCTTCCCGCTTGCGCATCGATGCAACTCGCAGCCGACGCAGCCGACGCTCTCGCCGTCGCCATCTGCCACGCACACAGCTCGGGCAGAACGAATCGCCTGACCGTGAGAGCGGGGGCATGAGCTCCACGCTGCCTGAAGAGGAAACGCTCGAGTCGGAAGCGCAGGCCGCTCCGAGCTGGTTTGCGCGCACCTTCAGCGCGCTGCGCCATCAGAACTTCCGGCGGATGTGGTTCGGCGCCTTCACGTCGACGACGGGAACGTGGATGCAGACCGTCGCGCAGAGCTGGGTCGTCCTCTCGATGACGAACTCCGCATTTCTGCTCGGCGTCGACGGATTCCTGTCGAGCGGGCCGATGCTGCTCTTCTCGCTCATCGGCGGCGCGCTCGCCGACCGGCTCGAGCGGCGCCGCATCATGCTCACCTCACAGTATCTGCAGATGACCTTCGCCTTCGTGCTCGGCGCGTTGATCTGGACGAAGCACGTGAAGGTCTGGCACATCTTCCTGCTGTCGTTCCTCACCGGAAGTGCGCAGTCGTTGAGCGGGCCGGCGTACATCGCGCTGCTGCCGACGCTCGTTCCGCGCGAGGATGTGCAGAACGCGGTGGCGATGAACTCGATGCAGTTCAATCTGGCGCGCGTGATCGGCCCGATCTTCGCCGGCTTTGCGCTCACTGCATTCGGCGCGGCGGTCTGCTTCGGTTTGAACGGGCTGTCGTTCATCGCGGTGATCATCGCGCTGATGCTGATCAGCGCGCCGGCCATCGCGAACAAGTCCGATGAGAAGCGCGGCATCTTCGACGAGATGAAGGATGGCTTCCGCTTCGTGTGGCAGCGGAAGTCGCTTCAACTGCTGACGTTTCTCTCGTTCGCGGGCACGTTTCTCGGCATGCCCATCGTGACGTTTCTTCCCGTCGTGGCACGCTCGATCTTCAAGCTCGATGCGCGCGGCTATTCGTGGCTGCTGACGGCCTATGGGATCGGGTCGGTCGCCGGAGCGCTCGTCGTCGCGGGGACAGGACATGCGAACAAGAAGGGGCGTGCGGCGCTGTCGCTGCAGGCCGCATTTGCGTGTCTGCTCGTCGCGTTCGCGTTTTCCAGAACGCTCGCGCTCAGCATGTTGATCGCGTTCTTCGCCGGCGCGTGCATCGTCGGCGTGATCTCACTGTACAGCTCGCTGGTGCAGCTCACGACCAGCGATGCGATGCGTGGCAGAGTGATGTCGATCTTCATGCTCGCGTTTCGCGGCGGGATGCCGCTCGGGAATCTGCTCGCCGGATGGGTTGCGGAGCGCTGGTCGATCACCGTTGCGCTCGCGGTGAACGGATCGCTGCTGGCCATCGTGGCCGTCGTCTTCCTGCTGCGAGGCACCGATCTCGACAGCGGCCTCGCCCCCGCGTAGGAGCGCGGGCGTCCCGGCCGGCGACGGGAGACGGTGCACGGGCGGGACGCCCGCGCACTGCGGACGGGACGTCCGCGCTCCAGAATCTTCCAAGGATTTCGAAAAGACTCGCCGGCGGCTTGAACCGATACTGAGCCGCGATGAAGTACGATGAACCGAATCCGGACAAACGTATGTACAAGCGAGCCCTCTTGCCGGCCGCGGTGTTCATGCTCGTCTGCCTGAGGTCCCGGGCGCAGCAGGCGCCGTGGCACACCGAAGCAGTTTCGCCCCGCTCTTCACTTCCCTCCGTCTCCGCCGATCTCGGATATCCGGGGCCGTACGTGCCATGGCGGAGTGCACCGATCACGCTGCATGCGAAGGCCTCCGATGCGCCGTTCGACGGCTACATCGGTTTTCACTTTCGCGTAAAGGACCATCGCACGTACGACACGCCGGTGATCGCGCGCGCGACGCTGAAGCCGCATGAGTCGTGGACGTTCACGACTTACGCGCACCTGCGGCGCGGAGATCAATCCGATCGCGGCAGCGACCAGGTCGGCCGCGAGCTCGGCATCGAGTGGCGCGACCGGTCGAAGAGCGTGATCGCGGTCAAGGCGGCGGGTGTGCCGCCGTGGACGACGTGGCACGATGCAGCGATTCCGTTGCGCGTCGACGCAAACGCGTCCGCGCCCCGGCAGGTCTTCGGCCGAAACGCATACGTCGATACTCCAGGGAACCTCTCCGACACCGCGCGCTGGTACGCCGGTTTCTCTTCCGTCGTGATTGCCACCGAGGCGTGGCTCGACCTTCCGATCCGAGTGCGCCAGGCGATCTTCGGCTCCTCACTGCCGGTCGTCTTTCACGGTCTGCCGCGCGCGAATCAACAGCTCACGGAGCTCGATCGCGCACTGCTGCCCGTCTCCTTCTCGATGCAGTCGAATCTCCGCGTCGTTCCTCCACCGTATGGCGACGGACGGCAGATCGCGATGCCGATGTCGTGGACCGCGAAGCCATTTGCCGATCGTGTCGGGACAGGTGCGATGCCGTTCATGGTGCGTACGCCGGCCTCGACCTGGGCTGCCACCGAAGACGTGATTCGGTTTCCGCTGCCGGAGACGCGTCGCGAAGATCTCGCCGCGGTGAATGAGGAACGGTCGATCTACTCCGAGGCTGAGCATCAGCTCCCGAGCCTTTCGCAGATCGTCGGGCACTACTGGTCCGCGACCTGGCTCCTGGGTGCTGCCCTCGCTGCGATCGCAGGGTGGATCGTGTTGCGGCGTCAGCCTCGGTTTGCCGTGGTCGCTGCTCTGCTGGTGTTCGCGGGGGGGTGTCTGATCGCGAGGAACGCCATTCGTCCCGCATCCGAAGAACGGCACATGCAAACGACGTCGCTGATTCAGCCGGGGCTCGTCTCCGTCGCGCGCATCACGACGTGGTATGGCCCGTCGCCGGTTCCTGCGGCAACGATCGACGGCGAGATTGCGCGGACCTCGCTGACGAATGCCGATGAATTGTGGGGACGTACCGAAGAGCGGACAGGGACCACGCCGATGCTGATGGGCAGCTTCACGTCTCCTCGCGATTGGGAGGGAATGAGGCGTTCGACCTATCGTCGTGAGATCGCGCCGGCCACTCCCATTCGTGTTCGCACTATCGATGGGACCCGGCTGCAGGTCGAATACGACGCGCCATTCCCCCTGCATAGCGTCTACGCGGAGTGGGTTTGTGGGGATCGCTTTTGCAGCGGGATGGGAAGCGCGTCCGGAAAGAAGGGGAAGGCCACCGTCGAGGACCGGAGATTCTCCTGGATCGACCCGGAGAGCTTCAGGTTTCTCCCGCTGCAGGGGCGTGGATATCCGCGCGCCAATCTGCTGGGAGATCACGAGGTGCTCGACTGGTCATCGGAAGAGGATGGGCATTCCAGATCCTTCGCGATCCGCGGCAATGTCCGGATCGTGGACGGCGTACCGTCGGCGTCCTTCGCACTTCCCGTGGCATCGATGCACGGCGATGAGAACGTAACCGTGGCCATCACCGAGATATGGAACGTCCGCGAAGTCTCGCTCCTTACGAGCCGCGGAGCTGTCGTACTGCCGGCAGCAAAACAAAGAGTCTTCGCGATCCCTAACGATCTGCTGCATCAGGTGCTCGCCGAAGGCGGCGTGATGAGGCTCCGCATCGACGCGACTCCTCCGCCGATTCCACCCTACTTCAAGGACATCATGATCGAAGTCCGGGAGAACAAACGATGACTGAACATGCGATAGTCGCCGACTCACTTCTCAAGCGATACGGCCGCGTCACCGCGCTTCGCGACGCCTCCTTCGCGGTGAAGAAGGGGACGATTACCGGCTTCATCGGCCGCAACGGCGCGGGCAAGACGACGACGCTCAAGATCGTCTCCACGCTCCTCGACGCAGACGACGGCACGTGCCACGTCCTCGGCGACGACGTCCGGAGAAACGAATATTCCATTCGCGGCCGCCTCGGATTTCTGCCCGACTCCTTCGAGCTTCCTTCGACGCTGACGCTGCGCGAATACCTCGGCATCTTCACCGAGCTCTATCCGATTGCGCGCGGCGACCGGAAGCGCCGCATCGACACGACGCTGCAGTTGACGCGGACGGAGGAGCTCGCGGATCGCAGGCTGCACGCGCTGTCGAGAGGCGAAGTCCAGCGCGTCGGCCTGGCGCGCGCGCTGATTCACAATCCGGAAGTCCTCATTCTCGACGAGCCGGCGGCAGGTCTCGATCCGCATGCGCGCGTCGAGTTGAAAGAGCTCCTGCGGCTCCTGCGCGAGCGCGGGAAGACGATCTTCCTTTCGTCTCACGTGCTCGCCGACCTCGAGGAGATCTGCGACGAGCTCGTCGTCATCAAGAAGGGGACGGTCATCTTCTCCGGCGACATCGCAGGGTTCCGCAGGCAGATGCGCTCCACGACGCGCTGGCGCCTGAGCGCGGTGAGCCGCGCGATCTCGCTTCCTTCCGGACTCCGCGGTGAGGTCGTCGAGAGCGGCCCGACATCGATCGAGTTCGAAGGCGATCTCACTGCGGCCGAGCGCGCGCGCTGGATCGCGGATCTCGTCGCGCGCGGCATCGACGTGTGCGAAGTCACGCCGCTCCGCTCCACGCTGGAGCAGGAATTCGCGAAGGCGGTGGAGGAAGAGGAAGAGATGGAGGCCGCGTCGTGATCGCCATCCTTCACTACGCGCTTCTGAAAGGAACACGCGACAAGTCCACCGTGATCTTTCTGCTGACGCCGATCACGATGGTGGTCGCGTCTCTCATCGGCGTGGTCGTGGCGAGCGGCCATCCGTCCTTCCCGCTCTACTACTCACTGGACTGGACGCCGGCGCAGAACGCGTCGCAGGTGGCCTTCATCTCGACGATGTGCACGGTCTGCTTCGCGAGTCTCTCGGGCTTCTGGATGTTCCGCTCGGAAGTCGCAACCAGGGCGATCGGAAGCTTTGTGCTCGCGAAGCGCCCCATCGTCATCATCCTGGCGATGATCGTCCACTCGTCGGCGATCGCGGTGTTGTCATGGATTCCGGCGATCGCGGCCGCGCGAGTCCTGACCGGCGCGGCGCCGCCCGATACCGTCAGGCTCACGCTTGCCGTGATCGTGATCTCGATCGCGTCGTCGGCGATGGGCGCCATGTTCGTGATGATCTCCGCCCAGCCGCAGATGCTCATCGGCGCGTATTGCGGATCGTGTTTCTTTCTTCCGTTTCTCGTGCTCGAGTCCAACCGGCCGAAGGTGATGATGCTGGCCGTCGTCACCGCGGTCCTCAGCACGACGATTGCGACGTTCTTACTGGAGCGGCGATGCACTACCTAGCACTTGCGCGTTTCCGCATGCTGACGATTCTTCGTACGTCGACAGGGATCTTCATCATTTGTCTGATCCCCTGCGCGTTCTTCGCGGTTGGGCTCAGTACGATCACCGAGCCGATCTTCCGGACGGAGCCGTGGGAGTTTCTGCGGATCAATGCGTCCTTTGCGATCTGCGGCTGGGTCTTTCACGGCGTCTTCATCGCATTCGCCGCGATGCTGACGGGGAAGGTGAAGTCCGCGTACGACGACGTCACGATCGGAGTGAAAGCCGATCTGATGGATCTTGCGCCGGTTTCTCCCGGCGAGCGGTTCTGGGGTGAAGCGCTCGGTACGTTCGCAGCGATGGCGCTCATCCATCTCTGCACGTTGCCCCTGCTTTCGGTGCTTGCGGCGCTCTGTCCGCTGCCGACCTCCGCGTTCCTCTGGATCGAGCTGGTCATCATCGCCTGCGTGTTTCTGGCGAGCGCCAGCGCGGCGTGGCAGCGCCGTGCGCCGCGCACGAAGTTCAGCGCGACGCGCGGTCCTCGCAATGCGATCGTCATCGCGATCCTGCTGCTGTCGATCGTGCCGCTCACGACGCGCTGGGTTGCTTTCCGCGATGCGCTGACGACGTTCATGCAGTACCGGGTCTCGCCGAAGGGGTGGGCCGACGTCGTCGGCGCCGTCGACAATCCGCTGCTGATGGTGACGCTCGTCTCGCTGCTCTATCTCGGAACGATGACCTACTACTACGTCAGCGCGACCCGCAAGCGGGCACTGGAGAACTGACATGCATTGCACCCTTTGTGGAAGTGAGAATCGCGACAACGCGAAATTCTGCGATTCGTGCGGCGGCTCGCTCGATCGCACCGTCACACGTACCGGCATCGATCCCGACCTCGATGCCGTTCGCAAAGCCTTTCATGATCGTTACGTCGTCGAGTCGCTCCTCGGCCGCGGCGGAATGGGCAACGTGTACAAGGCGCGCGAGCGGACTCTCGACCGGTACGTCGCGCTGAAGATCGTTCCCGAATATCGGGCGAAGGACGCGCAGTTCATCGAGCGCTTCCGCCGCGAGGCGCGCATCGCCGCGCGGCTGCGGCATCCGCGCATCGTCTCCGTTCACGAGGTCGGCTCGATGGGTCCGTTCCCTTACTTCTCGATGGACTTCATCGAGGGGAGCACGCTGCGCGCGCTCGTCGAGCGCCGTAAGCCGCTGCCGCAGGAAGACTCGATCGCAATCGTCGTCGAGATCTGCCGCGCGGTTGCGCATGCGCACAACAAAGGCATCATCCACCGCGATCTGAAGCCGGAAAACGTGATGATCGACAACGAAGGAGATGTCTTCGTCATGGACTTCGGCCTGGCACGTGCCGCCGAAGACGCCGTGATCACGACGCCCGGAATGATCATGGGGACGCCGTACTACATGAGCCCGGAGCAGCTCGCAGGAGAGAAGCTCGACGAGCGCAGCGACATCTACTCGATCGGTCTCGTTCTCTACTACTGCCTGACCGGCGAGGACCTGTTTCGCGCGGATGGTGTGACGGCGATTCTCGCGAAGCACGCCGCGATTCAGGTCCGCGAGCTCGTCAAGGAAAATTCACTGCTGCCGCCGAATCTGGAGGACGTTCTCGTGTCGATGCTCGAAGAAGATCGCAACATGCGCGCAAGATCGGTGAAGGAGATCCTGGAGCGGCTGACGCTGCGCCGCATCGTGGCCCTGGGCCTCGCGGCGACGGAGGGGCAACCGCTGCCGGCGGAGAACACCCCGACGGTTGCGTTCGCAGAAACGCACGCATCGCCGGCCGAAGATTCGGCGATCGTCGTGGCCGCGGAACGGCGCAAGGCACGCCTCCGTTCGTTGCTGGATTCGTTCTAGACGGCGTAGGACAAGCTCGAGAGCTTGTCCTTTCATCGTCACGTCTCCTGCATAATCTCTCGTGAATGCGTGTTCGCTTCACACGATTCACGTTCGACTCGGACCAGCGGCTGCTGCTCGACGGCGGCCAGCCGCTGCACATCGGTCCGAAGGCGTTCCAGCTTCTGGAGATTCTGATTCGCAACGCGCCGCGCGCGCTCAGCAAGAAGGAGCTGTTCGAAGAGATCTGGCCCGATACGTTCGTCAACGAGGCGAATCTCGCCGGCCTCGTCAACGAAGTGCGCGCAGCGCTGGGCGAGAGCGCGCGCGAACAGCAGTTCATTCGCACGGTTCACGGATTCGGCTACGCATTCGTCGGAACCATCGACAATCCCGAGATCGCGCCGCCTGCTGCCATCGTCATATTTCGCGGTCAGGAGTTTCCTCTCAAGGAAGGTGTGAACGTCCTCGGCCGCGACGCGAGTGCAGACATTCAGATCGACGACGGCACCGTATCGCGCCGCCACGCGTCGATCACGATCACCGGCACCGCCGTGCTGCAGGATCTCGACAGCAAGAACGGCACGTTCATCGAAGGTGTCCGCATCACCGAACCGATGACTCTCGGCGACGCCCAGACATTCGTCCTCGGCGATGCCTCAGTCGCCTTTCGAAGATCGCAGGCTGCGAGTACGACGGTCACCGTCGCGAAAGTATCGCCCGCCGCGGGCTGAGGCCTTTACTTCTTCGCAGCCTGCGCCGCCTTCGCCATCTCCGTTCTCATGCTCTTCGTACTGGCGAGCAGTTCCGGATCGGTGATCTGCGGCAGCAGCGCATCGATGATCGCCAGCGCCTCGCCGAACTTTCCACGGTTCGCGAGCTCGATCGCATGATTGATCTCGACCGCCTGCCGCTCCGCGCCCCGATGACTCTCGTAGTCGGCGAGCACGGTCGTGATTCGCGCGCGCAGCTCCGCGTCCGTCGTCTCGTTCAGGACCGTGCGCAGAATGGGGACGGCGTCGTCCATCTTCTCCTGCTTGATCAGCGATTCGGCGCGGCGCAGTCGGCAGAAGAGAATGGACTCGCGGCACTGCCGGATCGTCTCCCGGTTTCCCGTGCGCGCGACGACGTCGTTGAGGATGCGCGACGCGTCATCGATGCGATCGGCTCGCGCGTAGAGCTGCACGAGATTGACCGCGGCGTCTTCCTGTCCCGGCGCGAGCGCCAGACTCTTCTCCAGCGCGGCGATTCCCGGCGCCGGAGCATCGTCCGAGATCACGTACGTCGCGCCGACCGCCGCCCATGCGCGCGCGGAACCGGGGGCGAGCTGCGCCGCGCGCTCGAGCAGACCGCGCGCACGATGAACTTCCGATGCCGGAGCGTTTCCTCGCTGGGCCGCCTCGTTCGCTGCGCGAAAGACCGTGAGGCCGTATGACAGATAGACGCCGGGATCGTTCGATCCGAATTTCACGGCGCGCTCGTATTCAACCGATGCCTCCGCGATGCGCCCGCCGAGGTCGTGAAGGAGGGCGAGAGTGGCGTAGGCGCCGGCACTGTCGTTCTGTTCGTAGATTGCGGTCCTCAGGAATCGCTCTGCTTCAGCGGAGGCGCGGCCGTTGGAGCCTCGCGTGAGGAGATCGCCGAGCCGGTAGAGAACTTCAGCATGAGCCATCGTCTTCGGCGCCGCCACCGGCGGAATCGCAAGATCGGCGACGGCATAGCGGCGATACTGAAACGAGAGGCGCCGCACGTAGGCCTTCAGCTCTTTCTCCATGTCGTCGAACGACGAATTGAAGGCGGCGAGGAATGCCTCGCCGGCCGATTGATTCGAAGCGAGGAGCGTGAGGAACTTCGGCAATTGAGCGTGCCGCTCGGGAGAGTTGAGGAGGTAGTGCACCATCGCCCACGACTCCGCGTAGAACACTCCCTGCCGCGAACCTTCGTTGTAATCCTTCGATGCGGTGTCGACGGCGAAGAGCTCTGCCAGCGGGATCAGCGGCTGATCGCGCAGCCAGAGGACGTGTTCTTTGATGGGAATGCCGAGATCGACATCCTCGCCTCGCGCGGAGAAGGTCGAGTAGTACTCCGCGATTCCTTCATGAAACCAGAGCGGCAGGCCGGCCAGTGTGTTCTTCACGAAGTAGTGCGTCAGCTCGTGGTAGACGACGCGATCGATCCCGCCCGGTGCGTCGGCATCGAGCAGGATGAAGTTCGCCTGGTCGCCGCCGAGAAAGAGGCCGCTCACGCCGGCGCGGCGCCCCAGCGTCAGATCGCGATACGGCGCGAACGACGACTCGTTGCGGAAGATGTAGACGTTGGTCGGGACGGCGGAGTGGACTTTCAGTTGCGTGATGCGGCCCACGGCCTCGCGCATCCGCACGAGGTTCTGCGCGATCTCCGAAGTCTGGCGCTCGCTCGCGTTGCTGAAGATGTGCAGATCGCCGGTCTCGATCTCGATCCACTTCTCGCGCTCGGAGGGAAGGTCGACGGCGAAGGAGGGGAGTGCGAACGCAAGTGCGAGGGCCGCGGCGAGGATCCGGAGCATGGAACCAGTGTAGGGCAACGCCGCTGGTTGTCCGGATTCTGCCATTAGCGTGACGCACGGTTTTTGCTTAGAATCCGTGACCCTCATGGGGAAGCAGAAAACGACACAGTCTGCAGCCGTCGCCGAGGCGGCGGCATGCGCGCCGGAATGGACCGAAATCCTCCGGCAAATGATCTTCATCCGCCGCTTCGAAGAAGCGACGGAGCGTGAGTTCCGCCGCGGCAAAATCGGCGGATATCTCCACGTCTACTCAGGGCAGGAAGCCGTTGCCGTCGGCATCCTCAGTGCGACGAAGAAGGACGACATCGTGTTCGCGGGCTATCGCGATCACGCTCATACCCTCCTCCTCGGTTCGGATCCAGGCCGCGTCATGGCCGAGCTCTTCGGGAAAGCCACCGGTGTCTCGAAAGGCAAGGGCGGCTCGATGCATCTCTTCGATGTCGAGCATGGCTTCTACGGAGGCTATGGGATCGTCGGCGGGCATCTCACGCTCGCCGCCGGCTCCGCATTCGCGCTCCGCTACAAGGAAACCGACCGCATCGCGGTCTGCTACTTCGGCGATGGAGCGATGAACATCGGCTCGTTCCACGAGGCGATGAACATGGCCGGCCTGTGGGGGAAGCAGGGGATGTGTCCCGTGCTCTTCGTCATCGAGAACAACGGCTACGCGATGGGCACTTCGGTCGAGCGTCACTCGGCGCTGACTGATCTTGCGGCGCGCGTGCGCGCCTACAACATCCCGAGCGAGAAGGTTGACGCGCAGGATGTCTTCGCGGTGCGCGGTGTTGCCGATCGCGTCGTGAAGCAGATTCGCGAGACGGGCCAGCCGTACTGCATCGAAGCGATCACGTATCGCTTTTCCGGTCACGGCGCGGCCGACATTCTCCAGCCGTACCGTTCGAAGGATGAAGTCGAGCAGCACAAGCACCGCGATCCGATTCTGATTCTGAAGAATCGTCTGCAGGAGATGTGTGGCCTGAAAGACGAGACGATCCAGAGCTTCGAAGATGAAGCCGCGGAGCGCGTCGCCGCCGCGGTGAAATTCGCCGAGGAGAGTCCGCTGCCGGAAGGTGGGGAGCTGTTCCATGATGTCGTGGCCGAGCATGGGCCGCGGCCGGTGGCGGAGGATACGGTCCGATGAGCGAGATGAGTTACCGCGACGCGATTCGCGCCGCGATGATGGAAGAGATGGATCGCGATCCGAGCGTCCTCATCATGGGTGAGGACATCGGCATCTACGAAGGGACGTTCCGCATCACCGCCGGCATGCTGAAGAAGTACGGTGCGAAGCGCGTGATCGATACGCCGATCGCGGAAGCGGGAATGGTCGGCACGGCAGTCGGCATGGCGATGCTGGGACTTCGCCCGATCGTCGAGATGATGACCGTGAACTTCGCGATCGTCGCCGCCGATCAGATCCTCAATCATGCGGCGAAGATCCGCTACTTCTCCGGCGGGCAGGTCGACATTCCGGTCGTGATTCGCGGGCCGCATGGTGCAGGCGTGCAGCTTTCCGCGCAGCACTCGCAGTCGTTCGAATCGTTCTATGCGCACTTTCCGGGACTCAAGGTCGTTGCGCCGGGATCGCCGGCCGACGCGAAGGGACTGCTGAAGACCGCGATCCGCGGAAAGGATCCGGTGATGTTCCTCGAGAGCGCCGCGCTGTACGGCATGAAGGGAGAAGTTCCGGACGACCCGAACTTCACCGTGCCGTTCGGCGAGTCGCGCCTCGCGCGCGAAGGGCGCGACGCGACGATCGTGTCGTGGGGCCGCATGCTGCAGCTCTCGCTCATCGTCGCCGAGAAGCTCGCGAAGGATGAGGGGATCGAGCTCGAAGTGATCGATCTCCGCTGTCTGCGGCCGCTCGACATGGAGCCGGTCTACGCCTCGGTCTCGAAAACGCATCGCGCGATCGTCGTGCAGGAGCAGTGGAAGCCGTTCGGTCCGGGCGCGGAGATCTCCGCGAGCATCAACGAGAGGATGTTCGACGAGCTCGATGCGCCGGTCGCGCGTGTTACCGGCGAGGACGTCCCGATGCCGTACGCGCGCAACCTCGAGCTGCTGGCAACGCCGCACGAAGAGCATGTGGTCGCGGCGGTGAAGCGCGTGCTGTACAGGGAGTGAGTGACGATGGAAATCATCATGCCCAAGATGGGCGATGCGATGAGCGAGGGGAAAGTCGTCCGCTGGTACAAGAAGGCGGGCGATGCAGTGAAGAAGGGCGAGCCTGTGCTCGAGATCGAAACCGACAAGGTCAATCTCGATCTCGAAGCCGAACAGGATGGAACCCTCGCCGAAGTGAGCGCGGCGGAAGGGGAGGTCGTGCCGGTCGGCGGCCGTCTCGCCGTCGTGCTGGCGGCGGGAGAGAAAGCGCCCGAGCCTTCTCGCCGCGCGACGGACCGCAAGGATTCGGTGAAGCATTCGACGGGCGAGTATGGCGAAGCCGTCGAGATGAAAGGCCCGCGCGTCGATCGCGCCGCGGCGCCGCCGGTCGCCGCCAACGTCGTCGCCATCCCGGCGGCAGGCGGACGTCGCAGATCCTCTCCGCTCGCGCGAAAGATCGCAGCAGACATGGGCGTGAGTCTCGATCAGATTCAGGGATCGGGACCGAATGGCCGCATCGTCGCCAGCGACATCAAGAATGTAGGTGTACGACAGGCGCCCTCGCCTGTCGCAATGAAGGCGCCCGGAGGACAGGCGGGGGCGCCTGTCCTACATGCGCAGTCCGTTCCGCTGTCGGCGATGCGCCGCACGATCGCGAAGCGGCTGGCCGAGTCGACCGGTCCCATCCCGCACTTCTATCTGACCGCCGACTACGACGTCACGAACCTGCTCTCGATGCGCACGCAGCTCAACGAGGCGCTCGGCGCGAAGCTCAGCGTCAACGACTTCATCGTGCGCGCCGCGGCGCTCGCACTGCGCCATCATCCCGCCGTCAATTCGAGCTGGAGCGATGATGCGATCTCCCAGCATGGCGAGATTCATATCGGCATCGCCGTCTCCACTCCTGAAGGGCTGATCACGCCTGTCGTCCGCAATGCCGATCAGAAGTCGATCGCCGACATCGCCGCGGAAGTGCGCAGCCTTGCGGAGAAGGCGAAGAATCGCAAGCTGCAGCCTCACGAGTACCAGGGATCCACGTTCACCATCTCCAACCTCGGCGCGTGGGGAATCGAAGAGTTCACCGCGATCATCAACCCGCCGAATGTGGCGATTCTCGCGATCGGCGCCGCGGAGGCGCGGCCCGTTGTGAATCAGGAGCGACAGATCGTCGTCCGCGACCGTATGAAGATTACGATGTCCTGTGATCATCGGGTGATCGACGGTGCGGCCGGCGCGGAGTATCTGAAGACGCTGAGGCAGTACCTCGAGCAGCCGATCCGACTGCTCCTATGAGACTGGCGCTCCTCGCGATTCTCTTCGCTCCCGGCATCTTCGCCTGCGATCTCAACGTACGCGTCGCCGGCAACAGGCTCGAATGGGATCGCTACATCGGGGCGTCGTCGTACAAAGTGACGGAGTCGCGCGACGAGTTCAACAGCGAGACGAACTACGCCGTGTACACGACCAGCTTCACGATCCCGCATCGCGTGAGTGAGGCGACGCACTACTGGTATCAGGTGGATGCGCAGTTCGATCCGCAGTATCAGATCGATGGCGCGTGTCATGGCGCGATCGAGATGACGCTGCCGCCTGATCCGCAGTTCCGCAGGATGACGCGCAAGGCGATCGTGCCGATCGCCGGCTCGGCCGCGGGTGCGAACGGCGCACACTTCCGGACCTCGCTCCAGTTGCTGTCGAACGCCGGAGGCCAGCGCGGCCGCATCGTCTTTCATCCTTCGGGCCTTGCGAGCGACAGCGATCCGTCGATTCGGTACGCGTTCAGCGGCCTGCGCCAGCAACTCGAGTGGGACGATGTCGTCGCCGCAATCGGCGCCGGCGGCATCGGCTCGCTCGACATCGTTCCTGATGACGACAGCGAGCCAGCGGTGCCGATGGTGATCGCGAGGCACTACACGGATGCGGCGCCGGGCACGTTCGGCTCGTTCGAGTCCGCAGTCGCTCCCTTCGATTTCCTCCGCGCGCCGGCGATGACGGTCACGATTCCCGATGCGCACTTTCGCCTGAACATCGGCTTCCGCACGCTGACTGCGACGACCGTTCAGGCGCTGATCTACGACGCGAAAGGACAGCTTCGCGGGTTGAAGAGCCTCATCCTTCCCGGCGATTACTTCACGCTGGTCCCCGCGAGTCAGTTCGCTTCCGGGCTCAGCACGGGCGACACGATCACCTTCCAGTGCGATGGCAGTGCGATTCCGTTCTACACGATCACAGAGAATGTGACGAACGATCCCGCGGTGTTCATCCCGCGTCCGTTCCCATCGAAGTTCATCGAGTAGCCGCGAGCAACGCGAAGCGCGGCGCCCTCGTTGATCCCTCGACTTCGCTCGGGATGAACGAGACTCGCGAAGCTGTTACACTGTCCGCATCCCTGAATGCCGACCACCGCTGAGATCGTTGGCATCCTCCTCGCCATCTTCTTCATCTGGTTCGTATTGAAGCTGGCGCGTTTCGCCATCCGCGTGATTCTGCTCATCATCGGATTGCTTCTGACTCTCGCGGCGGTCTACTACGTTTTCATGAGGTAACCACATTGAGTGACTATCGCAAATACAAACATCGCGGATATCAGGACGGCGGCGGCTCCAGTTCGTATTCGTCCGGAGGCGGGCAGCGCCCGCAGACGCCGCGGCCCGAGCCGCAGCGCCAGCGTATGGAAGGCGCGCCGCGCGGGCGCACTGCCGGAGGGTTCGGCCCCGAGGCGTTCAAGTGCAACCGGTGCGGACAGCTGCGCGTCGGTCTCGAGATGCCGACACAGGATGAGACCTGCCTGAAGTGCGGAGCTGATCTTCACTCGTGCGGCAACTGCCGCTTCTTCGACACCACCACGTTGTGGGAATGCCGGGAGAACATCCCGGCGCGTGTGTCGAACAAACATGCGCGCAACGAGTGCGGGATGTTCCAGCCGAAGATCGTGAAGGATCTCGCCGCCGACAAGCCTCGGCAGCCGCAAACGCCGGACGACGCGCGGAAGGCGTTCGAGGCGCTGTTCAAGAAGTAGCTGCGCGGGTACGCGGGCTCGTTGGCTCGCGGTCCGATTGCCTGATGAATCGCGCCCTTCGTTACATCCTCGCCATCGCCAGCGGTGTTTTGTTCGCCCTCGCGTTTCCCAACGCATCGATCAGTTGGTTTGCGTTCGTCGCGTTCATTCCGCTCTTCATCGCGCTCGGCCGTGCCAGCGGACCATGGGAGAGCACGTTTCTCGGATGGGCCGCACATACGACGTCGTGGCTGTTGATGGTGCCGTGGGTGATCCGCGTGATGTCGCACTACGGCGGCCTGCCGTACGTCACCGGCGTGCTGATCTTCATCGCGATGAGCCTCTACCTCGGCATCTACGGCGCGCTCTACGGCTGGCTCGCATGGCGCATCGCGCCGGGCAGTTCCTTCCCGCGCTGGCTGCTCGTCGCGCTGGCGTGGCCGGCGGTCGAGTACGTTCGCACCTACGCCTTCACCGGCTTTCCCTGGAATCTGCTCGCGGCGTCGATCGTCGACTACACGTCGTTCATCCAGTTCGATCGCGTTGCTGGACCGTACTTCATCGGATTTCTGATCCTGCTGCCGTCGATTGTGATCGCCTGGCTGTTTCTCGCGCGGCCGCAGGGCATCGCGCGGATCATCGTCATCGGACTCGTGTCGATCGTCATGTTCGTCTGGTGGGCGACTGGGCTGGTCGCGTCGAAGCTGATGGTGCGCCCGAACGGGCAGCCGGTGACGCGTGCCGCGCTGCTGCAGCCGAACATCTCGCAGGAGATGCGCTGGAACGACGCGAACCTCCTCGCGATCTATCAGCGCATGATGGCGATGACGAGCGAAGCGATTCATGGCGGCGCGCAAGTCGTGATCTGGCCGGAGTCGACCGTTCCGCTCTCCTTCAACAGCACCGAGTTCTTCAGGAGCACGATCGAGAACGTCTCGCATGAATCCGGCGCCGACATCATCCTCGGATCGATTGCCGAAGATGAGAACCGCTCGAACCGGATGTGGAATGCGGCATTTCTCGTCAGCGGCGGCCGGACCATCGGGCATTACGACAAGATCCGGCTCGTGCCGTTCGGCGAGTACGTGCCGCTGCGCAAGGCGCTCTTCTTCGCGAAGAAGCTCGTGCACGCAGTCGGCGAGTTCGAGTTCGGGACGAAGGACACACCCCTCGCCGGAAAGTTTCACTATGGACCGGCCATCTGCTACGAGGTCGTCTATCCGCAGATCACGCGGACGCAGGTGCGGCACGGCGCCGATGTGCTGGTGACGATTACGAACGACGCGTGGTACGACGGGACGTATGCGCCGCGGCAGCATCTCAATCAGGCGCGGCTGCGCGCGATCGAAGATGACCGCTATCTGCTGCGTGCGGGGACGACGGGCATCAGCGCGTTCATCGATCCCGCCGGCCGCATCGTGAAGGAACTGCCGATGGGCCAGAGCGGAATCATCTACGCCGATTTTCAACCGCGCGAGACGACGACGCCCTATGTGCGCTTCGGCGATTGGTTCGCATGGCTGGCGATGCTGCTGGTGGCGGCCGGCGCCTTTCGGAACCGCACTGACGCGAGCCGCTAGCTTGTCCTCGACAAGCGTTCGGCTTTCGTGGAAACTGCACCCCGCGCCTCGCGCCCAGCGCCTCGCGCCCCCAATCGCCTCTGTCCTCGACAAGCGTTCGGCTTTCGTGGAAACTGCACCCCGCGCCTCGCGCCCAGCGCCTCGCGCCCCCAATCGATATGAAAGAAGAAACCCAGTCCAGACTCGACGAGCTCCGCGCCCGCATTCCCTCCGTCCGGAGCTATCTTTGACGTCGCTTCCGCCCGCAAATCGCTCGATGAGATCGAGCGCGAGATGTCTGCTCCCGGATTCTGGGACAACCAGGAGAAGGCGCAGGAAGTAGGGCGCAAGCGCGCCCGAATCGAAAAACGAATTCAGACCGGCGAGGCGATCGACACCGCGACGGAAGAGGTCGAGGTCCTGCTCGAGCTCGAGAAGGAAGGGGAGAACGTCTCCTCGGACATCGACGCGCTGGTCGCGCGGCTCGAGTCGGAGATCAACGCGATCGAGCTGACGATGAAGCTCTCCGGCGAGCACGATGATCACGACGCGATCCTGGCGATTCATCCCGGCGCTGGTGGTACGGAATCGCAGGACTGGGCGGAGATGCTGCTGCGCATGTATCTCCGCTACTGCGAGCGCAAGGGTTGGTCGACCGAGATTCTCGAATATCAGGCCGGAGAAGAAGCAGGGCTCAAGAGCGCGACCGTGATGGTGCGCGGCGACTATGCATACGGCTACCTGAAAGCCGAGCGCGGCGTGCATCGCCTCGTGCGCATCTCGCCGTTCGATGCAGCGAAGCGCCGGCATACGTCCTTCGCCTCGGTCTACATCTATCCTGACATCGACGACAACATCGAAGTCGAGATCAACGACAAGGATCTCCGCGTCGATACCTACCGCTCATCGGGCGCGGGCGGCCAGCACGTCAACGTCACGGACTCGGCGATCCGGATCACGCACCTGCCGACGGGAATCGTCGTCACCTGCCAGAACGAGCGAAGCCAGCACAAGAATCGCGATGTGGCGATGCGGCTGCTGCGCTCGCGGCTGTACCAGCTCGAGGTCGAGAAGCGGAAGGAAGAGCAGACGAAGATCGAAGGCGAAAAGAAGGAGATCGGCTTCGGCTCGCAGATCCGTTCCTACGTGCTGCAGCCGTATCAGCTCGTCAAGGATCTGCGGACCGGGCACGAGGTCGGCGATCCTTCGCGCATTCTCGATGGCGATCTCGATGCGTTCATCGAGGCTTACCTTGCGCAGCAGGCGCGGACATCGGCGGACTGATGACGCGTGTGCATTGGTATTCGCCGATGCCTCCCGCGAAGAGCGGAATCGCGCACTATTCGTCGATGGTGGTGCCTGCACTTCGTCAACATGTTGACGTTGATGTTCAGGAAGCAGGCGGCATGCTGCCGGCGGCAGGGGAGTCCAACGCCGTCGCCATCTATCACCTTGGTAACAATCCCTTTCACGAGGAGATCTATCGCGCAGCGATGCGGCAGCCTGGTATCGCAGTGCTGCATGACGTCGTGCTGCATCACCTGATCGTCGAGATGACCTTGGCGCGCGGCGATGTCGAGGGCTATGTGGCTGCGCTTCGTGCGAGCCACGGCGACGCCGGCGAAGCGTGGGCACGCGGACGTGCGGCGGGGATGCACGACGAGATCGGCAACTTCCTCCTGCCGGCGTCGATCGAGCTCGCAGGCCGGTCGCAGGCTGTGATCGTGCACAACCGATGGGCGGCGGAGCGCCTTCTCTCGTTCGGCGTCGAAACACCCGTGTACGTCGTGCCGCATCCGTTCGTGCATGAAGAGCCGCGCAGGCAGATCGAAAGGCCGCCCGGCCGCGTGATCGGCCTTTTCGGATTCCTCACCGCGGCGAAGCGGGCGGAGGTCGTGCTCGAGGCCTTTCGCCGCGCGCGTGCGAAAAACGAGAGCCTCACGCTCCTCGTGGTGGGCGAGCCGGCGCCGAACATCGACGTCGCGAAGATGCGCGGCGACGGCATCGCCTTCACCGGCTATGTTGCCGATGACGACTTCGCGTCGTACTACTCGGCAGCCGATCGCTTCGTGAACCTTCGCTATCCGTCTGCCGGCGAAACCTCGGGCACCTTGATCCGCGCGCTGGATGCAGGAAAGCCGGTCGCGGTCAGCGATTACGCGCAGTTCGCCGAGTTTCCCGCCGATTGCGTGACGAAGATTCCATTCGGCGCCGATGAGGTCAACATGTTGACCGACTTCATGCTGCGCGATTTCGACGTGCCCCCGCTCGCGGCGCGGCAGCGGGAGTGGCTGGCCGCCAACTGTTCCATCGAGCATTCCGTCCAGGGTTACCTCGGTGTCATTGATCGCACTGGAGCTCCATACGAGTCTGCCGCTGCGCGGAGGACCGTGCCGCTCTTCCCGCGGCTCGAAGTCGTGGCATCCGACGAATGTTCCGTGACGCTGCGCAATGCCGGCGATGTCTCGCTGCGCGCGCGCGTGTATGGCCAGCCGGGCTATCGTCTGATCGCGAACGGCGAGTGGTTCGACCTCCCGGGCGATCTCGAGCCGGGAGCGTCCGTCCGCATCGAACTCGCTCGCATGCAGGGCGTCGTGCGGCTGTCGCACGCGATCCAGGGAATTCCTATGCTCGATGCCGAGCCATTCGCGGAGGTGCGGCTTGGTCCGGTTCGATGACCACGCGTTGCGCCGTCTGCGCACGCTCTTCGCCAAACGGCCGGCGATCGAGATCGAAGCGCCGTCTCTTCGCCGCGCCGCCGTCCTGATCCCGTTGATCGCAACGCCCGAGGGGTGGTCGCTTCTTTTCACACGCCGCGCCGAGAATCTCGCGGCGCACAGCGGGCAGATCGCGTTCCCGGGCGGCGCCGTCGAAGCGGGGGAGTCTTTCGAGGAAGCTGCGCGGCGCGAGGCGAAGGAGGAAGTCGGCATCCCTGAGCAGCACGTCGAGATCTTCGGCCGTCATGACGATGTGGTCACGAACAGCGGCTATCTCGTCGCACCCTTCGCCGGGATCGTGCACGAGCGCATCGACTATGTCATGCAGGAGTCGGAAGTCGTCGAAACGTTCGAAGTTCCGATCGACGTACTTCTCGCGGAACACAATCCGGAAGTGAGATACGTGACGTTCCGCAATCGGAAGTATCCCGCCTACTTCTACCATCACGGTCCGTACGAGATATGGGGTCTCACCGGCCGGATGCTGAAAGCATTTCTCGATCTGGTCTGGCAAACTATTTAGTCGTTTCCCTCGCCCCCCGTGCGTAAGGCCTGGAGTGAGGGGAACAAGGGAGGACACATGACAAACAAAAAGCTGCTGCTGTTCGTGCTCGTTGCTTTGATCGTCACGCCGCTCGCCTGGGCTCGTGGAAACGCGAAGCCCGCGACCGATCCCGGTTCCTACAAGAACTGGGGACCGGATATCGATCAGATCGAGATCGTGAAGAAGTTCGCGGCATCGGACTACGACCGCATCGTCGTGATCCCCTTCGACACGTCGAAGACGCCGCTGCCCGATCCGAAGGACAAGTCGTATGACACCATCAAGAGCGTCGTCGATGGATATACCGAGACGCTGACCGAGGCGTTGCGCGATGAAGTGAAGGGGAAGATGAAAGTGGAGACGGCGCAGAGCGCGCCGAAGTCGCACAGGACGCTGATCCTTCGCGGTTCGGTGCTCGACGTCTCCGCAGGCTCGCGTGCGAAGCGCTATCTCGTGGGATACGGCGCCGGCGCTGCCGGCAGCAAGTCCACGGGCGAGCTCGTCGATGCGGAGACGGGGCAGGTGTTGCTTCGCTTCACGCAGGAGCGGCGTTCAGGCGGTACGTGGAAGGTCGCCGGCGGAAGCGACGCACAGGTGATGCGCGACAGCATTCACGCGACGGGGCAGGATATCGTCCACATCCTGCAGCAGTTCTAAGAACACTCCTCACCCTGTCCTCTCTCCCCGCCTGCGGGGAGAGAGGGACGGGGGAGAGCCACGGCTACTTCTTCAGCAGCGACGCGACGTACTCTTCGAGGCCCTTGCCGTTTTCGCCGGCGTCGATGAACACGCCGTTCACCATGTAGGTCGGCGTCGAGCGCACGTCATTCGTCAGCGCGGCTCCGGCGGCCTTCAACACGTCGGCGCGAAGGTCGGCGGAGTTTACGTCGGCATCGTACTTCGCCAGATCGAGCTCGTGATCCTTCGCGAAACTGCGCGCGAAGTCGTCGATCGTAAATGACGAGAGCTTCTCCTGATTCTCATACACTTCTTTCTTGTAGTCCCAGAAGAGCGCCGGTTTCTGCTTGTAGATCGCGCGTCCGGCAACCGCCGCCGACAACGCCCAGGGATGCATGGAGACGAGCGGCAAGTCGTAGCGGATATAGCGCACCTGATCGCTGTACTTCGACATGATTGGATTCATGTAGCCCGACGCGTGCTGGCACGAGGGGCATTCGAAATCCGAGAACTCGATCACGGTCACGGAAGGCTTCGCCGATCCCTCCTGCGGTGCCGCGCTGATGAACGGCTCGAGCGTCTTCAGACGCGCTGCGTTGGTGTCGTCCACCAATCGCTGGAAGTGGCCCATGAAGAACACGTTGCCTTCAGGATCGACCTCTCCCTGCATCGGCATCTTGCCGAACTCCGTCGTCTGCACCATCGTGACTCTGAAGAGTCCGTCGGCCGTGAGTGCGCTGCGGTCGACCTCCGGCGTGAAGTTCATGTGCAGCGACTGCCACGCGAAATTCTTCAGCTTCTCTTCGATCGTCTTTCCTTCGACGTCGCGGATGATCCAGGGAACGCCGACGTAGATGCCGCCGAGCCGCGATGTCACGACGAGCGTCTGCGTTTCGCACGCGGCGCGCGGGCTCTCGACCTTCACGAGAATCGACGAGAAGGACGCCGGCAGATTCATCGGCGACTCCTGCTGCGAGAGGGTCATCTCCTTGCAGCGCGTGAGTGAGGAACGGAGGACGCGATCGATTTTCGCGTCCAGTGGCTTCGGCGCGGGAACGTCTTCCGCAAACGCAGCGCTGGCGGCAAGGGCGGCGAGGAGACCGATGGTCAGTCGTTTCATCGCCGTTCGAAACGGGTCGGGAGAGACGGGCTATTCCGTCACTTTCTGAGCCCGGCCGCGACCCGTTCCGCCTCGGCGAAGACCCGCATGAAGTTCTCACCCATGATCTTGCGGACATCGGTCTCCGAATACCCGCGGCGCTTCAGCTCGGTGCGGATCGAGGAGATCTTCGCGATGTGCTCCATTCCGGAGGGCGTCTCGTCGATGCCGTCGAAATCCGAGCCGAGGCCGGCGGTGTCGACGCCGGCGACTTTGACGATGTGGTCGATGTGGTCGACGATGACCGTGTACGGGATCTTGGGAAGGGGATGAGCCTTGTAGAGCTCATCTTTCCCGGCGTCGTAGACATCGCCCTGCGACGGGTCCTTCTTTTTCAGCGCATCGAGCTGCGGCTTGAGCTCTTCATCCCGCTTCTTCGCGGCATCCCGCACGGTTTGCGACAGAAAAACCGGATAGAAGTTCACCATCACCACGCCATGATTCTTCTGCACGGCGCGCAGCATGTCGTCGGTCATGTTGCGCGGATGATCGCAGAGCGCGCGCGCCGAGGAATGCGATGCGATGACCGGAGCCTTCGTCGTCTCCATCACGTCCCAGAACGTCTTGTCGCTCACGTGGGAGACGTCGACGAGCATGCCGAGGCGGTTCATCTCCAGCACGACTTCCTTGCCGAACGGCGTGAGGCCGTTGTGTTTCGCGGCGTCCCCGGATGAATCAGCCCAGTTGTTCGAGTTGGTGTGGGTGAGAGTCATGTAGCGCGCGCCGAAGCGGTAGAACGCGCGAAGCAGGTCGAGTGAGTCTTCGATCGCATGACCTCCTTCGATGCCGATCAGGATCGCGCGCTTGCCGTTGTTCGTGATCGTGCGGATCTCGCTCGACGAGGTCGCGAAGCCCGCCCACTTCGGATAGTCATCCACCATCTCGTGGATGGTCTCCATGATGCGCATGCAGTACGCGGCCGCCCCCTTTCCCGCATATCGCGCGGGAACATAGGCGGCGAAGAACTCGGCGTCGACGCCGCCGGACTTCATCCGGGGGTAGTCGACCATTCCGAACGTGTTCCACACGCCGAGGTCGAACGGATGCTTCAGATACTCGGTCGGAGTATCGGCATGCGTGTCGACGATGACGGGAAGCGGCGCATCATCCGCCGCGAATGCGAGAAGGGGAGCGAAAAGGAACGCGATGCAGAGAACCTTGCGCATCGCGCGAGAGTACCAGAAGGCGCCGTTCCCCTCGCCCCGCAAAGCGGGGAGAGGGGCCAGGAGTGAAGGGCCGGTCCTAGTTGTTTCCCGGTCCTTCGCTGATCTCTTCCATCGCTTTTCCGAGCCGCGCCGCTTCGCGTGTCTCGGTGGCGAGATCGGCCATCGAAAAGATGCCGACGAGCTCGTCGTTCCTGTTCACGACGGGCACGCGCCGGACCTGCGCGGAGGACATCAGCTCGACGACTTCGCTGATCGGCGTGTCCTCGTCGACCTTGCGGACGTCTTTCGTCATCGCGTCGGTCACGCGAGCGTTGTTCACGTCTTTCCCTTCCGCGATGCAGCGGACGACGATGTCGCGGTCGGTGATGAGGCCGATGATCTTCTTACCATCGACGACGGGCACGACTCCGGTGTCGGCATTTTTCATGATGCGCGCCGCGTCGCGGATCAGGTCCTTCGAACTGACACACTCCGGGTCAGGCGTCATGACGTCGCCGACACGCTGATTGTTGCGGGATTCGCTTGCCATAGGTTCCTCCACACGTGGAGGAGCAAGGCGCGTACCGCGTCAGAGTTTGATGCGCAGTCCGCCTGTCAGCGTGATCGCGCGCGGCTTGTAGCTGTAGTTGATCCAGTGATACGCGCCCTCGACGACGATGCCGTAACGCCGCGTCATCGGGAAGTCGCCGTTGACGCCGGCGCTGAATCCGTAATCCGTTCCCTCGGCAGTGCCCGGTCCGCTGCGCTGGCGGTAGAGACCGGCGCCGGCGAAGAGGCCGGTGGTTCCCCACATCTCATCGAAGCGGTAATCGATCAGGAGATCGACGTGCTGTACGCGGCCCTTCTCTGCGTTGGTCGCTTTGACGGTTGCCTCGTCGCCGAGCGGCATCGTGATCTCGCCCGCCTTGATCTTGACCATCGTGTCCGGCTCGATGTGGTAGCCGTACCAGAATTCGTGGACGGAGTTGCTCACCTTCCACTTGTCGCCGCCGGAGATGAAGCGCTTGCTGCCGCCGAGGAGGAATCCGATTTCGGAGGAGTTCTGCGCGAATGCAGAAGCGGTGACGAGCAGGGTGAACGCGATCAGCAGGGAAGCTCTTTTCATGGCGTGAATATACCTCGCAATTCGGTGCTGAGGGCTGAGTCCTGGGTGCTGAGTTTTGAACCCGTCAGCCCTCAGCACTCAGCACTCAGTACTCGTACAATGTCGCCGTGTTCTCGAGCACGGTCTCGAATCTTGGACGCGAGGCGCTGCGGATCGTTCTGCCGTCGTGGTGTATTTCGTGCCGGAGGGAGCTTCCGTGGAGCGCTCGTGTCGGTCCCGTCTGCACGGATTGCTGGGATTCGATTCCGCGGCTCAACGTGAGGAAGTGCCGTTCCTGCGCGATGCCCTGGAGCGGCGAGACGGATGGCGACCTCTGTTTCGACTGCATGGTCGACCCGCTGCCGCTCGACTGGTGCGAAGCGTGGGGCCGTTACTCCGGCACGCTCGAGCGCGTGCTGCACGCGCTGAAGTTCGAGCGGCACGACTTTCTCGCTGAACCGCTCGCGGCGGTGCTGCAGGAGACTCTGCGGGACGCCGGCTTCGATGCGATCGTGCCCGTGCCGATGCACTGGCTCCGCGAGCGCCGGCGCGGCTACAACCAGGCCGAGCTCCTCGCGCGCGCATTGAGCCGCCGCATCGGCGTGCCTACGCAACTGCTGCTTCGCAAGCGGCGGGGCGGCGTCGCGCAGTCGTCTCTTGCACGCGATGCGAGAGCGCGCAACGTGCGCGATGCATTCAAGGCCACACCGAAGGCGAAAGGGAAGCGGGTCCTGATCGTCGACGACATCTGCACAACCGGAGAGACGCTCCGCGCCTGCGCGCGAGCGCTCGTGAGAGAGGAGGCGGCGCGCGTCTGCGCAGTCGCGATTGCAAAGGCAACATGACCGATTTCGATCTGATCATCATCGGCGGTGGAATCATCGGCGGCAGCACGCTCTATCACCTGTCGCAACTCGGCTACAAAGGACGCGTGCTCGTCCTCGAGCGCGAAGACGCGCTCTCCAAGGGCTCGACCGCGCTCTCCGCCGGCGGCTTTCGCAACATCTGGACGACTCCCATCAACATGCGGCTCACGAGCTACTCGATCAGGAAGCTCGCGAAATTTCGCGAAGAGCTCGACTGGCCGATCGGCTTCGATCAGCGCGGCTATCTCTTCTGCCAGACGGAAGACAAGTTCGAGAACGCGAAGACATTCGGCGCCGAATGGGAAAAGAACGGCGTCCGCATCGAGTTCCTCGAGCCGCGTGAAGTCGAGAAGAAAGTGCCGGGGCTGAAGGCAGGCATCGATCACATCGATCCCGAAGTCAGCGAGCTGCTCGGAATGAAAGCGATCGGCGGCGGCGTGTTCGGACCGGACTGCGGGGCGTTCGATCCATCCGCGGCCGCTGTCGGCTACTTCGAGCGCGCGATCGAGGGGATGTCAGGGCGCGCCGAGCTGCGGCTGCGGACCGAAGTGAAGAGGCTGCACATCGAGGATGGCGAGTATCGCGGCATCGAGCTCTCCGACGGCACGATGTTGAAAAGCGAGAAGGTCTTCGTCGCGGCAGGCGCATGGACGAACGCGCTGCTCGAGGTGTCCGGCGTCCGCGGCGACGATCTGCCGCCCGTCGTTCCGCTCAAGCGAATGCTGTTCATCACCAATCTCCCGCCGATCGAAGGATTCGATCGCATCCCGATGACGATCATCGACGACGGCATCTACTTCCGCCCCGAGGGACCGAACCTGCTGATCGGCCGCGCGGATCCGTTCACGGAGGCCGGCTTCGATCTGACAGCCGATGCGCAGTATTACGAGGAGAAGATCAACTTCGTGATGCAGGAGCGTGTGCCGGGCATGGAACGCTGCCGCCTGATGTCGATGTGGGCAGGTCTCTACGACACCAACGAAGTCGATCACAACGCCGTCCTCGGAGAACACCCGCACTACAAGAATCTTCTGTTCGCGACAGGCTTCTCAGGCCACGGCGCAATGGAAGCACCCGCTGCAGGTCTTGCGATGGCGGAGCTGGCGATGACAGGCGCGTATCAGACGATCGATTGTTCAGAGTTGTCGATTCGGCGCTTCTGGGAGAAGAGGCCGATTCACGAGACGATTGTGATTTGAATGTTGGGGCTCGCGGTTGCGCGGGCTCTCGGGCTCGCGGTGGGGAACGATGGATGCTCGAGCGTTGCCGGAGTCGCCACCGCGGCCCGCGCAACCGAGCAACCGCGCAACCTACGACGAGACATCCCACTTCGGCCTCTCGCGAAAGCGATCGTGGAACCAGACCCACTGCTCGGGCACGTTGCGGATCTGCTCTTCGATGAGCTGCGTCATCTTCGCGGTGAGCTCGATCGGATCGCCGGTTGCCTCGAACGGTTCATGAAATCGGATCAGATGCCTGCCATTCGGCTGGCGTTCCACGAAGCCTGCGACCACGAGCGCCCTCGTGCGGATCGCGAGCTTTGCAGGCCCGATCGGCGTGAGGGCGGGCTTTCCGAAAAACGGAACCTTCGCACTCTCCGTGCGGATGTTCTGATCGATGAGGAAGGCGAGGATGCCGCCGCGCCGCATCGACTGGATCATCTCTCGCGCCGCGCCCGCGGATCCGCGATCGATCGTATGCACGCCGGCGCTTGCGCGGAGATCGCTGATGTAGCGATTGATGTCGGCCTCGTTGCGCTCGCGCTGCAGCACGCTGACGGGCAGACCTTCCGAGGCCATTCCGACTCCGTACGCCAGACACTCCCAGTTGCCGCAATGCGCCGTGAAGACGATGACGCTGCGTCCTTTCCGCATCTGTTCGAGAGTCTTGTCGAAGCCGATGTAGTCAATATGTTGACCGAGATTCTTGCGGTTGATGTTCGGCATCCAGAGAATCTCGAACACCGCCTTGCCGAGATGATGAAACGTTGCGCGGACCGTGTCGCGCCGGCGTTCGAGCGGCCAGTCGGGGAAAGCGATTCCGATGTTTTCGATGCCTCGCTTCCGATCGCGGCGCGCGACGTGCCAGGCGAGCTCGCCGAGGGCGACGCCGCATGCTCGTCCGGCTGAGAGGGGGAGACGGCGCACCACGGCGCCGGCGACCTTCAGGATCGCGTAAACGACACGGCCTCTAAGTGCTCTGCGCCTCTGACTTGCCACTCATCAGTTCCTGAACGAGAGACTCCCAGTCGCCGCGCTCGCGCAGCAGCCGTTCGACCATCTCGCGAAATGCGCCGCGTCCGCCCGCCTGCGTCAGCTTCCACGCCGCCGCCGCATACACCTCGGGTGCAGCATCCGCCGGTGCGGCAGAGATCCCGACGCGGACCATCGGCGCCAGGTCCGGCAGGTCATCGCCGATGTAGAGAACCTGTCGAAGATCGACACCGAGCTTCTGCGCGAGCCGCTCGGTCTCCCCCAGCTTGCTCACAGCACTCTGGCGGAGCTCCTTGATGCCGAGCTCGCGCGCGCGGCGCTCGAGTGCGGCGGAGTGGCGCGACGTGATCAGCGCGACGGGAATCCCGACCTTCTGCGCGAGCTTCACGCCGAGGCCGTCGCGAACGTTGAACTCCTTGATCTCGCTCTGTTCGCTGACGTAGATGATGCGGCCGTCCGTCCAGACGCCGTCGACGTCGGAGATGATCAGGCGAATTTCAGATGCTCGTTCCATTTGGTTCCGGATGCGCGGCGTATTCTAACCGCCGATCGCATCAGCCACGTTCGTTCTAATGCCGGAAGTGGCGCTCTCCCGTGAACACCATCGCCATGCCTCGCTCGTTCGCGGCGGCAATCACCTCGGCATCCCGTACGGATCCGCCGGGTTGAATGACCGCGCGCACACCGGCGTCCGCGAGGATGTCGAGACCATCGCGGAAGGGGAAGAAGGCGTCCGATGCGGCAAAGGATCCGGCAGCGGGAAGAATCGATTTCATGATCGCGACTTTCGCGGCGTCGACGCGGCTCATCTGGCCGGCGCCGATTCCCACCGACTGCGACTCGTTCGTCAGCACGATGGCGTTCGACTTCACATGCGCGCAGACGAGCCACGCGAACTCGAGTCCCGCCATCTCCTGCGCGGACGGCTGCTTCTCCGTCACGACGTTCCACGAACCGCGTCCGCTGACGCGATCGGGATTCTGCGCGAGGATGCCGCCCGCCGCGCTGCGCAGCTCATATTCAGGAAGCGTCGCGCTGGTCGTTACGAGGCGCAGATTTTTTTTCTTCGCGAGCACATCCAGAGCCTCTTCCGAGAATGATGGCGCGACGATCACTTCCAGGAACATGTCGGCGACGGCACGCGCGCACGCGCCGTCGAGCTCCCGATTCGAGCCGATGATGCCGCCGAAGGCCGACACCGGATCGGACTCGATCGCCGCCTTCAGCGCATCGAGCAGCGAATCGCGGCGGGCGACGCCGCATGGATTCGTATGCTTGATGATCGCGATCGCGGGCTCGCGGAACGCGTTGGCCAGACGGATCGCAGCATCGAGATCGAGCAGGTTGTTGTACGAAAGCTCCTTTCCCTGGAGCTGATGGAACGGCGGCTCTTCCGTCGCGATGTAGAACGCGGCCTTCTGCTGCGGATTCTCACCGTAGCGGAGATCCTGGAACTTCTGCAGCTCCAGCTCCATCGATTGCGGCGCACTGGATGCATCGCTGACCGCTTCGCCCTGCGACTGCTCGATCAGGTACTGGCTGATCGTCAGGTCGTAGATCGCCGTGGTGGAGAAGACGGCGATTGCGGCGTGCATCCGGAACTCGTCCGTGATCTCGCCCGCCTCGAAGAGCTCGATGAACTCTTCGTACATGTGAGGATCACAGAGAGGAAGCACATGCTTGTGATTCTTCGCAGCGGCGCGCAGCATCGACGGGCCGCCGATGTCGATCTGCTCGATCGCTTCCTCGACGGTCACTCCGCCGCGCGCGATCGTCTGCTCGAACGGATAGAGATTCACGACGACGAGATCGATGTTCGGAATGCCCTGGCGCTCGCAGTCGGCGACGTGCTCCGGCTTGGAGCGGTCGGCGAGAATCGCTCCAAATACTTTCGGCGTGAGCGTCTTCACGCGGCCGCCGAGAATCTCGGGAGCGCCGGACCAGGAGGCGATCGGCGTCACGGGAATGCCGGCATCCTGCAGATGTTTTGCGGTGCCGCCGGTGGAGAGGATCTCCACGTTCTTTGCCGCGAGTGCGCGGGCAAGGTCGAGGATTCCGGTCTTGTCGGATACGGAGAGGATCGCGCGTTCAATTCCCATTCAACAACAAATTGCCGCCGCGCAACGCGGTCGCAGAGCGAACGTCGCCGCCGGCTTCCTTCCAGATGTAGTAGTACAGATTCACGAGGTCGGTGACCGCGTGTGAATAGCAGACAGAAGCGATGCCGAACGCGGTGGAGCGATCGTCGAAGGCTGATGACGACGCGACGCGGTTGTACTCCGACCCCACCAGCGGATAGAAGCGCGACGTGCGATTGAACGTCCGATCGAAGTAGCCCGGCATGCTGAAGTGCGGATCGAGTCCGTAGAACACCGTGGGGAACTTCGGGATGCGGCGCTCCAGATACTGCGCGAAGTCGTCCTGCATCAGCGCAAGGGACGAGTCGTCCTTGACGACGTGAAAAGGATTGTTGGCATCCGCGACGAGGTGCGCTAGGACGCCGAGGTGCTCGACGAGCTGCGACATCGGCTTGCGGGTGCGGACTGCCGCGATTGCGCTCCGCGTTTCAGCATCGATCCGGTCGCGCAGCTTTCCTTCACGGGAGAGGACGAAGTAATGATGCGAGGCGCTTCCTTCATCGGCCGCCGCGCGATCGAGGCCCTTCTGATAATCGCCGCTGTATCGCTCGATCATGAGACGGAGATCCGCCGGGGCGAGCGCTGCGGCCTTTTTCGCGATCCGCTTGTCGGATGCGCGCGTCCAGGCGTTTGCAGCAGTCATCGGAAGCAGGAAGACGAGGAGGAGGGCGGCGCGTTTCATCAGCCGCGCTCATGGTATCAGACGACTTTGCCCGGCATCTGGAGACCCTCTACGCGTGCCGCGCGTGCCCGAACGTCATCGGACGCCCGGTGACGGGGGCCGTGGCGAACGCGCGCGTCATGCTCGTCGGCCAGGCGCCGGGGCCGCACGAGCTCGAGCACGGCAAGCCATTCGCCTACACGGCGGGCCGGCGCCTCTTCACCTGGTTCGCGCGCCACGGCGTCGACGAAGAGATGTTTCGCAGGCGCGTGCACATCTGCGCCGTCATCCGCTGCTTTCCCGGCCGCGACGAAAAGGCGGGTGGCGACCGCGTTCCCTCACCGGAAGAGATCGCCCGCTGCGCGGAGCACCTCGATGCGGAGATCGCGATGCTCTCGCCGAAGCTCGTGATCGCGGTCGGCACGCTGGCTTCCTCGGTGCTGCTCGGGATTTCGCAACTGAAAGACGCAGTGGGACGGCTGCATCGCGCAAAACGCAACGGGAAGCGATTCGACGTCGTTGTGCTGCCGCATCCGTCCGGCCGTTCGACGTGGTTGAACAAACCGGAGAATGCGGCGCTCCTCGATCAATCGCTGGCCCTGATCACGACGCACGCAGCGTGGCGGAAGACGTTCAGCCGTTGAACGCCGCACGCGTCATGTTCTCCGAGCCGTTCTCCGTCACCGCGAGATTGTCTTCGATGCGAATGCCGCCGAATTTTCGGAACGAATCGACCTTCGGCCAGTTCACGAAGCCGCTGTTCTCACTTGCGGCGAGCTCCTTGAGCAGCGGTTCGATGAAGTAGAGACCCGGCTCGATCGTGAAGACATTGCGCGCCTCGACGCCGCGCGTCAGCCGCAGATACGGATGTCCCTCGGGTTTCTCGATCGTCCTGCCGCTCTTGTCGGCCATGAAGCCGCCGACATCGTGAACCTGCAGGCCGAGGTAATGACCGAGACCGTGAGGGAAGAAGAACGAGCTGATGCGCTTCTCGACGATTGCGGCGGCATCGAGATTCACGAAGTTGAACCGCGCGAGAATGTCGGCGATGCGGTGATGGGCCTGAAGGTGCAGATCGGGATAGCTCACGCCGGGGCGAACGTCATCGCAGATCGCCTGCTGCGCCTCATCCATGGCCAGGATCAGATCGTGGAACTCGTCGTTCTCATTCGCCGAGTAGGTGCGAGTCACGTCGGCGGCGTAGCCGTTGAAGGCGGCGCCGGCATCGATCAGCAGCGAGTGGCGGCGCGCAGGATCGAGACGCTCGCGTTCGTGGAAGTAGTAATGCAGGACGGAGGCGTGCTCATTGAGCGCGATGATGTTGCCGTACGGCAGCTCTTCCTCGGTGTGGTCCGTCGCGCGGAGGTAGTCGATGTGCAACTCGTACTCGGTCGCACCGTCGTGGAACCCTTTCAACACCGCGCGATGTCCGCGCGCAGCGCGCACGTTGGCGCGGCGGAGACACTCCAGCTCGTAGTCAGTCTTCCACGCGCGTTCCCAGTGGAGGATGTTGACGAGAGTCTCCGGGTTCTCCTCGCCTTCGCCGACGAATGCCGTGCGCCCGTTCGCGGGGAAGTGTTGCTTCGCATCCTCCGGATTCGCGATCAGCGTGATCTCGAAATGCTCGACCCAGAAGCCCGTCGGCGTATCGGCCGGTTTGTGCCAATAGTCCACCGGCTGCCAGTAGAGAAGGTGCGGCTTCTTTCCCGGTGTGTAGAGCAGCCAGCAGTGCGGATTGTCGACGACGGGAACCCACGTCTTGAACTGCGGGTTCACCTTGAAGGGGTAGTACATGTCGTCGAGAAACTGCAGCCGCTGCGCGCCGGCGTGCACGGCGAGGTGGTCGTACTTCGACTCCGCCAGTGCGCGGTCGGCGCGCTGCTTCAGCGTCGCGATGTGTTCCGAATAGAGCGTGTTCAGACGGTCCGTCATGCGGCGGAACGATACCAGACCCTATTCGAACCGCTCCATCTCATGCCCGCGGCATGAGGCGCAGAACGGCAGATCGAGATCCGTCGTGTAACCGCACTTCGCACAAACGTAGTAGTGGTGCGCCTGCTTCATCTTCGACAAATCGCGATTCGCCGCAGTGTCGAGATTGAGGTGCTCCGTTTCCGCATCGCGAATCACGTCGAAGAGCTTGATCACTTCTTCGTCGCCGACGAGCTTCGCGTCGTTGTACGCCTTCAGATACGTGCTGTCCCGCTCGCGCTGCTCCGCGTCGATCGCGGTGCGCAGATTGTTGCTGGTCGAGCTGACCGTCGCTGCCGGCGTATCGGCTGCCGGTACATCCACGCCACGCGACTTGAGAAAGTTCTCGAACCGCGCTGCGTGGACGAGCTCAGCCCTGGCCTCGGCGTGAAAGAGCGCTGCAGCGCCCGGATAGCCTTCCTCGGTTGCGCGAACAGCGAAGGCCTCGTACCGCGCTGCGGCTGCGCGCTCATTCTGGAGCGCTTCGAGGACTGAACGAGTGAGCATCGGATTCAGCGACTTGCTGGCCGACGAGAAGAAGAGGAGAGTCGTGATCGCGATGATGATCCGTTTCATTGCCGGACTCCTTCGCGTTCAGGAAAGCGCTTTCGTCGCAACGTCACGAGTACACACGGCACAGTGCGAACGTGATCATCGTCAAACGAAAGTGCACCGATGACGGCGGAGTCACCGGTGCGGGGTCACGTGGAGGTAATCGGGCCATGACCCTGCTGCCGGGCCATACCGCCGCCGAGCGGAACCACGCACGGTCGTGCCACCGAGCGTGATTCCTGGCAAGCAACGTCAGCCAGCAAAGGGTGCCTGCTCCCCCCGGAGGCTTTGTCGATCGCCATGATCGGTGTTACGTACCTGGCAATGAGCTTTCGAATCCGTTGCGGTCGGTGCAATTCACGGGCCTGCTCCGCAAATGCTTTACGATTCAGAAATATGCAGAAGCGAGCGCTCGCCCTCTTTCTCGTGTTGTGCTGTTTTTCCCTGGCAGCGGCTGCCGGAGACAATCCGAAAGTGTTTCCGCTTCACGAGGGGTTCGTGGACGCGAACGGAGTCCTCATCTACTACGCGACGCTCGGCGCCGGCGATCCGCTCGTGATCGTGCACGGCGGTCCGGGCGCGTCGCACGACTACTTCCTCCCGTGGCTGCTTCCGCTTGCGCGGCACAATCGCGTCGTGTTCATCGACGAGCGCGGCTCGGGCAGATCAGAAAAGCTCGAGGACGCGAAGCAGTACACCGTCGAGAACATGGTGGAGGACGTCGAGGCCGTGCGCCGCGCTCTCAATCTCGGCAGGATCAACCTCCTCGGCCATTCCTACGGAGGCGTGCTCGCGCAGGCCTATGCGCTGAAGTATCAGTCGCACCTGCAGCACCTCATCCTCGCAAGCACATTCTCGTCGACGAGTGCGATGAATCAGGTGTTCGTCCGGATGAAGGAACGGATGCCTGCCGAATTGCGCGAGCGCATCGACAAGATGGAGAAGGAGGGCGTGTACGGTCATGGGAAGCCGTACGAGCAGAATCGCTACACCGCCGAGTACATGACGGCGGCGTGGGGCGAAGGCTACTTCCCGTACCTCTATCAGAATCGTCCGGATCCGACGTACGACCCCGTCTCGGCCAATGCGTCGTGGGATCTGTATCGCGAGATGTGGGGATCGACCGGCGAATACGTGATCGACGGGAATCTGAAATCGGTCGAATACACCGAGCGCCTTGCCTCGCTGCACGTGCCTGTGCTGATCACGGCGGGTGATCATGACGAGTGCGATCCGTCGCTGTCGGAGACGATGCACGCGAAGATCAAAGGCTCGAAGCTCGTGATTCTGCCGAAGAGCGGGCATATGACGTTCGTCGATCAGCCGCGGATGTTCATCGAAGCCGTGGACAACTTTCTCCATCCGCGTCCGTAGTTCCGGGATGTGAGACGAGCGATCCTCGCGTGTCTGCTGCTGGCTGCGTGCGGTCGAGCGCCGGCAAGGCATCGTGTGTCTCCGGCGCACGCGCTGCGGGTCGTGGTCGCCGGCGATTCACTTGCGCACGGTGCGGGGGACGAGGCAGGAAGAACGCTCGCGCAGCATGTCGACGAGGAACTCGCGCGTCTCGGCCTTGCGCATGACGCCGTGATCGATCTGGCCGTGAATGGATCGCGAACCGCCGACGTCGAGCGCGTCATCGGAACGCCGGCCGCACGGGCGGTGCTGCAACGAGCGGATGTGATCGTGATGTCGATCGGCGGCAATGATCTCTACGGTGATCCGCTGGCGCGCGCGTTGTCACGAGCGTTGCCGGGGATGATGATGCGCGCCGTCGAATCGCGAGTCGCGAGGATCGTCCGGCACCTCGAGAGGCAGAGCGATGCGCGAATCGTTCTGCTCTCCCTTTACGATCCCTATCGGAATCCGCTCCTCGATTCGGACGTGAATGTCTGGACCGCCCGGCTGTTCGAGCGATTTCACGAGGATCGCCGCGTTCAGGTAATCACGATCGCCGATCTCTTCATCGCGAGAGATCGATTGAGCGCGATCGATCACTTCCATCCGGGCGCGATTGCGAATGCCTGCATCGCCCGGCGAATCGCCGAAGCTCTCTGACTACTCGATCAGCTTCTGGTAGGCGGGATCGCCGCGCAACGCCTCGAGATCGGGATCCGCGGACGCCTGCTTCTTCAATTTCGGATTCAGGCGCAGCGCCTTGTTCAGCGCATCGAGAGACTCCGCGCGTTTGCCCGCTGCCAGCCGGATGACCGCGAGGTCGTACAGCAGCTCAGGATTCTCCGGCGCGAGCGATGCCGCATGCTCCTGCGCGACCAACGCCTCGGCGAATCGCTTGTGCGTGAACGCGGTCCATCCCTCGTTCCACGCGTAATTCATCTCCGCGATGTCGAGCAGCCGTGCGAGCTCGCCGAAAGGATCCTTGTGATCGTCGACGCGGATGTCGATCGCACGGTCGCTGTTGCCGTTATAGCCCGCGCCCTCTTTCACCACGATGAGGACGGCCGACTGCCGGCCGCGCGAATCGCCGCCCGCGGTGTCTCCCGCCTTGAGGGCGGCGTACATGCGGCGGGCGAGCGTGCCTTTCGTTTCGAGGAATGTCTTTTCCATCGCGGCGACGACCGCTTCGCCGGTGAGGATATTGCCCTGCACGGCGTAGTTGGGGCCGTGGCGTCCGCCCGCCCAGTTGTTGCACTTCGGGCCGCTGTAGGTTGCCGAGCTCCCATCGCGCGCGACGATGCCCAGCTGCCTCGCGCTCGGATCGGGATCTTCGCGCAACAGGATCTGCATCGTTTCCTCAGCAGTCGCGCCGCGCTGCATCAGCTCGAGGCCGCGAGGTCCGAACGCGACGTTCGCATTGGCCTGCGTCGCGACCGCGCCAGCCGTTGCGCTCGCATAAGGGACAACGCTGCCGACACTGAAGAAGCGCGACGCTACCGCGACGCCCAGCTCTTTAGTCTGCGGGTCACGTGCGACGATCGAGAAGGTGGCGACGTTATGTGCGTGCGCTGTCGCTGCGAGGAAGGTGAGTAACGCGAGTACTTTTCGCATTGCGCAATTCTAACGGCGCAAAAAAAATCGAGCCCCGGTTTCCCGGGGCTCGAAGGAAGAGACGTGATTGGTATTAGCGGGTCTTCACGCAGCCGCTGACGGCGTTCGACCACTCGTACTGGTACGCGTAGCCGCCGGTGCCGATGAACGGCGTCGGGCTCCACGCGCACTTGTCGTCGGCTTCGTAGCCGCGGCGATCGAACCACGCATTGCCGAGGGCGTCGGTGACGGCCTCACGGGTCTCGTGGCAGACGAAGTGCTCCTGGTTCTGCGCGGTGGTGAAGCCGCTGACGGAGCAGCCGCTGCAGCCCGGCCACGGCTCGATCGAGTACTTCACGTTGTTGCCGGAGCCATCGACGTAGTGGCTGTGATACGCGCAGTAGGAGAGGTTCGGACCACCGCACGACGTCGAGGTGCCGTCGGACGAGTAGCTGGACGACGGGAGGAACACTTCATAGATCGCGTTGTAATCGACGGCATGCGTCTGGAGGTACTTCTGAACTTCTGACTGCACGATCGCGTCGGTGACATTGGTCGGAGGCGTCGACGTATCGAACCAGTCGGCCGTTCCGCCGCCGAGGTTGCTCTGCGCGATGTTGCCGTAGCCGCTCACCGGATCCGCACCGTAGTACTGCGTGATCGTGTTGTACTCGGGCGTCGTTCCGAACTGATTGCGGAACGACTGCATTGCGGACGCGTAGCTGGCGTCAGCGCCAGTGAAGGATGGGCCCCAGAAGATGCAGACCACATGGGCGTTACGAATGACGACGCCATTCGTGTGGTAGATCAGATTGCCGGCGCCACCGCCACCGCCAGCGTACTTGCTGGGAGTGATGTGGTTGGCGTGGTTGAGCTCAACAGCCTGTTCCTGAGCAAAGGCAGAGGCCGCGAGAGCGGCAGTAAAAACGATCGCCAGAGCCTTCTTCATTTTGTGGGGTCCCTCTCCGTTCTAGTTGGTTTTTGTTAAGTCTTGGTACTGCGAACGGGTCGGCTATAGAGCAACGGCTCTGCCAGGTGTGATCACATATGTAAGTGATTGAAAACAAAGGATGGACAATGAGGATGCGTCACATATTGGGTCAACGTTCATACCGAAGGTGACGAAACTCACCGTTCAGAGTTTGACCCAGTGGTCAGGTGTTAGGCCGGAAAAACGTGATGGGGATCACGTTTTGCGAGATCAGCCACTGTGCTCGAGCTTGAAATAAACCGTCAGCTCGTGGATGACTTCGCGGGTCTCGCCGTCCTTGACCATCGGCTTGAAACGCCAGGTGCGGATCGCCTTCACAGCGGTTTCGGCGAACACAGGCCTTCCGGGGGGAACCAGCACGATTACATCCTTAACCCGGCCGTCCTTCCCGATGACATAGCGGACGATCAGCGAGTCCTCCCAGTTCCGAAGCCGCGCGTCTTCCGGATACCTCGGATAGACCTGCGAGACGGGGAACATCGGAAGCGGCTTGTCGCGCTCGATGACGACAGGCGCATCTTTCGGCAATCCGCCGATGACGCCGCCCGTTTGTCCGCCGAGCTCTCCACCCTTCACTCCTGTCGGTGATCCTCCGACGACACCACCTTCGACGCCGCCTTCGATCCCGCCCACGACGCCGGTTGCCGGCGCTTCCTGTTTCGGCGGATCATTCATCACGACCGGTACGACATCGGGCACGATCGTCGGGGCAACCTCCGGCATCTTCACCGGCACCACAGGAGTCTGTTGAACCGGCGCCGCGGCTTTTGGCGGAGCGGGAGGAGGAGGCGGTGGCGGTGGCTCAAAACTGGCGAGCTGGTACGCGCGGACGACTCGCGGGGACTGCGATGGAAATCGCACGTTCCAGACGGCGATCACGACGGCGGCAGCAATGACGAGTCCATGCGCCGCCAGAGACACGGGGAGCGACTCATAGAATGTGAGCTTGCTACGCCGTTCGAATGTCTCAGGTGCAACAGTTTCGAACATCGATCACCGAGCCGGATATTTTGGTCAAGACTTCCATCTTACTCGTTGCACACACGTGCAGCCAGAAAACGTTTCAGGATGAAGCCAGAGAATAACAGCAAAATGGTGGAAGTCCGCATCTTCGTTGCGGGACTGCTTGCGGCCGCGACCGCACTCGTCGTGGTCTGGCAGAACGCGCGTCTGACCGTGCTGTGGGATCTCTCGTATGTTCTCGAGAACGCTTCGCGCATCGCGTGCGGTGACGTCCCGTATCGCGATTTTCCTTTTCCCTATGCGCCGCTGACGTTTCTCATGCAGGCACTGATCATCCGGCTGACGGGACACGTGCTCTGGCACCACGTCGCGTGGGCTGCGATCAGCGGTGGTGCTGCGACGCTCCTCACGTGGAGCATCGTACGGAGAATCACAAACTCGGACTCTCTCTCTCTTCTCCTTTCACTGCCGCTGATTCCGCTGGGGATCTACAGCATCTTTCCGCATCCCTTCTACGATCCCGACTGCTGTCTCTGCATTCTCGCGATCACGTGGCTGTTCCTCCGCAACGACAAATCCATTCCGCTCGGTGTCCTTGCGGTCGCTCCGCTCTTCATCAAGCAGAACATCGGTCTGCCGTTCCTCGCCGCATTCATTCTCGTTGCCGTGCTTGCGCGGCGCAGGCGCACGCTCGCCGGCATCGCGATTGGATCGGGAGCCGCGCTCATCCTGGTGGCTACCATCTTCGGCGCCGCGAACTACGTGCACTGGACGATTCGTTTTGCCGCGGCGAGGCGTCTTCCGCCCCTTCCGCGGCAGCTCGAGCCGTATCTCGATCCGATCCTCTGGCTCTGGATCGCCGCCACTCTTGCCGGATACCTCGCGCTTCGCCGTTCGCGTCTCGCAGGAGCAATCATCCTTTCGCTGCCATGGATGTGGACGGCCTGGAGATTCTTTGCGGCCGATGATCCGCTCGAGCCTCAGATCAATCTTCTGCGCACCTGGCCGCTCGTCATCGTTCTCGCGCTTCCGCTTCTCCGCCGGCCGGTGGTCTTCATTCTGTTCGCCGCGATTCAGGGCGCATTGCTGTCTCAGAGCATCTGGGGATCGACCTACGGAATCTGGCCGCTCCTGCTGATTCTCATCGCGTTCCTTTTCTCGGAGATCGGCGTGGACAACGCGGTGCTCGCTTTCGCGTCTCTTTTCGTCGCCGTGATCCTCCTCGGCGGCACGCGATATCTCGTTCTCGAAGAGCGATTGAAGTACGCGAAGATCCACGAAGACTGGCGGCCCGGACTCGCAGCGCTGGTCGCATGGACCGATCGAAACATCCCTCGCGATGACGCGATCCTCTCTCTTCCTGGCGAAGATCTCTTCTACTTCACGACGGGCCGCCGCCCGGGCGTGCCGGTGCTGATGTTCGATCGGACGGTCAATCCGTATGATGCCGCGACGATCGCACGGTTCCCCGCGAAGTGGCTCATCGTCAAGCACCGGCTGCAATTGAACGGCGGGACGCCGATGGACAACGAAGAAGACGTGCTCCGTCTGCTTTCGCCGCGGCTGATTCCTGCGGCGCGATTACCGAACTACGACATCTATCGCGTCCGTTGAAATCCTGTGAGTTGGGTCACATTTGCCTGGCACGCATCGGGCTAGTCTCCCGCGCAAGATGGCGCGCTACATCCAGAGACTCGCTCTGCTCGGAAAAGAGCGATGGATCGGCTGGGAGATCGACGGAATCGGCACCGAGGTGCCGGGCCTCGTTCTCGCGGACGAGATTCCGGAAGAGGAGTTGCGCGCGCGCGGCATCAGAGAGTTCAGTCCGATGCCGTTCGAGAGCTTCATCGGACTTGGAACCTCGCTCGCCAATTCCACGTCGCTGCTGGAGCAGGACATCGAGTTCCGTCTCGATGCGCTTCAGGTCAGCATGGATCGCGGACGCACGCGCGGCGTGACCGCGATTCCGCGAACCGTGCTCGATGTGATGTTCGGCGATGCGATCGAGCATCCGCGCGTGCAGGAGCGATTCCGGCAATGGGAGAGCAGCGGCGCCGTTCAGGTATTGCGCGATGAAACGTGCTACCTGCGCATCGTAGGGCGGATCGAAACGACAAGCTGAGACTAGAGCGATTCCGCCACGTTGGTGAGTTGTTCCGCGATCTCCGAGACGGATGCCTTCGGTGCGGTGTAGCTGTCGAATCGAACCAGCACAGGATCGTAGATGCCGCGTGTGAAGAGCGCGGTGCGGACTTCTATGAATCGCTTCCTCAATTCCGGCGGGAGAGTCTCACCGGCGGATTTCATCTCCGCCGCGACTGCCGCGGCACCGCTCTTCAATTCATCGTTCGTCACGGCTTCCTCCGCAATCCGAGTTTTTCGTACATGGCCACGTCATCCGGCTCGACGGCCGTGAACGTCGTGACGCCGCGATCGCCGGCCTCGCTCACTTTCAGCAGCCCGAGGGCGGACAGATCATCGTCGACGCCGACAATATCGTAGCCTGCCCAGACGGCATAGCCGCGCTCCTCGCTGGGGCCGAGGGAGGCGGAGACGCGGGCAACATTCTTGATGTAGCGTGACATGCGAAGCGTATGAAACCAGAGGATCTGCTCCGACGCGTCTTTCCGCCGATGCTCGCGACACTCACGACCGCGGCGCCGGCGGACGAGTCGGGTTGGGTGTACGAGCTGAAATATGACGGATTCCGCGCGCTCGTCGCAATCAGCGATGGCCGGCTGGCGATGTGGAGCCGCAACGAGCTCGATCTCGCGCCGAAGTTTCCGCGCGTGGCGCAGGCGCTCGCCAGGCTGAAGCTCGACGATGTCGTCCTCGACGGCGAGATCGTGGCGCTCGATGAGAACGGCACTCCGCGGTTCCAGCTTCTGCAGCAGGGCAACCGCGAAGTGATCTTCTTTTTCGATGTCCTCTGGCACGAGGGGAAGGATGTTCGGTTCCGGAGCTACGACGAGCGGCGTGCGCTGCTCGAAAAACTCCTGCGGCGTGCACCTGCCGGCGTGAAGATCGCCGCGAAGATCGACAAGCCGTGGGCCGAGGCACTGCGCGAAGCAGCTCATGACGGCTACGAAGGGATCATCGCCAAACGCCGGACGTCGATCTATGAGACACGCCGCTCGAAGGAATGGCTGAAGATCAAGGCGCTCAATCAGCAGGAACTGGTGGTCGTCGGATTTCAGCCCTCGTCGCACTCCTCGCGCGAGGTCGGGTCGCTGCATCTCGCGGTGATGGGGAAGGATGGACAACTCCACTATGCCGGCAAGGTCGGCACCGGCTTCTCCTACAAGATGCGCGTCTGGCTGAAGGACGTGTTGTCAAAGGACGCCGTGGTGCAGTCGATGGTTAGGGATGCCCCGCGGGTCCGCGATGCGACATGGGTCCGGCCCCGCCTCGTCGCGCAGGTCGCCTTCACGGAGTGGACCTCGGACAACCGGCTGCGGCACCCGTCCTTTCTCGGACTCCGCGAGGACAAGACGCCGGCCGAGGTGGTGAAGGAGGAACCCGTGGAGGTGGAAAAGGTTTCGCGGAAACGCGGTGGCGGTGGCTCGCGGACGGTTCCGAGGTCCGTCACGCTGACGCATCCGGAGCGCGTGCTCTATCCGCGCGACGGGATCACGAAGGAAGATCTCGCCGAGTACTACGTCGCGATGGCGAAGCCGATGATGCGCGCGCTCGCCGGCCGTCCGTTGACGCTGGAACATTGGAATCAGGGGATCGACAAGCCCTCCTGGTTTCATCAGAACCTCGGCCGCGAAGCTCCCGGATGGCTGACGACGATCGCGACACCGACGCGAGTCTCCAGCCGGAAGAGCGTGAGCCATCTCGTCGTCGACAGCACCGAGGCGTTGCGATGGCTGGCGCAGATGTCGGTGCTCACGGTGCACATGTGGAGCTCACATGCGCCGAAGCTCGAGGAGCCGGACTGGGTCGTCTTCGATCTCGATCCGGCGAAGGGGAAGGGGATCGAGCAGGCGATCGAGGCCGCGCTGATCGTGCGGCGATTGCTCGACAATCTGAAGCTGCCGAGCGTGCCGAAGACATCCGGCAAACGCGGCATTCACGTCTTCGTTCCGATCGCGCGCGGCTATTCGCACGAAGAGGCGAACGCGTTCGCCTGTCAGGTGGGCAGCGCGATCGCGGCGTCGGTGCCGTGGATGACGATGGAGCGCGCGATCAACAAGCGCCGCGGCAGGCTCTATCTCGACTGCATGCAGAACGGTTACGGCAAGACGATCGTGGCGCCGTACTCGCCGCGCGCGATCGACGGCGCGCCGGTCTCCGCACCGCTGAAATGGAACGAGGTCACGAAGAAGCTCGATCCGTTGAAGTACAACATCCGTACGATGCCGGAGCGTCTGGCGAAAGTCGGAGATCTCTTCGAGGCGGTGTTCAAGGATCGCGTGAAGCTGCCGAAGTTTCAGGCGTGAGGGCGCATGACATAATCGCGCGCCGTGACGAAGCGCTGCATCATCACCGGAGCATCGAGCGGAATCGGCGAGGCGCTGGCGCGCGAGCTGGCGTCGCGCGGATGGGAGCTCGCGCTGCTTGCGCGGCGCGGCGATATGCTGGCGAAGCTCGCAGGCGAGCTTCCGCGCGCGGTCGCGATCGAATGCGATGTGCGCGATGCTGCCGCCGTTCATGCGGCGGTGAGGCGAGGGGAGGCGGAGCTCGGCGGCCCCTTCGATCTTGCGATCGCCAACGCAGGGGTCGGCGTTCCCAGCTTCGCCTTCGAGTTCAATCTCTCCGATGCCGAGCAGATGGTCCGCGTCAACATCCTCGGCATGATGTATCTGTTCGACGCCGTGATCCCGTCGATGATCGAGCGGAAGTCGGGAAGGTTCGCCGGTGTCGCCTCGCTCGCCGGACATCGGGGATTACCGTCGTCCTCCGTCTACTCGGCGACGAAATCGGCGATGCAGTCGTTTCTCGAAGCGAGCCGCATCGAGTTGAAGCCGCTCGGCGTCGGCGTGACGATCATCAATCCCGGGTTCGTCGCAACACCGATGACGGAGAAGAACAGGAAGATGCCGTTCCTCTGGCAGGCGCCGCGCGCGGCGAAGTACATCGCCAGCCGGCTCGAAGCGGGAAACGATGTGATCGAGTTTCCGCTGCCGATGTCGCTGCTCACGCGCGGACTTCGATTCCTGCCGCGCGCGCTGTTCGACCGCATGACCGTCGTCTACGCAAAACGGAAGATCGATCGCAGTAAGCTGAAGCGATGAACAAAGAAACGCTGGGCGTCCGGCTCTGGGCGCTGAAGAACGTCTTTCTGCTCTGGCTCGCGTCTCCGAAGATCATCGAGGTGAACGAGCGGCGCTGCCTGGTGCAGATTCCGCTGAACTGGAAGACGAAGAATCATCTCGGCTCGATGTACTTCGGCGCGCTCTGCATCGGCGCCGACGTCTCCGGCGGGTTGATCGCATTTCACTTGATGCAGAAGCAGAAGGCGCGGCTCGCATTCGTCTTCAAGGACGTCAAGGGAAGCTTCTTGAAGCGGCCGGAAGACGATGTGCTCTTCACGTGCGAAGACGGCGAGTCGATCCAGGCGACGGTGCAGCGCGCAATCGAGACGGGCGAGCGGCAGGAGTCGACGGTCCACGTCGTCGCGACGTGCCCGAAGAAACTTGGCGAGGAGCCGGTGGCGACGTTCGAGCTGACGCTGTCGCTCAAGAAGAAGTAGGACGCGCGCGGCGACGCGGCTCCGTATCTTCGGTGTGCGTGGCGTTGCGCTTCTGCTTGCGATCCTCGCGATGCCGGTCTCTGGAACGGAGCTGCGCGATGGAGACCTGCTCGTCCGATCACTCTCCCGGTGCTCGCAATCGGGGTCACCGCGATTGCTTTTCGCGCGTTGCGCGCTTGAGCGCTCAGACTCCGAGAGTGGACGCGAAGAGAATCGCGCCGGGGAACGTTCTCTCATGAGGAATGCATGTAAGGATCGGCTTTCCCTGGTGGCTTCGGCCGTTGCTGCGGAACGACGTTGCGGCGATCACGCTCGGGAAGCGCGTGTATCTCTCGAACCTTCTTCCTGAGTCCGAGTACGACCGCATTCTTCGCCACGAGCGCGTCCACGTCGAGCAGATGGCGCGCCTCGGAATCGTGCGATTTCTCTTCCGGTATCTTCGCGAATATCTCGCTCATCGCCGGGCCGGCCTTCCGCCGGACGAGGCCTACCGGCGTATCTCCTTCGAACAGGAGGCGCTTATAATCGAAACTTCTGGGAAGCCAGAGGAATCATGATCCAGTTTCACTCACTGGAAGTTCCCCAACTCGAGCGATTCCTCGAGAGGCACAAGGCCGGGCTCAGCCTCCGCACCGAAGTCGACCTCGATCTCGTCCTCCGGCAAATCCTTCAGAAAGCATACGAGTTCGTTCCTTCCGAGTCTGGATCGATTCTTCTCGATGATCCCTACCGCAAGGTCGCGAACCGGCGGGACAACGACCTCGTCTTCATCGCAACCTTCGGCGAGTCGAGCAAACATCTCATCGGCCAGCGCCTGTCGGCGCAGCACGGCATCGTCGGCCGCGTGTATCAGACGGGCACGCCGTATCTCTCCACGGATGTGAAGGACGATCAATTCTTTTTCTCGCAGATCGACGAGAAGATCGGGCACACGACGCAAACGATCGTCTGTGTGCCGATCTACATCGGCAAGCATGTCTGCGGTGTGCTCGAGCTGATCAATCGCCTCGACGGAAAACCGTTTTCGCAGCGCGACATGACGCTGCTGGAGATCTTCGCCGGCTACACATCCTTCACTCTGCAGAACGCGCTCGATGCGCGGCGCGCGCACGAGCTCGCGAAGAAGGATGACCTCACCGGCCTGTACAACGATCGCTGGTTCAACGTGCGGCTGACGGACTCACTGGCCGATGCGCGGAAGAGCGGCAAGGAAGCCGTGTTGATCTTCATGGATCTCGATCACTTCAAGGTGATCAACGACTGCCATGGGCATCTCGCAGGGAGCCAGGCGCTGCGGGAGGTCGGCTTTCATCTCAAGCGGATCGTGCAGCTTGGCGATGCGACGGTGGCTCGCTACGGCGGCGACGAGTTCGTGATGATTCTTCCGAACACGACGCTCGATCAGGGCATCGCGATCGCCGAGGAGATCCGGGCGACGATCGAGAAGTCGAGCTTCCTCGATCGCGAGTGGGGATTCTCGATGCCGCCGCTGCACCTGCGCGGCGTGCTCACGGCATCGATCGGGGTCGCGCAGCACATTCCGGATCCCGCCAGCAATCTGCCCGTCGAACAGGACAAGAACCAGCTGCTGAAACGGGCGGACGCGGCGATGTACCGCGCGAAGTCGCTCGGGAAGAATCAGGTCGTGATCTCGCGTGCCGGCGAGGAAGCGGTCATGGAGCCGTCTCCCGATATTTCCGAAGCGGCTCGCGGTTCCCGCTGATCCAGCTCGAGATCACCAGAGTCGCTCCCGCCGCCGCGACATGCTTCAACGTGTGGCCGCTGACGGCGTGCAATGCGTCGAAGATGGGCTTGTCGAAGGACTCGCACGCTTTCGCGATCGCATAGAGCACGATGACCCAGAGCAGCGAAGGGCGAGTCCGCTTGCGCATCGCGAGGATCATGATCAGGAGGCCGGGGAAGAACTGCACAACTCCGTAGAGCCGCAGATCGCCGGTCGTCTTCCACCACACCAGGCTCGTGAATCCGATGGCCTCGGCGGCCAGAAGTGTCGCGAGCCTGTGCTTCCCGTCGCAGTCCTCGATCAGGAGTGCGATCACCGCCATCAGCGCGACGACCATTCCTGCGCGGTCGTAGAGGAGCGTCGCGTCGTTGGGATCGAGGTGGTAGATGCTGGATCCGATCGAGGTGAGGATCAGGCCGGCACCGAAGACAACCGGTGCGAGGCGTCGCGGCCCGCGAACCAGCGTCACGATGCCGGCGAGGAGGAACCCGAGATTGGACAACACGTTCCAGCCGTTGGGGATGCCGAGGATCGTGCGCGTGTCCGCGAACGAGTGATAGGCCTCGCTCTGCGCAATCGGCGGTACGAAAAGCATCGTTCCGGCGATCGTCACCGCCGCCAGTACCGCGGTAATGAAAAGTGCGCTGCGCATCCTGAAAAAGATTCTGCTATCCTCCCTCATCCACCCCGCTGTACCTCGTTTTCCTTACAAAAACACAACTTCTGGAGGTCCTGCATTGGCGAAGATTACTGCCGAGTACATTTGGATTGATGGACAGAAACCGACGGCCAAACTCCGTTCGAAGACGAAGATCCTCGACGGCCCGGTCAAGAGTGTGGATCAGATTCCCGAGTGGGGATATGACGGCTCGAGCACATACCAGGCGAGCGGGCACTTTTCCGATCTGCTGCTGCGTCCCGTGAAAATCGTTCCCGATCCGCTTCATCGCGAGAACGACATTCTCGTTCTGTGCGAAGTCCTGAATCCTGACGGCAGCGTGCACTGGAGCAATACGCGCGCGCATCTGCGCGAGGTTGCGGACAAGTACAAGGATCACGATCCGTGGTTCGGGATCGAGCAGGAGTACACGTTCTTCGAAGGGAATCGTCCGCTCGGCTGGCCGGAGTCCGGATTTCCCGCGCCCCAGGGCGGTTACTACTGCGGCGTCGGCAGCGACGAAGTCTTCGGCCGTGACATCGTCGAGGCCCATGCGGATGCGTGCATTCGCGCCGGCATTCACATCGTCGGCACGAACGCCGAGGTCATGCCTGCGCAGTGGGAGTTCCAGATTGGTGCAGTGGGTGCGCCGGATGTCGCCGACGAGCTCTGGCTCGCGCGCTGGCTGCTGTATCGCATCGGCGAAGAGTTCGGAGTGAGCGCGACGCTTTATCCCAAGCCGGTGAAGGGCGACTGGAACGGGGCAGGGGCGCACACGAATTTCTCGACGAAGGCGATGCGCGAAGAGGGCGGCATCAAGGTGATCGAAGAGGCGATGAAGAAACTCGAGAAGCGCCACGACGATCACATCAAGGTCTACGGCGCGCACAACGAGGAGCGCCTGACCGGTCTGCACGAAACCGCGCCGATTCACGCGTTCCGTTACGGCATCAGCGATCGCGGCGCATCGGTGCGGATTCCGATGGCCACGACTGCAACAGGACGTGGCTATTTCGAAGACCGCCGTCCTGCGGCGAACATGGACCCTTATCAGGTTTGTGCGATTCTCATCGAAACCGTTTGCGGTGACTAACGTATACTGAATGAGCCCGGAGCGGCTTGTGTAGAGCCGCTCCGCTGTGCTCCTTACTCAAACGATGCATAGCGTGGCCGTGGCTGAGCTGATCCTCAACGGACTCTGGATTGCCGTCGCAATCGCGGCGTTCGCGATTCTTCTGCCTCGCGCGGTCAGCCATCGAAAGCACTATGCCGTCGCCGCGCTCCTCTGCACGGTGGCGCTGCTGTTCCCGGTCATTTCCGTCTCCGACGATCTCAGCGCCGATCGCGCCACCTTCGAAGTGCTGGCAGCGGTGCTCGTCGCCTTCGTCCTCCTCATCGGCCTGACGACGATCGCGCGGGTGAGTGTGCGCCCGCTCGTGCATCCCGCGTTCGCGATCGTCAAGCACGCTGATCCCCGCTCTCCGCCCGCGCGCTGAAACGACGGACAAGGTCCGCGCAGCGCCGGCACCCCGACCGGTCTCCTTCGGTTGACAGCGCGTAGCTGTTCTCCGATTTCCTTCCTCCCGATCCGGAGACCGGCGGGATGCGAGCGCTGCTCGGAACCTTCTCCGCGACGCAGCCGCCCAGCGGCGGCATTCTCGCGAGTTGGCTATCCCCTGAGCCAGCTCCCGGGCTGCGAGAGTGTCGCCACTGGACGGCTGGGTCGTGTCTACCGGTCACGCGGTTTCGCGGGTTCGAGGGCTCGCGGTCGATGCTCAACCAATTTCTCTTTCGCGGGCGGCGCCTGCTGGCGGCTGCCCTGTTCGTGATCTTTTCGGGAAGTACGCGATTTTCACAAACGGCTTCGTTCTGCTCCTGCATCGATCAATCGTCGGTCGAGGATCTTCCCGTGGTCGAGCTCCGCGCGGCGCGCGACGAGGGGTGGCTCGCGATCCTCGTCTCGGGTGATGGCGGCTGGCGCGCGATCGATCGCGAAATTGCGGAAGGGCTGAATCGCCGTGGCATCTCGGTTGTGGGCCTCGTCGCGCCGGAGTATTTCGCAGTTCGACGAACTCCCGACGAATCTGCCTGCGCGTTGCGCAAGCTCATCACGCACTATTCACTCGAGTGGCACGCGCCTCACGTCATCCTTTGCGGCTACTCGCGCGGCGCCGGCGTGTTACCGTTCATGTTCAATCGGCTGCCAGACCGGCTGAAGCCGCGCGTCGAATTGTCTGCGCTCATCGGCCTGGATCGCACGATCGATTTCGAAGTCACGCCTGTCGATCTCTTTCGCGACACGCCATCTTCACGGGAGGTTCCAGTGCGCAGCGAAGTCGAGCGCATGCGCGGCAAACGCGTGCTCTGCATTTACGGCCGCCGCGATCGCAACTCGCTGTGTCCGGCGCTCGACCCTCTGCTCGCCACACGTATCGGGATGACCGGCGGCCATCACCTCTGCGGCGCTTATGATCGGCTGGCCCGGATCATCTGGTCTGCAGCTCTGAGTCATGGACATGCAGCTACATAATCTGCTCGAGCCGCCACGGCTGATTCGCCATTTCAGCCTGACGCCACCCGAAGGGTTCGTCTGCATCGGAATCGATCCGCCTCTGTTTCGCGCACGTTTCGATCTGCTCACGACGCTCGAGCCGCGAATTCGCAAGCGCATCGACGCGCTTCCGTTCGCGCGCTTCTGGCGGCGCCTTTTCGAAGTGACCGCAACGTTCGCCGGCACCACCGTGTCCGAGTATGTGCCGCTCCCGGCCGGCCAGCCTCCGTCCTCCGTCCTCTCGCTTCTGCTCGCCGGGACGGATGATCCCTTCCTGATCGTGAAGGATCTCCCCGTCGAAGCGGTGCTCGTCGGTACGGCTGCCATCGGCCATGCACAGAGGTTTGCTGAAGCTTGTGTCGCTGCAGGATTCACTCTGATGGAAGGACAGGCGCTCGCTTATGTACCGATCGACTTCGGCTCGATCGACGAATTTCTGTCGCGTTTTTCGCACTCACGGCGAAAGACTCTTCGCCGCAAGCTTCGGAGCCGGAAACAAATCGAGGTCGAAGCGATTCGCGCCGGCGATGCGCGATTCGACAGCGACGACTTCATCGGAGAGATTCACAGGCTCTACCGGAATGTGTACGAGCAGAGCGACGTGCACTTCGACTTTCTCACCGAAGACTTCTTCCGCTCCCTCCTTCGAGACGCTTCCTGCGGCGGAACCCTGTTCTGCTATCGCGCCAGCGGGCGGTTCATCGGATGGAATCTCTGCTTCGCGATCGAAGACAGGCTCATCGACAAGTACGTCGGCTTCGAGTATCCCGCCGCGCGCGATCACGATCTGTACGCGGTGAGCTGGTTTCACAATCTCGAGTACGCGCTGGAGCACGGATACGGCGTGTACATCGCGGGCTGGACGGATCCCGAAGTGAAGCGGCAGCTCGGTGCGCGGTTCACGCCGACGATGCACGCCGTCCGGATTCGCAATCCGTTTCTCCGGCTCGTGCTCAAATGTTCGAAGCGATGGTTCGAGCCGGATCGCCGCTGGTATGCCGATGTCGCGAACAGTCATTCTTGATTTCGATGGTTCGGTTGCCGGATTGGACGGCGCCGAGATGATCGATCTGCGCAACAGAGAAGAAGAGATTCGCTTCGGTTGTGCAGAGGCTGCGTTGCGCGCACTCCCTCCATTCGAACCGGCTGGCATCGTGTTCATGGGCAGCGGAGATTTTCATCACGTCAGCGCCGAGTTGATCGCCAGACAGAGAAGGCGAGTGCAGGTGCTCGTTCTCGACAACCATCCTGACAACATGCGCTACCCGTTCGGAATCCACTGTGGCTCCTGGGTCGCGCACGTGGCGCGGCTTCCCGAGGTGTCCCGCGTTCACGTGGCGGGAATCACTTCTCCCGATGTGGAGTCCTTCCATGCGTTTGAAAATCACCTGGGACCGTTGAGGAGCGGGAAGGTCGTGTACTGGTGTCTGGGACGCAGCCTGCGCATGCTGCGCATGCTTGGTGTGCGCGCCTCGCAGTCATTCGAGGGCGCCGCCGAGATGTCGCGCGCGTTGCTGCAGTCCCTCTCGCCGGATCCGATCTATCTTTCCATCGACAAGGATGTGCTTGCACCAGAAGTCGTCCAGACGAATTGGGATCAGGGAGTGATGCATCTTCACGAGGTGCAGTCTCTGGTTGAGAGTGTGAAAGAGCGGGTCATCGGCTGCGACGTGGTGGGCGACGTCTCGGCGTATCGCTATCGCAGCCGGTTGAAGCGCATCCTCAGTGCTCTTGATGACCAGCCTGAGATTTCCGGCGATTCGCTGGAGCTGTCCCGCGAAATGCATCGCCTCGTGAATCGTCGCCTCGTCTCCCTTCTCGGACATCTATGATGTGACCGCCTCTCCGAGCGTTGCGAGAATCCGTTGAAAATCGTCTTCCCCCAACCACGGACTATTGGTGATGGTCAGCATGCGCGCCGCGAAGTCCCGTGCGTTCGGAACGTCCGCGCCGGCGAACTGCGCAGCGAACGACGGATAGTCGGGAATGGCGTGAATGAACAGGCGGCTCACTCCAAGGCCCGCGGTCCACAATCGCCCCAATGCCGCATCGCGCGCTTCCCGCCCCGGCATCAACACCATGAAGAACGGCCATGTACCTCGGCTGCCGTCAGGATCGCCGATGACGGTGACACCTTCAATGCTCTCGATGATGGTCTTGCGCTGCTTCGCCTGATCGGTCGTCATGGCGATGAATCCGGGCAAGCGCTTCAGCGCATTCACGCCGACCGAACGACGCCAGCCTCCGAGAGTGTGCAAGGGAATCGGGCCCGGAAAATCGTCGCCGACGGCACCGGTGAGATCGTGCTGCGCAAGCGCGCGGCGCAGTGGACGTCCGTAAACATAGCGCAGCGCGGATGGACGATAGAACGCTGTATATCCGAGGAGTTGCAGCGAGCGACGGATCTCCCAGCCCGGACGAAAGGGCGCCACGCGCCGGCTTTCCTCGCGTAATTGGCGTCTCATCGCGTCATCGCGCGCGAACAGGACTCCGCCCTCGTACAGAGTCAATCCTTTGCCCACGGCAAGGCTGAAGAATCCAAGATCGCCCGCCGTTCCCGCGGCGCGGTCATGCCATTGAGCTCCGAGCGCCTGCGCCGCGTCCTCGATGACCGTCGCCTGGTAGCGACGAGCGAGCTCGTTGACGGCCGTCACGTCTGCGACGCGCCCGCCGAGGTGTGTCGGAATGATGGCGAGCGTCTCGTCGTCGACGAGCGATGCGAGCATCTCCGGCGAGAAGTCGAAATGATCGCGGCGCACATCGCAAAGAACCGGCGTCAATCCACAGTGCATCACCGCCAGAGCAACGAGTGGACATGTATACGCAGGCAGAACGACGCGGCGGCGGCGCGGACTGTGGCGCATCAGAGCCGTCAACGCGACGATCAACGCCGCCGTGCCGGAACATTCGAGCTGAACGGCGGGGACGCCGAGGAACGCCGCGACTGCATCTTGCAGCGTTTTGCCGGAGCGAGGGATCAGGTCGCTAGCCCGCAGAGGAAGTCCTGCGGTCGGCGGGATCTCGCGCCATGCATCAGGCATCGCTTTGTTTCGATTTGCTCGAGCTCAGGAGGATTACGCCCAGCACGATGCATCCCGCGCCGATCAATTGCAACATCGTCAATCGATCGCCGAACAGCGGCACCGAGATCAACAGGACCGGGACGACTTCCAGATGCGAAGCGGCGAACGCCGGGCCGACCGGCGCATGCTTCAACAAAGTCATCCAGGTGATGAATGAGCAGATGTAGCCTGCGATCGCTCCGTAGATCCAGGGTGCGAGCGCTGCGCTTTTCAGCCAGCCGGGCGTAAGCGCGAAGGGGCCGGTTTGTAGTGAGGCCAGCTTGAACGCGACCTGCGTCCATGTATCGGACAACATCAGCGCGCCGAAGCCGAGCGCGTAGAACGCGCGCCGGCTCAACCGGCTCCTCCCGCGAGCGCGACGCCGATCGTGATCAGGCACATTGCGGCGATGCGCACGCCATCGAGGGTCTCGCGGAACACCACCCTTCCGGCGAGCATCACGACGACGATGTTGATGGAGCCGATGAGCATGGCCAGTGAGAGCGGGATCAGCGACAGGAGCGCGAACCAGATCACGAACTCCAGGCCGAAGCAGATGCCGCCGGCCCACAATCGCGGCGACGACAGCATCCGTTTCCAGCGGCGAATCTTGAGGTCATCATCCCCGGCCGCGACGGACTTGAAGATGAGATGCCCGGCCGTGTCGAGCACGATGTTCGCGAGCCAGAGCGCGATCGCGAGCGGCGGCATCATGCGCTGCGCGCGAGGAGCACGGCGTTCGTGCCGCCGAACGCGAACGAGTTCGACATCACGCAGCCCAGGCTGACGTCGCGTCTTCCCTTCGACGGGACGTAATCGAGATCGCACTCCGGATCGGGCGAGTCGAGATGCGCGGTCGGCGGGATCGCGCTGCGATTGAGCGCGAGTACGGAGATGGCAAATTCGAGTGCACCGGCACCGCCGAGGAGATGGCCGTGCATCGACTTGGTGGAGCTGACCGGAATCCTGGACGCTCGATCGCCGAAGACCTGCTTGATCGCTCGTGTCTCCGTCGGGTCGTTGATTGCCGTGGCGGTTCCGTGCGCGTTCACGTAGTCGACGGCATCCGGCGACGTCCCCTGATCCTCGAGCGCGAGCTGCATCGCCCGCGCCTGTCCTGCGACCGAAGGCTTCGTGATGTGCGAGGCGTCGTTTGAAGATCCGTATCCGATCAACTCTGCATAAATGCGCGCTCCGCGTTTCAGCGCGAGCTCGCGCTCTTCGAGGACCACCATCGCTGCGCCTTCGCCGAGCACGAGGCCGGTGCGATTCTTCGCGAACGGCTTGCAGGTCGCTGATGGATTCTCGCGGTCCACCGGCGCGAGGACATGCATGGCATCCCATCCGCGAAAGAACGTATACGTCAGCGGTGCTTCCGCACCGCCTGCGATCATCACGTCCGCGTATCCGTGGCGAATCTGCCTGTACGCTTCACCGATCGATACGGCAGACGAAGCGCAGGCGCACGAGAACGTCAGGTTCGGTCCGCCGAAGCCGTACTTGATGGCGATGTGTCCGGGCGAGGCGTTGTTCATCACCTTCAACACCGTCATCGGCCGCACGCGTTCGGGATCGCGCGAAAAGACCTGGAGATGCGTCTCTTCGAGTGCGGTCGCCGATCCCATTCCGGTGCCGAAGGAGACTCCTGCTCGAAGCTTCTGCGCGTCGTCGAGCTGCAGGGCGGCGTCAGCGAACGCCGATGTTGCGGCGACGATCGTCATTTGTGAGACGCGGTCGACATTCTCGAGGCGCACGGAGGGAGGGAAGTGCGGCGCCGGATCGAAGTCGACCGGCGCTGCGATGTTCGAGTACGCTGCGTTGACGTCGAAGGACACCTCGCGAATTGCCGACTCGCCGGCCATCAGCCGGTCGAACATCGTCGAGGGATCGCTGCCGTGCGGCGAGACGACGCCGACGCCGGTGACGACGACCCGCCGGCTGGTCATGCGGACTCGGCCTTCGTGGCCGCGTTCTGTTCGACGAGACCCTTGATCGTGTCGAGCAGTTCCTGGATCGTTGCCGCGCGAATCGTCGAGCCTTCCTGCGGCACACGAATGTCGAACGTCTCTTCGACTTCGAAGAGCACTTCGATCAGATCGAGCGAGTCGAGGCCCAGGCTGTCGAGCGATGCCTCGGGCTGAATCTTCGACTCGTCGACGTGGAACTTCTCGGTGAGAATCTTTTTGAGCGTGTCAGCCGTGGATGTCATGCGAGAACTCCAAAGTCTGCTCGGCCTCGGGCAGCCGCGCGTCGATGAACGATGCAACACGATCGGCGATGTCGTACTTTCGCCGGTCCAGCGTGAGTACATGATAGGTGTCATCGACGAAGAACGTCTCCACGTCCGATGATGCGACGTTTCGCTGGAGATAGCGCGCATTCTCGAGCGTGGCCATATCGTCTTCCGTCGCGTGAACGATCAGCAGCGGAGCGGTGACCTTCGCGAGCTCGCGCTTCACCGCTTTGATCAGGCGGAACGTCTCCCGGATCGTGACACCCGGAAACTCGGAGTAGCCGTACTTCTCCGGCATTTGCGACGCGTCATTCGCGTACACCGCCGCGATGATGTTGCGCAACCGCTCGTCCTTGATCCCGAACGGCGGCGGCTCATGCCACGAGTAGAAGTACCGGATCGGTGTGTACATCGCGATCGGCAGCAGGTAGCGCTGGCGGAAGCGTGGGACGTTCCAGCCGTCATAGAAGAACGTTGCGGAGAGCGTTGCAACGCCTGCCACGTCGTCGTGATGGCGCGCCGCGAGGCGCAGCGCGAGAAGAGCGCCCATCGAAAGCCCGCCGACGAACACGGTGCTGCACTGCTCGCGCAATTCCATCAACGACTGCTCGAGCGTCGCGTACCAGTCGGTCCATCGCGTCTTCTTCAACTCGCCCAGGGTCGAACAATGGCCCGCGAGTGCCGGGCAGGAGACGGTGAGCCCGCTGCTCGCAAGCTTGCGAATCAGCGGTTTCATCTCCGTGGGAGCACCGGTGATGCCGTGAGAGAGAAGGACGCCGGTGTCGCCCCCCTTTTCGAAAATGTCGTATCGGTTCCGGGTCATGTCGTCAGCACGCACCACAACGCAGGAGCAGCGATTCGATCAGCGCGAGGCCGAGGTCGATCTCGTCCTCGGTAATCTCGAGTGAGGGAGCGAGGGTGAAGACGTTCTTGTAATAGCCGCCGACGTCGAGAACCAGGCCGTACTTCCGGCCGTGCATTTCGATGTCGCCCTTCAGCCCTTCGTCGAAGATCGCGTTCGTCAAGTCCTTGTTCGGCGTGAAGCCATCCTCTTTGCACATCTCGATTCGCAGCGCGAGGCCGAGACCGTCCACATGGCCGATCATCTTCCAGCGCGACTTGAGATCCTGAAGCCGGGCGAGGAAATAAGCACCCTTCTCCATCACACTGCTCTCGTAATCGGACTCACCGAGCATGCGCATCACTTCGAGCGCGGTCGCCGTGCCCAGGGTGTTGGAGGAGAACGTCGAATGCGTCGATCCCGGCGGGAACACGCTGGGCGAGATGAGATCCTCGCGCGCCCAGATCCCCGACAGAGGGTTCAGTCCGTTCGTCAACGCCTTACCGAAGACCACGACGTCCGGCTTGAGGCCGAAATGTTCGAAGGACCAGAACTTGCCGGTGCGATACAGGCCCATCTGAATCTCATCGACCACGATGAGAATGCCGCGCTCGTGAAGGATGCGCGTGAGCTCTTCGAAGTATCCCTCCGGCGGAATGACATAGCCGCCCGTTCCCTGAATCGGCTCGATGTAGAACGCGGCGAACTCGGACTGCGACGCCTTTGCATCCCAGACGGAGTGGTACTCGGTGTCGAACAGACGTTCGAACTGGTCCACGCAGAAGAGCTCGCAACTCTCGCGAGTCTTGTCGTAGGGGCAGCGGAAACAGTAAGGGAAGGGGATGAACTGCGCGCGATCGGAGAAATGTCCGAAGCGGCGGCGATAGCGATAGCTCGACGTGATCGCCGAGGCGCCGAGTGTTCGCCCGTGATAACCGCCCATGAAGGCGAAGTTCAGGCTGCGCCCTGTGGCGTTGCGCACGAGCTTGAGCGAGTCTTCGACCGCCTGCGCGCCGCCGACGTTGAAGTGCACGCGGCCCTTCACGCCGGTGCGTTTCTCCATCACGTTGCAGAGCGCTTCGGCCAGCTCGACTTTCTCGCGATGGAGATACTGGCAGGCAAGCTGCGGCAGCGTGTCGATCTGCCGCTTCAACGCCTCGTTGATCCGCGGATTGCCGTATCCGAAGTTGACGGCCGAATACCACATCTGCAGATCGAGATAGGACGTGCCGCTCTCGTCGAAGAGATAGCTTCCCTCACAGCGTTCGAAGATCTTCGGTGGATCCGCGTAGTGGACCGTGTCACCGAAGGAGCAGTACTCGCTGTCTTTCTGTAGCAGTTCCTCGGTCGATGCAGATTGGATCAGTGGCTCAAGGGAAGTCTCATCGGGGTTGAACGTAATCGTCATTCCATCTCCAGTGCGTTGAATCTGGGCTTGGACAATCCGTGAAGCACGATCCCCCCCGAGACCGGCCGCACATCTTACTGAGGTAAGTGTCAGTTCTGCAGAAAATCCTTCGTGTCATTCCTCAGGATGCATTCATCCTGAGCGAAGCGAAGGATCAACGAAGGCGCCGGGAGAACGGTTCTTCCCGGCCTGACTTGTGAAGGATGCGAAGGCGGGGAAGAAGGATCTGGCACCCGTTGCTGTCGCTCGACGAAGACCCAGGGTATAGCGCGCCGCATTCTTCGGGAGCAGGGCCTGCGAGAACCGTTTTCCCGGCGCCTTCGTTGATCCTTCGCTTCGCTCAGGATTGAGACATCCTCAGACCGCAGTATGATCGCCGAGTGATGGCGGCGCGGGCTCTCTTCGCTCTCACTCTCGCACTGCATTCGCTCGCCGGATTGAGGTTGGACGAGGCGATCTCACAATTGCAGCGCGAGGGGTTGCCTGTCGTCATTTACACCAGCGCCCTGGTGCGGCCGGATATGCGCGTGCAGCAGGAGCCCCCTCCATCGACGCCTCGGAAACGTCTCGAGGCGATTCTGGCGCCGTTTGGTTTGCGCGTCGTCGAGGGCGCGCATCACGAACTGCTCGTCGTGCCCGCGCCGAAACCGCAGGCGCCGGCACCGCCGCCGCCGCATCCGCATTTCAGCGAAGAGATCGTGGTGATACCGAGCCACGTTCGCATCACGAACGAGCCCTCTGCCAGCGAGGGATTATCTCGAGAGGATCTCGATCGCCTGCCGAATCCGGTGGAAGACCTGACGCGCGCGATCCAGGTTCTCCCCGGTGTCGCGGGCGGCGACGCTTCGGCAACCGTCAATGTCCGCGGCAGTGCCGCAGATGAAACGGTGATCGCACTCGACGGCCTCGAGTTGAGCGAGCCATTTCACCTCAAGGACTTCTTCAACATCTTCTCTTCGCTCGACTCGGCATCCATCGGGCGCGTCGATCTCATGACCGGCGCATTTCCGGTCGAGTGGGGTGACCGCATGGGCGGTGTCATCGACATGAACCTGCTCAATCCGTCGAATGAGCAACATACGATTTCGGCGGGGACGATGAACGGCCGCTTCACGACCGCGGGGGCGTCCGCGGATCAGCAGACGAAGTGGCTCCTGACGGCGCGCGCCTGGTATCCCGACGTCATTCTCAATCTCGACACGAAACCGAAGGAGCTGATCAACACGGACTGCTATGACCTGGTCGGGAAGGTCGAGCACCGATTCGGACGTACGAACGCCGGCCTTACCTTTCTCGCCGCGTACGACAACCTCTCGTATCGCAACACGAAGGCAGCCGAATTGGATCGAAGTGCCGCGGAAGAGAACAGCGTGCATGTTTGGCTGACGACGAACACCGATTGGAACGACGCGCTGTCCGTCCGAAACATCGTCGCGGTCGGCCGTCTCGCGCGCGATCGCGTAGGGAGTATCGAGGCCTCCGATCCGCTGCGGATCAGCGACGGGCGATCGTTCAATTTCGTAGAGGTGAAACAGGACTGGCGGGCCACGCTGGCGGTTCTGCAACAGATCAAGTTCGGGTTCGACGCAAAGACGACGGACGCCCGTTATGACTACACGAGGAACTCGGGAAACGCGACGCGCGTCGATGTTCATCTCCGTCCTCATGAAGAAACGGTCGGACTCTATGCATCGGATCGTATTCAGTTGTCCGAGCGAGTGATCGCAGAAGGAGGCGTGCGGTGGGATCGCCAGTCGATCGGCGGATACGAAGAAGTCAGCCCCCGGCTCAGTGTGCTCTGGTCGCTGACTCCCGACTCGAATCTGCGCATCGGTTGGGGGCGATATGCGCAGTCGCAGCGCCTCAATGAATTGCAGGTCGAAGATGGGGTGACGCGTCTGGCTCCGCCGGAAACGGGGGAACATCGAACGATCAGCTTCGAGCATCAAATCGACAAAAAGGTCACGTTGCGGATCGAGGCGTTCGACAAGCCGATGCTCCACGTGCGTCCGCGTTACGAGAACATGCTCAATCCGATCGACGTCTTTCCCGAGGCGCAGGACGATCGCGTGAGAGTGGCGCCGGAACGGAGCCGTGCGAGAGGAATCGAGCTGCGCCTGACCGGAAGCGCGACTCGCGCCTCGAGCTGGTGGATGGCCTTCGCCAGCTCGCGCGCGATCGACACCATCGAGGGCCGCCACGTTCCTCGCAGTTGGGACCAGCCATACGCGGCCGCCGGCGGATTCAATGCAGACTTCGGCGACGGATGGAATGCGGGCATCGCCGCGTCGTGGCACACCGGCTGGCCGACGACTCCCTTTCGCGCGGAACTGGTTGACGGAAAACCGGAGCTCGTCCAGGCGCCGCGAAACAGCGGCCGGCTGCCGGCATGGTTTCGTGCCGATGCCCGCCTGTCGCGCTCGATCCCGCTGCGCCATGGGAACCTGGCACTCACGTTTGATCTGATCAACCTGACGAATCACGACAATGTCTGCTGCATCACGGATGTGGCGGCGTATCTCCGAAATGATGGAACGCCCGGCGTTCGCCGTGAAGAGCGTTCGCCGGTGCCGATCTTTCCCTCATTTGCAGCGACCTGGAAATTCTGAACAGCCGCGAAGGATTTCCGCGCCTTCGCGCACTCACGTATGAGGATGACCGATCGCGAACTCGTGCGCAGCCTTCTCCGTGGGGACGAAGCGGCGTTCGACCAGTTCGTCGCCGACTACTACCCCCGGCTTTATCGATTTGCATATCGCCGCCTTGCAGGAAATGCTGATCTCGCGCTCGACATCGTTCAGACCATCTTCGAGAAGGTGATCCCGAGACTCGAATCGTGGCGAGGGGAGGCACCTCTCTTTTCCTGGATGTGCGGCTTCGCCAGATTCGAAATTGCCGCCGTCCGGAAGGACGCGCGGACGGAGGTCGCGGACGACGATCCCGATGTTCGCGCCGTGCTCGAGTCGCTGCCGGCGCTGGAAGACACTCCCGATCGCGAGCATGAGCGGAAGGAGATCGGGCGTGCGGTCCGGATCGTCCTCGATCATCTGCCGCGGCATTACGCCTCGGCCCTGGAATGGAAATATGTGAACGGGTTGAGCGTGCAGGAAATCGCCGGCCGCCTGGCGATGACACCGAAGGCAGCAGAGTCGCTGCTGACGCGCGCACGCGGCGCATTCCGCGACGCGTTCACGGAACTGGCGGGAAGGACATCGTGATGTCTGAGGATGAGACCATCGAACGGCTGTTGCGTCTTGCGGCGAGTCCCGAGCTTCCGGCAGGAGGTGAGGAACGGATCCGTACGGCAGTGCGCCCGCTGTGGAGACAGCAGGTGCGGAGGCGGACGCTGCGCCGGGCTCTGACCGTTGGAACACTGGCAGCAGCGGCCGCGGTCGCAGCGTTCTTCTTAGTCGTGATGCCGCGTATGACCGAGACGTTCGTGCCCGCGAGTCCCGTCGCCAGCGTCGAGCTCTCCCGCGGCCCACTCGATCCTCCATTTCGCCGCGGCAAAGTATTTACGGGCGCATGGCTGCATACATCACCCGCCAGCCGTGTATCGCTGCGAGTCATCGATGGACCGTCGCTCCGGATCGACAACGACACGACCCTGCGGTTCGTGTCGGATCGCATCGTCGAATTGCGGCAAGGCGCGCTGTATGTCGAGTCGGGTGGCCGCGCCGGAAATGCCGTGGAGGTACGTACGCCGTTTGGCAGCGTGCGCGACATCGGGACGCGATTCGAGGTTCGTGTTCGTGATCGTCTCACCGTTCGCGTGCGTGAAGGGAGCGTCGATCTCTCGACGAAGGCCAACCACGTGCGCGTAATGTCGGGTTTCGAGTCGAACGTCGCTGCGGACGGCGTCGCGGAGCTCGCATCGTTCGCGGACGGGAGTGAGAGCTGGACAGCCTCCATCGCGCCGCCATTCGCGATCGAGGGCCGGTCGATGGCCGCGCTGCTCGAGTACTGTTCTCATGAAAGCGGGCTCGAGCTGCGCTATGAAGAGGGCGTGGAGCAAATCGCGCGAGCCACGCTCATGCACGGTGCGACCAGCGAGCTCTCGCCTGTCGAAACCGCGCAGGAGATCGCTCCGACCGCGGGACTGCGCGTCACGCGTGCGCACGGTGCGCTGGTCGTCAGCCGACTCTCGCCGCAGTAGGGAACGGTCTTACCCTGGCCGTTTCCCATCCGCGGACGATCTCGAGCACGTCGGCAAAACTCTCGAACGGCGAATGGCGAATGTTCTCCTCCTGGCAAAAGCGAAGCAGCGAGCCACGCGCGAAAACGTAGTCGGCATTGCGCGCCAGACAGAGATCCGAGCGTCCATCGCCTACGAGAATCACCTGCGAGCCGGCGCCGCCGTTCAACGACCGGGCAACGGCACACTTGCACACGCCGCTGCCGACCTTGCAGTCCGGGGCGGAGTAGGGGAATGACAGATCGAGTCCGCCGGGCCGGAATCCAAGGGCGTTGGAGTAGATCGGAATCGCAGGCTCGATCTTCCGCAAAGCATGCCGGATCGGGTAGTCGAGGCCGTCGCTCACGACGGCCAGCCGCGCAATCGTTCGCGCGTACTCGATGAACTCCGCAAACGTCGGGTCGATCTCCACTCCGTGGAGGAACTCGAGCAGAGAGTCCTCGTCGCCGCGTACCAGCGCGATCTGCGCGCTCATGCACTGCCGGGAGTCGATCTCGCCGCGAACCCAGTGTTGTTCGATCGCTTCCCATTCGGGCAGCGCGAAGCGTTCCAGGAGCGCGTCGACCGTATCGCGAGGCGCAATCGTTCCATCGAAATCCAGTATGAATAGCATCGAGAAATCCTGCGGAGGTGAGGTGCGCGCAGTATGACACGCTGCAGTGCTATCTTGCGCTCACGCTACTCGCAATTCTCCTTTCCGTATTGTTCGAGACGTCCGCATCCATGCGGGTCGGCCGTGTCACGATCGACGCTCATCCGGTGTTCTCAGAGGGCGGCGGCGCGTTCTATCGCGCGGTGAACCGGCTCCATGCGCAGACGCGTGCGTCGTTCATTCGAAAATTTCTTCTGTTTCATGAGGGAGATCGTTTCGATCCCGTGCTTCTTGCGGAGAGCGAACGAAATCTCAGGCAGTTGGACTCTCTGGAGAGCGTTTTGGTTACGGCCGGCACGCCCCACGACGGCGTCGTCGACATCACGGTCGTGACCACGGATGCCTGGACGACCGATCTGACGGGCGATTTTTCGAATGAGGGCGGCCGCTCGGTTTTCAGTGCCGCCTTGTCACAGAAGAATCTGTTCGGCGGTGCCGAGTCGCTGGAACTTGCGATCGATCGCGACGTCTACCGGACGGCGAGAGGAATCGAGTATCGCGACCCGGCGGCATTCGGCCCCTATTCGAATCTCGACGCGTACGTCGCGGACAACTCGGATGGTGCGGAGCAGCGCTTGTCCATCACGCGGCCGCAGTTCTCGTACACGACGCCGTGGACGGGTTCGATTGCGCTGGACCATCTTCGGCGCATCGAGAGGATCTACGAGGATGGCCGCATCCTCTCTGCCTTCGAGCAGCGGCATCGCGCGGTTACGGTTGCCGGCGCGCTGGCCATCCGCAATGAGGTGCACCGCACGGATCGTCTCGTCGCCGGCATCGATTGGACGGATGACGAATTCAGCTCGGGCGCCCTGCTGCCCGATAGTCGTCATCTTCATTTCATCGACGCGGGCTTCGAGTCGGCCGGCTTCTCGCCGCTGAGTCTCGATTACATCGACGACTCGCGCGTTCAGGATTTCAATCTCGGCCACGCAGTGGCGTTTCACGCCGCGGTGTCATCAAAGACATGGCGAGGCCGCGTCGTGCTGGGCGATGGAGCTCGGCTGGGGGAGACGGCATTCGTCACGGGACAGCTCACCGGCTCTGCGCGCGGTGATGGCAATGAGGTCGTCTCCGCCGACGTGCGTGCGGTTGCGAAGCTGGCGGCGCGGCATCCGCAGGCGATCGTCGCGAGGTTGCGGGCCGATGCCGGATGGAAGCTCGATCGCGACGTCCAGTTCTTCGCCGACGGCCGGAATGGGTTGCGCGCGTATCCGGACTTCGCGTTCGAAGGAAGCCGGCGCCTTTTGCTCAACGCGGAATACCGCCTCTATCTCGGGCGCGATCTGCTGCAGATCTTCTCGCCGGGCGTCGCCGCGTTTGCGGATGCAGGCTTCGCAGGTGCCGCACGAGTGAAGAGCGATTTCGGCATCGGTGTGCGGATCGGGATTCCGCACTACGACGGAGCCATCATCCGGATGGATTACGCCTACGCTCCGCAGCGGCGTCGTGGCGTGCTGAGCATCGCCACGACGCACGCGTTCTAGTGCTCTGTCGAGGACAGAGCACTAGCGTTTCATCGGATCGTCATCTTCGGCACGGAGAGGAGAAATCCCGATGGATACATCTCGAAGCCGTCGATGTTGCTGCGCATGATCGCCACGTTGTCGCGGTGATAGAGCGAGATGTACGGCAGATCGGTCGCCAGAATCTTCTGCACCTCGCCGTACGCTTCCTTCCGTTTGGCGCGATCGAACGTCGAGCGGCCCTGCTCGATCAACTGATCGACGCGCGGATTCACGTAGTAGCCGCGATTCTGTCCGTTCGGCGCGAGGCTCTTCGAATGGAAGATCGTGTAGTAGAAGTCGGGATCGGAGATGCCGGCGCGGCGCAGTGAGAACATCTGGAAGCGCCCGTTCTTCACATCGTCCATGAACGTGCCGAACTCGCTCGACTGGATCTGCATGTCGATGCCGACGTCCTTCAGCATCTGCTGGATCATCTCCGCCTGCTGGTTCGCCTCGGCATCGGTCGAGGTCTTGTAGAGCAGCTTGAAGCGCGGCGTGTTGCCGTTCTGTCTGTAGCCGGCGGCATCGAGGAGCTGCTTCGCCTTCGCCGGATCGTACCCGTAGCTGGGAAGATTCTCCGCGCGCGCCCAGTGTCCCGGCGGGAACATCGTGTCGGTCACGGCGCCGTAACCGTGCAGCAGGTCGCGCACGATGCGATTGCGGTCGATCGCATGCGCGATCGCCTCGCGCACGTCGCGCTTCGCGAGAATCGGATCGTGAAGGTTGAAGCAGATGTACTGATACGCGCCGCCATGCGCGGTCATGACTTTGAAGTTCGAGTCCTTCTTGAACTGCTCGACCTGATCGTAGGGAACGGAGTTGATCTCGAAGTTCACCGATCCGCGGCGGAGCTCGAGCACGCGCGTGGTCGCATCGGGGATGATGCGGACGACGACGTTCGGAATCTTCGGCTTGCCTCCGATCCACTGATCGAACGCCTTCAGCGTGACTTTCTCGTCCGGCTTGAATTCCGCGACGCGATAGGCCCCCGCGAGGACCGGCGAGCGTGCGAACACATTCGGGTCGGCACCCTGCGGCACGGCGAGGAAGGGGAAATTGTCGAAGATGCCGGCGTTCGGCTCCTTCATACGGACGATGAAGGTGTGATCGTCCGGCGCGTCGAACGATGCGACAACCGAATAGCCCGACCGCTTCGGGCTATTGAACGACTCCGGCATCATCGAGTCGAACGTGTACTTGATGTCTTTCGCCGTGACCGGACGCCCATCCTGAAACTTCGCGTTGGGATTGAGGTGGAAGACGATCGTCTTGTCGTCGGGCGTCTCCCACTTCTCGGCGAGATCGCCGGTGAAATCGCCGGTCGGAGTCAGCTTGATCAGTCCGCTGGCCGCCATGTCCCAGATCCGGCCGTCGTATGCATTTGTCCCGACGCGTGGATCGAGATTGGCGGGAGAGCCGTCGAACGCGATGACCAGCGTGTCCTTCGCCGTCTCGCCGCCGGCCGACTTCTTCTCGCTGCCGCCACAAGCGGCGAGCAACGCCGCCGCACAAAGAAAAACAATCGCTTCGCGTTTCATCAATTCCTCACGATCACTCGGTACTCAGCTCAGCACTCAGTACTCAGCACTCGGCACTCAGTACTCAGCACTGGTTACAAGTATGATGCCGCCGCATGTGTCCGCCCGCTATCCGTTTGTTCTCAACGGCTTTGCTCCTCTCGTTGACGCTGTCGCTTTCCGCCGCGCAGCAGAAAGTCATCGTCCTCGGCTTTGACGGCGTCGACGCGCGCTACACGCAGAAGTGGATGGACGAAGGAAAGCTGCCGAACATGGCGCGGCTCCGTGCGAACGGCACGTTCCGCCCGCTGCTGCCGACGACGCCGGCGCAGACGCCGGTCTCCTGGTCGACCTTCTCGACCGGAATTGATCCGGGCCGCACCGGCATCTTCGATTTTCTTCGGCGCGATCCGAAGAACTACCTGCCGGTCTTCGCCGCCTTCGATGAGACGAAGGAGCCCTTCCTCCTCGGCGCAAAGAATCCGATGGCGGCGGCCGCACTCGTCTTCGTGCTTCTCGCGATGCTCGCGATCCCGTTCCGCCGCGCGCGCGCAGCCGTGCTCGTCGTCGCGATCATCGCCGCGGCGGGCGCGTTCATCGGCGCGAAGCGATATCTGCCGGAGACGCGCCCGGGGGTCATCAACCGGCGTCAGGGAATCCCGTTCTGGGAAGTCGCGGCCAGCGCCGGCCGAAAAACGATGGTCGTGCACGTGCCGGTCACGTTTCCCGCCACCGACTTTCATGATGGCTATCTGCTCTCCGGCCTCGGCGTGCCCGACGTGTCGGGCCGCGTCGGGAAGCCGTTCTACTTCACGTCGGAGCTCGACTTCCACCGCAGCGGCTCGAATGAGTTCTCGATCGAAGTGGTGCAGCTCATCGACAACAAAGGTGTGATTCCGACCGAGATCCAGGGGCCGCCGAACAAACTCTTCAAGGAACCGCCGTACATCAAGATCCCGATGACGATCACCGTCGCGCAGGATCGCCAGTCGATCACGATCGAAGAGAGCGGACAGAAGCTGACGATGAAGCCGGGGGACTGGAGCGGCTGGACGGACTTCGTCTTTCCCTTCAATCCGCTCATCAAGTTGCGCGGCGTGAGCCGCTTTCATCTCATCAGCATTGCGCCGGAGATCAAGCTCTATCTCTCGCCGATCAATTTCGACCCGCGCAATCTGCCTCCCGGCTTCCGCATCTCGACGCCGGCGAAGTGGGCGCCGGAGCTCGCGGGCAAGTACGGCCTCTACAAGACACTCGGATGGCAGATCGACACCTGGGCGATCTCCGAGGGGTTTGCAGATGAGCAGATGTTCTGGGACGACATGAATTTCACAGTCGCGCAGAACAGGAAGATGTTCGATTCGTTCCTCGCGGGCGACAAGGATCTGATGGTGCAGTGCTTCGAGTTTCCGGATCGCGTGGGCCACGTGTTCTGGCGGCTCATGGATCCGCAGCATCCCGCGTATGACGCGGCGCTGGCGGCGAAATGGAGCGATGCACTCCTGCGCGCGTATCAGTTGATGGACGGCATCGTCGGCGACGCGATGGCGGCGGCGGAGAAGCACAACGCGACGCTCATCGTGCTCAGCGATCACGGATTCGCATCATTCCGCAAGTCGGTGAACTACGACACGTGGCTGGTGATGAACGGCTACATGGTGCTGAAGAGCGGCGTGCAGGTGAAGGAGCGCAACGTCGAGATGCTCTTCGATCAGGGGCAGTTCTGGGAGAACGTCGACTGGTCGAAGACGCGCGCGTATGCGATGGGACTGGGGGAGCTCTACATCAACACGAAGGGGCGCGAGGCGCAGGGCATCGTCAATCCGGGGCCGGAAGCCGAGGCGCTGAAGAAGGAGTTGAAGGAGCGGCTGGTGCAGTTCACCGATCCGGAGACCGGCGAGCATCCCGTGCGGCGTGTCATCGCGCGCGAAGAGGTCTACAAGCAGTTCGACCCGAACATGATCCCCGATCTCTTCGTGACGAACAACGACGGCTATCGCGTTTCGTGGCAGACGTCGCTGGGCGGCATTCCGAAGAATCTGCTCGAGCCGAACAAGCAGGTCTGGAGCGGCGATCACTGCTCGGTCGATCCGGAGATCGTGAAGGGCATCTTCTTCATGAACAAGAAGCTGACGACGGACCGCGCGCCGTACATCGCGGACGTGTATCCGACGGTGCTGGGAACGCTGGGCGTGAAGCCGCCGTATGAGTTGGACGGCGTAGAATTGAAATAGATGATCGACCCGTACAAGGTTCTCGAGATCGTCGCTGCATTCAATCGGGAGGGCGTCGATTACAAGATCTTTGGCGGAATCGCAGTGAACTTTCACGGTCTCGGCCGCAGCACGGAAGACGTCGATTTTTTTGTGGCTCCTTCACCCGAGAACGTTGCGCGCATCAAGCGTGCGTTGCGTTCGATCTGGGACGATCCGAATATCGATGAAATCCGGGATGACGACCTGATCGGCGACTACCCGAGCGTGAATTACAACCCTCCGGACGTTGGCTACTGGATCGACATCGTTTCCAGACTGGGCGAAGCGTTTGCGTATGCAGAGCTTCCCTCACAAACTCTCGAAATCAAGGGCGTGCCGGTTCGCGTTGTGACCCCGCAGGCTCTGTACGAGATGAAGAAGAACACGGTTCGTTACAAGGACAAGCTCGACGCCCACGCATTGCGCGAGATGTACGATCTGAAGGAGTAGAGAGCACTAGCGATGCCGGTTCGAAAATTTCGAACGATCGAAGAAATGAACGAGTTCGATCGTCAGCGCTGGAAAGGTGCGAATCCGGAGGAGCGGGCAGGCCGCATCTTCGCGATTTACAAGCTCGCCGGCGGCATCACGCCGCCGCTGGCGATCCCGAAAGGTGTCCACAAGTTCCGCTCGATCGAAGAGATGAACGCCTTCAAAGACCGCTACGAGCAGGCGCGCGTTGACCTCCTCCGCGCTCAACGCGAGAAGAAGTAGCGGTCTGATATTCTTCGCGCGTTTTCACGCGCCAGGATGGATTACAAACGATTACTCACCAAGGTCGAACGCACGCTCGAGCAGATCGAGTCTGCCGAGACCACGCGCTTCACCATCGCTTCGATTGCCGAGACGATCGCGCTCAACTTTCGCGATGAGCTGGGGATCACCGGCGGCCGCATTTACGAATATGCAGCAGAGGACAATTGCTATGTCCTCGTGGCCCGCTTCGGCGAGTCGCATCGCAATGCATCGCTGGGGATCACCGTCGCCAGGGACTACAAGCCGGTGGAGCTGGTCATCGAGAACGGGATCATCGTCATGGACGGCGACGATCCCGGCATCGATCCCGTGCTCGAGCATCGTCTCGGCGCCCGGCGATTCGCAGCCATTTCCGCCGGCGACGACAACTACATCCTGGCATTCGACGTCGCTCCCGATCTCGGGCGCGAAGCGATTCTCTTTTCGCTCAACCTGATTCGCTATACGGTCAATCAGCGGCTTCGCGCCGAGCGGTTCGAATCGCTGATCGTCGAGGCGCAGCGCATCCAGCAGTCGATCCTTCCCTCGCGCGTGCCGCAGTACTCCGGCTTCGACATCTGGGGCCGTACCGTGCCGGCGGAAATCGTCAGCGGCGACTTCTACGATTTCATCCCGATCTCCGAATCGATTCTCGGTCTCGCGATTGCGGACGGCTCGGGCCATGGCCTGCCCGCGGCACTCGTCGTGCGCGACATCTACATGGGCCTGCGCATGGCGACCGACCGCGACTTCAAGATCGTGCGGACGATGGAGAAACTGAATCACATCATCCATCGCAGCCGCCTCACCACGAAGTTCGTCTCGCTCTTCTACGGCGAGCTCGAGACCGGCGGCATCCTGATTTACTCCAACGCCGGCCACAACTATCCCTTCCTGCTGAAGGGAAATCAGATCGAGCTGTTGAAGAACGGCGGTCCCGTCCTCGGGCCGACTCCCGACGCGACGTACACGCGCGGCTTCGCGAAGCTCGATCCGGGCGATCTGCTCTGTCTCTATTCGGACGGCATCGTCGAGGCGCATGACAGCCACGATCGCGAATTCGGCCTCGACCGGCTGCAGCGCATCGTCAAGCAGAACCGCACGCGCTCGGCGCAGGAGATCGCGCAGGAAGTGCTGGCGAAAGTCGCGAAGTGGGGGAGAGAGGGCGAGGACGACCGCACGGTCGTCATCGTGAAGGCCACCGCGAATGCCTGACGTTCTCTGGTGCAACGGCCGTTTCACGACGACCGCGGAGCGCGTCATCGGCGTCGAGGACCGCGGCTTTCAGTTCGGAGACGCAGTCTATGAAGTGTTCAAGTTCACCGAACACGCGCCCGCATTTCTGAGCGAGCACTATCGCCGTCTGGAGCGCGGGCTGCGCGAGATCGAGATCGGCAATCCATGGCGGGACGAGGCGAGCTTCCGCGAGACGATGCGCGAGATCCTCGAGCGCACGGAGTTCGGCGACGGCATCGTCTACATCCAGGTCACGCGCGGCGAGGAAGAGCGCGCGCACTTCTGGGGGGAGAATCTCCAGCCGACCGCGATCGCCTATTCACGCCGTTACCGTTTTCCCGACGCGGCGCGCAAGGAGCGTGGCATCAAGGTGATGACGGCGCCCGACCTGCGCTGGAAGCAGTGCCAGGTGAAATCGGTGAACCTGCTGGCCAATGCGATCGCGAAGAAGAAGGCGCAACGTGCAGGCGCCGATGAAGCGATCCTCATCCAGGATGGCGTCGTACGCGAGGGCGCGAGCTCGAGCTTCTTCGCCGTCATCGACGGCCGCGTCATCACGCACCCGCTCGACGAACATGTGCTGCCCGGCGTGGTGCGCGACAGGGTCATCGATCTGGCGATCGCCGCGCACATTCGTGTCGACGAGCGCCCGCTGCGCGAGGCGGAGCTCTTCCATCTCGCCGAAGCCTTCGTCACGAGCACGACGCAGGGCGTCATGCCTGTAACCGAAATCGACGGGCGCGTCGTCGGCAACAGCCGACGCGGAGAGGTGACGACGACCCTTCAGCAGTTGTTCGACGCGCTGGAGCTCAACGCCCGTGGGTTCGCAGGTTCCGTACGCTCGTCGTAAGAAACCACCAGCCGGCAGCGGCGCACGCGAGCAGCAGGATCTCCAGCACAATCTCGTCGATCGACGCGGAGTAGAGCAGGATTCCGATCAGCGTCATCGATGCGAGAAGGGAGAGTGCGCCGAGGGCAGCTAGCAGCAGATTGCCAAAGCGCGATCGTATGATGACCGAATGCCGCATAGTTGCGGCCTCTGCAAATTTCGCGCCTTCCGCCCTTAATCACCGGAGATGATGTCGCCGATGATGTTCCCCGCCAGCCCGCCCAATCCCTTCGACTCCTCGCGCCTTGATCCGACGGCCGCCGCGATGCGGTTGGCCAGCCGGCTGAAGGGAAGCGTCTGCAGCACGACGTGTCCCGGTCCGGTGAGCGTCGCGTAGAACAGCCCTTCTCCTCCGAACAGCGCGTTGCGAAAACCGCCGACGAATTGGATGTCGTACGTCACGGTATCGGCCATCGAGACGATGCAGCCTGTGTCGACGCGCAACTGCTCACCCGCGGCGAGATCGAAATCGAGCATGTTGCCGCCCGCGTGCAGAAAGACGAGCCCCTGGCCGGTGATCTTCTGCAGGATGAAGCCCTCGCCGCCGAAGAGTCCCGCGCCGAACTTCTTCGTGAAGGCGACGGAGAGATCGACGTTGCCGATGGCGCAGAGGAACGCGTTGCGCTCGGCAAGAATGGTGTTGCCGTTCAGCTCGAGCGGAAAGATCTTGCCGGCGATCGGATTCGCCAGCGCCATCTTCGCGTTCGGTCCCGCCGCGCGGAAGCAGCTCATGAAGAGCGACTCGCCGGCGAGGAACTTTCGCATGAGGCCTTTCATCAGGCCGCCCTGCATCTTCGCCTGCAGATCGATCCCCTGCCCGATGTAGAGCATCGCTCCCGCTTCGGCGTACAGCTCTTCGTTCGGCGCCAGCTCGACTGTCAGCGCCTGCATGACGTCACCAACGATCTTGTATTGCATGATGGAAGTTTAGGACAGGCACGCCGTCTGTCCTACACTCCGTCCGTTGCGCACACTCCTCGATGTTCTCACCGGGCAGTTTCCCGACTCGTCGAAGACGACGCTGCGCCAGTTGCTTCAGCACGGCCGCGTGCGCGTCAACGGCGAAGTCGAAAAGAACGCGAAGCGGGAGATCGGCGGCGAGGATCGAATCGACGTCGCCGGCAAAGCGGTGAGCATCGCTCTCCCGCCGTCGCTCGGCCTCCTGTATGAAGACGGCGATCTGCTCGTCGTTCTGAAATCCGCCGGCCTGCTGACCGTGGCCACCGAGCGCGAACGCGAATCGACCGCACAGGCGTACCTGAACTCCTATCTGAAACAGAAAGGGGAGGAGCGCGTTCATGTCGTGCACCGCCTCGACCGCGAGACCTCCGGCGTGCTCGTCTTCGCGAAGAACTACGAGACGCGCGAGCGGCTGAAGGAGAGGTTCGCCGCGCACGACATCGAGCGGATCTACGTCGCGATCGTCGAAGGCTACGTCGATCCGATCCGCGGCACGATCGAGTCGCATCTGCGCGAGCGCCGCGATTTGAAAATGGTCAGCGCCGGCGAGTCACACCCGGACGCGAAGCGCGCGGTGACGCACTATCGAACGATCGCGCGCGTGCACGAGTGCTCCGTTCTGGAGATCACACTCGAGACCGGACGCAAGAATCAGATCCGCGCGCACCTGTCGGAGAAAGGCCACCCTGTCGTGGGCGACACGCTCTACGGCTCGCAAACGAATCCCCTCGGCCGCCTCGGCCTCCACGCCAAACTCCTCGGCTTCGTCCACCCGACCACCGGAAAGAAGCTGAGCTTCACCGCGCCGCTGCCGAGGGTGTTTCAGGAGTTCATGGGACAGGTGTAGGACAGGTGCCTCGCCTGTCCATCGCGCGGACAGGCGAGGGCGCCTGTCGTACATGCCTAAGTAAACGAAACCGCGAGGCGCGAGCCCTCTTCGCGATAGATCGTGTCGACGAAGCGAATCTGATTCGACTTCAGCGACATGAAGAGCGAAGAAACGCGGATGCCGCCGCCGAAGAAGCGGACGCCGCGCAGCAGATCGCCGTCGGTCACGCCTGTGGCGGAGAAGATGATGTCGTTGCCGGAGGCAAGCTCCGCGGTGTCGTACACCTTGTTGCCATCGACGTAGCCCATCGAGCGGAGGCGCTCTTCCTGCCACTTCTCGAGAGGCTTGAGGCGTCCCTGCATGCGGCCGTTGAGGCAGCGCATGGCGGCCGCGGTGAGGACGCCTTCGGGCGCGCCGCCGATGCCCATCGCGCAATGAATGCCGGTGCCGCGCACGGCGGCCGAGATGCCGGCGGAGAGATCGCCGTCGCTGATCAGTTTGATGCGCGCGCCGGCTTCGCGGATCTGCGCGATGAGATCGTGATGACGCTCGCGATCGAGTACGACGACGGTCAGTTCGTCGATGTCGCGCTTGAATGCTTCGGCGAGCTGGCCGAGGTTTTCGGTGACGGACTTCTGGAGATCGACATACTCCGCGGCCGTGGGACCGACGACGAGCTTGTCCATGTAGACATCGGGTGCGTTCAGCAGGCCGCCCTTTTCGGAAGCGGCGAGGACGGCGATCGATCCCGGCGAACCGGTCGCGCAGAGGTTCGTGCCTTCGAGAGGATCGACGGCGATATCGACTTCCGGATAGATCTCGCCTTCCGTCCAGCCGCGTCCCAGCGGCTCGCCGACGTAGAGCATCGGTGCCTTGTCGCGCTCTCCTTCGCCGATGACGATCGTGCCGCGCATCTTGAGCCGGTTGAGCTCTTCGCGCATCGACTCGACTGCAACCTGATCCGAATACTTCCGCTTGCCGTAACCCATCGTCCGCGCCGCGGCGATGGCCGCTTTCTCTGTAACGCGGAGAAATCCGATCTCGAGACTCGATTCCATGACGCTCCGATCTTCAGCCCGATTTTTCGGCGCAACTGTAGCAGAACTAAGTCGCCTCCGGCGCGACATGCAAAGGCTCGATCGTCTGCCGCGACAGAAGCTCGAATCGCAGCAGCAGAGCAGCCGCCACGACCGTCAATCCCGCGAAGAGCCCCCACCACAATCCGACGACGCCCCAGCCGAGATGAAACCCCAGAAAGAGCGCGACGGGGAGCCCGATGAGCCAGTGCCCGGCCAGGTTCGCGTAGAGCGTGTAACGGGTGTCGCCCGCGCCGCGAAGCACGCCGGCGCCGACCGCCTGAATGCCGTCAGACAATTGGAAGAACGCGACCACCATCAGCAGTGGTACCGCCGCATCGAGCACGCGCGGCTGATCGGTGAGGATTCGCGCGAGCTGGCGCGGAATCAAGGCGAACATCGCAGCGCTCGTACCCATCAGCATCACGCCGCCGAGAAACGCGACGTGCCCGGCGCGGCGCGTCGCCGCCTGATCGCGTGCGCCGATCGCGAGCCCGACGCGCACCGACGCCGCGGCGGAGATCCCCAGCGCGAGCGTGAACGTGAACGACGCGAGACTGATCGCCACCTGATGCGCGGCGAGCTGCAGCGCTCCGGAGTGACCGGCGAGCAGAGCGACGAGCGCGAAGATGCCGACTTCCGCACCCATCTGGAAGCCGATCGGCAGGCCGACCTGCAGCGCGCGCAGGACGTCGCGCGGACTCGGGCGATGGTCAACATGTTGATGACCCTTCACCGGGATCGAGCGCAGCGGGATGGCCACGATCGCCACCTCCGCGATCGTGCAGATCGTCGTGGCCAGCGCGGCCCCCGGCACGCCGAGCGCCGGAATCGCGCGCAACGGCCCGCACCACGCCGGCAGCGCCGCACCTCCGAAGACGAGCAGCAGATCGCCCCCGAGGTTCAGGATGTTCGCGACGACCATGGCGATGATCAGCGCCTGCGTCCGGCCGTAGGCCTGCAGATACGAACGGACGACGAAGAAGAGCAGGAAGGGGAGCAGGCTCGTCGTCCTCACGACGAGAAACGCGCGCGCGTGCTCCACCAGCTCCGGTGCGCCGATGACCCACATGAACGACGCGCCGATCAGCAGGATGATCGTGAGAATCGTCGTGACGATGATCGCCAGCCAGACGCCCTGCCAAAGCGCGCGGCGCGCGCGCGCATGATCGCCCGCGCCGACGGCCTGCGACACGAGCGGATCGATCCCCAGCACGATGCCGATGCCGAGCACGGAGAATGCGAAGAACACAGCATTCCCTGCCCCCGCTGCCGCGAGCTCCCGCGGCCCCAGCCTCCCCAGCACCGCGACATCGACGACGCCCATGAGCTGCGTTCCCGCCTGCGCGATCGCGACGGGAAGTGCGAGCTTCATCAGTTCTCTGAACTCGCGCATGAGGGGGCAATTGTAGATGGGACGAACGGCGTCCGTGGCCGGATGGAATGATGGCGACGCGCACCTCCGCCGCATGCCCGTGTACACTGGCACCGGTCCGATAAATCATGCCCCGCACGTTTCGCGCGCTGCTCGTGCTGTCCGCGATCGCGTTTTGCGCTCGCGCCGACGACTGGTGTCCGGCTCGCGCCTTCCGCATCTTCAGCAAGGCGAACTATCACGGGCTTCCGCAGTCGTCGGTCATGGGACTCGTGCAGGATCGCGACGGCCTGCTGTGGATCGCGACGCTCGACGGCGTGGCGACCTTCGATGGACGGACGCTCGCGCCAGTCGCGAATGTCGCGAATGCGCCGCGCCGCGGAGTCATTACCGCGATTGCGGCGGGTGCGAAGAATGTCTATGCGGCATCCGCGGCCGGCGTGCATCTCTTCGACGGCACGTCGTGGCGCCTGATCGCGACGCGCAAAGGCGCGCTTGCGCTCGCGGAAACGAGCGACGGCGTGCTCTGGATGTGCGACGTCGAAGGGTCGTTGTGGCGACTCGCGGGCAACAAGTGGCATGAGGTGCCGTTGCCGGCGAAGGCGGCGATCATCGCGGCCGGCCACGATGGCTCTCTCTGGATCGCGACGGAGACGACCGCGCTGCGGCTCATGGGCAGCCGCATCGACGCCATTCCCGGCGCGCTCCCCGGCCGTCCCGGCACGATGATCGTCGCGCACGACGGCCGCGTCTGGGTCTCCACGCTTGCGGGAACGATCCACTGGAGCAACGGCGCAAGCGGCTGGCAGCAGGCTCCCTTCACACCCTGGCCGCGTGCCGCGTTTCGCAGCATGGCCGAAGATCGGCGCGGCCGCATCTGGCTCGGTGCCTACGGCGGCGGCCCGCTGGTGTTCGGCAATGCGGAACTTCCGTGGACGATCTGGGATGGGCGCAATGTGCCGTTCGAAGGCGGCGTGAACGCGATTCTTCCCGACCGCGAAGGCAATCTCTGGTTCGGCTTGAATGCGATCGGGCTCACGCAGTGGATCGGCGAGCCGTGGTCGCATCGCACGGTCGCCGATCCTTCGAGTCCTGTGAAGCTCAATATCGCCGCGTTCGGATTGAGCCGCGGCGCGCAGCCGCATACCCTGCTCGTATCGCTCTTCCAAAGCGGATTCCTGAAACTCAGCGATGGCGCGCCGCGCCGCTACGACGCGGCTGACGGTCTGACGAACGACGTCCGCCACGTCGTCGAACCGGAGCCGGGGTTCTTCATCGCCGGAACGCGTTTCGGAATCTACGAAGCGAAGCCGGGAGAAAAGTTTCGGCAGGTACTGACGCTCCCATCCGGATTCGTCATGGGCCTGTTCCGCAGTCCTGATGGCCGCTGGTTCGCGGGGAGCTCGACGCAGGGCGTGTTCGTCCGCGATGACAACGGATGGCACGCCGTCGACGCCATCAATCGACAGTTGCCCGACCTGCATGTGCGCGACATGAAATGGAACGCGAAAGGCGAGCTCTGGATCGCGACGCTGCGCGGCATCGCGATCTGCCGCGGCGACGCCGTCGAGCAACTCACCTCGCGCACGAATGGTGCGATTCCCGACTCGGTCAACGCGATCCTCTTCGCGAATGACGAGACGTGGATCGGCGGCATCGGCGGCGCTGCCGTGCTGCGCAATGGCAAATGGCTGCGTTACGGCGAGGCGGACGGCCTGCCCGGACCGACGATCTATTCGCTCGCCCGCGGACGCGATGGCGCGATCTGGGCCGGCGGTTCCGCCGGTGCCGGCAGATTCCTCGGCGGCAAGTGGACGGCATGGGACTCGCGCGAAGGGCTGATTCAGGAGGAGTGCAATCTCAACGGCCTGATCGTCGATGACGATGGCTCGGTCTATTTCGGGACGATGAGCGGTCTGGCGCGATTCGATCCGCACGTCGCTCCAGTGCCCGAGCCTCCGCTCACGCTCCGGTGGCGCGCGGAGCCGGCGGCGGAACGGCGGGCGCTCCATCTCAAATGGACGGCCGCGTATCTCAGCCCGCAGCCGCTGCAGTATCGAGTTAGACTCCCGCGCCTTCGCGAGGCCTGGTCGGCGCCATCGAGCGAAGAGCATCTCGACGTGGAGAATCTCGGCGCGGGCACATGGCGCGTCGAGGTGCAGGCGCGGGTTGAGGGATCGGCGCGGTGGTCGGCGCCGCTCGTGGCGGACGTCTCCATCCCGCCGTTCTGGTACGAGACGATTCCGGCGCGTGCCGCGTTCGCGCTGCTGGTCATCGGCATTATCTACGCGCTGGTCCGCCTGCGGCTGCGGGCTCTCCACCATCATGCGGCGATGCTCGAGGCAGTCGTGCGCGAGCGAACCGCGGAGCTGCGCGAGTCGGAGCAGCGCGCGCTCGCCGCCAGCCGCGCGAAGAGTGCCTTTCTGGCCAACATGAGCCACGAGCTCCGCACGCCGCTCAACGGGGTGTTGGGTTTCGCGCAACTGATGATGCGGCGGCGCAACCGTGATCCTGAAGACCGCGAAGGTCTCGAGATCATCATCAAGAGCGGAGAGCATCTGCTCGGCCTCATCAACGACGTGCTGTCGCTGTCGAAGATCGAGGCCGGCCGCGTCACGGTCGAGCGGGAGGCATTCGACCTCGCGACGCTCGTTCACGATGTCGAAAACGTGCTGAGGATGAGGGCCGAGGAGAAGGGCCTGCGGATGACGTGCACGCTGGAGGGGGAGGCGCTGCCGCATGCGGTCATGGGCGATCCCGGCAAGCTTCGTCAGATTCTGCTCAACCTTCTCGGGAACGCCGTGAAATTCACCGAGCATGGCTTCGTCACGCTGCGCGTGCACTGGAGCGGCGACCGCGCCGCGTTCGAGGTCGAGGACAGCGGTCCGGGAATCGCGGAGTCGGAGATGGCGCGTCTGTTCGAGCCGTTTGTGCAGACGGAGAGCGGACAGCGGACGAAGGAGGGAACGGGACTCGGCCTCGCGCTCTCGCGCGATCTCGCGCGATTGATGAGCGGCGACATTCAGGTGAAGAGCGAGATCGGTCATGGCTCGACGTTCACGCTGGACGTGCCGCTCCCCGCAGCCGGCGTCGAAGCCGCGGCGGTGGAGAACGAGCGGCGGCGGGTCATCGCGCTCGCGGACGGACATCCGCCCGTCCGGCTGCTCGTCGTCGACGACACGGCTCTGAATCGGGCGGTGCTGACGAGGCTTCTCGCGTCGGCCGGCTTCGAGGTGCGCGAGGCAGCGAATGGTGAGGAAGCGCTCGAGATGTGGCAGCACTGGCGGCCTCACTTCATCTGGATGGACAAGCGGATGCAGGGAATGGACGGCCTCGAAGTGACGCGGCGCATTCGTGCGCGCGAGCGTCATGAAGGACGCGCGCGCGTTCCGATCATCGCGCTTTCGGCGAGCGCGCTGGAGCATGAGCGCAGAGAGATCCTGGCCGCCGGCTGCGATGACTTCGTCGCGAAGCCCTTCCGCGAATCGCTCCTCTTCGCCAAGCTCAAGGAGCACCTCGGCGTCGAATACAGCTACGAGTCGCAGCCGCGCCGCGTGCTCGTCGTCGACGACGACCGGATCTGCCGCCAGGTCGCGGAAGAGATCCTTCGCGCGCAGGGAGTGAAGGTCACGCTTGCCGCGAGCGGAACGGAAGCGGTGGAGATCGCGTCGCGGACGGAGTTCGATCTCGTGCTGATGGATGTGCAGATGCCGGGGATGGATGGCGTCGAGGCCACGCGCCGCATCCGTCTCGCGCCGGGACGCGAGCGCCTGCCGATCATCGCGATGAGCGCGGACGATGCACCGGCCGCCGGTGTCGATGACCAGATCCTGAAACCGGTCGAGCCGGACGCGCTGACGCACGTGATCGACCGCTGGATCGGGCTCCGATCGAAGCTCGAAACCTCGGTCCGCGAGACATAGAGTCACCGCACTGTGACCGCGGCGAGGTGCTGCGCGGCGTTAGGGTTCACAGCATGAAGCCGTTGTTCGCGCTCGCGGCGGCCGTGCTGGCCCTTGCGGGTCCCGCGGACGCATGCTCGCTGCGCAGCTGGGATTCGAACGATCTCGTCGAGAACACGCCTGTCGTGTCGGCGAACGGACGCTTTCTGGCGGTGGTGCGCTGGTGGCCGGAGATTCCTGATTTCACGAGCGAGCGCGCGGGAAAGGTGATGCATCTCGACGATCCGCCGGTGTACGACTTCGAAGGCAACCAGGTCTTTGAGGCGGCGCCGCGTCCGGAGTTTGTGACCGCCGCGTTGTACGACTCCCGCCGATCGCTCATTCGCGAGGTCGCGATCAAACAGGATTCATTCTCGGACGTGCTCGTTTCGGACTCGGGGCAGTATCTCGTCGCCTATCGGTACTTCGGCGGCGGAGGCTGCTATCCGGAAGCCGAGGGGCTCGATCCGCTGCTGATGATCATTCGAGGCGATGGTGCTCGCGTGGCGACGATCCGGCTGCGCGATGCCGTGACGCCATGGGACGTGCAGCAGATGAACATGTCGCACGGGCGAGTACAGTTCGCGCTCCGTCATGAGAGTGACCGGCGTGAAGTCGTGGTTCTGTCGATCAACGGAGTTGAGCGTCGCGTCGATGTCGAGACCGGCGCGTTGCTCGACGAAGTGCGCGAGATCTACCCGAGATCATGAGGCGCCTTTTTGGCGAACGAGGAGAAGAGCAATCGATGACGCAGATCAACGTCTATCTGTTTTTCGATGGCAACTGCGCGGATGCCGTGCAGTTCTACGCCGCAGCGCTGGGCGGCACGCCGCAGATCATGAAGGCGAAGGAGATGCCGGACGGTGGGGGAAACGTTCCGCCGGAGAGGCGCGAGCAGGTCATGCATGCGCGTCTCGAGATCGATGGCGGCGGGGTGTTGATGGCCTCCGACTGGATGGACACCGCGCCCTATCCCGGCATGCGCGGCTTCCGCGCCTGTCTCACGCCGGCGAGTGCAGCGGATGGTCAGAGAATGTTCGATGCGCTCGCGGCCGGAGGATCGGTCGACGCGCCATTCGGGCCGACGTTCTGGTCGCCCGGCTTCGGCATGCTGACCGATCGATTCGGCGTGCAATGGATGGTGAACAGCGCGAGCTCGGACCGCATGCCCCTCTCCCGCAGCCGAGAGAGGGGACACGAGTGAGATCGGCTACCAGATTCGGACGCGATCCTCAGGCTTCACGTACTCCTTGTCGCCTTCTTTCACTCCGAACGCCGTGTACCAGGCGTCGACATTCCGCAGCGGTGCGAAGGTGCGAATCATGTCCGGCGAATGCGGGTCGGTCATGATGCGCTGGCGCAGAGCATCGGTGCGCTCGACCGCGCGCCACACCTGAGCCCATCCGAGAAAGACGCGCTGTTCGCCGGTGAACCCGTCGAGCACGGGCGCCGGCTTCCCTTTCAACGACACCTTGTAGGCGTCGAGCGCGAGCAGGATGCCGCCGAGGTCGGCGATGTTCTCGCCCATGGTGGCGCGGCCGGTGATGTGGATGTTCGGCAGATTGGCGAAGTCGATCGCCTCGTACTGCGAGCCGAGGCGCGCCGCTTGTGCCTCGAACTTCTTCGCATCTTCCGGCGCCCACCAGTCGCGCAGCGAGCCGTCGCCGTCGGACTTGCGTCCCTGATCGTCGAAGCCGTGCGTGATCTCATGTCCGATCACGCCGCCGATCGCGCCATAGTTCACCGCCATATCGGCGGACGGATCGAAGAACGGCGGCTGCAGAATCGCGGCGGGAAACACGATCTCGTTCTTCGGCGGGTTGTAGTAGGCATTGACCGTCTGCGGCGTCATGCCCCACTCCGCCTTGTCGACTTTCGCGCCGATGCGATTCACGTCGATCTCCCACTCGAACTTCGATGCGCGAAGCGTGTTGCCGACGAGATCCCCCTCGCGGACTTCGAGCTTCGAGTAGTCCTTCCACTTCGACGGATAGCCGATCTTCACGCCGAACTGCGCGAGTTTCTGAATCGCATGCTGCTTCGTCTCCGGCGACATCCACGAGACGTTCTCGATGCGCGCCTTCATCGCGGTGCGGAGATCGGCGACGAGTTGCTCCGCCTTTGCCTTCGACTCCGGCGGGAAGTACTTCGCGACATACGTGCGGCCGATCGCTTCGCCCATCGCGTTGTCGGCCGCGGCGACGGCGCGCTTCCAGCGCGGCCGCTGCTCCGGCACGCCGTTGAGAAACTTCGAGCGGAACTCCCAGTTCGCGGTGACGAACCGCTTCGAGAGCCGTGGTGCCGCTTCGTCGATGATGTGGAATGCCTCGTATGCCTGCAGCGTCGCCACAGGAGTTGCAGCAAAGAGCTGCGCCATGCGTGGCAGCATCGTGTTCTGGCGGACGATCGCGGTCGCCGATTTCGACAAACCGGCCGCGTCGAGATAGAGGCGCCACGGGAAGCCGGGCGCGCTCTTCTCCAGCTCCGCGACGGTCATCAGGTTGTAGGTCTTGTCGCGATCGCGATTCTCTGCGCGCGTCCAGTGCGTCTCCGCGAGCTTCGTCTCCAGCGCGACGATCTCCGCCGCGCTCGTTTCCGGCTCGTTCCAGCCGATCATGCGCAGCATGCCGGCGACGTACTTCTGGTAGCGCTCGCGCTGCGGCTTGAAGTTGTCGCGCAGATAGAACTCGCGATCGGGAAGCCCGAGGCCTGACTGCGACAGATAGAGCGCATAGACGTCGGGATGCTTCAGATCATCCATGACATGCGCGGCAATGAACGTCGAGCCGAAGCTCGTATGCGTGCCGGCCATGATGCGTGCGATGTCCTCGCGCGTCTTCGCCTGCTTCACCGCGTCGAGCATCGGCTCGACGGGCTTCATGTCGAGCTTCTCGGCCGTGGCCTCATCGAGGAAGGTGCGATAGATCGCCGCGACCTTCGCTTCATCGCTGCCGGGCTTCAACGTCGTGTCGGCGGCCCATGCATCGAGAATCGTGCGGACTCGCTGGTCGGAGAGATCGCGCAGCACGATGAACGAGCCGAGGCTGGACTTGTCCGGAGGGATCGGGGTGTTGTCGATCCACTTGCCGTTGACGTAGCGATTGAAGTCATCGCCGGGCTTCACGGAGCGGTCCATCGCCGCAAGGTCGACGCCCCAGGGGCCGTAGTGTGCACTGGACGCCGGAGCGGTTTCGGCTGCTGAGACGGTTACTGCAAGCGATAGGGTGAGGAGAGGGATGAGAGAGAGTCGTTTGCTCATGGTTTTGAATAGGACTTTCTGCATTACGCGCGATACCGCTGCGCATCATTCCTGAATCGAGGCCGAACGATGTTTCAATCCGCCAAACAGAATCGCTGCGGCGGCGAGCGGGGCTGCAATCGCGGCGGCGATGATCAGCGCGTCGCGCACGCCGCGCAACTTCCGCGCGTTGTACGTGACGGCCTGGGCCGTGGTGAGGATGCCGTCGGCGGCCGCTGCTGCGCAGGCCGCGATCGCGAGGGGCCGCCGCCATCGCGCGCTCAATGAGAGCAGCGCCGACGACATCGCGATGTCGAACAGGCACCACGAGAGCTGCACGAATCGCGAGGGGAACCAGCGTCTCGTCTCGGCGAGGCTCATGACGATCGTCCAGGGGATCAGGAGCATTCCGAGCGTGGCGAGCATCGGCGCCGGGGCGCGTAGCACGGCGCGCAGCGTGAAGCGGAAGATGTGTCCGCCGGCAAAGGCATCGAGCGCGTCGAAGAGCGAGCCGGCTGCGGTCCGTCCGGCGGGCCATGCGAGATGGATCGGAGTCCAGCCGTGGGGCCGGAGCTTCGCTTTGAACGACCGAAGCCCTTCGAAGTTGTAGAAGCCGCGCATCAGCCAGCGCGTCACCTGCAGCCAGCGCTTCTCTCCCGCGAGTGGTGCAAGGCCGAGGGTGACGAACGGGCATCCGTCGCTGGCGGCATCGCGCATGGCCGCATCGATCAGCAACTCCGCGGTTCCGTTCGGCGCGGCAGGGGAGCGGATGATGTCCTCGAAGAACCAGCCGCCGCGGTCGTACACGGGAACCGCGACGAGAAAGCCGATCGCCGATTCGCCGGCTCTCGCGACGTAATAGCGGCGCTCGCCCGCTTCGACGAAGGGCTCGAGCGCGACGAGGAATGACATCGGAGGCATCATCCTCGATGCGAGCCAGCGCTGAATGAGCCGCTCGAGCTCGGGCCGCATGTCTCCGCATGCCGCGGCCGGCGTGATGCGCTCCACGGTCGCGCCTTTCCGGCGGGCGCGCCGCAACTGCTCGCGGAAGCTGCGATGTCCGCGATGGAGCTCTTCCCACTTTCGCGGATCCCACCACGGCTGTTCGCCGATCTGAATCGCAGGAAGTCCCGTCGCGTCGAGAAATCTCGGTTCCACGGCGAAGAACGCGACGCGCTTCTTCCGCGCATGCGCTGCCGCGATGAATCGCGCCGCAACCTCGCGGACGCGGCCGATCGCGGCGATGGGCGACCCGGCGACGACCCAGGCACCTCCCGTGTCGATGTAGGCGACCGCAGCGTCGTCATCGAACCAATGTTCGAAGTCGGATTCGACCGATTGAAACGAGGTTGCGTTCCAGCCGTGGCGCTTCAGAAGATCGAGCAGAGGCATGGGCGAGGGACGAGTGATGAGTGATGAGTGACGAGTGATGAGTGACGAGTGATGAGTGACGAGTGATGAGTGACGAGTGATGAGTGAGCAGTTTATCTCGTGCACTTTTTCCGCTGATCGCTCCGGCTCAGCATTCGTCTTGCACTCCGCTCCGCCTGATGTCGATGATCGTTTGCGCCGACTGCGGCAGCATGCAGGCTCTGCCGGAGTTGCCGGACCACGCTACTGCGGAATGCCACCGCTGTGACCGGCTGATCGCGCGGCGCACGGCGGTGAGCATCGAAGTCAGCCTCGTCTGTGCGATCGCCGTGATGATCCTCATCTGGCCGGCGGTGTTCCTGCCGCTGATGCAATCCACGATCAGGAATCTCGTCTTCCAGCAGAGCCGGCTCGTTTCCAGCGTCGCGGTGATTTACGGCGAGGTCTGGTTTCCTTTCGCCTTCGGCTTTCTCTTCTTCGCGCTCCTTTTTCCGTTTCTGCGCGCGACGCTCCAGACTCTCGTGCTCGGCTCGTTGCGATTCGGCACGCCGATTCCGCATCTCGGCCGGCTCTTCCGCTACAGCGAAGAGCTGCGCATTTGGAGTCTGACCGACGTCGTCGTCATCGCGGGCCTCGTCGCCTACTACCGCGCCGGGATCTCGGCCGAAGTCGAGCTGGGGATCGGTGCGTGGTTCTACATCGCGGTGGCCTGTCTCGTCGTCCTCGGCGATCGCGCACTCGATCGCCGCACAGTGTGGAGCGAGATCCTTCCGGATCGCGCGGTTCCTCCGATGCAGCACTTCACCTCATGCGACGTGTGCGAGCTCGTCGTCACCGAGCGCGCCGCGGGCGACGCATGCCCGAGGTGCGGCGGAACGTTAGACCGCTCGATCAGGAAACGATGGGCGCCGGCGATGGCCGCGGTGGCAGCGGCGGTGCCGCTATGCATTCCGGCGTACGCCGCGGCCATCATGGTCAACGAGAACCTTGCCGGCGTGCTCGAGCACACGGTCCTCGGCACCGTGCAGTTGCTGGCGGACCGCGGCTACTGGCAGATCGGCGTGATCGTGCTCGTCGCCGGCGTCGCCATTCCGCTGTCCGTGCTGACCGGCATGACGTGGCTCCTTCTGCGAGTCCGCTTTCCGCACCGCGAGGGACTCGTGCGGCGCACGCGCACCTATCGCCTGCTGCGCCGCCTCGTGCGCTGGCCGATGATCCTTCCCTTCGTCGCTGCGATTGCGGCGCCGATCATCAATTACCGCGGCATCGATGACATCGTCGCCGGTCCCGGCGCGACGCCGCTCTTTGCCGTGATCGCGCTGATGATGCTTGCCGTTCGCCTCTTCGAGCCGAAGTTCATGTGGCGGACGGCGGGAGAAGTGCGGTGAGCAACTATCGCGAGGAAGAGCCGCCGCGCGCGCACGTGCACACCGCGAAGTGGACGCCGCTGGTGTGGCTCGTGCCGGCGCTGGCGATTTTCATCGCGGGATTCCTCGTCATCCGCTACGGCTTCTTCGGCGGCGGCGACATCACGGTGCGCTTCGCGAATGCGCGCGGGCTCGATCGCTACAGTCCGGTGCGCTATCGGGGGGCGAAAGTCGGCACCGTGCAGAAGATCACGATCGACGAAGACCTCGGGCAGGTCGTCGTCCGCATCTCGATGGACGCTGCGATGAATCACGCGCTCCGCAAGGGCACGCAGTTCTGGATCGTCGAGCCGGGACTCGAAGGCGGCGGCCTCGGCGGACTTCTGTCGGGAACGTATGTGGCCATGGCGCCCGGCAGCGGCGACCAGACGAGCGAGTTCGTCGGGCAGGAATACGCACCGGTGCTTGCGCCGCCGGAGAAGGGGAAGGTGATCATCCTCGAGGCGCGGGGACTCGGCGCTCTCGCGGTTGGATCGCCGGTTCAGTACCAGGGACTGCGCGTGGGCAGCGTCCTCGGTGCGGAATACGATCAGAAGCGCGGCATCACGATGATTCACCTCTTCATCGTGGATCGCTTCGCGAATCAGGTGCGGCAAAGCACGCGCTTCTGGCGTGGCGGCGGATTGAATGTTTCCCTCGGAGGCGGCGGTGTGTCGATGTCGGGGATGTCGCTCGGCTCGCTGTTGAATGCGCCGATCGGTTTCTACACGCCCGAGTTGTTCGCCGGCGCCGAGGTGCCCTCGAATACGCACTTCGATTTGTATGAGTCCGAGGCTGCGGCGATGGCGTGGACGGAAGGCGCGCAACTCACGTACGCGACGTATTTCACCGGGCCTGTGCGCGGCCTCGCTGCGGGAACGCCGGTGTTCCTCCGTGGGATCGAGGTCGGACATGTGCGCGATGTACGGCTGCGCTACGTGCCGGCGACTGCGAGCCTCGAGACGCCGGTCACGTTCGAGATCGATCCGCGCAAGCTGGAGCTGCCGATTCCCGCAACGCGCGAAGAGTTGCGCGCGGAGATGAACGACGTCCTGTCGAAGCTCGTTCAGAAGGGCTTGCGCGCGACGTTGTCGACGAGCCTCGTGCTGCCGGGTGCAAGCGGGATCTCGCTGGAGATGACCGGCACGCCGGGCAGCGGACGGCTCGTCGTGAACACGGAGCCGCCGGTGATTCCCGCCGCATCCGCCGGCAACGGCATCGAAGGTGCGCTCGGCTCGCTGAATCGGATCGCGGCGCGGATCGACAACCTGCCGATCGAGGAGATCGCCGGCAATCTGCGGAGCACCACCGCGCGCATCGACAAGCTGGTGAAGGATCCGGCGCTGGAGGAGAGTCTGCATCGCTTGAACGCGTCGTTAGCCGACGTGCAGAAGGTTGCGGCGACGACGCGCGAGAACATCGGGCCGATCGTTTCGAGTCTCCGCAATACGGCGGCCTCCGCGGAGCAGGCTTCGGCGCGCGCGCAACAACTCATGGCTACGGCTCCGCGCCAGAACTACGACCTCGGCACGCTCATCGAAGAGCTGACGCGCGCGGCGACATCGGTTCGCGCGCTTGCCGACTATCTCGACGAGAATCCCGATGCACTGCTGAAGGGGAGAGGGAAACGATGAGGTTACGCGGTTGCGCGGTCGCTCGGGCTTGCGGTGCGATGCTGTTGTTTCTGCTCTGTTCCTGCTCCTTCTTCTCGCGAACGAAGAACGAGATCTACACGCTGGATCGCATCGCGGGGGCGAAGGTTGCTGCTCGCGGCACGCCGATCGGGATCGAGTCGATCGAGCTGCCGCCGGGATTCGACCGTCGCGAGATCGTGGTGCGCAGTGCGAATCAACAGCTCGACGTCCGCTCGAACCAGCTCTGGTCATCAGGGTTCAAAGAGCTGGTGCTGCATACGCTGGCGTTCGATCTTGCGGCGCGGCTGCCGGAGGGAATGATCGTTCTTCCGGGCGAGACGAAACCCGCTGCCGTGCGGCCGGTCGATGTCATCTTCGAAGATCTTTCCGCCGGGCCGGATTCGAAGGTGACGCTCGATGCGCGCTGGACGCTGGATCATGTGGCGCATCACGAGACGATCGCCGTCGCGATTCCTTCGCTCGACAGTTCGAACGTGGCGATGGGAACCGCGCAGGCGCTCGGGCAGCTCGCAGACCGGATCGCCGCGGCGCGATGACGCAGGTCAGCTCGTAACGCGGACGACGACGAACGTCAGGTCATCTTCCTGCGCGCAGGCTCCGCGAAACTGGGCCGCCGCCGCGGTGAGCCGCTCGACGATCGCAGCGGCGCCCGGTTCGGTCGCCGCGCTCGCAAAGGCCCTGGCGACGTTCGCGTAACCGAACTGCTGGCCGCTCGCCGCCGTCTGCTCCGCGAACCCATCGGTGGCGAAGAGAACCGTGTCGCCTTCTGCGAGTGGTGCGCGTTGTTCGGGATAGGGAGGCAGGAGGCGGCTGCCGAGCGGAAGGCCGCCGGCTCCCAGCTCTTCGACGCTGCCGGATGACGCGCGATGGATGAGCACGGGCGGCATCGCCGCGGATGCGACGCGAATCTCGGCCGGCGAGATCGACGCGAGCGAAAGGCACATCCGCAGATCGGGCAGTTGCATCGCACGCATCGTGCGGTCGCAGATCGCTAGGTAGTCGCTGAGCGAACCCTCGGGCGGCAGCGATGTGAAGAGCGCCTTCGCGGCGGTGACGACGATGCCGGCGGCGAGGCCGTGGCCGGTGGCGTCTCCGAATGCGAAGAGCAGAGCACCATCATTGCGCAGGCGGACGTCGTAGTAATCGCCGCCGACCTCCGCGGCAGGGATGGTCGCGGCGGCGATGTCGAGCCGCGGGACGCGCGGCAGTTCGCGCGGCAGCATCGAGAGCTGCAGGTTTCTCGCGCGTGTGAGCTCCGAGGTCTTGCGCTCATTCTCGAGGGAGGCGATCCGGCGATCTCCCATCGTGCGCGCCAGGTAAAGCGACATGCCCGCCGCGAGCGCGATGATCGCGACGATGTAGATGTCGTGAATTCCGCCGATCGGTTGAATCAGCCGGAAATTGATCAGGATCTGCAGCGTAATGGCGAGAAAGACGACGGCGAATGCAGCGCGCACGAATGCGTTGCCGCGGCGCGTCACTGTCTTGACCGTGCGCTCGACGCGAACGATCTCGATGTTGGTAGCGACGAAGAACGCCATCCATAGATACTGCGCGGCCGAGCTCGAGACGATGTAGCTGGCCGCGAAGAGCACCACCGCCACGGCCACCATGACGCGCCACATCCTCGGCATTCGCTCGGTGCGGACCGCGTAGTAGGTCAGTAGCGAAAAGAGAATGACGACGATTGCCGCGCCGCCGACGGATCGATCCGCGATCGTCCCGCTCTCCGGGAAGAGCATCCCACGCGAATCGTGCAGGACCAGAAATGCGAAGGCCAGCATCTCGATCGCGTAGAAGAGGTGCTCCCGCGCGTGGCGGTCGAAGAAATAGAGCGTGAGGTGCAGGAAGACGAGGAAGAGCGGAATCGCGACGAGCGCCGATCGAATGCCGATCTGCAGGTTCGTCGGCGGAGGCTCAGGTTTCAACTGCGGATCGGCAAGAAGGATCTCGAAGCCGATCGGGCCTTTGGGCCGTGGTGCAGTCAATGGATAGACGTAGTGCACCGCGAGCACGTGATGGCCGGGGACGAGCCGGATCAGACACGACTCGCTGCGGTTTGCAGGAACCTCGGGAAGCGCAGGCTTCGTGGAGATCACGAGCTGGCCATCGAGAAAGACCTGCGCGATGCCGGGGCATTGCAGGCGCAGCGCAACGAGGCGGTCGCGCAGCGCTGGATCGATCATGAGATGGCGGCGGAACCAGCCGGCGCCTTCCCAGCGGGGCGATTCCTTTGGGTCGAGCGCAGGTTTCACGCAACGCCAGCGGCTGTCGTCGAATGCGGGCTGCTCGCGTCCTTCGCCGTCTCCTGCCTCGTAACGCCACGCGAGCGAGAGGGCCGTTCCCTCCGGATCGGTGAAGATGCGCGGCGCGACCGGAACCGGCCGCGGCTCCTGTGCGAGGAGCGGCAGCGCGAACATGAGAAACGCGAGGAGCACGCGTGGCATTGGCGCATTCTGGCATGCCGCACGAGATGCCGCGTCTCGCGGGCTCGGAACCGCACTGCACAAATGTCTACCGTATGTTGACGAGGTTTCGGCGTTTGGGCCTGATCGCATCCGTATACTCCCGCGATGATCAAGCGTTTCCTCGCGACTGCTCTGTCGATGCTCTTTCTTGCGCTGCCCCTTCTCGGCGAAGAAACGAAGGCCGAGGCGAAGAAGAGTGAGAAAGATGCCGAGCCGGTGAAGTTCGTCCGGCAGCACAAGGTGCATCTCGGTACGGGGGATCTCGCGTACACCTCCACGGCCGAGGAGATCTATCTCAAGGATGCGGAAGGGAAGAACACTGCGAAGTTCTTCACCATCTCCTACGCGAAAGACGGCGTCACGAATTTCGAAACGCGGCCGATCACCTTCGTCTTCAACGGCGGTCCGGGATCGGCGTCCGTCTTCCTTCACTTCGGCCTCGTCGGTCCGAAGGTGATCGACATTCCGAGCGACGCGCAGGATCCGGGCGCGCCGCCGTACAAGCTGCGCGACAACCCTTCGACGATCTTCCGCGCAACCGATCTCGTGTTCGTCGATCCCGTCGGCACCGGTTACAGCCGCGCGGCCGGCGACAAGAAGGATGAGGATTTCTGGGGCTACGATGAGGATGCCGACTCCGTCGCGGAGTTCCTCCGCACCTTCATCACGCAGCACAATCGCTGGAACTCGCCGAAGTACATCCTCGGCGAGAGCTACGGCGGGATTCGCACGTCGCTGCTCCTGCCGCGCCTCGCCGATCTCGGCGTGGGGCTGAACGGCGTGGTGCTCATCTCGCCGGCGCTCAATCTCGCGACGCTGCCCTTCATCGTCGAAGGAAATGATCAGAGCTTCGCGACCACGCTGCCGGCGCTCGCCGCGACCGCGTATTACCACAAGAAATTGCCGGACAACTGGAAGGATCTCGACACGCTGCTGCGCGAGGTCGAGCAGTTCGCGGGCAGCGAGTATCTCGTTGCGCTGTTCCGCGGCGATCGGATCGAGAAAGGGGAGAAGGACCGCGTCGCGGAGAAGCTCCATCGCTACACCGGTCTGTCGAAGGACTACATCCTCCGCAGCAATCTGCGCGTGAACGCGTTCCGCTTCGCGAAGGAGCTGCTGCGCGATCAGGGGAAGACGATCGGCATGCTCGACGGCCGTTACGAGCAGAACGAGATCGACAACGTGGCCTCCGAATCGAACAACGATCCCTTCGAGGCGAAGACGGGTCCGATCTACATCACGTCATTCCAGAGCTATCTGCGCAACGAGCTCGGCGTCGATTTCGACAAGCGCTACGTCGGCTCGAACCGCAGCGCGAATCAGAAGTGGAAGCGGCCTGCGGCCGGGCGCCACGCGTTTGCCGGCTTCGTCGATGTCACCGGCTCGCTCGCGCAGGCGACGAAGGACAATGAATCGCTGCGCGTGTTCGCCTGCGGCGGCTACAACGACCTCGTGACGTCGTACTTCGCGCTGAAATACATGCTGGAGCACAGCGGCATCGACGCGGAGCGGATCGAGCTCCACGACTACCCGGGCGGGCACATGATGTATCTGCACCGGCCGTCAGCCGAGTCGCTTTCGAATGACGTCGTGAAGTTCATCGAAAAAGGGCGCTAACTCGGAGAATTCGTCGCGAGCGTTTCGAAGAGCAGCGGCTCGTCGCCGAGGTCGATTCCGAACAGCTCACGTGCGTGGCGCCGAAGGTCGGACGGCTCGATCGGTGTGTCGGTGCGCACGCCTTGCCGGTAGCGCGTGATGACGGTGGGGCGGAGGATCAACCGCTCCTCCGGCGTTACGCGCTGGATCGTCAGCGTGCGTGCGAAGATCGAGCTCGGATGTGTCGCGATGTAGTAGTTCGCCATCGCGACGTCCTCGGCCGTGAACGCGAGATCGCTGAAGCGATAGAGCTCTTCGGTCACGTCGCCGTAGTGCATCGTCAGAATCCAGTGCGCGTTCTCACGGCGAAGTGAATAGCCGGCTCCATTCTGGTCGGAGCGTGCGCCGTCGACGAGCGGGATCGGTTCGAGGAGACCTTCGCCGCCGAAGCCCACGTCGGCGAGCCATGGTTGCCCGTCGATCACGACGCGCAGGAGCATGTGATTCAGCGCGCGATCCGCGCCGACGCGGCCGAGGTGCGTGGTGACCTCGAATCCGAGCCGGCGGAGCGCTTCACCGAGCAGCGTGTTCTGTTCGAAGCAATAGCCGCCGCCGTAGGGGCCTAAGAATTTGGCGGCGACGGAATCGGGATCGGTACGAATGATTCCGCCGCGCTGGATCTCGAGGTTGTTGAACGTGAATGCCGCGAGATGCGCGACGTGAATCCGGCAGAGCGTGCCGATCGCCGGCGGAAGCGGAGGCGTCAGCCCGAGCCGTTCCAGGTAACGATCGAGATCCATTCCTGTAATGGTACCCGCGCGCACCCGCGATAATGGCTTCAGGATGAGCCACCCTCATTTTCTGTACGGCACGGCATGGAAGGAAGAACAGACGGAGCGTTTGACGCGGCTCGCGATCGAAAGCGGGTTTCGCGGCATCGATACGGCTAACCAGCGGCGGCACTACTTCGAAGCAGGCGCCGGAGCGGCGATCGCCGGCGCGATCCGCGATGGACTCGTCCGCCGCGAGGATCTCTTCGTGCAGACGAAATTCACGTACATGCGCGGACAGGATCATCGCCTGCCGTACGACGCAAACGCCGATCCTGCGCCGCAGGTGCGCCAGTCGTTCGAAAGCTCGCTGCAGCATCTGCAACTGGATTCGATCGACTCGTATGTCCTGCATGGCCCGTCGGTGGGCCGCGGCCTCGGCGACGTGGACCGCGCCGTCTGGCGTGCGATGGAACAACTCCCGGTCCGTTACCTCGGCGTGAGCAACGTCGCGCTCGATCAGTTGGAGATGCTGTGCGCGTTCGCCAGGAAGAAGCCGGCGTTCGTGCAGAACCGCTGCTTTGCGCGGACGCGATGGGACGCGGCGATCCGCGCCTTCTGCCGTCACAACGGAATCGTGTACCAGGGCTTCTCGCTGCTCACCGCGAACGCAGCCGAACTGCAGAGCCCTCGCTTTCGCGCGATCGCCGCCAGATTGCGGCGGACGCCGGCGCAGATCGTGTTTCGATTCGCCATCCAGGTGGGAATGCTGCCGCTGACGGGCACCACCGATCCGCAGCACATGCGCGAGGATCTCGACCTCGGCTTCGAGCTTTCCGCGGACGATGTCGAGACGATCGAGAACATGGCGGTGTAATGAAATGCCGGCTCGTGCGTCATGGAGTGCGAAAGGAGGCACACACATGAACACGAATTGCACAACTTGCGGATGCGGGAAGCAGTGCGACTGCGGTCCCGGTTGCAACTGCTGATGAGCACCACCTACGACGTCGTGGAAACGCTGGTGGCCAACCACCGGCGTTTTCTCTCATTCATCGAGAAGCGTGTCGGCTCGCGGGAGGCCGCGGAGGACATCCTGCAGGATGCGTTCATGCGGGGACTCGATTCGGCGTCGCTGCGCGAAGCCGAATCCGCGGTCGCATGGTTCTATCGCGCGCTGCACAACGCGATCGTCGACCACTATCGCCGCCGCGGCGCGGAATCGCGCGCGATCGAGCAATTTGCGAGCGAGCCGCGCCGCGATGATGAGTTGATGGAGACCGTCTGCGCGTGCCTCCGCAATCTCGTGAGCACGCTGAAGCCGGAATACGCGGATGCGATTACACGCGTCGATCTGGAAGGGGTGAAGCCGGCGAAGTATGCCGAGGAGTCGAACATCAGCGCGAACACCGCGCGTGTGCGTCTCTTCCGTGCCCGTGAGGCGTTGCGGCGGCGCGTCGAACAGTCGTGCGGCACGTGCGCGGATCACGGGTGCCTCGACTGCAGTTGCAGGTGAGGAGTGCGGACGAGGCGTCCGCACTCCCGGGATGCGCTATTTCTTCGCGAGCTCTGCGGCGCGCTCCGTGGCTTCCTGCTCGGCCTGGGCGCTCATCGGCGGGTTGTAGGCGGGGATCCCCGTCACCGCATGACCGATGATCAGATTGTGGATGTCGTGCGTTCCCTCGTACGTCTTCACCGATTCGAGATTCATCATGTGGCGAATGACCGGATATTCATCCGACACGCCGTTGGCGCCGAGGATGTCGCGGGCCATGCGCGCGCACTCGAGGGCGATGTTGACGTTGTTCATCTTGCCCATCGAGACGTGATGCGGTTTCAGTTTGCCCTGATCCTTGAGGCGTCCCATCTGCGTGGCGAGGAGCTGCCCCTTCGTGATCTCGGTGACCATCCAAGCCAGCTTGTTCTGCACGAGCTGGTGCGAGGCGATCGGCATGCCGCCGAACTGGATGCGTGATTTCGAATACTCGAGCGCGGTGTTGTAGACGGCCATCGCCGCGCCGAGGCCGCCCCATGCGATTCCGTAGCGGGCCTGCGTCAGGCAACCGAGCGGATACTTGAGGCCGTTCGTCTCCGGGAGCACGTTCTCCGCCGGGATGCGGCAATCTTCGAAGAAGAGCTGCGAAGTGACCGACGCGCGCAGCGAGAACTTGCCCATGTGGTAGGCGGTGGTGAAGCCCGGCGTGCCTTTCTCGACGATGAAGCCGCGGATCGTGCCTTCGCACTTCGCCCAGACGACCGCGACATCGGCGACCGATCCGTTCGTGATCCACGCCTTCGCGCCATTGAGGACCCAGGAATTGCCGTCGCGACGCGCATAGGTGCGCATGCCGCCGGGGTTCGAGCCGAAGTCGGGCTCGGTGAGGCCGAAGCAGCCGATCTTCTCGCCGGCAGCGAGCTTCGGAATCCAGTAGTCGCGCTGTTCCTTCGAGCCGTACGTGTAGATCGGATACATGACGAGACCCGACTGCACGGAGGCGAAGGAGCGGAGACCGGAATCGCCGCGCTCGAGCTCCTGCATGATCAGGCCGTACGCGACGTTGTTCAGACCGGGGAGGTCGTACTCCTTGATCGTTGCGCCGAAGAGTCCCATCTCCGCCATTTTCGGGATGAGGTGATTCGGAAATTTCTCTTCGCGATTCGCATGCTCGATGATGGGAAGCACTTCCTCATCGACGAAGTCGCGGACGGTCTGACGGACCATCAACTCGTCTTCGCTGTAAAGCGAATCGATGTCCATGTAGTCGACGCCGGGAAAAGACACGAGTAACTCCTTCTGCTGCAGCTTTGGTGGGCGGTGATGATATCAGAGAGGGTCTCTCGGGCGCTGGGTCGCTGGGGCCTCTAACTCACCCAGTACCCCAGCGCCCCAGTGCCCCAGGAGACCTCCTGTATACTTCCCCCCGTCCACCCCTGACAATTTGTGAACTGGAGAACTGCCTGTGGCTTTTGCTTGGGACCTGTATATCGATGGGAAGGAATACAACCTTCAGATTGACGAGATGCCGAACGGGAAAGACTCCGTTCGTGTGAATGGCCGCATCGTGGCCAAACCGATGGAGAAGGACGAGCAGGAATGCCGGATCAGCATCGGTGGAAGACCGCACATCATCACGCGCAGCGGCGACAGCTATCTGGTGAGCGAAGATCAGACGGCGATGGCCGCGGAGCGCAACCGCGAGCTCGGCCGCATGGCGCTGGCACGCACGCGCGAGACGCCGTTGCCGATGATGAAGTCGTCCGGCGTGAAGCCGATGATGATCATCTGGATCGTGGCGGTCCTCGCGATCGGCGGATTGTTCCTCTACGCCGTGACCGCGTCGAGCACGACGAAAGTCGCGCGGAACCGCGTGCAGCTCATGCTCAATGAAATGAAGAGCGGAAAAGATGTCGAAATGCAATTCGCGATCGGCTACTGGGCGATGAATCAGCGCGTGCTCGACAACGCGACGATGAGCTGGGCGAGCGACAAGTTCGACAAGTGGCGCCGCGAGGGCGATTTCTACGGCAAGGCATTCTCGAACATCGAGATCGTCGACGCCGAGGAACTGAAAGGCGAGCAGAACCCGACGGTCCTCGTCACGTTCAAGGTCGACGGCGCGCAGTACAAGGTCCGCGTCCCGAAAGGCCAGCCGATCTCCTGGGCGAACTAACGTTTGATTGCAACATAGAGGAGGTGCGGATGCGGATAGCATCGGTCGATCCGCTCCGCACCGACCTCGGTGAGCCCATGCCGCTCCAGCCTGGCGATGAAGTCTGACGGCGCCTCGTAGCTGAATGCTTCGCCGAGGGTGAGGCCGATCATCGAGACGAGGCGCTCCTGCAGGGAGTTCCAGCGGTTCTTCAGCGTCTCGGTCGGATCCATCTCCTTGATGAGAAGCGTTCCCCCCGGCGCGAGCCGTTCGACTGCACGATCGAGAAGCGGGTCCCACTCTTCGATCGGAATCTTGTAAAGCACGTCGATGATCGAGATCGCATCGAACGTGCCGCGGATCGCATGGTCGAAGCCGATCACCGTCATCGGGTGTGCCGCGGCGGCGAACACCTTGCGCATGTCGGGCTCGACGCAGACCACCCGCGCGCCGCGCTCTCGCGCCAGCGCGCCGAACAGACCGTGACCGGAACCGATGTCGAGCAGCCGCGCGTCTCGGGGAAGCCGGTCGGCGACGCGCAGCAGAGGTGCCGTCAGAAATCGAATGAGGATGTGCAGCCGGGCGCCGAATGATGCTCGGCGGAACGTTCGGTAAAGTAGGATGACGGACCCAATGAAACGGCTCACATCCGGATTGTATGAGTGGTGGCGCGAGATCCTCGGCGCCATCGTGATCTTCGCCTCGCGGATCGCGATCGCGCCGCGCACCTTCTGGGAGCACGACGAGATTCTGTTCGCGCAGGGCGTGCAGAGCTTCGAGCCGCTGAAGTTCCATCCTCATCCGCCCGGATATCCGCTCTACATCCTTCTCGCAAAGTTCGTGAACCTCTTCGCGCACGATGTGTTCACGTCGCTGGTCTGGATCAGCATCGTGTCGTGTGTCGTCGGGTTCATCGCGCTGGCGCGGCTCTTCCGGCATCTCATCGGCGACGCCGATGCCGCGGTCGCCGGCGCCATGCTCGTCTACTTTGCCGCGGCGATGCTGGTGCACTCCGTGCTGCCGATGTCGGACAGCCCTGCGTTCGCGTTCGCCGCACTCACGCTGCTGGCGATCGTCCATCTGCGGGAGGAGACGCATGAGCGTGCCGCGATTCTCACCGGCATCGCGGCGTCGTGCGCGATCGGCATCCGGCCGCAATTGCTGATTCCGCTCGCGCCGGTGCTGCTCGTCGCTCTGGCCGAGATGCGCCGGCAGCGGCAACGCGTCGCCTCGGTCGTCTCGTTTTCATTCGTCTCCTTTCTCTGGTTTCTTCCGCTCGTCGATGCTGCGGGAGGATTCGGCCCGCTGATGGCCTGGGAGCGGAAGCAGGCTGACTACGTTGCGGTCCACGACGCTGCTGCATCGCGCGGTCTCTATTCCGCCGCGGGGATCTTCACCCGATTCGTGATTCATCCCTGGGGCTCGAAGTACGTCACGCTGCCGCTGCTGTTCTTCATGGCATTCGGTCTGATCGAAGTGGTGCGGAGACGAAATCGGCGCATGCTGCCGCTCGCACTCTTCACCGCTGTGCAACTCGCGTTCGAACTGAAGTCGATGGATCCCGCCGACGGTGTGCGCTACAGCATTCCGATCCTGCCGCTCGTCGCGCTCATCGCTGTTTGCGGGCTTGCCGCGATCGCGAGGAGCGCGCAACTCCGGGTGATCCCATGGGCCGGCGTGGCATTCATCGCCGGACTCTCGCTCTGGTACGCGTCGCCGATCATCAACGCGCGGACGACGGGCGCGTCGCCGCCGGCCGCGGCCGCCGCGTATGCCGCTCGAACGCTGCCGCCGAACACCATCGTGCTGTTCGAGTGGTCGGTGCGCCCGCACGCCGAATATCTGTTCGCGCAATTTCATCCGATGCAGATCGAGGCGGGCCTTCGCGAGTTGTATGACCGCCCCGGCGTTCCTGTCGTGCTCTTCTCGAATGGCGGCTCGCGCGATCCGGAGGCGAAGACGTTCTCCTGGCCGGCGAACGACGCGTACGGGAAGCTCACCCGCAACTTCTATCGTGTCGTATCGCTCGAGCCCATTCCTCCGCCGCGCCGCTATCTGCCGCTCCGCGGTGTCTATGCGCTGGAGCGGACGAACGAAGGGGAGAGCTGGCGCTGGCTCGCGAAAGAAGCGGAGATCCGGCTGCCGCATTCACACGGCTCGCATGTGCAGTTGTCGTTCAGGTTGTCGCCCGACTCTCCGTACGAAACCAACGACCTCACGCTGTTCGTCAACGGGGCCGAAGCGGGGAAGGTGACCGCGCGGCGAGGAGCGACGGTCGTCGCGGATCTCGCGCTGCCGCCCGGCGATGCCGACCTGCGGATTCTCGCCGCGCAGTCGTTCTCTCCCGATGCGATCATTCACAACGGCGATGCGCGCACGCTCTCCACGCAGCTCACCGGGCTTCAACTAAACTGACGTATCGAAAATGCACGTTCCCACGGTCTCTCTCGTCATCCCGATGTTCAACGAAGAGCTGAATATCAGCCACGCGATTGATGTCGCCGTCGAGGCGCTGGAGAAGTACGCCTCGGACTACGAGATCGTGATCGTCGACGACGCCTCCACGGACGAGTCGCCCGCGATCGTCGAGCGCGCAGCGCATGCGAATCCGCGGATCCGGATGATCCGCCACGAAAAGAACCGCAAGCTCGGCGGATCGCTGAAGACAGGTTTTGCGGCGGCGCGTATGGATCTCGTTCTCTACATGGATGCCGATCTCCCGTTCGATCCCGATGAGATCGGCCGCGCGATCCGTGCGATGCATGTGACGGGCGCCGATTTCATCGCCGGCTACCGGCTCGATCGCACCATCGAGGGACTGCGCCGCACGATCTACTCCTACTGCTACAACGCGCTGATCGGCGTGCTGTTCGGCTGGCCGCATCGCGACATCAACTTCTCCTTCAAGCTCATGAAGCGCGAAGTGCTGCAGAAGGTCGAGCTGAAGTCGGAAGGCTCGCTCATCGACGCCGAGCTGATCGTGAAGGCAAAGAACCTTGGCTTCGCGATCCAGCAGATGGGGCTCGACTACTTTCCCCGCATTCGCGGCACGTCGAATCTGTCGTCACCCTCGGTGATCTTCAAGATCGTCCGCGAGCTTTGGACGCTGTATCCGGAAATGCGCAGACCTTCTTCCCGCCCGGCGAAGAACGAACCGGAGAACGCACTTGAAACGGCTCATCGTCACGGCTGATGACGCCGGCCTCGATCCCGGCATGACCGCCGGCGCGATCGAGGCTCATCGCAACGGCATCGTGACCGCGTGCAGCATCGTGGCGAACGGCGCCGCGTTCGACGATGCGGTGGAGCGTCTGCGCGACGTCCCCTCGCTCGCGGCCGGCGTGCATCTCGCGCTCGTGGAGGAGCGCGCGCTGACGACCGGCGAGCCGATGCCGCGCAACTACGTTCGTTTTCTGCTCGCATCGAGAGGCGATGTCGAACGGGAACTGCGCGCGCAGATCGAGAAGGTGCTTGCGACCGGCCTGCGCGTCGTCCATCTCAACGGCCATCAGCATCTGCACATGCTGCCGAAGTTGTTCGAGCTCGTGGAGCGGCTGGCCGTCGAGTACCACATTCCTTACGTGCGGCGCGTGCGCGACTTCGGCGGACACGTCCCGCTTCCGCGCAGACTTGCGATCAACGGCTTGTCGCGCCTCGGCCGGAAGGCGAAGGGGACGAATGACCGGACGATCGGCGTCGCGAACGCGGGGCATCTCGACGCCGCACAGATTCTCGAATTGCTCGACTACGTCGACGGACTCACCGAGCTCGTGACGCATCCCGGGATCGCGGTGACGAGGTATCCGCACTGGCGATACGAGTGGGATCAGGAGACGGCCGCGCTCTGCGATCCGCGAGTGCGGGAGGCGATCGCCGCGAGAGGGATCGAGCTCGCCAGGCCGGTGTAGGACAAGCTCTCAGGTTGTCCTACAATCCGCCCCCGCATGTCGAAGAAAATTGCCGTGGTGCCGGGCGACGGAATCGGTCCGGAAGTCATTCGCGAGGGGATGCGTATCCTCGAGCGCATCAACGACGAGTCGAAGCTCGGCCTCGAGTTCGTCCATTTCGGCTGGAACGCCGACGAGTATCTGAAGACGGGCATCTCGATGCCGCCCGGCGCGATGGACGACATCCGCAACAACTACGCCGCGGTCTACCTCGGCGCGTTCGGCGATCCGCGCGTCCCGGACATGAAGCACGCCGCCGACATCCTCCTCGGCATGCGTTTCCAGCTCGATCTGTACGTCAACTACCGGCCGGTACGGCTGCTGAACGACCGGCTCTGCCCGCTGAGAGACAAACATCGTCAACACGTTGACTTTGTCATCTTCCGCGAGAACACCGAAGGCGCCTACGTCGGCATGGGCGGGAACTTCAAGAAGGGGACGCCGGACGAGATCGCGGTGCAGGAGGATGTCTCCACGCGCAAGGGCGTCGAGCGCATCATCCGCTATGCGTTCGAGTACGCGAAGAAGACCGGACGCAAATCGGTCTGCATGTCGGACAAGAACAACGTCATGCGCTTCGGCGGCGACCTCTGGCTGCGGACCTTCGAAGAAGTCGCGAAGGAGTATCCCGGCATCGAGCACTTCCACATGTTCGTCGACGCGCTGACGATGCAGATGGTGCGCGCGCCGGAGATGTTCAGCGTCATCGTCACGAACAACATGTTCGGCGACATCGTCACCGACCTCGGCGCCGCGCTGCAGGGCGGCCTCGGCATGGCGGCGTCGGGCAACATCAACCCCGGCAAGGTCTCGCTCTTCGAGCCGATTCACGGCAGCGCGCCGAAGTACACCGGCAAGGACGTCGCGAATCCGATCGGCGCGATTCTCACCGCCGCGATGATGCTCGAGTATCTCGGCCACGACGCCGAGGCGACGCGGATCGAGAACGCGGTGATCGCTGCGATCGATGCCGGCGAAACCACGCACGACCTCGGTGGAGCACTCGGCACGAAGGCCGCAGGGGAGGCGGTGCTGCGGAGGTTGTAAATGACGTTCTCCATCGGCGGCGATCTTCCGGTCAGCCGGCTCGGCTTCGGCGCAATGCGCATCACGGGCGACGGCGTGTGGGGTCCGCCGCGTGATCACGACGAAGCGATTGCCGTGTTGCGGCGCGCGATCGAGCTCGGCGTCAATCTCATCGACACCGCGGAATCCTACGGACCTCACGTCAGCGAAGAGCTGATCGCCGAAGCGTTGCACCCGTATCCGGATGAGCTGGTGATTGCGACGAAAGGTGGATTCGATCGCTCGGGACCAGGACGATGGGAGACGAACGGCCGCCCCGAGCGTTTGCGCGAAGAGCTCCATGGAAGTCTGAAGCGGCTCAAGGTTGATCGCATCGATCTCTGGCAACTGCACCGCATCGATGACAAGGTGCCGGAGAAAGAGCAGTTCGAGGCGGTGCGCGAGTTTCAGCGCGAAGGGAAGGTCCGGCACATCGGATTGTCGGAAGTGACCGTCGAGCAGATCGAGCGGGCCCGCAACTATTTTCCCGTCGCCACCGTGCAGAACCGCTACAACCTCGCTGACCGCGAGTGGGAGCCGGTGCTCGAGTATTGCGAGCGGGAGAAGATCGGCTTCATCCCCTGGTATCCGCTGCAGACGGGGAAGCTGGCGAAGGAAGGGGGCGCGCTGTCGAGAATCGCGAAGAAGCATGACGCGACGCCGTCGCAGATCGCGCTCGCGTGGCTGCTGAAGCGCTCGCCGGTGATGCTGCCGATTCCGGGAACCTCGCGCGTGAAGCACCTCGAAGAGAACATGAAGGCTGCAACGATCGAGTTGAGCGATGAGGAGTTCGCGCAACTCTGAGATTACAATTTCCCGCGATGGACATCGGCGCGGAGTGGCTGGTCGATGCAGCGGGCTGTGATCCGCGGCTTCTGGCGGATGCCTCCACGTTGCGCCGGCTCTTTGCCGAACTGATTCGCGATCTCGATCTTCATCCGGTCGAAGAGCCTCGGTTCCACGTCTTTCCCTCGCCGGGCGGCATCACCGGATTCGTGATCCTCTCCGAGTCGCATCTTGCGTGTCACACCTATCCCGAGCACGGCGTCATCACGCTGAATCTGTACTGTTGCCGGCCGCGGCCCGAGTGGCCGTGGAATGAGCGTCTCGCCTCGCTGCTCGGCGCGACGCAGGTCGATGTCCGCACGATCACACGTGCGGCGGCATTGCGAGAGCTGGCAGCGTGGCCATAGTCAACTGTCCGTCCTGCGGCGCGCCGGTCGAGTTCAAGATCGGCGGATCGATCGTCACGATCTGCGACTACTGCCGCACCGTCGTCGCCCGCAGCGACCGCAATGTCGAAGACCTCGGCAAAGTCGCCGCGATCATCGACACGGGCTCGCCGCTGCGCCGCGATCTCGCGGGCCGCTATCAGAATGTCGGCTTCCGCATCACCGGCCGCACGCAGATGCGCCATCAGGCCGGCGGTGTGTGGGACGAGTGGTACGCCGCATTCGACGATGGGCGCTGGGGCTGGCTCGCGGAGGCCGCGGGCAAGTTCTACGTGACCTTCACGACGAAGACCACAGGCCTTCCGCCGTTCGATGTCATTCAGATCGGCGGACGCATCGGCGATCTCGTGGTCTCCGAGGTGGGAACGGCGACGTTGATCTCGGGAGAGGGCGAGATTCCGTGGCGCGTCGAGCCGGGAAGCACGTACGACTATGCGGATCTCTCCGGGCCGCACGGCAAGTTCGCGACGATCGACTACAGCGAAGACGAGCCGCTGTTCTTTGCCGGACGCGAGACGAATCTGAAAGAGCTCGGCCTCGCGGGCGAGATGGCGGCGCCCGGCAAGCGCATCAAAGGCGAGCGTCTCACCTGCTCGAATTGCGGCGGCCCGCTGAACCTGGTCGCACCCGATCAGGCGCAGCGCATCATCTGTCCCAACTGCGGCGGCGTTCACGACATCGAGGAAGGAAATCTTCGCTATCTCGAAGCGCTGCGGCAGAAGGGTCCGCAGCCGAAGGTGCCGCTCGCGTCGAAGGGGATCATCGACAACGTCGAATACATGGTCGCCGGCTTCATGCAGCGCAGCGTGAAGACGGACCAGCGGTACTACTGGACCGAGTATCTGCTCTTCAATCCGAAAGTCGGCTACCGGTGGCTCGTCGAAAGCGATCATCACTGGAGCTTCGTCACGCCGGTCAACGCGGGCGACGTGGTCGACAGCGATCCGCGCGGCGCGCCGCGCACGATGTCGCACGAGGGGCGCACGTATCGCATCTTCGGCAACGCGGACGCGCGCGTCGAGTTCGTGCTGGGCGAGTTCTACTGGCGCGTCGAGCGCGGAGAGAAGGTGCGCGCCGTCGACTACACCTCACCGCCTTTCGGACTGTCGAAGGAGATCAGTGGCGACAGCGAGATCAACTACTCGCACGGCCGCTACATGCAGGTCGATGAAGTCGAAAAAGTCTTCGGACTGAAAGGACTACAGCGGCCGACGACCGTCGGCATGATGCAGCCCTACACCGGCGGCAATCCGGCGAAGCAGTGGGCGTTCTTCATGATGGCGCTCATCGTCGTGGCGATGTTTCTCGCCGTGACGCGCTCGCGGCGCGAAGTGCTGAACGAGAGCATCGACTTTTCCGCCCCACCCGCAACGAGCACGGAATGGGGCGACGCCACGCAGACGCAGACGGATACCGCGCTTCAGGGAAAGCCGGAATCATCCCGCGTGATTTTTACGAAGCCCTTCACACTGAGCGGCAATCGCAATCTCGAGGTCGAAGGCTACGCCGACGTGCACAACAACTGGATCTACGTCGCCGGCGACATCGGCGACGAGAAGAGCGGATTGCTCGAGCCGTTCGATCTGCCGATCGAATACTACGAAGGCTATGACGATGGCGAGCACTGGAGCGAGGGGAGCAGGTCGCAGCGCGTCTTCCTCTCGGCGATGCCGGCCGGGACGTATCAGATGCGGCTCGAAGGGCAGTGGGACGAGAAGAGCACGCCCGCGCCGGTGCACATCGTCGTGCGCGAGGGCGTGTTCCGCTGGTCGCACTTCTTCCTCGTCTTCGTGCTGCTGACGATTCCCGCGCTGTGGGCCGGGATGAAGCGCGCGTCATTCGAGGGGAGCCGGTGGAACGAGTCGCAGTACAGTGCCGTCGGGACGGAGAAGGAGAGCGGCGATGACGACGAGTAACGCGGGTGGTGCAGCATGAAGAGTCTCTACACGCTTTTCGGAGCGGTCCTTCTCCTCGGCTATGCGTACGTGGACTGGCGCGGGCTCGAGCTGGGACGTTCCCATCGCACATTCCAGCCACAAGGCTTGAGATCGGCGGGCCACAGCGGCTACCGGTCATTCTGGTACAGCGGTTTTCACGGAGGGAAATGATGCAAGCAGCCCTGCACACGTTCCTGGTCACTGTTGCCTACACGGTCTTCGGCCTCGTCACCTTCGGGATCGCATTCTGGATCATCGTGCAGGTGACGCCGTTCTCGATCCGCAAGGAGATCGAGGAAGACCAGAACACCTCGCTGGCGATCCTCATCGGCGCGGTGATGCTGGGGCTGGCGATCATCATCGCGTCGACGATTCATGGGTGAGGCCTGGTCGCGCGGGTGCGCGGGCTCGCGGGCGTGCGGTGGGCGTTATGCCGTCTTCCACCGCGAGCCCGCGAGCCCGCGTATCCGCGTGACCCAAATTCAATGAACCGCACGCCAATCCTCTTTCTCAACGTACTCGTCATCGCGGCGTGCGGACTCGTTTACGAGCTGCTTGCCGGGACGGTTGCCAGCTATGTGATCGGCGATTCGGTCACGCAGTTCTCGCTGATCATCGGCCTCTACCTGTCGGCGCTTGGCGTCGGTGCGTGGCTGTCGCGGTTTCTCGATCGCGATCTCGCTGCGCGATTCGTCGAAGTCGAGATCGCGGTGGCGCTGATCGGCGGGCTGTCGGCGCCGCTGCTCTTCTTCGGGTTCGCGCGGCTGCAGTGGTTTCAGCTCTTTCTCTTTCTCGTCGTCTTCGTGATCGGTGTGCTGGTCGGACTCGAGCTGCCGATCCTGATGCGCATCCTGAAAGAGCATCTCGATTTCAAAGAGCTCGTCTCGCGCGTGCTGAGTTTCGACTACCTCGGCTCGCTCTTCGCGGCTGTGCTGTTCCCGCTGTTTCTCGTGCCGCGCATCGGCCTGGTGCGAACCTCGATCCTCTTTGGCTTCCTCAACGGCTGCGTGGGGCTCTATGGAACGTGGCTGCTCGCGCCGCTGATCCATCGCAGGCTGATGGCGCTGCGCATCCGCGCGATCATCGTGATGGTGCTGCTCGTCATCGCCTTCCTGCAGGCGAAGACTCTGACGTCGCTCGCCGAAGATGAGCTCTTCGCCGACGAGATCGTCTACGCGACCAGCTCTCCGTATCAGCGCATCGTGGTCACGCGCGGCAAGTCCGGCTTCCATCTCTTTCTGAATGGGAATCTGCAGTTCGCGTCGGCCGATGAGTACCGCTATCACGAGGCGCTCGTGCATCCGGCTCTCGCCTCCGTCAGCGCTCCTGCGCACGTCCTCATCCTCGGCGGCGGCGACGGCCTCGCGATGCGCGAAGTGCTGAAGTATCCGAGCGTGAAGGACGTGACGCTCGTCGATCTCGACCGGAAGATGACGTCGCTGTCGAAGGCGTTTCCCGCGCTGGCCGAGCTCAATCAGCATTCGTTCTCCGATCCGCGCGTGCATGTCGTGAACGAGGACGCGATGATCTGGCTCGATCGCAATCCGACGCGGTACGACGCGGCGATCGTCGACTTCCCCGATCCGAACAACTTCGCGCTCGGCAAGCTCTTCACGACGCGCTTCTACCGTCTGCTGCGTGCGCATCTCACTCCGAATGCTGCGGTGAGCATCCAGTGCACGTCGCCGATCTTCGCTCGCCGCTCGTACTGGTGCATCATCCGGACGATCGAGGCCGCCGGCTTTCACGTGCGTCCTTATCAGACGACCGTGCCCTCCTTCGGCGTGTGGGGATTTGCGCTCGCGCGTCTGCAGCCGTTCGAGCCTCCGAAGCGTGTCGTGATCACCGGGCTCCGGTTCCTCGACGAAGGCACGCTCGCGTCGATGTTCGTGATGCCGCTCGATGCCGCGCCGTTGCCGGTCGAGATCAATCGCCTCGACAATCAGGTGCTCGTCCGCTACTACGAGGACGAGTGGCGGAAGTGGTCGTAGATGCGTTCCGCCACCGCGATGTAGTCGTCGTAGTTCTTCACGGCCACGAGCTTTGATTGCTCCCATCCTTGTCCGTAAAGCGTCGGATCGCAGGAGACGAGCAGCCACGAGTCATGCGCGCGCACGGTGAAGCCGCGCTTGTCGTCGAAGAAGTGCGGCGAGGAAAAGATCTCCCGTACGCGCTCCGGTTCATCGAAGGCCAGGAGGAGAAAGCCCGGGCGGTCTTCGATCGGAACCAATGTCCCCTTGTGTGTGCCGGCCACCATCGCCATGTTCACGACGGCGCCGATCAGCTTTCCCTGGATCGACCCCGGCTCCGCAGCGCCGATCGCCGTGAACTCGAAGCGAGGCAGCTTGCGCGGAAACTGGAACAGCGCGCAGGTGGTCGTCTCGGATGATGTGACGAGTCGGTTGGTGCTGTCGCGCTGGCGGCTCGTGTGTTCGAGATCGAAGAGCGTGATGTACACGCCGCGCGAGCCGCGCACGATGTTGACGGCATCCGCGCCCGACGTCGTTTCGGACAACTGAAAGAATGGAATCGGCGCAAGCTGGCTCGCGGGCAGCGGGCCTGCGATGTATTCGAATCCGTTGCGAAAGGCCCACTCGCGCAGGTTCTTCGTTCGCTTCGCCGAAGCGCGAAGCGCGGAGATGATGCCGAGGATGGCGAAGAGCAGTCCGGCCGCGAGGATGGCGAGGGCGATCTGTACGGTGTGAGCGGCGACGTAGTCGCGCATGAGTGAAGGATAGCGCGCGCCCGCGCTCCGGCGTGCGATCATCTCGCGCGATGCTCTCCCGCCGCGAGCTTCTCGCTGCGTTTCTCGGAATGCCGTTCGCGGCGATCGCCTGCCGGCGTGACCCGCGCATCGAACTGCCGCCCGGCGAACTCGCCGGCGCTTCCGATCAGGTCGGGCACCGGTTGCGATCTCCGATCCGCGAGCTGCCGCGCGACTGGATCTCGATCGATCGCGTGATCGTCGGCGCCGGTGTTGCCGGTCTCGCCGCGGCGTGGCGCTTCGCGAAGCGCGATCGCGATGCGCTCGTGCTCGAGCTCGAAGAGGTTGCAGGCGGCACGGCGCGCTCCGGCGCGACGCAGGTCAGCAAGTATCCCTGGGGTGCGCACTACGTCGTCGCGCCGCTGGCCGACGATCAGCTCCTCATCGAACTACTTCGCGAAATGTCGATCATCGACAGCAGCGGCGAAGTGGGGGAGGAGTATCTCGTGCGCGATCCGCAGGAGCGGCTCTTCTATCGCGGCCGCTGGTACGAAGGTCTCTATCTCGCGGCCGGTGCGACGAACGAAGACCTCCGGCAATTCCACGCGTTCGAGCAGGAGATGGCGCGCTGGTCGGCGTGGCGCGATGGAAAAGGACGGCGGGCCTTCACGATTCCAACGGCGCTCGCGTCGGATGATGCCGAGGTGCTGGCGCTCGACCGGATGTCGATGGGGGAGTGGCTCGATGCGAAAGGGTGGCATTCGCCGCGGCTCCGCTGGTATGTCGAATACGCCTGCCGCGACGATTACGGCGCGCTGCTCGGAGATACGAGCGCGTGGGCCGGCATCTTCTACTTCGCATCGCGCATCGAGACGCCGGGGAAGCGCAGCGAGCCGATGATCACCTTCCCGGAAGGCAATGGAAGGCTCGTGGCACACCTGGCGCGCAGCGCGAAGATCGAGACCGGCTGGCTCGTCACGTCTCTGATCCCGAACGAGAGCGGCGTCGATGTCGTCGCGATGTCGCGCGACGGCCGCCATCTGCGCGGCATTCATGCGAAGCAGGTGATCTTCGCGGCGCAGCAGTTCATCGCGCCGCATGTGATTCGCGGCTTCGATCGCGATGTGAGCGATTTCACGTACGGATCATGGCTCGTGGCGAATCTCACGTTGAAGGACCGGCCGCGGACGAGTGGCTTTCCGCTGGCCTGGGACAACGTGCTGTACGAGAGTCCCGCGCTCGGCTACGTCGTCGCGACGCATCAGAGCGACATCGACTATGGGCCGACGGTCTTCACGTACTACTACGCGTTCTGCGATCGCGATCCGCGTGTCGCGCGCGAGCGGCTGCTCTCCGCGAATCGCGAGCAGTGGGCGGAGGTCGTCCTCAGCGATCTCTCGCGCGCACATGGCGAGATCCGCGCGCTGACCGAGCGGCTCGACGTCATGCGCTGGGGCCATGCGATGATCCGCCCGCATCCAGGCTTCATCACGAGTGCAGCGCGGCGCGAGGCAGTGAAGCCATTCCGCAATATCTATTTCGCGAATTGCGACCTGAGCGGCATCGCGCTCTTCGAAGAGTCGCTGTGGCACGGAGTTCGGGCGGCGGACGAAGTGCTCGCGATGTAAACTCATTTCTCGAGCCGAGAGAAAGCCGATGCGCCGTCGCCCGTGGGTCGCGGTCCTCCTCCTGCTGGGATCATTTGCCTCTTCGGCAGTGACGCTCGATCCTTCGCGCGCGATCACGCAGTACTCACATCGCGCCTGGCGCATCAGCGACGGTCTTCCCAACAGCGTGGTGCGCGGCATCGTGCATTCGAAGGATGGCTACATCTGGATCGCGACGTATGGCGGTCTGGCGCGCTTCGATGGAAGCGGCTTCACGAGATTCACGCGCGCCGAGCTCCCCGAGATGCGGCGCAACAGCGTGATGTCCATTTACGGAGCGGAGGACGGCTCGATCTGGGCAGGGATGAACGGCAGTGGTCTCGTCCAGGTGAAAGACGACAAGGCGACGGCTTATACGTCCGCCAACGGGTTGCCGAACGACGTCGTGATGGCGATCGAGCCGGAACCGGATGGATCGCTCTGGATCGGGACCCTGGCCGGCGTCTGCCGGTTCGATCATGGCCGCATTGTTCCCGCGGCGTTTTCACTTCCGTCGCGCTCGATTCTCACGCTGTTTCGGCAGAGTGACGGGACGCTGTGGATCGGAACGAACGGCGCGGGACTTGCCGCGGTGAAGGGCGACCGAGTCGAACTGTTCGATGCAAACATGGTTGGCAGCTCCGCGGTGTATCGGGTCATCGATGCCGGCAACGGAACCATCTACGCGGGGACGGGCGCAGGTCTGGTTTCGATTCGCGGAGAGGCTGGCCATCGCGTGATCGCACCCGTCGCCGCGATTCCCGTCGATGAAGTCACGGCGCTCCTTCAGCAGAACGATGTGACGTGGGTCGGCACCTACAGCAATGGTCTCTATCGGCTGCATGGCAGCCGTGTGGATCACTACGCGCGCCTTGATGGACTGTTGAACAACTCCGTTCGCTCGATCGCGGTCGATCGCGAAGGGTCGTTGTGGGTCGGCACGAACGGAGGTGTCGAACAGTTCACTCCCGGCGTCTTCGCCACCATCGGTGTTCCGGAGGGTGTGGGCGACGCGTACGTGCGAAGCGTTCTCGAGGATCATGCCGGCGTCGTCTGGCTGGGGACGGCGCATGGGTTGACGCGCATCGAGCATGGCCGCGTGTCGACGCTGACGTCCGCGGACGGACTGATGAACGATTACATCTTCAGCCTCGCGGAAGGACCGCCCGGCATTCTCTGGATCGGCACACCGACGGGACTCGATCGCTACGACGGCAGGACCTTCACGCATTACTCCAGCCGCGAACAGCTCGGAAGCAACGCGGCGCGTACGTTACTCGTAGCGCGCGATGGGTTGCTCTGGATCGGCACCGATCACGGCATTGCGACGTTCGATGGGAAGACGTTCAACCATCCGCGCGTCAATGCGACGTGGGTCGAGGCGTATGTGCAGCCGATGGTGCAGGCCAATGACGGGACGATCTGGATCGGGAGCGATGGGCAGGGGCTCGTCAGCTACCGGGATGGAAGGTTCCGCCTCTACGGTCCGGCTGACGGAATCCATGAGACGCACATCTTCGCGCTGGTTGCCGATCCTGATGGCACGCTGTGGATCGGCACGGATGGAAGCGGACTGCTGCGGTATCGCAACGGGGCTTTCACGTCGTATTTTTCCGCGATTCCGTACGACAAGGTCATCCAGATTCTCGATGACGGGATGGGCCGTCTGTGGCTCGGCACCGACCGCGGAATCCTGATGCTCCCGCGGTCCGATCTCGAGGCGTTCGCCGATGGACGCAAACGATCGCTGCATCCGCTCGTCTTCGGCAGCGGCGATGGTCTGCGCAGCCCGCAGTGCAACGGCAGTGCGCAGCCGCTGGCGATCAAATCGCAGGACGGGCGGCTGTGGTTCGCGACCGTGGACGGCGTCGCGACGATCGATTCGCGCATTCCGCTTCCGGTTCCCGCTCCGCCTCTTCGTGTCGTGATCGACTCCGTCACGATCGATGGCGTGCAGACGCGCACCCCGCGCACGATCACCGTGCCGCCCGGTGCGAAACAGCTCGAGATTCATTACGCCGCGTTGACGTATGTGTCTCCCGAGCAGGTCGAGTACAGCTACAGGCTGGACGGCTTCGATGACGCGACGGTTGCCGCGGGCTCGCGCCGCGTCGCGTACTACACACACCTGCCGCCGGGCGAGTACACGTTCCGAGTGACGGCGGAGGAGAGAGGAGCGCCGCGGCCGGAGAGTGCGCAGATCGATGTCGTGATGGAGCCGCGGCTGTGGCAGCACCGCTGGTTCCCGCCGCTCATGATTCTGCTCGCCGTCACGCTGCTCGCGGCGATGCATCTGTGGCGAATCACCACCGTGCGGCGCCGTGAAGAAGAGCTGGTGGCGATCGTCGCCGAGCGTACGCGTGCGATTCTCGCCGAGAAAGAGAACACGGAGCGTGCTCTCGCCGCCGCGGAAGACGCGCGCGCCGAGGCCGAGCGGCATGAGAAGACCGCGGAGCAGGCGCTCGCTGCCGCCGAGTCTGCGAACCGCGCCAAGAGCGTGTTCCTCGCGAAGATGTCGCACGAGCTCCGGACGCCGCTCAATGCGATCATCGGTTTCTCGGAGGTTCTGCAGACGAACGCAGAGAGCCTCACGGAGCGCCAGAAGCTCTTCCTGCGCAACATCAACTCATCGGGCGAGCATCTGCTGAATCTCATCAACGACATCCTCGATCTGGCGAAGATCGAGGCGGGGAAGATGCAGCTCGACGTGCAGCAGGTGCCGGTGATGGAGTCGCTGCAGAGCGTGGAGCGGATCATGCGCGGCATCGCGTTGCCGCGGCGCATCAGGCTCACTATCGACATCGCGCCCGACATCGGTGCGATCGAAGCGGACGCCGTGAAGTTCAAGCAGATCGTCTACAACCTCATGTCGAATGCTGTGAAGTTCTCGCCGGAGGGGAGCGATGTGAAGATGATCGCGCGCCGGCTCTCCGCGCCGGAATCTCCGTTGGGCGTCGAATCGCTGCAGGTCGCCGTGATCGATCGCGGCATGGGCATCGCGCCGGAGAATCAGGAAGTGATCTTCGACGAGTTCCAGCAGGTCGAGCGTGCGCGTCACATCGCCGCAGGCACCGGTCTCGGGCTCGCGCTGGTGAAGAGCTTCGTGCAGCTTCATCACGGACAGATCAAGCTCGAGAGCGCGCTCGGTGCGGGAAGCACGTTCACGTTCACGCTGCCCTATCGCGTGGCTGATGTTCCCGCCGAGACGATGAGTGCCGAAGGCGTGGCGTGAGGTGTAGGACAACCTCTCAGGTTGTCCTACACCTGTCGAACGACGAGCTGAGCTTGCGCTACGCCTTGGGCGGCGGCGGGGGAGGCGGCGGCATCATGCTGTTGCCGAGGCCAAGCTCCGGGAAGTCGGAGACCGCGGCCCAGCCTGCTGCTCCCGGTCTCCACGCCTGCGTGGACGGCGCAACCTGTCCGTTCTGGACCATCGTGCGCAGCGCATCATCGGTGTAGGGCCCATACGTCTTGCCGTCGATCGCGAGCGACCAGCGCGGCGTGTTGGACGACGGCGGAGCCGGCATACCTCCGGGAGGCGGCGGCGGGGGAGCCGCGGCAGCGTTGCCCTGATTGAACGCTCCGGTCATCGCGTTGCCGATCGCCATTCCTGCGCCGAGGCCTGCACCGACACCGCCGAATCCGCCGGGATTCGCGGCGGCAACCTTGATCGATTCCGCGGCCTGCATCTGTGTGTACTGTCCCATCCGGTCGCCGAGAACTCCGAGCTTCGTTCGCTGATCGATCGCCGCCTCGACTTCTTCCGGCAGCGAGATGTTCTCGATGAAGAATCGCGAGAGATCGAGTCCGAACGATTTGAAGTCCGGCCCCATCTTCTCCAGTGCGACCGATGCGAGCTCGTCGTACTTCGATGCGAGATCGAGCGCGGCGATCTTCGACTCCGCGATCGCATCCGTCAGCCGCGACACGATCGTCGAGCGGAGCTGCCCAAGGATGTCGTTCGTTGCGGTGAGGCCGCGCGTTCCGACGATCGTCGCGAAGAACTCCTTCGGATCGCTGATCTTGATCGCGTACTTGCCGAAGCCGCGGATGCGGATCATGCCGAAATCGGCATCGCGCATCATCACCGGATTCGGTGTGCCCCACGGCAAATCCGTGAACAGCCGCGTGTTGAAGAAGTACACCTCGGCTTTGAACGGCGACTGGAAGCCGTATTTCCAGCCGCGGAGCGTCGTGAGGATCGGGATGTTCTGCGTCTGCAGCTCGTACCGGCCGGGACCGAAGAGATCGGCGGCCTTTCCTTCATTGATGAACAGCGCCGCCTGATTTTCGCGGACGACGAGCTGCGCGCCCATCTTGATTTCCTGGTTGTAGACGGGAAAGCGCCAGACCATCGTGTCGTCGGTCTGATCGAGCCATTCGATGATCTCGATGAACTGCGATTTCGCTTCACTCTTCAGGTTGTCGAAGAAGCCCACGTTTTTGCCCTCCGGTATTGCGCGAGTCTACACCTGCCCCGGTCTGCTAGCATGCGCCCCGCTATGAAGAGATACGTGTTGATCACTCTATTTGTTGCCTCATCCGCGATCGCGGGCGAGGGAATGTGGATGCCCCAGCAGATTCCGCAGATTGCGGACGGCGTCCGGAAGATGGGGGCGCAGTTCGACCCCAATCGCCTGGCCGATCTGACGGGCGATCCGATGGGCGCCGTCGTGTCGCTCGGCGGATGCACGGCATCGTTCGTCTCCCCCGACGGCCTCATCGCGACGAATCATCACTGCGCGTTCGGTGCGATCCAGTACAACTCGACGCCGCAGCGCGATCTGATCACCAACGGCTTCCTCGCAAAGACGCGCGAGGAGGAGCTGCCCTCGGGACCGGGACAGCACGTCTACGTCACGACGAAGATCGAAGACGTGACGGCGCGCATCACGGGCGACGCGAAGCTGGCGAAGATGACGGATGCCGCGCGCCAGAAAGCGATCGAGCGGAAACAGAACGAGCTCGTGATGGAATGCGAGAAGCCGGGCGGCGTCCGCTGCCGGGTGGCGTCGTTCTTCGAAGGCTCGCAGTATCTTCGCATCACGCAGCTCGATCTGAACGACGTCCGTCTCGTCTACGCGCCGGCGAACGGCGTCGGCGATTTCGGCGGCGACATCGACAACTTCGAATGGCCTCGCCACGCGGGCGACTTCTCGTTCCTTCGTGCCTATGTGAACGGACAGCCGTATCACCCGGCGCACTGGCTCAAGGTCTCTGCGGAAGGGATGAACGACGGAGACTTCGTGCTCGTCGCGGGATATCCGGGACGCACCTTCCGCTACAAGACTGCCGATGAAGTGAAGAACTATCAGGACTTCATCTATCCGACCTCGATTCGCTACTTCACGGAGCTGATCAACATTCTCGACGCGCAGGGGAAGGGAAAGCGCGACATTCAGATCAGGAACGCGTCGCGCGTGAAGAGCCTCAACAACTCACTCAAGAACTTTCAGAGCACGAACGAAGGATTCGTGAAGGATCACATCTGGGAAGCGCGCGTCGCGCGGGAGAAAGCGATGGTCGCGGCTGACCCGAGCGCCGCCGCGATTCTGGAGCAGATCGCGCAGACGAATGAAACCGTCCGCAAGACGCAGGCGCGCGACACCATCATCACCTGGATCGCCGGCACGCAGGGCGCGACGGGGTTCATGTATCGCAGCTCGCCGATGCTCAGCTCCGCGATGTCGGTCGTCCGTCTCGCGGAAGAAAGGCCGAAGAAGGATCTCGATCGCGACGCCGGCTATCACGATCGCGATTTCTCGCGGATCAAGGAGAACGCCGAGCGCTGGCAGCGTGTGATGGAGCCCGGCAGCGATCGCGCAGGTCTGCAGTACTTCCTCGGCGAACTGCAGAAGGCCGGCGGGGAATCGGATCCGGTCGTGAAGTTCGTCGCCTCCAATGGCGGCATCGACAAGTTCCTCGACTGGCTGTACGCGAATACGAAGATCGGCGAGAAGGACGAGCGTCTCAAGATGCTCGGCGAGACGGAGAAACAGCTCACCGCGCGGAACGACTCGATGCTGCAGTTCGCCTCCGTGCTGCTGCCGGCGGTCGAGGAAATGGATGCGCGCGAGAATGCGGCTTCCGGAGCCATGGCTCGCATCCGACCCGCCTATTTCGAGTCGCTGCGCAAAGTGTCGGGCGGCAATCTGTATCCCGATGCGAACGGCACGCTGCGCATCACCTTCGGAAAACTCGAGGGCTACAAGCCGAAGGATGCGACCTGGCTGACGTCGCAGACGACTCTGAACGGCCTGCTCGAAAAAGAGACAGGCAAAGAGCCGTTCGACTCGCCGAAGAACCTGCTCGCCGCGGCGCGCGATCCGAAGAAGACGGCTCCGTACACTGACCCCGAACTCCACGCGGTTCCCATCGACTTCCTCTCGACGTGCGACACGACCGGCGGCAACTCCGGCTCGCCGACGCTGAACGCAAAGGGAGAGCTCTGCGGCCTCCTCTTCGATGGCAACTACGAATCGATCGATGCCGACTTCCTCTTCAACCCCGCGATGACGCGCTCGATCCATGTCGACAGCGTCTACATGCTGTGGGTGCTGGAAGTGGATGGGGGACAGAATCTGATTCGCGAGATGGGATTGACACCAAGGATGTGATTTTTTGGGGCGCGCGGGCTCGCGGATTCGCGGGCCCGCGGTGGAGATGTGAAGGAAAACCCACCGCGAGCCCGCGTATCCGCGCGCCCGCGTGCCCATGTTATAATCCCCGCCCCCGAAACGGCGTACGCCACGCCGCACTTCAAAGGAGCATCCCCAATGTCAGGCCACAATAAATGGAGCACCATCAAGCATAAGAAGGGTGCGGCCGATGCCAAGCGCGGCAAGATCTTTACGCGCATTCTCAAGGAAATGACGGTTGCCGCCCGGCTCGGCGGTGGCGACGTCAATGGCAACCCGCGTCTTCGCGCGGCCGTCGCGGAAGCGAAGGCCAACAACATGCCGAAGGACAACATCGAGCGCGCGATCAAGCGCGGCACCGGCGAGCTCGAAGGCGCAACCTACGAAGAAGTGACGTACGAGGGTTACGGCCCGGGCGGCGTTGCGCTCATCGTCGAGGCGATGACCGACAACGGCAACCGCACCACCCCCGAGATCCGCCACATCTTCGAAAAGAACGGCGGCAACCTCGGCACGCCGGGCTCGGTCCGCTTTCAGTTCGAGCGCAAGGGTGTGTTCGTGGTCGAGAAGAGCACCGTCAGCGAAGACAAGCTGATGGAGATCGCGCTGGAAGCAGGCGCGGATGATCTGCAGACCGATGATCCGGAAACGTTCGAGGTCTACACCTCGCCGGAGAATTTCGAGAACGTCCGCCAGGCGCTGGAGAAGAACAACATCGCCACGGTCGAGGCCAAGCTCGGCCAGATCCCGTCCAACTACGTGAAGCTGGACGAATCGAAGTCGAAGGCGATGATGCGCCTCATGGAGATGCTCGACGATCACGACGACGTGCAGAACGTCTGGAGCAACTTCGACGTACCAGAAGAACTGATGTAAGGCCGTCCGCACTTTCGTATCATGCACGGGGTGCGGACGGGACGTCCGCACTCCAGAACGCATGAATAGACGACTCTTAGCCCTCTCTCTCGTTCTCTCCGCCACACTCTTTGCCGAGACTCCGGCGAATCTCGTCAGCGAAGGCGTCCCGAATGTTCCCGAGGAACTGACGCGGAAAGTCGCGCCGTATCTCGAGGGGCGGCCGGCTTCGTTCGACTCGTGGCATCCGCAGCTCGAACAGATGCTGATCGGGACCCGATTCGGCGAGACCCCGCAACTGCACCTCGTGAAGTTTCCCGGCGGGGCGCGGACGCAGCTCACGTTTCTGAAGGAGCGGATCAGCGGAGGAGCGTTTCTCCCCAACGATCCGAACAGAATCATCTTCAGCAGCGACGCCGGCGGCAGAGAGAACTTTCAGATCTATCGCCTCGATCGCACGACGGGCGAGATCGCGCTGCTGACCGACGGCAAATCGCGCAACGTACCGCACGTCCTGTCGAACGACGGCAAGCTCCTCGCGTATGGATCGAATCGCCGCAACGGCAACGACATCGATCTCTGGATCATGGACCCCGCGAAACCAGAGACCGCGCACCTCGCGATGCAGTTCGAAGGCGGCGGCTGGAGTCCGCGCGATTTCTCCCCGGACGACAAGAAGCTCCTGCTCGAACATGAGATCTCGGCGAACGAAGGGGAAGTGTGGCTGCTCGATCTCGCGAGCGGATCGAAGAAGCTGATCTCGCTGAAGAAAGCGGCGAACGGCGATGCGACCTTCGCGCGCGATGGCAGGAGCGTCTACTACGTCACCGACGATGAAGGGGAGTTCTCGCAACTCGTGAATCAGCCGCTCGACGGCGGACCGCGCCGCGCGATCACCTCGGGGCCGTGGGATGTCGAGGACTATGCGCTCTCATTCGACGGAACGATGCTGTCGTATGCGAAGAACGAGAATGGCCGCTCGCTGCTTCACGTGATCGATGCGAAAAGCGGCGCGGCGATCGTAACGCCGAAGCTTCCCGCCGGCGTCCTCTCGCATCTCGAATGGCATCGCAACAACCGGCTTCTCGGCTTCGGCTTCACATCGGCGCGCTCGATCTCCGATTGCTATTCGTTCGACGTGAAGTCGGGCGAGTTGAAGCGCTGGACGGAGAGCGAGACGGGAGTCGATGCATCGCACTTTGCGGAGCCGGAGCTCATCACGCTGAAGAGCTTCGACGGAACGCAGATCTCCGCGTTTCTCTACCGCCCCGATCCTGCGAAGTTTCCCGGCAAGCGGCCGGTGATTCTCGCCATTCACGGAGGACCGGAGTCGCAGTCGCGGGCCGGCTATCTCGGCCGCACCAACTTCTGGATCAATGAGCTCGGGATCGCGATCCTCTATCCGAACGTGCGCGGCTCGTCAGGCTACGGCAAGACATTCCTCGCGCTCGACAACGGCTTCAAGCGCGAGGACTCCGTGCGCGACATCGGCGCGATTCTCGACTGGATCGCGAAGGATTCCGCGCTCGATGCGTCGCGCGCCGGCGTCTACGGCGGAAGCTATGGCGGCTACATGTCGCTCGCGACCATGACGCACTACAACGACCGGATGCGCGCCGGGATCGACGTCGTCGGCATCTCGAACTTCCTCACGTTCCTGCAGAACACGTCGGGCTACCGCCGCGATCTGCGCCGCGTCGAGTACGGCGACGAGCGCGATCCGAAGATGCACGAGTTCCTGGAGAACGTCTCGCCGCAGAAGAGCGCCTCGAAAATCACCAGGCCGATGTTCATCGTCGCCGGCTACAACGACCCGCGCGTCCCCTGGACGGAAGGCGAACAGATGGTGAAGACGATCCGCGCCAACGGCGGCCCGGTGTGGTGGCTGATGGCAAAGGACGAAGGCCACGGCTTCGCGAAAAAGCAGAATGTCGATTTCCAGTTTCTGGCGATGACGGAGTTCTGGCAGGAGTTCCTGGTGAAGTGATGGGATGGGACGGATGGGACCTATAGGACCTATAGGACCTATAGGCGGAATCGAGCGAGTCCACCCATAGGTCCTATAGGTCCGATAGGTCCCATTCGTCCCATCCCCCCCCTCAAATAGTGTAATCTTTACACTATGAGCCACACTCTCGCGCTCTTCACCGACCTCTATCAGCTCACCATGGCCTACGGCTACTGGAAGAGCGGGAAGGAAGAGGAGGAGGCGGCATTTCATCTCTTCTTTCGTGAGAATCCGTTTCATGGCGGGTTCGCGGTCGCCGCGGGCCTGCAGTCGGTCATCGAGTATCTCGATGCGCTCCGTTTCTCGGCGGAGGATCTTCACTACCTCGCCGGTTTGCGAGGCTCGGATGGCCAGGCGCTGTTTCCTGCCGCCTTCATCGAGCATTTGCGCGGGCTCCGCTTCACGTGCGACGTCGACGCGATTCCCGAAGGCACCGTCGTGTTTCCGCACGAGCCGCTGTTGCGCGTTTGCGGGCCGATCGCACAGGCGCAGATCATCGAGAGCGCTCTTCTCAACTTCACCAACTTCCAGACGCTGATCGCGACGAAGGCGGCGCGGCTGGTGCTCGCCGCGAAAGGCGATCCTGTCGTCGATTTCGGATTGCGGCGGGCGCAGGGAATCGACGGCGCTCTCTCCGCCACGCGCGCGGCATTCATCGGCGGCGTCGGCTCGACCTCGAACGTGCTCGCCGGCGCGCGCTTCGGCATTCCGGTGAAGGGGACGCATGCGCACAGTTGGGTGATGTCGTTTCCGACCGAGCTCGAGGCCTTCGAGAAATACGCCGAGGTGATGCCGAACAACGCGACACTGCTGGTCGATACGTACAACACGCTGGAAGGCGTCGCGCATGCGATCGAGGTCGGGCGGAAGCTGCGCGAGCGGGGACATGATCTCGCCGGCATCCGGCTCGACTCCGGCGATCTCGCTTACCTGTCGATCGAAGCGCGCAGGATGCTCGACGAGGCCGGATTTCCCAACGCGCTGATCGCGGCGAGCAACGAGCTCGATGAGCAGGTCATCACCAGCCTGAAGGATCAGGGCGCGGCGATCAATCTGTGGGGCGTCGGAACTCGTCTGATCACCGCATACGATCAGCCGGCGCTGGGAGGCGTCTACAAACTCTCGGCGGTCCGCAGTCCCGGCGCGGAGTGGAAACCGAAGGTCAAGTTGTCCGAGCAGGCGATCAAGGTATCGACTCCCGGCGTGCTGAACGTCCGGCGTTTCGTGAAGAATGGGGAAGCGATCGGCGACATGATCTGGGATCAGGGTGATGACGTGACGAACGAGATCGTCGATCCGCTCGATCTGACGCGCCGCAAGCAATTCGGAAGCGATGTGACGGCAACCGATCTGCTCGTGCCGGTCTACCGCGGCGGCAATCGCGTGTACGAATCGCCCGCGCTGCCCGAAATCCGCGCGCGCGCCGTGGAACAGATGGCGATGTTCCACGCCGGTATCAAGCGCTTCATCAATCCGCATCGCTATCCCGTCGGTCTGGAGCATCAGCTCTTCGACCGGAAGACGCGGCTCGTGCTCGAGGCGCGCGGACACCAGTCATGAAGCCGGGACTCATCTTCTCGACCACCGAATACGAGCCTCTCGCGCGTGAGCTCGCCGCGGGTGCGCGGCTGGAAGCAGGGGCGATCGAGCGGAGCATGTTCCCCGACGGCGAGCGCTATCTGCGCATCGTCACCGACGTGAACGATCGCGATGTGGTGCTGGCCGGCGGCACAACCTCCAATGACGCCACCCTCGAGCTCTACGACCTCGGCTCCACGATCGTCGACAACGGCGCGGCGACGCTCACTCTCATCGTTCCATGGTTCGGCTATTCGACGATGGAGCGCGCCTCGAAACAGGGTGAGGCCGTCACGGCGAAAACGCGCGCGCGTCTCTTCTCGTCGCTGCCGCCGTCGAAGCTCGGCAATCAGATCGTGCTGCTCGACCTGCACAGCGAAGGGATCCCGTACTACTTCGAAGGTGCACTGCATCCTGTGCACCTCTACGCGAAGCCGGTGATCGAGGAGCTCGTGCGCGAGCTTGGTGGCGCGAACTTCGTCCTCGGCTCGACCGACGCCGGCCGCGCGAAATGGGTCGAGTCGCTCGCAAACGATCTCGGCGTTCCGGCGGTCTTCGTCTACAAGCGGCGGCGCGGCCCGGCCGAGACCGAAGTGACCGCGGTGAGCACGAAGCTGACAGGGGAGACGGTGGTGATCTACGACGACATGATCCGCACCGGCGGCTCTCTCATCAACGCCGCGCGTGCGTATCGCGAGGCGGGCGCCGGGGCCGTCGCGGCGGTGACGACGCACGGCGTCTTTGCGAACGGAGCGCTGCAGCGGATTCGCGGCAGTGGACTCTTCACGGCGATTGCGTCGACGGACAGCCACCCGAACGCGCGGAAGCTCGAGAGTGAGGGACTGATCGTCCGTTCCATCGCACCGCTGTTCATTTCATCCCTGCGGAGGACCGCATGAGACTCATCCGCGTCGCGGCGGGGAGCGTGAATCAGACGCCGCTCGCCTGGAAATCGAATCGAGAGCATCTCCTGGAGGCGATCGGGCGCGCGCAGCGCGAGGACGTGTCGATCCTCTGCCTTCCCGAGCTTGCGATCTCCGGCTACGGCTGCGAAGACGCCTTCCTCGGCAGCGGCACGTTGAGCGAGTCGTGGAAGGTGCTGCAGTCGCTGGTTAGTGAGACGCGCGGCATGCTCGTCTCGGTCGGCCTGCCGGTGATGCATGGGAATGCGCTTTTCAATTGCGCCGCGGTCCTGTGCGACGGCGAGATCGTCGCGTTCGTCCCCAAGCAGCATCTCGCCGGGGATGGGATTCACTACGAGCCGCGCTGGTTCAAGCCATGGCCGGCGGGCGTGCGCTCGCTGTACGTCGCGCCCGACGGACGCGAGTATCCGATCGGCGATCTGCACATCGACGCCGGCGGCATCGGCATAGGCTTCGAGATCTGCGAGGATGCATGGGTCGCGAGCCGCCCCGGATCGCGCCTGGCGCAGAAGGGGATCGATGTCATTCTCAATCCGAGCGCGAGCCACTTCGCATTCGGCAAGCTCGAGACGCGCCGGCGATTCGTCATCGAAGGCTCGCGTGCGTTCGGCGTGACGTATGTCTACGCGAATCTCGTGGGGAACGAGGCGGGGCGCGCGATCTACGACGGCGGCGCGCTGATCGCGACTTGCGGCGCGCTGGTCGCATCGGGGAAACGCTTCTCGTTCGCCGAAGTGGATCTGACGACGGCGGTGGTCGACGTGGACGCGACGCGGCACATGCAGGCCTCCACCGCGAGCTTCACGCCGACGCTGGTCCACGAAGCCGGCGAGCGCGTCCCCGTGACTCTCGGAGCGCGGGCGTCCCGACCGCAGTCACCGGACGTCCCGTCCGGCGACTACGAGAGCGAGACGAAGCAGGAAGAGTTCGAGCTCGCCGAAACTCTCGCGCTCTTCGATTACCTCAGAAAGAGCAAATCACACGGCTTCGTCGTCAGCCTGAGCGGCGGCGCCGACTCCGCAACCGTCGCCGTGCTCATCGCCTCGATGGTGCAGCGTGGCATTAGTGAGTTAGGGCTGGATGGCTTCAAACAGCGTCTCGCGTACATCACGAAGATTCAGGCCTGCTCGACTCCGAGAGAAATCATCAGCAAGCTCCTCACGACGATCTATCAATCGACCGCGAACAGCTCGAGCACGACGCGTGACGCGGCGAGAGCGGTCGCCGATGCTGCCGGCGCAACGCATTACGAAATCGACGTCGAGGAAATCGTCGGCGATTACCGGCAGCGCATCGAGCAGGCCATCGGCCGCACGCTCACCTGGACCGACGACGACGTCACGCTGCAGAACCTGCAGGCGCGGGTTCGAGCGCCGTCGGCCTGGATGCTGGCCAACATCAACAACGCGCTGCTGCTGGCGACGAGCAATCGTTCCGAGGCTGCTGTCGGATACGCGACGATGGACGGAGATACGAGCGGCGGACTCTCGCCCCTCGCCGGCATCGACAAGGCGTTCATCCGCGAGTGGCTGCGCGCGATGGAGCCGCGCGTGCCTGCGCTGGCCGCGGTGAATCGCCTCGCGCCGACCGCGGAGCTTCGTCCCGCGGACCGGCATCAGACCGACGAAGAGGATCTCATGCCGTACCCGCTGCTCGATGCGATCGAGCGTGCGGCGATCCGCGACAAGCGAGCGCCCGCCGATGTCCTCACGCTCGTGCGCGGCGCATTTCCGCAGTACACGGACGAGCAGTTGGAAGCGTGGGTGCGCCGCTTCTTCCGGCTCTGGTCGCGCAATCAGTGGAAGCGCGAGCGCTATGCGCCGTCGTTCCATCTCGACGACGAGAATCTCGATCCGAAGACCTGGTGCCGCTTTCCGATTCTCTCCGGAGGATTCGAGAAGGAGCTGGAAGAGCTATGACGACGCCGCACATCGCACTGACGGTCGATTGCGTCGTCTTCGGCTTCGATGACGGCGATCTCAAAGTGCTGCTGATCGAGCGCGAGATTCCTCCCTTCAAGGGCAAGTGGGCGCTGCCGGGCGGCTTCGTCCTCCCCGATGAAACCGTCGAAGATGCGGCGCGGCGCGAGCTCGAGGAAGAGACGGGCATCACGAAGCTCTACCTCGAGCAGCTCTACACGTTCGGCGAGCTCGATCGCGATCCGCGCGAGCGCGTCGTCACCGTGGCGTATTACGCGCTCGTGAAATTGAGCGATCACCGCATCCGTGCCGCGAGCGATGCCGCGCAGGCGGCGTGGTTCTCCGTCGACGATCTGCCGAAGCTTGCGTTCGATCATGCGCGGATCATCGACGTGGCACTGGCGAGGCTGCAGGGGAAGGTGCGCTATCAGCCGATCGGCTTCGAACTGCTGCCGCCGAAGTTCACACTCTCGCAGTTGCAGCATCTGTATGAGACGATCCTCGAGCGGCCGCTGGACAAGCGCAATTTTCGCAAGAAGATTCTGAGCATGGGATTTCTGCTCGAGCTCGACGAGATCGAGCAGGATGTGGCGCATCGCGCCGCGCGGCTCTATTCGTTCAACCGGAAGAAGTATGAGCAGCTGGTGCGGGCCGGATTCAATTTCGAGATATGACCGAAGCGCTGATTCTCGTCGACATTCAGAACGATTTCATCCCCGGCGGCTCGCTCGCCGTGGCGCACGGCGATGAGGTCGTGCCGGTCGCGAATCGCGTGCAGAAATCGTTCGAGCTCATCGTCGCGACTCAGGACTGGCATCCGCAGGATCACGGCAGCTTCGCGTCGAACCATCCCGGCCGCAAACCGGGCGAGGTCATCGAGCTCGCCGGGATGCCGCAGGTCCTATGGCCGGACCACTGCGTGCAGCACTCGCGCGGGGCCGAGTTCCATTCGGGCCTCGATCTCTCGCGCGTCGCCGGCGTCTTTCGCAAAGGCGTCGATCCCGACATCGACAGCTACAGCGGCTTTTACGACAACGGCCATCGCCGCTCCACGGGACTCGGCGAATACCTGCGCGAGCAGGGAGTGACGCACGTCTACATCCTCGGCCTCGCCACCGATTACTGCGTGAAGTTCTCGGCGCTCGACGCGGTGAAGCTCGGCTTCACGACGCATGTGATCATCGAGGGCTGTCGCGGCGTGGAATTGCATCCGGGCGACACGGAGCGGGCGATCGAGGAGATGCGCGCAGAAGGTGTCTTGATCCAGAGGAGTGCGGACGCCCTCGTCCGCACCTGATGCTCAACGTGCGGGCGAGACGTCCCCACTGCGCAGCAACAGCGACAGCGCCGCGACGACCGCGATCGCTGCGCCGGTGAAGAACGCGGCGCTGCGCGAGACGTGGTCGTAGAGCATGCCGAAGAGGAGCGTGCCGAGGAGGACGAAGATGCCGGTCGCGAGGTAGTAGAGGCCGAAGCTTCTTCCGCGCGCATCGGCCGGCACGAGCGTGCTGATCCACGCGCGCTCCGCCCCCTCCGTCAGTGTGAATGGAATCGCGTAGACGACGAACAGCACGAAGAAGGACCTCATCGAGTGCGCGAAGGGAAACGCGAAGTAGATGGCCGCGTAACAGCTCCAGCCGATCACGAGCAGTGTGCGCCGGTTCATCCGATCGGACAGCGCGCCGGCGCGCGTGGAGAAGAGCGACTTGATCACATGATGCGCGGCCCACAGAAGCGGGAGCATCGAGGTCGCGATGCCGGCGGCTCGCGCCTGCAGCAGCAGATACGCGTCGCTGGAATTCGCAAGCGAGAAGAGCGCAATCGAGGCGAGCGCGCCCCAGAACGGGCGCGGTAGCGGCGCCCTCGCTTCTGTCGCGCTGCGCACGACCGGCTCTCGATCAGGCTCCGTGAGGAGCGTCATCAGAAGGATGACGGCGATGGCGCCGGGAATGACCGCGATGTAGAAGACGGTGCGCAGCGGCAGATGAAATCCCTGCAGCAGCGCGACGGCCATCAAGGGCCCGACGATCGCGCCGGTGTGATCGAGAGCGCGATGAAAGCCATACGCGCGGCCGCGTTGCTCGACCGGCGTCACGTCGGAGATGAGCGCATCGCGCGGCGCGGAGCGAATGCCTTTCCCGGTGCGATCGATCAGACGCGCGGCGAGCACCCAGGGCCAGGCGACGGCGGCTGCGATCAGCGCCCGCGATCCGGCGGCCAGTGCGTAGCCGCTGCTGATCATCGTCTTGCGCTTTCGCAACCTGTCGGACCAGGCGCCGGCGTAATACTTGAGGATCGAGGCGAGCGCTTCGGCGAGGCCTTCGATCATTCCCACATCGAAGGCGCTCGCTCCCAGAGTCGTCGTGAGGAACACCGGCAGCAGCGGATAGATCATCTCGCTCGCCGAGTCGTTCAAGAGGGAAACGAGCCCCAGGAGGATGACCTGAGGCCGCAATCGGCGGGACGCGCTCACTGTGTCATCCATCATCCCTCATCCCTTCATCCCTCATATAGAATCCGCCGGATTTTTCAGAAAGGAAGTCACGCCAATGGCAATCAGGAAAGTGGGCATTCTCGGCTGCGGCCTCATGGGCTCGGGAATCGCTCAGGTCGCCGCGCAGGCCGGATACGAGACGGTCGTGCGCGAGGTCGAACAGAAGTTTCTCGACAAGGGAATCTCCGGCATCCAGAAATCCCTCGGCAAGTTCGTCGAGAAGGGAAAGATGCAGCAGGCCGACATGGATGCCTGCATGGGCCGCCTCAAGGGGACGACGAATCTCGAAGATCTCGCCGATTGCGACATCGTGATCGAGGCGATCATCGAGAATGCGGAGCTGAAGAAGGAGACGTACGCGGCGCTCGACAGGATCGTGAAGAAGGAAGCGATCTTCGCGTCGAACACGTCGTCGCTGACCATCACCGAGCTGTCGATGGCGACGGCGCGTCCCAGGCAGTTCGTCGGTCTTCATTTCTTCAATCCTGTTCCCATGATGAAGCTCGTGGAAGTCGTTCGCACGATCCTTACCAGCGACGCGGCCTTCGATGAAGCGTTCGCCTTTGCGAAGTCGCTCGGGAAGGAAGCGGTGTCGTGCCGCGACAACTCCGGCTTCATCGTCAACCGTCTGCTCGTGCCGTACATCCTCGACGCGATTCGGGCGTATGAGGAAGGCGTCGGCTCGATCGAAGACATCGACAAGGCGATGCAGCTCGGCTGCGGCTATCCGATGGGACCCTTCACGCTGCTCGACTTCGTCGGCCTCGATACGACTTACTACATCACGCACGTGATGTTCGAGGAGTATCGCGAGAAGCGCTTCGCGTCGCCCGCGCTGCTGCGCAAGATGGTGCTCGCGGGCCGGTATGGACGCAAGACGGGCGCAGGCTTCTACGACTACTCCGGCGAGAAGCCGGTTCCGTTCGATAAGGCGAAGTGATCATGGAAAACGTACGAATCGAGACTCGCGATGGCGTGGCCATCATCACGGTGGATCGTCCGAAGGTGCTGAACGCGCTCAATGCGCAGACGGTGCAGGAGATCAACGAAGCGTTCGAACAGGCTCGCGCCGACGAGTCGGTGAAGGCGGTCATTCTTACCGGGGGCGGAGAGAAGGCCTTCGTCGCCGGTGCCGACATCGGCGAACTGGCGAAGATGACGCCGATCACCGGCAAGGCGACGTCGGAGAAGGGACAGGCCGTCTTCGCCAGCATCGAGCGGTTTCCGAAGCCTGTGATCGCTGCGATCAATGGCTTCGCGCTCGGCGGCGGATGCGAGCTCGCGCTCGCGTGTCACATCCGCATCGCGTCGGATCGCGCGCAGCTCGGACTGCCGGAAGTCACGCTCGGCATCATTCCGGGCTATGGCGGTACGCAGCGGATGGCGCGTCTTCTCGGCAAGGGGAAAGCGCTGGAACTGATTCTGACTGGGGATCGCATTCCGGCGGCGGAAGCGGAGCGCATCGGGCTCGTGAACAAGGTCGTCGCGGCAGAGGAGCTGATGAATGTCGCGATGGAGATGGCGAAGAAGATCGCGTCGCGCGGTCCTCTCGCGGTGCGCGCAGCGATCGAAGCCGTGATGAGCGGCAGCGAGATGCCGCTCGACGAAGGCTTCTTCCTCGAAGCCACACTCTTCGGCCTCCTCGCATCGACGGAGGACATGAAGGAGGGAATGGGGGCATTCCTGGAGAAGAGAGCGGCGCAGTTCAAAGGCGTGTAGGACAGGCGCCCCCGCCTGTCCGTTCCAGCCCGTGTAGGACAGGCGCCCCCGCCTGTCCCCCTCCACAGAATGTAGAACAAATCCACGCGATACCGGACCGAGGTAGCCTCGGTCCATGATCGGACATGACACCTGCGTGACCCGTCGCCACCTGCCGCATCTTCAAAACGGCGGGAAGACCTATTTCGTCACGGCCACGACGATCGGGTGGGAAATCCTGTCTCCCGAATCGCGCTCGATCATCCTCGATACGTGTGTTCGCGATCACGAAGTCACCTGCTGGATTCATCAGATGGTTGTGATGCCGGACCACATGCACCTGATTCTCACGCCGTACGATGATTGGAACTTGTCGCTCATCATGCAGCGGCTGAAGGGAACGTCCTCTCACCTGGTCAACCGCGCGGCGGGTCGCAGGGGGCCACTGTGGTTGGGCGAATCCTTCGACCACATTCTGCGTTCCAGCGAGAGTCTGAGTAAGAAGATCGAGTACGTGAGAGAGAATCCCGTAAGGCGCGGGTTGGTTACACGTGCCGAAGATTATCCCTGGCTCTGGCCGGGGGAGCTGAAACCCTAGGACAGGCGAGGGCGCCTGTCCTACACTCTGCACTTCAATGACCGAGAACCTCGAAAGCCTCATTTACGACTGGAACGTGTCGGGCGAGAAACCGGCGCGGCCTTCGTCGAGGAAAGTCGATTTCGACGACGAGACGCTGCGCGACGGACTGCAGTCGCCGTCCGTCACCGATCCGTCCATCGACGAGAAGATCCGCATCCTTCATTACATGCACGCCATCGGCATCGACAATGCCGACATCGGCCTGCCCGGTGCCGGCGTGCATGTGCAGAAGACGGTAGAGCGGCTCGCGCGTGAGATCGTCGACAACCGGCTCTCGGTCTATCCCAGCGCAGCGGGAAGGACCCACGAGAACGATGTGAAGCCGATCATCGAGATCTCGCAGCGAGTCGGCATCGCGATCGAGGCGGATCTCTTCATCGGCTCGTCACCGATCCGCCAGTTCGCGGAGGAGTGGGATCTCGACTGGATCATCAAGCAGTCGGCGCAGGCGGTGCGCTTCGCGACGGAGAACGGCATCCCCGTCATGTATGTCACGGAAGACACGACGCGCGCGAAGCCTGAGGACATCGAGAAGCTCTACACCGCGGCGATCGAGGCGGGGGCAAAGCGCATCTGCGTCTGCGATACCGTCGGGCATGCGACTCCGTGGGGCGCGCGCAATGTGATCCGCTTCGTCGTCGCGCTGCGCGACCGGCTGAATCCCGAAGTGAAAGTCGACTGGCACGGCCACAGCGATCGCGGCCTCGGCGTGATCAACTCCATCGCCGCGCTCGAAGCAGGTGCCGACCGCGTGCATGGCTCGGCGGCCGGTATTGGCGAGCGCGTCGGGAACACGCCCATCGATCTCCTGATGGTGAATCTGAAACTGATGGGTTGGATCGACAACGATCTGACGCAGCTCGGCGACTACGTGAAGTTCGTCTCCGGCGCCGTGAGGATTCCGCTCCCTGATCAGTATCCCGTCTTCGGCCGCGATGCGTTCCGCACCGGAACCGGCGTTCACGCGGCGGCCATCATCAAGGCGAAGAAGAAGGGGAGTGAATGGCTGGCCGATCGCGTTTACTCCGGCGTTCCGGCAGGGATGTTCGGCCTGCAGCAGATCATTGAAGTGGGACCGATGTGCGGGCTGTCGAATGTGATTTACTGGCTCGCCGCACATGGTTATCCACAGGAAGAGTCGCTGGCGAAAGAGATGTTCGCGCTGGCGAAGAATACGAATCGAGTGCTCACTGACGAAGAGCTGCATGCGTGCGCCCGCCGTTGGGAGGAGTCGCAACAGGTTGCCCGAGTGGCGGAACGGTAGACGCTGAGGTCTCAAAAACCTTTGGCCGCAAGGCCGTGCCGGTTCGAGTCCGGCCTCGGGCACCATCAAGACGCAGTATTCAGGAGAGCCGTAATAAGAGTGACGAGGGAGTTTGTGAGTGCTGAGTGCCGAGTGCTGAGTTCTGCAAGGCACTCATCACTGATCACTCGTCACTCATCACTCGTCACTCAGGAAAAATGACTATGCGATCGCTATCTCTGTCCCTGGCCACGATGCTTCTTTCCGTCGCTGTCTCTGCGCAGGATGCGCCGCCGCTGACGCCGAATCAGTATGTCCGTCAGCACGAAGGCCGCTTCGCCGAGGCGCGGCATTACATCCTGACGCCCGCGGCGCCGCTCAGTCTCGACCAGCGGCTCACGCTGGCTGAGGAAGGGATCGCGATCGTCCGGCCGTTGACGAGCGGACGCTTTCTGGTGCGCGTCTCGAACGATGCGGATCTGCATGCGCTCACACCGGCGACGGGGACGCTCGAGCCGCTGCGCGCCGAGCTCAAGCTCGCCTCGAGTGCGGTACGCGAGGCGACCTCAGGCCGCACGTTCGCACGAGTGAACATCGTCTTCAACGACGAAGTCTCGCTCGACAATGCGCGCGCGGCGATCGCAGCCGCGGGCGGCGAGCTCATCGATCCGTTCGCGACGCGCTTCTCGCTTCCGCACAGCCTGCGAGCACGCGTGCCCGCCGCTTCGATCCATCAGCTTGCGGCCGATGAGCGAGTGCTCGCGGTTCATGGGCCTGCGCCACGTATCGCGAATGACAATCAGGTCGCCGCTCAGACCGCACGCGTCGATCTCATCCAGGCGGCGCCCTATAACCTCGATGGCAAGGATGTCGTGCTCTCGTACTTCGAGCTGTCGCCCGCCGACGCGACGCATCCCGAATTCGGCGGGCGTCTCACGACGCACTTCCCCGCAGGCGCGTCGTCGAGCGATGCCACGCACTCGACTCACACCGCCGGCACGATGATCGCCTCGGGCATCAATCCGCTGGCGAAGGGAATGGCGCCGGCCGCGACGCTGCATGGCTTCGGCGTCGATGACGCCGGCACCTGGCTCGACAAGAAAGATCAGGATATTCAGACCCTCGGCTCCGTCGCCGACAACAATTCCTGGGGCTTCATCCTCGGATGGTGCGATACGCGTTGTGATGGTCCGACCGGCTGGGTCTGGACGGAAAACGACGACTACATCGGCGGCTACGACACGACGGATGCCGCTCTCGATCAGATTGCGCGGACCGGCATCACGCTGATGGTGCAGTCCGCCGGCAATGAGGGTACGAACAACGGCCCGCCGAGCGCGCCGTACGCACACAATCACGTCGACAAGAATGGCGACACGCTGAAGAACGAGACGTTCTGCTATTCCGTCGATGGCAGCGGCAACGATTGTCCTGCTCCCACGTGCACCGCCGGTCCTGCTCATTGCGAGGTCACGAGACATCCGGTGCACGGCAGCGTCGGCTCGATCGGCTTGACTGCGGGGGCGAAGAACGTCGTCGCCGTCGGCGCGACCGACTCCGGCCGCAACGTCGTCGGCTTCAGCTCTCGCGGTCCCACACGCGACGGACGCGTGAAGCCGGACATCACCGCGAAGGGATTCAACACGTTCTCCACGGAGCCGAACGGCGGGTACGGAAAGCTGAGCGGCACATCGATGGCCGCGCCCGTCGTCACCGGCACGGCGGCGCTGCTTACGCAGCAGTGGCGCAAGCTGTTCAACAATCAGAACCCGTCACAGTCCGAGCTCAAGGCCGTGATGATCGCCGGCGCCGTGGACATTGGAAATCCCGGTCCTGATTACACGAACGGATTCGGTGCACTCGACGCGAAGAACTCAGTCGATCTGATCCTCGCCGACGGTGCAGCGGGCAAGAGAATCGTCAGTAACTCGGTGGCGCAGGGCGGCAACGTCAGTCTGCCTCTGACGCTCTCGAGTGCCGGCGATCTCCGCGTGGTCCTCGTATGGCCCGACCCGGAAGTCATCTTTCTTCCCGGTGCCTCGGACCTCGCGCAGAAGGCGCTGGTCAACGACATCGACCTCTATGTCGAAGACTCGAAGGGAACGAAGACGCTGCCGTATGTGCTCGACAAGAACAATCCGAGTGCAGCCGCCACGCGTGGCGTGAACACGGTCGACAACGTCGAAGAAGTCGAGATCGCCGGGGCGGCGGCCGGAACGTATCGGGTCGTGGTCAACGGCAAGCAGGTCAATGCCGATGGTCCGCAGCCGTTCGTCGTCGTCTCGACGCAGGGATCCTTCGGCGCGGCGTGCAACGACATGACGGAGCCGAACGACACGGCGGCGCAGGCGTTCGCGCTTGGCAGCGGGCAGAAGGTGACGGGACGCCTCTGCACGAATGGCGACACCGACTTCTTCAAGTTCCATGTCGAGAAAGCGGGCACGTTGAGCCTGAGTCTGGCGGCCACGGACACCGCGCTGACTGCCGTGCTGACCGGCCCGGGCGTGAGCTCGACGACGAACGTCGCGGCGGGAGCGACGACGCCGATCACGCAGGCCGTGACGGCCGGCGATTACGTTCTGCAGATCTCGCAGAACGGAGTTCTCGGCGCGGGCGGCTCGTACACGCTGACAGCGACCTATCCGGCGGCGACATCGAGCCGCACCCGGACAGCGCGGCATTAGAATGCCGCGCGCATGACATACAAGACACTTCTCGTCGAAGAGGGTGACGGAATTCTCACCGTCACCCTCAACCGTCCAGACGTACACAACGCATTCAATGACGAGCTGATCGCCGAGGCGATCGATCTCTTCGAGAACATCGGCGCGCGCGACGTACGTGCGATCGTCCTGCGCGGAACCGGGCCGAATTTCTGCGCGGGCGCCGATCTGAACTGGATGTCGAAGATGGTCTCGTACACGCGCGAGCAGAACATTCACGACTCGTCGCTGCTGGCGAAGATGTACGCGCTGATGAACGACTGTCCCGTCCCGCTGATCGGACGGATTCAGGGTGCAGCGATCGGTGGGGGAGTCGGGCTCGTCTCCGTCTGCGATATCGCGATCGCGGCGCGCGATGCGAAGTTCGGTCTTTCCGAAGTGAAGCTGGGGATTCTGCCGGCCGTCATCTCGCCGTATGTGATCGCGAAGATCGGCGTTTCGCATGCCCGCGCGCTCTTCTTCACCGGCGAGCGATTCGATGCGGAGCGCGCCTTGCGCATCGGTCTGGTGCATCGAATGGTTGAGGACGCGGAGTCGCTCGATGCCGCGGTCGAAGAGACGCTGAAGCAGTTGCGCAGCTCGGGACCGGAGGCGGTCCGCGAGTGCAAGAAGCTGATCGCGTTCGTCGCGACGAACGAGGCGGTGGAGTCGATCCCCTACACGATCGACGCGATCTCGACGCGGCGCGTATCCGATGAAGGACAGCAGGGCATGCAGGCGTTCCTGCGGAAAGAGAAGGCGCCGTGGGCGAAGTGAGGAAGCTGCTCGTTCCGAATCGCGGCGAGATCGCGATCCGCATCGCGCGATGCTGCCGCGAGATGGGCATCGAGTCCGTTCTGGCGTTCTCCGAGTCGGACGATGTTCGTTTCGTCCGCCGCTTCTTCGACGACGCGGTTTCGCTGGGCAGCGGTGACGCACGCGACACGTACCTCAACGTCGCCCGGGTCATCGATGCCGCGCGCACGGCGGGTGCCGATGCACTGCATCCCGGATATGGATTTCTGTCGGAGCGCGCCGAGCTCTCGGCCGCTTGCGAGGACGCAGGCATCACGTTCATCGGACCGCGCCCGCAGTCGATCTCCGCGATGGGCTCCAAGGCCGAGTCGCGGCGTCTGATGCAGCGCCTCGGAGTTCCCGTCGTTCCCGGATACGACGGCGAAGAGCAGTCGTTCGAGATCCTGAGCGCGGAAGCGATGCGCATCGGCTTTCCGCTGCTCGTGAAGGCGAGCGCGGGGGGCGGCGGCAAGGGGATGAAGATCGTTCGCGCCGCGGGTGAGTTGCAGGCCGCAATCGATTCGGCGCAGCGCGAAGCGCTCAAGGCCTTCGGTGACGCGCGCCTCCTGCTCGAGCGTTACATCGAGGAACCGCGGCATGTCGAGTTCCAGGTCTTCGGCGATGGCCGCGGAGAGGTGCTTCATCTCTTCGAGCGCGACTGCTCGATCCAGCGCCGGCATCAGAAGGTCGTCGAGGAATCGCCGGCGCCGCGGTACTCCGACGAGCTGCGGCAGCGGATGGCGAAAGCGGCCATCGCCGCGGCGCAGGGCGTCGACTATCGCAACGCCGGCACCGTCGAATTCATCGTCACGCCCGAAGGGGAGTTCTACTTTCTGGAGATGAACACACGCCTCCAGGTCGAGCATCCGGTCACCGAGCAGGTCCTGGGCATCGACCTCGTTCGTGCGCAGATTCAGCTCGCAGAACGTGGTGCGATGCCATGGACGCAGGATCAGTTGCAGCAGCGCGGTCATGCGATCGAAGTCCGCGTCTACGCCGAGGATCCCGATGACCGCTTCCTTCCGCAGACGGGAACGATCGCGTTCTACAGCGAGCCCTCGGGGCCGGGCGTCCGCGTCGATGGCGGTGTGATGCAGGGGAGCGAGATCGGCGTGAAGTTCGATCCGATGCTCGCGAAGCTGGTCTGTTTCGCCCCCAGCCGCGAGCACTGCATCGATCGCCTCGATCGCGCGCTGCGCGATTACGTCATCCTCGGCACGAAGACGAATGTGTCTTGGCTGCGGCGCGTCGTGACGCATCCGGCATTCCGCGAAGGACTCGTCTCGACGAAGTTCCTCGACGAACACTCGATGCATGCGCCGATGCCGGAGATCGTTCCGCTGATTGCAGGAGTCCTCGCGACGTCAAAACGCGAGAGCGAGCGCGCGGTGGGCGAGGCACGCCTGCCGAGCGTGTGGGACGAGCTCGGCGCCTGGGGACGATGACCGCGCGCAGTTGAGGCGGCTCATCGTCCCAGCGCTTCCGGTGCGCGCACGCGTCCCGCGATTCCGCACAGGATCAGGAGCGTCACGACATACGGCAGCGCGAGCAGCAGGTGATACGGCAGGCCGATGTTCATCGCCTGCAACGTGTACTGCAGCGCAGCCGCGATTCCGAACAGCGCGGTGCCGATGATCGCGCCGCGAACGTTCCAGCGGCCGAAGATCACGATGGAGAGCGCGATGAAACCGCGGCCGGCGGTCATGTTTTCCGCGAAGCCGCTGGAGAGCGCGAGCGAGAGAAAGGCTCCGCCCGTTCCAGCGAGCAGCGCTTCGATCGCCAGCGCACACCAGCGATAGCGCGCGACATGCGCGAGGACTTCCGGATTCTCTCCCGCGGCGCGAAGCCGCAGGCCGAAGCGCGACATCCAGAGCAGAAGGCCGAGCGCGGCGGGAACAACGAGCCACGCCAGCAGCACAACCAGCCGTTGCACCTGCTCCGGCATCGGCGGCACGAAGAAGAGCGCACCGCCGCGCAGCGCCTGATAGACGAATCCTGTTGCGCCGGCCGCCAGCAGATTCACGGCCGTTCCCGTGACGATCTGATCGGCGCGATAGCGGATCGCGAACACGCCGAACAGCGCCGCGACGACCATCGCCCCGGCGATGCCTGCCACGAAGCCTGCCGCGGCGCTCCGCGTGAGCTGCTGTCCGATCACGCCGGTCATCGCCGCGACGAGCATCATTCCTTCGATGCCGAGGTTGATCATCCCGGCGCGCTGTACGACGAGCTCTCCCTCGACCGCGAGGAGCAGAGGAGTCGATGCGATGATCGCGATCGGAAGCGCGTGCAGGATGACGTCAATCACGGCTGCGCCAGCTCCCGAAGAGGATCAGAAGAAGAATGATGACGGCCTGCCCGAAGACCGCGATGCTCGACGAGATGCCGGCCGTGCGCTGCAGTTCGCCGGCGCCTGTCGCGAGTGCGCCGAAGAACATCGCCGACGCGACGGTCGCGAGCGGATGGAGTTGCGCGAGCAGCGCCACCGCGATTCCTGAATAGCCATAGCCGGCTGCGAATCGCTCGAACAGCCTGTGCGTCGTGCCGAGGAGCTCGATGCCGCCGGCGAGTCCGGCGAAGGCGCCGCTGATCGCCATCGCCCTCACCAGTTGCGCGTTGACGTTGATCCCGGCCCACGCCGCCGCGCGCGCATTCAGGCCTGTTGCCCGCAGCCGCAGACCTGCGGCGGTGCGATAGAGAAGGAACCATGACGCGACGCTTGCGGCGAGCGCGATCACGATTCCGGCGTGCAGTTCACCCGCCACCGGCAGCGACGCTCCCGCGAGATCCGATTGCGGATATTGCGCGCTCCGTTCCTGCAGCGGTCCGTTCACACACCAGCCGAGAAGATGAATCGCGGTGAAGTTGAGAAGGATCGTCGTCAGCACTTCCGGCGCATTGCGCCACAGACGCATGAGCGTCGCGATGGATGCCCACACCGCGCCGGCCAGCATCGATGCGAGAATCGCAGGCACGACGCCGAGGTGCGAGGCGATGAGTGCCGCGATCGCGCCGGTGATGAACTGCCCCTCTCCGCCGATGTTCCAGACGCCGGCACGAAACGCTAGCGCGACACTGAGGCCGGTCAGCAGCAGAGGGATCGACTTCAAGAGTGTGCCTTCGATCGCGAATCGCGAGCCGACCGATCCGAGCGTCAGGATTCGCAGCAGCTCGACCGGCGAGCGGCCCACGGCGAGCGCGCAGAGCGAGAGCAGCACGACCGCCAGGAGAGCGGCGGCGAGCTGTCTCATGCGATTCCTGCCATCAATGCGCCGACGCGTTCGTGAGCCGCTGCCGGCGTGAGCGGTTCGGACAACTTTCCGCGGTAGATCACCTGGATGACATCCGCGAGCGCAAACGCCTCGTCGAGATCCGACGTGATGAGCAGAATCGAGGCTCCGCCGGCTGCTGCAGCGCGTAGTTGGGCATGAACGAAGGCGGTCGCTTCGATGTCGAGTCCGCGCGTCGGCTCCGCGGCGAGGATCTTCTTCGGCTTCTGCTCGAGCTCCCGCGCGAGAATCACCTTCTGCTGATTGCCGCCGGAGAGAGAGCCTGCATCCTGATCCGGTCCGGTTGCGCGGATCGAGTAGCGCGCGATCAGCGTGCTCGCTGATGCCGCGGCTTCACGCCGGTTCCAGCGGCGCGATTTCAGCGAGAGATTTTCCGCGATCGACATTTCGGCGACGATGCCGTCGCGCGTCCGGTCTTCGGGGATCAGCGCTGCGCCGGGATTCTCCTTCCGAAAACGCTCGGCCAGTTCCGTCTGTCCGTTGCCGGCGACTCCGACGATGGCGACGATCTCGCCTCTCGTCGAGGAATCGGTGGACGCGACGCCGGCGGCTCTCGACGTTCTCTCGACCATCGCATTCGCGAGATCCGAAGCCGTCATGCCGTGCGCCTCGGTCTCCGCCACGATGCGACCGCCGCGCATCACCACGATCCGATGTGCGATCTCCAGCACCTCGGGCAGTTTGTGGCTGATGAAGACAACCGAGGTCCCTCCCGCGGCGAGCGCTCGCATCACGGTGAACAACTCTGCGGATTCCTGCGGCGTGAGCACGGAGGTCGGCTCATCGAGGATCAGCACCTCCGGCTTCTTCGCGATCGCCTTGATCAGCTCGAGCTTCGACTTCTCGCCGACGGAAATCGTCTCGACGCGCCGCGAGGGATCATCGAGGCGAATGCCGGTCGATGCGATCAGCGTCTCCGCTTCGCGCTCGAGCGCACGGCGTGACGCGAAGCGCCACGAGCGCTGCAGCGCGAGGTTCTCCGCGATCGTGAAGCCGGCAACGAGCAGGAAGTGCTGATGAACGATTCCGATCTCGCCATCGCGATGGATGGTGCCGCTGCCGGCCGCGAGCTCGCCGGCGGCGATGCGCATCAGAGTGGTCTTCCCCGCGCCGTTTTCCCCGACGAGCGCGAGGATCTCTCCGCGGCGCAACTCCAGCGTCACGTCGTCGACGGCGAGATTGTCACCGAAACGTTTCGTGATGTGCTGGAGCCGCAGCATCAGAACCCGCGCGGCACCTTGACGGTTCCGCTGCGGATGCCCTGCTCGACCTTCTCGACCTCGGCGATGGTCTCCGGCTTCATCGCCGGCTTCAGCTTGTCGTTCCAGACGAGCGAAACGATTCCCTCGTTCATTCCGAGGTACTGGATCTCCGGCTTGAACTGATGGCTCTGCACTTTTTTCGCAACTGTGACAAACGCACCCGGCACGTCGAGGACGGCGGACGCGACGATCACATCGGGTGCGAGATCGTTCTGATTCTTGTTCGAGCCGAAGCAGCGCACGTGCTTCTCCTGGCAGGCCTGAAAGACGCCGCGGCCGGCCTCGTTCGCCTGATGGAAGATGAAGTCGCAGCCTGCATTGATCAGCGACTGCGTCGCGAGCTTCGCGGCGCCGAGGTCGTCGAAGTTTCCGGTGTAGATCTCCTTCACTTCGAACTTCGGATTCACCGACTGTGCGCCGGCTTTGAAGGCGAGGAACGTCGATGCGATCGAAGGGAGATTGATTCCGCCGACGAGTCCCGCCTTGCCGGTCTTTGATTCGCGCGCTGCGATGATGCCGAGGAGGTAAGTGGCCTGCTCGAGCTCGAACACCATCGGAGCGACGTTCGGCGCGACGGTATTGCCTGAAGTCGTGATGAAGATCGTCTTCGGATATTGCGCGCCGGCCTGCTTCGCCGCGTCCTGGAACTCGAAGCCGTGTCCGAACGCGAGATCGTAATTCTTCGCGCCGTAGGACTTGAATCCTTCGAGAATCTCAGCAGGTGTCTTCGTCTCCTGATGTGAGACTTCCGCGCCGAGCTCCTTCTGAATTCTCTGCACGCCTTCCCATGCGAGCGCGTTCCATCCCGCGTCGTTGATCGAGCCGGGCGTGAGCAATCCGACATGCATGACGCTCTTTGGAGCGGGAGCAGCGCTGGTGGGGGTCGAAGTGCTTTCCTGCTTCTGGTTGCAGGCGACGGCAAGGAGAGCGGTGACGATGATCACGGCTGTTCGTTTCATGGTTCGCGGATTCTAGTTCAGGCGGCAGACAGCAAGGTTCGTCAGAGAGCAGTCCATGCTCCTGCTGCCTGTCCGCTGCTGCCTGATTTGTGGTACATCGTCGCGGGCAGGAGGAAGTCGCATGGACGAGATCGATCGCAACGACGACGGCGGAGACGACGAGTACGACGAACAGATCGAACAGATGATCATCGAGAACGGGATTCTGCTGCACAGCCTGGCGGCACTGCTGGTCCGCAAGGGAATCCTGAAGCAGGATGAGATCGACGCAGAGATGGACAAGCTCTACGACGAGATGGAGAACTTCGAACAGCAGTAGGCACCGGAATAGGCGGCAGGAAAGCCTGTTTGAACTCGGGACAACGCAATCAGGGAGATAGCACAGTATGCGGAAAACAATGATCGCGGTCGCGATGTCGATCGCTGCGGTGAGCGCGTTCGCGCAACTTTCGCCGCAATATGCGGACTTTGCAAAGGGTCCGGCTCAGTTCCTCATGACATCCGAGGAGCAGGCGAAGTGGAAGTCGGTCAAGAACGACGCGGACGCAGCTGCGTTCGTTGATCTCTTCTGGGCGAAGCGTGATCCCTCGCCGGCAACACCGCGCAACGAGTTCAAAGAGAACTTCGATGCCGCCGTCAAGTACGCCGATGAGCATTTCACCGCAGGCCGCACCCGCGGCGCCGTGAGCGATCGCGGAAAGATCCTCATCCTCTTCGGGCCGCCGAAGAACGTGCAGGTCTCCAAGACAGGACCTCGCGACGGGACCACCGATGACCGCGGCTTCGGCGTCAACAGCGAAGAAGGCAGCGGCGGCGCGAGCGAGAAGAGCGCGAAGCAGGTCTGGATGTACGAAGGCGACAGCGCGCAGAAGTGGTTCGGCGCGCCGAAGGCACAGATCGACTTCCTCGATCAGTTCAATACGGGCGAGTTCCACGTCCAGCGCGGAAAGGTCGACTTGAACGCCGCGCAGCAGAAGGCGATCAAGGCAGCGCTCGTGCAGCCCGACCTCACCGCGGCGCCGAAGTTCAACGCAGCTCCTGCTCCGCCGCCTGCCCAGGCCGCGGCACCCGCAGCGCCGGCAGCACCTGCACCGCCGGCATATGCAACGACGTTCAAGACGCCTGCGTATCAGACAGCCGTCTCGGAGTTCGAGGCTGCGAAGGCGAATCCGTACAAGAACCTCTTCGTTTCCTGGGGTGAGTACGTGACGCCGCAGGGCGAGTACTTTGTTCCGGTCGAGCTCTATGTGCCGAAGGCCGCAGGCGTCGACCCGGCATCGGAGCTGACTTTCTTCGGCGTCGTCGAAGATGACGGCAAGCCGATCGCCGTGTTCGAAGAGCCGGCGAAACTGAGCGTGACCAAGGACGATCTCTTCTTCGACAAGTCGCTCATGCTTCCGGCAGGCAAGCACAAAGGCGTGTTCGGCCTCGCCCTCAACGGCAAGCCGGTGTCGATGGTGCAGACGGAGATGAATCTCGCCGGCACGCTCGACAAGGATGCGCCGGCGGTTTCCGGACTCATCCTCTCCAACAACGTCTATCCTCTCGCCACCGCGCAGCATCCGACGGATCCGTTCTCGTTCGGCGGCATCAAGGTCGTCCCCAAGGGCGACAAGACTTTCCATCCGTCCGATGAGCTCTGGTACTTCTTCGAGCTCCGCAATCCGGGACTCAACGAACAGAACGTGCCGAGTGTCCAGGTGAAGCTCGACATGACCGGCAAGACGACCGCGGGCAAGGCCGTGCAGATGACTGCGCCGCCGCGTCCCGTCGACGCGCAGGAGCTCAAGGGCGTGCCGGGTCACTTCGGCGTCGGCAGCTCGATTCCTCTCGCTTCCTTCGCGCCGGGAGACTACAAGCTCACGGTCATCATCACCGACACTGTGAAGAAGGCGAAGTACACACTCACGGATGACTTCAAGGTAGTACCCGAAGGGAAATAGCCCCTTGCGAACGCTGACGCGTTTCAGCACTTTCCTGGCGGTCGCGGCTCTTGCCGCGACCGCTTCTGCGTCTTTAGCCCCTTCGTTCGTCGAGTGGGGCAAAGGGCCGGCGCAGTGGCTCATGACGAAGGACGAGCAGGCGCAGTGGAAGAAGATCGCCGACGACGCCGCGGCGCAGGCCTTCATCGATCTCTTCTGGGCGCGGCGCGATCCCTCGCCCGGCACTCCGGCGAACGAGATGAAGGACGAGTTCGACGCTCGTGTCGCTTACGCCGACAAATCCTTTCCGCAGGGGAGAACGCGCGGCTCGATGACCGACCGCGGTCACGTGCTGATTCTCCTCGGCCCGCCTGCCCACATCAGCCGCACCTCCGTAGAGCCGAAGAGCACGATCCTCGGGCCGGAGGACTCGCGCGTCACCGGTGGGAACAAGGATGTGGAATCGCTCCAGTCCTACAGCCCGAAGCAATTGTGGGTGTACGAGGCTGCGAAGACGAAGGTGGCGCTCCTTGCGCAGACCGCGGAGATCGCGTTCATCGACCAGTACGGATCGAACGAATGGAAGCTCGAGCGGACGAGCAAGACGGATGTCGTCGGTCTGTTCAATCGCGCGATCGACTCGTTCATCGTGCAGAAGGAGCTGACGGTCGCGCCGAAGTACGGGACGCCCGCGCCGGCGGCAGCAGCGGCACCAGCAGCGGCTCCAGCCGCAGCCGTCATCGCCGCGCCGCAGCCGATGAAGACCGCCGCATTTCAGGAGGCGATCGACGCCTTCCGCAGCGGCAAGTCGAAGTACAAGGATCTCTACTTCTCCTACGGCGAGTTCATCACCGCGCAGGGCGACTACTTCGTGCCGGTTCAGCTCTATGCGCCGAAGGGTGCTGTCTTCGCGTCCGCGCAGGAGTTGACGTTCTTCGGCCGCGTCGACGACGAGAACGGGAACATCGTGGCTTCATTCGAGGAGCCGGCGAAGCTGCAGCCTTCGAAAGGCGATGTCTTCGTCGATCGAGTGCTTGCGATTGCCGCCGGGAAGTACAGGAGCGCCTTCGGCCTCGCCGAAAACGGCAAGGTGCTGTCGATGGTTAGTGCCGACCTGAATCTGGCTCCGTTGGACCGCGATTCGGAGTCGATGTCACGCCTCATCCTCTCCAACAACGTCTACGCGCTCCCCTCGGCACAGAAGGCGACCGACGCGTTTGCATTCGGCGGATTGAAGATCGTCCCGAAAGCGGATCGCGTTTTCCGGCCGTCGGAAGAGCTCTGGTACTTCGTCGAGGCGCGGAACCCGGGCCTCGATGCGACGACGAAGCTTCCGAAGCTCCGCGAATCGGCCACGGTGACCGGAACGACGGCAGGCGGCGAGAAGGTGCGGCGCGCGCTTCCGATGTATGACGCGGATGCGCAGCCGCTGAACGGCGTGCCGGGACACTTTGGCGTCGGGACTTCCATTCCGCTCGATTCATTCAAACCCGGCGACTACTCGATCGCGATCAAGCTCGTCGACTCGGTGACCGGCAAGACGTACGACTTCAACGAACCCTTCAAGATCCGATCGGAGAACTGATCCCATGCGCGCCCCACATCCGTTCCGCTGTGCAGTGCTGCTGATCGCTGTTCTGCAGTCCGTCGCTTCCTTCGCGGCCATGTCGCAGACGTTCACCGACTGGGGGAAAGGGCCGGCTTCGTGGCTCATGACGCGCGACGAAGAGAAGAAGTGGAAGAGCATCGACAACGATGCGGATGCACAGGCGTTCATCGATCTCTTCTGGGCGCGCCGCGATCCCACGCCCGGCACGTTCGAGAACGAGGCTCGTGCGGAATTCGAGGCGCGGGTGAAGTATGCGGACGAAGAGTTCAAGGACCGCGACCATCGCGGTTCGATGAGCGACCGCGGCCGGGCATTGATCGTCCTCGGGTGGCCGTCGAACATGGACAAGAATCTCGCCTATCAGCGCACCTCGGCTTCCGTGTCGTCTCCGTCCACAGGCGGCGCGACCCCAACGGGCGATCACTCGCGCGGCATCCGCCTCGGCGCGAAGGATGTCTGGATCTACGAGGGAGCGGACGCGCAGAAGTACGGCCTGCCTCGCATCGAGATCGTATTTCTCGAGGATCCCGTGAGCGGCGTGGTGCAGCGCGATCCGCAGCGCACGAACATGATGGCCGCGCTGCCCGTCGCGATCGAAAAAGCTGTCGTCAGCAAAGACCTGAAGGCAGCGCCGCCCTGGTCGAAGCAGGCGCCGACGCAAATCGCGTTCGTGCCGCTCGACAAAGGCGGTCCCGTCGTGCCGTCGAACCGGAAAGCCATCGCCGGCGCGCATGCGCTCATGCTGGTGAAGGACGCGATGGCATTCCCGAGTCCGCAGGGCTCCACCGATCCATTCGCGTCCGCCGTCAGCGCCGACACGTTCTCGTCGTCCGCGGATCTCGGCTACGTGTTCGAGTACTGCGGCGCCGCGGAGAATCTGAAGACGACGATCGCCATTCACGGAACGGGAACGTCGAAGGTGTCGATGGTTGCCCCGGCGGATGAGTTTCCGGTCGAAGCGATCAAGACGGTTCCAGGCTGCGGACTCGTTCGCGCGTCGATTCCGCTCGGCGAGCTGAACATGGCAAAAGGCACGTACACCTTTTCGGTCAAAGTCGACGACGGGCAGCAGTCGTGGGACCTCGGCCAGGACTTCAAAGTCGAATAACCTTTGCTCGCGATACAATCGCGCGCAGGAAGCCGTAGACCCAATATGCCAATGGCCACGATCGAAGAAGCTGCCGAGCTGTACCGCAACGGATCCTTCGTCATCATCGTCGATGACGAGGATCGCGAGAATGAGGGTGATCTCTGCATCGCCGCGGAGAAAGTGACCGCGGAGTCGATCAACTTCATGGCCCGCTATGGCCGTGGGTTGATCTGCCTGGCCTTGACCGAAGAGCGGTGCAATGAGCTCGATCTGCCGTTGATGGTGGAGAACAACACCTCACCGTACGGGACGGCCTTCACGGTTTCCATCGAGGCGCGCGGAAGGGTGACGACCGGGATTTCAGCATTTGATCGCGCAGAGACCGTTCGCGTTGCAATCGATCCGAAGTCGAAGCCGCACGATCTGGTGCGCCCCGGCCACGTCTTTCCGCTGCGAGCGAAGAAAGGCGGAGTGCTGAAACGCGCCGGGCAGACGGAGGCATCGATCGATCTGGCTGCAATCGCCGGGATGATGCCTGCGGCCGTGATCTGCGAGATCATGAACGAGGACGGGACGATGGCCCGCATGCCGGACCTTCGCACGTTCGCGCGCGAGCACGGGCTCAAGATCATCACCGTCGCCGATCTCATCAAGTACAGGATGCAGACCGAGAAGCACGTGCGCTGCCTCGCGTCGCCGATCCTTCCAACCGAGTACGGTGATTTTCGCGTGTACGCCTACAAGAGCGACATCACCGGCGAGGAGCATCTCGCGCTGGTGATGGGCGACATCACCGAGACCGATGAAGTCCTCGTGCGCGTCCACTCGTCGTGTCTGACGGGCGACGTGTTTCATTCGAATCGCTGCGACTGCGGCGACCAGCTCGACCGCGCCTTCGAGCGGATCGCGAAAGAGGGGAAGGGCATCGTTCTCTATCTCCTGCAGGAAGGCCGCGGCATCGGCCTGTTCAACAAGCTGAAGGCGTACGAGCTTCAGGATCAGGGCGCCGATACCATCGAGGCGAACGCGAAGCTCGGGTTCGCGCCCGACATCCGCGACTACGGCACCGGCTCGCAGATCCTCCGCGATCTCGGAGTCCGCCGCATTCGCCTCATGACGAACAATCCGGCGAAGTATGTCGCGATCGAAGGCTTCGGCCTGGAGATCGTCGAGAGAGTTCCGCTGGAGATCGCACCTTCGCAGACCACGAGAAAGTATCTCGAAGCGAAGAAGAAGAAGCTCGGCCACATTCTCGAGCTGGTGTGACGCGAGACACCAGTGCTCAGGCAGCAGATAAGTTCTGCTGAGGGGCTTGCGCGCTTTCCGGTTGCGAGGTACAAGGTGCCCGCTATTGCAGACAACACGCAGCAGACAGCAGGGAAGAAGAGCCTTGTCTCCTGCTGACTGAGGAGCAAATGTCCGTACACACCGGTCCCATTCTCGAAGGCCGCGGCAATTCCGACTACGAGCGCTACGTCCGCGTTCCCGAACTGCTCGAGCTCGCGAAGCCGGTCGAGTTGCTCTCGCATCCGGAGGAGCGTCTGTTCCAGGTGATGCATCAGTCGGCCGAGCTCTGGCTGCATCACATCGACTACGAGATCGATCGCGCCGTCCGGCTGATCAGCGAAGACCAGCCGGAGCTCGGCGCCGATCTCCTGCATCGGTGCCGGCTGATCATCGATCTGCTGCGCGAGCAGATCATCATTCTGGAGACGATGGCGCCGGTCGACTATCACGTGATTCGCACGACGTCGCTGGGGCGGGGAAGCGGCCAGGAGTCGCCCGGCTTCAACAAGCTGCTCGACGCCGGCAAGCGCATCTGGGGGCCGTTTCAGGAACTGCTGGCTCGGCGTGGTGTCGGTGTGATGGATCTCGAGCGCGCGCCGAAGGAGCACTATGCTCTCTTCCGGTTGCTGCAGGCGATGATGGATTATGACGAAGCTTTCATGAAGTGGAGGTTCACGCACATGAGGCTGGCGTTCCGGATCATCGGATCGAAGGTGATGTCGCTGAAGAACGTTCCGGCTGCGCAGTTGGAAGCCGGTACGCGCGAGCCGTTGTTCCCCGAATTGTGGGAGGCGATCAGCGCCTTGACGGCGGAGTTCAAGCCGACGTACTAGTCAGAAGGAGCAGAAACGGAAACGGAGAAGATGGGCTTGTGTTTTCCGTTTCCGGTTGCTGATTTCCGGCTTCCGGTTTTCTTTCGGCGACGTGCGGTGTCGAATGTGCCGGGAACCGTTTTTCAAAGGTGTTTGTGACACTCATAACATTTTGGTTTCATGTCTAATTAACTCGCTTGACGGTGGAAAACCCGATCTGTATATTCGCTCACCATTGCTCGCTCGGGCCGGCCAATCGCCTGTCAGCTCGCTGCAACAACGCTCTGCGATCACTACCTAGGGAGTCCGAACTTACATGAGAAAGAAGTTGTGCCTTTTGCTGGCACTCGTGCTTCCCCTCACTTCCGTCGGCTGCGTAGAAAAAATACGCGCGCGGATGGAGATCAAGACAGCGAACCAGGCCTACGAGAAGGAAGACTACGGAACAGCGCTGGTCCACTACAAGAAGGCGCGGGAGATCGATGCGGAATTTGCGGATCTCGACCGCATGATCGGCTACTCGCAGATCGGACTCTTCGTCCCTGACGACAAGACTCCGGCGAACGAAGCGCACGCCGACGCCGCGATTCAGGAACTGAACAAGTATCTGAAGAAGCGGCCCGAGGACCGGATTGCGCGCGACGCGTTGATCAACATGTACCTCAACGCGAACCGTACTTCCCAGGCGATCGACTACTTCGTCAACTATCTGAAAGATCATCCGGCGGATCTCGAAGCGGTGAAGTCGGTTGCGACGCTCTACGCGAAGCAGGGCGATTTCAACGAGTCGCTGAACTGGTATCAGAAGATCACGCTGCTCGACTCGAAGAACCCGGAGTCCTTCTACATCTTCGGCGTCGTCTGCTATGAGAAGGTGGCCAAGAACCCTCCCGCCGATCTGAACGAGAAGCTCTCGATCATCGAGAAGGGGAAGGCCGCTCTCCAGCATTCCATCGATATGAAGCCCGACTACTTCGAGTCGATGGCGTATCTCAATCTCCTCTGGCGTCAGCAGGCACTGCTCGAGACCGATCCTCTCAAGGCGCAGGCTGACGTGGCTCAGGCCGACGTGATTCGCAACAAGGCTGTCGAGATCATCAAGGCGAAGAAGGCCGCCGCCGGAAAGAAGAGCTAACGGACGCACCATGTTCGAAACCACCGTCATCGAGTCGAAAAAACATAAGGTCGGAATCCAGAAGTTCATGACGCTTCCGGTTTCGATCGGCCTGCATGCGATCGTCATCGCAGGCGTGATCTTCGGAGCCGTCTGGAACGTGTCGTTCCCGACGAACTCGCCGGCGCAGGTGGCGCAGTACTCCGTTGCTGCTGCTCCTCCGCCTCCACCGCCTCCTCCTCCGCCTCCGCCGAAAGCTGCGACGCCGACTCAGGTCGTCAAGCCGGTCGAGGTTCCCAAGAACATTCAGGAAATGGCCCCGACGACCGTGCCCGAGAAGGTGCAGCCTGTCGCCGCTTCGTCCGCCAGTGCAGGTGTTGAAGGCGGCGTCGAGGGTGGTGTCGAAGGTGGCGTCGTCGGCGGTGTCGTCGGCGGTGTGACCGGCGGCGTCATCACGGACACCGCGCCTCCGCCGAGTGCGCCGCTGCGCGTCGGCGGCGACGTCAAGGCGCCGGTCGTCATCAATCGTGTCGAGCCGTCGTATCCCGAGGTGGCCCGCAAGGCGCGCATCTCAGGCATCGTGATCGTCGAGTGCATCATCGACAAGGGCGGCAACGTCACGAATGTCAGTGTTCTGAAGCCGCTGCCGTTCGGCCTCGACCAGGCAGCAGTCGATGCAGTCCGAAAGTGGAAGTTCAAACCGGGTACGCTCAATGGCCAGCCGGTCGACGTCATCTTCAATCTCACGGTGAATTTCAAACTGAACTAAAAGTCACGGCCGCGGCCGGATCTATTTGGAGGGAACTGAATTATGGATATGAGTCCTATTGCCCTGTGGCACTCCATGGGCAACCTCGCCAAAGGCGTGGTCATCCTGATGTTTATCATGTCGGTCTATTCGATCTGGGTCATGGTTGAGCGCTACATCACCTTCTCGCGCGCCAAGAACCAGTCGCTCAAGCTCCTCGGTGCTCTTTCGAACGTGCTGACCCGCGGTGATTACCAGCAGGCCATCGACATCACGAAGAAGTTCCGGGACAGCCACCTGGCCAAGGTCATCGGCGCCGGTCTCCTCGAGTTCGAGGCGGTTCGCCGCGACAAGAAGACGAACGATCCGGAAGTCGCGGTCGAAGCGTCGCGCCAGGGTATGGACCGCACGGCGATGATCACGATCGCCGAGCTGAAGGAGAACCTCGGCGTTCTCGCGACCATCGGTGCAACCGCTCCGTTCGTCGGTCTCTTCGGCACGGTCGTCGGCATCATCAACGCGTTTTCCAAGATGGCGACCTCGGGCGGCGGTATCGCGTCGGTGTCGGCTGGTATTTCGGAAGCACTCGTCACGACGGCATTCGGTCTCTTCGTCGCGATTCCGGCAGTTTGGGCCTACAACTACTTCCAGAATCGCATCGACCGCTTCACGGTCGAGATGTCGAACTCCGGTTCTGAAATGGCGATCTACTTCATGAAGGAAGCGGAGAATGAAAAGGCATCGGTGGCATAGTTCAGCCGGGAAGTTTCAGAAGGCCGGGCTGAACTCCGAGATCAACGTCACACCGTTGGTCGACGTCTGCCTCGTTCTTCTGATCATCTTCATGGTCGTCACGCCCATGCTGCAGAAAGGCGTGCCGGTCAACCTTCCGGTGACCGAGGATCCGGAGAAGACGCCGGATACCGAGAAGCAGCTCCAGATCTCCGTCAAGGCGGATGGAGTGGTCTACCTCGGATCGGCGGTCGTGCGGAAGGAAGAAGTTCAGGCGAAGTTGGAAGAGATTCATGGCAAGACGCCTGACCGCGAAATCGCAGTCAAGGGCGACAAGCAGGTGAAGTACGGCGCTGTGATGGATGTTCTGAAAGCCTGCCGCGAGGTCGGCTTCAACAACGTCGGTCTCATCGCTCAACCGAAGAAATCACCTGGTTCAGAAGGATAGTCAATGCAAGTAGGTGGCGGCGGTTCACTCAGGTCCGATATCAACGTCACGCCGCTCGTCGACGTTGTTCTCGTGCTGCTGATCATCTTCATGGTCATCACGCCGGTCGTGCAGATGGGTTATCTGGTCAAGGTGCCGCCCAAGGCACCTGCGGGCCTCCCTCCGTCCGCGGTCAACGACCAGATCATCCTTCGGCTGATGCCGGACAATCGCGTCCTCATCAACAAGGACGACGTGCCGATGGATCAGTTTCCGCAGCGTATTCGCGATCTGCTTCACGGCAATACGTCGAAGATGATCTTCTTCGCCGGCAGCCGTGACGTCGATTACGAGTCGACGATGAAGTTCCTCGATGTCGCGCGCCAGAACGGTGCGAAGAACATCGGCATCATCGTCGAGGAGCCTGCACAGTAGCACCAGCGGTCGTGTCTCGAACCCACTCAGCGGCGGCTTCGGCCGCCGCTTCTTTTTTTCTCTTCATCGCGGTCGACGCCGCCGCCGTGACGTCCCTCGCATTCGCGGCAGCGCTGCTGCAGTTTCCCTGGCCGCAGTGGGTGTGGCTCGCAGGTGTCTCGATCGCGACGGCCGTTACGCGTTTCATCGTCGAGCCGCAGGGCTGGCCGATCGGTCTGGCGGCGCCGCCCAAACGCGCACTGCTCGAGCTCGCGCTCGGAATCATCCTCGCCGCCTGCGTGATCGGCGCGTGCGATCTCGCGCTGCAGGCGGCGGGCGCCATGCGTCACACGTTTCGCGGTGCGTTTCCATGGGTCGAGCTGGCTGGCGTCTTCATCCCCGCCGCGTTCCATGAAGAGCTTGCGTTTCGCGGCTACGTCTTTCAGCGGTTGCGTTTCTGGAATCGCGGAGCGGCGTACGCATTCAGCGCTCTGGTTTTTGCGCTGATGCATTTCAACAATCGCGGACTGACGCTGCTGGCCCTCGGTAACATTGCGCTGGCCGGCATTCTCCTCGCGCTCGCGTATGAACGTTACGAGCGCCTCTGGTTTCCGATCGGCATTCATCTCGCCTGGAATCTGCTCTCGGGGCCCGTGCTCGGCTATCCGGTCAGCGGGTTCATCGCACGGGCGACTGTGTTCACCGCCACTGCGTCCGGGAATGCGTGGATGACTGGCGGCGTATTTGGCATCGAAGGCAGTGTTCTCATCACCGTCGCAGAAATCGCCGCGATCGCTTTGCTCGGATATCATCCGCGGCGCAAACCAAAGGAGTCCTCGACATGAAAGACATCGTGATCGTCGACGGCGCACGGACGCCGATGGCGGAGTACAACGGACAATTCGCAGACATCAGCGCGATCGAGCTCGCCTCGATCGCCGCGAAGGCCGCGCTCGAGCGCAGCGGTTTTTCCCCGGATGAAATGGACCATGTGATCGTCGGCAATGCACTGCAGACATCCGGCGATGCGATCTACGGCGCACGTCACGTCGGCCTGAAAGCCGGCGTGCCGAAACACGTTCCGGCGCTGACGGTGAATCGCCTTTGCGGTTCGGGCATCCAGTCGGTTGTCAACGCCGCAGAGCAGATCATGCTCGACGAAGCGAACACCGTCCTGGCGGGCGGAATGGAGAACATGTCGCAGGCGCCGCATGTGGTCCGCGGTGCGCGCAAAGGCCTCAAGCTGGGGCAGGGCGCGCTGGAAGACTCGCTCATGGTCGCGTTGCTCGACACGTACTGCAATCTGTACATGGCGCAGACCGCGGAGAATCTCGCGCGCAAGTATGAGATCTCGCGCGAGGAGCAGGATCGCTTTGCGCTTCGGAGCCAGCAGCGCGCGGTTGCCGCGAAGGACAAGCTGCGCGAAGAGATGGTGCCGGTTGTCGTCGGGCGGAAAGGGGAGACGTTCGCGGATGACGATCACGCACGCCCGGACACGACGATGGAAGGCCTGGCGAAGCTGCGGCCTGCCTTCGCGAAAGACGGTTTCGTCACCGCCGGCAATGCGAGCGGTATCGTCGACGGCGCCGCGATGCTCGTCGTCACCACCGCCGACAACGCGGCGAAGCATGGCCGCAAGCCGCTCGGCCGGATCGTGTCATGGGGGATCAACGGCTGCGATCCGGAGATCATGGGCATCGGTCCCGTGCCCGCGGTGAAGACTGCGCTGCAGAAGGCGGGACTCAAGCTCGAGGACATGGATCTCGTCGAGCTCAATGAAGCATTCGCCGCACAGGCACTCGCCGTGGTGAAGGAGCTTGGGATCGATCCCGAAACGCTGAACGTGAACGGCGGCGCGATCGCGCTCGGCCATCCGCTCGCAGCTTCCGGCACGCGGCTTCTGCTCACCTTGCTCTACGAGCTGCGCCGCCGCCAGAAGCGCTATGGAATCGCGACGGCCTGCATCGGCGGAGGCCAGGGCATTGCGATGATCGTGGAGAGCATGGCGTAGCGCGGGAGCGGCAGCGGGGCCCGGAACGGAAGGGGAAGTTCGCTCGAATCCACCATGTTTTGCCAATCCGTGAAAGCCGCGCTTCTTGCCGGGCTCATCGCCATCGCGCCGCTCGCCGCCTATGCGGCAGAGAAGGAGCCGAAGGCCACGCTCGACGTGAAAGATGAAGACATTCGCGTGGTCCTGCAGTCCTTGAAGGAACAGTGCGGGGTCAGGAATCTGCTGATCGACAACGATGTCAGCGGGAAGGCGACCTTCTACCTGCACGATGTACCATGCACAGCGGCGTTCGACATCGTGGCGCGGACCATGAGTCTGGCGTACGAGATCGAGCCGAACTCTGTAGTGAACGTGCGACTCAGACGATGACAATCAACGGACGGAACATCCTCAAAGTGGCGATCCTGCTGTTCATCGCCGCGGTAGTCGCAGCGTTGTACTTCACTCCCGCTCGCCAGTACATGACGCGGGAGCACATCGGCGAAGGCGTCGCGTTCATGCGCGGCCTCTGGTATGGGCCGGTGGTAATCGTGTTCGCCTACGCGATCGGCTGCATCTTCGCCGTTCCGGCCAGCCTCTTCATCATCGCGTCGGGAGTCGTGTGGGGCTGGAAGCTGGGCGGCATCTACGCGATGACCGGCGGCATGATGGGCGCCGTCATCTCTTACTTCGTCGGCCGTTTTCTCGGCGAGGGACTGCTGGAGAAATTCGGCGGGGCAGGGAAGATGGTCGAGCGCCAGGTCGCATCAGCGGGGCTCAAGACGATGCTCATCGTCCGGCTGATTCCCGGGCCGCCGTTCGCAGTCTGGAACTACGGTGCCGGCGTCGCAGGCGTCCGCTTCAGTGACTACTTCCTCGGCACGCTCCTCGGGACGCTGCCGGCGCACATGATCTTCGCGTACTCGGCAGATCAGTTGTTCAACGGCACGATGACCCAGGGGGATGCCGTCAAACGGCTGGTCATCATTGCCTCGCTGCTCATCGTTTTGACGCTGCTTCCCAGTGTGATCAAGAGGCGGCTCGCCGGTCCTTCGGACACCGCCTGAACGCCGGTCGTGCACCGAACGCTGTGCTACACTGATCCTTCCGCGGAGTCCGAGCGGGATCTGTCATGATCGAGATCCAGATCCATCCGAGCGACATACGTCGTCGTGTCCGCTATCTCTTCTTTGACCGGCGGCGCGTGACGGTTGGGATCGTCGCAGCGACGGTTCTCCTCGTGATCGTGATCGGCTCGATGGCGGCGGCACCGACAGTCATCCGCCGCGTCTACAAGACGAATATTCTCCATACCGCTCGACAGGAGCGCGATGTCCAGCGCGAACGGCTGCGCGAGAACGTCACGCAGATGACGTCGCTCGAGAAATCGCTGGAAGAGCATCGCGTGCGCGTTGAAAAGCTCGTGACCGTTTACGGTCTCGATCGCTCGCTGGGACAGGGTGGTTTCTCGCTCCCGCTCCATTCGCGCGGCGGCGCCGAGGATGAGTTGGAAGATGCTCATCGGCGGGAGACGTCGCTGCAGGCCGCGATGCGGCGTCTGCAGTTGCAACTCGATCTGCTCGCGCAATACGAGGCGGCGAATACCGACATGGTGCGGCATACGCCGTCGGTGCTTCCCGTGCCTGCGGATCAGTTCGTGCTGACTTCGCCGTTCGGCAATCGCATCTCGCCGTTCACACGCGCTGCTGATTTTCACAAGGGTCTCGATCTCTCGGCGCCAACGGGAACACCGATCAACGCGACCGCCGATGGCGTCGTCAGTTACGCCGGCCGTTATCCGCTGTCGCAGAGCGTGGCGTGGTGGCGCTTCGGCAACGTCGTCGTGATCAATCACGCCGACCGTTTCATCACGATCTACGGCCACTGCGATACGGTGAAAGTGAAGGCAGGGCAGACGGTGCGGCAGGGCGAGAACATCGCCACCGTCGGATCGACCGGCTGGAGCACGAACTCTCACCTGCATTACGAGATTCGCAGCGACCTGGAGGAGCCGGGCGTCTACAAGCCTGTCGATCCTCGCATCTACATACTGAACTACACATGGAACAACGAAGCGACGCTCCTGATGCGAGCGCGCACGGTCAAGGAGTACAAGGACTTCGATCCGCTTCCGCCGGCGTTCATCGGAAAGAGGAGGGTGTGATGACTGCAGCCGCCGACCAGGCCAATTTCCCAACCATGATCATCCCGAAAGGGACGGAGATCCGCGTCAATGCCCAGGGACAGCTCTCGATCAAGACACCGGGCAATCTCGTGATTCAGAACTCGGGAAACTATTCGGAGCTCGAGTCGACTGCCGGCTCGATCCGGATCGAAGAGAACGTGAACGTCGACGCGGTGAGCATCAAAGCCGCGCAGGCCTGTTTCATCCAGGGCACGGTCACCGCGTGGAAAGTGCACGCGAAGAGAATCGCGCTGGAAGACAAGGCCAAGGCGTTCATCATGCTGCAGGAATCGGAGACGCTCGAGCTCTCGCGCAACAGCCGTCTGGTCGGCAACTTCGCGAGTGAGAAAGAGCTTTTCCTGATGATGGGAAAGTTCAGCGGACAGCTCAAGGAGCTGCCGGGATCGGTCGATGTGCACGCGCCATCACCCTTGACGGACCGTGTACCCGCGGCGATCGCTGCGCCGCGTCCTGAAGATACGGAGCATCTCCGGCAGGCGCAGGCGCTGATGGAGAAGGAGCTCGCGCGCACCGATCTCGCCCCGCAGGAGATGGAAGCCTTGCGCGAAGTGCTCTTCTCGCTTCGCGAGCGCAATCTGCAGAGGATCGCGAGCGTCTACCGCCAGGCATTCGCCGAGGTGCGGAATCCGTCGGAGGCGCTGAAGGCGGCGTACGAGCACCTCGAGGCCTATTTCCGCGGCTGAGGGGCCGGTCGCATGATCGCGCTGACGCGCTCAGTTCCATCGTCGATCGCGAACTGCGAGCTCACGCATCTTCAGCGCGAGCCGATCGATCTCGAGCGCGCGAAGCAGCAGCATCGCCAGTACGAAGAGACGCTCGCGTCCCTCGGCTACACGATCGTGCATCTCCCCGACACGCCTGAGCTGCCCGACTCAGTGTTCGTCGAGGACACGGCGGTCGTCACCGACGAGATCGCGATCATCACGCGCCCCGGAGCCGCGTCGCGCAGGCCGGAGACGGTCACGGTTGCCGACGCTCTTCGCCAGTACCGGCCAATCGTTCACATTCAGGAGCCGGGCACGCTCGACGGTGGAGACGTGCTTCGCATCGGGAAGCGTTTCTTCGTGGGACGATCCGATCGAACGAACGAGCAGGGCATCGAGCAGTTGAGGATGTATCTCACGCCGTTTGGTTACTCCGTGGAGGAAGTCGTTCTCAACGATTGTCTGCACCTCAAGACGGCGGTGACCGCACTGAATGAGACGATGGTGCTGCTCAATCCGGCGTGGGTCAGGATGCCGGGTTTCGAAACCATCGAGACCGATCCGGCGGAAGCATTCGCCGCCAACGTGCTCCTGACGCCGCGCGGCGTGATGATGTCCGCCGCCTTTCCGCGCACGATCGAACGGGTGCGGAGTCGCGGCATCGACGTTCATCCGGTCGACGCAAGCGAGCTGGCAAAGGCCGAAGGCGGCCTGACCTGCTGCAGCCTCTTGTTAGCCTGATGGGTCCCGCCCGCGCGCCCTGGGGTTACCGGAAACGTCTTCCGCCCATCAGCAGGACGAGAATCATTCCGGCTACGAAGCCGCCAATGTGTGCGAAGTAGGCGACTCCGCCGGCGTTCTGCGCGCCGAGCGAGCCGACCCCGGAGAAGAACTGCAGCACGAACCAGAATCCGAGGATGAAGACGGCCGGCAGCTCGCGGATGGTGATGAAGAAGAAGATCGGAATCAGCGTCGTCACGCGTGCGGACGGAAAAAGGATGATGTACGCGCCGAGGACTCCTGCGATCGCACCGGAGGCGCCGATCGAGGGCACCACGGAGGCGGGATTGAAGAACGCGTGCGAGAGCGTCGCAATGAATCCGCACGCGAGGTAGAAGATCAGATAGCGGAAGTGACCGAGGTGATCTTCGATGTTGTCGCCGAAGATCCAGAGATAGAGCATGTTGCCGCCGATGTGCAGCAGGCCGCCGTGCAGGAACATCGAGACGAAGATCGTCATGATGTTCGGCAGCAGAAACTCGCCCGACCAGAAGCGCGCCGGGATGAAGGCAACCGCGGAGAGTGCCCGCTCGAAATTGCGGCCCAGCGACATTTCCCAGAAAAACATCAGGATGTTCAGCACGATCAGCAGATAGTTGATGACCGGCGTGGAGCGTGAGGGATTGTGATCGCGAAGCGGCAGCATCTCAGTCTCTGAGCCTCGCCGCCGCCTCGGCCGGATCGACGATGCTCACCATCGCGCCTGCGCCGAGCTCGAAGCCGGCGATCGTCGTCAGCCGTGGCATCGCCTGAACATACCAATGGGCGTCATCGTCGCGGAAGTTCATCACCAGCCAATTGTAGGACGCGCTGATTCGTTCGATCGACCGGGCGGAGCTCGAGAGCTCCGAGGCGAAGGATGAGAGCCGGGTTCCGCTCATGGTGGCGAAGTTCGCTTCATGCTGCCGCGGCACGATCCATTGCTCATAGGCGAAGGAGGAGCCGTGCGGCGCGAATCGGACGAAGTGCTCGCTCTCCGCGATGATCAGCTCGCGCGGCGGCGGCACGCAGAGAGGGCATCGCTCGCGAAACGCTGCTCGCTCGCGCTCCACGCGCGGCGGCACGAACGTCGTGCCGGCGATCTGCGAGTGAACGTGCGCGAGCGACGCGCCGGCCATCGCTCCATGATTCTTGAAGATCAGGATGTTTTGTAGTCGGGAGTCCGAGGCGAGATCCCGGTAGCGCGCGACGTAGGCCTCGACCACGGACTCCGGATCCTCGATCGTCGCGAAGCTCGCGTCGTGCCGCGCCGACTCGACGACGACTTCGTGCCGCTGCGTCATCGGATACTTGTTGCCGAAGACGCGCACACGCCACGGATCGCCTGCGCGCAGGATCTCCGGCGGCGTTTCATGCTCGTGGCCGGGACAGAACGGACAGATATCCGATTGCGGCCCGAATGCGTTTGGCCGCAGCGCGCGCTCCGGCGCGAAGACGATCGGCTCGCCGGTGATCGGATGCCGGCGGATCGACGTCATGCGCGGTCCATCCGCCGTGCGGCGCGGAGTCTCTGGATGATGCCGAGGAGCGCGAAAGCGGCCATCACGATTGCGAGCCACTCGCCGGTGGTAAACGTCAGCGCCCGCTGATCGCGCCAGCCGTTCGCACCGACGATGTAGGAGATGATCGGAAATACGATCAGCGCGAGGACGAACTCGCCGCGCCCGATCGTTTCGTACTCGCGCTCCTTCCACGTCGCTTCGATCTGCGTGCCGACGTAGCCGCTGAGCATGATCATCATCAATGCCGCAATCGTCAGTTCGATGCGCACGCCGTTGCCGAGCAGCCATCCCGCGGCGAGCGAGAGATCGGCGACGCGATCGGCGAAGTGATCGAGGAAATCGCCGTAGCGGCTATCCTTTTGCTGCACCCGCGCGACGATGCCGTCGAAGGCATCGGCGAGTCCGCCGATGATCACGAACACGATCGCGACGAGAAAGAGCGCCGGCCTGCGCGCGCCGAAGTAGAAGCAGCCCGCGGCGAGAAGCTGCAGCGCGAGAGCCATCAGCGTCACACCGTTGGGCGATAGAGGGCAGCGCCGCGCGAGCGGAGTGAACCAGCGTTGCAGTCGGTCGCGCCAGACGTTCAAGGCATCGGAATCATAAAGCAGCAGAAAGCTGCTGCGTGTTGTCTAGTAGATGATCACTTCATCTCCGACATTCGCCATCGCATACAGCCTCTCGATATCCGAATCGCCAAGCCGTACGCAGCCGTGCGAGACGCTGCGGCCCAGTTTGTCCGGCTCGTCGGTGCCGTGAATCCCGTAGCCATCGCCCAACTCGAGGCGGTACTTGCCAAGGACGCCGGTGAACTGCCGCTGGGGGCTGTCGACGGGCGGAATGACGATCGTGCGTCCCGCGATGATCGGTTTGCCCGGTGGCAGCTCGCGCTGTGTCGATCCATCATCCGCAACGACGGTCTTGCCCTGCAGATGGAGTGTCGTCCGGCGCCCGCCAAACCACGACCAGATCCCTTCGTTGCGTGAGCTCACGAGATCGCCGGTGCTCGCGTCGATCGAGCCGCCGGGATTGAGATGAACCACGCGCAATCCCTCTTTCTGCGCCAGCTCGACGAAGTGCCAGTCGGGAGGCACCCAGACGGGATCCGTCTCTTTCGATTTGATGCGCAGCTTGCCGATGGGAGTGTCGAAGACTTTCGTCCTGCCATCCACGGCCAGCGTTGTTCCTTTTCCGGTTGAGCAGACCGCTTCGAAAATCGTCTGCCCATCGCGGCGCACATACAGCTTGTTCTCGGCGGTGGAGACGAGGATGACCTGGCCCGTGTCGGGGAGGTCGTCGGTCGTTTTCGAGATGCTCGCCATCTTCTGCTGCAGCGTGTTGAGGTGGACTGCGCGCTGCGCTGCTGCGCCGCGGAGCTTTCCGGTCTTGACGTCCATCCGCTCCGCGATCAGCTTGTCGACCACCTGCACGCGCGCGAGACGCCGCGCGTCGCGGATGTTGATCCATTCGCCGGCGGCGGCGATGCCGGCGAGTCCGAGTGCCAGAACAAAGAGTGCCCAGGAGCCGAGAAATCCAATCCAGCGTCGCATGTCAGAAGATGTAGACCCTCGTTTCGTTTGTGATGCGCGGCCAGATGGCTGCGAGATCGGCCTCCGGAACCATGATCGATCCTGGCTTCGGCTGCCCATGAAGCGGCGAATCGGCGGGCGGAGGCGAGTGGATGCAATAGTTGTCGGGCAGCGAGATGACGTAGTGGCCGAGGCCGTCGTGCACCACGCGTCCGCTGACCGGCGCTTCGTGATTCATCCCATAGACCCATTCGGGAACGGGCCAGTCGTAGTCGTTGCTCTTTCCGGTCACGCTGAATGCGCCTTTGAGCGGCACGAAGGTCCAGGTGCGGCCGCCGCTCGTGATCGTCTTCGCAGCGCCGACCTGAATGTCGGCTTCGCGCGCGACATCGTTGCCGATGCGGAGATAGAGCTTCCCTTTGGCCGTGTCGATCGAGAGATAGAACTGGTTGCTCTGGATCATGTGCAGGTAGTCGAGCTTTGCATCGAGCTCGCGGCCCAGCTCGGCTTCGGTCATGTCCATGTCGGAGAGTTGATCGCGGAGACGCTCCAGCTCCTCGCTCGTATGAGGAATGGGCGCCAGCAGGGTGGCGGTTCGGCGATTGATTTGCTCACGCTGATGCCGTGCTCCCAGGAAGCCAGCGGCGGCGATGATGAGGAGGAGGAGATTCAGCCAGAGCGGAGGCCGGGGCCAGCGGCGGCGCTCGGTGTGCGGGCGTTCGGTCATCACGAGTCTGTTGAGCTAGGCTCGTGCCAGCGTCGCGGATGGTAAACTTTGAGCGGGTCCCGAGGAAACGTGCCGAAGACTGAGCGACGTCGCTATCAACGCGTAGTCCCCCCCAACCCGATTCGTGCGCGTGCCGGGCAAGTACGGGTATTCGTCATCGATGCTTCGATGAATGGATTCCGCGTCGCACACCAGGATCCGATCGAGTCGCCGTGTACGCTGCGCGTCGACTGGGAGAACGGGCCCATCATTGCCGAATGCGTCATCACGCGTACAGGCGTCTTTCGCGCGGCAAAGACTGCATTCGACAAGCCGACGCATCACTCCGGTCTGCAGATCCAGCGAATTCTGCCGGCGTACGAATCTGCGCTGCGAGCGATGATCGCCTATTACGTCGAGCGTGCGATGGACGAGCAACGGGCCAACGCGCGCGGCCTGCCGGCGACGGCCGCTGCCTCGTTTCAGACAGGGAAGGGAACGAATTTCCTCCGCTGCGATTTCATCGCCGGGCGATGGCAGCGCACGCAGACCACCAAGGCCGACCAACCGCCGGAAGGCTTCACGATCTCTGCGGAGGAGGAACCGGATCAGGTGGAACGCCTCTGCAGCGCCTATGAAAAAGCCGACGGTCCTGGACGCAAGCTGATTCGCACTTTTGCCGCGCTGAGCATCAGCAAGCAGGAAGGCATTCCGACGCGCCGGTATACCCCGTAGCGTCGGCTACCTCGGTACCTTGGTATCTGGATACCAAGGTACCGCGAAAGCCATCACACTGCCGCCAGTTCCTTTCTCTTCGTGAGCGCCCAGACCACCGCCATCAGCGCCAGCACGATGCCGAACGTGCAGACGATCGTTGCGCCGGTCGGCAGGTCGCGCCAGAACGAGATCAGGATGCCGAGCGCGCTGACGAGGGCGCCCATCGTCCAGCCGATCGCCAGCCGCTTGCCGATCGACTGCGTGAACAGCATCGAGCCTACCGACGGGACGATCAGATACGAAAAAACGAGCAGCACGCCGGCGATCGCCACCGACGACGTCACGACGAACCCGAACGACGTGTAGAAGAGAAAGTCCCACAACTTCACATTCGGGATCTCCTGGCCCATCGAGATGGCCAGGAACTTCCGGCGGAAGATGAAATGGAACGCGCCGACCCCGGCGTACAGAAGAGCAGTCGTCATCACCGTTCGCGACGATACGGAGAGGATGTTTCCGACGAGCATGTCCTTCAGATGCTCCGTCTCTCCCGTGGCCTTGCTCATCGCGAGGATTGCGGCCGCCGCGGAGACTGCGTAGACGATGCCGATGATCGCCTCCTGCGGAATGCGCGTCTCGCGATGCACGCGCGTCATCGCGAAGATCGCCGCGCCGACGATCGTGAAGCCGAGCGACCACCAGTAGGTGAGCGGATTGTGCGGATCGAGCCCGCGCAGCACCGCGATCGTCGTGCCGAGTGCGGCGATCTGCGCCAGCGAGAGGTCGACGAAGATCACGCCGCGCTCCACGACATGGACGCCGAGGTAGGCGTGGATGCCGGTGAGAATCAGACCGGCGAGAAAAGGGAGATAAAGAAATTGCAGAATGTCGGTCATTTCACTCACTTCAATGCGTTGATCAGATTCTTGATGTTCGTGTCGAAGAGCTGGAAGTAGTCATCCGTTCCGGTTTTCGCGCCGCCGACGGACGGATAGAGAATCACGACCTTCGCGCCGGTTTTCGCCGCGATGAACTGCGGATCCTTCTGATCGAAATACGGCTCCATGCAGATGGCCTTCACCCCCTGCGCCTTCATGAGCCCGACGAGCTCGAAGCTGTGCGACGGCGACGGCGGCACTCCCGGCTTCGGCTCGATATAGCCGACGACGTTGAGGCCGAAGTGCTTCACGAAGTTAGGCCACGAGTTGTGATACGTGACGATCTTCGCTCCCTTGTACGGCGCCATCTGCGCCATCCACTTCTTGTTGGCCTCGTTCAGGCGGACGATGAAGTTGTTGAGGCGCTGATCGAAGTAGGCCTGATCGGCAGGGCGCAGCTCCACGAGCTTGTTTCGAATCTGCCGCGCGATCCGAACCGCATTGGCCGGATCGAGCCAGTAGTGCGGATTGCCCATCGGATGCACGTCGCCCATCGCGCGCGTCACCGTTCCCGTCGGACGATCGAGAATCTCGACGCCCTGGGAGAGATCGAGATAGCCCTTCTGTCCGGGGCGGATGTTGTTGTTGCGGCTCTGATCGAGGAGCGGCGGAAGCCAGCCGATCTCCAGTTCGAGGCCGACCACTTCCAGGAGATCGCTGTTGCGGAGAAGCATGAGGAAGCTCGGCTTCGGCTCCACGAAATGCGGATCCTGGTAGCCGCGCGCGATCGCGGTGACCTCCACCTTGTCGCCTCCGACTTCGTTGGTGATCGAGGCGAGATCGGTGATGGTCGTCGTAACTTTGAGTTTTTCCGCTGCGCCGGCGCTCAGGGCCGCGGCGAGCAGCGTGATTGCAATGAGAAGTCGTTTCATCGGTTCTCCTAGAACGTATGCGCGCCGTGCGCGCCGATCGAAAATTGCATTCCGAGAAGTAGCTCGGTGACGGATTTCGCTCCGCCGTAGGAAATGCGGCGAAGCTCGCTTCGAAACTGGCTGAACTCCGAAGGCCAGAAGGTGAGGGTGGCGGCGGCGCCGCGGTCGGTGGTGTTCTCGCGATCCGCGCGGTCGATGCGCACTCCGGTGAACCAGCGCTGGCCGAGCTGGTAGTCGGCCGAGGCGTAGTAGCCCTTCAGACGACGGCCGGCGTCGCCGCGGTCATCGACGATCCCTTCGAATCGTCCGATGAAGCTGCGATACAGGCCCTGCTGCAGCGGCTTCCATCGATAGGTCACATCGACCCCGCCGAACTGATTGGAGACCGCGTGATCCGCTGCGGCGTTCCCGCGCGCGTAGCTCGTGCCGAGCTCGATGTTGCTGTTCTCCGTGACGTCTTTGAACAGCTTCACGTGGCCGTTGTAGAAGAGGTCGTTGTTGTTGTGCCGTGTGAATACGCCGTTCACGTCGCCGCTGAACGCCTCGGCCGTCGCCTCCACGTACGCGTAGTCGTTGGGGAAGGCTTTAGAGAGCGAAACGCCATAGTCGTTCAGTCCCTCGTCGCCGAAGAAGTTGTGAATCACCAGCGGCTGATCGACCCAGGGGCGCACATGCGTGTGCCACGTGTTGTCCTTCCCGAAGGTGGCTTTCATCTTCCCGATCTTCGCCGTGAGGTCATGCGGCAGCGCGATCAGATTCGCGTAGCCCTCTTCGACATCGACACCCTCCGGAGTAAAGGAAAGGAAGAACTTCCCCTTCATGTAGGGATCGACGAAGGCCTCGAACGCGACTTCGGCCTCGTCGAGCTGCAAGGGCGGACGTTGATTCGCCGGGCCGAACTCGTAGGGATTCTTCCGGCCGGCGCGTCCGATGAAATTGCCGATGACCGATGTGTCGGGGTTGAACACCTTCGACGCGCCGGGGTTGACCTGGTTGTTCACGGTCTGCACCTCGGTCAGCGCAGGTGCAGCCGATGGTTGGGCCGCCTGCGGTGCGACCTCGGAGACTTTGGTCAGATCTTCTTCCTGCGGTGCGGCGGGGGATGGGGAGCCCTTGAGCGCGTTGATCTCCTGGCGCAACTCATCCGCCTGCCTGACGAGCTCGTCGAGCTTCTTCTCGAGCTGCTGCACACGTTCATCGCTTGCCTGCGCGCAGAGCGGCGGGGCGATGAGAAGCATGAACGAGACAAATACGAAATGACCGCGACGGGTCATGGTCTACCTCCTGTTGCTGAGATCGGTCTGACGGACGGTCAGGCCGCAGGAGGGGCGCGCGACGAGAGGTGCAGCGCGGAGCTCGAGCGGGCGAGACGAAACGCGTTCGGCTCGAGCGTGTAGAGGACGACGGCGGGCGCGACGACGGCGGGTGCGCTCAGCGTCACGTGATCCGCGCCGGAGGCACAAACCGCGCAAAGACTCTGCACGGCGGCGTTGCCGTCGGGAATAAGCGGATGGTTGTGATAGACGGGCTCTGTTCCGAGCAACGCCGCGAAGGCGAGGACGAACAGGAGCCTGAGTCGCAACATACGGCTCATGAGCATACATCGTAAGAGCGCCACGGGACGTTGTATTCCGGTGACGAACGCGGCTGGAATAACCTCCGAGTCGCGGTGAATTCTGAGGAGCGAGTTAGGAGATCGCAATGGCAGATTCAAACGGAGCAGTGCAACAGGTCGGTGATACCGACTTCGATTCCAAGGTTCTCGGCGCGGGCAAGCCCGCTCTCGTCGATTTCTGGGCGCCGTGGTGCGGCCCGTGCCGCATCATCGGGCCGATCATCGAAGAGCTCGCACCGAACTATCAGGGGAAGGCGGTCATCGCCAAGCTGAACGTCGACGACAACCCGAACGTAGCGCAGCGCTACGGCATCACCTCGATCCCGACGATCCTGATGTTCAAGGATGGCAAGCTGGTCGATCGCGTCGTCGGCGCCATGCCGAAGGGCGAGTTGCAGAAGTTCATCGATCGGAATCTGTGATTCCGGTACGCGGGCCCGCGGTGACGCGGGTCCGCGGTGTCAAAGGCGTCACGGCTCCAACCCGTATCCCCCGCGGCACAGCGACTCCACTCCGTTCTCCCTCACCACGAACGTATCCTCGATGCGCACGCCGATGTTGCGGTCGGGGAAGTAGAGTCCCGGCTCGATCGTCACGATGTCGCCCGTCTCGATCATGTCGCTGTTCGAAGGCAGCAGCGAGAACGAGGGGCGCTCGTGGATCTCCAATCCGACGCCGTGCCCGAGTCCGTGCACATAGCCGTTGAGAGTCCGGGGATTCGTGCGCGTGGTCTCATAGCCCTTCTTCTCGAAGAAGTCGCAAACCATCGCCTGATACGCGGACGCGGGTGTGCCGGGCCGCATTGCGTCGCGCGCGAGCTCGAACGCTGCGAGTACGTCGCCGTGAATCCGGCGCAGCTCGTCAGGGATCGGGCCTGCGCAGAACGTCCGCGTCAGATCGAAGAAATAGCCGCTCGTCCGATCGGCGGGGAAGATGTCGAGGACGATCGGCACCGACTGCACGACGCGCGCTCCCGCATCGCCGCGTGAATGCGGCACACCGGCATCGCGCCCCTGGGAGAGAATCGTCTCGTGATCTTCGATCATGCCGAGGCGCGTGATCTCCGTCGTGACGATCTGCTTGAGATCACCGAGCGTCATCGACGGGCGCCAGTCGCGGAGCGCGGCGCGAACGGAGTCGACGACCTCTTCCGTTCGCTCGCCTACGGAGCGGATCGCTGCGATCTCCCACGCGTCCTTCCGCTTGCGCGCAAGCTGGATGAGGTCTTCGCCGCCGCGATGCACGACCCATCCGCGCGCGGTGAGCGCGGCGGCAATTCCGAGGTAGAGGTGAACGGGCACGCTGCCGTAGAACGCGACCGTCGTCTCCGCTCCATACTCCCTCAGCACCGCGTCGAAGAACTGCGCATAGGCATCCGACGGCGAGGCCGCGGAGCGAAAGATCGCGTCGTAGTCGAACTCGTGAATCGAGCGGAAGGGGAGGCCGGTCGCGGCCGCCTCGTCGCGCTCCATGTCATAGCAGATGAGCACCGGCTCGTGGCCGGGCGTCTTGATCGCATACCCGCGCGTAATCTTCGCCCCGCGCGAGAGCCAGCGAAACGCGGGATGCATCGCTTCATGCAGCGGAACGATGATCGCGTCGATGGCACGTTCGCGCTGGAGGAGGTCGAGATCGGTCAGCATAGGGTGAGTGACGAGTGACGAGTGATGAGTGACGAGTGTTAGTGCTGAGTGCTGAGTACTGAGTACTGAGTGCTCAAAACTCAGCACTCGGTACTCAGCACTCGGTACTCATCACTCATCACTAGTCACTAGTCACTCGTCACTCCCATGAGTATATGATCCGCGCGCGATTGCCATGATTCACTTTCACAACGGTGACGTCACCGCGACTCTTGCAAGAAAAGCCGGCGTCCCGGGCCGCCATGTCCCGTTCCGCGAGTCGCTGATCACCGGGCCCGTTCGCCGCGATCTGGCCCTGCTCGACTGGGTGGAAGAGCGCGCGCGCACGCTGTCCGAAGAGCACGGCGAGAACCTGCTGCGAGTGCGCAATGAATTGCTCGAGCAGGAGAAGACGATCGACGCCGCTCGCGCGGAAGAAGAAATCGTCCTCTGGTTCGAGCACGATCTCTACTGTCTCGTGCATCTGCTCTACCTCATCAAGCGCTTTTCCAACTGCCGCTTGACGCTGATCTGGTGCCCATCTCCGCTCGGTCTGCTGGCGCCGGAGGAGTATTTCAAGCTCTTCGGTTCGCGGACCGCGGTCACGCCCGTCATGCAGCGCGTGACGGACGCCGTCTGGCAGGCATACACCGGCGCCGATCCGACAGCGTTCAATCGATTTCTCGTTCAGGACATCCCCGATTTTCCCTTCGTGATCGATGGCCTGCGTCTGCACGCCTCGCGGTTTCCGTCCACGACCACCGGCCTCGGCGAACCGCAGCGGCAGTTGATGCAGTTGATCGACGAAGGTGCCGCCGACTTCTCCACGTTGTTTGCGCGGTTCAACCCGAATCCTCCGCGCTTCGGTTTCGGCGACGGCGAAGTGCTGCGCCACCTTCGGCGGCTCGCGTGGTGCGCTGTGCCGATGATCACGATGACCGAGGTTCCGGGCGATGAGCACAAGGCGGCGCTCGCCGTCACACCGGCGGGGCGCAACGTGCTGCAGGGTTCCGTCGACTATGTCGAAGTGAACGGTCCTGATGGCTGGCTCGGCGGCGCGCAACTGACGCGGGAGAAGCTGTGGCGCTGGGATGGAGCGAAGATTTCGTGAACCGTGCTCTGGATCACGCTGCGCTGACGCACGGCTGATCTACGATTGACGCAGTGAAGAAAGAGGCAGCACGCGTCACGACCTCGAGCGAGGGAGTCGTTTTCGAGGCCGGCACGCGGACTCTCTGGACGCTGCGCTGGGCGGACATCGATCAGGTGCAGGCGTTCAAGCTCGATCTCATCACGCATGACGACGTCTGTCTCGAGCTCACCGCGGCGCGCAAGACCTACACGATCGATGAAGAGACCGCCGGCTGGAGCGAGTTGCTGGCCGCGATCGGGCGGCAGTTTCAGATTGCTCCCGACTGGCTGTCGATCGTCGTGGCGCCGGTGTTCGCGACGAATCGCAGCGTGCTTTGGGACCGCCGCGTCGCCCTCGCGATGCAGCGCTTCGCCAGCGTCTCGTCGTCGATCCGCCTCTCGTCGAGATGTCACCTCCTGTTGAATGACACGTCGCTGCAGGATTGGAACGACGCGCTCGCGGTCGTGCGCGGAATGTTCGGCATGGTCGAAGTCGATTCGAACGGCACCGCACTCGTACACGGATTGACGCCGCGGCACTTCCACGGCGCGCATCAGGCGACGATCAGTTTTCGCGCCGGCGACATCCGCGTGCGCGGCACCTGCACGAACGCCTCGCGCATCGAGTTCGAAGTGCCTCCGGGCGATGTCCAGTCGGATGCCGATCGCGCGCTGCTCCTGCGGCTTCTCGTGATTCTCTCCGCGTATCTGCGCCGCGAGGCGATCATCGCCGGCGATGGCGACGCGATCGTGATCGCCCATCCCGACGGCGAGCTGCTTACGCCATCACCTGCCTGAACGCCTCAACGAAGCGCTGCATCTCGTCCGGAGTGGAGATCGAGAGCCGGAGGTGCTTCGTCATCGGCGGGAACGGCCGGCCGACGGCGATTCCGTGCAGCCGCATCGCATCGATGACCGGCTTCACCTCGCGTCGGAGATCGATCATCACGAAGTTCGCATCGGAGGGGAGCATCGAGTAGCCGAGGCGTCCGAGCTCGTCCGCGAGCCACTTCTTCGTCTCGCGGTTGCGCTTCTGCCCGAGCTGCACATGCATCGGATCCGCGAGCGATGCGCGCGCCGCCTCCGCCGCGAAGACGTTCACGGAATCCCACTGACCATGCCATTGCATCCGCTCGATGACCGCCGGTTGGGCCACGGCGTAACCGCAACGCAGACCTGCGAGACCGTAGATCTTCGAGAACGTGCGAGTCACCACGAGGTTCGGATGATCTTTCGTGAGCATCAGGACACTCTCGTAGTCGGGCGACTCGGCGTAGTGATGGTAGGCCTCGTCGACGAGGATCGTGACGGCCGGCGGCGCCGCGGCGATGAGCTCGCGCACTGCCTTCTTCGATGTGATCGTCGCCGTTGGATTGTTCGGATTGCAGATGTAGATGAGACCTTCGCCCTTCGCCGCCTCCAGCATGCGGGGCAGATCGTGCTCGTATTTCGAGGTGAGCGGGACTTTGACGATCTCGGCATCCTGCGACTTTGCGCAGAAGCCGATCGCTTCGAACGTCGGATCGGCGGTCACGAGGCGCTTCTGCGCGAAGGTCGTCGCAGCGACTTTCAGAGCTTCGCTCGAGCCATCCGTCGTCAGGATCGATTCGGGCGGGAGGCCGTGAAACTTCGCGATGTCCGCGACCAGCGCGTCGATCGCTTCGTCGGGATAGCGGTTCGTGCGCGGAAACGCGTCGTTGATCGCGCGCATCGCGGCAGCCGATGGCCCATACGGATTCTCGTTCGCGTTGAGCCGGATCAGTCCCTTCGGTTTCGCAACCTTCGCGAGCGTGATGGAGGGAGCCGCGGCCGCAGCGATCGCCGTAGCGCCGAGAACGTGAGCGAAGTGTCGTCTCGTCAGCATGCGACAGAGTGTACGCCGCAACTATCATCATCCGATGCAGATCCCTGATCCGCCGGATGTTTCGTATTGGGATGCGTCGCCGCTGCTGCAGCGCATCTGCAGAACCAGGCTCGATCCCGCCTGCGAGCCGCGTCTCGCGGCGATGGGAGAGCGCGCTGCGAAAGAAGTCGCGCCACTCGCGCAGATCGCAAATCGCGAGTCGCCGCGGCTGATCACGCATGACGCGCGCGGCGATCGCGTCAATAGCGTCGAATATCACCCCGCCTACCGCGAGATGGAGGAGATCGCCTACGGCTCGGGAATGATCACCGTCAATTACACCGATCCTCCCGCCCATTCGCGCACGTTCGGCTTCGCCCTCGGCTATCTCTTCGCGATGGCGGAGATGGGCCTCTATTGCCCGCTCTGCATGACCGACGGCGTCGCGCGCGTCCTCACGCGCTACGGCACACGCGATCAGATCGATCGCGTGCGGCCGCAGCTCATCGCCACGAATCGGGAGGCGTTGTGGACGGGCGGCATGTTTCTCACTGAGCGTGCGGGAGGCTCCGATGTCGGGGCCAACGAAACCGTGGAGCGCAACGGCCGGCTGACGGGCCACAAGTGGTTCTGCTCGAACGTCGACGCCGACGCAGTGCTGGTCACCGCGCGTCCCGAAGGAGGCGCGCAAGGGACGCGCGGCCTGCAGACGTATCTGCTGCTGCAGCGCGGCAACCCCGGCGTCACGATCGAGCGGCTGAAGGAAAAGCTCGGCGTCCGCTCGATGCCGACGGGTGAGGTGACGCTGACGGATGCGCCGGCGGAGCTCGTCGGCGGGTTCGCGGCAATCACCGAGATGCTCAATCTCTCGCGCCTTTACAACTCAGTCGCCGCGATCGCGGTGATGGGACGCGCGATTCACGAAGCGCGCTGGTACATCGAGCGGCGGCGCGCGTTCGGCAAGCCGGTGATTGAGTGGCCCCTCGCACGCGACGTTCTTCGCGACCTCGAGATGCAGCACGAGCGCGCGATGCTGCTCACCTTCGCGACGATCGGCGCGATGGAGCGCGCGGATGCCGGCGATGCCGACAGCGCGCGGATGCTGCGCATCCTGACTCCGATGACGAAAGCAGTCACCGGCAAGCTCGCCGTGCCGTGCGTCTCCGAGGCGATGGAGCTGATCGGAGGGAACGGGTACATCGAGGAGAGTCCGATGCCGCGCCTGCTGCGCGATGCGCAGGTGCTGCCCATCTGGGAAGGGACGACGAACATACTCGTGCTCGACGCGGTTCGCACCGCGAAGAAAGAGCGCGGGCACGAGTTGCTGCTCGCGCAGATCGAGAAGGAGTTTCCGGAAGAGGCGAGGGCACTCGAGCGGATCGACGAAGAGAATCCGCGACGCTGGGTATTCGAGCTCGCACGCCTGTATTCGGCGAGCCTGTCATCCTGAGACGGATTCGAGTCACTGGCGGAACAGCGGCGTTGCATCCGACTGCGCGATCGCCAGCAGATCGAGAAACTTTCCCCGCGTGATCTCGCGTGCGCCGAGCGCCTCCATGTGCGGCGTCATCACCTGGCAGTCGATCCAGGTTCCGTTCAGCCGTTCGATGAGAAACAGCAGCGCGAGCTTCGATGCGTCGGGCACGAGATGGAACATGCTCTCTCCGGTGAAGACGCCGCCGGAGTCGACGCCGTACAGTCCGCCGGCGAGCTCCCCGCCGCGCCACACCTCCATGCTGTGGGCATCGCCCGCGCGATGGAGCTCGATGTACGCATCGATGATCTCCGGTTCGATCCATGTCCCGTCCTGCTCGGGCCGCGGAACGCGCGAACAGGCGCGGATCACGGCGGGGAAGTCGCGGTCGATCGTGAACGTCAGTTCGCCTTTCTTCATCGCCTTCCGCAGCGAGCGCCCGATGTGCAATTCATCGAAGAAGATCACCGCGCGGCGGCGCGGCGAGAACCATGGCAGCGTATCGAGCTCGGGATGCGGCCATGGGAAGATGCCGTGGCGATAGGCGTCGCGCAGCGTTTCGACGCGCAGGTCATCGCCGATGGCGATGATGTCACCGCGCACGTAGCGCGGATCAGGGAAGCGGGACATGCGACGATCTTACCGACAGGTCAGCCCTCCGTGTCGCATGGAAGGCTGCATACCCGAGTGCGAGCATGATGCCGTAGATGAGCGTGACGCCGAACGTGCGCGGATGCTCGGCGGGGTGCGCGGCCGACGCCGCGAGATAGCTCATCGTGTCGAGCGGGTCGGTCATGACGTCCCAACTGTTCCAGCGCAGGAAACGGCCGAGGTAGATGCCGAAGCCGCAGAGGACGAGGATGAAGAGCGAGAAGGCCCAGCCGGCCCGCCTGCCGAATTTCGACTCGACGACCGACTGCACGTCGGCGACCGAGGTGAAGGCGAGGAGGATGCCGGTGGCGGCGCAGGACAGCAGCAGCGCGATGTCGAACCAGAGCGGCGCGCCGGGCCGCGGCCGGAGGTGTACGAAGTCCGTCGCGATGTACGGTGCGTTGGGGAGAAACAGCAGCCAGACGACGAACATCGCCGCGCGCGCCGCGGTATTGCGGCTGAGGACGAAGGCCATCGCCGCGAGTGCCGGGATGACGGCGAGGAAGAGATTCCAGGCCATGAACGCATAAGCGAGGCTGCCCGTCTTCACGATCCGCGCGGCTAACAATCCGCAGCACCACAGCAGCAGAAGGCCGAAAACGAGCAGCCGCGCGCGCATCAGTACGTCAGCGTGAGCTCGCCGGCGGATGCATCGACGATCACCGTGCCGCCACTGGCCAGCGATCCGAAGAGGATCGCATCCACGAGCGGCTCCTTGATCTTCGTCGAGATCAGTCTCCCCATCGGCCGCGCTCCGAAGGCCTGATCGTAGCCATGCTGCGCGAGCCACGCACGCCCGGCCTCGCGCAGCTCGAGCGTCACGTTCTTCGGCGCGAGCTGCGCGCGAAGCTCATCGATGAACTTGTCGACGACCTTCTCCGTCACTTCGAAGCTGAGGGGATCGAACGCGATCCAGGCATCGAGACGGTTGCGGAACTCCGGCGCGAACGTCCGCTCGATCGCGCCGCGTCCGCGCCCTGTGCCCGGGTTGTTCCGGAATCCCATTCCCGCCTCGGTCATCTCGCGGCCGCCCGCATTCGTCGTCATGATCAGGATCACGTTGCGGAAGTCGGCCTTCTTGCCGTTGTTGTCGGTCAGCGTCGCGTGGTCCATCACCTGCAGCAGAATCGAGAAGAGGTTCGGATGCGCCTTCTCGATCTCATCGAGGACGAGCACGGCGTAGGGCGTGCGGATGATCGCGTCCGTGAGGAGGCCGCCCTGATCGAAGCCGACGTATCCGGGAGGCGCGCCGATGAGACGCGACACGGTGTGCGGCTCCATGTACTCGCTCATGTCGAAGCGAATGAACTCGATGCCGAGGGAGGCGGCGAGCTGTTTCGCGAGCTCGGTCTTGCCGACGCCGGTCGGGCCGCTGAACAGGAAAGAGCCGACGGGCTTCTCCGTGTGGCCGAGACCCGAGCGCGAGAGCTTGATCGCGCTGACGATCTGTTTGATCGCATGATCCTGTCCGAAGATCACGCGCCGGAGGTCGCTCTCGAGGCTCTGCAGTCGCTGCTTCTCGGTCAGCGCAATCGTGCGCGGCGGAATCTTCGCGATCTTCGACACGACCTGCTCGATCTCATCGACGCCGATCGTGTCGACATCGGAAGAGGCAGCGCGCATCATCCGCGCGCGCGCGCCCGCTTCATCGAGCACGTCGATCGCCTTGTCCGGCAGATGCCGGTCGTGGATGTATTTCGCCGACAGCTCGGCGGCGAGCTGGAGCGCCTCATCGGTGAACGCCACGTGATGGTGCTCTTCGTAGTAGTTCTTGAGGCCCTTCAGAATCTCGATCGTCTCCGGAACAGTCGGCTCGCCGATCTCGATCTTCTGGAAGCGGCGGGCGAGGGCGCGGTCGCGCTCGAACGACGACTTGTATTCGGCGTACGTCGTCGATCCGATGCAGCGCAGCTTTCCCGAGGCGATCGCCGGCTTCAGGATGTTCGACGCGTCCATCGTGCCGCCGCTCACCGCTCCGGCGCCGACGATCGTGTGGATCTCGTCGATGAAGAGAATCGCTTCCTTCTTCTCGAGCAGCGCGGTGATCACCGCCTTGAGCCGCTGCTCGAACTCGCCCCGATACTTCGTCCCCGCCAGCACGGACCCCATGTCGAGCGACCAGACCTCGGCGTCCTTCAGCACGGCGGGCGTCTCGTGCCGGTGAATCTTGAGCGCGAGTCCTTCAGCGATCGCGGTCTTGCCGACTCCCGGTTCGCCGACGAGGAGCGGATTGTTTTTCCGCCGGCGGCAGAGGATCTGAATCGTCCGCTCGAGCTCGGGACCGCGGCCGATCAGAGGATCGATCTCCCCCTTCGCCGCGCGCTCGTTGAGGTTGACGGCGAAGCTGCGGAGCGGATCGGAGGATGGCGGTTGATCGTCGTCCGGAGTGACGAAGGCCGGCTCGCCTTTCGCCGGCGCACCTTTCGCGATGCCGTGTGCGAGAAAGTTGAGGACGTCGATCTTGTTGATGCCCTGGCTGCGCAGCAGGTAGACGGCCTGCGAGCGTTCCGCCTGATAAAGCGCGGCGAGCATCTGCCCCGTGTCGACTTCCTTGCGCCCCGAGCTTTGCGCATGGAGCTGCGCGTACTGCACGACCCGCTGCAGCATGGTCGTGAGCACCGGCTGCATCTCCACATCTTCAGGCAGCGTCTCGAACGTCTTGCTCATGAAGTCGTCGAGCTGCTTCTTCAGCTCCTCGATGTCGCCGCCGCAGGCACGAATCACGTCGACCGCCTCGCGGTCGTGCAGCAACGCGAAGAGAAGATGCTCGAGCGTGACGTATTCGTGGCGGCGCGTGAGCGCTTCGTTCACGGCGAATTCGAAGGCGGCCTGAAGGGGTTTGGCAATCATGATGCGACAGGGATAACGCTGAGGCGCGGAGTTGGATTTCGCCCGCTCATACCTTCTCCATCGTGCAGAGCAGCGGATACTCGTGCTCCCGCGCGAGCGTGATCGTCTTCTCGACTTTCATCTGCGCCACTTCGAACGTGTAGATGCCGGCGACGCCGACGCCCTGCACGTGCACGTTGAACATCACGCGGACCGCTTCATCCTCGTTCATGTTGAAGACGGAGGTGAGGATCCAGACGACGAAGTCCATGGTCGTGAAATCGTCGTTGTGGAGGAGGACCTGGTAGAGCGGCGGCTCTTCGACCTTTTCCTGGCTCTCGGCGACCGGAGCCTCTTCATACTGCGGCGGCAACATCTGCCAATTATCCGATCATCGAGACGCCGCGGCGACCTCGGCCACGACCCCCGGCAAGGTTCCGATGTCGAACGGCTTCCGCAACACGCGGCCGATTGCGTTTGCGTCGATGAACTGCAGCGAGGCATCGCCGGCCGCGGTCATGATCACCGTCGCCTTCAACAGCTCCGGACGCCGCATCATGAGATGCCGCACGACATCGAAGCCGCTGAGACGCGGCAGCATCAGATCCAGCAGGATGCAGTCGTAGCTGCCGGTCCAGAGCTTCTCGATCGCCGATTCGCCATCTTCGGCGACGGTGATCTCGCTCGTCGGCGCGAGTGCCGATTCGATCCGCGACGCGATCAACGCTTCATCTTCGATGAGCAGCACCGTGGGGCGGCTGCCGGCAGCGGCCGGCTTTCCCTCGTCCTTCGATGGGTCCGGCTTCGGATCCATGAATCGGGAGACGGCTGCGATGAGCTTGTCGCGCGTCAGCGGCTTGCAGATCCAACCGTCCGCGTCCGACGCCGAGAAGAGTTGCTTGAGGCGATCCTCGGAATGGCCGGAGACGAGCACGATCGGAACGCGATAGCGCGCCCGGATGAACTGGCCGAGACGATGTCCCGGAATGCTCGGCATTTCGATGTCCATCAGCACCAGGTCGGGGAGGCGATCGGCGAGGATCGTGTTGAGCTCGCTCCATGAACCTGCCGTCAGTGTCGAGAACCCCTCGCGCTCGCACATCTTCGATGCTTCCCTGAGAAACATCGGGTTGTCGTCGACGATCAGGATGGTGGACATGGGTAGCAGTGATTGTATCTGCTAACTAGAGCTCGAGCAGAGCTCCCGGCTGAATCTCGAGCGGCGGCTGACCTCGCTGGAACAGACGCGCAGCGGACGAACCCACGAGCCGCACGACTGCGTCTTCGACGCGCAGCATTCCACCCTCGCGAAGCCCCACGACAGGCGTCGCGTTCTCTTCATGAAACTCGCGGATGCGCTCCTCGCGCGTCTCGCCGCGATGCGTCGAAGCCGGATCGGGATCGAGGTAGTGCGGATTGATCTGGAAAGGGACGAGGCCCAGCGCATCGAGCGATGGCGGCCAGACGATCGGCATGTCATTCGTCGTCTTGATCGTCGGGCCGGCGATGTTCGTGCCGGCGCTCGAGCCCATGTAGAAGACTCCGCTGCGCACGAGCTCGCGGATGCGGCCGATCAGATTGCGTTCGTAGAGCGTCTTCAGCAGCCGAAACGTGTTGCCGCCGCCGGTGAAGATCGCCTCGGCGCCGTCGATGGCATCGGCATCGAGGACTTCCACATTCATCTTCGCCATCCGTTCGCGCACGACGCCGGTGTAACGCGCGTGATCGTGTGCCGCGAACGGGATGAAGGCGACACGGCGGCGGCCGCCGAGAAAGTCGAGAATGAAAGGCTCGGCATGATCTAGGTAGCCGTAGCCGTGAACGTTCGATGAGGAGATGAGAAGTAGACGCATTGCGGCGTAGCATACACACACGTCCACTCTCTTCCTCACGAAGTGGTATCTCGACTGCGTCGACGGCGCGGGCAATGTCTGCATCGCGTATTGGGCCCGGCTGCGTTGGAAGAAACTCTCGCTCCGTTACGCGAGCGTCCTCTGGTCGCCGGGGCGGACGATCGAGACGATGCGCGGAGGCGAACCGCCGGCCGTCGATCGCGATCGGATCACATGGCATTCGCCGCGGCTCGGCATCGATGCCGAGCTCGTTCGCCGCGCACCCGCGTATGAAGAGACGCTGATCGACGGCGTCCGCTGGCGATGCGAACAGCCCGCGGCGGATGCGCGGATCGGAGCGATGCGCGGCGACGGCTACGCCGAGGTCCTCGAGCTCGAGATTGCGCCGTGGGAGGTGCCGATCGATGAGTTGCGCTGGGGGCGCGTTGTCGATGCCAGCCAGTCGATGACGTGGATCGAGTGGCGCGGACCGCATCCGTTCAAACGCCTGCTCATCGATGGAATTCGCTCGGAGGCCGCGCTTCCCGAGCCGGCCGAAAACCGCACGATTCGCGACCAGCGGCTGGGCGACACGATTCCGATTCCCGGCCTCCCGAAGCGAATTGCGGATGCGCACGAACAGAAGTGGTGCGGCCGCGTCGGCTCCGCGTGGGCGGTGCACGAAGTGGTGAGGTTCGGATGAAGCTGATCTACGGACTTCTCTTCGCGATCGTGCTGCCGCTTCTGCTGGCCGTCTGGAGCATGCGGATGGACTCGCTGCTCGTGCTGCCGCAGGTAGCCTCGCAATCAGCAGGGCTCGCCGTTGCGATTCTCGGCGCGCTGATCGCACTGCTCGCGGTCGTCGACTTGCGGCGATTCGGTCATGGATGGCCGATGAGTCCATTTCCACCCGAGCGGCGTGCATCGGGTGGAATGTACCGGCTGATGAACGATCCTCTCTACGCCGGATCGGTTCTCATTTGCGCGGGCCTCTCCATCGCACTTCGCAGCCCGGCGGGCATCTGGCTGGCTACGCCGCTCCTGACTTTTTGCTGCATCGCGTTCGTTGCGGGCTTCGAGCGCGAAGGGACGGAGCGGCGCTACGGCGTTGCGGAACGCCCGCCGCTGCTGCACCTGCCCGCTCCGGGCGATGTGCGTGCGGATTTCAGCGATCGCCTGGCGATCTACTTCATCGTGCTGCTGCCGTGGCTCATCGCATTCTTTGCCGTGAATGCCTTCGGCATTCCGCACGACGCGCGAAGCGGGTGGGGAAGGGCCGACGCTGCGGTGCCGACCCTTCCATGGACGGAGCTGATCTACTTTCTCGACTATCCGCTGGTGCTCGCCGTGCCGATGCTGCTCGACACACGCCGTCAGTTGCGCAGATTCGCGATTCAGGGATGGCTCGCCATCGTGATCGTCACGATCTCGTATCTCGTGATTCCGGTGATCGTCGTTCCGAAACCTGCTCCCGACGGCAGCCTGTTCACGATGCTGATGCTGTGGGAGCGCAAGTTCGACACGCCGGTGACCGCGTTCCCCGCGTTTCATGTGATCTGGGCGGTCATCGCGGCGAATGCGATGCCGAGATGGCGGGCTTTCTGGTGGACGCTGGCGATCGCGATCTCGGTCAGTTGCGCGACGACGGGCATGCACGCGCTGCGCGATCTCGTTGCCGGCGCGGCGGTGGGCCTCGTCATCATCAACGCGGAGCGAATCGCGCGAGGCATCCTTCGCGCGACGGAGCGTCTGGCCAACTCCTGGCAGGAGTGGGATGCGGGCGTTGTGCGGGCGATGAGCCATGGTGTGTACGCCGCGATGGGCTCCTTCGCCGGCATTCTCCTCGTGGTGACGTTGAGCGGCGGGATGGCGGCCGCGGCGGCCGCTGTTGCGATCGCCACGATCACCGGCGCGGCACTCTGGGCGCAGTTCATCGAGGGCTCTCCGATGCTGCTGCGGCCCTTCGGTTACTACGGCGGACTGCTCGGCGCGTCGATCGCGATCCTGTTGACGGGCGACCCGTGGCGGATGCTTGCCGCCTACGCAGTCGCTTCAACGATCGTCGTCGCGTTTGGACGCTGCCGCTGTCTCGTGCAGGGTTGTTGTCATGGGCGGGCGATCGAGGAGGGGCTCGGGATCCGCTACGCGCATCCGCGCTCGCGCGTGACGCGGCTGTCGGACCTCGCGTCGCGATCGGTCCATGCGACGCAGTTGTATTCGATCGTCTGGAGTCTGCTCTGTCTCGTGCTGCTGTGGCGGCTCTGGACGGCTAACGCTCCGCTGCAGTTCATCGCCGGCTCATCCCTGATCCTCGCCGGGCTCGGCCGCTTCGTCGAAGAACATTATCGGGGCGAGCCTCAGACCAGGATCGTTGGCGGGCTGCGGATCTATCAATGGCTGGCGATCGTGAGCGTGCTGGCTGGCGCGGCGGTGATGGCGGCAGGGAGCACGCCTGCCCCGGCGCCCGTGCCACTCGGCGGCAACGGATGGTTAGCCGCCTCCCTCGTCGGGATCTTCACGTACGTCGCGTACGGAGTGGATTTTCCGCGCCTCAACACACGATTCGCCCGCCTGGTGTAGAAAAACCTACGCGTCGATCACCCACTTCTCGTAGAGCTCACCCGGCAGCTCCCGGACGAATCGCGAGGGCTCCATCAGCACGTCCATTCCACCGCGATCGCGCGCCATCACCGGAAAGACGAGATAGAGCTCCTGTTGTGCGCGGGTCACGGCGACGTAGAACAGGCGCCGCTCTTCTTCTTCGCCGGGGATCACGAGCTCCTGCGGCTCGGTGCCCTCGACCGTTCCTTCGAGGAGCGGCAGCTCCGCATGCACGCGTGCCGGGTCGACTCGGATGATGCCGCCCGGAACGCGCAGCGCGCGTTGTGACGGGAAGCGCCCGTCGGCGAGCCAGATCACGAAGACGATCCGCCACTCCAGCCCCTTCGCCTGATGCACCGACGAGAGCACGATCTTCTCGTCTTCGGGACCGACGACCGCGGTGTCTTCGCCGGCGATTGGATTCGCCAGCGCGACCTCATCGAGAAACTGCTCGACGTCTTCGTAGCGCAGCGCGTATTGCGAGAGCTGCTCCAGATCGTCGAGCCGCGCCTGCGCGTTCGGAAACTTCGACCGCGCATAGTCCGCATAGCCGCGTTCGACGACGAGGCGGATCGATTCCGACGGATTGTGCTTCATCGACTCGGACGAGATGAGGCGCAACACCGACCGCGCGGATTCGAGCGAGCCGGCCGTCCCCCTCGCGCCGCTGGCGGCGGTGGCGGGTGAGGAGCGAAGAAACGCGTCCAGAGGATTGGTGTGCGTCGAGATTCGCCCCCAGACTTCTGCGGCCGTCTTCTCTCCGATCTTCGGATACAACTTCAGCATCCGCTTCCACGACAGCTCGTCGCGCGCGTTCGTCACGATCTTGAGATAGGCGAGGACATCCTTGATGTGCGCCTGCTCGAAGAAGCGGACGCCGCTGCGGATCTCGTAGGGAATCAGCCGCCGCGACAGCTCCATCTGCAGCTCGAGCGATTGATAGTGCGAGCGATAGAGCACCGCGATGTCCGAGAGTTTCTCTCCCTCGTCGCGCAGCTCGAGGATCCGCTGTGCGACGAACGAGGCCTGCTCGAACACATCGTCGACGCCCACGACCGCAGGCTCCGGGCCGTCGCCGCGCACGGCCTGCAGTTCTTTCCGGAATTGAAAGCGATTGGCGGCGATCGATGCGTTCGCCAGCGCGAGGATCTGCCGCGTCGAGCGGTAATTCGTCTCCAGCTTGTAGATCGTGGTATCGGGGAAGCGCAGCGGGAACGTCAGGATGTTTTCGAACGACGCGCCGCGAAACGAATAGATCGACTGCGCGTCGTCGCCGACCACCATCACGTTGCGCCGCACCGATGACATCGCATCGATGATCTCCGCCTGCAGCTTGTTCGTGTCCTGATATTCGTCGACGAGGATCGTGCGGAACTTGCGCTTGAGCGGCTCGGCGAGCTCGGGATGGTCGTCGAGCAGCAACTTCCAGTTGAGGAGAAGATCGTCGAAGTCCATCGCGTTCGCCTCCTTCTTCCGCTCGCGGTAGCGGCGAAAGACGTTGAGGATCTCGTCGCGATAGTTCGCGAAGTGCGGGTATTCGTTCTCGAGCTGGATCTCCAGCGGCGTGCGCGTGTTCAGCACGAAGGAGTAGAGATCGAGGAGGACGTCGCCTTTCGGGAAGCGCTTTTCGAGCGTCTTGATCCCGAGCGAGGAGATCGCCGATTCCATCATTTCCTTCGCGTCTTCGTCGTCGAGAATCGAGAAATTGCTGCGATAGCCGAGCGGCTCGGCGTAACGGCGCAGAAGGCGGTTGCCGATGGAGTGGAATGTGCCGCCCCAGATCCGCCGCGTGTCGATCGTCACGAGCTGTTCGACGCGGCTCAGCATCTCGCGCGATGCCTTGTTCGTGAAGGTGACGAGGAGGATGTCCGACGGATCGACGCCGTCTTCGATCAGGCGCGAGACGCGGTAGGTGAGCGTCCGTGTCTTCCCCGAGCCGGCTCCGGCGATGACGAGCAGCGGACCATCGCCGGCCATCACGACCTCGAGCTGCTCGGAATTGAGCTCCTCTTCGTAGTGGACGCGATACTGCTTCTGCGGTTTGACAGGCTGCTTGAGCGTGTAACGCCGGATCTTCGTGGTCACCGGCTGAAGTATAGAGTTCCGGGCGCCGGGCGCTACGAGGGGTAGAAGTTTGCGCGGAGAAGGGGCGACGAAAAGCGAAATGCAGAATTCAGAATTACAGAATTCAGAATGAAAATTGGATGCCCGCCCGCTGCGCCGTTACGCCTTCATTCTTCATTCTGAATTCTGTGATTCTGAATTCTGCATTTCGCTTTTGACTCTCATCAATGAAGACGCCTCGCCCCCCCACCACTACACTGTTTCCCATGTTGCGGCCGCGCCTCGGTGCGCTCATCGCGGTCATCTTCTGGGGCATGTCCTTCGTCGCCACGAAGGCGGCGTTGCGCGAGGTGTCGCCGGTCACGCTCATCACGACGCGGTTCGCGATCGGCAGTGTGCTGTTGCTGTTGATCGTGCGCAGACTGCCGCCGCGCGACGCCTGGCCCACGCTCATGCTGATGGGATTCGCCGGCATCTTCGTTCATCAGATGCTGCAGGCCTACGCGCTGACGATGACGACGGCGATGCACACCGGCTGGCTGATCGGAATGACGCCGATCTGGTCCGCGATTCTCGCCGCCCTCTTTCTCGGTGAGCGCCTCGGCCCCATCAGGATCGCCGGCCTGGCCGGCGGCTTCACGGGCGCCGTGCTCGTCATCACGCGCGGCGAGTGGAGCTCCCATGTGCTTCAACTCCCTTCCACGCGCGGCGATCTGCTGATCCTCGTCAGCACCGTCAACTGGGCGATCTACTCGTCGATCGGACACAAGACGATCCGCCGGCTCGGACCGAAGGTGGCAATGTCGGGCGCGATGCTCGCCGGCACCGCGATGCTCCTGCCGTTCTTCATCGCGCAGCGTGGGTGGCGCGAGCTCCCGCACGTGACCAGGAGCGGCTGGCTCGCCGTCCTCTTCCTCGGCATCGGCTGCTCCGGACTCGGATATCTGCTCTGGTCGAATGCTCTGGAGAAGGTGGAGTTGTCGCGCGTCGCGTCGCTGCTCTATCTCGAGCCGCTCATCACGTTCGCGACGGCCGCCGCTCTTCTGCACGAGCCCGTCAGCGCCGCCGCGGTGGCAGGCGGAATGCTCGTCCTGGTCAGTGTGATTGCGACGCAATACGCGCCCGCGATTCAGCGAAACGCGGGCGCGGACGTACTAGAGCAACGGAGGTCTGCATGAAGAAGCTATTGGGAATCGCCGCCGTCGTCCTCGCCGTAGCCTGTGCCGGCTCGAGCAACGGGAAGCCGGCGTCTGCGCCGAAGGAGACGTTCGGCCACTACAACCCGGAGAGCGGGAACTATCCGGTCGGTGCCATTCCTAACGCTTCGTTGCACGACGCGCAGCGCAACAAGGACATCCCTCTCGTGATCGAGTATCCGTCCCGAGGCGAGGGACCGTTTCCGGTCATCGTCTTCTCGCATGGGTTCGGCGCTTCGAATGCCGGCTACGTCGGTCTCACCGAATACTGGGCGAGCCTCGGCTACGTCTGCATCAAGCCGAACCATGCGGATGCAGGGAAGTTGCGCGATCTGCTGCGGGACCAGATGCAGGAGCGGCGCGAGGCGCGGCGGGAAGGGCGCCAGCCGGAGCGCACCCTCGGCGAGGCGATCTGGGAGGGACAGACTCCTGCGGACTGGCGTGATCGCGCGCGCGATGTCACCGCCGTTCTCGATTCCTTCAGCACGTTGGAGGAGCGCTATCCGGAGCTCAAGGGAAAGCTCGACCGCAATCGCATCGCGGTTGCCGGTCACTCCTATGGCGCCATGATCGCGATGCTGCTGGCGGGTGTGGAGCCGGTTCAGGACGGGAAGCCGATGCGGCTCGCCGATCCGCGCGTGAAGGCGGTCATCGCGATGTCGCCGCAGGGCGTGAGCACAACGCGCGGGCTGTCGGCGGAATCGTTTCATCACGTGAAGATTCCGATCATGTACATGAGCGGCACGAACGATCGCGGAGCGCTGGAGGGGGAGACCCCGGAGTGGCGCCGGACCGGATTCGAGAACAGCCCCGAGGGCGACAAGTACTTCGTCTCGATCGATGGAGCGAATCACTTCTCGTTCGCCGGCGGCTTTGCACTGCCGACGTTCGACGAGGATCAGCTCGACCGCGCCGATGCAATGAGCGCGCAGCAGAATCAACGGATGCAGCCGCGCTCGCGCGGCGAAAACCGCTTCTATCGCGAGAAAGGTGTCTTCGACTCGATCAAAGTCGCCTCCGCGGTCTTCTGGGATTCGTATCTGAAGGGCGCTCCCGCGGCACGCGACTATCTCGATACGAAACTGGCGAAGCGCGGCGGCGTGACGCTCTGGAAGAAGTAACCGCTCCGCCAGCGGGAGCGGCGCCGCATCGCGTTGTCTAACTGACCGCTGCACTCAGATGGCGCGCGGCAACTTCGGCGTCGACTCCGCGTATCACCAGCATGCTCATCGTCATTCTTGCGGTGCTTGCGTTCTGCTTTCTGCTGGAGCGAGTCAGACCCGGATGGCGGCTGCCGGAGGTCTCGACGTGGCCGCTCCGCGTCGTTGCGATCAACGTCGTCCAGCTCGGCGTCGTGCTGCTGGCCGGGATCTCATGGGAGCAATGGCTCTCGCGGCGGTCGCTGTTCTCGCTTTCCACGCACGTTCCTCCTGTCGCGGGAGGATTCATCGCCTACTTCATCGCGACCTTCGTTTTTTACTGGTGGCATCGATGGCGTCACGAATCCGACTTTCTCTGGCGCGTGTTTCACCAGATCCATCACAGTCCGCAGCGGATCGAGGTGATCACGTCGTTCTACAAGCATCCGCTGGAAATGATCGTGAACTCCATTCTCGGATCGCTGATCGTCTACGCGCTGCTGGGGCTCGATCTGCGTGCCGGAGCGATCTACACCGCATTCACGGCACTCGGCGAATTTCTCTATCACACGAACGTCAGGACCTGGCGATGGATCGGATTGATTTTCCAGCGTCCGGAAATGCATCGCATCCATCACGAGTACGGACGCCACCGAAACAACTACGGCGACTTCGTCTGGTGGGATATGTTGTTCGGAACGTACGAGAATCCGAGCGAGTTCACGAGCTCGTGCGGGTTCGACGATGCTCGTGAACAGAGACTCGTTCCGATGCTCGCATTCCAGGATGTGCATCGGGCTCGAAGATGAAGGCGGATCCCATGTACATCCTCGACGCGATCGGCAACACCTCGATGATCCGGCTGCGCAAGCTGATTCCTGCAAACGGCGCGGAGATCTACGTGAAGCTCGAAGGGGAAAATCCGACGGGCAGCGTCAAGGACCGGATGGCCGTCTCGGTGATCTCGCGTGCCGAGACGGATGGGAGATTGCCGGCGGGCGGAACGATCGTCGAGTACACCGGCGGCAGCACCGGCGCGTCGCTCGCTCTCGTCGCTGCAGCGAAAGGCTATCGCATCAGGATCGTCACCTCCGATGCGTTCAGCAGAGAGAAGCTCGATCAGATGGCGGCGTTTGGCGCGGAGCTGACACTCGTTCCGAGCGAAGACGGCAAGACGACGAAGAAGCTGATTCTCGACATGATCGAGGAAGCGCGGAAGCTCGCCCAGGCGCCGGGCACATACTGGACCGATCAGCTCAACAACCACGATGCGGTGGCCGGCTATTACGGACTGGCTGAGGAAATCTGGCACCAGACGAATGGGGAGATCGACGCATTCGTCCATTCGGTCGGAACCGCCGCGACGTCGCGCGGAGTGGCGACGGTGCTGAAGAAGCACAAACCGAACGTGAAGATCATCGCCGTCGAGCCGGAGGAGTCCGCGGTGCTGAGCGGCGGCCAGGCGGGGCCGCACAAGATCGAAGGCGTGGGCGTCGGCTTCATCCCGCCGCTGTGGGAACCGGCGCTCATCGACGAGGTCGTCGCCGTGAAGACCGACGATGCGAAGGAGATGACGCGCCGGCTCGCGCGTGAGGAGTCGGTGTTCGCCGGCACTTCCACCGGCGCGAACCTCATTGCCGCGATCCGCATCGGCGAGCGCCTCGGCCGCGGCGCGAAGATCGTGACGCTGGCGGCGGACTCCGGCCTCAAGTACGTGAACACGGACGTCTTCCGCAGATGAGCTGCGCTACACCGGCTGCGCGATGACCTCGAGCCATGGCGCAGCGACGGTGCGCTCGCCGAGCGCTTCGAACGCGCGTTCGACGCGAAGGAGTGTCTCGTTGATCCCGTTCTCTTCCTGACGCGCCCATGCCGCGATGCGTGCTTGCGACGGGGAGATGAGCGCATCTCCATGGTGTACGGCGGGGACGAAGCCGTGCGCGCGGAGAAGGAGATCGAGCGAGCGCGTACCGTAGCCATAGCGGTGGGGAAAACCGAGGAGGTTGTTGTAGGCGAGGGCGAGGGCGGCGGGGCTCTTCCCGTCGAGAGGAAACGCCGAGAGAGCCGCGTAGAACACGGCGTTGGGGATGCGGATGACGATCGGGCCTCTAACGATTCGCTGCACCTCGCGCAGCAACGCCTTCGGATCTTCGATCTGTTCGAACGTGTTCCAGATGAACACCGCGTCGAACGACGCGTCATCGAACGCGCATTGCTCCAGCGGCGCCTTCCGCGTGGGGTATCCGTGCGCTGCGGAGAAGCGCGCGGTGTCCTCACCGATATCGATGCCGAGCGGCGCCCAGCCCCACTCGGCGGCGACGTGCAGGAAGGCTCCCGTGTAACTGCCGATCTCCAGCACGCGGGCGCCCTCGGGGAGCAGCGCGCGATATTGCGGAGCTTTCCGCCGGAACGCGTCGATGTGCGCCCGCAGCATCGGCTCCAGCACATAGTCCTCATACCGGTCGCAGGCGAAGGAGGGAGCGTGATCGACGCGGACGAGGATTCCGCACGCCCCGCACGCGCGGATCTCGCCGGAGACGCCGAGGAGAACGTCGGTGCGGTCTTTCAGTTGAGCGGGATCGATGCGGCCGTCGATGCGCTCCTCGAAGAAGCGCTGCCGCAGCGCGAGCTCCGCCTCGATCCGCTCGCGGGGGATGAGGAGAAGAAGATCGGTCGTCTCACACAAAGGACAGGCGGTCACGCAGCGGACAGAAGCAACGAACCGACCAACTCTCTCCGCAATAGACTATGGGGATGGAACTCGAGACAGTAAAGGCACTCATCACCGGCGGCTCCTCCGGCATCGGCTTCGAGACGGCGCGGCAGCTCGCGCTGAAAGGCGCTCGCGTCGCGATCTGCGGACGCGATGCCGCAAAGCTGCGGCGCGCCGCGGACGACATCGGCGCGTTTGCCGTCGAGGCCGACGTGGCGCGCGAAGAGCACGCCGTGCGCATGGTGGCGGATGTCGCCGAAGCATTCGGCGGCTTCAACGTCCTCGTCAACAACGCCGGCTTCGGCCATTTCGCGCCGCTCGTCGAGACGTCGCTCGCCGACATGCAGCGCGTCTACGCGACGAACGTATTCGGAGCGATGCTCGTCGCGCGCGAGTCCGCGAAACACTTCATCGCCGCGGGCACGGCGGGAAACATCATCAACATCGCATCGACCGCGGGCCAGCGCGGATTCGCAGGCGGGACTGCCTACGCGTCGAGCAAGTTCGCGCTCTCCGGGCTCACCGAGTGCTGGCGGGCCGAGCTGCGCAAGCACAACATCCGCGTGATGCAGATCAACCCGAGCGAGGTCCAGACAGCATTCTTCCGCGGCCGACCCTTCAGCGAACGAAAACTGCGCGCGGAAGAGATCGCGCACGCGATCCTCGCGATGCTCTCGATGGACGATCGCGGGTTCACGGCGGAGATGTCGGTGTGGGCCACGAATCCTGAGTGAACAAGGGGGCGCGCGGACCCCGGAGCCCGCGTGACCCAGGCCCCGCGCCCCAATAAAGGATAAACTTCCACTTTCCCCATGTCAGACGAGCTCCCGGATTCGTCGTGGTTTCATACCGACTGGACGACGAGTGTCGAGTCGATCGATGCGCGCGAGCGCGAGCTCCTCGAGCAGCGCGTCCAGACGGAACAGCTCAAGCTACTGGGCACGGCCGTCCACGTCGCGGGACAGGGAATCGCGATTCTGACTCCGGCGGTCGAAGCAGTCGGCCCGCGCATCGCGTTCGTGAATGACGGCTTCTGCTCGATATACGGCCGCTCGCGCGAAGAAGTGATCGGACAGACGCCCGAGGTCTTCGGGATCGTGGAGCGGCAGGCGGCGATCGCCGACTCGCTGCTGCACCACGTGTTCGAGCGGCGTCCGTTCGAGGCTGAGGTGACGGCGCGGCGGAAGGACGGAACGGAGATCGAGCTCGATCTGCAGCTCGTGCCCGTTCACGACGCGGGGGAGATCACGCACTGGGTCGCCTTCGTCCGCGACGTGACCTCGGTGAAGCATCAGTTCGTGATGCTGCGGCATCAGGCAATGCACGACGCATTGACCGATCTTCCGAACCGGACGATGCTCTTCGATCGTCTCGATCGCGCGGTCGATGAGGCACGCCGCTCGCGCTCTTCGATCGCGCTGCTGCTGATGGACCTCGATCGCTTCAAGGAAGTGAACGACACCTTCGGCCACCACTTCGGGGACATCCTGCTGAAAGCCGTGGCCTTCCGTCTGAAGAACCAGCTCTCGTTGAACGACATGGTCGCGCGTCTCGGCGGCGACGAGTTCGCGATCGTGCTCGCCGAAGCGATGGACTCGCGGCAGGTCGCCGTGATGGCGCGGCGCATTCTCAACACGCTGCAGCAGCCGTTCGTCGTCGACGGCCAGGTGCTGGAGATCGGGGCGAGCATCGGCATCGCGCTCTATCCGGCTCACGGGAACGACTCGCGTACGCTGCTGCGCCGCGCCGACGTCGCGATGTATGCGGCGAAGCAGTCGCAGGCCGGCTACACGTTTCACAAGGACGATCACGAACCGAAGTCGGCGGAACAGCTCTCGCTGGTCGTCGAGATGCGGCACGCGCTCGAGCGGAACGAGTTCGAGCTCTACTACCAGCCGAAGCTGCACCTCCGCAGCGGTCTGGTGACGCGCGTCGAAGTCCTGATCCGCTGGAATCATCCTCAGCGGGGACTGCTGCCGCCCGGCGCATTCGTCCCGATCGCGGAGCGGACGGGACTCATCCGCACGATCAGCGACTGGCTGCTCGATCGCGCACTGCGGCAGTGCCGCGAATGGCAGGACGCCGGTGCGCCGATTCACGTCGCCGTCAATCTCTCCGCGAAGAGTCTGCAGGAGCAGATGCTGCCGACGAAGGTCGATGACCTCCTGAAGAAGTGGAAGGTCGATCCTCGCTTCCTGAAGATCGAGATCACCGAGAGCTCGATCATGGCCGATCCGGCGCACGCGCTGGCCATCATGTCCATGCTTCAGTCGATGGGTGTGCGGTTGTCCGTCGATGACTTCGGCACAGGCTATTCGTCGCTCACGCATCTCCGCGAACTGCCGATCGACGAGATCAAGATCGACAAGTCGTTCGTGACGGGGATGATGAACTCGGACGCCGATACGGCCATCGTCCGCACCGTCATCGATCTCGCCCATAACCTCGGCAAGCAGGTGTGTGCCGAGGGGGTGGAGGATGAGAAGGTCTGGCGCAAGCTCAGGGAGCTCGGCTGCGATCTCGCGCAGGGCTACTGGATCTCGAAGCCGCTCAGTGCGACGGAGTTGATCCGCTGGCTCAGCGAGAACGCGTGGGGACTCACGATCCAGCGGTGATTCGCGCGATCCTTCGCAGCTCGCGCCGGACATCCGCATCGCGTTCCGGCGGCGGAGGCGCTCCCGGAATGACGGCGTGGTTCAGCGAGAAGGCGTCGGGCATCGCGAGTCCGCGGGTCGTCGGTACCGAGCCGGCGAGCGGCGCGAGGATCGGAAGGAAGCCGACGCGCCACTGCGTGCCCAACGCGCGGAACTCCACGTAGCCGGGGCCGAGATGAACGCCGCCCGGCTGGTGCTGCGGCTCCGGTTCACTCGTGAAGATCTGACGCAGCCGCTGCGGCGAGTAGTCAGGCTGCTCCGTCGTTTCCTGCGCGAGCGCAGACAGCGCCGAGAGACAGAGCATCGCGAGTATTGCAGTCCTCATACCTCTTAGACGATCGAGATTCTCTCAGGGTGTGATGTCGGGGCCGGGTGCAATCGGATTGCTGGTTCCGCTCGTCACCGCGGGAGCCGGGGTGCAGCCGTTGGACAACATCACCGCGTCGAACATCACCTGGAACCGGCCCTCGGACTCCATCGAGGTAACGACCCAGTTCTGGCTTCCACGCGCCATGAACGGTTGGAAGTGGCGGTTGGGCTTTACGCTGTATGTGCTCGAACCTCCGTTGTCGAGATTCAGGTACATCCAGCCAGCGGTATCGCCGGCGGCTGTGGACATGATTGGAAACTTGGGGCTCGAGGTGGGCGTGCTCGATGTGGCAGGCAATGGATTCACGACGGTGGGCATCGTGATGACGATGCCGCCGGCGATCGTCACAGGGTTTTCGTGTTCGTCGAATCGAACGATGTCGAAGATGTTCATGCCGCGTCCTTTGTTCGCCGCAAATTCCGCGCAGGATGCTTCGCGTGACGTCACTCCTTCGCGCCAGATTCGAAACGTGGTGTTGAATCCCTTGTCACCGCCTTGCAGGTAGCGGCTCGCAAACGCAGCCGGCAGGGCTTGTCTGCGATCCATTGCACGCGTGTCGGGCGTTCGTTGTGGTGTGTAGCGGTCATAGAACGTGTAGGGGAGATTCGTCGGTACGACGACGCCGGGAGCGCCGCCCTCCGGAATCGCCCGAATCGAAACGAGAGGACTTCCTCCCGCGAAATTGCCTCTTACCGGATCGGGATCGATGATCTGCCAGTCTCCGATGAGTACGTTGTCGTACAGAATCTCGTCGTAGTAGCGCTCCTCCGCCGGCGAGGACGTGCCGCAGGTGCTCACGACGTCGATCGTGGCGTAGCCCATCGCCAGATTTCCGCCGTGCGTCCCTCCAACGGGTGACTGGCAGGATGAAATGCGGCCTGAAATCAGTGCATCGCGTACGTCAGTGAGGAGTGCAGGCGGAATCTTCTCTCCACCTGTACAGACACGCACGGCGTCCGCGGTGAAATTGGGATTTGCACTGTTTGGCATTGACCGTTCACCCGGCGTCGCCGACGAGCTCGTGCCGTGTGGCGGAGCGATGACTCCTCGGACGCCGAGGAGATCGAGAAGATTGATCGCCTGCACGTCGTAGCCGGTGAGAAAGAGATTGAAAGTGAAGACGGGATAAGCCCAGTCGGTCCACAGTGTGACGCGCGCGATCTGCGGATTGCGGGAGGTGTTGATGATCGTAAAGAGCGTGGTGCGCGCGGTTTCGGGCGGCTGATCAAAATCGACTTCGAAGTTGGGGAGCAGCAGGGTCGCTGCGGGGACGACGCCGATGTCACACGTGTCGTCGTTGTTCGTCGTCGAAGGTGCAAGCGAGGTGAACGTCGCCGCGGAAGCCGACAGTGAGCTCCAGAGCAGCAGCATCGTCAGGGTGCGCGTCATGCAACCTGCTCCATTTCACTCTCTGTACGTAACCGCTTTCAGTTTCGTCACAACAAAAACGCGCCGCAGCCGTTTAGCCTTTCGCGAATTCATACGAGGGATGGAATGCTGAAGACGCTCATGGTCTCGATTGCAATCACCGCGATAGCGGCAACGGCTACGGCACAGGAACGAGAGCGCGAACAGATCCCCGAGAAGTACAAATGGGATCTGACGCTGCTTTACCCCACGGACGAGCAGTGGGCGACGGCGAAAGAGCAGTATGCGAAGAAGCTACCGGCCATCGCCGCGTACAAGGGAACGCTCGGGCAATCGCCGCAGCAGCTCGCGGCCGCGCTCGACACGTTCTTCGATCTGAACAAGGAGCTGTCGCGCCTCTACGTCTACGCGGCGCTGAAGCACGATCAGGACACGCGCGTCGCGAAGTACGACGCCATGCGGAAGGAGATGGCCAAGCTCGCAACGGACTTCAACTCCGCGAGCGCCTACGTCGAGCCGGAGATTCTCCGCATCGAGAAGGCGAAGATCGACGGCTGGCTGAAGGACGAGCCGAAGCTGAAGGTCTACGCGCACTATCTCGACGACATCGTCCGCCGCCAGCCGCACACCGGGAGCGAGGCCGAGGAGAAACTGATCGCCGATGCGGGGCTGATGTCGGATACCGCGGGCGACGTCTTCGGCATCTTTGCCGACGCCGATTTTCCGTATCCGTCAGTGACCCTCGCGGATGGCCGGAACGTTCGTCTCGACAAGTCCGCATTCAACCAATACCGCGCGGTTGCGAATCGCGATGACCGGCGGCAGGTGATGGAGACGTTCTTCAACGCGATCGGCAAGTACCGCGCGACATTCGGCTCGACCTACGCCGGCAAGGTGAATCGCGATCTCTTCTACATGCGCGCGCGGCACTACGGCACGACGCTGGAGTCGGCGCTCGATCAGAACAACATTCCCGTTTCCGTCTACACGTCGCTCATCTCCGGCGTGCATGCGAATCTCGACGCGTTCCATCGTTATCTGCGCCTGCGCAAGCGGATGATGAAGGTCGATCAGCTTCACTACTACGACCTCTATGCTCCGCTCGTCGCAAATGTGAAGCTCGACTATCCGATCGACGAGGCGCAGAAGCATGTGCTCGCCGCGGTCGCACCGCTCGGAAGGGACTACGTCGCCACGATGCAGAAGGCGATGAACGAGCGCTGGATCGATCTCTATCCGAATCCCGGCAAGCGTTCCGGCGCGTATTCACAGGGCGGCGCGTACGACGTCCACCCGTACATGCTGCTCAACTTCAACGGGCATTACGACGACATGTCGACGCTCGCGCACGAGCTCGGACATACGATGCAGAGCTACCTGTCGAACAAGACGCAGCCGTATCCGACGGCGGACTATCCGATCTTCGTCGCCGAAGTCGCGTCGACATTCAACGAAGCGCTGCTGATCGACCACATGCTCAAGACGATCAAGGACGACGAGGCGCGTCTCTCCCTCCTCGGCAATTACCTGGAGGGAATCAAGGGAACGGTCTTCCGCCAAACGCAGTTCGCCGAGTTCGAGCTCCGCGCGCACGAGATGGCGGAGAAGGGACAGCCGCTGACGGGCGAGGCGCTCGACAAGCTGTACGAGCAGATCACGAAGGAGTACTACGGGCACGACAAGGGTGTGTGCGTCGTCGATGACTACGTGGCGCACGAGTGGGCGATGGTGCCGCACTTCTATCGCAACTACTACGTGTTCCAGTACGCGACGTCGTTCACCGCGTCCTCCGCTCTGTCGGAGAAAGTGCTCTCCGGCGACAAGGCTGCGACCGATCGCTACCTGAAGTTCCTCTCGGCAGGCGGCAGCAAGTATCCGATCGATCTGCTGAAGGATGCCGGCGTCGACATGACGACGTCCGAGCCGCTGGAGCTCACCGTGAAGAAGATGAACAGGATCATGGACGAGATGGAGCGGATTCTCGACAAGAAGAAGTGATGAATGGGTCCGCGGCTCGCGGACTCACTTCATCGCGGTCCACACCGGCACCTGCCACAGCGCGTAGCCGCGCGGATCGCGTGCGCAGGCGATCATCTCCTCCCATCTCCGCTCGATCTCCTCGCGCGGCACGCCGCTGTGCTCGGCGAGCATGGCGGTGTAGCCGTCGCGCCATGCTTCCCAGATTCTAGCGAACGTGTCGCGGTCGACGCGCAGCGTGTCGGCGACGACATAGTCGACGCGGATGTCGCGCATGCCGAGGTCGTGGAGGAGGGTGAAGGTCTTGCGGCCGATGTGGAAATCACAACCGATCGCTGCACCGACACGCGGAGGGATGCGCTGCCAGAACCCATCGGCATCGAGCTCCGTCGGATAGCAGTGCAGCATCCCGTAATCTTCGGCGATGAGGTGCATCCTTCCGCCAGGCTTCAGGACGCGCTTCAACTCGGCGAGGACGCGCCTCGGATCGGGAACCGCCTGCAGGAGGTGACGGCAGACGGCGAGGTCGAATGACTCGTCGGCATACGTCAGCGCCATCGCGTCGTTGAGCTCGAAGCGGACGCGGTCGCCGAATTCCGCACAGCGCTCGCGCGCACGGACGAGATGCGGCTCCTCGACGTCGATCCCGGTGAATGTCGCGTGAGGGAACATCGCCGCGAGGCGCGCGGTGATCTCGCCGGTGCCGCAGCCGGCATCGAGCACGGCGCCGCGATCGACCGGATGCCGTGCGAACAGCGGCTGTTCCTGCGGCCAGATCGCCTCGGCCTGCGCAGCGAGGTTGCGCACCATCGACTCGTCGGCCATCTCTCGCGCCTGGGGCCGTTCCGGAGGATTGCTCATGGCTTGATGATGAAAACGTCGGTCAGCAGTCTGGTGTACGAGTAAACCATTGTCGAGGCGTCGGGCGTGAGCAGGACCGGCCCGACATTGATGAGACCTGAGCGGTCGGCCGGCACGACCTCACGGAATGGTGTGCGCGTGCCGGAAGCGAGATCGATCTTCGTAACCATCGCGGGAATCCTCCCGAATGTGGCGACATAGAGCGTCCTGCCGTCAGCGCTGAAGCGAATCGGGACATCGCCGCCCTGCACGGCCTTGACCGGCTCCGGCGCTCCGCCATCCACGGGGTAGAAGAAATAGCGGCGATCGGGAGTGCGGCAGAGAACGCGCTTGCCATCCGGCGTGATGAGATTGCCCAGGACCTGATCGGGCGCGACGGGCTGCGGCGCACCACTAACAATCGACTGCACCCAGAGATGCGGAGGCTTGTTCGGTTCGTTGCCGTAGAAGAGGATGCGCTGGCCGTCGGGGAACCACCGCGCCCAGCGATGCGAGATGTTGTCGTGCGTGACCGCCCGCGGCTGTCCAATGCCCGTGGGCAGCATCATGATCTGGGGCATCGGCTTGTTGCGTTGAATCGACAGCGCCCACTGGCCGTCGGGGGAGAGCGCTTCCGTCGTGCCGTCGCCGATGCGGATCGCCGGAGAGCCGTCGGTGCGTCTGTAATAGACGCCATACGTCGTGCCGCCGGCTTCACCCGATTCGGAAAGCAGGATCGTCTTTCCATCGGCGGAGAGGTCGCGCGCGATCGAGTAGTCGAACCACGACAGATCCTTCTCGCCGGTGCCGCCGGGAATCGCAGCGAGGATGCGGCCGCGCACATCCTGTTGTCCGACGAGGATGCGCCCGTCGCGCGCGACGTCGAAGACCCAGAGCCAGTCGCCGGTCGTGACGAGGCGCCGCACATGGCCGCGAAGATCGAGCGCCGCGACGGAACGCCCCTCGCTGTTCTCTTCGCCGAAGAGGATCTCGCGGCCGTTCGGCCTCCAGGCGATCCCTTCGATGCCGGCGGGCTCCTTCATGAGAACGCGCGTCTTCGCGGACGCGAGGTCCGTCAGGAGGATCTGGCCGGTGTCGTCGTTCGGAATCGAATGCTCGACGAATGCGAGGCTGTCGCCCGCGGGCGAGAAGCGGGGCGCGGAGAGCCAGCCGATGGACTGGTAGAGCACGCGTCCGATCGGATACTCGAGACGGCAATGGCCATCCATCGTACGGATGATCGCGAGTGCCTTGCCATCCGGAGTCCAATCCGCCGCTTCGACATCATTGAGGAGCTCGCGCGGTGCACCGCCGCTGATCGGCACCTGCGCCAGCACGCCGGTCTCGCGCGCGTAGCCGGTCGGATGGCGGTGCAGGGAGATCGCGAGTTGTCCCGTGGACGAAACGGAGAGGATGTCGGCGTCGCCAAAGCCGAGGTCGCGCGATTCGGGAGAATCGGCGCGGCCGGTGAAGACGGCAATCGGATTTCCGGCCCAGCGCGCGCCGTAAAAGATCGTCTCACCGTCGGGCGAGAAGCGCGCGTTCATTACCGTGCCGCTGCGAAACGTGACTCGCTTGAACAGAGGCGGAGGCATCTTGCCGCGACGCTGGCCGAGGAAGAACGATGCGGCGATGACAGCCGCGATTCCGAGCGCGATCAATGCAGGTTTGACCAGTTCCTTCGGCCGCAAACGCGGAAAGCGGCGATAGGAGATCGCGCGGCTCGTGAGTCCGGACACGGCTCCGAGATCGAACGCGAGATCGCGTGCGGACTGAAAACGCTCGTCGGGATTCTTCTCGAGGCAGTGCCGGACCGTGCGCTCGAGAGCGGAGGGGACGAGAACGCCGAGCTCAAAAAAGTCGGGCGGCTCTTCTTTCAGGATCGCATTGAGCGTTTCGATCGGGGAATCGCCGCGGAACGCCGGCCGTCCCGTCAGCATCTCGTACAGCATCGCGCCGAATGAAAAGATGTCGGAGCGGTGATCGCCCGATCCTCCGCGAATCTGCTCGGGCGACATGTAGCCCACCGTTCCCATCAGCCGTCCCGGCTCGGTCGGTGTACCGGGAACCGTCGGCGCGAGATCGTCGAACAACTGTCCGTTGCCGTTCGCCATGCCGGGGATGCGCGGGCCGATCAGCTTCACGAGTCCGAAGTCGAGAATCTTCACCTGTCCGTCGCGCGTGATGAAGATGTTCTCCGGCTTCAGATCGCGATGGATGATGCCCTTGTCGTGCGCCGCGGCGAGACCGCGCGCGATCTGCACCGCGTAATCCGCGGCCTTTCGGGGAGAGATGACTCCCTGGCGCAGCCGCGCGCGCAGCGACTCGCCTTCGAGCAGTTCGCTGACGATGAAGCGCAGATCGTTTTCGCTTCCGACGTCGAAGACGGCGACGATGTTCGGATGATTGAGCATCCCCGCCGCGCGCGCCTCCTGCTCGAACCGGCGGAGCGCTTCGTTGTCGTTCGCAAGACTGCGGGCGAGGACCTTGACGGCCACTTCGCGCCCGAGCCTCGTGTCGACCGCGCGATAGACCTCGCCCATGCCGCCGGCGCCGATCTGCGCGACGATGCGATACGGGCCAAGCTGGGTGTTGGGCGGCAGCACGGGGACAAAGCTTACTGGAATGCACATCCGATCGGACGTGATCCACGTACCTCGATCATGCGCACAGCCATCATTTTGCTCTCAACGCTGGCCACTCTCTCCGCGTTTGGCGGTACGGCCAATCTCGTCGTGAATGGTGATTTCGAGCAGAACGGCGGAATCGGAACGAGCCAGTTTGCGGGCTGGACCGTTCAGATCCAGGAGGGAGGGAAGGGAAGCTGGTATGTGCAGAAGGGAGGCTTCCCTCAGCCGGCGAATCTCCGCTGCTCGAACGAGAGCGTCGACGAACCGCCCAGCGGCTTCGCTGCGATGTCGAACCAGGACTACATCGGATCGCAGGTGCTCTATCAGGACATCGCGATTCCTCAGGCGGCGAAGGTGACGCTGACGTACGACCTCTTCATCTATTCGCACGCCGGATTCTTTTCGCAGCCGACGCTCGACTACAACCCGAAGCCGAACACGCAGTTCCGCGCCGACATCATGGATCCGTCGGCTCCCGCGATGGACACCGGTTCGGGCGTGCTGGCAAACATCTACATCACGAAGCCGGGCGACCTGAAATACATGCCGTACAAGCGGCAGACCGTCGATCTGACGCAGTTCGCGGGAAGAACGATCCGCCTTCGCTTTGCCGAGGTGGACAACATCGACTGTCTGAATGCGGGGATCGACAACGTGAGCATCACCGTCGATGCCTGTCCGGTCAGCGCACCGTCGCCGTTCTCGATCGCCACTTCGTGTTCGAACGGATGCCACGCGGGGCAGCAGGTCTCGTTCTTCATCAACGGCTACGTCGTGCAGTCGTGCGACTCGTTCACGTGGCAGTTCGGCGACGGAACGACAGGCTCGGGCGCTGCGCCGTCACACGCATACACATCGCCGGGAACGTATTCGATCGATGTGACGATCACGAATGCACTCGGCTCAACGAGCGCGCGAGGCGAGATCACGATTCAGCCGCCGCCGCCACGCCGCCGCACAGTGGGACACTAGTGCAGGAACATCGGCATGCCCATCACATCCGCGACCTTCGGCCGGTAATTCGCGGCATCGTAAAAACGCTCGATGTCGACGCGCTTCTTCGCGATGCTGCCGACCTCGATGCTCACTGCCGTGTAGCGTCCGCCGACGACGGCCACCATCTTGCCGGTCTCGCCCCTGCGCATCAGATCGGCGGCGAGACTGCCGTAGTTGTTCGCGACGAGTTGATCGAGTGAGTCGGGCGCGCCGGAGCGCATGAGATACGCGAGACGCTGATAGATGACTTTGTCGCGCGATCTGGTTTCGAAATATTCGCTCAGCACACCGCCGATGCCGCCGAGCTTCCGGTTTCCGAATGCGTCGGCCTCTCCCGATTCGATCGTGTTTCCGCCGACCATCTTGGCCCCTTCGGAAATCGCGACGACCGCGTAGTTGCTGGGATTGTCGCGCTTGTCCCGCGCCAGCATCTCGTACAGCTTCTCGCGCTCGAACGGCACCTCGGCGATGATCGCGCGGTCGATGCCGGAGAGATACGAGCTGAGCAGGCACGTCTCGCCCGAGTAGCGTCCGAACAGCTCGACGACGAGGATGCGCTCGTGCGAGCCGGCTCCCGTGCGCAGATCGTTGATGAACATCACCGAACGTGTGACTGCCGTGGAGAAACCGAGGCAGTAATCGGTGCCGTAGACGTCGTTGTCCATCGTCTTCGGAATCGCGATCAGCGGAACGCCCTGCGCGTGCAGCTCGCGCGCGAACGTCAGCGTGCCGTCGCCGCCGAGTGCGACGAGGCCATCGACGTCGAGAAATCGAATCACGTCGAGTGCGTAGCGGGTGAGGTCGTAGCGTCCGCGATCGTCCGGAGTCCCTTTCACCGCTTCGAGGTGAGCGGGCACCTGCTCCGGCTTGCAGATCGTCGGATTGACGCGCGAGGTGTGGAGGATCGTGCCGCCGCTGCGATCGATGGTGCGTGTGTTGGCGCGCGTGAGCGGCATGATCCACATGCTGTTGTCGGCGTGCGCGTCGGGGACGATGTTCAGGAGCGACGCCCAGCCGCGGCGCAGGCCGAGGATCTCGTAGTCGTCGGAGTCGAGGAGACGCCAGACGAATGACTTGATCGCGGCATTCAATCCGGGGACGTCGCCGCCTCCGGTGAGGATGGCAATTCGTTTCGGCATCGTTCGCTTCTATGCTTCGCTGCCCGCGGCTTTACGGAGAGCCGAGTCGCTTGTTCGCCTGCTCTTCTCCTTCGGGGAAGAAGACGACTTTCAGCGCCTCATGCCGGTCGAAGAGGCCCACGCCCGTATGGAAATCGCTGAGTGAGTCGTAGGTTGCCTGAACGACCCATTCGACATCGAGTCCGGAGCGCAGCAGCGAGAGCATTCGCTGCCACGTTGAGTACATGCGCCGTCCGATCACGCCCTGCAGCGTCACCCCTTTGAAGATGACGTTGCGCGTGTAGTTCTCGATCGTGACCGAGTGTCCGGCGGGAAGGCCGAGGAGGGAGAGGAAGCCGCCCATGCGAACGGCATCGAGTGCGAAGTTGATCGCAGCAGCGGAGCCGGACATCTCCAGCACCGCATCGACGCCGACGCCGTCGGTGATCGCATCGATTGCGCGTTTCACTTCCTTCGGTTCCGTCGTCCGCACGTTGAAGGCGTGCAGATTCGCGAAGTTCCGCGAAGCAGCCCAGCGTCGCGCGGTTTCGAGCTGGTGATCGCTCACGTCCGTGACGATGACCGTCGCCGCGCCGCTGTGCTCGCAGATCGCGGCAGCCATCGCACCGATCGGACCGAAGCCGGTGATCGCGACCGACTTGCCTGCGAGATCGAGCACCTGCGTGCAGTGCACCGCATTGCCGAGGGCATCGAGAAAAGCGCCGACGCGCAGTGGGACGTAGGCCGGAAGCTTGATGACGTTCGACGCCGGCACTTTCACGAACTCCGCAAATGCGCCGTCCTCATGCAGGCCGTAGATCTTCGTTCGCGAACAGATGTGGCCATTGCCGGTGCGGCATTGCGGACATTCGCCGCAGATGACGTGCATCTCCGCGGAGACGTAGTCGCCGGGATGCAGCTCGCCTTCGAATGCGCGCTTTGCATTCGAGCCGAGCTCCTCGACGAAACCGCAGAACTCATGGCCGTAAATGCGCGGCGGTTTCACCGAATCATGAATCGATGGATCCCAGTGGTAGATGTGCTTGTCGGTGCCGCAGATCGCGGTCGCGCCGACGCGGATGACGACTTCGTCGGGACCGGGAACCGGCTTGGGACAATCGCGGACTTCGGTTCCTTCCGCACCATCGAGAGGCTTCGCTTTGACGACGGCAATCATCGTCGCGGAATCTACCACGAGGACTCGTTCCTCGGATCAAAAGGAGAGCTGGCGCGAAGGCGGACGCTTGCGCAGTTGGCGCCGGACGTAGCGGAACGCGGCGTCGATCCACTGATCGACCGCGGTCGGCGGCTCTTCCTCGGTGAACGGCGTGTTGCGCGCCGGAAGGCTGGCCGCGAACCGATTGATCTGCCACATGAGCTGCTCGGCATCGCGGATGAAGCAGTCCTTGTGCATGCCGCCGTTGACGATGTAGATGCGCTTCGACGGTGATGCGCAATTCTCGTAGAGAGTGTGCGCCATCCAGCAGGGAACCGATTCGTCCGCGCTGCCATGAATGAGCATCAGCGGAACGTTGAGATGCTGCAGCACGTGCCGCGTGTCGAAGAAGCTTCCGGCGACGAGGTGCAGCGGCAGGCGAGGCCACGTCGCGCGCGCCATGTCGGGCAAATTCGTGAACGTCGACTGCAGGATCAATCCGTCGAACGGATGATGGCGGATCGCCTGCGCCGCGATCGCGCCTCCGAGTGAATAGCCGTAGAGAATCGACGGAAGATGACGCGGCCGGATACGCTCATGGTAGCGCGCGGCAGTGATCGCGTCGGCGACGACGCCTGCATAGGACGGCGTGCCGGTGCTCTTGCCGAAACCGCGATAGTCGAAGAGGAAGACGCTGATCCCGGAATCCATGAGGTTCGGGATGATCGGCGCCATCAGCGTGAGATTGCCCGTGTTGCCGTGACACATCACACTCGAGGCGATGGGACGATCGGCTCTGCAGTACCACGCATGCAGCAGTTCTCCGTCGTCGGTCTCGAAAAAAATCTCCTCGGCGCGATCCTTCGGAATCCCGTAGTCCTCCGGGTCCCAGCTCTTCTCGGGCTCGCGGGTCGGGCAGAAGAGCTGCGTGTGACGGAAGACGCGGCGCGCGAGGTCCAGCGCGATGAGCGTGAGGCCACCGGCGAGCAGCGGAGTGGCTGCCGCTTCTGCAAGGGTGCGATACTTTTTCGCGCGCCTCACGTTCATGATTGTCCTCCTGCTGAGGTCACTGAGCAAGGGCAATGCCGGGGTTATTTGCGTGAGGTGCAACGAGGTGGGAATGGCCGTCGAAAGCCGTACGCGCGTCCGTTACAAAGAGACCGATCAGATGGGCATCGCTCATCACAGCAACTACATCGTCTGGTTCGAGATCGGACGAACGGATCTCTGCCGCGCGACGGGATTCAGCTATCGGGAGATCGAGGAGCGGGGGAGGCTGCTCGTGGTCGTCGAAGTCGGCTGCCGTTACCGCGCGCCGTTTCGTTACGACGACGAGGTGGTCATCCGCACGTGGGTCGATGCCGCAGGAAGCCGCTCGATGAGGTTCGGCTATGAGCTGTGCGATGTCGAGGGGAGTGTCCGCGCGACAGGATTCTCTGTCCACTTCTGGGTCGACAAGGAGACGAGGAAACCGGTGACCGCGGATGGAGAGGTGATGAAGGCGTTCGCGCGATTCATCCCGTAGGTCACAGCTTCCCGAACACACCCTTCAGATACTGATCGGGGTTGGCGAGGAACGTCCGCTTGTTCGCATCCGAGGTGAAGTAGAAGATGTGGTTCTTGTATTCGGCCATGGGAGTCGTCGCACGGATCGAGACTTTCAGGCCGTCGACGGGATCGAGCGCGATGGCGGGAGCGAACGGCAATTGCGCGCGCACGCGCTCGTCCTGCGACGTGAGGACCGGCGCCTCCTGATTCGGAGCGAGGTTCATCGGCTTGGGCGCGGGCGACTCATCGGCGAGAACGGGTGGCGGCTGCATCGCAGCCGGACGCGAATCGGTCGAGTCGATCGTGCGAATCTCATTCGGCGCGGGAGCGCGCTCTTCATGCTTCACCGCCTGCTGCGGAGCGCGCGAGCATGCAGCCGCGAGAATCAATAGTGCGATGGGCAGTCTCATCCGGTCAGGCAATGTGCGAAGCGCGTTCCAGCGCTTGCAGGTAAAGCATATCCGGCTCTGCGGCGCATGGTGGTTCTCGAAATCACCACGGGAACGTGTGAAGCCCCAAACTCAGGAAGTGGGTGCGCAGCAGGGAGAGAATGAAGAAGGGAAAGGGAAGTTGGTGCGAAAGGGGGGACTCGAACCCCCACGGCTGTTAACCACTGGCTCCTGAAACCAGCGCGTCTACCAGTTCCGCCACTTTCGCACTCGGAACATCAAGGGATGGCGATTTTAGAGGCATCCTGAGGAATGTCAATCGCTTTGGTGATATTCCAATAACGCGATGCTTCCCCCGTCTCCGCAAAGCGGCTATTCTGAAGGCACGATCGTGGTCGAGTCTGCGCCGGCGTCCCGTCCCCAGATCTCGAACGAGATCTGGAATCTGCCCAACGCGCTCACCCTCTTCCGCATCTTCCTCGTTCCCTTTCTCGTCGTCGTGCTGCTCACGAAGTTCTCCGGGCGCGAGTACGCGGGGCTGGCGATCTTCCTGCTCGCCGCCATCACCGACTTCTTCGACGGCTACTTCGCGCGCCGCTACAACAAGATGACGAAGCTCGGCGCGCTGCTCGATCCGATGGCGGACAAGCTGCTGATGTCCGCGGCATTCATCTCGCTCGTCGAGCTGGGCATCGCACGCGCCTGGATGATCGTGATCATCATCGGCCGGGAGTTCGCTGTGGATGGACTCCGCGCCATCGCGGCACAGCAGGGCGTCACGATCGCCGCCTCGCCGCTCGGCAAGACGAAGACCGTGTCGCAGGTCGTCGCGATCTCGCTGCTGATCCTCAGCTATCAGTTGGGGGAGTTCAAGTTCATGTCGGAGCTTGCGCTGTGGGTCGTGATGCTGTTCGCGCTCGTCTCCGCGGTCGACTACTTCATCAAGTTTTCGAAGGCGATCCTGCTCGATCACCCGAGCAGCAGTTTGTAGACGTCGTTCTTCCGCAGCCCGAATTTCTCCGCGACGGCTTTCACGGCGTCATTGCGGCGCATTCCGCTATCGCGTAATCGCTCGAACTCCGCGACGATCTCTTCGTGCGATGCCTCGCGGCCGTGCTTCATCGCCGCGCCGAAGACGATCGTGATCTCGCCGTAAACGCGCTCGCGTTCCTGCAACCGGCTGCGCACTTCGCTGATCGATCCGCTGAGGAACTCCTCGTGCATCTTCGTCATTTCGCGTGCGACCGTCACTTCGACATCGCCCAGCACCTCGAGTGCATCTTCGAGTGATGCGACGACGCGCTCCGGCGACTCGTACACGATCGTCGTGTGCCCGAGCTCCGCTGCGTTGCGATAAAAGTCCAGCCGCCCTTCATGCCGATGCGGTGGGAACCCGAGAAACGTGAAGGGGAGTGGAGCAATGCCGGAGGCGACGAGCGCGAGCACACCGGCGAACGGCCCGGGGACCGGCTCGATCGTCAGTCCGCGCTCGCGTGCAATGCGCACGATGCGATAGCCGGGATCCGACACGAGCGGCATTCCGGCGTCGCTCACCAGCGCGATGGTCTCTCCGCGCGCGACGCGCTCCGCAAACTCCGCCGCCTTCGCATCCTCCGTATGTTCATCGAAGCGCTCGGCAGGAACATCGATGCCGAAGTGCGTCAGCAGCTTGCGCGTGTGACGGGTGTCTTCGCAGAGGATGAGTCCCGCCGACTTCAGCGCCTCGATCGCACGCGGACTCATGTCGGACAGATTGCCGAGCGGCGTACCGACGATGAGGAGCTTTCCCATGATTACCTGCGCGCCTCGTAGCTCTTCGACAGCAGGATCGCCGCGCTCGCCGCGACATTCAGCGATTCCACTTTCCCCGCGGTCGGAATCGCGATGCGTGTCGCATGCTGCCTGATCTCCGCGGACACTCCGGCGCCTTCGCTGCCGAAGACGAGAATCGCGCGCGTTGCCGGCGGCTCGATCACGTCACCGGCTCCATCGGCTGCGAAGATCGGCCATCCTGATCTCACCAGATCATCGATCGTCGCCGGTGCGACTGAAACGTTGAGCACAGCACCAACCGATGCGCGAATCGCTTTCGGCGAATAGGCGTCGGCGCAGTTGGGCAGCAGCGCCACGGCGCCCGCATCGAATGCCGCGGCGAGACGGATGATCGTGCCGACGTTTCCCGGATCCTGCACGCCGTCGAGGGCGACGACGATCGACTCTTCGCGCGCGAAAAGCGTCGCGGGCTGAGGGCGTTGGAACAGCGCGATCACATCCTGCGGACTCTTCGTTTCAGTCAGCGAGTCGAAGATCTCAGCCGAGATCTCCACACCGCGATGCAGAAGAGCGATCGGCGTCCAACCCTGCGCAACCGCATCCTGCACGGCCTTGACCCCCTCGATCACGATTTCATCCTCGTGATTTCGAATCGCGTCACGGATTCGTTTCACGAGCGGATTGTGCCGGCTGGTGATGGTCGCCATCGATTAGACTCTCGTGCGGCGATGATACTGAAACTGATCAAAGGCGCTGCTGCCGCAACTGCGAATGCCTGGTCTGCTCTCTGGACGTTTCCCACCGTCATGCTCTCCGCGTTCGTCATCGCGTGGGGAGCCGAGGCGGCGCAGTTTCTCATTTCGCAGGGACTGGCGCTGGCGATTCTCGCGTGGCTCCAGACGCTGCCGGAGTTCGCGGTCGAGGCGGTGATCGCATGGCAGGCTGGAAAAGATCCGACGAAGACGCATCTCGCGATCGCCAACTTCACCGGGAGCCTGCGGCTGCTCGTCGGTCTCGGCTGGCCGATGATCTACTTCGTTGCTGCAGCGTTTGGTTGGGAACGCAACAACCGGAAATTCGTCGAGATCAATCTGCATGACGAGCATTCCGTCGAAGTGTGGGCGCTGCTGCTGCCGATCGCCTACTTCGGAATCATCTGGTGGAAGGGCTCGCTCACGATCTGGGACGCGATTCCGCTGACGCTCTTCTACGCCTTCTATCTCTATGTTCTCTGGAAGATTCCTCCCATCGCGGAAGAAGAGGAAACCCTGGAAGACCTGGGATACGTGCCGCGGCGCGTGCTGCAACTCCAGGGGCGCAATCGCGGCATCGCGATCACGGCGCTGTTTCTCGTGGGCGGCGCACTGCTCTATTTCTCCGCGCATCCTTTTCTCGATTCGATGCTCGCGATTGCGACCTCACTCGGCGTTTCGACCTTCGTCTTCGTCCAGTGGGTCGCTCCCTTCCTCTCCGAGTTTCCGGAGAAGCTCAGCGCTTTCTACTGGGCTCGCAAGGTGAGGACGGCGAACGTCGCGCTGATGAACATGGTGTCGTCGAACATCAATCAGTGGAGCATCCTCTCGGCGATGATCCCGGTGCTGTTCGTGATCAGCGCCGGACGCGTCCAGCCGCTCGTATTCGACGAGTTCCAGCGCCACGAGATCCTGCTGACGATCCTGCAGAGCTTTCTCGGATTTCTCCTGCTGCTGAACATGCAGCTCAAGTTTCACGAGGCGTTGATTCTCTTCGTCTTCTGGCTCGTGCAGTTCATGGTCCCCGGCTGGCGCGAGGCGATGATCTGGGTGTATCTCGGCTGGTGCGGCGTCGAGATCGTGAAGATTCTGATCTCGGGCCGGAGTCCCGCCGCGTGGACGGCCCTCCGCAACACGCTCTCCCGGCGCTTCGCGTGATAGATTCCGCGCGAAACACGATGACGACAACGCCCCTTTCCCGTGCAATCCGCTTTACACGGCGAGTCAAGGAGATTCAGGTCTCACCGACTCTCGCAGTGCTGAACAAAACCAACGAGTTGATCGCGCAGGGTCTCGATATCGTCGATTTCGGTCCGGGTGAGCCCGATTTTCCAACGCCGCCATCCGTTGCCGCCGCCGGCAAGGATGCCATCGACCGCGGGTTCACCAAGTACACGAGCGCCCTCGGTACGCGCGCGCTGCGCGAGGCGATCGCAAATCGCTACAACCGCCGCTATGGCACCGCGATCCGCGCCGAGCATGTCATCGCCGGTACCGGCGGCAAGCAGGAGCTCTTCAATCTCGCACTCGCACTCGTGGAGGAAGGGGATGAGGTCATCATCCCGCGGCCCTACTGGGTGAGCTTTCCCGATCAGATCCAGTTTGCAGGCGGGACGCCGGTGTTTGCCGATACCGAAGCGGCGAACCGCTTCCGGCCGGTGCTGGCCTCGATCGAAGCGGTGGCGACGGAGAAGACGCGCGGCGTCATCATCAATTCGCCATGCAACCCGACGGGCGCCGTCATCGAAGAGAGTGAGCTGCGCAAGATCGTCGAATGGTGCGTGTCGCGCGGGCTCTTTCTCGTCTTCGACGAAACGTACGAGTTCTTCGTTTACGGCGGCGTGAAGCACGCCTCCGCCATCCGCTGGTTCAACGAATATCCGGAGACGATCATCGTCGTCAACTCGATGTCGAAGACGTTCGCGATGACCGGCTGGCGCCTCGGCTATGCCGTCGCGCATCCCGACGTCATCGACGCAGCGGGAAAGATTCAGAGTCACTCGACCTCGAATCCGAGCACGATCGCGCAGGCTGCCGCGGTGGATGCGTTGAACGGATCGGAAGACGAAGTCAAGCGGATGTATGACGCCTACTGCGAACGGCGCGCGTATCTGGTGCCGGCGCTCAACGCGATCGAAGGCATCCGCTGCGCGGAGCCTGATGGTGCGTTCTACGTCTTCCCCGACGTGAGCGCGTTTTTCGGACGCAGCGGCATCCGCGACTCACAGTCGTTCGCCAACTTCCTGCTCGACGGCGCACGCGTGGCAGTCGTGCCCGGTCTGGCCTTCGGCGCAGACGGGTTCATCCGCATTTCCTACGCGACCTCGATGGAGAGAATCAGAGAAGGCGTCGAGAGGATCGCGCAAGCGGTAGCGAATTTGTGATGGGAGGGATGGGACGATGGGACCTATAGGACCTATGGGACCTATAGGCGGAACCACCCATCGGTCCCATCCGTCCCATCCGTCCCATCCGTCCCATCGGTCCCATCCGTCCCTCAATTAGCGAAGTTGTAATGGGACCAATAGGCGGATCCGCCCATAGGTCCCATAGGTCCCATAGGTCCCATCGTCCCATCCGGAATGCCCCCACCTCTGAACCCGTTTCCTTTTTTCGTTCCAAGACCGGCAATCACTAAGGAGAATCTGTGAAGAAAACGAGCATCACATTCATGGCTCTTGCGCTCGCTGCATCGATGGCGACTGCGCAGGAGAAGAAGCCGGCAGCGACGCCGGCAGCACCGGCGAACGATGATCCGGTGATCATGTCGTCGGAAGGTCTGCAGGTCCACAAGTCGGAGTTCGAGCTGGCGCTCAAGTCGCTGCCCGCCGAGTACCAGCAGTTCGCGATGGGGGCCGGCAAGCGCCAGTTCGCGGAAGACTACGTCCGGATGAAGCTCCTCGCAGCCGAAGGCGCGAAGACGGGCCTCGACAAGGATCCGGAAGTCATCTCGCAGCTCAACCTCATGCGCGAGAACCTCATCGCGCAGGCTGAGCTGAAGAAGATGGACGCGGCGATGAAGCCGAGCGACGAAGAGCTGAAGAGCTACTACGAGTCGCACAAGAACGACTACGAGGAAGTCAAAGCCCGTCACATTCTCATCGCCTTCAAGGGCAGCCCCGCCGCACAGACCGGCAAGAAGGAGCTGACCGAAGAAGAAGCGAAGGCGAAGGCGGAAGACATTCGCAAGCAGATCCAGGCTGGTGCGAAATTCGAAGAGCTGGCGAAGAAGGAATCGGATGACACCGGCTCCGGCGCGCAGGGCGGCGATCTCGGCTCATTCGGACATGGCCAGATGGTCCCGGAATTCGAGAAGGCCGCGTTCGAAGCGAAGGTCGGCGAGCTCACGCCGGTCGTCCGTACGCAGTACGGCTATCACGTGATTCAGGTGCTGTCGCACGGCTCGACGCCGTTCGAGAACGTCCGCGCTTCGATCGAGAAGACGATGAAGGACGCGAAGATGCGCTCGACGCTCGACGCGATGAAGTCGAAGGTGACCTTCAGCGACTCGTACTTCCCGAAGCCAGAGCCTGCGGCCGCGCCGCCGGCGCCGGCCCCGGCAAAGAAGCAGTAACTCCCTCTTCATCCGAGCGACGCGAAGGATCCCCTGATCGAAGGGGGTCCTTCGCCGTCCCGGCTCGCCATTTTTCTTTGCGTCGTGTATCTTCCGCCGCATGGACATACCGGCCAAGGTTTCGGTCTTCAATCGGACGCTCGAGATCAAAGGCAAGGCTGCGACTCTGATCGCGGTCGGCGACCATTACTACGAGATCGTTCTGGACGTGCAGGGCCGGAACCACACGGTGTTCTTCCCGGTTGCTGAGACTGTGCTCATCTTCAACGAAGCGCTGCCGTCGATCACGCCGGATTTCGAAGTAGAACGTTAAAAATTCGTCAGAGGGAAGAGTTCTTCCTTCACCGGGGTTCTCGCGAACTCAGCTATGAGCTCTGCAATCGAAGTCGCGAACCTGCGCAAGCACCCGCGGTTCATTTTCGACGACCCGATGCCCGCCCTGTTCAACGGCGTCGAAGTACGAGTCCTCAACCTGAGCGGCGGCGGCCTCATGCTCGAACATGCTGATGCATTCAAGGTCGGCAGCAGCGCTTCCGTCCGGATCGCCTCTGCAGCTCTCCAGGAAGAGACCACGTTTCGCGCGAAGGTCGTCTGGAGCAAGCTCTCGAGCACGACGAACGACAAGGGGAAGATGCTTTACCGGTCGGGCCTCTCGATCCTCGATGCCTCGGCGGAAACGCTCGGTTTCCTCGGCCGTCTGATTCGGACCTTCGGCCGCGCCGACAAGGACTCGATGGAGCGCAAGCGGCAGGCGCTGATGCAGCGCCAGAAGGGCTACGTCCCGCCGTCCGCAGAGCCGGCGAAGCCGAAATACTCGCCGGAACAATTGCTGATGATTCAGCAGGCCTACAACCGTCTTGCGAAATCCGCGGGCGACGCCCAGAAGTACTACGAACAGGCGAAGCTCTCGCTGGCGCAGCAGCAGCGGCCGGTGATGCACAAGAAAGAGGCGCTCGCGATCTGGGAGTATCTCGGCGAGCAGATCGATCTCGATCTGGTGCAGACGGTCCTTCAGGCGATGTAGCGCCGCAACTGCGACTGCTTCTTTACGACGAATCTGCGCAGGAACCATCCCGCGATCGCGCCGAATCCCGAGTCGTAGAACAGGGTGTCGCGCATCAACGTGGCGTTTTCCCTCGCTTCGAACTCGTGCACGTGTTCGAGATGGCGGAACGCAGGGTGCAGCGCTTCGTCAACATAACGGAAGGGCCGCTCCATCGCGGTGATCGTGACGGAGTAGCGCATGCGAATTCCGAAGTGCCGCCCTTCGAACGTCACGGTATCGCCCGCGTTCAGCAGTCCTGACGTCCGCCCGGGCGGCACGGCACGCTCTTTCGAAAATGACGCGCTGCGCGTGTGTGCGTCGATGTCGCGCGACAGATCGAACACCCTCTCGACCGGTGCGGCGATCAGTGTCTCGACGACGATTCTCCGGAACGGCTTCACGCCTCGTGTTTCTTGCCGAAGAGGTACGAGATGCCGATGCCGAGGAAGTAGAGGACGATCATCGGAATGGCGAGCGCGGTCTGCGTGACCATGTCGGGCGTCGGCGTCACGATCGCGGCGATGATGAACGCAAGGACGATCGCGTACTTCGACTTCTGCATCAGGAACGCAGGTGTGACGATGCCGAGGCGCGCGAGGAAGAAGATGAGGATCGGCGTCTCGAAGACGAGTCCCGCCGCGAGGATGATCGTGCTGGCGAACGAGAAGTAGTCATCGATCGTCACGACCTGTTTGAACTGCGCGCCTGTCTCCACGAAGAACTTGCAAGTCGCGGGAAGAATCCAGCGATAGCCGAAGTAGCCGCCGGCGATGAAGAAGAGCGACGCGAAAATGATGAATGGCGCGGCGTAGCGGCGCTCGCGCTGATACAGACCTGGCGCGATGAACAGCCAGAGCTGCAGCAGAACGAACGGCGAGGCGACGAACAGACCGGCGAAGAACGCCACCTTCATGTAGAGGAAGAAGGGAGCGGTCAGCCGCGTGTAGGCGAGCTGCGCATTGTCCTTCGGCAGAAATTGCGTGAGCGGCCTCTGGACCCAGGCGTAGATCGCCTCCGCTTTCCACCAGCAGAGAAAGAATCCGCCCGTGATGGCAATGATGGAATGGAGCAGCCGCTTGCGAAGCTCCTCGAGATGCTCGAGGAACGTCATCTTCGGCAGATCGTGTTCGCTGGCCGATTCGGGGGAATCGAGATTCGTCGCGGCGGTCGAATCCATTCGGTTATCCGGCCGCGGTCGGATCCGCCGGCGCGTTCGGGGCAGGCTTGCTCTCGACGGTCACAGTCTGCGCCGGCGCTGGCTCAGTCCTTGATACGTGCTCGAGAGGAGTGACCGAGGGCAACGTCGTCAACTGTTTGAGCTCCTCGGCACGTACTTCACGCTCGATCGTGTTTTTCAGCTCGTCAGAGGCTTTCTTGAACTCGCCAAGTGCTTTGCCGAGTGACTTTCCGATCTCGGGAAGGCGCTTCGGCCCGAAAACGATCAGAGCAACGATGAAGATGAGGAGCAACTCCGGAAAACCGAGGGGACCCATATGCGGTGAGGCCTTTCTACGTGACTTGTGGGTGAACACTCACGGGCCGGTGAATACTCCACCCTATAATTGAAGTTACCCCTTCATACGGCGCGACAACGGAACGTCATGACAAAACTGAACAACAACAGGAAGTGGACCTTTTCGCTGACTCTGCTCGTGGCAATCGCCGGCGCAACACTCTTCGGTGGATTGTACGGCAATCGACTCTTTGGCTCGCCGATGCAGAGTGATCTGCAAAAGCGAATGCGAGAGTACACCGATCTGCTCAGCGCCGTCACGGCGAATTCTGCGGAAGAGGTCGGGGCCGACAAGTTCGTCTATTCGTCGATTGACGGAATGGCGCGCACGCTCGATCCGCATACATCCTTCCTCGAGCCGAAGGAGTACTCCGACATGCAGGATCGCCAGAAGGGGTCGTTCTACGGTCTCGGCATCCTCGTGACGAAGCGCAACGATCAGGTCACCGTCATCACGCCGCTCGAAGGAACTCCTGCTGCGCGCCTCGGCATTCGCGCGGGCGATGTGATCTCCGAAGTCGAAGGCGTGTCGACGGACGATCTTCCTCTCGACGATGTCGTGAAGAAGCTGAAGGGGCCGAAGGGCTCGACCGTTCACATCAAGATCATCCGCTACGGGATGAAGGAGCCGATCGCGCTGTCGATCGTGCGCGCCGCCATCCCGACGAATTCGATTTCCAACGTGCTGATGCTCCGCCCGGGCGTCGGCTACATCCGCATCAAGGATTTCACGTCGACCACCGTCCGCGAGCTCGATGAAGCCGTGGACAAGCTGAAGGGAGAGGGGATGCAGAAGCTCGTCCTCGACCTTCGCCAGAATCCGGGCGGTCTCCTCGATGCGGCAGTCGGCGTCGCCGATCACTTCCTCGACAAGGGACAGATGATCGTCTACACGAAGGGCCGCACGGCCGACTCGGCGCAGGACTACACGGCGCCGGGCAAGCACGATCATCTCGAAGTGCCGCTCGTCGTCCTCGTGAATCGCGGAAGCGCATCGGCGTCGGAGATCGTCGCCGGCGCGATTCAGGATCATGATCGCGGTCTCGTCGTCGGCGAGACGAGCTGGGGCAAGGGTCTCGTGCAGAGCGTCTACACGCTGCAGTACGGCGCGGGGCTGGCGCTCACGACGTCCAAGTACTACACGCCGTCCGGCCGCAACATCCAGCGCGACTACACCTCGTTCTACGACTACTACGTCGCGGACGAAGGGGAAGGCGATGCGGCGGAGACGCCGCTCAAGGACAGGAAGCAGTTCAAGACGGACACCGGCCGCGTCGTCTATGGCGGCGGCGGCATCACGCCCGATGTGATCGTGAAGCCTCCGACACTCCTCCGGACGACGCAGCTTCTCGATCTTCGCAGCGCGCTCTTCAACTACGGGATCGAATACGCGAACAAGCATCCGGAGTTGAAACAGAGCTTCGAGATCACGCCGCAGATTCTGGAAGACTTCGCCCGCTACGCAGCAGAGAAGGAAGTCGCGCCGCTCGACGACATCCATGCCGCGCTCAACAAAGCGGACGACCGGAAATACATCGAGCGCTCGCTGAAGGCGGAGATCATCGCGGCGAAGTTCGGCTACGAGGAGTCGTATCCGTACCGCCTCGAAGGCGACACGCAGGTGGAGAAGGCTCTCGAACTTTTCCCTGAAGCGCAGAAGCTTGCGACGCTCGCCGCGGATCTGCGCGCAAAGGCGGCCAGCGGACCGGCAGGCGATGCCGGCACGCGCGCCGCGGCGAATGTGCCGCACGGAAGATAGGCAGCACCACAGAAACAAACCACAGGGCGGCGCTCCGGCGCCGCTCTTTTCTTCTGCTGCCTGTCTCCTGTTGCCTGTTGTCTGTTTTGTGCTAACGTGTCGCCGCTTTTGATCTGGGGAGAGTTCTGACGAATGCCGGAGCTGGGAAAAAAATATACTTGCTACAGTTGCCACACGAAGTTCTACGACCTCGGTAAGCCGGAGCCGATCTGTCCGAAGTGCGGTTCCGATCAGCGCGATGCCGAAGAGGCTCCGATTGTCACGTCGCATCGCGGCCGCCGGATCGTCGAGGAAGTCGCCGAGGAGCCGGAGTTCGGGCCTGAAGAGGCAGCTCCGGTCGGTGGCGGCGACGAAGAGGACGAAGAGATCGTTCCCGAAGCCGACCGCGAAGAAGACGCCGACGACGAAGAAGAAGAGGATTACTAGTCATGAGTCGTGGCCTGCTCGGATGTCTCGTCGTTGGTGCGTTCGTACTGTTCATTGCCGTGATCGCCGGCATGTGGTTCATCGGCATCCGCAATCACATCGTCGAGCTCGATCAGGCTGTCGCGAAGCAGTGGTCGGACGTTGAGAATGACTATCAGCGGCGCTTCGATCTGATCCCGAACCTCGTGCAGACGGTGCAGGGTGCCGCGAACTTCGAGAAGTCGACGCTCACTGAGATCACCGAGGCGCGCGCGAAGGTCGGCCAGGTGACGATGCAGGGCGCGAACATCCCGAACAATCCGCAGGCGATGCAGCAGTACGAACAGGCGCAGGCCGGTCTCTCGAGCGCGCTGTCGCGCCTTCTCGTCGTCGTCGAGCGCTATCCCGAGCTGCGGTCCAACGAAAATTTCCTCCAGTTGCAGTCGCAGCTCGAGGGGACGGAAAACCGCATTTCGGTGGAGCGCCGGCGCTTCAACGACGCGGCGCAGACGTACAACACCTACATCCTCAAGTTTCCCAACAGCATGGTCGCGGGGATGAGCGGCTTCCACACGAAGGAGTACTTCAAGGGTGTCACCGGCAGTGCCGAGGCGCCAAAGGTGAAGTTCGACTTCAACCCGGCGACGAGCGCGCCGGCGGCCTCGCACTAGTGTGAAGCAGAAAGAAGACAGCAGGCAGCAGACAGCGGGATCTCTGCTGTCCCGATGCTGGCTGCTGTTCCTCCTGTTCGCGATCGCGGCGAACGCGCTCGCGCTCGACATCCCGCCCGAGCCGAAGAACTGGTTCACGGACGCAGCCGGTGTCGTCAGCAGCAGCGACGCGGAGCAGCTCAACCAGAAGCTGCACTCGTTCGAGCAGCAGAGCGGTGTCCGCTTCATGGTCTACGTCTTCCCGGCGCTCGATGGTGAGGAGCCGGCGGACTTCACGATCCGCTGCGCCGAGCAGTGGAAGGTCTGGCGCTCGAAGAAGGAAGACCGCGCACTCCTGCTGACCGTGTTCGTCAAGGAGCACAAGATCCGCCTCGAGGTTTCCTATCCGCTCGAGGAGAAGATCACCGACGCGGCATCGTCGGACATCATCCGCAACACGATCGCACCGCACTTCCGGCAGAACGACTATGCCGGGGGCATCGGCGCCGGCATCGACGCCGTCGGCACGAGGCTCGGGGTGCAGGGGATGGTTAGCCAACAGCCTGCGCGGCGCACGTACCGTGATGCCGGCGATCAGGGCGGCGGCTTCGATCTCGGCTGGCTCGTCGTCATCGCGTTCATCGTCATCTTCTTCATCCTGCCGATGCTGACGCGCGGCCGCAGCGGCTGCGGCGGCTGCTTCTGGCCGATGTTCTTTCTCGGTGGAGGAGGAGGGGGCGGCGGCATCACCTTCGGCGGCGGAGGCGGTGGTGGCGGTGGCTTCAGCAGCGGCGGCTTCGGCGGTGGCGGCAGCTTTGGCGGCGGCGGTGCAACTGGAGGCTGGTGATGCAGCAGAAGGAGTTTCTGGCGCGCCTCGATCAGAAGCGCATCGTCGACGCGATCACGGAAGCCGAGAGCCGCACGTCGGGCGAGATCCGCGTGCATGTCCAGCCGAAGGCCGGCGACGATATTCGCAACGTCGCCGAGCGTACGTTCGAGCGTCTCGGCATGACGAAGACGAATCTCCGCAACGGAGTCCTGCTCTTCATCGCCTCGGAAGAGAATCGCTTCGTGATTCTCGGCGACAAGGGAATCGATGAGAGTGTGCCCGCCGGTTTCTGGGACGAGATTGCGGCGAAGCTGACCATCCGCTTCAAGGCAGGCGAGTTCACGGAAGGAATCATCGCAGCGCTCACTGCTGCGGGCGAGCAACTGAGAACGTATTTCCCGCACGAGGCCGACGATGTCGATGAGTTGCCGAACGAAGTGAGCATCGATGAGTAGCGGCGGCACATCTCTCTCGCAGCGCCCATGAACACCGTCGTCATCGCCCTCGGCTCCAACCTCGGCAACCGCGCGCTGAATCTCCGGCGAGCGGTGCGGGCGCTGAGCGAGGTGATGTCGATCGTCCGTATCAGCCCGATCTTCGAAACGAAACCAGTCGACGCGCCGCCGCCTGACTTCCTCAACATGGTGGTGCTCGGGTGGACGCGGCGCGAGCCGCTCGAACTGCTGCGCGCACTCCTGGCGATCGAGACGCGCCTGGGACGTGTGAGGCGGGGATATCACTCGCCGCGGGTGATCGACCTCGATCTCATCGTGTATGGCGCACTCCGCATGCGCACCGCCGAGCTCACTCTTCCGCATCCGCGCGCAAAGGAACGCGCATTCGTCGTCGAGCCGCTGCGCGCGATCGGAGTCCCGCTGCACTGGCTCGCATGATCAAGCGGGCCGCGATCCTCTTCCTGTTTTTCCTCGCCCCCGCGCTCTTCGGCCAGCAACTCATCGCGATCAAGGCGCGATGGATGTTCGACGGCCACTCGGATCAGTTGCGCGAGAACGTCATGGTGGTCGTCGAAGACGGGAGGATCAGGAGCGCCGGCAATCTCGTGCCCGACCATGCTGCGGTGATCGATCTGGGCAGGCGACCCTGATGCCGGGTCTCATCGACTGTCACACGCACATCGCTCTGCATGGCGGCGACTATGACGCGCAGATACTGCGCGAGACTCCGGAGTTCCGTTCGATCGTCGTCTACGTACCGACGCTCATGGTCTACGAGCTCTGGCGCGACGGTGAGATGTTCGGCGGGGCGTCGCCGGAGATGAAGGCTCGGCTGGCGAAGACGTGCGAGGAACATGCGAAATCGTTCAAGCGCGCGCTCGCGACGCCGGTGACGATTGCGTTCGGCAGTGACACATTCGAGAAGCCGGGCACGAACACGATCGAGCTGCGCTACATGGCGATGTACGGGATGAAGAACGTCGATGTCCTGCGCGCGGCGACGTCGTCCGCGGCCGCGCTTGCCGGCGTCGACGCCGGCGCGATCGAGCCGGGGAAGCTCGCGGATCTCATCGCTGTCGACGGTAACCCGCTCATCGACATCGATGCGGTGCAGCGGGTGAAATTCGTGATGAAGGAAGGAGTGCTTGTGCACTGAGGTGCCGGAGGCACGGTTGCCGCGGCGCCTTCGTTGACCCTTCGCTTCGCTCAGGGTGGATGGGTCCTAGTGCGTGCCGAAACCGCCGCCGAGCTCAACATGCGCGTGCGCGGTCTTCGTCACCATCGCGCGGGTGAGGATCGGATAGGGGTTCACCATCTCGTCATTCTGATTGACTGCGAAATGGAGATGAGGCGGTGTGGTGACGGCGTTGCCGGTGTTGCCGACGTAACCGAGGAGATCGCCGCTCTGAACTTCCATCCCTTCGTAGATGCCGGCCGCCCAGTGATCGAGATGCGCGTAGTAGAACGAGGAACCGTTCTCCGTCGTCAGCCAGATGCAGTGACCGCCCTTCGGCTGATCTCCCACGTAGCTGATGATTCCATCGGTGACTGCGACGACCTCGGTGCCGCGCCGCGCGAAGATGTCGATACCCTTGTGGAGACGCGAGCCTCCGTCGCGTGGGGCGTGCCACGAGTCGTCGAGCTCCTCAGGATTCACTCCGACGACCGGCATGCGCAAGGCGGCTCGCGAAAGCGGAGAGAAGAGCGCCTGGGCGCGCTCCGCGAATTCGCGATCGCGTGCTTTCGCGCTCTGCATCTGCGGCGCGATGGCCGGCTTGCGGACGATCTCGCGCGAGGTATAGCGGTTGAGGTCGGCACGCATCTGCGCGATCAGCTCGCTGAAGTCATCGTCATCCGAATGGACGATGGGAGCCGGCGCAGGGGTGGAGAGCGCTGGGATCAGCGGGAGCGATGCGCAGCTCGAGAGGACAAACGCGAAGATGATGGCGACCGGCGCGAGCCTGCCATCCCACCCACTGCGAACGCGTCCGAGAGCCATAGGAACCGGGTCGGCTGGCAGTGTAAATAACCAGACTCAGGTTGTAAAGGCGATCCCGGTGAACTCTTCGAGTTTCCGGACGGGAAGGACTTCGATGTCGGCGCGAATCTCGGCTGCGTTTGCCTGCGGAAGGATCACGCGGCGGAAGCCGAGGGCCGCAGCTTCACGCGCGCGGAGATCGGCCTGCGACACGCTGCGGATCTCCCCGAGAAGGCCGACTTCGCCGAAGATCGCGACGTCGAAGGGGAGAGCGCGATTTCTCTGCGACGAGAGCACCGCGGCCACGATCCCGAGATCGAGCGCCGGCTCGTCGATCGCCAGCCCGCCCGCGATGTTCACGTAGACATCGTGCTGCGCGAAGTTGCCGCCGCCTTTGCGCTCCAGCACCGCCAGCAGCAGCGTCACGCGATTCGAGTCGATCCCCATCGCCATGCGGCGCGGAGAAGGGAAGTGCGTCGTCGAGACGAGGGCCTGCATCTCGATGAGCAGAGGCCGCGTTCCTTCGAGCGCGGCGACGATCGCCGAGCCGGGTGCAGCGCTGCGTTGGGAGATCAATGCCGCGGATGGATTCGGGACTTCCTCGAGACCATCGTCATGCATCTCGAAGATCGCGACCTCGTTCACCGGGCCGAAGCGGTTCTTGTACGCCCGGACGACGCGGTAGTTCTGAAACTTCTCCCCTTCGAAATAGAGAACGGTGTCGACGATGTGCTCGAGCGATTTCGGCCCGGCGATCGTTCCCTCTTTCGTGATGTGGCCGATGAGGAAGATCGGAATCGAGAGACGCTTCGCAGCGGCCATGAGCGAGCCGGCGGAGTCCCGCACCTGGCCGACGCTACCGGGAGTAGAGTCGTTCGTTACGGTATGAACGGTCTGAATCGAGTCGATGATCGCCGCCACGGGGTGAAGCTTCTCGATTGCTGCGATGATCTTTTCGACGGAAGTCTCGGTGAAGATACGGATCTCGTCGCTGGTGGTGCCGAGCCGGCGGGCCCGCAACGCGATCTGGCGCGGTGACTCTTCGCCCGAGACGTAGAGCACGGGTCCATGCTGCGCGAGCTGTTGTGCAGCCTGGAGCAGCAGCGTCGACTTGCCGACGCCAGGCTCGCCGCCCACCAGCGTGACTGCGCCGATGACGAGACCGCCGCCGAGCACGCGGTCGAGACTCGGCAGTTCTGTCGAGATGCGCGGCGCGACATCGGCTTCGATCGCGCTGATCGGCATCGGGCCGCCGGCCACGCTCAGCGCATTCGCCCGCGGGCTCTCCGCCCGCTCTTCCTCGGCGTACGAGTTCCACGCGTTGCACTCGGGACAGCGCCCGATCCACTTGGGCGACTGCGCGCCACACTCGACGCAGGAGAAGAGAGCGGTTTTCTTTGGCACGCGCTGATTGTATGAGTGTCTACACCCGGTGGAGTGCGGACGGAGGGGACGTATGGGACGGATGGGACCTATGGGACGGATGGGGAGAAGAGAGCGGCAGTATGCGCGGGACGGAGAATTGAGAGAGGGATTCGACGATTGGGCCATTCATTGCAAAGTTTTTAGCCACTCGCTTCTCAGTTGTGTCATGGGCTCTTTCAGTTTCTTTGCGATCGCTCGGCTGGGGCGCCAGGCGCTGCATGCGGCTTCGACGTTCGCGAGGCCGGCGCGGGCGACTAGGTAGCGCATGAAGGAGTGCGAAAGGTTGTAGAACGCCGGGGCTGTGATCTCGCGGTCGTCGAAGATCGCGTCGAAGGCGCGGCGATGCCAGCCTGACAGCGGTGTCGCATCCGCTCCGATCAGCGGCAGCACTTTGTCCGACGCGTGTGCAGCCGCCACACGTGCGGCGACTGCGTCGATGTCTTCATCCTTCGGATTGAAGACGTTCATGTCGTACTCCGGCGCATGCGGGAATCGCCGCCGCGCCTCCGTGCTCACATAGTCGGCAAAGCCTTCCTGAAGCCAGAGCGCCCTGCCGCAGCTTCGCCACGCGATGATGTGCGTCAGCTCGTGCCGGTAGGGCACCTCATGATTTCTGATCCGCTCCGGCGTCACGAAGAAGTAGGGCTTGCGTCCCATGTACGCGTGCGACGGGCCCGCGTCGGCGGATACGAAGCATTCGATCTTTTCCTGGCGATAACGCCGCGCGTCGTACTTCAACTCGCTGACCGCCTCGACTTCGTCGACGCCCGAAGAGAGGCGCGACGCGAACTCGCCCGCGACGCCGGGAGAAAGCTCTTTCTCGTCGTACCACATGACCGCACGCGGCCGCTCGATCCTGGCGCCATGCGCGCGCAACTGCGCGACCATCTGTTCGTCGCTGACTTCAGCAAAGAGCGGCATGGCGATCAGAAGGAGAAGAACGGCGAGAAAAACGCGCTGCACACCGTTCCATAGTGCATGGCGCGCGCCGCTTCACGGCGTCAGTTCGCCGCAGAGATCGCGCTGCATTTCGCGCTTCACCTTCGCCGGTGAATCGCCGCGGCCGAACAGATAGTAGAGCTTGGCCACGGCGGCTTCTGCCGTCATGTCGAAGCCGCTGATCACACCGGCACGCGCAAGCGCCGAGCCCGCTGCATATTCCGAGAGATCGACGCGCCCTTCCAGACACTGCGTGCAGTCGACGATGACGACATCGCGCGCTGCCGCCTCCTCCAGCGCAGCGATGAACTCCGCATCCTGATCCGGGCCGTTCCCCACGCCGTACGCTTCGAGCACGAGTCCCTGCAGCGGCGGACGGAGCACATTGCGCACATGCTCGTGCGAGATGCCGGGAAAGAGCCGCAGCGCGCTCACGACGGGAGTGCCGAGCTCAGGCACCGTCACCCGCTTCTTTCTTCCCGGTTTGCGCACGAGTTCCCAGCGGATGTTGATGTCGATGCCGGCTTCACCCAGCGGAAGAAAATTGGGCGAATCGAATGCGGCGAATCCCGACGCGCTCACTTTCACCGAGCGGCAGCCTCGCAGCAGCTTCCCGCCGAAGTAGAGACAGACTTCGGGGATCGCGTAACCCGACGCGATCATCAGCGATGTGATGAGGTTCTCGCGCGCGTCGTTGCGGATCTCGCAAAGCGGAATCTGCGAGCCGGTGATGACGACCGGCTTCGCGAGGCCGTCGAGCAGGAAGGGGAGCGCCGAGGCGGTGTACGCCATCGTGTCGGTGCCGTGCACGACGACGAAGCCGTCGTAGTCGTCATGCTGCGCGGCGATGTCGCGCGCGATCTCCAGCCATTGCCGCGGCGTCATGTTCGAGGAGTCGAGCAGCGGCTCGTATTCATGAACGGTCACCGATGGCATCGACGCATGCCGCAGCTCCGGTATCCCTTCCATCTGCTCCTGCAGATAGCCGGTCTTCGGCTCGTAGCCCTTGCGGGTGCGCTTCATTCCGATCGTGCCGCCGGTGTAGGCGACGTAAACGCGCTTGCGCATCGGAGGTTCTATTGCGTGCAGCTGCAGCGCAGCGTGATGTCGTGGATGACGAGGGTGCCGGTCACCGGCGTCGTGAACGGTTCGATGCCTTTGCCGCCGTTGCTGCAGAAGGGGGAATCATCGAAGCGCGTCACTTCGATGTTCTTCCACTCCGTCGGCGCGCCCCATTCCTTCTTCCACTCGAGCTGAAACGTGTACGAGCGTCCTTCGAGTCCGATGCGCTTCGGCGGACTGGTGAGCGTGTGCGCGGCGTTCGCGAGCGTCACCGTCATGTGGATGGCCGAAGGCGTCGGCGCCTCGCACGTGTTGGCCGTCGTGATGACGCCGACGAGCGTGTATCGATCGACATTCGTCTGCGCCTGAGGCGCCGGCTGCGGAGGCGGGGCGGCTACGGGTGTCGTGGTCTGCGGTGCGGTCGCGCACGCTGCGGCAAGGAGGAGAAGCGGCAGATATTTCGACATTGCCGCGGAAGATACATCAGGATGAGACCCGTGGGACCGATGGGTCGTTACCCATCGGTCCAATTTTTCTTACACGTTTCTGTCGGGAGAGGGAGCGGGCTGCGGTACCGGCGTTGGTACGTCCGTCGACGGTCCCGATCCCGGTGCGATCGTCATCTTCTCGCCGGGGCTCGCTTCCTCGGGGTCGTACTCCTTCGCCTTCATGTAGTCGATGCCCGTTTCCTCGCGCAGGATGTCATTCACTTCCCAACCTTCGAGCGTCTCGCGCTCGAGCAGACGGCGCGCGATCTTGTCGAGCGCGGCCTTGTTGTTGGTGATGATCTCGTGCGAGGTCTTGTAGGCCTTCTCCAGAATCCGGCGTACTTCCTTGTCGATCTCGATCGCGGTTGCCTCGGAGTAGTCCTGATGCTGCGCGAACTCGCGGCCGAGGAAGATTGCCTCTTCCTTCTTGCCGAAGGTTGCCGGACCGAGATCCGACATGCCCCACTCGCACACCATGCGGCGCGCCATGCCGGTTGCACGCTCGATGTCATTGCCGGCGCCGGTCGTGATTTCGTTCAGGAAGACTTCCTCGGCGATGCGGCCGCCCATCAGCACGGCGAGCATCGCCTCGAGATAACGCTTCGAGTACGAGTACTTGTCTTCGGTCGGCAGTTGCTGCGTGAGGCCGAGCGCGCGGCCGCGCGGGATGATCGTCACTTTGTGCAGCGGATCGGCCGCCGGAAGCACCGCGGCGACGATCGTGTGCCCGGACTCGTGATAGGCGGTGTTCCGCTTCTCGCGGTCGGACATCACCATCGACTTGCGCTCGACGCCCATGAGGACTTTGTCCTTGGCGAACTCGAAGTCGACCATCTGCACTTTCTTCTTGTCGTAGCGCGCCGCGTTCAGCGCTGCCTCGTTCACGAGATTCGCGAGATCGGCGCCGCTGAAGCCGGGGGTACCGCGTGCGAGCACGCTGGCATCGACGTCTTCGGACAGCGGGATGTTGCGCGTGTGAACGCGGAGAATGCCCTCACGGCCTTTGAGATCGGGAAGGTCGACGACGACGCGGCGGTCGAAGCGTCCGGGGCGGAGCAGCGCGGGATCGAGAACATCCGGCCGGTTCGTCGCCGCGACGAGAATGACGCCGTCGTTCGATTCGAAGCCGTCCATCTCGACGAGAAGCTGATTGAGCGTCTGCTCGCGCTCGTCATGACCACCGCCGAGGCCGGCGCCGCGATGGCGGCCGACCGCGTCGATCTCATCGATGAAGATGATGCAGGGGGCGTTCTTCTTTCCCTGCTCGAAGAGGTCGCGCACGCGTGACGCGCCGACGCCGACGAACATCTCGACGAAGTCCGAGCCGGAGATGGAAAAGAACGGAGCGTTCGCTTCGCCTGCGATCGCGCGGGCCAGCAATGTCTTGCCCGTTCCCGGCGGACCCATGAGCAGCACGCCTTTCGGGATCTTGCCGCCGAGCTTCGTGAACTTCTGCGGCTCTTTGAGGAACTCGATGATCTCGTGAAGCTCGAGCTTCGCTTCGTCGACGCCTGCCACGTCCTTGAATGTGACTTTCTTCGCGGTCCCGGAGAGAAGCTTCGCTTTCGACTTGCCGAAGGAGAGAGCCTTGTTGCCGCCAGCCTGCATCTGGCGCATGAAGAAGATCCAGAGACCGATGAGGAAGAGGATCGGGGCCCAGCCGAGCAGCGCCTGGATGATCGTGCCGTTTTGCTGCGGCTCGAACTCCATCGTGACGTTGTGCTGTTTCAGGAGATCGTAAAGCGCCGGGTAATTGGTGGGACCGGTCAGACGGAACTCACGCTTCACACCCTGCGGCGTGGCCGCCTTCAGCTCGCCCTTGATTTCATCGCCGTGAATGGTGACCTTGTCGACCTGATTCTGCGTGACGCGGTCGATGAAGGTGCTGTATGGCATCTGCTCGGCATTGTTCTTCGCGTTGAAGAGCTGCCAGAGAAGAATCACCAGAACGATGATGACCAGCCAGAGGAGCGCGGTCTTGACTGTGGAATTCAACGATTGGCCTCCAAAGCGCAACGGCGATGCTTCCGCCGTGCCACTCCTACACTACAGCTTTCGGAACCGGACGGGTGGAATGGAAATTCTAATCTGAGCATGGGGGAGTCATACGGACCGGAGGCGCCGGGGTTCTGCGGCGCTTGGCCGCGGTGTCCGTCAAGAAAGGCGGGCGATGTAGGGGAGGTTGCCGAACCGCCCGTCATTTTCCAATCCGTAACCGACGAATGAGCCTTCACCGACTTTGAACACGTGGTAGTCGGTTTCCAGCGCCACCGTCCGCAGATCAGGCCGATCGAGCAACGCGACGAGATGCAGTTTCGCCGGGTCGTGCTCCCGCAATTGATTCAGCAGGTACGTCTCGATCACTCCGGTCGAGACGACGTCCTTCAGCACATACACGTTCCGCCGCTCGATCTCGGTGAAGCTGATGAAGTCGATCTCGAGTGCCGCGGCGGTATCCGTGTCGGCGAGGTCGCGGATCACGTCGATGTAGCCGTAGGCGACTTCGCCGGGGATGACGCGCATCAGATCGGCGAGCAGGCAGCTCGAGCCTTTCAGAATGCCGAGGAGGAAGACTTCGCCGTCGCCGGCATCGTCGCGGATGGCCTTGCCTAACGCTTCGATGCGCTTCGCGAGCTGCTTCGCCGTGAACGCCCGCTTGACCTTCGGTTTCGATTGCCGCACCAAGATCACTCCAACCACACTTCGAACTGCTCGCCTGCGGGTTCCGTCACCTTGAACCGGTCCGAGACTTCGACTCCGGCGACCCAGACGATCTCACCGTTCCAGATCAGGAGAGGAATGCGGTCTCGCACCTCGTGGGCGATTTTACGATCAATGAGGAAATCCTTCAGCTTTTTCTCGCAGGACATGCCGAGAGGGCGGAAGCGATCGCCGGCTCGCCGGTTGCGAACGGTGAATCGCGGGTCGCTGCCCTTTGGAAGCTGGAAGAGTTGGGATTTTTCGTGGAGTCTCGGAGGTGCCGCGATGGAGATCGTGGAGCCGATCTGTTCGATGTAGCGCGACTCGTTCCCATTCATTTCGAATGCGAACGGCTCGGCCGCCTCTCTTTTCCGCCGCCGCAGCACGGTACCTTCCAGTTCGAGCTCATTCGTGACGCTCGTGCGCCTGGTGCTCTTCGCCAGGCGCTCGAGATCCTGTTGCGAGATGTCGCGGGAGTGCGAATCGAGTCTGCGGATATGACGCAGCAGCAGCGACTGTTTCAGCCAGGGGTCCTCCGGCCAGCGGAGAAAGCGCGTCTCGTCCGCGGTCGCTTCGATTTCATATTCGTCGAGGACCGCCTCGATGACACGCCACTGCGCCTCGGCCTGTCCCGCCATCGCTGCGAGGTTCGCGGAGACACTCGCGGGCAGATCGCGCAGAAGCATGCGGACGCGATTGCGGAGAAAGTGGGGGTCGGCATTCGTGCTGTCGACGCGCGGCGCGATGTTCCGTTCGCGCAGGAACTCCTCGATCTCTGCGCGCGTGACCTCGAGCATCGGACGGATCACGCCGTCATCGCGCAGGGGATGGATGCCGCGCAGCCCCGCGAGGCCGCTGCCGGTCATCAGGCGCATCAGGACCGTTTCGGCCTGGTCGTCGCGCTGATGTGCGGTCGCGATCCAGCGCAGGCCCAGCCGCTCGCGCAACTCGAAGAGCCTCGCGAATCGTACGTCGCGCGCGGCTCCCTCGAGACCATGTTCGCGCACCAGTGCGGTGTCCACACGGCCGTCGAGCACTTCGAGACGAACGCTTCGCTGCGCACAGAGCTCGCGCACGAAGCGCTCGTCTTCGTCGGACTCTTCGCCGCGCAGATGGTGATTGACGTGCGCGGCGATGCAGTCGACGCCCAACTCGGCAAGAGCGACGAGAAGCGCCGTCGAATCAACGCCGCCGGAGACGGCGACCAGCGGCAGTTCGATCCGGTGAGCGGCGAAAAAGCGCGCGATTGCTTCTCGGATCATGTCGTGGTCATCGTAGTATTAGCGGAGAGAGGGTCCGATGTCCCGGAAAAATCGCGGCTTTACACTCGTTGAACTGATGATTGCGCTCGGTATCATCGCCGTGCTTTCAGCGATCGCGATCGTGAACTACCTCGGCGCCCTCACGCGCTCCAAACAGAAGAAGACGATGGCCGACATCCGCGAGATCGCGGTCCTTTGGGAAGCACGCGCCGTCGATATCCGTGCGTACAACGCGGCCGGCTTCACGATGCCGGGCGCACCGATCACCGCGGCGCAGATGAAGACGATGCTCGTGCCGACGTACGCCAAGGATCTGCCGGTCAATGACGGATGGGGCCGGCCGCTGGAGTTCTCGGCGGATGCCGGCGTCGGCTCGGCCACACCCGCGCAAACGTACTGCATCCGGTCGCCAGGAGCGGACGGCAGATACTCCGGTTCGTCGTATGCCGGCGGACCGACGACCGACCCCGATTGCGACATCGTCTACACCTCGGGGTCCTTCATCGTCTATCCGGACGGCGTCCAGACGCAGTGATCTCGGCTGTGTGACGGTGCGCACCAGAGCGCGTGATCACGCATGCGCAACGGGATGAATCGGCTCGGGATAATGAATCGCCAGGAGGGGAAGTTGGTGGCGGTGCCCAGAGTCGAACTGGGGACCTAGCGCTTATGAGACGCCCGCTCTAACCATCTGAGCTACACCGCCAGCAAAGTGCGTCAGGGACTATACTCAACATTACGCGCGGCGAGAAATTTCGCCTTTTTCAGGACGATGTCCTCTACCTACGAACGCGTTTGCACGATCTGCGGCGATACCGAGGAGATGGCGCGCCTCGAGCGGTGCCCGATCTGCGCGAGATTGTTCTGCCCCGACTGCGCCTACAAAGCGTCCGGCCGCCGATTCTGCAGTGGAAACTGCGCACGAACGTTCAGCTACGGAGATCCCGAAGACGATGACAACGAAGACATTGACCACGACGACTGACGCTGTTTCCAGCGCCGCCACAACCCGTGCCGACCTGACTCGCCGTCCGCGCCGCCTGCGCCGCACCGACGGCCTTCGCTCGATGGTGCGCGAAACGATCGTGCGCCCCGAGGACCTCATCTATCCGCTGTTCGTCGTTCCCAACACACGGCCCAAAGTCGAAATCGGCTCGATGCCCGGTGTATGGCAGCTCCGCGTTCGCGAAGCCGTCGACGAAGCCCGGCGCGCGTTCGACCTCGGCATTCGCTCCGTGCTTCTGTTCGGCCTTCCCGAGTACAAGGACGCGATTGGCTCGTCGTCTTGGGATCCATCCGGCCCCGTCCAGTCGGCGATCGAAGCGATCAAGCGCGCGATCCCGCAGATGACCGTCATGGCCGACGTCTGCCTCTGCGAGTACACCGATCATGGGCATTGCGGCGTGATCGTCGATCACAACGGAGTGAAGGAAGTCGACAACGATCAGACGCTGCCCCTGCTGATGCGGCAGGCGATCTCCTTCGCTGCAGCGGGTGCAGACTTCGTGGCGCCGTCGGACATGATGGACGGACGCATCGGAGCGATCCGGAATGCGCTCGATGATCGCGGAATGACCGATATCGGGATCATGGCCTACTCCGCGAAATTCGCCTCGGCGTTTTACGGTCCGTTCCGCGAAGCGGCGGAATCCGCTCCGCAGTTCGGCGATCGCCGCAGCTATCAGATGGATCCGGCCAACGCGCGCGAAGCGCTGCGCGAGATCGAGCTCGATGTCCTCGAAGGCGCCGACATGATCATGGTCAAGCCAGCGCTGTCGTATCTCGATGTCATCCGCCAGGCACGCGATCATTTCAACCTGCCCGTGGCTGCCTACAACGTCAGCGGTGAGTACTCGATGGTGAAGGCCGCCGCCGAGCGCGGATGGGTCGACGGCCCGCGGATCATGAACGAGATCCTCACGTCGATCAAACGCGCGGGAGCGGATCTCATCATCACCTATCACGCCGTGGAGTTCGCCGCGCAGTTCAAATCCGCCTGATCGCGGAGCCGTGACGCGTCAGAAGCGCCACTGCACGCCGCCGAGCCAGTTGCGCTTCGCGGTGAGCTGAATGCCGTTTACGCGCTGAAACAGCGGAAGCTGCAGCAGCATGTAAGCCGCGCCCGATCCGCGTGTCATGCGCACACCCGGCGACGCGAAAGCGTATGTGCCGCCTGTGAAGAACGCGTCCTGCGGATCATCGGGGGAGGTGTCGCGTTCGCGGTGGCGAACGTTCATCTGCCCCAGCAGCTCGAGGTTCCCAGACAGTGGATACGAGGTGCCGCCATTCCACTGCCACTCGTCTCCGGCCCGGTGATGGAGTGCGCCGGTTCCGTTGCGCCGGTAGGTGAGGCTCGAGAACATCGGAATCAGCGCCACGTTGCCCATCGAGCCTTCGATGTGTGACGCTCGCCTGATGTTGCGCTCGAAGGCGATGCCTGCGACCCAGTCCGTGGAGCCGCTGCCGGGCTGAATCGGGATCTCGGCGCGCTCGCCTTCGACATCGCGCACGTTCGTGGTACCTGCCGGCAACTCGACGCCTCCCAGCAACCAGACGTGCTTCGTGGCGCGTGTTCGTGCCTGGAGCATGAGATCGCCGGCGCCATGAATGTTCCACGACTCCAGCTCGCTGCCATGAACGTGCTGGTGCGACCGTGCGATGTACGGTGCCGCGATGCTCAGCTGCAACGAATCGTTAGGCGCATAGCGAAGCGACAGGGTTGCGGTGCGATTGATCGTGCGTCGCTCGGCATGATCGGGCTCGAAGGCCGCCTGGCCGCGCAGATGATTCTGATCGATGTACTCGAATGAGAGATCGAGCGTGAAGCCGCCGGGCGCCGGCTGATTGAGAGAATGCAAGTCCAGCGGGCAGGACGCCGAGCCGCAGCTCGCGAAGGCGGAAAGAGGCCAGAGCAAAGCAACAGCGAACGCCATGAGCGTACGCATCGGGATGTTCTCCTTTCGTGGGTGCAGATGACTGCCGCGGTTACGCGCGGCAGGTGCGGAGGAGAAAGTCCGCGTCTCGCTTAGGAGGGCGCTCGGTGGGCAAGGTACGCCGATCGAGCGCCGCCTCTCCGAAGCTCTCGGCGAGCGCCACGAAGTCAGGCGAACCCAGTTCCACGACCGGAGCCAGGATTCCTCGAACGGCGACGAGCATCTCTTTCGACAACGCGTCCCGGCTGCACAGGCAGGCGCGATCCATGTCGCGATGCATCTTCATCATGCAGGCTCCGCCGCGGCAGCAATCCGGAAGCGTTCGTTCTCGGGAACAGGTGAGGGGCCACTCCATCGAGCCGGCGATGAGCATCGCTGTCAGCATGATGAAGATCGTCCGGCGCATCACCCGCACCAGACCGCGGTCACGGCATCGGGATGGTCGAGGAGATAGCCATCTTCATCCTCGTCGTAACGGATCACCGCGCCGTCGAGCTTCGATGCGGCCATGTCGTCGAGCGCGATCGTCACGTTTCCGAGCGTGACGAGTAGATCGCCTTCATTCGGCTCGGAGGCGTAGCTCAGGCGATAGCCACTGCCTCCGCAGCCGGTCGTGAATGCAATCCGCAGCATGCGGCCGCTCAGGTCGTTCCGCAGATGCTCCGCTGCATCGGGGGAGAGGGAAATGTTCATTCGCTCTTGGGGCCGTGCACGATGCGGTACTCGGCATCCTCACGGCGGTACCACTGCGCGTCGAACTTCAGCAGCTCGAGCTCGCGCTCGAGCTCGACGACGTGCGCGCGCTTCGTCGCGGCGATATAGATCAGCAGATTCCGGTCCGTCTGGGCGGAACCGCTGACCATCGCGCGCAGGCGATTCTCCATCGCCTTCTCACGAGCGATCAGCGCCTCGGTTGCTTCGCGATACGACATCTCGCCTTCGATAATGTCCTGGAAGCGAAGGTCGCCGGCAAGCGTGATGCGCACGCGCGTGCCCTGATTCGCGGCGATCTTCATGTCGATCAGATCGCGCGTCTCGCGCTCGTCGACGGCGAACGCCTTGAACATCTGCGCGGTCATCGGATTCGGGAGATTTTCCGCGAGCTTCTCGAACGTCTTGTAGGCCTCGACCGTGTACTGCATCAGGACGCCGAGGTCTTTCTCATCGAGAGCGCGGGCTTGGGTTTCGGTAGCGACTGTCATCTTGGCCTCAATCAATCTTTGCGACTTTGACGATCACATCACCCTTCAGCTTCGCCTGGCAACTCAGCCGGTAGGGAGGATCGAGCTCTTTGTAGGTTTCATCCGGTGTCGGCGGCGTGAGGTTATCCCACCCTTCGACCACTTCGATGCGGCACGTGCCGCATGCCCCGTCGCCGCCACACACGTGGCTGACGCGCACACCCATCTCCCCAGCGCAGGAGAGGAGCGTCTTACCCGTGGGGAACTCGGCGCTCTTCCCCTCATCGACGAAGATCACGCGGGGCATCTAAGCGGGGGATTGTACGGCACGATGCGCCATGTAGGAACTACGCACGAGCGGCGCGGATTCGACGTGCCGGAAGCCGAGCTCCATGGCGCGCCGGCCGAGCTCCGCGAATTCTTCCGGAGTGTAGTAGCGGCGCACAGGGTGATTGTGCTCGCTGGGTGCGAGGTACTGGCCCATGGTGAAGATTCCGACACCCGCTTCGCGCAGATCCGCTGCGACGGCGAGCACCTCATCTTCGTTCTCGCCGAGGCCGAGCATGATCGACGACTTCGTGAGCATCCCGCCGCCGGCGGCCCACCTCAGGATGTCGAGCGAGCGCTGATACTTCGCCACCGGCCGCACCTGCGGATAGAGACGCGGAATCGTCTCGACGTTGTGCGCCAGCACTTCCGGCCGCACATCGATGACCGTCTGCAGCGCCTCGCGATTGCCGTCGAGGTCGGAGATGAGCACTTCGACCGCGGCGCCGGTCTCCTCGCGCACGGCAGCGATCGTTCGCGCCACGTGCGCGGCGCCGCCGTCGGGCATGTCATCGCGATTGACCATCGTGATGACGCAGTGCTTCACGCCCATCTTGCGCACCGCCTCGGCGACGCGGCGCGGCTCATCGGCATCCGCGATTGCAGGTGTGCCGCGGCCGACCGCGCAGAACGTACAGCGCCGCGTGCAGATCTCGCCGAGGATCATGAACGTCGCGGTGCCGGCACTCCAGCACTCGAAGATGTTCGGGCAGCGCGCTTCCTGACAGACCGTGTTCAGCGCGAGATCCTTCATCAGTCCCGCGACCGGAAGTTGATCGAGCCCGCCCGGGACGCGGATCTTGAGCCACTCGGGACGATGGCCGGCGCGCTTGTTGATGGGATTCGTGCTCATTCGCTGGTTTCGCGGACTAGCGGGCTCGAAGGCTCGCGGTGCCGGGTTGATTCGTGCACGTCGCTGAAGAGTGCCCGCGCACCCGCGTGACCTCGCAACCCGGCTTCCAGTTGCTCGAGCGCCTCGCGGTCGTCGCTCCATTTGATCCTTGCATACGCCTCGGCGAATGTAAACCAGCCGTGCTCGTCGTGCTCTTCGGCATCCATCCGAATCGGCAGCGTGGAGTCGAGGCGGGCGGAGTAGGTCACTTCACTGGCGATGATCGGTTGCGGAAAGCGCGACGCGAGGTACTGCGACTCGATCATGAACGACTGCGTAAGGTTCATCCCTTCGGGTACGCCGCCGTTTCCGGTCTCTTCGTGCAGCTCGCGATGCGCTGCCTCGAGCGGCGATTCTCGATCTTCGATCGAGCCGGTGATCGGCTGCCAGAAGTTGCCCCGCTCGGGACGGCGGTGCAGCAGCAGCACGCGATCGCCGTCGTGCACGAGGATCTTGATCAGGCGAATCGTCGCCGCGCGTTCCACGAGCTCGCGTTGGAACACGTCTGCGAAATGCCTCTCGACCTTTTCACGGACTTCCGCCAGCGGCACCGTGCGCCCTGTCAGCTTTTCGATCGACGTGACTCCCGTGCCATGCAGGCCGCAGGGAGTGATGAGCCGGAAGTGATCGAGATTCGTGCTGACGTTGAGCGCGAAGCCGTGCGAGGTCACCCAGCGCGCGATGCGGACGCCGATCGCGGCGATCTTGTCGTTGCCTACCCAGATCCCTCGCTTGCCTTCGACGCGCGCGGCGGTGATGCCGTAGTCGGCGACGGTGCGGATCAAGACTTCTTCGAGGTTCGTGACGTACTTGCGCACGTCGCGATTGCCTTCGCCGAGATGGAGGATCGGATAGCCGACGAGCTGTCCGGGACCGTGATAGGTGATGTCGCCGCCGCGCGTGGTCTCGAAGAACCGCACGCGCTCACGTCCGAGCGCCTCCGGCGTCGCCAGGAGATTCGCCGCATCGCCGCCGCGGCCGAGCGTGATGACGGGCGGATGCTCGAGCAGGAGGAACTGATCCGCGATCTCGTCCTGCTGGCGCATCTCGACGAGCTTCTGCTGGAGCTTCAACCCGTTCTCGTACGTGACGAGGTGAAGCCGATGGATATCGCAGCGGCGCACGGTGGGGAATAACTCCTCGCGCGGGTTGGAAAGTCCCGCGAGGCAAGGCGCGAGGCGCTGGGCGCGAGGCGCAGCTGGATCTTCGTCCCATGCGCCCCGCGCCTGGCGCCCAGCGCCCGTGCACTGGCGCGCCCAGCGCCCCGTCCAACTACATCGTGAACTGGCCGCTCTCGATGATCTGCCTCACGCGCGCCATGAACTGATCGGCGACTGCGCCGTCGATCAAGCGGTGATCGAACGTCAGGGCGAGATAGCACATCGAGCGGATGGCGATGAAGTCTCCTTCTTTCGTCTCGACGACGACGGGACGCTTCTTCACGCCGCCGACGCCGAGAATCGCGACCTGCGGCTGATTGATGATCGGCGTACCGAAGAGACCCCCGTAGATGCCGGGGTTCGTGATGGTGAAGGTGCCGCCCTGCACTTCATCGGGCGAGAGCTTCTTCGTGCGCGCGCGCTCGCCGAGATCGTTGATCGCGCGGGCCAGGCCCAACGTGTTCTTCTCGTCGGCATTCTTGAGAACAGGAACGATGAGACCCCAATCGAGTGCGACCGCGATCCCGATGTTCAGGTCGCGGTGATAGAGGACGTTGTTCTCGTCCATCGACGAATTGAGAATCGGGAACTCGCGCAGGCCGGCGATGACTGCCTGGACGATGAACGGCATGTAGGTGAGCTTGACGCCGCGCTCTGCGTAGCCGTCCTTGTTCTGCCTGCGCAGCTTGTCGATCGCCGTGAAGTCGACTTCGAACACGGTCGTGACGTGAGCCGAGGTCTGCTTCGACTGCACCATGTGGTGCGCGATCTTCTTGCGCATGACCGACAGCGGCTCGATGCGCGTGCTCTCGCCGGCAGCGAACGTCATCGCAGGCCTCACTGGCGGCGGCGGTGCCGGAGCGAAGCTCTGCGGTGCAGCGGCAGGCGCTTCCGCCTGTCGTGCGGCGGGTGCCGGCTGCTGCAGGTAGTCGAGGATGTCGTTCTTCGTGACACGGCCCGAGATGCCGGAGCCTTTGATCTGCGAGATGTCGATGTCGTTCTCTTTCGCAATCTTGCGAACGAGCGGGCTCGACTTCGTGCGGCGGCGCTCGTCGAGATCGTCGACGGGCTGTGCCGGCGCCGGCGCACTGGGGCGCTGGGGTTCCGGTGCCGGCGCGGGTGCAGCTACAGCTTCGGGCTTTGGTGCAGCGGCTGGTTGGGGAGCCGGAGCCGGGGCGACAGGCGAGGGCGCCTGTCCTACACTCTCGCCTTCGATGGCGATGCGCGCGATCACGGAGTTGACTCCGACGGTCTGACCTTCCTGCGCGAGGATCTCGGACAACGTGCCGGCGGCCGGCGATGGAATCTCGGCATCGACCTTGTCGGTCGAGATCTCGAGAAGCGGCTCATCGCGTTCGACTTTGTCTCCCGGCTTCTTCAGCCAGCGGACAACGGTCCCTTCAGCGATTGATTCACCCATCTGCGGCATGACGACATCTGTGGCCATTGATTACTCCTTCGGAGAATGCAAAATGCAAAATTGAAAAAGCAAAATTTCGTTAGTAAGCGAGCAGCTCTCTCGCCGCCTTCAACACCTTCGCCTTGTCCGGCAGCGCGAACGCTTCCAGCGGAGGCGAATACGGCGTCGGCACATCGAGTGCCGCCACCCGTTTGATCGGTGCATCGAGATAGTCGAATGCCTTTTCCGCGATGCGGGCGGCGAACTCCGCGCCCGCGCCGCCGGTCAGCGGCGCCTCGTGCAGGATGATCACGCGATTCGTTTTCGCAACCGACTCGAGGATCGCTTCTTCATCGAATGGAATGATCGAGCGCAGGTCGATGACCTCGGCGTCGACGCCATCCGCGGCGAGCTCGTTCGCCGCATCGAGCGCTACGTACAACATCGCACCCCAGGTGATGATCGTGAGGTCTTTTCCCTTGCGGCGCACCGCCGCTTTTCCGAGCGGCACGATGTAGTCCTCGGCCGGAAGATCTTCCTTGATGCGGCGATAGAGATACTTGTGCTCGATGTACAGCACCGGATCGTCATCGCGAACGGCGGCTTTCAGCAGCCCCTTCGCGTCGTAGGCGGTCGCCGGCGCAACGATCTTCAGCCCCGGCCGGTTCATGAACATCGCCTCGGGATTCAGCGAGTGATACGGACCGCCATGCGTGCCGCCACCCGCCGGACCGCGCACGACCATGGGACATGCACGCCCGAACAGATAGCGATTCACCGCGGCGAAGTTGACGAGCATGTCGTAGCCGCAGGTGATGAAGTCGATGAACTGCATCTCGGCGATCGGCCGCATCCCCATGATCGCCGCGCCGGATGCCGCGCCGATGATCGCGATTTCTGAGATCGGAGTGTCGATCACGCGCTCCGGACCGAACTTGTCGATCAGCCCGTAGCTCGTCTTGAACGCGCCGCCGTAGACGCCGACGTCTTCGCCGATGAGGAACACGCGCTCATCGCGCGCCATCTCCTCCGCCATGGCCTGAGTGATTGCTTCGATGTACGTGGTCTCAGGCATTCCAGTATCCATCCCCATCGAAGAGTCCGAGCGCCGCATCGGACGGCGTCGGCATCGGCGAAGCATCCGCTTCGTCCGTCGCGATGTCGATCTCGCGCTTGACGCGCTGCTCGATCGCAGTGATGTCTTCCTGTGTGGCGAACCCGTTCTCGATGAGCATTCGCTCGAAGCGGACGACGGGATCCTTCTCCCGCCACTGCTCGATCAGCTCTTTCGGAACATAGGCCTGATTGTCGTGCTCGGCGTGGCCCTTCATGCGGAAGGTCTTCACCTCGAGCAGCGTGACTCCGCCGCCGCTGCGCGCGCGCTCGACGGCGCGCTTCGTCGCGTCGTACACCGCGAGCACGTCGTTACCATCGACCGTCTCGCCCGTGCAGCCGAAGGCATACGCCTTGTCGGCCAGCGTCCGCGCCGCGCTCTGCTTCCACGTCGGCGTCGAATAGGCGTAGCCGTTGTCCTCGATGATCACGACGAGCGGCAGACGCTGCACCGACGCGAAGTTCATCCCTTCCCAGAATGCGCCCGTCGATGAGCCGCCATCGCCGATGAACGCGAGGCCGACGAGGTTCTTCTTCTGCATCCGCCCCGCGAGCGTGATGCCGGCCATCACGGGGATCATGTCGCCCAGCATCGAGATCTGGCCGATGAATCCATCGGTCTGCGGGTTGCCGAAGTGAATGTTCAGCTCGCGCCCGCGCGTCGGCGAGTTGCCTTTCGCCATGTACTGGCGAAGGATGTCGACCGGCTTCGCGCCGGCGACGAGAATCGCGCCGACGTTCCTGATCAGCGGCTGCACCACGTCGCCCTGCTTGTAATCAAGCGCGTACGCCGCCGCGACCGATTCGCCTTCCTGTCCGAGCGAGCGGTAAAGCCCGCCGATGACCTTCGCCTGCCGGAACAACGCGACGACGCGCTCTTCGAGAGAGCGCGTCAATCGGAGGTAATACTCGATGTCGAGAAGCTGATCTCGTGTGAGGCCGTAAGTCTCTACCAAACCTTCATCCTTACTCGTCAGGGCGCGAGGCGCTCGGCGCTGGGCGCCCGTCCCATGCGCCTCGCGCCTGGCGACTGGCGCCCGAGTTACTGGTGGATCGAATGCCCCATCACATCCTCGGCCGCTTCCATGAGCGCCTCGGACAATGTCGGATGGGCGTGAATCGTCTTCGCGATGGACTCGCTCGTCGCCTCGAGCTCGAGCGCCGCGCATCCCTCCACGATCAGCTCCGTCGCCTTCGGTCCGACGATGTGAACGCCGAGGAGCTCGTCGTACTTCGCATCGACGACGTACTTCACGAGGCCGTTCGCTTCGCCGATGATCTTCGCCTTCGAATTCGCGGTGAAGGGGAACTTGCCGATCTTGACGTCGTAGCCGCGCTCCTTCGCCTTCTTCTCCGTGAGACCGACGGAAGCGACTTCGGGATCGGTGTATGTGCAGTTCGGCACGTGGTCGTAGTTGATCGGACGGACGGGCATGCCCTTGATGTGCTCGACTGCGAGAATGCCTTCGGCGGACGCGCAGTGGGCGAGGGCCGGCGTCGGCACGATGTCGCCGATCGCATAGATGCCCGGGACGTTCGTGCGCATGAATTCATCGACCTGAATGAAGCCGCGCTGATCGATCTTGACCTGCGTCTTGTCGAGGCCCGCCGTCTCCGTCACGGCGCGGCGGCCGGTCGCGGAGAGGACGAGCTCGGTCTCGATGACGACCTGCTTGCCCTTCGACTCGATCGTCGACTTCACGCCGGAATCGGTGACCTCACACGAGAGCACCTTCGAGTCGGTGTAGACGTCGATTCCCTTCTTCTTGAAGACGCGCGTGAACTCCTTCGCGATATCCTCATCCTCGATCGGCAGGAGCTGCGGCATCACTTCGACGATCGTCACCTTCGCGCCGAAGCGCGCGAAGATCGACGCGAACTCACAACCGACTGCACCCGCGCCGATGACCAGCATCGACTTCGGCACTTCGGTGAGACGGAGGATGTGATCGGAGTTGATGATGCGCTTGCCGTCCGCCTTGATGTGAGGAAGGTCCTTGGGCACGGAGCCCATCGCGAGAATGATGTTCTTCGTCGAGAGGCGCTTGCCGTCGACCTCGACCGTCTTCGCGTCGATCACTGTACCCATGCCGGTGATGCGCTCGACCTTGTTCTTCTTGAAGAGGAACTCGATGCCTTTCGCGTTCTGATCGACGACGCCCTGCTTGCGGGTCTGCACGGCGCTGAAGTCGAGCTTTGCGTCGCCGATGGTGATGCCGAAATCCTTTGCTTTCTGGACTTTCTGCCAGACGTCGGCATTCTCCAGCAGCGATTTTGTGGGGATGCAACCGCGGTGAAGACAGGTGCCGCCGAGGAAGGGATCCTTCTCGATGACACCGACTTTGAGTCCGAGCTGTCCGGCGCGAATCCCCGCCACATAACCGCCGGGACCGCTTCCGATGACGATGACGTCGTAATTCTGTTCCAAGAAATGACCTCCAGGTGTGATGCGCGGCGCGCATTATAGCTACTGCGCCATCACATACGTGGGGTCCTGCGTCCGCTCATCGACGATGGACGCGTAGCCTCCGACTCTGCCGGTTCCGCTGATCACCTTCAGTGCGATTCTCGCGTTGTAGACGTTGTTGTAGCCGTACGCGGCGAGCACGGATGAAATCTGGCGGAACTCGTTCCCCTGCAGGGTCACCTGCGCCACGGCTGTGACCTTCGACTGCGGAACGGCGATGTTGATCTCGACGGTCACCGGATTGCCGGTCAGCTCGACGAGACCGAGGTTCGTGTGGAAGTGCGGCGACTGGGAGACCTGCAGGATCTGCAGGGCGCGATCGTTGACGCCGACGCCGTCCGCGGGCGTGAGCCCCGGAATGAACTGGCCGAAGGTGCCGCCCGGCGTCTGGTCGTACGTCCGCGCCGTTGCCACGAGCTTCGAGCCCGCCGGCGCCGTCACGATCACCGAACCGACGGTGTTCTGCCTGCCGAAAAGAGACTGGGCGATGTTGTCGATCGCCTTCACTTCGCCCGGCTGGATCGTGATCGGCGTTCCGTTGACGAGGTTTGCCGGATCGCCCTGCGGCGAGTATGCGATTCCGATCGGGACAGGCGTGTTCCCGCCGTTGTAAAGGCGGACGTCGCTTCGCCATGAGGCGATCGCATTCGTCACGTCGCCGATGCCCGGCAGGATGTAGCGGCTCGCGTTCACCTGCGAAGCGTCGACCGGCATGACGAGCAGCGGATCCGTCGTCTGATTGTCGAGCACGGACGCATACGCCGTGACTTTTCCCGTGGAAGAGAGCACCTGGATCTCGAGACGTCCGTCTTCGACATTCGTCAAGCCTCGCGTGGAAAGGAACCGCGCGAGCTGCACGTGTCCTCCCGCCGGCACATCGACAACATATTGACCAAGTTGCGTGTGCTTGTCGTCGAACGCGGTGATCTGCACTTTCGCCGGCGAGCCCGAGCCTTCGACGAGACCGAGGTTCGTGCGGTACTTCACCGAGTCGGCGATCTGCTGCAGGCTCAGCGTCTTTCCCTGCCCGATGAATTGCGAATAGGGGATCGCCGGAATGAATTGTCCGAACGTGCCGGTCGCCGTCGACGCGAACGTGCGGCTCGACGCGAAGGTGACGTTCGCCGGCGCGGGCGAGCCGTTCTGCTGCGGCAGCGGGCGAATCTCGAGCGTGCCGAGGATGTTGTCCGCCGCGCCGGCGTAGCCGTAGAAGTTCTTCATGATGTCGTCCAGTGCGGTCGTGTCGCCCGGATCGATCTGAATCGTCGCCTGCTGCCCGTTCTTCGTCCCATCGCTGTTCGTCGGCGTGAAGTTGAGCAGATAGCGGATCGCCTGCGCGGAGACGTTCGCGATGCGGATGTCGGACTCGAACACCGCATTCGCACCGGCCGCATGCGCCACGGCCGGAATGATCAACGAGTTGGGAATGGGTGAGTTGCTCGCAGTCGGCGTCACTGGCGTCACCACGCTCACGGAGACGGGGATCGCCGCACCGGTTGCCTGTGCCGTGGTGTTGAACTGCAGCGTGCCGGTATTCGTACCGGGCGGCAGCGACTTCGGATCCGCCGTAACGGTGAGGTCGATTCCCTCGGGAGGAATCGTGCCGGACGAAGGGGAGACCTTGAGCCACGGCTTGTCCGCGCTCACGTTGAATGTCGAGCCGGCGAGCGCCGTTTTGCCGATGACACTCGAGCCGCTGCCGGGAATGTGAATCTTCTGCACGACGGCGTTCTGCTGTCCGAGCGACGCGACGGATTCGGCGTTTTCCGCATCCGTTGCCGTGGGAACGACGACCATCGACACGAAATCGGAGAACGGGCCGGCCGCGAGTCCGCAACTGCTCTGCGAACGAACACGATAGTAGTAGCGCGTCGGCTGCGTGACTTGGTGCCGGAACGTGCGCACGATGTCCGTTGTGGTGAAGCTCACCGCATTCGTGAAGTTGTCGTTCGTCGCTTCCTGAATCTCGTAGGCCGCGGTGTTGAGTCCCGGACTCCAGATCAGCGTGTAGTCATCATCTGACATCGCCTCGGGATCCACGTAAATGTCCGGCGCAGACGGCGCCGTACACGCTGAAGAGGCGGACGCCGTGAAGATGCTCTCCGGCGAGAAGTCGGCGGGACACGATGCGAAGTTCGTCTCGACGAACCATGCGATCTCGCCCGCGGGCACGAGCGCCGAAAGCCGCGCCGTGCTCGAGGTCCCGATGACCTGCGCCGCGCCACCGTTCACCGATGCCCACACCTTGTACGCAATCGCACGGTCGGCGGGAGTCCAGATGAACTGCACGTTCGTGGGGACGTCCTTGTCGCCGTCGCCCGGCGAGATGAGGAGCGGCGAACTGATGTCGCACTCCGGGTTGTAGGGAATGGTGAACTTGCCGTCGGCGGATGGAAGATCGTCGCACCCGTTGAAGAGTGCAACGACGAACCATTCGACATCGCCGCTGCCGAGGTCTGCGGTGACCGAAGTCGCACCGTCCGTCACGTCGACGATCGAGTAGTCGCCGTCGTCGATCTCGGCCCAGACCTCGTAGCCGATGGCGCCGGACACCGCCTGCCAGGAAAACGTCACGGGCGTAGACGTGACGGTCGATCCTTCTGCCGGCGTCAGGAGAACGGGCGGCGTCGTCGGACAGTTTGCATTGCGCGCCACGGCGAACTGCGACACGTTCGACTCGGTCGAGTCGCAGAGATCGAAGAAGGTCTCGATGAACCAGCGGTAGTTGCCCGGCGGAAGGTGAATCTCCGATGACGTTCCGTCGGTCTCATCGTAGACGTCGAAGTCTTCGTTCTCCGGCGCGATCCAGAGCCGGTACCCGAGGTTGTCCGCGACAGGATTCCACGTGAAAGTGACCGGTGCCGATACGGATGCGCCGTTCTGCGGTGAGAGAAGCACGGCCGCTGCGGTGCCGCAGCCCGCGGTCGTGAACGTCGCATGTGCGGAAGACGTTGAGCAGTCGTTGGCGAAATCGGTGACGACGTACCACTCGATCGAGACACCTGGATCGACGTCGGCGAGGAGGTTCGTCTCGTCCGTCTCTCCGATCTCATCGAACTCGCTGCCGTCGATTGAAGCCCAGACTTCGTAGCCGATGGCGTTCGGCACCTGAGTCCATTCGAAGGACACCGGCGAAGCGAGGCCGGTGGCTCCGGCATGCGGTGCGACGAGCGCGGCCTGATCCGTCGGACATTGCGCGTGCGCGAACGCAGCAACGAGAAACAGAAGAACGAGTGCAACGGATCGTTGAGCCATCGCGGCCTCCAGTGCGGTGCCGAAGCACCGCACTGGCGAGATTACAACGAAGGAACGTATGTGGGGTCACCCGTGACGGCATCGATCACTGATCCGTACGCGGTGACGCGGCCCGAACCGCTGATCACCTTCAGCGAGACGCGCCCGTCGTACACCGTTCCCGAATTGAAGACCGTGAGCGGGAACTGCACGAACTGATTGGCGTCGAGATTGACCGTGTAGATCGGCGTGACCTTCGAATCGGGGAGGAACAGCGAGACTTCGACTACCGCCGGCTGGCCGCTCGTCTCGGCGACGCCGATGTTCGTCCGGTAACGGTCCGACTGCTCGAGCTGCAGGATCTGCAGCGAGCGCTCGCCGCTGCCGACGGAATCGGCGGGTGTGACGCCGGGGATGAACTGGCCGAGCGTTCCTGTCGACGTCAGGTTGTAGGTGCGCGCGGACGTGACGAGCGACGATGGATTGGAAGTCGAGATCGAGAGCGCGCCACCGCTGTTGAAGGCGAGGCCGAACTTGTTTTTCAGAATGTCGTCGAAGGCGGCGACTTCGCCCGCTTTCAACGAGACCGTCACCGGCGCGGGCGGATTCGCTGCAGCCGCATCACCCGGCATCGGCACATACGACAAGGTCGCGGACACATCGCTCGCACCGGCGTTGTAGACGCGCACGTCGCTGCGCCAGTTGTTGATGCCGGTGTTCAGCGCGGCGATGCCCGGCAGCACGTAATGCGTCGAAGAGATGGATGACTTCAACACCGGCTGCACGAGGAGCGGATCGTTCGTCCTGTTGTCGATCGTCGATGCATACGCGGTGACGCGGCCGTTCGTCGACGTCACCTGGATCTCCGCGCGTCCGTCATCGAAGCCGAGGCCATTCTTCGCGAAGTAGTTGTCCTGGACATACTCGCCGGCGCGCAGATTCACCGGGATCTCCGCGAGCAGCGTGTTGTTGTCGTCGAAGACGCGGAGCACGACGCTCGCTGCCTGGCCCGACGCCTCGATGAGGCCGATGTTCGTGCGATACGCAGAGGAAGCCGCAACCTGCTGGAGCGACAACACACTCGCCACCGCGCCCGAAGACTTGCCGATGAAGTTCGAATAGGCAATCGCCGGGATGTACTGTCCCAGCGTGCCGCCGTCGGGATTGATGTTGAAGGTGCGGCTCGAGGCAACGGTCGGCAGAGTGACGCCCGACGTGCTGCTGACGAATCCGCTGGTGGAACTGCTCGTCGTCAGTGGACGGATCTCGAGAGTTCCGCCGCTGATCGATGAGCCGAAGAAGCTGGAGAGGATGTCGTCGAGTGCCGTGGTCGCCCCCGGCTCGATTTCGATCGTCGTCGAACTGCCGGTCTGCGTTCCATCGGTGGCAATCGGCGTGAAGTTCAACTGATACTTCATCGTCTGCGCCGAGACGTTCGCCACGCGCACATCACTCTCGAAGAGCGAGTTGTTCGCGCCATTCGCGTGCGAGATTCCGGGGATGATGAGCGAGTCCTGCTGTGGCGTATTGCGCGGCACCGGCGAAACAGGCGTCACGACGCTCACCGAGACGGGAACACTCGTCTTCGTCGTCGCATCGTTGCCGGTCTTGCCCGCGGCACCGTACGTGACGGTGACGGTTCCGGTGTTCGTACCGAGGTTGAGCGTGCCCGGCGCGGCGGTGACGGTGAGAGTGACTCCATCAGGTCCGATCTGTCCGGATGACGGCGTCACCGTGAGCCACGGCTTGTCCACGGTTGCGTTGAACGTCGTAGTAACCGGCTGGCCGGGGAGCTTGATCTTCTGCACGACGTTGCCCTGCTCGCCAGCCTCGGTGCTCGACTTCGCATTCTTCGCATCGACATTCACGGGAACGATGAGGACCCCGACGACATCGGACCATGGGCCCGTTTCATCGCTGCACGAGCTGACGCCGCGCACGCGATAGAGATATTGCGTCGCCGCCGTCACGTCGTACTTGAACGACTGCGCAGCGTCGGTTGACGAATACGTCGTCGGATTCGCGAAGTCCGCGGTGGTCGATTCCTGCAGTTCGTAGTGACCGACGTTCGCCAGCGGCGTCCATCGCACGGTGAAGCTCGTGCCGGAGTGCACCTGTCCGGCAACGCGCGCGACAGGCTTCGCCGGCGTGCCGCATGGCGGAGGCGACTTCAGCACGTTGAAGTTGGAGATGGCGGAGAAGGTGGAGGGACAGCCTGTGAACTTCGCCTCCACGAACCAGTACGCCGGGCCGGGCGAAATGTCCGCACGCGCGTGAGGATCGGTGCTCGTCGCGATGACGGCCGGCTGGGCCGTGCCCTGTTTGATCCAGACGCTGTAGCTCGTCGCGCCCGCGACGCGCGTCCACGCGAAGCGAACCGGCGAGAGGACGTCGCCGGGCTCGGGCGCGAGCAGCACAGGCTTCTTCGTACTGCAACCGTTCGGAACAGCAACAGTGAAGGTGAAGTGCTTCGACTCGGCTGGATCGCATCCCGTGATGAACGCCACGACCCACCACTCGATGCGGCCCTCGGGGAAAGTACGGTTGAGCGTCGTCTCGTCCGTGGTTCTGCCGATGACGGTCGGCTCGCCGTCACCATGTCTCGCGAAGATGACGTAGCCGGTCGCGGTGCTCACGGGATTCCACGCGAGGAGAACCGGGGAGGGGACGTTCTGCGATCCGTCGGCGGGAGAGACGAGCTGCGGTTTATCGCCGCGGCAGTTGGGCGCTTTCGCCACTGTGAATGTCTGCGTTGCGGATTGCGTCGCCGGACAGCCGCGGAACACCGCCTCGACGTACCAGGCGATCGTGCCGGGACGCACCGGCTCGGTCAGCGAGGTCTCAGGCGTCGCAGCGATGAGCTTCGCCTTCCCGTTGTCGACCGATGCGTAGATGCGATATTCGATCGCGTTCGGCACGCTCGACCAGAGGAAGGTTACCGGCGACGAGAGGTTCGCCGCTTTGTCGGCGGGGGAGACGAGCGAGGGTGCCGTGTTGCCGCAGCGCGGCGTCGAGTTCTCGAGAACGAACGACGCGCGTGCCGATGCGACGACAGGGCAGTTGTCGTAAATCGCATCGACGAACCAGGTGTACGTCGCCGCGGGAAGCGCGCGATCGAACTTCGTATCCGTCGTGGTTGCGATCTCGGCGAATGGCTGGTTGTTGCCTGAGAGCCAGACGCGATACGCCTTCGCGTTCGCGGCCGCGCTCCACTGGAACGTGACCTTGTCCGCGGTAATGTTGCCGGTCGGCGCGACGAGCGTGGGCGCCGCGTGTCCATCGCAAGTCGCCGACTTCGCAACGACGAAGCGGCCGACGGACGAGAGCACAGCGGGACACGCCGGCAGTACGGCCTCGACATACCACGCGCCGTTGCCGCTGGGGACGGAGATCGTGGCCTTCGTGTCGGTCGTGCGCGCGGCGATCGCCGCAGCTCCGTCCTCGTTGGCGATCCAGAGCCGGTACACCGTCGCGTTCGTGACAGCGCTCCACTGGAAGGTGACGGGCGACGTCACCGTCGCTCCATCGGCCGGGGCCGTGCGCGAGACTTTCAGCGAGTCGCAGTCGACTGCGGCCGCGAGTGTGAAGTGCGAGATGGCCGACTTCATCGAATCGCAACCGAAGAAGAGCGCCTCGACCTGCCAGCTCGTGGTGCCGGCCGGAACCACCTTGGTGAGATTGCTGTCGGTCGTGCTGCCGATCAGATTCAGCGTCGTGTCACTCGCGCCCGCGTAGACGTTGTAGCCGACCGCACCCTGCACGTCGGTCCAGTCGAATGTGATCTGCGGCGGCACATTCGTCGCGTTGTTGGCGGGAGACGTGAGCGACGGAGCCGTGTTCGAGTTGCACGACTTTCCGGTGGTGACCGTGAAGGAAGCGCGAGGCGAAATCGTCGCCGGGCAATCGTCCCCGAATTTCGCCTGCACGACCCAGGTGTAACTGCCGGCAGGAAGGGGTGCCGTAATCTGTGTCGCCGTCGTCGACGCGAGCACAACCGAGGGGCCGCCGTTGAACGAGCCGTTGATGACGTAGCTCTTCGCACCAGCAACCGGACTCCATTGCAGCGTCACGGGCGACGACAGATTCGTCGCGCCATCCGCCGGCGCGATGATCGCCGGCGTTCCCGGATTGTCCGGACAGCCTGTCGTCGTGAAGCGGAAGTGCTGAGAAGCGACCGCAGGGCACGCTGTGCCGAAGTTCGCCTCGACCCACCACTCGATCGATGAGCCGGGAACACTCGTGATCAACTCGCTGTCCGTTGTGACGCCGATCGGGGCGGACGCCCCGCCGTCGATCGAGACAAGCACGCGATAGCTCGACGCACCGCTCACGTCGTTCCAGTCGAACTTCACCGGGTTCGTCACGTTCGCCGCGCCGTTGGCCGGCGCGATGAGCGTGGCGGGAGTCGTCGGGCAGTTTGTCGTTGCGGTCGTGAACGTGAACTTCGACGACTCGAGGCTCGCGCAGTTGTCGAAGAGTGCGACGACCCACCAGGTCACGGTGCCGGTCGGAACTGCGGACGTGATGAACCGCGTTGCGTCGGTCGTCGAACCGAGAAGCGTCACGTTGCCGTTCTGGCTTGCGAAGATCCGGTAGCCGGTCGCTCCTGCCACTCCGTTCCAGGTCAGAGTCACAGGCAGAGTGACATTCACCGCTTTGTCCGCGGGAGATGTGAGCACGGGCGGAGTCGTCGGACAGGTCGTCTGCGTCACGCTGAAGCGCGAGGCCTGGGAGTTCACGGACGCGCAGCCGGAGTCGTAGTTCGTGCGCACGTACCAGACGTAGTTTCCGGCGAGCAGCGACTTCGTGAAGCTGGAGCTCGTGGAGTTGCCGACGCTCGTGAACGTCGCGCCTCCGTCGTTCGAAACCATCACGTCGTAGGAGAGCGCCGATACGGTTCCGATCCAGTTGAAGGTGACGGGAGTCGACGAAGGAATCGATGCGCCGTCGGCCGGCGACGTGAGGTTCGCCGCGGCGGTCGGGCAACTGCGGACCGTGAATGTGTACGTCGATGTGCTGCGCGTGGGTGAGCTGGTGTTGCACGATGCATAGGCATCGACATTCCAGTAGTACGTCCCGGGGCTCAGGGGAGTCGTAGGGGTGTAACTCGTGCCGCTGACCAGAGGATCGTTCGCACTCGGCTGCGGGGGATTGCTCGTGCCGATGTGGACGATGTACTTGAACGCGTTGTTCGCGCCGTTCCAGGAGAGTTGAGGCGTCGATCCGACCGTCAGGTTGTTTGGCGCGCGAAGGTCGAATGCGCCGGGCAGATTGCATGTCGAAGCGGCGGTAGTGAACGTGCCGCAGGTTGACGTCGTGCTGGGACAACCGCTCTTCTTCGCGACCACGCGCCAGCCATACTGCGTTCCGTCCTGCAACGTGGGAGGAGTGAACGACGTCGTGTTCGATGAGGCGAGCTGGCCGTTCGATCCGCAACTGCCGCTCGCGGTCGGAGAGACGTAGATGTCGTAGCTATCCGCTCCGGCGACGGCGCTCCACGTCAGGGTGACGTTCGCCGGAACGTTCGTCGCGTTGTTCGACGGCGACTGCAACGAAGGGTTAGCCGAGAGACAGCCGATGGTGAAGGTCTTCTGCGTCGAGGGCTGATCGGTGCACGAGATCTTTTTCGTCTTTACGACCCAGTTCCATTGTCCGCTCGGGGTGAACTGCCCTGTGCAGGCCGTCGCCGTGGTATCGGCGCAGACGGTGATCGGATTGGCGATCGTCTGCCAGGCAACGACGTCGTAGGTGACGCCGCTGACGCTCGAGGCGGTCCAGGTGAAGGTCACGTTGTCGCCCGGCGCGAAGTTCGTTCCGCTCGGCGAGGAGGGCTGCGCCGCTGTGAGGTTCGATGGACACTGCGTCTGGGCGGCGAGCGGAAGGGAAGTCAGACCGGCCAGAAAAACGAACAGCAGACGGCGAATGGAAAGCATGCAGGCTCCTGCGGCGACTAAAAGATGAAACTGTCCTTAGCTACCTTGACGGTCAACGGTAACGAAACGTTGACACCACTTCCGTGAGGGGGGTCACAGGCCGCGATACTTGTTCGCCCCGGTGTTGAAGAGAACGACGAGCTCGGTATCGCGGATCTCGCCGCGTTCCTTCAACTTCCGCAGCGCTGCGAGCGCAGCACCCGCCTCGGGACCCGCATCAATTCCTTCTCGGGATCGCAACTCCGCAGCCGCCGGCTCGATCGCGCTCTCGTCGACCGCAATTGCGCCGCCGCGCGATTCGCGCAGGGCACGAAGCATCAGCCGGTCGCCGATCGCGCGCGGAACGCGCAGTCCCCATGCCTCCGTGTGCGGCGACTCCCACTCGGGCGCGTGATCGAGCCCCTGTTCGAAGGCGCGGACGATGGGTGCACAACCGGCGGACTGGACGCTGTACATGCGCGGCCGCTCCGCACCGATCCAGCCGAGGCGCTGCATCTCGTCGAACGCCTTCCACATGCCGATGAGTCCGGTCCCTCCGCCAGTGGGATAGAGAATGACATCGGGGAGCCGCCCGAGATCTTCGAGTAGCTCATAGCCCATGATCTTCTTTCCCTCGACCCGATAAGGCTCCTTCAGCGTCGAGAGGTCGAAGCCGCCGGTCTCGCCGAGGTATTGCGCGACGCGCTTCGCGGCATCGGTGATGACTCCGGCGACCAGTTCCACCTGTGCGCCGTAGCTGAGGCATTCGTCGACGATCGAGCGCGGCGTGTCGCGCGGCATCGCGACGAAGACCGGAAGGCCGGCACGCGCGCCGTAGGCGGAGAGTGCGGCTCCCGCATTGCCTGCCGTCGGCGCACCGAGGCTCCTGGCGCCGAGCTTCTTCGCCATCGTGACGGCCGCGGCCATTCCGCGTGACTTGAACGAGCGCGTCGGATTCTTCGACTCGTCCTTGATGTAGAGATTTGGCTGAACTCGCGACGGTAGGAGCGGCGTGATCCCTTCGCCGAGAGTGACGATGTCGGCGTCACTAACCGGCGGCAGCACCTCGCGGTAGCGCCACATGTTCGCGGGGCGGGAAGCGATCTCCCGCCGCAGCTCCGGCCGCGGCGAGAGATCGTAGAGAGCGAGAACCGGCGCTCCACAGTGGCGACAAACGTTAATTAACGCATCGTTCGGATGCGTCTGGCCGCAACGGGAGCAGGCGAGTGTCACGCGTTACTGTCCCTTCTTCGCGTCTTCGACGGCCTTGTTCACGTTCTGCTGGTACTGATCCATGCTCTTCTGCGCTTCGCCCTTCTTGTCTTCCCACTTCGCCATCTCGTTGGTCAGGGCGTTCAGCGCGTTTTCATACTTGCTGAGGAGCTGGCGGTTGTACTCGATTGCAGGATCCTGCTTCTCCTGGTTCTGCTGCATCTCCTGCTTCGACTTCTCCATATTGGCGAGCATGTCGGCGTAGACCTTCTTCGTCTGCTCGTCCTTCGCTTCGTCGTAGGCCTTCTTCGCCTGCGCGTAGCCGGCGTCCATCGACGCGTTCATGGCCTTCGTCGACTGCTGCGTCATCGCGGAGACGCTGGCGGCGAGGATCTGACCCTTCACCCAGAGGTATTCCTGCGTGTTGTAGTGAAGATCCTTCGCGGCGCGGATGTCGGCGGTCACCATCTGTGCCGCCGAGCTCATGGTCTTGATGCCTTCCATGAGCCCGCCGATCGAGTTATCGCCCGCCTTCTTCGCCGCGTCCGCATGCTGCTGCGCCTCCGCCTTGGCGACCTGGGCGATGTCCTTCTCGTGTTCGCGGACCTTCAGATACATCTGCACCTGGGCGTCCGTGAGCTTGCCGTCGGCGGGCGGCGTGTACTTGTCGTTCGCGACTTCCTTCATGAGATCGACGGTGCCGCGCTTGTCGAGATCATTCGCGATCGCTGCTTTGTCGATGGCTTCCTTGGCTTTGCAGCCGCCGAGAGCAACGGCGGCAATGGCAACTGCTGCGAGAGTTCTGCGCATGATTCCTCCGGTTTGTGTTTGTGAATGAAGGCGGCAGACGATCGTCTGCCGCCCGCAGGCTGGATGTCAGTTGAGTTGTGCGCGCACACGCGCCGCGAGCGCTTCGAGGTCGTGAAGAATCGTCTCCAGTGCCGCGCGCTTTTCCTTCTTGAGGACGTCCATCCTCTCGTGCAGCGCGGATACTTCGGCCTCGAGCTCGGCGACGAGGCCGCTGTCGGCCTCCACAGATGCGGGCTCTTCGATCGCGACCGGAGAGTCGTCCATGACCGCGACGGCGACGGGCGATTCCTCGACCGCGACCATCTGATCGGGTGCGAGCTCTTCGACGTCGTCGGCTTCAGGGAACACCGGCACCGGAATCGTTCCGCTCATCGTCGCCGGCCGTTCGCGTCCCTCGGACAGAAGCTGCTCGAGCGAGACCTCTTCCATCTTCTCGTAGCCGGTGTCGAGAGGTCCGGAGTCGGGGAAGGGAACGGAGTCGGCGAATGGATTCATCGCCGGAGCCGGCTCCGGCTCGGGTTTCGGCGCCGGCGGTGCTTTCGCACTGACCTTCGGGACCGCTGCCGGTTTCTTCTTCTCCGCGACGCGTTCCACCGGCTCGCTCTTCCCTTTGAGGCGTCCGAGAAGGTGCTTGGCGGTGATCTTGGTGACGAGCTTGAACGTCTCCATCACGCCGTCGCCCTTGAGAGCGGAAGCCTCGGTGTACGGGAAACCTTCGAAGCCGAGCGCTTCCTGAAGCTGCTCGACGGGAAGGACTCCGGGGAGATCGCGCTTGTTGAACTGAATGACGATCGGCGTGTCATTCGGATCGATGTTGTTCTGCTGCAGATTCTCGAGGAGGTTGTGATAGCTCTCGCGCGTGGACTCGACCATCGAGGGCTGCGAGTCGGCGACGAACACGACGGAGTCCGCACCCTTGAGCACGAGCTTGCGCGTCTCGTTGTAGAAAACCTGGCCGGGAACCGTGTAGAGCTGGATCTTCAGATTGAAGGCGCCGACTTTGCCGATGTCGACGGGAAGAAGATCGAAGAACAAGGTGCGGTCGGTCTTCGTTGCGAGCGACAGCATCTTCCCCTTCTGCTCGGGGGCGAGCTTGTCGAAGATGACCATGAGATTGGTCGTTTTGCCGCAGAGACCGGGGCCGTAATACACGATCTTGGCCGTCATCTCACGGGTAGCGTGATTGAACAGGACCATCGAGTTAACCTCAGCAATACGCGAAGTTTTGCCTGTGAGTATCGCACGAGAACGGAAGTTTGGAGCGCTTCTCACCATAGAATTCGGATCTGTGAGCGACGGCGAGCCGATTGAGATTCCGATCGAGGACACTCTCGATCTGCATCCATTCCAGCCGGCGGAGATTCGCGACGCCGCTCTCGAATATCTGCGCGAGGCCCACGCCCGCGGATTCAAACAGGTGAGGCTCATTCACGGCCGCGGCATCGGCGTGCAACGGGAGAGGATTCGCTCGCTCCTCGCGTCGCTCGATTTCGTGGCCAGCTTCACCGATGCGGATCCCTCGGGCGGTGGATGGGGATCGACCGTCGTGTTGTTCAGGTAGGTGCTATGCCGACATTGTTCGAGGAACTGAGCCGCGTCACGACTCACGAGTACACCGAAGAGGAAGTGCGCGGATATGAGGCGCTGCACGAGGAGATCCGGGCGCTGAAGAAGGAGCGCAACGCGGTGATCGTCGCGCACAACTATTACCGTCCGGAGATTCTGAAGATTGCCGACTTCGTCGGCGACTCACTCGAGCTCGCGCTGATGGCGGCGAAAGTGCGCGATGCCGGCGTGATCGAGTTCTGTGGCGTGCACTTCATGGCGGAGACCGCGAAGATCGTGAATCCGTCGCGCACGGTGCTGCTGCCGAATCTGCTGGCCGGATGTCAGCTCGCGGATTCGGCGCCGGCCGAAGATCTCGAGGCGAGGATCGACGAGCTGAAGAAGCAGTATGACGATCTCGCAGTCGTGAGCTACGTCAATACGACTGCCGCCGTGAAGGCTCTTTCGGACATCATCGTGACGTCGGCGAATGCAGGGAAGGTCGTGCGGACGCTGCCGAACAGGAACATCCTGTTCGTGCCGGACCGGAATCTGGCGCGGCACGTCGCCGATCAGGTGCCGGAGAAGAACATCATTCCGTGGGAAGGCTTCTGTTACGTGCACCAGCAGATCACGCCGCAGGAGATCGGGCGGATTCGTGAAGCGGATCCGGAGCTCGAGATTCTCGTCCATCCGGAGTGCCGTAAGGACGTTGCGGATCTGGCGAACGCGGTGCTGTCGACGTCAGGGATGGTGCGGTACGCGAAGGAGCGCCCGGCTCAGCGATTCCTGGTGGTCACCGAGTGCGGCTTGTCGGATCGTCTGGCGATGGAAGTGCCGGACAAGACGTTTCTCAAGGGCTGCAAGCTCTGCACGTTCATGAAGGTGACGACGCTGGAGGACGTGCGCGATTCGCTGCGGGACATGAAGTACGAGATCGAAGTGCCGGAGGAGATTCGCGTCCCGGCCGAGCGCGCGCTGCAGAGGATGTTCGAGGCGACGGAGGGAGAGAGGCCGTCGAATTCGAATTGCTGAGGCGATCAACCGGCACTCGAAGAGCGCGCACTGTACGCAAGACAAGCAGGATCGCGGCAGCGACGGCAGTCGAAGTGCCGGCTGTCATGGAGCGCCGGCTATCGCTGCTGCCCACGAATCCGACGATCTGAAGGCCGGTCGCTTCAACCCCGATGATTGCGGCGCGGCACGCGCGGTGCACTCGATCACACACGGAGAAACTCCATGCAACGAGGCCGAGACTTTCTGAAAGCGCAGATCAACACGGCGGTAATGCAGCACTGGCGTGAAGCTGGGTGACAGCTGGCTAAGGGAACTCGGACACGCTGGCGAACGCGCACCTTCTTTCTTTTCCTTTCGTTCGATCGCGCACTGCGCCTGAGGATCATCACGCGCGGCGGAACAGACGGCGCGGAGTTTCAGAGCCGGCTGCTCGATCGGGGGATTCGCAGCGAATGTGACGGCGTAATCACTCGGCCGGTCAGGTTGCGGTCGACGGCGCCGGCTCCTCTCTCCTTTGGCACGAATAGGGCGCACCTCTTGCTCTGTGACACGGCGGGAAGAATCCAGGAATGAGCGAAAATTTCATTACCACGCCGTCGGAGAATCTCGCGACGGCATTAGTGTCGTGCATTGCCGACGGCGTCTACATGCTGGACGACAGCGGGCGGGTGATCCTGATGAACGCCGCGGCAGAGCGGATGCTGGGCTACTCGACTTCTGAGCTGTACGGCCGCGAGATGCACGATGTCATCCACTACCTCCGGCCCGATGGTTCGACGCAGGGCGCTTCCGAATGCAGACTCCTGTCGGTTCTCTCGACCGGCGCTGAGGTGCGGGCGGATGACGACGTGTTTGTCACAAACGGGGGGAAGCTGATGCCCGTAGCGTACACCTCCGCTCCGCTCATGGTCGATGGAAGGATTGCCGGCGCGGTACTCGTTTTCCGCGACATCACTGCGGCAAAGATGGCAAACGAAGAGCGTGAGCGGCTGTTCGCTGCCGAACGCGCTGCGCGGGCCGAAGCAGAGGATGCGCGAGAGCGCTACATGTCCCTCATCGAGGCGATGCCCGTCCACGTCTGGACGGCGACGCCCGACGGATCGCTGTCGTTCGTTAGCAGCCGCATGGCCGCGTTTGCGGGCAAGCGGGCCGAGGCAGTCATTGCCGGCGGCCTGACGGAGATGGCACACCCGGCTGACGCTGCCTCCATTCGCAGCGCGTGGCAAAAAGCCCTGGCCGACGGAACCCCTCTGGCGTTGGAAGCGCGTCTGTTGCGCGGCGTTGATTTCAAATATCTGTGGCACATCATACGTGCCGTGCCATGCCGCGACGACAACGGCCGGATTACCGAGTGGATCGGCACGAATTCCGACATCGATGGAGAGAAAAGGGCGACGGAAGTCCGCGACGCCGCACTCGCGATCGCGCGCATCGAACGCGAAAGGCTGCTGCGCGTGTTCAACAGTGCCCCGGCAGTCATGGCCGTCTATCGCGGGCCATCGCATGTCGTCACTCTGGTCAATCCGATGTGGGAACGCTTCGTCGGAAAGCGCGAAGTCATCGGTCGCCCGATCAGGGATGTCTTCCCAGAACTGGAGGGGCAGGGCGTGCTCGAACTGCTCGACCGCGTGTTCACCACCGGCGAGATGTTCCAGACCTCCGAGATGCGTGTCGAGTTCGACCGTGATGGTACCGGGGAGCGGCAAGAGACTTACTGGAGCTTCGTCGTGCAGCAACTTCCAGGTGACTCGCCCGAGACGACGGATATTCTGGTATTTGCTGTCGAGGTGACCGAGCAGGTTCTCGCAAAAAAGCCTCACACTGTGTAGACGCTGCTCACGCACGCTCCGCGTAGCAAATGTCTGACCGCGGTAATTGCGCGCGGACGCATCCTGCCTGCGAAGAAGCCGGGCCGATCGGAAGCTTTGGATGACGCGCAGTCGCGCAACGTGCTCGAGGATGATGGTAGGGGGGCGCCTCTCGTGCGGCATTTTGAATGCTCAGCGTCTGGAGCCGTCCTCCCATCGTCCTATTCGTACACCTCCACGACATCGGTCGCGTTCAACGCAAACCGAATGTTCTTCCCGAGGGCCAGGAACTGAGCAGCTTGAGGTTCCTTGTGCAGCAGATCGAACCAATCGGCACTGGCGAACTGGATCCTCCGGACGTTCTGCTGCTTCATCGCCTGCACTTTCGAGTCGATCCAGTTGTTGCCCACCTGGTAGATCGCGCGGCCCTGGATGTTGCGCGACTGTTGCGCATTGGCGCTCTCGACGCGCGTGCGCCCCTGATTCGCCTGCGCGAGATTCTGCGCGCTCTTCATCGCCGCCACTTCCTTGCTGGCCTGCACGCTCGATGCGCCGGCCGCCGCATTCATCGCGTCGTATTCGCCGCGCAGCGAAGCCGCTGCCTGCGGTGCGGCGACGAATGTCTGATCCTGGCGGCGAACATTGGCGCGCTCGTCTTCCATGATCAGATAGCTCGTGTACGGCGTCACGATGCCGAAGCGCCGCGCGAGCTCCGTCACTTCCTCGATCAGCTCGCGCTCCTGCCCGTGCAGCCGGATCTCGTCCAGCAGATAGCCGATGCGCTGCGCCGCCCAGAGCGGCGCGATCAACTCGTTGCCGTCTTCGCGCGCCGCGAAGCTCGCCGCATACGGAATCCGTACCCGCTTGCCGTCGACGCTTCCGGTCAGCGTGATGCTGTCGCCGCTGCCGCTGTAGCGGCCGAGCACCGTGACTTGTGAGCCCTTGAAGAGATCGGGGAGATCTTTCGGATACGTCTGCGTGATCCGCAGGCCCGTGCCGAATTCGAGCTGCGGATCGACGAGCACCGGCGCCTTGATCTTCTCGAAGAAACTGGAGACCGGGACTTCGAGGTCCTCCTTCTCGCTGACATACGTCCGCGCGGCGCGCGTCGCCTCCGTCAGCTTGTCGAGGAAATGCGTGTTGAGATCGTCGCCGACGCCGAACGTGAAGACGCGCAGATGAATGCGGTTGGCCTCAACCACGCGCTGCACCAGCCGGTTCTCGTCCGTTTCACCGACCGTAGGTTTGCCATCCGTGATGAAGATCACGACTGCCGCGCGGCTCGACTCTTCGCGGTTCACCTTCATCGCAAGGGTCAGCGCCTCCTCCGCATTCGTCCCGCCGATCGCCCGCAGGCCATCGACGAACTCACGCGCGCGGCGCACGTGCTCCTCATCCGCATCCTCGAGGTGCCCAAACAGCGCCTCCGCTTCCGTCGAAAAGCGAATGACTTCGAAGCGGTCCTCGCGATTCAGATTCGCGAGACAGAAGCGGAGGGCGCGCCGGGCCTGCGCCAGCTTCTCGCCCGCCATGCTGCCGGAGACATCGAGCACGAACGTGATGTCCTTCGGCTGCACCTTGCGGCTTGATTCATACGCGGGCGTGACGCTCAGCAGGAAGTAGCCGTTCTCACCCGGAACGCGGTGACAGAGAAGCGAGAGACCGACGCCTTTTTCGTCGGCGCTGTAATAAAGCGTGAAGTCGGTGTCGGGCTTCGTGTGCTTCGATTCGAAACCGACGACTGCCGATCGCGCGCCTTTGCGCCGGATCTCGACGTCGTGCGTCGGGCAGAAGATTGTCTTCAGCCCATGCTCCGAATCGATCGCGACGCGGATCGATACGTCGTCGAGCGGCGCCGACGAGAATTTCTCCGTGTTCAGCGGATACGTGTACCGATAGACGCCGGCATCCGATGCCAGAACCTCAGAGTAGGTGAGCTTCACGCGCTTCGTGCTGCGCGGCTCGATCGGAAAGATGCGGACCTTGAACGCGCCATTGCCGAGGTACTCCAGCAGCGCCGGGTCGCGCATGCGGCGGACGATGTCTTCATAGATGCCGCGCGCCTTCGCCGCGTCGAGCAGCTCCGCGTCGATCATCTTCCCGTCGATCTCCATCGTGAAGTTGCGGATCACCGCACCTTTCGGCAGCGGGAAGATGTACATCCCCTCGAGCCGCGCTCCGCTCGGATTGAAGAACTCCTGATCGATGGACGTCTTCGCGATCGAGTCGTGAATCGCGACCTCGACGTGGTGATACTTCACCGCGAGCGGAAAGGGATCGCGAACCGGGACGGGAGCAGGGATCACGATCATTCCATCCGCGAAGGCGCGGACGGAGAGAAGACCCAGCAGGAGAAAGAGGGCAGTGTGCGGACGCCTCGCCCGCGCATTTTGCAAGTCACCTCGAGCGGACGAGGACGACCGCGCTCCACATGAAGGCCTCATGGGAACTTGTATCCCTTCTTCGTTCCGAGGTCGCGAACGGTGGAGATGACGGCAGCGTCGAGGGTGCTGGTGGCCGAGGGAAGCTTCCTCAGCTCCTGCGCGACGTACTTCTTGCGTTGGTCATCGAGGGACTTGATCTTCGCCTGAATCTCGGCCCGCTTCTTCGCGTTCTCCGCGACGTAGGTCTTTCGCTGCGCCGGAGTCATCTTCTTCATCTCGGCCGGCAGATCCTTCTCCGCCACTTTGTCGAGATCGACGACGCCTTCCTTCGCGGCATCGACGAGATCCCATGAAGTATTCGAATAGACCGCCGCGGCTTTTGCGACCTGCCGCTGCACGTTCGCCGCGGGTGCGGCCGCGAGATTCGCATCCTGCGCTTCCTGCCTCGCTGCTCCTTCGCGACCATGAACGCCATAGCTGATGTAGGTCCTGTTCAACTCGAGCCCGAGCGCGGCGATCTCCTTGTCCTGCGGCGCCGCGATCTCCGGCACTCTGGAGTTCTGATCGATCGCCATGTAGCGGCCGTCGGCGACATCGGCCCCTTCCTTCCAGTGCGTGTTGATGCCTTCCTGCCGCTCGCCGCAGAAGATCGTGTTGACGACGATGCCGTTCGCCACGGCGCTGCGGCAGGTCGCATGGAAGTCGACGCTGCCCTGCGTGAACGGCTCATTGCCCGCGATGAAGATCAGCTTCATGTCGTTCGCCGAGTGACTCCATTCGAGTCCCTTCGCCGCTGCGCCGATGACCTGGCCGCAATACTCCTGTCCTCCGTTCGTTTTCAACGCGAACAGCTCTTCGGACACGCGATCGAGGTCGGTCGTGAGCGGAAGGACGCGGCGGATGTAGCCGCTCTCGCTCGACAGGCTGTCGTTGCCGTATTCGTAGAGCGCGACCTGAAGCTCGGGCGCCTTGCCATCTTTGCGTGCGGTGGCCAGCTCGTTGACGATGCGCCAGAGCTGCTTGCGCGCCTGATCGATGAGGCCATCCATGCTGTTGCTCGTGTCCAGCAGGATCGCGACCTGAATGACCGGCTTCCTTACGACCGCATTGCCGAACGCCGGTGCCGCCGCCAGACAACACGCCGACGCTGCGGCGACAAGAGAGCGGGAGATGTTCATGGATGTCCTCCGTTTCCCATTTAGACGCAGGGCCGGGTCGAGGAGGAACCTACTTGCAGATCAACTGATACACGCCTGTAACATCGTCGTTGACGTCGTCCAGGTCCTGCTTCATCTTCACGACCATCTTCTGAAAGTCGGGATCGCTCTGCAGTGACGCGAGCCACGGGTGTTTCACGAGCTGGTACCAGGAGTGATTGCCGAGGTCGTAGGAGATCTTCAGCCACTGAATGGCTTTGTCGCGATCGCCGAGACGTGCGTAGATGAGGACGAGGCGCATCGCGGCCCAGTGATAACGCCGCGCGTCGGATTCGAACATCCGGATGTAGGCTTCGGCAGTGGCGCGATCGCCGTGGTCCGCAGCGATCATCGCCTTGAGTCCCTTGCCGAGATAGCTGGCAGGGACGAGCTCGAGGACGCGGTCGGCTTCCTTGTCTGCTGCGGAGTCGTTGCCGCGCAACAGATAGGCGAGGGCGCGCACGTCGTGTCCGGCGACCTCGGTATTCTTGTTCGCCAGCGCCGACTCGGCATTCTTGAGCGCGCCGTCGGGATCGACGATGTTGATGTTCCAGTAGGCGCGCGTGCGTGACTCGTTCGATGATGGATCGATCGCCACCATCCGATCGACGATGCACTTCGCCTCGGTCATGTCTCCTGTGGCGACGAAATGATTGGCGAGCTGCGTCAGTGCCTGCGAGTCATTCGGATTGAGGCGAAGCGCCGCGAGATTCTCACGCACCGACTCGCGATAGCGGTCGGGATCCCGTACGAAGACTCGCGCCAGCGCGAGATGGCCGGCCTCCAGATTCGGATCGATGCGCACCGCCTGGCGCGCGTACCACTGCGCGCGCTGCAGCGTCTGGTCATCTGCGGCGAGTCCGCGCGCCTGGCCGAGCGAGAGTGCGATTGCGAGATCCGCGTATGCGGCGGCGAAGTTCGGATCGAGATCGATCGCCTTCTTCAGAAAGTCGATCTGCGCCTTGTGATCTTCGGGGAAGAAGCTGCCCGTCAGCGCGCGGGACTTGAGGTAGAGCTCATACGCTTTCGGATTCGTCGAGCGCGGCTGCGACTGCGCGAGAGTGGCGGCCGTGGGCCGCATCGACATCTTCGAGCCGATCGCCTCCACGGTGTGCGTCGAGACATCGTCGATGAGCTTCAGCAGATCCTTGCGCTTGCCATCGACGGAGTCGCTCCAGACGTTGTAGCCGGTTCGCGCGTCGGTGAGCTGCAGCGTGACGCGAACGAGATCGCCCGCCGCGAGGAAACGTCCGGCGAGGATTCCCTCGACCTGCAGCGATTGCGCCGCAGCGCCAACATCCACCTTCTTGTTGCGGAACTCCAGCACTGCGGAAGTCGGACGAACCTGGAGCGCGGGCACCTGCTGCAGCTTCGTGACGAGTGCATCGGCGAGACCGACGGCGAGGAAATCGTCCTGCGCGTTGTTCGCGAGATTGTCGAGCGGAAGCACGGCCAGCGATCGGATCGGTGTGGATCCCGCCGGCGGTGACGATGCGGCGCTCGCCTTCGACCGGTCGGCCGTGGGATGTCTGTACGTCAGCACGATCGCCGTGACGAACGCGATGAAGGCGGCCGCGATCAGCGTGATCTGCAGCTTGCGCGGCTTGCGCGTCGTCCGCCGCAGCATCGTTCGCGTCGTCGAGGTGTTGAGCAGAACCGTCGGCGTCTCGATGTCATCGAGATCCTGCAGCAGCGTCCGCGCATTCTGATACCGGTCCTTCGGATCCTTCTGCAGCAGGCGGCTGATGATCTTCAGAACGGGCGAGGGGAGTGCAGGATCGAGCGGCACGAACGGATCGGGCTCGCCTTCGCGAATCTTCTCCAGGATCTCGAGCGGAGCTTCGCCGTTGAACGGCAGATGGCCCGAAGCCATCTGGTACAACACGACGCCGATCGCGAAGAGATCGCTGCGCTCGTCGGCCTGGCCGCCGCGCGCCTGCTCGGGAGAGAGATAGTGCAGCGTTCCGAAGAGCTGGCCCGTCGTCGATTCGCGCGACAGGCTCACGTTCTGATGGACGAGCTTGGCGAGACCGAAGTCGAGAATCTTCACGATTCCGGTCGGCTCGATGATGATGTTGGCGCTCTTGATGTCGCGATGCACGACGCCGTTGTCGTGCGCGGCACTCACCGCCGCCGCAATCTGCCTCGCGATGCTGAGGAACTCGTGCGAATCCAGCGGACGACGCCGCATCCGCTGAGAGAGCGTCTCCCCCTCACAAAACTCCATGACGAGGAAGGGAACGCCCTCATCCGTTTCATCGACCTCGTAGATCGTGGCGACGTTCTGATGCCGAATCGCGGCGACCGCTCGCGCCTCGCGCAGAAATCGCGCGCGCCTCTCTTCGCTGGCGAGCTGTTCCGCGTGCAGCACCTTGAGTGCGACGTGGCGTCCAAGTCGTTGATCGCGGGCAAGATACACAGTGCCCATCCCGCCTCGGCCCAGGATGCGAACGATCTCGAAACGCTCGAGTGACGGCGGAAAATCAGTCATTCAGATTCGGTAATCGATGACACGATAACAGAACGCCTTCCCCACTGGCGGCCGACGGTTCACGGCTGTCTGATCCTGACCCATGGGCATGTTCTTGACCCCACGAGACCCGCGATGGGTGATATTCTGAGCACGCCCGAATAAACGCACCCGACCGATGCCAAAGAGCGAACTCACCGCAGCGCCCGAGCTTCAGCTCCCGCCGCGCTATCAAATCCGTACGGTTCTGAAAGATACGCCGGGAACGTGCGTTTATCGAGTCTTCGACGTCTCCGACAAGCGCGACGAGGCGATCAAGATTCTCCGCCACGAGCTCTCCGACCCGCAGCAGACGCTCCGTTTCAAAGCCGAGTTCACGACGCTCGTCTCCCTCGACCATCCCAGCATCATCAAGGTGTACGATTTTGGTCTCCTGCAGAATTGCTTTCCTTACTTCACGATGGAGTTCTTTGCGGGAAAGCGGATCTCGGAGTATTTCGACGGCCAGAACTGGGATGAGCTCTACGACGTCATCCTCCAGATCGCATCCGCCCTGCATCACATCCACCACCTCGGCATCATCCATCTCGATCTGAAGCCGTCGAACGTTCTCGTCAATGAGCACGGCGTTGCGAAGATCATGGACTTCGGTCTCGCGATCGGAAGCCACCAGGTCCTCGATCGCAAGATCCGCGGCACGCTGCAGTACATGGCGCCCGAGGTCTTGAAACAGGATCGCGTCGACTCGCGCGCGGATCTGTATGCGCTCGGAATGACGTTGTACGAGACGGTCACCGGCGCGCTGCCGGGATACGGAAAAGCACCGATCGACGTCATCCGCATGCACCTCGACGAAGACGTGCGTCCGCCGTCCGCGATCAATCCGCGCGTGCCGGCGGAGATCGAGCGGATCATCATGCGGTTGCTGGAGAAGGATCCGCGCGATCGCTATCCGTCTGCGGCAGCGCTGCTGCTCGAAGTCGCCGAAGCCGCGGGCAAGACGGCGCCGACGGGCGCGCTGCTCCTCGGCCGCGGTGAGCTGTTCGCGGCGCCGCTGATCGGCCGCCGGACCGAGGTGAATCAGCTCGGAACATTGATCGACGAAGCGCGCGCTGGACGCGGCAACGGCGTCATCATCGCCGGCAACGAGGGCATGGGGAAGAAGCGCATCGTGCGCGATGCGACACTGCGCGCGCAACTGGATGGTGCGCGTGTCTTCTGCGGACGCTGCCCGGTCAACCGCAAGACGATCTACGCGCCGTTCTTCGAGATCTTCCACCAGCTCGTGACCGCCGTGAATCCCGAGGCCGATGTCTCGGAAGAGATCCGGCGCATCCTCCGTCCGGTCACGGTGCAGAATCCCGAGCCGCCGACATCCGCCAATCAGGGTGAGAAGTACCGCCTCTACAACCGCATCGTGCAGTCGATGCAGGACATCTACGGCTACATCAACGCGAATGGCGACACGACCGGCACTCCGCTGATCATCGTCATCGAAGATCTGCAATGGGCCGATCCGTCGACGGCGGAGCTCTTCTCGTTTCTCATCGGCGAAGCCAGGCACAACAAGCTGCTCGTCATCGGAACGCTCACGCTCGAGAACTCGAGCGAAGCAGCGCTGGAAGGGGCGACATCCGGATTGGTCTTCTGGGAGCAGAAGGCGAAGGAAGGCGGCTTCCCGCTGATCCGCGTCGATGCACTCTCGGAGCCGCTCGTCCGCGAGCACATCCAGTCGCTCCTCGGCGAACAGAACGTGACCGACGAATTCGTCCGCTGGATGCTGTGGGAGTCGGCCGGTTCGCCGCTCAACATCCGGCGCATCATCGACTATCTGATCAATCACGATCATCTGCAGTGGAGCCCGAAGGGATGGTCGGTGGATGTGGAGCACCTGCGCGCGCTGCGGATTCCGAGCGGCGCCGCGTCGATACTTCTGGAGAAGGTCGATTCGCTCCAGCCGGCGCATCGCGCGATGCTCGAAGTCGCTGCGACCTGCGGCGAAGTGAGCGAGCTCGATCTGCTGACGACGATCTCCGAACTGCCGCCGGAAGAGACGTACGAGACGGTGCGGCAGTTGATCCGCAGCAATCTCCTCGACGAATCGGCGGATGGCAAGTCGGTGAAGTTCCCGCAGATTCATCTGCGCGATGCGGTGTACAACACGATGGCCGACCGGCGTCGCACCGAGCTCCATGCGCGCGTCGGTACCGCGCTGGAGAAGCGGATGCTTGCCGGCGATTCGCAGCTCGTGGGGCAGATCGCCTATCACTTCGCGAGGGCCAACGATGCGGACAAGGGAACGCGCTACGCGATCGAGGCGGGCGACATCGCCTCACGCACGCTCGCGCACGCCGAGGCGACGGAGTTCTATCGCTCCGCGCTGGAGCTGATGGATCTCGCCGGTGTCGACGAGTCGAAGAAGGCGGAGGTCCGAGAGAAGCTCGCCGATGCGTATTACCGCAGCGACGACTATCGCGCGGCCATGCAGTCGTATCAGTTTCTCCTCAAGAGCGTGCAGTCGCGCCATCGCGATTCCGGTCCGAACGCCGACGTCGCGCGCGTGATGAAGAAGATCGGCAAAGTTCTGACGAAACGCGGCGAGCAGGACGCGGCGCTGTCGTATTTCCAGAGCGCGCAGGCGATCTACGAGAAGCTCGGCGATCCGCTCGAAGTGGCCGAGCTCCTCAATCGCATGTCGTGGCTCTACAAGGACAAGGACGATCTCAACGCCGCGCGCGACTGCGCGGAGAAGGCGCTGGCCATCCTCCATCCGATGGAGGAGCCGACCATCGTCTACGGCTACGTGCTCAACATGCTCGGCGTCATCGAGTACGTGCTGGGCGACTGGCAGAAGTCGCGCGACAAGCTGATGGAAGCGGTGGCGATCGGCACGAAGATCGGCTCCGATCAACTCAAGAAAGTCGCGTCGACGAACCTCGGCAACACCCTCTGGAAACTCGGCGATTGGGACACGGCTCTGCGTTTCTTCAAGCAGAACCTGGAGCTCTCCGAAGCCGAAGGCGATCTGTGGGATCTCGTGACGGCGTACAACAACGTCGGCGTCGTGGAGTTCAGCCGCGGCAATTTCCACGCCGCGGCTGCGTACTTCGAAAAGAGCGTCCGCATCGACGAGAAGATCGGCGCGCTCGAGTACGAGGCGCTGGCCCGCGAGAATCTCGGCGAGGCGCTCGAAGCCGTCGGACGCTGGAACGAAGCACTCACGCACTACACGCGCTGCATCAAGCTCGAAGGCTTCGACGAGTCGCGCGCGTCGCGCACGTCCGTCTACGTGCCGCTGGCGCGACTCACGAACAAGAAGGGCGACATCGCGCGCGCACTGGAGTATGGACAGAAAGCGCTGATCGCGGCGGAGCGTGCCCGCGACGAAGATCTGATCGCCGAAGCGTCGTACATCCTCGCGAATATCGAGGACGAGCGCGAGAACATGCTCGAGAGCCAGAAGCATCTCGCGCGCGCGATGTCGATCTTCGAACAGAACCACACCGTCCAGGGGCTGGCGCGTGCGCACACTGCCAGCGCGAGCATCCTCTTCCGGCAGCAGAAGATCGAAGAGGCAGCGAAGCATGCGGAGCTGGGACGGAAGTACGCGCTGGAGCTCGGCGACCGTTTCAACCTCGCGAAGAACGACTGGATGTGGGGCAAGCTGCTCTACTTCCAGGGCGATCGTGAAGGCGCCGCGCAGAAGTTCGAGTCGGCGCGCCTGACGTTCGAAGACCTCGACACCCCGTACGAGCTGGGGCGTCTGCTGTTCGATGTCGGACTGCTGCAGAACGAGCCTGACGAGGCGACGGTCACGATTCGAAGCGCGATCCGCATCTTCGAGCGGCTGGAGGCTTCGCACGATCTGGAGCGCGCACGCGGCGCGCTGTTCCGCATCAAGCCGGCCGGCAAGGCGCCCGATCAGACCGTCGTCGGTCTCTACGAAGTCGTCAAGATCATCAACTCGACGCTGAATCTCGAGGAAGTGCTCAATCGCGTGCTCGACGTCGTGATCCGCCGCCTGCGCGCGGAGCGCGGAATGATCCTGCTGCTCGATCCGATCACGAGCGCGTTGCGCACGCGTGTGGTGCGCAACATCAAGGAGGATGCAGGCGATTCGAAGCGCTCACCGCAGTCGATCGTCAAGGAAGTCATCCAGTCCGGGCAGTCGGTGATGTCGGCTGATGCGCGCGCCGATGCGCGCTTCGTGGAGTCGGAGTCGGTCATCGCGGAGAACATCCTCTCGATTCTCTGCGTGCCGCTGATCATCAAGGACCGGATTGCCGGCGCGATCTATGTCGATCACCGCCAGGCGCGGCATCTCTTCTCGCAGAAGGACCTGTCGTTCCTCGAGGCGTTCTCGGATCAGGCGGCGATCGCCATCGAGAACGCGCGGCTTTACGAAGAGCTGGAAGAAGCGCGGACGCGGCTCTCGCTCGAGAACGAGACGCTGCGGCGCGAGGTGCTCGTGGAGAAGCATCTCGACTCCGTCGTCGGACAGAGCGAGGCCGTGGCGAAGATTCAGTTTTCGATCCGCAAGGCGTCGAGCGGGAACTCCACGGTGCTGGTGCGCGGCGAGTCGGGAACGGGCAAGGGTCTCATCGCGCGGATCATTCACAACGTCTCGCCGCGCAGGAACGGGCCGTTCATCAAGTTCAACTGCGCCGCACTGCCGGAAACGCTCGCCGAGTCGGAGCTCTTCGGCCACGAGAAAGGCGCGTTCACCGGCGCCGACCGGCGCAAGCTCGGCCGCTTCGAGCTCGCGAACAACGGGACGATCTTCCTCGACGAAATCGGCAAGATCAATCTGTCGATGCAGGCCAAGCTGCTGCGCGTCGTCGAGGACAAGGAGTTCGAGCGCGTCGGCGGAACGCAGACGATCAAGACCGATGTGAAGATCATCGCCGCGACCAATCTCGATATCGAGCGCGCGATCGAGGATGGAACGTTCCGCGAAGATCTCTACTACAGACTGAACATCATTCCGCTCATTCTTCCGCCGCTGCGCGAGCGGAAGGACGACATTCCTCTCCTCGCCGAGCACTTCATCCGCAAGATCTGTCACGACCTCGGCATCGAGACCAAGAGGCTCGAGCATGGAGTGCTCGATCTCTTCATGCGCTACAACTGGCCGGGGAATGTGCGCGAGCTCGAAGCGACGCTCCATCGCGCGATCGTGATGTCGAATGGCGATGTCGTGACGCGCCACGATTTTTATGGGCTGTTCGGCGAGATGGTGCCCGTCGCGGCCGACGACACGAGCGCGATTCCGATGCCGGCGACGATCCTCAATCCGATGATCGGCAAGATGGACATCACGAGCGAGGTGTATGACGAGGTGATGGCGACGGTCGACAAGCAGTTGATCGTCCGCGCGCTGGAGACGTCAGGCGGCCGGATCCGGGAAGCGGCGCGGCGGCTGGGACTCGCGCGCAACACGCTGAAGGCGAAGATCCAGAAATACAACATCTCCGCGCGTGATTGACCCCCCGAGGTGGAGCGCTGCAGCAGTGCTCCGTTAGCCAACAAGTGCGGACGAGGCGTCCGCACCCCACTTGGCAGTCCGGCGAGGCAGCAGTGCTCTGTTAGCCAACAAGTGCGGACGAGGCGTCCGCACTCCACTTGGCGTCGTCGTGGCCAACAAGACCTATCATCTGCAAACGATGCCGCATTACCGACTTTCGTGGCGCAATCCGAACGATCGTCTCTACGACATCTCGATCCGATTCATCGCTCCGGAAGATGATCCGCTGCTGTGGCTTCCGGCGTGGAGGCCGGGCCGCTATCTCATCATGAACTTCGCGGCCGACGTCCGCGAGTGGAGCGCGAATCTCCGCAAGATCGACAAGTCGAAGTGGCGCGCCGCGGCGAAACAGGGCGAGGAAGTCGAAGTCACGTATCGCTTCTTCGCCGCAACGCTCGATGCCGGCTCCTCGTTTCTGGCTGAGGATGAAGCGTACGTGAATCCGTCGAATCTCTTCATGTGCGTCGACGCGATCCGGAGCGAGCCATGCACGCTGACGATCGACGCGCCAGCGACGTGGCGCATCGAGACACAGCTCACCGATTTCAGAGCGCGCGACTATGACCACCTGATCGACTCGCCGATCATCGCCTCGCCCGACCTGCACGTGCACTCGTTCGAGGAATCGGGCGCGACGGTGCACATGGTCTTTCGCAATCCGGAGCGGATGGACACAGAGGCGCTCGTCGAGCCGGTGCGAGAGATTGTTCGCGCGCAGGCGGCATTCTTCGGCGGCCTGCCGCTGCGCGAGTATCGCTTTCTCTTTCACACCGGAGATCGCTGGCACGGCGTCGAGCACGAGGATTCCTGTTCGATCATCATGAATCGGAAAACCGAGGGGACGGATCACTTCGTGTCGATGGTGTCGCACGAGCTCTTCCACCTCTGGAACGTGAAGCGAATCATCCCCGCCGCCTTCAAGCCGTATGACTACCTGCGCGAGACGCCGACACGCCTGCTGTGGGTGATGGAAGGGCTGACGTCGTACTACGGCGATCTCATGCTCCTGCGCTCGGGGGTGTGGACAGCGCAGCGCTACCTCGACGATCTCGCCGATGAAATCGAACGGCTGGAGAGCGCTCCGGGCAAGGAAGTGCTCTCACTCTCGCAGGCAAGCTTCGACGGATGGCTGCAGGAGCAGATGCACGATCGCGCGAATGCGTGGATCTCGTTTTATGACAAGGGAAAGATCGCCGGCGCACTGCTCGACCTCGAGCTGCGCAGACGCGGGCGGTCGCTCGATGAAGTGATGCTCACGTTATGGCGCGACTATGGGATGACGGGACGAGGAGTGGAGGAGGATGCGGTGGAACGGATCGCTGGTCTGCCGGAGTTCTTCGCACGGTATGTCGACGGCACCGATCCCCTTCCTTACGAGGAATTGTTTGCCGCGGCCGGTGTTGAGTTCGTGTCGCGGAGACGCCCGGCGGGACTCGGCGTGAAGCTTGCCGAACGCAACGGCGCGCTGTTCGCGGAATCGGTGATGCGCGGTGGTGCAGCGATGAGTGCGGGAATGCTCGCCGGCGACGAGGTGCTGTCGATCGACGGATTCCGCACGCGAACGGTTGCCGATGCGGAGCGCGCGGTGAAGAGAGCAGGGGAGAGCGAGATCGAGATTCTCTTCGCGCATGGCGGCGTGGTCCTGCGGAGGCAGATCGCGGCACGCACTTCGGATGCAGTGGACATCGAACTGAAGATGGCCGATACAGACAACGCGCTGCGCGATGCGTGGCTCAGGAGAGACGGATGACGGAAGCGCAGCCGGTGGAGTTCACCGAGGACCGGATCCCGATCGCGGGAATCGAGGAGACGATCGGCGAACTGGTGGAGCTTTATGGCGGCAGCATGTCGGAGACGCTCGAGCGTTCGCGCGTGTTCACGCTGCCGCTTCGGCGCGGCGTCTCCGCGGCCGGCGCCATCGAGTGCACAGTTTCCTGGGCACTCCAGGATGAAGGCGAGGGGAGCGTCACGCTTCGCTGCGACCGCGATGTCGATGCGCCGAAGGCTCAGCGCATCGCGCTGCTGCTCATCGGTGTGATCGGCTCGCTGCTCTTCATGCTGTGGCCGTTCACGGCACACGGCACGCAGTTCGGAGCACTGGCGTGGATCGGCGGAGCGGTCGCCATCGCGGTGTACTTCATGACGCTGCGGAAGACGAGCGGTGGAATCGCGTGGGATTTTCTGCAGCGGCTGGCGCGCCGGCAACGCGACGCGCACTAGTGCTCTGTCGAGGACAGAGCACTAGCAGCCGCTACTCAGGCCAGGCGACCTTGTCGTCTTCGTCGATGAGCACGCCCCAGCCGATCGACTCGACGGCGCCGCCGACGAACCAGAGGCTGAGGTCGAGCCGCGGCACCATCAACTGGCCGTCGCCTTCCTCCTCTTCGTCCTCTTCGAACATGCCGTCGTCCGCACCTGCGCGTTCGAGCGCGGCTTCCGCGGCCTCGCGATCGAGTCCGATGAAGGTCTCGCCGTTCCAGTTCGCCTTCGCGCTGAAGGTTTCGCACGAAACGAATCGCATGTCTTCTTCCGCGGCGAAGTTGATGGCGATCGCCGCAGACTCGTAGATCCACATCTCGCTGCCGGGATCTTCGTCGCTCTTCACGATCTCGGCCGGCTCGCCGGCCAGCTTGCGCACTTCATCGCGCGTCGCGCCGAAGCGCAGATCGCCTACACCTGTACCGGGACGGATGGAAAACAAATCAGCCATCGTCGTTCGTCCTACAACCGATCGGTCAGGATCGTCTTCGCGATCGTGGCCAGTTGCATGTTGCTCGTCCCTTCGTAGATCTTGCCGATCTTCGAATCGCGCCAGAACTTCTCGACCGGATACTCACGCGTATAACCGTTGCCGCCGAAGATCTCGACGGACACCGACGTCACCCTCTCTGCCACCTGGGAGGAGAAGAGCTTGGCCATCGCCGCTTCGCGGAGGAACGGCCTGCCGGCATCCTTGAGGCGCGCCGCGTTATAGACGAGCAGGCGCGCTGCCTCGAGGTCCGTAGCCGCCTGCGCGATCTGAAACTGAATGCCCTGGAAGCTGGAGATCGGCTGTCCGAACTGCTTGCGCTCTTTCGAATAGGCGATCGCATGCTCGAGTGCACCGCGCGCGACGCCGAGCATCTGCGCACCGATTCCGATGCGTCCTTCATTCAGCGTTTCAATCGCGATCTTGTAGCCCTTGCCGGGCTCGCCGAGGACGTTCTCTTTGGGAACGCGGCAGTCTTCGAAGATCAGCTCGCAGGTTGAGGAGGCGCGGATGCCCGTCTTGTCTTCCTTCTTGCCGACGCGGAAGCCGGGGAAGTCGCGCTCGACGATGAAAGCGGTGATGCCCTTGTAGCCGGCATCCGGATTCGCGTTTGCGAAGACGATGAAGATGCCTGCCTCGGCCGCGTTGGTGATCCAGAGTTTCTGGCCGTTCAGAACCCAGTGATCGCCTTTGTCTTCGGCGCGCAGCGCCAGCGCGAACGCATCCGACCCCGACCCGGCCTCGGAAAGCGCATAGGCGCCGACGGTGTCGCGCGCGAGCATCGCGAGGTACTTCGACTTCTGGTCTTCGTTGCCCCAGCGGATGAGCGCGTTGTTGACGAGCGTGTTCTGGACGTCGACGAGGACGCCGCAGGCGGCGTCGACGTGGGAGAGCTCTTCGACCACGAGCACGGCATTGAAGAAGGTCGAGCCTGCACCGCCGTACTGCTCCGGCGTTTCGATGCCCATGATGCCGAGCTCGAAGAAGGCCTTGATCAGATCGCCGTCCATCTTCGCGTCGTGATCCATCTGGTGAACGAGAGGGCGAATGCGCTCGATGGCGAACTCGCGCACGCTCTGCTGGAACATCTGCTCGTCTTCGGAGAGCAGAGTGAGAGGAGCGCCGGCGGTGATGTCGGTGGTGGTGGTCATGCGAAAGCCTCCAGGTAGATTAGCGGCGAATGATACCGCATGGATTGCGCGGGGCCGGTCGCACGGTTAGAGTCGCGGGTGCCGTCTTTGAGCAGTGCGCCCCGGTGGCGAAATTGGTAGACGCACGGGACTTAAAATCCCTTGCTCCGCGAGGGGCGTGCCGGTTCGAGTCCGGCCCGGGGCAGTCAACTACTTGACGATCTCCTGCAGTGCCCTTATCTTTGTGCACTCACACGGGAGGGACGGATGGGCACCTGCACCTACTGCGGTAGGAACTTTCCTCTGACGCGCGCCACACGGAAGTACTGCACCCCGCGCTGCCGCACGAATGCCTGTCTCGACCGGAAACCGCGGCGGATCCGCGCGGCCGACGTCGACGCGATCCTGCGGCTGATCGATTCCGATGTGGATTCCGCAGAGCTCTTTCGCGCGCGCCTGCGCGCGATCCTCGTGCCGGGCAGCCCCCAGGTCGTGGTGGAAAGCGGGCGAGTGGTGATTCCGCGGATGGACTGACGGGGAGGGGCGGGGGCCATTCCTCATTCTGAATTCTGTGATTCTGAATTCTGAATTTTGCTTTTGACTCTCGGTGGAAGGGGACGAAAAGCGAAATTCAGAATTCAGAATCACAGAATTCAGAATGAAGAATGGGTGGGCGCGTGCGCGGGAGGCGGCTTCTCCCAAAAATCAAAAAGGGCGCCCTCTCGGACGCCCTTCCGGGGTGGGTCGCTACGATGTCGTAGCCCCCTGAGTATTATTGGAACATTTCATGCGAACGCGTGTACCTCCTCCCCCATGAATTTCCGGTGGCCCCGCAACAAGCGTCACGCCATGGTCATGACTCACCCCGCCGGCGTTGCGGACCGGATCGACCGCTCCTTCTCGCCCCGTGGTGATAGGGAGGAGCGGGATCTTTTCAACTTGTTCAAAGAAACCAGGCGGCCAGTTGCCGCATCAGAAACGTATAGTCAGAGTAACGCGGACAGACGGCGTTTATTGCACGTCGCCCCGCCGCTCTCCGTTTTGTGCATGTTTAGATGATACGTTTTCCATTTCAAATCGCAATACAAAAATGACGCTGTTTTAATCTTCAATTGGCGTGCCGGTCGGACACGACCGCTGTGCTAAACTTCAAGGTTCCCGGAGCTGATTGCAATGAAACGACTTCTGGCCGTTTGGGTGTGTGTTGTAAGCCTCGCCGCTACCGGACTGAGCGCTGCAGGGGTGAGCGGTCGTATCAGTCTGGCCACGAAACGGGGTCAGCATCCCGTCATGGAAGAGACCCTCGTCTGGCTCGAGCCCGCAGGGAAGAGCTCGCCGCGCAAAGCCGAGAACGTCACCATGACGACCCGAGGGAAGACCCTGCTGCCGCATGTACTGGCCATCCCGGTCGGGTCCACCGTGCAGTTTCCCAACGACGATCCCATCTCGCACAATCTCTTCTCCCTCTCGAGCGGCAACAACTTCGATCTCGGCCTCTATCGCCGCGGAACCGGCAAGGCGTACACCTTCAAGAGCGCGGGACTCGTCAACGTCTACTGCAACGTCCATCCGACGATGTCGGCCGTGATTCACGTGATGGCCACGCCGTATTACACGTTCACCGACGCGACCGGAGCCTTCTCCCTCGCCGATGTTCCTCCCGGGTCGTACACCCTGATGGCGTGGAACGAACAGGGAGGGCTGACGCAGTCGAAGCTCGACGTGCCGGCTGGTGGAACGAACAAGGTGGCTCTAACCATCGACAGCAACGCCTACCGCCAGACGCCGCATCTGAACAAAGAAAACAAGCCGTACACGCCGGCGAGGGATTACTGATTGAGTGCTGACACTCTCTCTTCCGCAGTGACGATCACGGATCACACGGCGCCCGTCGGCAAGAAGATCGTTGTCGAGAAGGCGAAGTTTCCGCTCGTCTGGAAGCTCTTCCTGGTCACGGCGCTGCTGATCGCGATCGTCGTGTCGATCGCCGTCGGAATCACGGTTCAGCGTGCGAACAAAATCGCACGTGAGACGGTGAGCAAGTCGATCTCCAGCGCCGCAAAGCTCTTCGAGGATTTCGAGCGCCAGCGCCTCGGCCGCCTCGCGCTGGCGGCGCAGATCGTCGGAGGGGATCCCTCCTTCGCCGCGTACATCCAGAGCACTCTGATGCCGCAGGCTGCGGTGGTCACCAATGCCGGTGCCCCGCCCGCCGCGGGGAATGCGAATCTCGATCTCGTCAGCATCATCGATCAGTTGACGCAGCGCCGCGAGTCGCTCGGCAGCGATCTGTTGATGCTCATCGACGACCAGGGACATCTCGTCGCCGGAACCGATCAACCGGCCGTGACGAAGCCCCGGGGCGATGACCTGTACGAACAGTCACCGCTCGTGAAAAAGGCGGTCGACGATCCGATTCCGCAACCGGCAACCGGCGTCTTCGTTTACGGCAACAAGCTCTATCACGCGGCGGTTGCTCCCGTCGGTGCCGGCGCGACCAAAGTGCGCGTCGGCTACCTTCTGAACGCGTACGCCATCGACGACGTGTTCGCGAATCGAATCGCGGAGTCGACCAATGCGGGAGTCGCGTTCGTTCCGCGCGCGACCGGCGGCACGGCGACCCGCTCCAGCAACGCGCCGAGCACCGGCATGCAGCAGATGGCCGGCGTCTCGCAGATCTTCAGCAGCGGCAAGATGCTGCCCGCGTCGAACGTCGAGATCGATCACAGCTCCTACGTCATGGCCGGCGAGCCGCTGATGTCGGTGAATACGCCGGTCGGCGCGGCCGTCTTCCTTCGCTCGCTCGACCGTGAGCTTGCGCCGTTCAAGGAAATCGAAAACTCACTGTTCGCCGGCGGCGCCGTTGCGCTGCTGCTCGCATTCGTGCTGTCGTGGGTCATTGCGCGCCGGCTCACCGCGCCGATCGAAGAGCTCGCGGGCATCGCACAGGCGGTTACCGCCGGAGATCTCAGCGTCCATCCCGACATCGAACGCAGCGATGAAGTCGGCATCCTCGGCCGCTCCTTCGCCAAGATGATCACGTCGCTGCGCGACAAGTCGGAGCTCGAAGAGCTCTACGAGCAGATGTCCGCGAAGGTGTCGGAACGCGAGGCGGTCAAGCATCTCGAGCCGCCGAAGATCGAAGAGGGAACCGTGCTGGTCACGGATCTCCGCGGCCTCCCGCCGGCTGCAGGTCAGGATGACGCGACGAACGTCATCGGCATGGTCTCGCGAATCATGAAGCTACAGGAAGATGAAGTGGGCCGTCAGGACGGCTTCGTCCGCGAGATCGTCGGCCACCGTCTCGTCAGTATTTTCCGCGGCGACCGCGGAGTCATTCACGCGATCCGCGCAGCGCGCGCCATCAACGAAGAGATCGCATCGCAGGCGGACCTCCACGGGATTTCGGCGGGAGTCGGAATCGCGACAGGCCAGTTCGTGACGGGCTCCGTCGAGTTGAAGGAAGAGACGGGAGTTGCGCTCGTCGGAAATGCGCCGCTCCTCGCATCGCTGTTTGCGTGGCACGCCCCGGCCGGTTATGCCTATCTCTCGTACGAGACCGCACAGACCGCGGGCGGCGAGATCATGTCCAGCTCGACGCGCGAGGAAGTGCAGTTGAAATGGGTGCCGCAGCCGCTCGTCGTCGCCGCCGTGCCGCTCGTGTCGATGACGACCGGAATGCTCCGGTCGCTCGGCTCACAGACGGCTTCGATTTCCGCGACGACGATGAAGATGGACGCCACATCGCCGGGCCCGACGGCGCCGGGAATGGTAACGGCGGATCTCGCGGCCGGCAGCTATTTCGCCCACCGCTATCGCATCGATCAGATCCTCGGGCGCGGCGGCATGGGGGTCGTCTACAAGGCAATCGACACGCAGCTCGACGAGACGGTCGCGATCAAGACGCTCCCGGGCGACGTCCTGCAGAAATCGCCCGAGGAGCTCGAGCGCTTCAAGCGCGAGATCCGTCTCGCGCGCAAGATCACGCATCGCAACGTGCTTCGCACGTACGACTACGGAGAGGCCGATGGCGTCTACTTCATCTCGATGGAGTACGTGCGCGGCTACACCCTGAACGAGCTGCTGGATGAGGCGCCGAACAAACAGATGGCGCCGCGGCTCGCTGTCGGCCTCGCGCGGCAGATCAGCCGCGGGCTCGAAGCCGCACACGAGCAGGGCGTCGTGCACCGCGACATCAAGCCGCAGAACGTCCTGATCGATCACAAGGGCGAAGTGAAATTGATGGACTTCGGCATCGCACGCATGGCGGAGACTCATGAAGGAATGACGCAGGCCGGACTGATCGTCGGCACGCCGCACTACATGAGTCCCGAGCAGGTGCGGGGCGACAACCTCGACGCGCGCAGCGACGTCTATTCGATGGGTGTGATGATGTACGAGACGCTCGCCGGGCGCCGCCCGTTCGAGTCGAGCTCGCTCACCGGCGTGCTCACCGCGCACATCACCGAGAAGGCGCGGCCGCCTGTCGAGCTGCGGCCTGAGATTCCGGCGCCGCTCAACGCGATCATCATGCGTTGCCTCGAGAAGGATCCGAAAGCGCGCTTCGCGAACGCCGGAGATCTTCTGCACGCGCTCGACAAGCTGCAGATTCCGGCAGCAGCGTAGGACGAGCTCTCAGCTTGTCTCACCTGAGCAGGCTGAGAGTCTGCCGTTCGCCCATCAGCAGCGGGTAGGGATCCACCGCGCTTCCATTCTGCTCGATCGCGAAGTGGAGGTGCGGCGTCTGCGGTGGTGCGTTTCCGGTCGTGCCGACATACGCGATCACTTCACCGCGATGCACGCGCATGCCTTCGTGGAGGAATGCGTCGTAGTGATCGAGATGCGCGTAGTAGTACTCGACGCCGGCATCATCGTGGATGTAGACCGTGAGGCCGCCGAGGGAGCTGACGCGGAGCTTGGTGACGATGCCGTCGGTGGCGGAGCGAACGGGTGTGCCGCGCGGCGCGAGAATGTCGATCGCGGCGTGGATGTGTCCCTTGCGCTGTGCGGCGAACGAATCGCGGAGCGCGGCGCGCTGAACGCCGTCGACGGGAATCAGCAGACCGCCGGCGATTGCGGCCGCAAGCGGACGAGCGGTCTGCGCCACGTGAACGGGACGGACGCTCGCCTCAGGCCTCAGCAACTGTTCTCCCAGAATCGAGAGGCCGATGAGCGCGACGATGGCTGTGCCCGCCAGGCGTAGTCTGTCCACGCTCAGGAGTAATGCAAATAACCCCCCGTTACTTCCAGATCGAGTCGGGAAGGGGCGCTTCAGCGTAGAGCCTGCCAACCTTCAAAGCGGACTCTTCGTCATCCGCAGAAAAGGTCAAGTTCTTGACCTTCAGGAGGGGCAGCCTCTTGTAATGGCTGAAGTTCAGCTCGACGTAGACCGGAACGCCGGGAATCGCGGCCGCACTTCTGCCGGTCATCGGCGAGATACCGGAGACGAGCTGCTGAACGAGCGCGCGCAGTTGCGGAGAGTCGCCGAGCGTCCGAGTCGTCCAGAGATCGATCCAGGCGTCTTCACCGTAGACGATGCGATAACGCTGCGCCGCGATTCCGTGCACGGTGCCGGACACCGGAGCGAGCACAGGGGGCGGCGTCTGCGGATCGATCTTCGTCAGCGCCGAACCGGCGAGAGTGTGAATCATCGATCCGAGGTGTGCCACGGGCACGTTGGTGTACATCCTGGAGAGAGGATTCTCGACGGTGAGGTCCCGCGAACCGTTGGCGCTGAAGCCCTTCAGCCAGATCGTCTCGGCGCGCACGCCGTGCGGATAGACGTGGAGCTCGACTTCGCCGAAGCGGCCCAGAAAGGGGAACGGGGCCGCAGGATTTGCCTCGAGCACGAGATGAAACGGGCGAGTGGCTGCGGAGGTTGCGGCGGAGACGAAAAGGGCGGCCGCGAAGGCCGCCCCTGACCAGAATCTGTGCAACTTAGAACGTGGCATCGAGGAACGGGCGAAGCTTCTTCGAACGCGACGGATGGCGCAGCTTGCGGAGAGCCTTCGACTCGATCTGGCGGATCCGCTCGCGCGTGACATTGAACGAGCGGCCCACTTCCTCGAGCGTATGCTCGGCGCCATCGCCCACGCCGAAGCGCATCTTGAGCACCTGCTCTTCGCGCGGCGTGAGCGTCCGGAGGACCTTGGACGTCTGATCCTTCAGGTTGGCGACGATCACGTGATCGATCGGCGAGATCACGCCGCGATCCTCGATGAAATCCCCAAGATGCGAATCTTCCTCTTCTCCGATCGGAGTCTCGAGGGAGATCGGCTCCTGCGCGATCTTCATGATCTTGCGAACCTTGGCGACCGGCATGTCCATCCGCTTCGCGATCTCCTCCGCCTGCGGTTCGCGGCCGAGCTCCTGCACGAGCGCACGCGACGTACGCGTCAGCTTGTTGATCGTCTCGATCATGTGCACCGGGATACGAATGGTGCGGGCCTGATCGGCGATCGCGCGGGTGATGGCCTGGCGAATCCACCAGGTGGCGTAGGTGGAGAACTTGTAGCCGCGTCGATACTCGAACTTCTCGACCGCCTTCATGAGACCGATGTTGCCTTCCTGAATCAGGTCGAGGAACTGCAGTCCGCGGTTAGTGTACTTCTTGGCGATCGAGACGACGAGGCGGAGGTTGGCGACGATCAGCTCCTGCTTGGCCTGATCGGCTTCTTCTTCGCCGGAGCGGATCTCGCGGATCGTCTTCTTCAGCTCATCGTGCGTGGTGCCGTAGAACGACTCGAGCTCGACGAGCTTTTCCTGGTACTTCTGGAGGCGGCGGCGATAGAAGTCGCGGCGCGTCTTGTCCTTCTCGCGCTTGAGCGACTGATCGTCCTTGCGGATCATCGACGTGACCTGCGAGAGCTCGCTGTCGATGTCCTTCAGCTTGTTGATCATTCGATTGCGCGTGGCCGGTGTGAAGTCGATGAGATGGATCTCGTCGGCGAGATTCGTCTCCAGCTTCTCCACGGTCTTCAGCCCCGCGGCGAGCGCCTTCTGCGTGAGCTTCTTCGGCTCGGCGACCTTCGCCTTCGCGTCCTTGATCTTCTTGTCGAGCTTGGCGATCTTCTCGAAGATCACCATGATCTCGTTGATCTTGTTGACGGCGGCCGCCGCGAGCTTCGGCTCGCCATTCTCGTCGACCTGCGCTGCGGAGCCATCGTCATCCGGCATCGCCAGATCGATCATCTCCTTGATGACGCGCGTGTCCTTCTTCGCACTCTCGTAGATCTTGAGGATCTCTTCGAGAATGATGCGGTTCGCGGAAAGCGCCTTGTAGACGCGCCGCTCGCCCTTCTCGATTCGCTTGGCGATATCGACTTCGCCCTGGCGATCGAGCAGCTTGACCGTGCCCATCTCGCGCAGATACATGCGGACGGGATCGTTGGTCTTGTCGACGATGCCGGAAGATGCGGCGATGATGTCCTGCTGGACTTCCTCGCGCTGATCCATTTCCTTCTCTTCGATCGTGCCGTCAATGGTGATGATGCCCTTGCCGGTCTGCGAAGGAAGCTGCTTCTCGGAGTCCTCGACGATGTCGATGCCGAGGTCGTTGAAGCGCAGATAGATCTCATCCAGCTCTTCGGGAAGAGAAGTGATCTCTTCCGGAAGGATTTCGTAGATCTCGTCGTAGAGGAGGAACCCTTTTTCTTTACCTAGTGCGATGAGCTGCTTGACTTCGACGTATTTCTCTTCGACACTCAAGTCGCCGACCCCTTCTTCAAAATTGGATTCCGGTTCGAGATTCGAAGTCCGCAGGCGGGTAGTCATTGGATGCGCTCCTCACCGGGCAGCGTTGGTTCGCCCCACGGGTTACGACGGTTCGAACGGTGTCCGCAGAGGACACTGACGTAATCTTTAGTGGACGATAATTATTTCAGCGTACTCAACATACGCGACAGCTCCGTCTTCTCGCGGTCGAGCTCGCGCAAACGTTCGGAATCCCCCGCTTTCTCCGCTTCCACGATCTCTCTTTGTATCTGGATTCGGCGGCGATTGAGATAGCCGCGTTCCATGGGACGCAGGTTCTCGTCGATTCGTTGGAGCGTTGGATCGTCGATCTCCTCGCTCAGCAGCAGCTCCGAAAGGAGCGCCAGCTCCACTTCGCCCCTAAGATGGGTCGTGATTTCGCCGAAATCAATAGGGTTACCTGTTACGAGATCATTTTTCATGATAGAAAAGAGCGTTTTGCACGCCGGATCCTCGAACAGTTCCTCGTTCAGCCTCCCCAGCACATCGGCCCCGAGCTTCCCCTGAACTGCGGCCTGCAGCACGAATTTCTCTCCGCTGGCCTGCGGTGCATTCGGCTGCCGCTCCTTCGCGGCAAGCGGTGAAGCCGCCCTTCCTTTGACACGCGACCAGACGCTTTCGAACTCGAGCCGGAACGCGTCCGCGATCCGCTGCGCGGCATCGTTTCTCACCACCGGGTCGGGCACCGCCGAGAGCAGCGGCATGAACTGCTCGATGCGCTCCGATTTCTCGCGTCCCGTCAGCGATGAGACATCCGCGGCCCACTCCTTGAGGCCGAACGTGAAGATGTCCATCGAGTTGCCGAGCACCTCGAGAAAACCATCGACGCCGCGCTGCTGCACGATCTCATCGGGATCCTTCGCCCCCTGGAGATCGAGCGCGAGCACGTCGAGGCCGGCGCTCAGCAGCACCGGCGCCGCGCGCAGCGTCGCCGCGCGTCCCGCCGGATCGCCGTCATAAGCGATCACGCACTTCCGCGTGTAGCGCCGCAGCAGCGACGCCTGTCCCGCCGTCAGCGACGTGCCCATCGACGCGACGACTCCCGGCACACCGGCATGATCGATCGCGATCGCGTCGAAATATCCCTCGACGAGAATCGCGCGGTCGATGCGGCGCATCGCATCCTTCGAGCGATGAAGGTTGTAGAGCAGCCGTGATTTGTTGAAGATCTCCGACTCCGGCGAGTTCAGATACTTCGGATCGCTGCCGTCGAGTGAACGGCCGCCGAAGCCGGCCAGCGCACCGGTCTCGCTGTGGATCGGAATGATCAGCCGGTTTCTGAACCGGTCGTAGTAGCCCTTCTTCTCTTTCCGCTCGGAGAGCAGTCCTGCCTTGAACAGTTTTTCTTCGCCATGCTTCTGGCCGAGCCGGCGAAGGATGTAGTCCCACGAGTCGGGCGCATAGCCGAAGCCGTATTTCTTGACGATGTCGTGCGGCACGCGCCGCTCTTCGAGATAGCGCTTCGCCGCGTTGTCGCCCCAGCCCAGCGCCTGGTGAAATGCCTCCGACGCGTCGTCGAGCACTTCGAGCAGATCGTCCTTGTCGGTATCGCGCTGCGTCTTGCGGCGGCGCGGCAGGTCGATGCCGTAGCGCGCGGCGACATGCTCGACCGCCTCCGGAAAGGTGAAGCGCTCCGTCATCGAGAGGAACTTGAAGACGTCGCCTCCCGCACCGCAGCCGAAACAGTAGAAGAGTCCCTTGTCGCGATCGACGTGAAATGACGGCGACTTTTCGCGATGAAACGGGCAGAGGCCCTTGTAGCTCTTGCCGGCGAGCTTGAGCGGAGTGACCTGCGAGACGAACTCCACGATGTCCGCCGCGGAGCGGACCTGCGAGATGACGAGATCGTTGAGGTCGACGAGAGCCATGTTCAGGCAGCAGGCTGATTACGTACCGAGTACCGCAATCGTCGCACCATCGCCTCCTTCATTGTCGTCGCCCGGCCGCCAGCTCGAAACCGCAGGATGTTTGCGCAGGTGATCGCGCAGCGCCTTGCGGAGCGCGCCGGTGCCGAAGCCGTGGATGATGCGTACGGCCTGCTTTCCTTCGAGCAATGCGCGATCGAGGAACTTGTCCGACTCTTCCAGCGCATCGTCAACACGTTGACCGATCAGATTGAGCTCTGCGCTGACCACAGGCGTGAGGTCCTTGTGCCCGACAGCCGCCCCCGCCTGTCCCTGCCGTTTGACAGTTGATGGCGCCGATCCTACAGGCACGAGATCCCGCACTTCGACCGTCATTTTCCGCCCGTTCACGTCGAGCACGGCCTTCTTACCGTCGACGGAAACGACGCGTCCGCTCACCTTGAACTTGCGATGCTCGGCCTTGTCGCCCACGTGGATCTCGCGCTGCTCGGCGGGGATGAACTCCATCGCGCGATCCACGGGCTTGGTCACCGTCTGCACGACCTGCTTCGCATCGATCGACGCACGTGCATTGCGATCCATGTCGCGCAAATTCCGAATTTCATTCGTCACCTGGCGGGCGACATCGTCGCGCAGCCTCTCCAGCTCATCTCGATACGAAGTCCCGAGGCGCGCTTTCTCCTTCTCGAGCTGCGCAGACTTCTCGGCGATCGCTCTGCGCTCGTCCTCGATCGCATTTCTGAGGCGCACTGCCTCGTCCTGCTGCGCGAGCACTTCCGACCTCTTCTTCTGCAGCGTGGCGAGCAGCGTGTCGGTTTCGCCGTAGCGGTCGCCGAGACGCGCGCGTGCAGCAGCGATGACGGGCGAGGGGAGACCGATCATCTGCGCAACGTCGATCGCACGGCTGCGGCCGGGGATGCCGGCGATCATCCGATACGTCGGCTGTCCCGTCGCGACATCGAACTCCATCGACGCGTTGAGAATCCGGCCGTCGTCGACCGCGAAGGTCTTGAGCGACGAAAGGTGCGTGGTCACGATGAGCAGCGCTCCCGTTTCGAGAAGATGCTCCACGACCGCCGCCGCGAGTGCCGCCCCCTCCTCGGGATCCGTTCCCGATCCGAGCTCATCGAGCAGCACGAGCGAGCGATTGGTGGCGCGCGCGAGCACGCGCTTCAGCCGCACGAGGTAGGCGGAGAACGTCGAAAGATGTTCGAGCACGCTCTGGTCGTCGCCGATCAGCACGTGAATCGCATCGATGATGGGGATCGTCGTGCCGTCGTCGGCGGGAACGGGGAGGCCGCTCATCGCCATCGCGACGAGGAGACCCGCGGTCTTGAGAGCGACCGTCTTGCCGCCGGCGTTGGGACCGCTGATGACGAGAGCCTGCGTGTAAGACAGCTGCCCCCGGCTGTCCTCCTCATCGACAGGCGGGGGCGCCTGTCGTACACCTAGCTCGATCGTCATCGGCACAACCCTGCGCGAGGAAGGCTCTTCGCCGAAGGCTTCTTCGCGCGCGGAGGCGAGGCGTTCATCGAGCAGCGGATGGCGTCCGTTGAGGATGCGCAGCTCGCAGCCGGTGCTGAAGATCGGCCGCGCCGCTTTGACCGTGCTGCCGAAGATCGCACACGCCTGCAGCGCATCGAACTCGCCCGCGATGTCCGCGGCCGCGATGACGTTCTTTGCTTCGTCGACGAGCAGTTGCGAGATGAAGCGTGTGATGCGCGCGATCTCCTCGCGCTCCTGGATCAGAAGATCCGCGAGATCGTTGTTGAGCTCCACCGCCTGCAGCGGCTCGATGAAGAACGACGCGCCGGAGCCGGAGCGCTCGTGCAGGATTCCCGGCACGGCGTTGCGATGATCGGAGCGGACGGGGATGCAGAAGCGATCGCCGCGCATGACGATGAGCGGCTCCTGAATCGCGTCGACGCTGCGGTTCATCACGTCGTTCAACACGCGCTGAATCGCGTTGCGCTTCTGCTGCACGCGCTGACGGATCGCGCGCAGTTCCGCCGATGCTTCCTCGCGCAGCTTGCCATCTTTCGTAAAGTACTTTGCAGCCTTCGCGAGCATCTCGCCGAGGTCGGGGATGTCGCGCGCGATCGCAATGAGGTGAGGGTAGAGCTCGCCGCGGAGAAACGTCTCGCGAATGGCCTGTGTCGCCCGCGCGGCGCGCACGAGTTGCCACGACTCCTCGAGTTCGAGCACGCTCTCGCGATCGAACAGCGGCCGGACGTCCGTCAGCCCCGCGATCGGCAGCAGCCCCTCGCGCAGATAGAACAGGCTCATCTCCGCGAGCTCGGATTGCGCACGTTCGCACGCCTCGAACGACGTGTGCGGCCTGCGCCGCGCGATCGCGGCCTTGCCCGGCGTGCTCTTCGCCTCCATCGCGACGAGGGTGAGCACGCGATCGAATTCGATTTCGCTGAGTGTCATGCTGAGCGAAGCGAAGCATCAACCAAGGCGTCGCGAAACTGTGCGTTCACCGCTCAACGCCTGAACGAAAGCTTCCGGCGCCTTGGCTGATCCTTCGCTTCGCTCAGGATGACGAAGAAAAAGGGCTCGCTTGCGCGAGCCCAATATCAAACTGCAATGGATGAAAGCTAGTAGCCGGCGCGACGTTCTTCTGCGAGCTTGCGCAGAACCTTCTTGCGTGCAGCAATCGCTTTACGCTTCCGCTTCGTGCTCGGCTTTTCGTAATGCTGGCGCTTCTTCAACTCAGAGAGGATCCCCGACTTCTCACACTTGCGCTTGAATCTGCGCAATGCATTCTCGAACGTTTCGTCTTCTTTAACGTGGACGAGAGGCATGACCCCGATCTCCCCCCCTTCTGCATCAGATCGCCAGATTCTACGCTGGCTAAACAGGCTGTTCAACGGGAGGGATGGGAGCCGCATTCCTAGGTTTCTAAATTCTTCATTCTGTGTTTTGCGTTCCGAATTCAGTGCACACAGGAGCGAAATGCGGAGCGCACAACGCGGACTTTAGAACTAAGAATCGTAGAATCAGTAACTTACGCGAGAAGATGCTCGACCCGCGAGATGATCGCGTCGAGCGCCACCTGGTTTTCCCCACCCTCGGGAATGATCAGGTCGGCATGCCGCTTGGACGGCTCCACGAATTCCTCGTGCATCGGCCGGACCGTCGTCATGTACTGCTCGACGACCGATTCCAGGCTTCGGCCGCGGCTGCGGATATCGCGCATCAGCCGGCGCATGAAGCGGATATCGGCCGGCGTGTCGACGAAGAGCTTGATGCCGAGGCGGCGGCGAAGCTCCGGTTCGGCGAGGATCAGAATGCCTTCGACGATCAGCACTTTTCGCGGCTCGACGCGCTGCGTCTCCTGCTTGCGGCTGTGCGATGTGAAATCATAGACGGGGACGTCGACCGATGAGCCCTTCGACAACACATCGAGGTGGCGCACGAGCAACTCGGTCTCCAGCGCATCAGGATGATCGAAGTTGATCTTGTGCCGCTCCTCGGGCGTCAGCGCGTCGAAGTTGCGATAGTAGGAATCGTGGGAAATCCACTCGATGCGATCGCGGCCGACGCGGTCATAGATCGACCTGGCAACAGTCGTCTTGCCCGAGCCGGTTCCGCCCGCGATCCCGATGATGACTGGTGTCTGCATCCGGTCTAGGGTTGCTCCTCGAGCTCTGCTTCCGTGACGAAGTCGGAGACGTCATCGGCGCCACACGTGTTGCAGACGACCTGCGCCAGCTTCCCGTTGTGGTACTCGAACTGATACGTCGGCGTCTCGCACTGGAGACAGATGAGGTATTCAGGTTCGTCGCCCATCGCGGTGAGTTTATGCTGAGCGAAGCGAAGCATCAACCAAGGCGCCACGGTTGACGTGCTTCAGGCCGTGGTCTCGAAGATTTCTTTCTCCCCGCGCCATGGATGATCCTTCGCTTCGCTCAGGATGAATCGCTTACGGCGTCCCCACCTGCGGCTGCACGAACGTCGCGGCGTTCGTCTCGTTGTCGATCACCGAGGCATACACATACGTCTCACGGTTCGAGGTCTCGACGACCAGCGAGAAGTCGTCGCCCTTCGTGATGAGGGGAAAGAGAAACTGGATCGGCACGTGCCAGATCGAGAACGGCGGCATCGGCACGCGCGTCACGGCGAGGTTGCGGCCGGGCAGCCTCTGCGCGGCGACGGTGAACGTCGCCTCGGTCTCGCCGAGGTTGACGAAGCCGATGTTGGTGCGGAAGGAGTCGTTGAAGGAGAGCCCTCGCAGCACACGCAATGGATACCAGAGCGCATCGTTCGTGACTGCGATCGGCTGCGGCTTGAACACCTTGTCCCCGCGCGTGCCGTAAGCGGTTGCGCGCACGCTGACGGAGCGGCGGCCCATCGTCTCGACCACGATCGGCGAGAGCAGTTTGTCCACTCCGAACGCTTCGGGCGCCACATCGGAGAATCGCACCGTGTCGCCGGCGGCGATCGTCGTCAGCATCGCCGGCTGATCGGGGACGGCCATCATCGTGATCGCGACGGTTGCTTCGCTGCCGGTGTCGTTGGTCAGTTCGAGCGCGGTTCGCCACAGCACATCGTTCGCTCCGAGCACGCTGCCGGCCACGGGAACGACGACGCGAACGCTCTCCCTCGACTCCTGCGCCAGCGCCGGGCTCGCCAGCAACAGCAGCAGCAGGATCTTCGGGGCGGTCACGGCTCGTAGACGATTGCGCGTCACGATCGGTTACACGAAGTGAGGCCGGAGCATTCTCGTACCGACGACCATGACCTTCTGGAGTTTCGTCAGCGAGAGGCGCCTGCGGATGACGACGAGCGGATCCTTTCGGAGCTTGGAAAGAACGGTTGCGTAGATGCCGCCCATCAGGAGCACGCCGAAGCGTGCGTCGAAGTCGAGCTCCTGCAGCAGCGGCTCGGCCTCGCGGAAATATCGTTCTGCGCGTGCGATCTGGAACTCGATGAGAGTGCGCACGCGATCGTTTTCGACTCGCCCGAGAATCTCCTCTTCGCTCACGCCGAATTGGCGGAGCTCTTCGCGAGGGAGATAGATGCGGTCGCGCGCGAGATCATCGCCGACGTCGCGCGTGACGTTCGTGAGCTGCAGCGCCGTCGCGAGATTGCGCCCGTACTCGAGGGCGCGCTCGGACTTGTAGCCGAAGATCGCCAGCGAGATGTCGGAGATCGACGTGGCGACGAGATCGCAGTAATGCAGCAGCTCTTCGAATGTCTCGTAGCGCGACTTCACCATGTCCTGCCGGCAACCGTCGATCAGCGCGATGAACGCGCTCTTCGGAATCGCGAAGCGGGTGAGCGCGTCGGCGAGCGCGATGGTAATCGGATGCGCGGGATGGCCTTCGTAACAGGCGTCGAGCTCGCGCTGCCAGGCGTCGAGGCGTTGCGCCGTATCGTCCAGGCTGACCGCCTGGTCGACCTCATCCGCGATGTCATCCGCAACGCGGCAATACGCGTACGCAGCGTAGACCGCGCGTCGCTTCGCGCGCGGCAGGAACCGGAATCCGACGGAGAAGTTCGCACCGTGTTTGTGCGCGATGGCACGGCATTGGTCGTACGCGTCGTCGATCGCAGTCATGGATCCTGTATCGGCCCCAGCTCCGGTACGCGCATCTCGGTGTCGCGCGAGCGGCACCAGTGCTCACCCGGCTTGTGCTGGCACCGGCCGCGATGCTGCCACACTCTGCGGACGATGGGGGAGAGAAGTCGCTTCCACCACGTTCGCGCATGCCACGAGCGAAGATAGCCCTGAAAGTCTTTCGTGCGCGCCGCCTGCCGCACGAACATCGAGAGTCCGAAATTGCCGCCGCTCTCATAAAGGAAGCGGTTGACGAGGCTCGTCTCCTGCTTTCCGGCCAGCGCTTCACGCCACAGCTCGTCGAAGTCTCGGCCATGAATGATGCTCTGCGCGGCGAGCCAGCCGCTCGTGAGCGCGTAGCGGATCCCGAGTCCGAAGAGGTAATCCTGAAACCCCGCGGCTTCTCCCACGAAGCGAGAGCCATTCGCCGTCGCGCGCGTCTTCAGATGAAAGTTCATGTAGGAGTAGCCGTAGCGGCGCTGCTCGGGCAACTCGAAGCGATGCAGGCTCTGCGCGGCCTGCAGCGAATGATCGAAGAAGTCGTCGATCTGCTTGAAGCTCGAGACAATCGCGCAGCCGAACGTGGCGAGTCCGTCGAGAATGAACAGATACGAATAGCCGCCGGGCGAGAGTTTGTGATTGAAGAAGACGTCGATGCGCTCCGGCTCGCCGGTGTGCCACGTCATCTCTTTCGCCAGTCCGTCCGGCGTGGCGGGCCCGGTAGCCATGATGTCGGCCTCGCTGATGCGGCTGTTGAAGATGACGCGTGCGCCGGCTTCGCGCGCCTGCGCCAGGAGACCCCGATCGAGCGTTCCCTCCTCGGCGCCTCGCTTGATGAAGTATCCGTAGGGCTCGCTGCTGCGGATGACCCTCGCGTTGCCGGCGGCGTCGTAGAAGGTCGACCAGTCAGCGGGACGAAAATAGAAGTTGCGCGCGATCCCGATGCGATCGAGGAAGTGCGGCACCGGTTCGCGTTCCGAGGATCCTTCGATGATCTGAAGATCGCCGATGAAGCGCATTCCGACGTCGCGCTTGGCCTCATGCACTTCGACGTCATAGCCCGCGCGGGCGAGGGCGATGGCTGCGCTGAGGCCGGATGGCCCCGCGCCTGCAATGCGAATCGGCTGATGAGCAGTCACGTGGTTGCGAGTTTATCCCGACAGCGCGGGATACACTTTGCCGCGCTTCATGACAAACACGACCGTTACCAGTAGAAAGCCTGCCTCGCGCGGCGGCAGCTTCGCCGTGCTCGTCGCCGCCGGCATTTTTCTCACGCGAATCTCCGGCTTCGTGCGCGAGAAGGTCTTTGCCCATTTCCTGGGCAACTCCGATGCGGCCGGCATCTACCGCGCTGCGATCCGAATTCCGAACGTGCTCCAGAACCTCTTCGGCGAGGGCGTGCTTTCCGCGTCGTTCATCCCGGTCTACGCGCGGCTGCTCGCAGATGCGGAAGAGGAGACCGCGGGCCGCGTGGCGGGCATCGTCGCTTCGCTGCTCGCGCTCGCGATGGCGGTGCTCGTCCTGCTCGGCGTGATCCTGACGCCATGGCTGCTGATCGCGATCGCGCCCGGCTACAAGGGCGAGATTCGCGCGCTGACGATCACCGTGGTGCGAATCATGTGGCCCGGTGTCGGCATCCTCGTTCTCTCCGCCTGGTGTCTCGGCATCCTCAACAGCCACCGAAAATTCTTTCTCTCGTACGTTGCGCCGGTCTTCATGAACATCGTGATGATCGCGACGCTCGTGATCTTCGGAGCGCGCAGCAATGATCGCTCGCTCGTGGTCATCGCGGCATGGGGCATGGTGGTCGGCGCGTTCGCGCAGTTCGTGATCCAACTGCCGGCGGTGTTTCGATACTCGGCGCACCTCCGCTTCGCGCTCGACACGACGCTCGAGCCGGTGCGGGAAGTGATCCGCAACTTCACGCCCGTCGTCGTTGGGCGAGGCGTCGTGCAGTTGAGCGGCTACATCGACAACCTGCTGGCCACACTGCTCGGCACCGCCGCGGTGTCGGCGCTCTCCTACGCCCAGATCGTCAACATGTTGCCGATCAGCCTGTTCGGGATGTCGGTGGCCGCGGCCGAGCTTCCGCAGATGTCCGGCCTGCGAGGGACGGGCGAGGAGATTGCGGCCGCGATGCGGAAGCGGCTGGAGCGGGGACTGCGGCAGATCGCGTTCTTCGTCATTCCGACGGCCGTCGCGTTCGTGGCGATCGGAAATGTGATCGTTGCCGCGCTGTATCAGGGCGGGCGTTTCAAGTCCGATGACACGATGCTCGTCTGGTACATCCTCATCGGCTCGACACTCGGGCTGCTCGCCGTCACGCTGGGCCGCCTCTACTCGAATGCGTTTTATGCGCTGCGCGACACGCGGACGCCGCTGCGCTTCGCGATGATTCGCGTCGCGCTCACCGCCGCCCTCGGATGGATCTTCGCGATTCCGCTCCGCCCGATGCTGATTCGCGCTCTCCAGTTCGCGCACATACCGCTGCCGGCGATCGGCGGTTCGTGGATCTCGCTCGGTGCGATCGCACTGACGGCGACTGCCGGCATCGCAGGGTGGCTGGAGTTCGTTCTTCTTCGCCGCGCACTGCAGAAGAGAATCGGCCACGTGCCATTCCCCGCTGCATTTCAGTTGCGCCTCTGGGGCGCGGCGATCGCGGCCGGCATCGTCGCCGTCGCGTTCGAGACGATGATCGGCGGGCTGCTCCGCCACCTCCCGTTCCCGCACATCAGCGCCGCGGTGCTCGTCTGCGGCGCGTTTGGCGCTTTCTACTTCTTCGTGGCGTTCGCGCTCGATGTACCCGAGGCATCAGCGACGATGCGAAGATTCACCGGAGCGCGGGCGTCACGCCTGCAGTGATCGGGACGCCTCGTCCGATCACGATCTCCGTCGCCGGGCGGGACGCCCGCGCTCCGCTGCACCGTTCTTGCTACGATGCCCGGCGTGACTGAAGCGCTGCTCGAGGTGAAGAACCTCCGGACATCCTTTCCCACTGCGGAAGGGCTGGTGCATGCGGTCGACAACGTGTCATTCAGCGTGAGGCGCGGCGAGGCGCTGGCGCTCGTCGGCGAGTCGGGCTGCGGCAAGAGCGTCACCGCGATGTCGATCATGCGTCTCGTCGCATCGCCGGGGAGGATCACCGGCGGCGAGATCCGCTACAAGGGAAAGAATCTCGCCGAGCTCTCCGAGAGCGACATGCGCCACGTGCGCGGCAACGACATCGCGATGGTGTTCCAGGAGCCGATGACGTCGCTCAATCCCGTCTTCAGGATCGGCGCGCAGGTTGCGGAAGCGATCCGCATCCATCGCAAAGTGTCGAAGAAAGAAGCGTGGAAGCAGGCGGGGGAGATGCTCGAGCTGGTCGCGATTCCCGATCCGATCAAGCGCCTCGACGACTATCCGCATCAGCTCTCCGGCGGCATGCGCCAGCGCGTGATGATCGCCATGGCACTCTGCTGCGATCCCGAGCTGCTGATCGCGGACGAGCCGACCACGGCGCTCGACGTCACGATCCAGGCGCAGATCATGGAACTGCTCGCATCGCTGCAACAGCGCCTTGGCCTCGCCATTCTGCTCATCACACACGACCTCGGTGTCGTGGCCGAGTTTTGCGAGCGGGTCATCGTGATGTACACCGGACGCGTCGTCGAAGAAGCGCCGGTCGATCAGTTGTTCGCGAATCCCGGACATCCCTACACGCGAGGGTTGCTCGGATCGCTGCCCAGCGCGACGAAGGAAGAACAGAAGCGGCTGCCGACGATCAAGGGAATGGTGCCTCCCATCAATCGTCTGCCGCAGGGTTGCAAGTTCAATCCGCGTTGTCCCGACGTGATGGAGATCTGTCTCGGCAACGAACCGGCATTGATGGCCGCGGGTTCGTCGCAGGTCGCGCGCTGCTATCTGCATGGAGATCTTGCCGACCCTGAAAGGCTTTCGTGATGACAGAGCTCGCAAGACAGCCCGAACCGCGCGCGCTCCTTACCGTCGACGCGTTGACGAAGTACTTCCCGGTCAAGCGAGGCATCCTGGGCCGCACGGTCGCGCAGGTCAAAGCGGTCGACGGTGTGAGCTTCTCTCTCGCGACGGGTGAGACCCTCGGCCTCGTAGGCGAATCGGGCTCGGGAAAGACGACGGTCGGCAGGTGCATCCTTCGGTTAATCGAGCCGACGTCCGGAACCATCCGCTTCGAAGACACCGACATCCTCGGACTCGATTCGGGCGGCATGCGGCGCATGCGCCGCCACATGCAGATCGTCTTTCAGGATCCTTATGCGTCGCTGAATCCGCGCATGACGGTGGGATCGATCATCGCCGAGCCGCTGATCATTCACGGCGTCTCGAACGGTGATGAGCGCAACGACCGCGTGGCGCAGCTCCTCGAGAAAGTCGGACTGCAACCGGAGTATCGCAAGCGCTATCCGCACGAGTTTTCCGGCGGACAACGGCAGCGCATCGGCGTGGCCCGCGCGCTGGCGACGAATCCGAAGTTTCTCGTGCTCGATGAGCCGGTGTCCGCGCTGGATGTATCGGTGCAGGCGCAGGTCGTCAACCTTCTTCAGGATCTGCAGGACGAGCTGGGGCTGACGTATCTCTTCATCGCGCACGATCTCTCGGTCGTCGAGCACATCTCCACACGCGTCGCCGTCATGTACCTCGGCCGCATCATGGAGCTCGCATCGCGCGCGGCTCTCTACGCGAATCCGCTGCATCCTTATACGAAGGCGCTGCTCTCCGCGGTTCCGATTCCCGATCCGAAGGTGAAGAAGTCGCGGATCATTCTCAAGGGCGACATACCGACGCCGCTCAATCCTCCGGGCGGCTGCGTGTTCCATACGCGCTGTCCGATCGCGCAGTTCCCCATCTGCAAGGACGTGGTGCCGCCGCTGGTTGAGCATCAGCCGGGGCAGCTCGCGGCATGCCACTTCGCGGGCGCGCCGGTGTAAGACAAGCTCTCAGCTTGTCTGTCCTGCCCCAACCTTTCAACAGCCGGACGCGTCTTACGTATCGCATACAATGCGCCGGCGAAACTTCCGCTTCGTCCTTTCGTACAAGCACGCGTGTCCAGGAGGATTTACATGACCGCAGTTCGACGGTTCTTCTCGATTCTCGTTGTCTCGCTCGCCGCGGCGGCAGCGTTGGCACAGCAGCCTTCGACTGCTACGCCGCGCACCGAGCCGGTGTCGGCCGAGACGGATAAGGACATCGAGAATCCGCGCGCACTTCGTCTGAGTCTCGATGAAGCCGTGCGCACGACGATGGAGCGCAACCTAGGCATCTCCATCCAGCGCTATGACTACAAGATGGCGGGCGAGTCTCTCGTTGAGCAGTACGGTCTCTATGACTGGTACACCTCGGGACTGCTCTCGGCCTCATCGACTGCGTTTCCGACGAGCAACTCGCTGCAGACTGCCTCGCAGCGGAGCGTCGTCGCAAATGCCGGCGTCGCGCAGACATTGCCCACAGGCGGCAACTACAGCTTCAACTTCAACAACACCCGCGCCAACAAGGCAGGCTTCGGCACGCTCATCAATCCGAGCTACAGCTCCGATTTCGGTGTCTCCATCAGCCAGCCGCTGATGCGAAACTTCGGACTGGACGTCACGAACCGCAACATCAACATCGCGCGCAACACGCTCGGCATCAACAAGGAGCTTTTCCGCTCGGTGCTGATGAATACCGCGGTCTCGGTGGAGCAGGCGTATCTCGATCTCGTCTATGCCCGCCGGAACGTCGACGTCGTCAAAGACTCGCTCTTCCTGGCGCGCGATCAATCGCGGATCACGCAGATCCGCATCGACGTCGGCGCCTCGGCACCGCTCGACATTCTTCAGCCGCGCGTGCAGATCGCGACGACCGAGGAACAGTTGATCGCCGCGGTTGCCTCGGTGCGCGATGCAGAAGACCGGCTGCGGGCGCTGCTCAACCTTCCGCAGGAAGAGTGGAACCGTCCCATCGTGCCGACGGATAACGTCGCCTACACGCCGATGACGATCGACACCGATCAGGCAGTGGCGCAGGCGCTGACTCTTCGTCCCGAGCTTCGCGAGAACAGTCTCACGACCCAGACGCGGAAGATTCAGTATCTCTACGCGCGCAATCAGGTGCTGCCGAAGCTCGATGCATTCGTCGATTACGGCGCGGCAGGCGTTGCCGGCCGTGCGCTCGCCGCCGACTCGCAGGGGCAGCCGACCGGCCTGACCTCCAGCAACTATCCGCACGCGCTCCGCCAGATCGTCAGCGGCGACTTCCCGAGCTGGTCGGTCGGCGTGAACGTCGGCGTTCCCATCCTCAACATCGGCGCGCGCGCCGAAGCACGGCGGGCGAAGCTCGACTACGAGCAGTCGAAGGCGAGCGAAGATCAGACGAAGCAGGTGATCGTCACCGACGTCCGCAAGGCCGTTCGCGACATCGACTTCGCGGCGAAGGAGATCGTCGCGTCGCGCACTGCGCGCGATGCGGCCGAGCAGAACCTCGACGCGGAGCGCAAGCGCTACGAGAACGGCATGACGACGAACTTCAACGTGCTGCAGATTCAGCAGCAGCTCTCGGATGCCCGCGTGCGCGAGCTGCAGGCACTCGTCGGATACAACAAGGCCGTCGCCAACTATCACCGCGCCGTCGGTGATCTGCTCGACGTCCGCAACATCAAGGTGGAAGACGACACTCCGGACGAGCCGAAGCTCTTCGGCCGCGCATTCGACCGCTACGGCTGGTTGAACTACGAGCACCGGCTGAAAGCGGAGGATGCTGCGAAATGACGGAGACGGACTTCACACCTCCAACACCTCCCGAACAAACCAACTCGTTCGAACGAATCGCCGGGGTCTTCTTCGACCCCGGCGCTACGTTTGCGTCGATTGTCCGCAAGCCCGACTTCGTCGTTCCCATCGGCCTCATCGCCTTCTTCGCGGTCATCGGCGGCGTGCTCGCCGGATTGCGCATCGACACCGCCGCGCTGATGCGCGAGGCGCTGCAGAACAATCCGCGGATGTCTCCCGAGATGATCGAAAAGCAGGCGAAGTTCATGGGCGGATTCATGAAGGTCGCCTTCTTCTGCGCTCCCTTCTTCTCGATCATCTCGCTCGTGATCATCGCCGGCATCGTCTTCGCGGCCTTCAAAGTCTTTGGCGGCGATGGCGAGTTTCCTCAGGCTCTGTCGATCACGGCGTACGCCTGGATGCCGATGATGATCAAGGGAGTGCTCGGTACGGTGCTGCTGCTGGCGAAGAAGTCGATCTCGCTGGACATGCTGAAGAATCCCATTGCTTCGAACATCGGATACTTCATCAGCATGAAGGCGCACCCGGTGCTGGCGACGTTTCTCTCGAGCTTCGATCTCTTCTCGATCTGGTACCTCGTGCTCCTGACGATCGGCTTCGCGGCGATGTCGCGCTTCTCGCGCACGAAGTCCGCGGCGATCATCGTCTCGCTCTGGGCCGTGGTCGTGTTCTTCCAGGTCGCGGGAGCGGCGCTGCAGGCGATGGCCGCACGGAGAGTGCAGTGACGGTTGCGGGGAAGCGGACTGCGATCGTCATCGCGGCCCTCGTCATCCTCGGCCTCATCATCTTCTTCAGCGTTCGCGGCAGCGGCGGCGAAACGGAGAAGGTCTACGCCGAGGCAGCACGCCGTCAGAAGATCGAAGCGACGGTGACGGCGCCGGGCGAAGTCGATCCGAAGTTCAAGGTCAACATCAGCGCACACGTGATCGGCAAGATCGAGCACCTCTACTTCAATGAGGGCGACACGGTCGCCAAAGGTCAGAAGCTGATCGAGCTCGAGAAGCCGTCGTTTCTCGCCGCGCGCGACAACGTGCGCGCGCAGCTCGAGGCGCGGCGTGTCGAGGTCGCGCGCGCCAGGGCGGCGCTCGAGACGGCGCAGGTTGCCTACGATCGCGTCGTGAAGCTGCGCGATCAGGGGATCCAGGCGCAGGAAGCATTCGATCAGGCGCGGCTGAACCTCGAGAACGCGCGCGCCGCGTATCGCGCCGCGCAGCAGGGCGTGCAGCAGGGGAGCGCCACGATCGTCCAGGCGGAAACGGATCTGTCCTACACCACGATCACGTCGCCGACGACAGGGAAAGTCGTGCAGCTCAACGCGCGCGAGGGTGAAGTCGTCATTCCCGGCACGATGAACAATCCCGGATCCGTGCTCGCCGTCATCGCCGACATGTCGCAGATCCTCGTCGAAGCCGAGGTGGGGGAGACGGAAGTCGTCGGGATCAAAATCGGACAGCCGGCGAAGATCCATGTCGACGCGATTCCCGACAAGGACTACGCAGGCACCGTCGCAGAGATCGGAAGTTCCGCCGCTGTCCGTGCAACTTCGGGCTCTGGGATGCGTTACTTCAAAGTGAAGGTGGCGTTCACCAACGCGGATGACCGGCTGCGGCCCGGGATGACCTCCCAGGTTTCGATCGTCACCACGACCGCCGATGCGATCGCGGTTCCGATCCAGAGCGTCGTGGAGCGCGTGCCGGGCGCGAAGAAGGACGATGACGAAGAGGAGTCGAGTGCGCCGAAGAAGAAGTACGTCTTCGTCGTCGAGAAAGGGCACGCGAAGCAGCGCGAGGTGACCACCGGCATCAGCGACGCGACGCATGTGGCGATTCTCTCCGGAGTGAGGGAAGGCGATCAGGTGATCACCGGTCCGTTCCGGGTGCTGAAGAAACTTCATGACGACGCGGAAGTCGAAGTAACCGATGAGAAGAAGACCGCGAAGAGCGGGAAGGATTGACGGCGCATGGCAGAGCCACATCTGATTGAGATGCACGAGCTGACGCGCGTTTATCAGCTCGGCCCCCAGGAGATTCACGCGCTGCGCGGCGTCGATCTCGTGATCGAGCGGGGCGAGTACGTCGCGGTCATGGGTCCTTCGGGATCGGGCAAGTCGACGCTGATGAACATCGTCGGCTGCCTCGACACTCCGACGTCGGGACGCTATCTGCTCGACGGCGTCCCGGTCGAATCATTGAACGACGACGAGCTCGCGGCGATCCGCAACACGAAGATCGGCTTCGTGTTCCAGACGTTCAATCTGCTCGCGCGCACCACGGCGCTGGAGAACGTCGAGCTTCCGCTGATCTATGCGCGCGTGCCGCGGCATGAACGGCGCGAGATGGCCGAAGAGGCACTCGCGGCAGTCGGTCTCGGCGATCGGATGCACCATCAGCCGAACGAGCTCTCCGGCGGCCAGCGCCAGCGTGTCGCGGTCGCACGCGCGCTGGTGAACAAACCATCCCTGCTGCTCGCCGACGAGCCGACCGGAAATCTCGATTCCCAGACAGGCCGCGAGATCCTCGATCTCTTCAAGGAACTTCACGAGCGAGGCAACTCGATCATCATGGTCACGCACGAGGACGACGTCGCGCACGAGGCCCAGCGAATCATCCGCATTCGGGATGGGAGGATTCAGTAGAGAGTGCTGAGTGCTGAGTGCTGAGTCTCCACCGACCGTAGAATTTCTTGCCACGTTTCCTCTTTGGTTGGACGATCTATCCATGAGAATTGAACGATTCGAAGAGCTGATCGCGTGGCAAAAGGCGCGTAAGCTCACGAGGCGCATCTATCGTGAAACTGAAGGAAGTCGGTTTGGACGGGATTTCGGTCTCCGCAATCAGATGAGGCGAGCATCTGTTTCGATCGCTTCAAACATCGCCGAAGGCTTTGAACGAGGATGGGGTGCTCAATTTCATCAGTTTCTCGTCATTGCGAAGGGGTCGTGCGCTGAATTGAGAACGCAGCTCTATATTGCTTACGACGTTGGTCACATAGACGAGCAAACATTGACGTCGTTACTTCGTGATGCGGAAGAGGTCGGTCGATTGGTTGGCGGATTACGAAAATCGGCGAGCCGGCCGCGGAGATCCGGGGTTACTCAGCACTCAGCACTCGGCACTCAGCACTGATGTTTGGCGAGAACTTAAGCATCGCCCTTCGCGCCATCTACGCCAACAAGATGCGCTCCATCCTCACCGTCCTCGGCGTGATGGTCGGGGTGGCGGCGGTCATTGCGGTCGTCTCCCTCGTGCAGGGGATGCAGTACAAGCTCTCGGCCGATCTGCAGACGATCGGGTCGAACTACATCGAAGTGTTTCCGGACGCGGGCGAGGATCGCAATGCTGCGCTGCAGAAGCTGCCGCGGCTCACGCTCGATGATGCCGAAGCGGTGCGCAAGTCGGCGACGGCGATCAGGCAGTTCACTCCGATCTACCTCTCGAACGTCGAGACGAAATCGGGCGGCGCCACGCATCGCGCGCAACTGTGGGCCGTCAACTCGCAGTTTCAGGAGATCTTCAATCGGTGGGTCGAGCATGGCCGCTTCTTCGGTCCGCTCGATGAGGAAGCGGCGAAGCGCGTCTGCATCATCGGCGCAACGATCGCCGAGAAACTGCACATCGCTGATCCCCTCGGCAGGAACATCCGCATCAACAACGATGACTACACGATCATCGGAATGATGGAGAAGAAGGGCGGGATGTTCGGGCAGGATCAGGACGACGTCGTCTACATCCCCTTCGCCACCGCATCGGCGTCGTACGGGCGGGAGAACATGGATCGGCTCGTCCTCGCGTTTCAAATGCGCAGCGGCAGCGATCTCGATCTGGCCAAGGAGCAGATCACCGACCTCCTGCGCTCACGCCATCATCTGAAGAAGGGACAGGCGAACGACTTCCGCATCCTCGCGCAGGAAGAGATTCTGAAGATCATCTCCGGCGCGCTGACGACGACGACGGCGGTGATGGGCGCCGTGGTCGGCATCGCACTGCTCGTCGGCGGCATCGGCATCATGAACATCATGCTCGTCTCCGTCACCGAGCGGACGCGCGAGATCGGCGTGCGCAAATCGATCGGCGCACGGCGCCGCGATGTGCTGGTGCAGTTCCTGGTTGAGGCCGTTGCGCTATCGGGCATCGGAGGGGTGATCGGAATCACCGGCGGCTACTTCCTCGCGGCCGGCGCGCGCCTCGTCTTGAATCATTCGTTTCCTGCGCTGAATCTGCCGCCGGCGCACACGCCTCTCTGGGCGGTCGCGCTGGCCTTCGGTTTCTGCGCACTCCTCGGAATCCTTTTCGGTATCTATCCCGCCGCCAAAGCGTCGAAGCTCGATCCGATCGAGGCGCTGCGATACGAGTAGAGCCTGAGGTGCCCTTCGCATCTCCGTTCCCATTCTGGCACGCCGGTCGAAATGTTCCCGCGCCCGAGGAGTGTTACTTCCAACGTGCGCCAGTCCCGCAAAGCTGCAGTTCTCTTCGCATGTTTCGTACTGCTCACTTCGGTGTCCGCGGCGGCGGAAACGATGCCGCTCTCGCAGGTTGTCAAGGGGATGAAGGGCTACGGCCTGACGGTCTTCGAAGGCAACAAGATCGAGAAGTTCGACGTCGAGATCATCGGTGTCCTGAATAACATCGGCCCGAATCAGGATCTGATCCTGGCCAGAGTCGACTCGCCCGTCGTGCAGCGCGCCGGTGTCATCGCCGGGATGAGCGGGTCGCCGGTCTTCATCGACGGCAAGGTGATCGGAGCTCTGGCCTTCGCCTGGCAGTTCGCGAAGGAGCCGGTGGCCGGCATCACGCCGATCGAAGAGATGCTGAAGATCGCCGACAACACCGGCGCAGGCAGCCTTTCTCCGACGCTGCCCGCGGCTTCCCCGCGCATGAGCGGCGCCGAGTTCCTCAACACGATTGCGAACGCGAAGAGCGAAGCCGTGTTCGACAAGATTGCTGCGGAGTTCGGCGCGCGGCAGATGAGCACGATCAGCGGCGCGAAGCCGATCGCGATTCCGCTCTCCCTCTCCTCGTTTGCACCGGAGACCGTTTCGCGGTTCGGCAAGTACATCGACGCGATGAATTTCGTGGCGGTGCCGAGCGGCGCGAGCTCGTCCTCGTCGTCGGTCGTGCCCTCGAAGGACGCGAAACCGTTCAAGCCCGGCGATCCGATCGGCGCCGTGCTTCTCAATGGCGACTTCAACGTTGCCGCGACGGGAACCGTCACCTACACCGACGGAAATCGCGTTTACGCATTCGGCCATCCGTTCCTCGACATGGGCGAGATCAGCTTCCCGATGGCGCAGTCGGAGATCGTCGGCGTCATGCCGAGTCTCGCGACCTCGTTCAAATTCGCGAACACCGGCGCGGTCGTCGGCGCGCTGCAGCAGGACCGCGCAAACGGAATCATGGGCGTCGTCGGCGAGACGGCCAGCACGATTCCGATCGAGCTAACGCTCGACGGCAGCGGCCCGTCACGCACGTATCACGTCAACATGATCCGCCATCCGCAGCTCACGCCGCTCATGCTGGCGATGGCCGCGGACAGCGTCATTGCGAATGCACAGAAGGCGGCCGGCGAACGGACCGTGATGATGGATGCGGAGATCAACCTCAAAGGCTTCGCTCCGATTCATCTTCGCGAAGGATGGGCAGGCGCGCAGGCGCGCCAGGCGATTCCTTCCTACCTCGCCGTGATCTCCGGCTATCTGATGTCGAACGAGTTTCGCGATGCGAAGATCGAGAACGTGAAGCTGCACCTTCATCACGATGACTCGCTGAAGATCGCGAAGCTCGTCGAAGCCTCGATCGTTCCCCCCGCGAACGGCCGCATCGCACCGGGCGACAACGTCAAGGTCCGCGCGGTGCTCAAGCCATTCCGCGGCGACTCGTTCGTCGAGACCTTCGACGTGAAGGTGCCTGACAATCAGCTGCCCGGGAATGCCTATCTCCTCGTCGGCAGCGGAACGGTTGCGAATCAGATCGACTTCACGCTCGTGCCTCCCGACCCCCGCACGCTGGAACAGGTGCTTGCGGTACTCGAGCGTCTGAAGCCGTCGACGGATCTCACCGTCGGCCTTTACTCGAACGGCGAAGGGGCGGTGACGGCAGGGGTGTACATGCCGAGTCTTCCGCCGAGCATTCGCGCGGTCGTCGCCGCCGACACGTCGAACGGTTCGCAGGCACCGGTGAAATACTTCACATCCAACCAGCAGGCGCACTCGCTCGGCTACATCGTCGACGGTGCCGTGAAGATCGATCTCGAGATCAAGCCGCAAATCTAGAATGCAGTACTGAGTGCTGAGTGCCGAGTACTGAGTTGGTCAACGGCTCGCGCAGGGCTGGACACAACTGACTCAGCACTCAGCACTCGGTACTTGTAAAGGGGTGGTAGATGCGCATTCGTTTCGCGCTCGCAGTCGTCCTCGCTTCAACCGTTTCCGCCTTCGCCGTCGTTCCCCAGTTCTGGCGCACACGCAATGCCGATGAATACCTGGCCGGCGAGATCAACGGCTTCGCCGTCACGGCCCGAGGGGAATTGAGGCCGGGGCCGTCGCTGGAGAAAATCGCGACGTTCACCGATCCCTTCGTGCTCTCGCAGACGGTAGCGCCGAACGGAGATCGCTTCTTCGGGACCGGCAACGACGGTAAGGTGTATCGCCTTCGCGGCAAAGAGATGAAGCTGCTCTTCACCGCGACGGAGCCCGAGATCTACACGCTCGCGTTTCACGATGGTGCGCTGTATGCGGGCAGCTCGCCGAACGGAAAGATCTATCGCGTCGATCCGACGGATGGAAAGTCGTCGGTCTTCTTCGATCCGAAGCAGGCGTACATCTGGGCGATCGACTTTCTCAGCAACGGCGATCTCGCCATCGCGACCGGCGTCGAGGGAAAGCTGTTTCGCGTCACGCCGAAAGGCGAGGGGAAGGTCTGGTACGACGCGCCGGAGACGCACCTCCGATCACTCGCAGCGCGCGGCGATGGCTCGCTCCTCGTCGGAAGCTCGGGCAAAGGGCGCATTTACGAAGTGCGCGCCGACGGCTCCGCGCACGCGCTCTATGACTCCGCGCTGAACGAGATCTCTGCGATCTATGTCGAGCCGTCGACCGGCATCGCATGGGCCGCCGGTGTCAGCAGCGTTCTCCCTTCGAGCGCCCCGCAGAAGGCGCAGCCGAAGCAGGGCGGCCAGAGCGCGAGCTCGTCCTCAGGCGAGAAGAAGGACGCCAACGCGGAACCCACGCCGGCCGTCGACGTGAGCGTCTCCTTCGAAGACACTTCATCCGCGTCGTCACAGGCCGGCAGCGGAGAGATCTACAGGATCAACACGGATGGCTTCGTCGAAGTCGTGCGCAAGTTCGATCGCGAGATGGTGTATGCGATCAACGCTGCACGCAACGGCGGCATCCTGTTGTCGACCGGACCGCAGGGCCGCATCTACGAGATCAAGGATGGCGAGACTGCGCTGATCGCCTCCGTACCCGAGAAGCAGGTCGTGTCGATCTCCGCTACGAACGGTGAAACGCTGATCACGACGACGAACAGCGGCGCTGTCTATCGCATGAGCAACGCGCCGGCCGCGAAGCCGGAGTTCCGCTCCGCCGCGAAGGACGTCGAGCGCTTCTCGCACTTCGGACACTTCCGCGTCGAAGGAAGCAACCTCGGCGACGGCCACATCGCAGTCGCGTTCCGCAGCGGCAACACGCGGACGCCCGATTCTTCCTGGAGCGGATGGACGAGCCCCGTCGCCGCGGCCGAGGGATCGATCACCGCGCCGCCGGGAAGATACATTCAATACAGGATCACGATGCCGAAGCCGGCGGCCGATGTCTCGATCGACAACGTGACGGTCGCGTACGTCAATCGCAACGTCGCGCCGACGATCGACAGCGTTTCGGTGCAGGATCCGGCGGTCGTCTTCATCAGTTCGTCGTATCCGTCGTCACCGCAGGTCGTCGAGGCGACGAATCCCGACGAGTACGGGATCTTCACGAGTCTCGACACGCCGCGCGACAAGAGCGATCAGGGTAAGAAGGTCTTTCGCAAAGGATTCCGCACGATCACCTGGCGTGCCCGCGACGAGAACGGCGATCAGTTGCGCTATTCGCTCGCATTCCGCAGAAAGGGAAGCGAGAAGTGGCTGCGCCTCCGCGACAACCTCGATGAGACGCAGATGAACTTCGACACGTCGCAGCTTCCCGACGGCACGTACGAGCTGCGGCTGACTGTTACGGATGCGAATGACAATCCCGACGCGCCGCTCACCGACACGAAAGAAGGCGTGCTGTTCCAGATCGACAACACGCCCCCTTCGATCAGCGTGACGGCGGCGGGCGATGAGGCGATCATCCGCGTCACCGACAAACTCTCCACGATCGGCAAAGTCGAATACTCGGCGGACGCGACGAAGTGGATTCGCCTCACGCCGGCCGACGGAATCGCCGATTCGGGCGACGAGACCTACAAGTTGAAGCGCAGCGCCGTGGAAGGAAAGTTCGTGATCATCCGCGCGACGGACTCGTTCTACAACGTGGCTACGACATCCGTGACGATGCCGTAGCGTGCTTCGCACGCGAGGCGCGAGGCGCTGGGCGCACGGTGATGCATCGGCTGAAGACGAGAATGTCGATCAGCCGAAATATGCAGCGCACGTGCGCCGCGTGCGAAGCACGCACTCGGCCCAGCGCCTCGCGCCGTGTGCCGAAGCACGCACATGCGCCGCGCGCGAAGCACGCACTCGGCCCAGCGCCTCGCGCCTAGCGCCCCGCGCCGCGTGCCGAAGGCACGCACATGCGCCGTGTGCCGAAGCACGCACTCGGCCCAGCGCCAAGCGCCTAGCGCCCCGCGCCGTGTGCCGAAGGCACGCACATGCGCCGTGTGCCGAAGCACGCACTCGGCCCAGCGCCTCGCGCCTAGCGCCCCGCGCCGCATGCCGAAGGCACGCACATGCGCCGCGTGCGAAGCACGCACTCGCGCAGTACCCCTATAATGGTTCCGTTTTGCGCCGCACTCTGATCGCCGCCTTCACGTTCATTCTCGCGGTCTCGTGCAGCCGCGAAGCCAGAACGCCGGTTTCGCCGGCCGTCGTCGATGAGAATGCGCCGCAGGAAGGCGGCACGCTGATCCGGCGGCTCTCCACCGAAGTCGCCACGCTCAATCCCGTCGTCGCAACGAGCCGCTACGACCGGCTCGTCATGAACTACATCTTCACGCCGGTCGTCTACTTCGACAGCGAGCTGCGCTGCATTCCCGGGCTGGCGACCCGCTGGGAGATCTCTTCGGACGGGTTGATCTACACCTTCCACCTCGATCCGAAGGCGACGTTCTCCGACGGCACTCCCGTTCGTGCGAGCGACGTCCTCTTTACGCTGAAGAAGATCGTCGATCCGGCAGTCGAGGCTTCGCAGGTCGCCGGCGAGTTCGACAAGATCGACATCGCGCAGACGAGAGCCGTCGACGATCACACGCTCGTCGTCGCGTTCAAGGAAGCGTTTGCTCCTCAGCTCGCGCATTTCAACGACGTGCTGGTGCTGCCCGAGCACGTCTACTCGAAGGGCGACTTCAAGACCGCGTTCAACTTCAATGCAGTCGGCAGCGGCCCGTACCGGCTCGTCCGTCGCAGCGAGGACAAGGACATCGTCCTCGAACGCCGCGAAGACTACTGGGGGAAGAAGCCGTATCTCAAGACAGTCGTCTTCAAGACGATCGTGGACGACAACACGGCATGGAACGCCGTCAAGCGCGGCGATGTCGATGAATCGCAGATCAGTGCCGATGTCTGGATGATGAGCTCGACGCGGCCCGAGCTGCAGAAGATGCTCGACTTCCGCCGCTTCTACTATCTGGCGTACAACACGATCGCCTGGAACAACCGCGGCCCGATCCTCTCCGACAAGCGCGTGCGGCTCGCCCTCGCGAAATGCGTCGACATGAAGTCGATGATCAACAACTTCTACCACGGGACGGCACGGGCGATGAACGGGCCCTTCACGCCCGATCAATGGGCGTACAACCCGAACGTGCCGGTCATCGAATTCGATCCACTCACTGCGAAGCGCGAGCTCAATGCAATCGGCTGGCTCGATACGGATCATGACGGGGTGCTCGACAAGGATCACAAGCCGCTCAAGATCGAGCTCCTCGTCACGTCGGGCAATTCCGCGTCGCTGCCTTTCGCACAGCTCCTCGAATCGGAGCTGAAGAAGATCGGCGTCGTGCTGACGATCTCGCAGATGGACGGCACCGCGATGCTGCAGCGGATCCTCGCCGGCAATTTCGATTCGGCCTATCTCGCGTGGGATCTCGATCCCGACCCCGATCCGTATCCTCTGCTGCATTCATCGCAGTGGCCGCCGCACGGACAGAACGTCGTCTTCTACAAGAATCCGGAAGCCGATGCGCTGATCGACGCGGCGCGGAAAGAGTTCAACCAGTCGAAGCGCGTCGACATCTACCACAAGCTGCACGAGGTCGTAGCTGCTGATCAGCCGTACACGTGGACGATGCAGCCATCGGTGAAGTGGGCGATCAACCGCCGCGTGCATGGCGCGAAGGAGTCGAAGCTGTACGGCCTGTTCCTCTGGTATCCGGGTGAGTTCGACTGGTGGATTCCCGTGAACGAGCGGACGCACGACACGCCGGCTGCGGCGGCGAAGCCGAAGTGAGGGGCGGATGACGGCGTACCTCGCGAGGCGCTTCGCGTACGCAGTCCTCACGTTTTTCGGCATCACCGTCGTCACGTTCGCGTTGATTCACAGCGTGCCGGGCGATCCGGTGACCTTCTACATCGGGAAGGCGGGACCGCACACGATTCCTCCCGCCGTCCTGGCGGCCGTGCGCCACGAGTATCACCTCGATGAGCCGCTGTGGAAGCAGTACGGCTGGTGGCTTCGCGGCGTGATGACGCTCGACTTCGGGCCGTCCGTCATCGATCACCAGCCGGCGATGTCGCGCATTCTCGAGAAGCTGCCCAACAGCGTCGTGCTGAACGGGCTCGCCTTTCTGCTCGCCGCGATCACCGGCATCCCGATCGGGCTCTGGAGCGCGTCACGCTCCGGGCATCTGCTCGAGCGCGGATCCTCGGTCGTCTTCTTTCTGCTCTACTCGCTCCCTTCATTCTGGGTTGCGCTCCTGCTGATGGAACTGTTCGCGGTTCATCACAACTGGCTGCCGCTCTTCGGCATGACCTCCGATGACTACGAGTTTCGTTCGGCGATCGGCAGGATGATCGATCGCGGGCAGCACATGATTCTGCCGGTGCTGACGCTGACCTACGCACAACTGGCGTTCTATGCGCGATTCACGAAGTCGGCGCTCGATGAAGTGATCCATCAGGATTTCATCACGACCGCGCGCGCGAAGGGCGTCAGCCAGCCGGCCGTGCTGTGGCATCACGCCTTCCGCAACGCGCTCCTTCCGCTGATCACGCTCCTCGGACTCACGATTCCGTATCTGCTGTCAGGCAGCGTGATCGTCGAGTCGATCTTTCAGTGGGACGGGATCGGCCGTCTGTATTTTCTATCGCTGATCAGCCGCGACTATCCGACGGTGCTCGCGCTGACCGTCGTGACGGCGGTGTTCACGCTGCTGGCGAGCGTGCTCGCCGACGTGCTGTATGCGGTGGCGGATCCGCGCGTGCGCGTCGAGGGGCCGCGATGAAGCCGCACGAGGCCGGCGCGCCATGGCGCGAGGTGTGGCGGCGTTTCCGCCGCAGCACGATCGCCATCGTTGCGCTGATCTACGGCTGCATGGTCGCGCTCTGCGCGATCTTCGCGCCGATCATCGCGAACTCGAAGCCGCTGATCCTGCGCACGCCGCAGGGACTTCGGTTTCCGGCGGTGCACGATCTCGCCGGTGAGGCGCAGGGTGCCGAGGAGCAGTGGGAGGGGAAGGTGGTCCTGCGCGCGCTCGTGGCGCATTCGCCGAACGAGCTCGATCTGATGCGCAGGCTGCAGCCGCCCTCTTCGCAACACCGCTTCGGAACCGACGACGTCGGCCGCGATGTGCTCACGCGGCTGATTCACGGCGCCCGTGTCTCGCTCACGGTTGGTTTTCTCGCTGCGGCGATCGCGCTGCTCGTCGGTGCCGTCCTCGGCGCCATCGCCGGGTTCTACGGCGGAGCGCTCGACTGGATCGTGTCGCGCGTCATCGAGATCGTCCTCTGCTTCCCCTTTCTCTTTCTCGTCGTGGCGATCGTCGGATTGTTCCGGCCGTCGATGTACACGATCGTCATCGCGCTCGGCATCACGACGTGGACCGACACGGCGCGCTATGTGCGAGGAGAGATCCTCCGCATCCGCGAGTTGGAGTTCGCGCATGCCGCGCGGGCAATCGGCGCGCGCGACGTGCGGATCATCTTCAGACATCTGCTGCCGAACGCACTCGCACCGGCTCTCGTGTCGGCGAACTTCTCGATGGCGGCGGCGATCCTCACCGAGTCGTCGCTCTCCTTCCTCGGCATCGGCGTTCCGCTGCCTGCTCCCTCATGGGGAGGCATTCTCAGTCTGGCTGAGCAGTACATCGACTACGCCTGGTGGCTCGTGCTGTTTCCCGGCGTCGCGATCTTCACCACGGTGGCCGCGTTCAACGTGGTCGGCGACCGCTTGCGCGAAGCGCTCGATCCGCGAGGGTAGGAGAGCCGGCGTTCCGGCCGCAGCCGCCGGCCGCTCTCCTGTACCATCTGCACTCGATGCGTAAATCGCTACTCATCCTTCTTCTCTTCGCGATCCAGGCCTCGGCGCAGATCCAGTTCGCCGTGGCCGGCGACTCGCGCAATTGCGGAGACATCGTCATGCCGGCGATCGCGAAATCGGTCCGGTCGACGAACGCCGCGTTCTACTGGCACCTCGGCGATTTTCGCTGGCTGCTCGACATCGATCAGGACATGCTCGGTGCGATCGCCACGAAGAACGCGGCGCTTCCGCCCGATCAGCAGACGACGTTGAGCATCCGCGACTACAACCGGAGGGCCTGGCCCGACTTCATCAGCAATCAACTGATGCCCTTCGGCCCTCTGCCCGTGTACCTCGGCATCGGCAATCACGAGCTGTATGAGCCGAAGACGAGGAACGAATGGATCGTGCAGTTCGGCGACTGGCTGACGAAGCCCAACATCGTTGCGCAGCGGCTCGCCGACGATCCGAGTGATCATCAACTGCGGGCCTACTACCACTGGATCGAGAATGGCGTCGACTTCATCAACACCGACAACGCCGACTACGCATATGACAGCGATCAACTTCGCTGGCTGAAGGAGCGATTCGAATACGACAAGGCGCATCCGGAGATCAAGGCGGTCGTGCTGGGGGGACATGGCGCCCTGCCGCACAGCCTCAGTTGCAATCACAGCATGAACCAGACCGCGAACGGCGAGCGGAGCGGCGTGACCGTCTACAGGCAACTGCTGGATCTGATGAAGGCAGGGAAGAAGGTCTATTCCTTCGCGAGCCATTCACACTTCAAGCTCGAGAACTCCTATGACACCGAGTACTGGCGCGCGAACGGCGGCGTGATTCCGGGATGGATCATCGGCACCGCCGGCGCGAAACGCTATCGATTGCCGGATACGACGGCGGGAATGCCTGTGAGCCGCGCGCAGACCGACGTCTATGGCTATTACCTCGTCACGATCGCCGCGGATGGAACGCTGACCGTGGACTTCCGCGAAGTGAAGCGAGCGGACGTGCCGGCCGAAGTGGAGTCAACGTTCGGAACGAAAACGGTGGACGCCTGCTTCAGCGGGAATCGCGATTTCACCCCGCAATTATCGAAGAACTGCTCGAGTGCGGCGCCTTGCGGGATGCCGTGACCGCCCGCTTCTAGCAGCCGGCAGTCACCGGCAGTCTCGCCTTCAGCGAGTCCAGAACGAGCGGCGGCACGAGCCGCGCGACATCGCCGCCGAGACGGAAGACTTCCTTCACCAGGCGCGATGAGACGTAGGTGTACTCGACCGCCGGCAGCATGAAGATCGTCTCGACACCGGGGTGCAGCTCGCGGTTCATCAGCGCCATCTGCAGCTCGTACTCGTAGTCGGACACGGCGCGAATGCCGCGCACGACGACGCTGGCGTCGACGCGCTGCATGAAGTCGACGAGCAGGCCGCTGAACGAGTGGACTTCGACGGCAGGCAGATCATGCGTGCAGCGCGTGATCAGCTCCATCCGTTCGGCGACGGTGAAGAGGGGAGACTTCCCTTCGTTCTCCAGAACAGCGACGAGCAGACGGTCGAAGAGCAGCGTTCCGCGGCGAATGATGTCGAGGTGCCCGTTGGTCAGCGGATCGAACGAGCCGGGATAAACAGCGACGCGCATCGCCGAGATTGTAGCGGAAGCCCGATGGTCAAGTACTTGACGATTCGTCATTTCGATCCTAAACTGTTACGCAGTTCGAGTGACATGACGGATGGGAGGGTGTGAATGCGGCAGCAGATTCCGGTGAAGCGCTCGAATCCCGCGCTCAAAACCAGACTCCTCTCGACGATCCGCACCTATCTGCCCGGAGCCTGGATCGATCCCAAGCAGAACGAGCTCGTGGCGCTCTATCGCCTTCGCTACAAGATGGCGATGGAAGAGCAGAAGTTCGACACCGCCATGATCTTCCTCAACAAGATCCTCGAGCTGGAGCCGAGGAACGTCGAAGCCAAGCTCTGCAAAGCCGAGATCTATCACCGCTGTCTCAAGGACTACTCCCGCGCCATCGAGCAGTACAACAAGGTGATCCGGCTGACGAGCGATCGTCAGGAAGAGCCGGTGCATCTTCGCGCGCGCGCCGCGATGGCGGAGATCATGGAGATGCTGTCGTAGGTACGTTCATCCCGAGCGCCAGCGAGGGATCAGCGGCTACACCGGCAGCGAAGAAAGCCAGGAGCATCACTCGGTCGTTCTGCCTCTTTGGTTTGAATGCGCTCGGGATGAAGTACTACTTATCCCTCTCCATCACGAAGTCGAGTGCCATCTCCAGCGTCTCCTTCGCGTCGGAAGGGGGGAACGACTCCAGCGCTTTGCGTGAACGCGCGGCGTAATCGCGGGCGATGGCGCGCGCTTCGTCGAGTGCGCCGTACTTGCGCACGATGCTCCCGATCTCCGCGGGGTCGATCCCGTCGAACGACTTGTTCTCTGCCACGAGCGCGATCATCTCGCGCTCGCGTGCGGTCGCGCGCGGCATGGCGAGGATCAACGGCAGCGTGACCTTCCCTTCCTTCAGATCCGACAGCGCCGGCTTGCCGAGGACTTCGGTGCTCGAGGTGAAGTCGAGGAGGTCGTCGATGAGCTGGAAACAGATGCCGAGGTTGAGGCCGTAGTCGTAGAGCGCCTGCGCGGTGCTCTCCGGCACGTTGTCGGCGAGATAGGCAGGAATGCGGCAGCACGCGCCGAAGAGCAGCCCGGTCTTGCGGGTCACGACGTCGAAGTAGTCGTCGATCGTCAGATCGGCATGGCCGTTCTGCTCCAGTCCGATGATCTCGCCCTCGATCATCCGGATCGTCGTGTCCGACAGCAGCCGCAGGATGTCGAGATTCCCCTCGGCCAGCGCGAGGCTCATCGAATGCGTGTAGAGGTAATCGCCCACGAGCACCGTGAGGTTGTTGCCCCACCGGTAGTTGATCGACGTACGGCCGCGGCGGATCTCCGCCTCGTCGATGATGTCGTCGTGCACGAGCGTCGCGTTGTGGATGAACTCCACGACCGCGGCATACACCACATCGCGATAGTCCTCGTACTCGAGCAGCTTCGACACGAGCAGCAGCAGGGCAGGGCGCAGGCGCTTGCCGCCGCCGCCGAGGATGTGCTCGCCGACGTCGTGGATGGTCTTGACCTTCGACTGGAAATTGCGGCGCAGCTCCTCTTCGACCATCTGGAGCTTGGGCGCGATCGGCTCGAGCAGACGCTCGGCTCGCGATAGCTGCTCATTGACGGCGTGTGAAGGGGCTGTCACTCGGGCAAGAATAATCGATGAAGGATTGCGTCTCAACCGCGGTAGTTCGTGAACTGCAGAGGGATGCCGAAGTCTTTTTCCTTGACCAGGCTGATCGCCTTCTGCAGGTCATCCTTGTTCCGGCCGGTGACACGCACCTGGTCGGACTGAATCGAAGCCTGAACTTTGAGCTTTGCGTCCTTGATCGCTTTCACGATCGCCTTCGCCTTCTCACTCTCGATGCCCTGCACGATCTTCGCTTTCTGCCGGACCGTGCCGAGCGCTGCATCCTCCAGCTTCGCGTAATCAACGGCCTTCAGCGACACGCCGCGCTTGATGAGCTTTGTCTCCAGGATGTCTTTCAGGCTGCGAAGCTTTCCTTCGTCGTCGCTGACGAGAACGATCTCGTCCTTCGTAAGCTCGATCGAGCTCTTGCTTCCCTTGAAGTCGAAGCGCTGCGCGAGCTCTTTCTGCGCCTGCTGCACGGCGTTGGCCACTTCCTGCATCTCGGTTTTCGAGACGATGTCGAATGAGAATTCCTGGGCCATCGTGAATCCTTATTGCTCGATTTGCTGGACACCCGCGGGAGGCGTGAACCGGAACGCGTCGGGCGCCGGGGCGGCGGGATGATACCCCGACAGCTCGAAAACCGTGCGATTTCCCTGGCGGTCGGTGTACTCCACCGATTCGATGAGATGCGTCGATGCCGATGACGTGACGACGATCGCCGCGAGGAGTCCGTGCGCATCGCGCGGCGTGAGTGTCGTGACGATGCTGCTGCCGCGCGGCTGTTCCCTGACGGTGAATGCCTTTTCGCGCGCAGCAGGATCGCCGATCACGAGAAACGGCAGATCGCGGCGGCGCTGCGCGTCGATCGCCGCAACCGTCACCTGCTTGTCAGCCGGCACATAGAACCACGACTTGTTGCCGTCATACACGAAGAGCTTCTGCTCCGGACTCGAGTACGACCAGCGCATCTGCGGGAGCGCGCCGAAAAGGACTTTGCCGCTCTCCACCTGAGGCTTCTTGAAGCCCTTCGGTGTGAAGCGCTGCGTGAACGACGCCTCTTTGCCGGCGAGGACCGCCGAGACCTTGTCGATTTCCGCGGCGTGGATGGAAAGGGTGAGGAACGAGAGGAATAGCAGTAGTGATGGTTTCAAGTCAGAGTCTCTCCACTTCGATCGAAGCGATCGCAGATCTCACAACAAAGATCCGCTCGTTTTTGCTCCGATCGAGTGGAGTGAGGAAGAAGCCGCTGGCCGAGGGATCGAAGGTCGCGTTTCCGCGGATGACCTCGCCATCATCGAACTCGACGGCGATCAGGCTGCCCTGCGGCTCCGGCAGCTCTTCATCGGGGGTCACCCGCGGGAAGAAGACTGCTTTCAAGTCCTCGTACGCGACCTGGATCTTCGCGCTGTCGTCGGCGAGCGTCGCATTGAGGCGTTCGTTGGTTGTGTCGACGTCGGCGGCCGTCGCTCGCTCGATGCGCCCGTCGCGGTAGCGGAGTATCACGTGTCCGTCTTCGTACATCATTAGAAGAGCTCGAGCCCCCAGAGGTCGTGGAGATGAATGATACCTGCGACGCGACGTTCTTCATCAACGATAAAAAGAGACGTCACTTTTTTCTGCTCCATGATCTGCAATGCCACGGAGGCGAGCTCGTTTCCGTCGATCGTCAGCGGGTTCGCGTGCATTGACTGCGCTGCGTTTTTCTTCAGGATGTTTTCGTCGCGCTGCAGCAGCCGGCGGAGATCTCCGTCGGTGATGATGCCCTGCAGACGCCGCTCCGCGTCGACAACCGCCGTGACGCCGAATCCCTTCTGCGACATCTCATAGATCACATCGTGCATCTCCGTCCCGGTGGCGACGACCGGGACCGCCTCGCCGCCGTGCATCAGATCGACGACGCGCAGGAAGCGCTTGCCGAGGCGTCCCCCCGGATGGAGGAATGCGAAATCCTCTTCCTTGAATCCCTTGCGCAGCAGCAATGCCATCGCCAGCGCGTCGCCCAGAGCGAGCGTCGCCGTCGTCGACGCCGTCGGCGCGAGGCCGAGCGGACACGCCTCTTTCGAGATCGCGGCGGAGAGATGATGATCGGCACCCTTCGCCAGCGACGACGAAGGATTGCCGGTGATTGCGACGATGTCGGCGCCGATCCTCTTCAGGCTCGGGATCAGCCGCACCAGTTCCTCGGTCTCTCCCGAATTGGAGATCGCGAGGACGACATCCCCCTTCACCACCATCCCGAGATCGCCATGAATCGCCTCGGCAGGATGAAGGAAGAAGGAAGGCGTACCGGTCGATGCGAGCGTCGCGCTGATCTTCTTGCAGATGATGCCGCTCTTCCCCAGTCCCATCGACACGACGCGCCCGGTGATGCCGTTGATCAATTCGACGACGTCGATGAACGTCTGATCGAGATGGTCGATGAGGCCGAGAATGGCCGCCGATTCGACTTCGAGAACGCGGCGCGCTTCGGCAAGGGCAGGGTGATCGTGCATCGCGCGCGCAGTTTATCCTGCGTCTTCGCGCCGGATAAACTCTGAATGTGCCGGCGCGAGGAGCGCGTACATCATCTCGTGCACCGGCACGGGCACCTTCGACTCGCGTCCCATGCGAACGACTGCACCGATCTGCGCATCGAGCTCCGACGGCTTGCCCTGCATGATGTCGCGCTGCAGCGACGACGTCGCGTCGGCGGGCAGTCCGTCGTAGCGCCCGAGGGTCTGTTCGACCGCGTCGGGCGTGAGCTGGATGCCGCGCGCGGAGGCGAGTGCGGCGATCTCCGCGATCGCGCGCCGCGCGAGCTCGCGCGTCTCGGGGATGTTGCGCCACGCGCCGACCGGCACGCGCGTCAGGGCACCGATGCCGCTCATCGGCGAGATGAAAAGGAACTTCGTCCACATCGCGCGATGAATGTCGGAGGGAATCTCGGCAACGATGCCGGCCGCGATCATCGCGTCGCGGATTCGCAGCGCGCGCTCCGACTTCGAGTTGTCGAGCTCTCCGAACATGATGAACGGATCCGAGCCGGCATGGCGCACGTGGCCGGGTGCGACGAGGAAACTGACGATGGCGCAGAGCCCGCCCATCGCATGGCCTCGTCCCAGCTCGCGCGCGATCTGCTCCGGCGCGTCCATCCCGTTCTCCAGCGGAATCACCACGGTGTGCTCGCCCACCATCGGCCGTGCGGCTTCAATCGCTTCGGCGACCTGCGCTGTCTTCACGGCCAGCAGCACGACATCGACGTCGCCAACGCTTTTCGGGTCGTCGGTCGCGTTCACCTTCGACAGAACGAAATCGCCGCCGATGCTGTCGACACGCAGCCCGTTCGTCTGCAGTGCCTCGAGTGACCTGCCGCGCACGATGAAGGTGACATCCGCCCCGTTCTGCGCGAGTTTCCCGCCGAAATATCCGCCGACGCCGCCGGCCCCAATGACCGCAAATCGCATAAGAACAAGTTACTACGAAGTGGAGTGCGGACGCCTCGTCCGCACATGGTGGGACGAAATGAAGTGGGGTGCGGACGTCTCGTCCGCACATGGTGGCCACAGAGCACCGCTGCCTCGACGGCAGCGGCCCGCGGACGAGACGTCCGCGCCCCATCACACCAAGTGGAGTGCGGACGTCTCGTCCGCACATGGTGGCCACAGAGCACCGCTGCCTCAACGGCAGCGGCTCGCGGACGAGACGTCCGCGCCCCATCACACCAAGTGGAGTGCGGACGCCTCGTCCGCACATGGTGGCCGCAGAGCACCGCTGCCTCCACGGCAGCGGCTCGCGGACGAGGCGTCCGCGCTCCATCACACCAAGTGGGGTGCGGACGTCTCGTCCGCACATGGACGCCACGGAGCACCGCTGCCTCTACGGCGCGACTTCCGCGCTCCACTTCCGGCTTCCGGCGTGGCATCATCGCGCGCCATGAAGATCGCGATCGTTGCCTTTCTCCTCGCCGCCGCGCCCGTACACGGGATCCCGGGCGAAGATGCGAAGTTCGAAGCCATCGCCAACAAGTACGTGGAAGATCTGCTGAAGCTGAGTCCGGAGACCGCGACGGAGCTCGGCGATCACCGCTACGACAGCCGGCTCGATGACTACTCTCGCGCCGGTGTCGATGCGCAGATCAGGTTCAATCAGGACACGCTCGCCGCACTCTCGAAGATCAAACGGGAGAAACTGAGCGCCACGAATCGCGTCGATCTCCGCATTCTCGAGAACACGCTGCAGTATCAGATCTACTCGGCGCAGGTGCTGCGCGGCTGGGAGTGGAACCCGCAGACCTACAACATCGGCCGCGCCGTCGACTCGCTGCTCTCGCGCGAGTTCGCGCCGCCATCGGCGCGGCTGAAGAGCATCATCGGCCGTCTCAATCAGGTGCCCGACGTCGTCGCCGCCGCAAAGGCGAATCTGAAGAATCCGCCGAAGATCCACGTCGAAACGGCGATCACGCAGAACAAGGGAACGATCTCGCTGATCAGGAACGATCTCGAGCCGCTCAAGAAGGCCGCGCCGGAGCTGCAGGCGGAAGCCGAAGCCGCGCAGAAGACTGCGATCGACGCACTAACCGCCTACGGCACCTGGCTTCAGAATGATCTTCTTCCCCGCGCCAATGGTGACTTCCGCCTTGGCGAAGAGAAGTACCGCCGCAAGCTAGGCCTCGCGCTCGATACCGATCTGACGAAAGAAGAGATCCTCCGCCGCGCCGAGGAAGAGTTGAAGAAGACGCAGGACGCCATGTACGCAACGGCGTTGAAGCTCGGCGCGAAACCGGATGATGACCATCGCAAGGTGATCCGGTCCGTGCTGGACAAGCTCGCCGATCAGCATCCGACGAACGAGACGATCATCGCGCTCGCCGAAAAAGACCTCGCGGAGACGACGGCATTCGTCCGCAAGCACGACCTCGTTACCGTACCGGACGAGCCGATTCAGGTGACGCCGATGCCGGAGTACAACCGCGGTGTCGCCGTCGCGTCGTGCAACTCGCCCGGAGCGCTCGAGAAGAACGGCAAGACGTTCTTCTACATCTCGCCGACACCCGCCGAATGGTCGCCGCAGCGCGTGGAGACGTTCTTCCGCGAGTACAACAACTACATGCTGCAGGACCTCACGGTGCACGAGGCGATGCCGGGGCATTACCTGCAGCTCGCGCACTCGAACAGGTTCCATGCGCCGACGAAGATCCGCGCGATTTACGGCAACGGCCCTTTCGTCGAAGGATGGGCGACATACGCCGAACAGCTGATGGCCGAGGCGGGATACGGCGGGCCGGAAGTCAGGATGCAGCAGTTGAAGATGCGGCTGCGCCTCATCATCAACGCGATCATCGATCAGAAGATCCACACCGCCGGCATGACGGAAAAAGAGGCGATGGATCTGATGATGAACGAGGGCTATCAGGAGGAAGGGGAGGCGGCAGGGAAGTGGCGCCGCGCGATCCTCACCTCGACGCAGCTCTCGTCGTATTTCGTCGGCAACATGGAGATGAACGACATCCGCTCCGCGTGGGAGAAGAAGCATGGGAAGAAGGATCTGAAGAAACTGCACGACACGATGCTGTCCTTCGGCTCTCCTGCTTCGAAGTACGTCAAGGAGATGATGTTCGGCGCGCCCGCGTCACGCGCGCAGTGATCGGGCGCCTCGCCCGATCACTGGTTTCGATCACGATCTCGACCGTTACTTCCACGCGCGTGTCTGCTTGTGCGTTTTGATCCAGAGCTCGTCGAGCCCGCCGTCGTTCATGAACTTCGTGATGTAGAGAATCTGCCCTGCGTGACTCGCGATGTGCGACATCACCGCGATGAGATCCTCCGCGAGCACCGTGTACATCTTCTGCTCGGGTGAGGGATCGCCAAGGCGTTCGAGGGTCAGCGAGTCGAACGTCTTTTCGGCGTTGGCGATCATGTCGTCGAACATCGCGAGGAGCTCCGCCTTCGGCAGATGCCGGCGCTCGGCGAACTCGGCCGGACGGTCGCGGTGATACTCGAGCCCGCCGATTCGGAAGTTGAGGTAGTGGTTGAGAGATCCCGTGAGGTGGATGACGAGATTGCCGATCGAGTTCGAGGCCTCGTTCGGGCGCCACCAGATCTGTTCCTCGTTCAGGACGGCCAGGCATTCGCGGATCTGAGAGGGAAATGTTCTGGTGATCCGGGTCCGGAGAGCGGAAAGTATGTAGGTCAGAGGATCGTTCATCCATCTAGTGTAAAATCTGCGTCTTCATTGCGCGACCTCGGGGTGCGTCTCTTGCATCCCCGCAACGACAAACCTAAGTAATCGAGGAACTTCATGACAGAACTTCTTCCCAACACGACTGCGGTTTCGACGCCGCACCGCGCCGCCGGGAAGGCGGCGAAGGCGAAAACGCTGCCCGTCGAGCCGAAGTCGGTGGTCTGGAATCCGTCGCCGGCCGAGCTGCGGCGCTTCACCGAGGAGATGCCGAACTGCCGCAAGACCGAGTTCAACAACGTCAATGTGGCAACGAAGGTCGTCTCGCGCTCCAAGCTCTCGACCTTCATCGCAACCGATACGCCCGAGCAGCACTCGGATCAGACGATCAGCCGCGCCGAGTACGATCGCGTGGCGAAGCTGCAGAACGAGTACATCAAGACGCGCGACATGCTCGTGGTCGAGGGATTCATCGGCAACGATCCCGACTTCCGCGTGGCCACACGCCTGATCATGGAGAAGGCGAACGCGAATATCGCCGCGATGCAGCACATCCTCTACTACCCGGCGACCGCGGAAGAGCTCGAGCATTTCGAGCCGGTGCTGACGGTCATCTACACGCCGAACCTGAAGGCCGAGGGGTATCCGGACGAGCGGCTGATCGCAGTCGATCTCGAGGGCTACACGACGCGCGTGTTCAACTCCGACTACTTCGGTGAGTCGAAGAAGGGCGGGCTGCGCATGTGGAACAAGCTGGTGTACGAGCGCGGCGGTCTCGCGCTGCACGCCGGCTGCAAGGTCATTCCGGTGAACGGCACCGATCGCGTCGGTCTCATCGTCGGCCTCTCCGGAACCGGAAAGACGACGACGACGTTCACCAAGCAGAACAACTCCTCGCCGGTGCAGGACGACTTCTGCGCGCTGATGCCTGGGGGCAAGATCTACGCGACGGAGAACGGTTGCTTCGCGAAAACTTTCGGCCTCAATCCGAACGACGAGCCGACGATCTACTACGCCTGCGCCTCGGAGTATGCGTATCTCGAGAACGTCTCGCAGAACGATGCGGGGAAGATCGACTACTTCGACACGTCGTACACGCCGAACGGCCGCGCCGTCATCCGGATGGAAGACATCTCCGGCGCGTATGACGCGCGGCAGTTGAAGAAGGCCGATTTCCTCCTGATTCTCAACCGCAACGAGAACATCATTCCCGCGGTCGCGAAGCTCGAGGGGCCGCTGGCCGCCGCCTACTTCATGCTCGGCGAAACGAAGGGAACATCCGCCGGCGGCGCAGCCGAAGCGGGCAAGTCGCTGCGCGTCCCGGGAACGAATCCGTTCTTCCCGCTGCTGCACGCGTATCAGGGCAACCGCATGCTCGAGCTGATGAAGGAGAGCCCGATGGAGGTTTACCTCCTCAACACGGGACGTATCGGCGGAGATGACAAGGATGAGCGCTCGAAGAAAGTTCGCATCCAGCACTCGTCGGCCATCGTGAAGGCGATCGCCGAGGGAACGATCAAGTGGGAGAAGGATCCGGACTTCGGCTATCTCGTCGCGACCGAAGTTCCCGAGATGGACGACGCCGATTACCTGCAGCCGAAGAAGATGTACGAGCGGCAGGGAAGGATCGACGAGTACAACGCGCTGGTCGCGAAGTACAACGAGGACCGGCGAAGCTACCTCCGGAAGTGGAAGGGCCTGAGCGAGGAGATCGTGAACGCGATCTGATCAATGGGAGTATGGGACCGATAGGACCTATGGGACCTATAGGCGGATCACCGAAGCCCCGCGATTCTGCGGGGCTTTTTCATTTCTGCCCATTCTCCCGCCACCCAAAGCCGAGTGATTCTCGAATGTTCTTCCAGCTCCGCCTATAGGTCCTATAGGTCCCATAGGTCCTATCCCTCCCATCCCTCCCAGCCCTTGACAAATTCATCGCAGATCGCAATATTAGTATTGCAATCTGCACTATGACCGTCGGCGAGAAACTCCGCTACCTCAGAACCGTGGAAGGCACGCTTCGCGGTCTCGACCGCGAGATGACGCAGCAGGCCGTCGTCGAAGCCATCGAGAAAGAGCTCGGCCTGCGCATCAGCCAGTCGTATCTCTCGCAGATCGAGCGCGGGCAGCGCCGCCATCTGACCAACACCAGCCGCATGACGCTCGCGAAGTTCTTCCGCGTTCATCCCGGCTATCTCGTCGATGATCCCGAGAATTTTCACACCGAGCTCACGTCCGACGTCCGCACGCTCGAGGACAATCTCGATCTCTGGCTGGCAGGCGGAGCCGAGCGCTTCGCGCACGATCGGGCTGTGAGTGAAGCGCTCGTCAAGCTCGCCAGACATCCCGACACGCGCCGCGTCATGGCGCTCGTCTCCGCGATCCTCGATTCGCCCGAGCTCGTCGAGCGTCTGTTGCAAGTACTCCGGCCGGAGGTTGTTGCATGAACTGGGAATCGATCTATCTCACGGTCTTCGTCATCGGCCTGGTGCTGACTCTGCTCTCGCTCTTCGCCGGTCACATCCATCTGCCGATTCACCTGCCGCACGCGTTCAACGTTCATCTTCACGGCGGCGGGGCGGGGCACATCGGTCCGCTCAACACGACGACCATCGTCGTCTTCCTCACCTGGTTCGGCGCGACCGGCTATCTCGTCACGCACTATCACAGCCTCGCCGCAGGGCTCGCGTTCACGGCCGCGATCATCGCCGGCTTCATCGGCGCCGCGCTCATGTACGTGTCGGTGATCCGCACGTTCATGATGAACGAGCATCCGCTCCGCGATGACGATTTCGAAATGACCGGCGTCCTCGGGCACATCAGCGTGCCGGTGCGGGAAGACGGCGGGACGGGCGAGCTCATTTACACGCAGCAGGGAACGCGCCGCAGTTGCGGCGCCCGCAGTGAAGACGGCGCGCGCATCGAGCGCGGCACCGAGGTCGTCGTCCTGCGCTATGACAAAGGAATCGCCTGGGTCCGTCCGTGGGACGACCTGCAGAAAGAGGCGTAGGAGGAAAACTCAATGTTCGGACTACCAATGGGACTCGTGATCGTCGTCGCAGTCGTCGGCGCATTCATCATCGCCGGAATGATGTTCGCCAGCTTTCTGCGGAAGGTCGCCCCCAATCAGGCGCTGATCGTCTACGGGCTGCGCGGCACGCGCGTCGTCACGGGCCACGGCACGATCGTCATGCCGCTCATCGAGCATGCGCATGAGCTCTCGCTGGAGCTGATGTCATTCGATGTCGCGCCGAAGCAGGACATGTACACGAAGCAGGGCGTGGCGGTGACCGTCGAGGCGGTGGCGCAGATCAAAGTGAAGAGCGACACGCTCTCCATCAAGACGGCGGCCGAGCAGTTCCTCACGAAGACGCCGGCTCAGCGCGAAGGTCTCATCCGCCTCGTGATGGAAGGCCACCTGCGCGGCATCATCGGCCAGCTCACCGTCGAAGAGATCGTGAAGCAGCCGGAGATGGTCGCCGACCGCATGCGCTCCACCTGCGCGGAAGACATGACGAAGATGGGGCTCGAGGTCGTCTCGTTCACCATCAAGGAAGTCAAGGATCAGAACGAATACATCACGAACATGGGACGTCCGGACATCGCGCGCATCAAGCGCGATGCCGACGTCGCCGCCGCGGAGGCGGAGCGCGACACCGCGATCAAGCGCGCCCAGGCACAGCGCGAGGCTGCGATCGCGAAGGCGCAGGCCGATCAGGCTCGTGTCGAAGCGGAGACGGCATCGCTGTCGAAGCAGGCCGAGGCGACGCGCGACCTCGAGATCAAGAAGGCGCAGTACCTCGAGTCGATGAAGCGCCAGCAGGCGCAGGCCGACAAGGCCTACGAGATTCAGACGAACGTGATGCAGCAGCAGGTCATTGCGGAAGCGGTGCGCGTGCAGCAGATCGAGAAAGAAGCGCAGGTGAAGGTGCAGGAAGCGGAGATCAACCGCCGCGAGAAAGAGCTGATCGCGACGGTGCTGAAGCAGGCCGAGATCGAGAAGCAGCGCATCGAAACGTTAGCCAACGCCGAGCGGCAGAAGCTCATCGCAGAGGCCGAAGGCCGCGCCGCCGCGACGCGCTCGGAAGGTGAGGCCGAGGCCGAGATCATCTTCAAGAAGGGCGAGGCGGAAGCGAAGGCGATGAACGTCAAGGCCGAGGCGTATCAGGAATGGAATTCCGCGGCGGTCGTCGACAAGCTCATCACCGGATTGCCGGAAGTCGTCAGGGCGATGTCCGCACCGCTCTCGCAGATCGACAAGATCACGATCGTCTCGACCGGCAACGACTCCGCCGCCGGCGTGAACAAGATCACCGGAGACATGGCGAAGATGGCCGCACAGGTGCCCGCACTCTTCGAAGCCCTTTCCGGCATGCAGATGTCCGAGCTCCTCGGCCGCGTCAAGCAGATCGGCGACAAGGTCGAGCCGAAGGTGCCGATCAAGGAAGCATAGGAGGTTGTCATGGCACTCCTGGAACGCGTCACCGCGTTGATTCGAGCCAATCTCAACGACCTCGTCGAGAAGGCCGAGGATCCTGAGAAGATGCTCCGGCAGGTCATCGTCGACATGGAAAATCAGCTCATCCAGGTGAAGACGCAGGTCGCGGTGGCGATCGCCGACGAACATCTGCTGGACAAAAAGCAGAAGGAGAACGGCGAATCGCGCCGCGACTGGATGCGCCGCGCGGAGCTCGCGGTGGACAAGGGAAATGACGCGCTGGCGCGCGCCGCACTCGAACGGAGCGAAAGCTATCGCGTCGCCGGCGAGGCGCTCGAAGAGCAGATCCAGCAGCAGCGCGCGCAGACCGAGACGTTGCGCACCTCGCTGCGCAAGCTCGATCACAAGCTCCGTGAGGCGCGCGAGAAATGCGACCTGCTGATCACGCAGAAGCGGCGCGCACGCACGATGCAGCGCGCCGCCGACGCGAAGGCTGGCGGTTCATCGGGAAAGCTCGATCGCGCGCGCCGCCAGATTCAGGAAGAGGAGCTCGTCGCATCGACGCGCGCGGAGATGGCGGGAATCGAAGAGCGGTTCGAAGAGCTCGAGCGCAACGAACGGATCGAGCAACTGCTCAACGATTTGAAGGCGAGCCGCGGAGCGCGGGCGTCTCGCCCGCAGTGATCGGGCGTCCCGCCCGATCACGAATAAGAATCGCTGGGCAAGTTACGTTTCCACGTGGAGGAACATGTACGTCGCGGCGATGGCAAAGAGCACGTTCGCACTCCACGCTGAAAGAATCGGCGGTAGATTGCCGACCTCGCCGAACTTCGTGAAGAGCGCGAACGTGATCCAGTAGACGATGCCGAGGATCAGCGCGATCCCGACACCGTACAACGCCCCGCGCTTGCCGATGCGAAACGCAAAGGGGAGAGCGATCATCGCCATCACCAGGCTCAGCACCGGCCATGACGTCTTCGTGTAGAGCTTCACACTGAACTCTTCCTGCGCATACCCCGCATTGCGAATCGTGTCGATGTACCGCCGCAGCTGATTGAAGGTCATCTGATCCGGCGACTTCACCTCGGTCTCGAAGTCGGCGGGCTTCTCGGCGTATTGCAGACGCACGGGCTGCGCGATGGCGGTGTAAGTCGAACCGCCGTTGTCGGTGAACGAGCGCATCCAGCCGTTCTCGAAGACCCATCCTTCACCATCCCATCGCGCACGCTGCGCGAAGACGCGGCGCGTGAGCCGGAACTCGGTCGGATGCATCTCGAACACCTGCACCTGATTCAGGACCTTGTTGTCCTTGTCGTAGGAAAGAAAGTTGAGCAGATAGTGGCCCTTGCCGAGGAGCCAGAGCTTCTGCTGCGCGGAAATGGGGATCGGCTTCTTGCCCTTGATCCGCGCCTCGATCTGCGCGAGCCGCTGATTCGAATAGGGCAGGACGAAATCGAGTAGCAGGTAGGCGAGGATGCTGATCAGCCCCGCGACCGCGAGAATCGGCAGCGCAACGCGATAGAGAGACACGCCCCCCGACTTGATCGCGGTGACCTCGTTGTTCTTCGACATGATCCCGAACGTGACGAGAGTCGCGACGAGCACCGAGATCGGCAGCATCCAGTGGAAGATCTGGAAGAGGAAGAAACGGAAGTAGGAGGCCACGAGATGGAACGGGATCTTGTGCTCGCGGATGTCGTTCGCGATCTCCGTGTACTGGATGATCAGCATCAACGCGATCGTCGACAGCATCACGAGACCGAGCACCTTCAAAAACTCGCTGAGGATGTAGCGGTCGAGGATGTTGGGAAACGTGATGTCGAGGCGATTGAGAATCGACGACGTTTCCTGCGTCGCGACGCCGTCCAAACCCTTGCGGTTCTTGCGCGCCGTGATCGCGGTGCGCAGACGCGTCAGGATTCCGCCGGAGTCTCCACGCTGCGCACCGATGTCGCGGTTCGCGCGGATCAGCAGGTAGACGCCGAGGATGAAGAGGAGCACATCGGCGGTCCACATGCCGACGACGGGAGGAATCCGGCCATTCGCCGCGAGCTGCTCGCCGTTATTGATGAGGACGTAATAGAAAACGATGATCGCGATACTTAAAGAGAATCCTGAGCTTTTCCCGCCGCGCCGATTTGTGATGCCGAGCGGCAGACCGACGATCCCGAACACGATGCAGGCGAATGGAATCGCGAACTTCTTCTGAATCTCCACGCGCGCGAGGTTGTAGGTCTCACGGTCCGCGGCATGCCGCAGTTCCTTTGCCTGGCGAAGGAGCTCCCAGAGCGTCATCTCGCGGAACGACCTGCTCGCGGAGCGCGTCGTCTGTTCACCCGGCATCTTCTGCGGCAGCAGGAGCCGCTGCAGCGCATTGCGATTCAGGTCATAACGTTCGGGCTTGCGTGGATCCCACACGTGCGTTTCAGCGATGTGCAGGTTCAGCCATGTCTGGCGAGTCTGCTTGACCGTGGCGATGTTTCCGTCGCGCGCGATGATGATTCGCTGCCCGCCGCGCTGGCCGAACGTGCCGCCGGAATTCTCGCGATGCGCCGCCGCGACTGCGCCCGCTGGCGTCGTCGGTTCGCTTTCGTCCGGGCGGTTGTCGACGACGAATACGCCGCGCCATTGACCTGTGCGCGGTTCGACGTCGTCGACGTAGATCATCAGGTTCTCGAATTCGTCGTAGAAGATGCGCGGCTTGATTTCTTTCGCGGCCGATTGCGTGACGATGTCGCTCGTCATCCTTGCCAGCTCCGCGTTGCCGCGCGGCAGCACGTAGATCATCAGATAGAGGTTCAGCACGAACACGACGAAGCTGAAGAGGAAGACCGGCAGGTAGATCGTGCGCGTGGAGATGCCGAGCGCGCGCATGGCGATGATCTCGGAGTCCGAGGAGAGGCGTCCGATCGCGATGAGGATTCCGAAGAGCAGCGACATCGGCACGGTGAGGACGATGATCCACGGGAGCGAGAGTGCGAGGAGCTTGAAAACGGTCGTTGCCGGAAGCGAGCGGCGGATGATGAGGCCAGCGAGGATGAAGAGCTGGCGCATCAGGATGATCGACGTATAGAAGATGAAACCGAGGACGGTCGGACCGACCATTTCCTTGAGGATGTAGCGAGTCAGGATCTTCATGCGGCTCAAGGGATTGTACGTGCGGAGAGAGTGCCCGGCCGGTTTTCCTCAGGGTCTGATAAGATAGATTATGTTAAATCCGAGAGGGGAAACTTGGGGCTCCTGGTCCCGTATCCTGCTCGACGAATGGCAAAGCTCCGGACGCTTCTTCGTCTCATCCTCTTTCTCGCAATCGTTTCCGCACCCTCCTACGTGCTCAAGCGCTGGCTCCGGATGTCTTCCTTCCACCCCGGCGAAGACGTTCTCTTCCTCCTCAGGTGCGCGGTCGACATTCCTCTCACTCTGTTTGCGACGTGGCTGATGGGACGCCTCGAATCGCGTACCGTTGCGGAGTACGGACTGCCATCGCGCCGCATGTTCCGTAGCGAGTTCTGGCGTGGTGCGCTCACCGGCTTTGCCAGCGTGAGCGCTCTTGTCGGCGCCATGGCTCTTGCCGGCGTCTTTCACGTCGAAGGCGTCGCGCTGCACGGCGCAGCAATCGTGAAATGGGCAGCGGCCTACCTGTTCGTCTTTGTCCTCGTCGGTGTACGCGAGGAATTCAGCAGCCGCGGCTACCTTCTTTCGAATCTCTCCGAGCTCCTCGGCTTCTGGCCGGCGGCAATCGCAACGTCGATTCTGTTCGGCATCGCGCATCTCGGCAATCGGAACGAGACCTGGACCGGCGTCGCGAACGCGGCTCTGTTCGGCCTGGTGATGTGCGCGATCCTGCGTCGCACGGGCAACCTCTGGATGCCGATCGGACTGCACGCCGCGTTCGACTGGGGGGAAACCTATTTTTATGGAGTGGCGGACAGCGGAGCGATCTCTCCCGGGCATCTGCTGAACACGAGATCGTCCGGCTCTGCCTGGCTGTCCGGCGGCGTCGTTGGACCGGAAGGCAGCGTGTTCTGCTCACTCCTGTTCGTCACGCTGTTGGTGCTATTCGCGAGACGGATGCGGAGACCAAACGCCGCTCAGCGCTCGCCGCTTCCGCAAAGCGACCCGATCACTCTCGCAGCCTCGGGCTCGATCGCAAACGGAGACCGCGGATCGGCGAACTGACGGATCGCCTTCGCATTCATCGCCGCGAGGTCCTCACGCGCGAGGTTGTAGCGCGGAGTCTGGTACTCGAGCCAGCGATTCCGATCGGTGTTGATGATCGTTCCGCGAGCCGTCCGCTCGAGACGCGTCACATCCTCCGGCGAGAGCATCCGACCGCTCAACAGACTGCAGAGACCGTGCGAATCGACAGACCCGGGATAAGAGCCGAAGATCCGTACAGCGGCTTGAACACCGGCCGCTCGCATGACCTGAGGCTCCATCGTCGCAACGGCGATTCCCTGTCCACCGAAGGACCAGAGGCTGACGTACGGAAACACCTTGCGGATCGTCAACAGAATCGAAGCGATCTCTCGCGGCGTTGTGTGATGCAGTTGAATCCACTGCTGCAGCACCGCATGCGGTTTCATTCGCGCGGCAGCGAGCTCATAGAAATTGCGGCTGTAGAGATTCGTCGCGCCGGCGAACCAGATACTCGAGATCTCCATCGTAATCAGGTCGTACTTCTTCTCGTCCAGGAGCAGCAGATTGCGTCCGTCTTCCAGATGGATGTGCACGTTTGGTTGTGCGAGAAAGTCGCGGTTGACACGCCCGAAAAATGTCTGTGCCGCGACCAGCATCCCGGGCGCGATCTCGGCCACTTCGACATTGTGGAATCCCGCCGCCTGCACGGCACCACCTGATTGGCCCGTCCCCACACCAACCACGAGTGCGTCGTCGAACCGTGATGTGAACAGTGTCGGGACGGCGGCAAACCCAATCTGCGCCGCCAGCTCGCCTCCGTCGCTTCCCTGAAACTTGCCGTTGGTGAGCAGGACTCGCGTCCCTTTCGGGCTTGAAACGACCGTCGTAATGCCGCCCGCCGAGTCTTCGTGAAAGAAGAACAGTTTGGTCGAGGAGCTCACGAACATCGGCTCGAAGTAGACGTGCTCACCCGACGTGAGTCGCAGGCGGTCCCACTGCGGTGCGAGACCGCTCACCAGCAGGGCGATGGCAACTGCGCCGAATCCAACCGCCCGCTGCCGGCCGGAGGCGGTCGCGAACAGGATCGCCGCACCCGCAATCGAGTACACCATTGCGATGATGAGCAGTACCGCCTCGGAGCCGATCGACGGAATCGCGACGAAGGCGGTCAGCAAGGCACCGGCACAACAGCCGATCGTATTCGCTGCGGTCATCGTGCTGGCAGTTCTCCCCTGCTCGGCCGCGGGAAATTCACGTAGGCGGAAGAGCATCGGAAAGACGGAGCCGAGAATTGCCGACGGTGGCATCAGGACGACGGCAGCCACGGCAGCGCGCAGCAATTCAGCCCCTGCGAACCCTGTGACGCGCGATCCGAACAGAGTAAACGTGTGCGGCACATGCGGCCACACCATCTGCTGGATCGCGACGGCCAGACCGCCGAGCGCCAGCATCGTAGCGGGAGCGGCGGCGGGTACGTCATCGCGTGATGGCAGGATTCGGCTGGCGATTGCACCACCGATGAAGAGCCCGGCGAGAACCGCCGTCAGCATCGAGGCGAATGCATAGATCGTGTTGCCGCATACCGCCGCGATGAGATGCGTCCATACGACTTCGAGCGCAAAAAAGAGGAATCCGCAAACGGCCGCGCTGCCGATGAGCAACAGTCGATGCGATACGCGTGCAGCCGGCTCGTCGTGTGCAGAGGCACGAGAAACATCGTTGCTGACCATCTCGGGCGCCGTGCGTCCGAGATTCCAGGCAGCAAGGCCGACGACGACGTCGAGCGTCGTGAGGAGCAGCGCACCATCGACGCCGGCCCTCGCGAATACGACGTACGGCCCGGCTGCCGCGGCCGCGGTAGCTCCGAGAAGGTTGAGCGCGTAAAAGAAGCTGATGTCGTCACGGCGCGTGCTGCCGAGTTGATCGTGCAGTGCGTCGACGATCGCCGGAAACGTCGCACCCATGAACAGCGTCGGCGGAAGAATCCAAATTGACGCGACGAGCAGCCGGAGTGCGGTCAAGCCGGCGAAGCTTCCCGTGCCAAGACGCAGCAGTGGTACGAATGCGTTGATCAGATGTTCGAACGCAAAGTAGAGCACGAGAGCCCACAGGCCGACCGCGCATTCGAGCACGGCGTAGATGCGCAACGGCCTGAGCGATGACCTGCGCCACCAGCGGTACGACCATGCGCCGAGCGTCAGGCCGGCGAAGTAGATCGTGAGCACGCTGGCGGCGGCATGGGTGCTCGTCCCGAGCAGAGTTTCGAGAAGCTTCTCGTACGCCTGCTCCGCGATCAACGCGGTTGCGCCGGTGCTGACGAAGAGTGCCGCCAGCGTGCGCCGTGCAGATCGTGGGATGTTCAATCGATTCCGTTCATTTTATCGCTTCTCATCATGATGACATCGGATACGACGGCCGCGGCCGTTGGACCAGCACCCGCACCTCGTCCGATGAGCGTGATCTCGCCGGCCGCGCGGCTCTGAATCACGACGCCGTTGAACTCATCGCGGATGTGCGCGAGCGGATCGTGCGCCGTCAGCTGCACCGGGGCGACACGCAGCTCGATGCCTCCGGTCACGCGATGCGCGGAGGCAACCTGGCGGATGACGCGCCCATGCTCGCGTGCGCGGATGACGTCCTCGTGTCGAATGCCGCGAATCCCGGCGATGGAGCTGCTGACGACAGGCTCGTCGAACGCGAGCCCGGCGAGGATCCGCAGTTTCTGCGCGGCATCTTCGCCGTCGATATCGAGCGACGGATCCGCCTCGGCGAACCCGCGCTCCTGTGCGAGGGCCAGCGCCGCGTCGAACGAAAGACGGTCCGCTTCGATGCGCGTCAGGACGTAATTCGACGTGCCGTTGAGAATCCCGCGGACGCAATCGATCGTGTCGGCCGCGAGCCCGTCGCGAATCGCGCGGATCACCGGGATTCCACCGCAGACGCTCGCCTCGAACCCGATCGTCACGCCACGCCTGACTGCGGCCGCGAAGAGATCGCGGCCGCAGTCAGCGAGAAGAGCCTTGTTGGCGGTGACGACGTGGCGCCCGTTGGCGATGGCGCGGCGCACGTACGCGCCGGCGCAATGGACGCCGCCCACGGTTTCGACGATGACATCGCAGCTCGCATCGAGCACGTCCGTCGCGCGCGTCGTCAGCAGCCGCCGGTCGACTCCCGGCCGCGGCTTGGCGAGATCGCGCACGAGAATCTTCTCGATCGTCAGCTCGACACCATGGCGCTCGCGAATCCGTTCCCGCTCCCGATCGATGAGGTGTACGACTCCCCCGCCGACGGTTCCGCATCCCAGCAGCCCGAGTCGAAGTCTCGCGGCGCTCATGCTTCAGCACTCCTCGCCGGAATGCGCGTTACGGAGAGCGCCTGCTCCAGATCGTCGATCAGATCGCGCACATCTTCGAGCCCGACCGACAGTCTGATGAGCCCATCGCTGATTCCGACGCTCTTTCTCACCTCGGGTTCCACCGATGCGTGAGTCATCGTCGCCGGATGGCAGAACAGACTGCGCACGCTGCCGAGGCTTTCGGCGAGCGTCCAGAGTTTCAGGTGGCGCGTGAAGGCGCGCGTCTCCTCGAGCGTCGTGTCGAGCTCGAATGAGACGACCGCGCCGAAGCGCTCCATCTGGCGCCGCGCCACGGCGTGGCCCTCGTGCGTCGCGAGGCCGGGATAGAACACCCGCGACACCGCGTCGTGGCGTTCGAGATACTCCACGATCCGCTCGGCGTTGTCGCAATGCTTCTGCACGCGGAGCGAAAGCGTCTTCGTGCCGCGCAGGATGAGGAAACAATCCTGCGGGCCGGGGACGGCGCCGATCGCGTTCTGATAGAAGTGCAGATCGGCGGCGAGCGCGTCGTCGTTGGTGATGACGACTCCGCCGAGGACATCGCTGTGGCCGTTGATGTACTTGGTGGTCGAGTGCAGGACGAGGTCGGCGCCGAGCGCGAGCGGATGCTGCAGGAGCGGCGTTGCGAACGTGTTGTCGACTACGGTGCGGACGCCGGCGCGCCGCGCGATGGCGGCGCACGCCGCGATGTCCGTGATCTTCAGCAGCGGATTCGAGGGAGTCTCGAGCCAGAGCAGCTTCGTTTCGGGGCGGATCGCTCCCGCGATCGTGAATGGATCGCCGGGATCGATGAAGGTGAACTCCACGCCGAATTTCGCAAAGTACTTTGTGAAGATCCGCCAGGCGCCGCCGTAGAGATCGCGGGTCGAGATGACATGATCGCCGGCGCGCAGCAGCGAGAGCACGCCGTGAATCGCGGCCATGCCGCTGGCGAAGGCGACGCCGTGCTGCGCTCCTTCCAGCGAAGCGAGATTTTCCTCGAGCGCGCGGCGCGTCGGGTGGCCGGTGCGCGCGTAGCAGTAACCGCGGTTGATGCCCGGTTCCGTCTGGCGGAACGTCGAGGTCTGGTAGATCGGGAACGAGACTGCACCGGTCGTCTCATCGTCGGGTTGACCGGCATGGATGGCGAGCGTATCGAGTCGATACGACATGAGTTTCCCTCCTGCGCGCAATGCGCTCGTGTGTTCGAACTGCGGGAATCGTGTGAGTGAAAAAGGACGGAGGGACCCTGGCCGAAGACGCGAGGAATTACGCGTCCGCGCCAGGGCGGCGCATCATCATTCGGCCCTGCTGGGTGAAGTGACGCGGCATGTTGGCGGAGGACGATACGCTCGTCGCCGGGATCTGTCAACGCTGTGGTGCGCGGGACCGAGCGGAAGCGATGTGCCGCTATTGCGCGAGGAACTTCTCGACTTGTGCGACGAAGGTCAGGCCGTTTCCGGTCTTTTTGATGTAACCCATCGCGGGTGAGCGCTCGACGAGCGACTGAAGCTCTTCTTCGCTTTTCGATGAATGCAGGACAATGCGCGTCTGTCGCAGAAAGTCGAAGAGCGTCGTGAAGTCGAGCACATGCTCGCCCGACAGCGCGGGCATCTCGATGTCGAGCAGAACGAGATCGGGCTTCTCACGCTGGACGAGCTGCGGCATCCGCAGCGGCGATTCGGTCGTGACGACCTCGTATCCCGCAGCTTCGAGAAGACGCTTGGCGACGCTCAATGCTTTCGCGTCGTCATCGATCACCATGATCTTGCCCTTGGCCATCAGTTCTCCGACTCCAGCCTGCGCAGGAGCTCGCGCACTGCATCGATCACTTCCGTTCGATCGACATTCGGCTTCTTGAACGAGAGGTTGAGCGAGAACGGAAGCGACTTGTCCTTCAACTGGAAGACGTAGTTCTTCGGCCGCCCCGCCTTCTTCGGCTCTGCCTTCGCCGTCTGCTTGCGCAGCTCCTCGCGCGACAACTCCCCTGCCGCGAATGCGCGGACGATCTCTTCCATCGCGCTCTCGCTGCCGGCGCGTGCGACCTGAACGAGCACCGACTTATTGCTGATACCCGCCTCGCGGCACATCGCGCGGATGCGATCCGGAATCTCGTTGATGAGCAAGGTCTCCGTCACCGTCGAACGCGACTTGCCGATCACCTGCGAGATCCTCTCGTGCGTATAGCCGAACTTCTCCTGCAGGATGTACAGCCCTTCAGCCTCTTCGAACGGTGTGAGGTCCTTGCGCTGAATGTTCTCGATCAACGCGATCTCGAGCTGTTCCTTGTCGTCGACATCGAGCTCGATGGCCGGCACTTCGTCCAGACCGACCATCGTGGCCGCACGAAAGCGGCGCTCGCCGGAGATGATCTGATAACGGTTCGGCCCGACGGCGCGCACGAGAATCGGCTCGAGCACGCCCTTCTCTCGCACCGATGCCGCGAGCTCCTCGATGTTTCCGAGCTGTGTGCGGGGCTGATCGGGGTTCGCCTCGATGAACTGCAGGGGAATCATCGATCCGATGTGACGTCCGGAGCGTTTCGTCAACTCCTCCACGTAGTGGGAGTCGTGACGCATCGCCGAACGATCGGGAAGGCCTCTTTTCATTGCCATTGGTCTTGGGTCGAAATTGAAAATTGAAAATTGAAAATTGAAAACGCATGAACGTCTTCGATTTCCTGCATTTTCAATGTTCAATGTTCAATGTTCAATTCCTTTCAGACTCGGGCGAGGATTTCTTCGCTGAGTGAGTAGTACTCCATCGCGCCGCTCGATTTCGGCGCGAAGGTGAAGATCGATTCCTTGTACGCGGGACTCTCTTCGAGACGGATCGATTTCGTGATCACCGTGTTGAAGAGGCGGTCGCCGAACACGCTGCCGATCTGATCGTGAATGTCCTTGGCCAGCGTCGTCCGTTTGTCGTGCATCGTGATCACGACGCCGAGGAGTTGCAGGTTCGGATTGGGCCGCGCTTTGATTTTTTCGATCGTCTCGAGGAGATCGTCCGTTCCCTCGAGCGCGAAGTAGGACGACTGAATCGGGACGAGCACGTGCGTCGAAGCGACCAGCGCATTCACCGTGATCATGCCGAGCGTCGGAGGGGTGTCGATGAGGATGTAGTCGTACTTCGACGCGACATCCTTCATCTTGTCCTTCAGGCGAAAGGGCCCGTCCAGCTCACCGATGAGCTTCGACTCGAGCTTCGCGAGCGCAATTCGCGAGGGAGCGACGTAGAGGTTCTCGACCGGCGTCGGTACGACTACCTCGTCGAGCGGCAGCTCCTCGCTCACGAGCACGTCGTACATCGACCTGGTCACCTGCCGCACATCGATGTACGACATGGACGAGTTCGCCTGCGGATCGAGATCGATCAACAGGGTTCTGAATCCCTTATTCGCTACGGCTGCCGAGAGATTGATGGCGGTCGTGGTCTTGCCCACTCCGCCTTTTTGGTTGGCGACTGTGATGATCATTGAGCCTCGATGGATTGTACCCGACAGACACACACAAACATCCGATTCATGCGCTGGAAAATCTTCGCAGGCGAAGATGGAATTCAGGACGAATCGCATCTTCTCGCCACCACGGCTTTGCGGTACACTGGTGTCGGATAATCGTTCGCTTGGAACTGGTTGTGGTCCGCGATCCGGCGATGACCCGGTCCCGAAAAACTGGTCTCCTGTGCAGAGGGGGAACTATTCAATGAAAAGCACGTCGTGGAAAATTGCAGCTCTTCTTTCCGCTCTGGTTTCGATTCAGGCCTACGCACAGCCAGCGTGGACGCCCAACACGCCTAACGACACACTTGGTACTACATCGAAGGTTGGCGTCGGAACCACGAACCCAACCTACCCGTTCCAGGTTTTCGGTAACCTGACCACGGGCGCGGGCATCCAGTACGGATCGATCTGCCAGGTCAACTCGGCGGGAACCGCCGGCTCGATTCAGCAGGCTGCCGAAGTGGAGCTCTTCCCCGGCTACACCGGCACGGGCAGCACCGCGGCGCTCGGCTTCCGCAACAGCGCCTCCGGCCAGGGCACCTCGATCGACGTCAGCAACAACGGTAACTACGGTGTCTTCGGTGTCACCACCGGCACCACCGTTGGCGACAACGCCGGCATGGTCGGATTCGCGGCAAACGGCAACTACAGCTTCGGTCTCGTCGGCGACGCGCAGACCGCCAAGAGCGGCGGGAAGAACGTCGGCGTCCTCGGCTACGGCTTCAACAACGCAGCCGACGTCGCGATCGGCGGCTACTTCGCTCTCTCTGCCGGCTCGCAGAAAGCGAAATTCACCACCGCAGCGCTGATCGCCGACAACGGCGATCTCGTTGCCACCGCGCCGATCTTCCTCGGCCGCGCCAACGGCGTCACCAAGTTCCTCATCGACAAAGATGGCAACGTCAACGTCACCGGCACACTCACGGCCACCTCGGTCGTCAACGCGGTGTATGGACAGGACGTCGCCGAATGGGTGCAGGCTGATCACGAGATTCCCGCAGGCACGGTCGTGATTCTGAATCCCGAGAAGAACAATCAGGTCATGCCTTCGACCGTCGCGTACGACACGACGATCGCAGGTGTCGTCTCCGCGCAGCCCGGCATGATCCTCGGCCGTGGTGGCGTCAACAAGTGCACGGTCGCGACCTCGGGCCGCGTGCGTGTCCGCGTCGACGCAACGAAGGGCGCGATCCACATCGGCGATCTCCTGGTGACGAGCGACGAGCCCGGCACCGCGATGAAGTCGCAGCCGATCGAAGTCAACGGCCGCCACTTCCACCAGCCGGGCACGATCCTCGGCAAGGCTCTCGAGCCGCTCGAGGATGGCAAGGGCGAGATCCTCGTCCTCCTCTCCCTCGGCTAGAAACGAACCAACACGCACGAAACGAAAGGCCGCCCATCCGGGCGGCCTTTTCATTTACATCTTGTACTTGCCGAGATCTTCCGGACTGAGACTGTCGAACCACTTCTTCATCTTCTCGTCCTGATCTTCGGAGTCGGGCGTGATCGTCTGCGCCTGATCGAGCACCGTCTGCGCGACGAAGATCGGCGCTTCCGTACGCAGTGCGAGCGCGATCGCATCGCTGGGCCGCGCATCCACCTCGAGCGTCCGGCCGCCCGTGATCACGCGGATCTGCGCGAAGAAGGTGGAGTCGCGCAGGTCGTTGATCACCACGCGGGTCACGCGGGCATCGAGCTCGGCGATGATGTTGCGGAGGAGGTCGTGCGTCATCGGACGCGGTGTCGCGACGTTCTCCAGTTGCAGGGCAATCGCGTTCGCCTCGAAGATGCCGACCCAGATCGGAAGGAAGAACTTCTCCTCCTCATCCTTGAGTACGACGATCGGCGAGTTCGACACCGGGTCGAGCATCAGACCCTTGATGCTCATCGGTACGAGATCAGAAGTCATTTTGAATTCCTGTTCGACACCTGCAGCAAACAGGATACCTCCGCACATCCACTTTCGATCAAGGGAAGAGAATCAGACGGCTTCTCCGCGCAGCGTGTGATGCTGCGCGGACTCGATGCGAACGCCGAGCATGCTGCCCAGCGTCGTGTCCGGGTTGCCTGAGAAGTTCACGACCCAGTTGTCATCCGTCCGTCCCGCGAACATCGCAGGATCGTGTTTGCTCGGACCTTCGACGAGGACCGGCAGCACGCGCCCGCGATACGATTCGAGCCGCTCCCGCTTGTGCTGCTCGTGCAGTTCGAAGAGACGGTTGAGGCGCTCCGACGCGACGGCGTCATCGACCGGCTCGCCGATGCGCAGCGACGGCGTCCCCGGCCGCGGCGAATACTTGAACGCGAAGAGCGAGCCGTAGCGAATCTGCTCGATCAGCGACAACGTCTCCTGAAAATCCTCTTCTGTCTCGCCGGGAAACCCGACGATCACATCCGTGGAGAAATGGATCTCCGGGATCGCCTCGCGGATGCGATCGACGATCTCGAGATAACGCTCGCGCGTGTAGAGGCGCTTCATGCGGCGCAGAATCCGCGACGAGCCCGACTGCACCGGCAGATGGAGGTATCGCGAAATGTTCTCGTGATCGCGCATCGCGGCGATCATCGAGTCGTTCACTTCCGCAGGGTGCGAGGTCATGAAGCGAAGCCGCGCGACGCCTTCGACTTCCGCAACCGCGCCGAGAAGCGCACCGAAGTCGCGCCCGCTCTTGTGGCAGCGATAGGCATTCACGGTCTGGCCGAGCAACTCGATCTCGACCCGCCCACTCGCAACTGCAACGCGTACTTCGTCGAGAATCTCGTCGAAGGTCCGCGAGACTTCGCGCCCGCGCGTCATCGGAACGATGCAGAAGGTGCAGTTCTTGTTGCAGCCTTCCATGATCGTGACCCACGCCTTGGTCGGCGACGTGCGGTCGATCGCCAGAGAGTCGTAGCGCCGGTCCTCGGGAAAATCGACGGCGACTGCGTGCTCGCGGTCGAGCACTGCATCGAGATGACCGACGTTTCCCGGACCCATCACGAAATCGACCCACGGCGCGCGCTGGATGATCCGCTCCCCTTCCTGCTGCGCGACACAACCGCAGACGCCGATCTTCAGCTCACTGCGCTCTTCTTTCAACTCGCGAAGACGGCCGAGGTGGGAGTAGACCTTCTGTTCGGACTTGTCGCGGATGGAGCAGGTGTTGAGCAGGATCATGTCCGCTTCCAGCTCGCTGTCGACACGGCGAAGCCCGCGCAGCTTGAGGCTGCCGGAGAGTCGCTGGCTGTCGAGGTCGTTCATCTGACAGCCCCAGGTTTCGATGTAGAACGTTTTCATTTTGGGATTGCCGCGCGTGCGGCATCGAGCTCGCGCTTTTTCTCCAGGAACTTCTTCCGGATCACGTCATCGCGGTAGCTCGGATCATTCTCGTCGTAGTAACTCTGCTCGATCACCGCGAGCTCCGCCTCGAGATCGGTGATCTTCTTCTCGGCCACGGCTCGTTCCCGTTCCGCAGCGGCGGCTTGCTTCAAAGCCTCGTCGTGCTTCTCGATCGTCGATCGGGCATCCGCAACGTGCGGCGGAAGCGGCGCGCCTTTCGCCGGAAGCTCGATCAGTTTTCCCTTCGACTTCTTCACATCGGCGTTCGTGATCACCTTGCGAGGAATCGCGACGCGCCCTTCCCTCGCACGCCTCGCTGCCGCGACGAGAGCGGAATCCTTCGGCGGTTCGGGGGGCGCTTCCTGAGCGGCGAGACTCAGAGACAGCAAACAGCATGCAGCGGGCAGCAGGATGGGGAGTGAGATCTTCCTGCTTCCTGTTGTCCGCTGTCTGCTGCCTGAAATCACGGTTTGCTCGTTCCCGCTCTTCCGTATCGATCCTCGAGCCTGACCACGTCATGCAACTCCGGCGTGGACACTTCGGCCACATCGGTGTCGGCGACCGCCACCATCCGATGAATCATGCGCGGCGGAATGTGGAAGGCTTCCCCTTTTCGCAGCGCAAGCTCGCGGCGATCGCCGTCGTGCTCGACTGTGAGCAACAGCTCGCCCTCGACAACGTAGAGGGTTTCCTCTTTCATTTCGTGGTACTGGAGGCTGAGGCTCTCGCCGCGATTGATGTGCAGGATCTTTCCGACGTAGCGGTCGGTTTTCGCGAAGATCAGCTCATAACCCCAGGGCTTCGGGACCCGCTTGATATCGCAGATTTCGAAAAGGCGCTCATCCGTCATACGTTCTTACCCACCACACCCTCCGGGAATCTGAGCGCCACGTTCTCGATGACGAACTCCTCGATCTCCTGCGCCGTACGCTTCTGCAGCGCCATCTCCGCGATGCGCCTGCAATCCTTGTAGCGCACGGAGCGGACGACGTTCTTGATCACCGGAATCGAAGAGGGATTCATCGAGAAGTTCTCGAGTCCGAGGCCAAGCAGAACGATCGCGAAGATCGGATCCGACGCCATCTCGCCGCACATCGAGACAGGGATGTTCGCCCGTTTGCCGGCGTCGATCACGTTCTTGATCAGCCGCAGCAGCGCGGGATGCAGCGGCTCGTAGAGATAGCTGACGTTCTCGTTCGCGCGATCGATCGCGAGCGAGTATTGAATGAGATCGTTCGTGCCGATCGCAAAGAAGTCCGCCTCCTCGGCGAGCAGATCGGCGATGAGAGCCGCGGATGGTACTTCGATCATGATCCCGATCTTGAGATCGGGGTTGTACGGCTTCCCTTCCGCATCGAGCTCGGCGCGGATCTCGCGGATGAACGTCTTCACCTGACGCACTTCCTGAACGCCGGAGACGAGCGGGAACATGATCTTCATGTCGCCGTACGCCGAGGCGCGGAGGAGCGCGCGCAACTGCGTCTTGAACATCTCGCGATGCTTCATGCAGAGACGCAGGCCGCGCAGGCCGAGAACCGGATTGTCTTCCTTGCTGCCGATGACTTCGCGGGCGAGCTTCTTGCCGCCGAGATCGAAGGTGCGGATGACGCAGGTCTGCGGCGCGAGCTTCTCCACGATGCGGCGATAGACCTCGAAGTGTTCGTCTTCGTTCGGCAGATCGGGACTCTTGGAGATGTAGAGAAATTCGGAGCGGTAGAGGCCGATGCCCTGCGCGCCGAACTTGATGGCATCGTCGAGCTCTTCGAGAAGCTCGAGATTCGCCTGCAGCGAGACGCTGCGGCCGTCTTTCGTCGTCGCCGGAAGGTCGCGATTCTCGAGCAGCTTCCGCTCGGATTCTTCGTGGCGCGAAACGCGGCTGCGATACTCGGCGATCATCGCCGGCGTCGGGTTGACGAGGACGATGCCCTCGTAACCGTCGACGATGACCATCTCGTCGTTGTCGACGATCTTCGTCAGCCGCGGAACCCCGATGACTGCAGGCATGAAGAGCGACTTCGCGATGATCGACACGTGCGACGTGCGCCCGCCGGTCTCCGTCGCGAAGCCGACGATCGGCCGGCGGTTGAAATGCACTGTATCGGAGGGCGTCAGGTCATCGGCGAGGATGATCACATCGTGTTTGATCTCGGAGAGATCGTGATGTGCAACACCCTGCAGGTTGCGCAGCACACGCTCCGCAACGTCCTTCACGTCCGCAACGCGCTCGCGCAGGTACTCTTCCTCGAAGCTCTGGAACCGCGCCTGCAGCTCCTCCTGCACTTCGGAAAGAGCCCATTCCGCGTTGACCTGCTCTTCCTCGATCTTCTGCACGACCTTGTCGGCGAACGAGGGATCGCTGACCATCATGGCGTGCGCTTCGAAGATCGACGCGTACTCCTCCCCCATCGAGCGGCTGACTTTCGCCTTCAGCTCGTGCAGTTGATCGCGCGTCTTCTCCAGCGATTCGAGAAACCTCGTCACCTCGGCCGGCACATCTTCATCGCGAATGGGAACGCGATAGATCTGCACGACGCGTTTCTCGATGATGACGGCGCGGCCGATGGCGATACCGGGCGACACGCCGACGCCCTTGTAGGTGCGGATGTCACTGCGCTGGGATGCCGCTTTCGACCGTTCGATCAGCATGGCAGAACGATGAACGACGAACGATGAACAAGGAACGAGGCACCGTCGTGTTCATCGTTCATCGTTCATTGTTCTGCGTTACAGAAGTCATTCTACTTCATCGAACTTGCGGTCGATCAGCTCCTGGATCGCGTCGACGGCGGCGGCCTCGTCGTCGCCGTTCGCCCGCACGGTGATCGTCGAGCCGCGCCCGGCAGCGAGCAGAAGGATGCCGAGAATCGACTTGCCGTCCACTTCTTCGTCACCCTTGCGAATCTTGATGTCCGACTTGTACCGTGCCGCGATGTGCACGAGCTTCGCCGCGGCGCGCGCGTGTAATCCCAGCTTGTTCTTGATCTCGATGTTGCGCTCGATCACGAACGGGCTCCGGCCGCCGCGAGGAGGTCAGAGGCCACGCGAATCGCCTTGGAGCCCTTCTCGCTGATCACGTGCGCGAGGGTCGCGACATCCTTCGCTTCGCTCTGCATCGTCGCGAACTTCACGATCATCGGCAGGTTCACGCCCGTGACGATCTCCACCCGTCCCTGTTCGAGAAACGAGAGGCTGATGTTGCTGGGCGTGCCACCGAACATATCCGTGAAGATGATGACGCCGCGCTCCGGACCGATTCGGTCGAGCGCCTGGCGGATCTTCTCGCGCGCTTCGTCCACCGTGTCGTTCCATTCGAGCGGGACTGCCTCGATCCCGGTGACAGTTGCTTCGATTCTTTGCGCCGCGCTGAGAAGCTCATTGGCGAGCTGGCCGTGCGTGACGATGAGTGCTCCGATCAAGTCCTGGACCTCCGAATTGCCGAGGGAATCATACAAGGGTGCCGGGGCCTCCGGGTGGAGTGCGGACGCCCCCGTCCGCACATCGAGCACTAGCGCCGGCAGTCCCGGTGCACGACCTCGATCAGATATCCCGCCTCCGCGAGATCATCGGCCAGCCGCTGCCCCACCGCGACGGATCGATGCTTCCCACCCGTGCATCCAACTCCGATCGTCAGATAGCTCTTCATCTCTTTCCTGTACTCGGGCAGGAGGTACTTCACGAAGTCCAGCAGCCGCGAGTAGAACGTTTCGTAGTCGGGCTGCCGGCGGAGATACTCGATGACTCCCTCATCCAACCCGGTCAGCGGACGGAGCTCCTCTACGAAGTGTGGATTCGGGAGGAAGCGGACGTCGAAGAGCAGATCGAGGTTGTACGGCATCGAATACTTGAAGCCGAACGAAATGATGGTGACGAGCATCGTCACTTCGTACCCCGACAACCGGAACCGCTTCATCACCTCGGCCTTCAGCTCATGCACCGAGAACTGTGACGTGTCGACGACCATGTTCGCCAGCGCCTTCACTTCGGCGAGGGCCGTCCGCTCGCGCTGAATCGCTTCGATGATCGGCAGGTCCTTCGCCAGCGGATGCGGCCGGCGCGTCTCGGAGTAACGCCGGGCAAGAACCTCGTCGCTTGCCTCCAGGAAGATCAGCACGACATTCGGAACGACACTCTGGATCCGTTCGCGATAGAACTGCGGAAAGATCGTCGCGAAGTCATGCGTGCGCACGTCGACGACGATTCCGACGCGGTTCGCCTTCTCGTGCGTCGCCACCTCTTCGAGAAAGGGTTCGATCAGCGCAATCGGCAGATTGTCGCTGCAGTAGAAGCCGAGATCCTCCAGCGTCGACTGGACGTACGACTTGCCCGAGCCCGAGAGCCCGGTGATGATCACGAGATATTCGGGCGCCTTCATATCGGGAGGCAGCGGTCTGCGGTGCGAGTCATCGCTGTCTCCGCAGCCGGTTCAACGTATCGGGATTCATCATCATGCGCGTCGTGTTGCTGCGGAGCTCGGAGCTCGCGGCAGCATCCCGCGTGACTTGCGGAAGTTGTTCCGACGCGCCGTTGGCCTGCGCCGCAATGTGCTCGTCGATCTTCTGCGCGAAGGCGCGTGCGGAATCGTAGCCCTGCAGCTTCATCAGGTGATTGCGCGCGGCGATCTCCACGAGCAGCGCGAGATTGCGTCCCGAGGCGACCGGCAGACGAACATAGGGCTTCTGCACGTTCAGCATCTCGAACGTCTCGCCGGCGATGCCGAGCCGATCGTATTCGGTCCCCTCGACCCACTTCTCGAGCTTCACCACGAGATCGATCGGCTTCACGTCGCGCGTCGACGCAACGCCGAAGAGATCCTTGATGTCGATGATGCCGATTCCGCGCAGCTCCATGTGGTGCCGCAGCAGATCGTTCGAGTAACCGAGAAGGACGTCGTTGGGATGGCGCTTGATGACGACCATATCGTCGGCGATCAGCCGGTGACCGCGATAAACGAGATCGAGCGCGCACTCGCTCTTGCCGATGCCGCTGTCGCCGAGGAGGAGAACGCCGATGCCGTAGACGTCGAGGAGACCGGAGTGCATCGTGATGCGCGGCGCCATCGTCTCTTCGAGGATGTATGAGACGCGCGTGATCGACGTGGACGACATGTTCGGCGTCGACAACAGCGGCACGCTGCGCTTCTCGCACTCGTGGCGGAACTCCTCGAGCGGCGCGATCCCTTTGGTGACGATGAAGCAGGAGACATCGAGGGCCGTGACATCGCGTACGCGCTTCTCGCGCAGCCGGGGCGGCAGCGACTGCAGATACTTGATCTCGGACTCGCCGATGATCTGCACGCGCCACGGCTTGATGTACTCGTAGTAGCCGGCGAACGCGAGGCCGGGCTTCTGCACGCGCGGCCGCATGATGATGCGGTCGAGACCGTCGTCGCCGGTGATGAGCTTGAGCGCGAGATCGTCGAGCTCCGTCGTCAGCAGCGCGCGGACCGTGGTTTGTACGTAGTCTTCCTCAGACGGCACGAGTTGATTGTACTTGGGCCGCGGGCCCGCGCGTGCGCGGGCTCGCGGTGTGACTGCGTGTTAACCGCGGTGATGGCGGTGATGTCGATACGCGTGATGCGTGCGGTGGTGTCTCAGGCTCTGTACGCCGTTGCCCACCGCGCCGCCGACGACCGCTCCTGCCGGACCACCGACGACTGCGCCAGCCACGGCACCGATCGTGGTGCCGCGCGTGCGGCTCTTGTGCTTCGACCAGTCATTCGCAAAGACGCTCGAGGCCGGCAGCATGAGTGCGCCGATGAGAGCGATTGCAGGAAGTTTGGTTTTCATGGTTGTGACCTCCTGCGTTTGATATCTGCGAAGGTCGTACCAGTAACAAGACACGCAATATCAATAGTTTAACAAACGGTTTCCCCGATAGTCGAAGCCCGCCAGTTGTATGCATATTTGCTTGACAACTGCATCAAGACAGGAACACTCTTGCATCATGAGAACGACGATTACGATCGGGGAGGATCTCCTGCGGGAGGCTCGGAGGCTCAGCGGAAAAGATGGCTACAGCGAAGCGATTGTGACCTCGTTGCGCGACTACGTGGACCTCAGGAAGCGATTAGCCCTCCTCGAGTCGCTCTTCATGCAGAAGACGCCCCACTCCTACCGGCAGGTGAAGAGCCAGCGGAGAAAGCGGCAGTGGTCCTCGTAGATACGAGCATTTGGATTGCACTGTTCCGCAAGCGGAACGCCGAGATTGGCCAGAAAATCTGGATGCTCGCCGCGAGGAACGAAGCCGCGGTCTGCGGGCACATCTGGGTCGAGTTCCTGGGGGGATTTCGCGACGACGCCCTGCGAGGAAGTTACGCGGAATTACTGGGCGCATACCCCTTCCTCGAAACGCCGCGGGCCGCATATGAGCTCGCGGCAAGATTACTCGCGGGCCATCAGCGTCTTGGTGCTGGCGATGCGGTAATCGCGGCCACCGCGATTACCGCCGGAGTGGCACTCTGGTCAAGCGATCTCGATTTCAGAGAGTTGGCCGGAGATGGCCTGCAGTTGTACGCGTGACCCGCTCTCGTTCCCTCCCCCTGGGCGGGAGAGGGAACGAGGGGTCGACGATCAGATTTCGGGAGCGATGAGTCCGATGTTGTTGTCGCGGCGCTTGTAGATCACGGAGATCTTGTCGGTGTCGAGATCGCGGAAGACGATGAACTCGTTCTTCGAATCATCGAGGCGCAGCGCGGCCTCTTCGATCGACATCGGGCGGATGGGCAGGTTGTTCGTCTTGATGATGCGGGGGCGGTTCTGCCCTCCGCCGTTCGCCTCGCGCAATTTGCCCGGCTCGAGAACCTGCACGGCCCACTCGCTCACTTCGACTTTGCGGCCGTTGCCGTCCTTGCGGTGGTGATCGCGGATCTTCTTGCGGTTCTTCTGCGCCTGGCGCTTCAGGTGGTCGAGCGCCTGGTTGATCGCATCCTGCATCGACTCGTCGGACTCCTGGACCGTCTTCACATCGTGGTCCTTGCCGACGACGAGAATCTCGCAGATGTTGCGGTACTTCTCCACCTGAAGCATGACGCGCGTCTCGATGACGTCGTCGAAGAGACGCTCGCCTACTTTCGCCAGCTTCTTGTTGATGAGATCGCGGATGTCGGGAGTGACTTCGAAATTACGGCCAATGATGCCCGTTGCCATGAAGACACCTCACTTAGTCGTTGCGAAGGAAACCTTCGCTCGGTGGATTGACGTACGCATCAGAAGATTTGCTTGCGATCCGTCGACGACGGGATGTTCAGCTCGTCACGGTATTTGGCCACGGTCCTGCGAGCTATGTTAATCCCCTCGTCGTTCAAAATCTTCATGATCTTGGAATCCGAGAGGGGCTTTCTCGGATCCTCGGCGTCAATATAACTCTTGATCTTCTTCTTAACTGTAAGAGAAGAAATGTCTTCGCCCGTATCGGAGTCGATGCCGCTGTGGAAGAAATACTTCATTAGAAACAGCCCGCGCGGCGTGTGCATGTACTTGTTGGAAACGACGCGCGACACGGTCGACTCGTGCATCTGAATGTCGTCGGCGACATCGCGCAGAACGAGCGGGCGCAGATGATCGATCCCATGCTCGAGGAACTCGCGCTGATGTTTGACGATCGACTCGGCGACCTTGTAGATCGTCCGCTGCCGCTGATCGAGTGATTTGATCAGCCAGACCGCCGAGCGGATCTTGTCCTTGATGTAGTTGACGGTCTCTCCGTCGGACTTCGTGTCCATGGAGTTCAGCATCGACCGGTAGCTCGCGTTGATGCGCAGCTTCGGCATGCCGTCCTCGTTCAGCACGATGATGTATTCGTCGCCGACCTTGTGCACGTAGACGTCGGGCTCGACGTAGATCGCGCGCTCGTTGGAGTACTTGCGGCCCGGCTTCGGATCGAGGTGCTTGATCACCTCGACGATGCCTTCCAGCGACTTCATGTCGATGTTCAGCGTCTTCGAGAGCTGCACGAAGCGGCGCTGCATGAACTCGTCCCAGTGATCGCGCACGATCGTCTCGACGAGAGGATTGTCGATCTCCAGAAAATCGAGCTGCAGCAGCAGGCACTCGCGCAGATCACGCGCGCCGACGCCGATCGGATCGAGCGCCTGCACTACCGCGATCGCATCCTCGACTTCCTTCTCTTCGTAGGGCCCCGCCGCCATGATCTCTTCGGTCGAGGCGCGGAGATAGCCGTCTTCATCGATGTTGCCGATGATGAAGTGGCCGACGTCCTTGATGCGCGGCGACGCGTCGCTCATGCTGAGCTGCCACGTGAGGTGATCGGTGAGATTCGGCGGGCGCGTCAGCGTGTTCTCGATGGGGAACTCTTCATGTTCTTCTCCCATCCCGCGCGGGTTGTAGCCGTACTCGATGTAGTCCTGGAAGTAGGCGTCGTAGTCGATCTCGTCGAACGAGTCCTTCTCTTTTTCCTTCTGCGGCTCCGCCGCTTTCGCCTCTTCTTCCGTCTGTGTCTTGGTTTCCTGCGCGTCGCTCTCCGCTTCTTCCTGCTTGGTTTCTTCCTGTGTTTCGTCGAGGAGCGGATTCTCGAGGAGCTCCTGATTGAGCACTTCCTGGAGCTCGAGTTTCGATAGCTGCAGCAGCTTGATCGCCTGCTGCAGCGAAGGCGTCATGATCAGCTTCTGCGAGAGCTTGAGGTGTAATTTCTGTTCTAAGGCCATGGTCCGGATTCGACAGCGATGACAGCGTTCTCGGTCAGCTCAAATTGAATGACTCGCCCAGGTAAATTCGCCGGACCTCCGCATCTGCCGAGAGACTTTCTGGTACGCCCTGTCGAAAGATTTCACCCTCTTTGATGATATAGGCGCGATCGGTGATCTTCAATGTTTCCCGTACGTTGTGATCTGTGATCAAGATTCCGATGCCTCGCGCCCGAAGTTGGGAAACGATTCGCTGAATCTCAAAGACAGCGATTGGATCGATTCCTGCAAATGGCTCATCTAGCAAGATGAATGCCGGGTTGATTGCCAGGCTTCTCGCGATCTCCACCCGCCGCCTCTCCCCTCCCGAAAGTGAGAATGCACGGTTCCTCGCGATGTGCGTCACTCCGAATTCTTCGAGGAGTTGATTCGTCCGCGCCTGCCGTTCCGCCAGCGGAAGATTCATCGTCTCGAACACCGAGAGAAGATTCTCTTCCACCGTCAGCTTGCGAAACACCGACGCTTCCTGCGGCAGATAGCTGATCCCCTTCTGCGCGCGGAGATACATCGGCGTCTCCGTGATGTCTTCCTCGCCCAGCGTCACGCGGCCATCGTCGGGGCGGACGAGTCCCACGATCATGTAGAACGTCGTCGTCTTGCCCGCACCGTTGGGCCCGAGGAGTCCGACGATCTCACCCTGCTTGATTTCGACGGAGACATCGCGGACGACACGGCGGCCTTTGTAGACCTTCACGAGATGGGTCGCAGCGAGGCGAAGAGGGTTCGCGATCGGTTCCGTAGTCACGGCGCGGATTGTATAGCGATGGGAGTATGGGACCGATGAGACGGATGGGACGGATGAGACGGATGGGGAGACTTCCCATCCGTCTCATCCGTCCCATCCGTCCTATTGCTTCGGCTTGTAGCTTCCCGACGTCTGCGATCCCGGCGACACCACTTCCACCTTGTTGCGCGCGAGATCGAATTTGATCTGCTCGCCGGTGAGTGTGCCGCTCGGGTCCGTCGCCGTCGCCGGCTTCCCGGTGAGAAATGCGAGATGACGCTGGACCTGATAGAGCGCCTTGTCGCCGCTCCCCTTCCGGCCCGTCTGCTTCTCGACCAGCACGACTTTTCCTTCCGATTCGACGTGATCGAGCTTCTTGTTCGCATCGAAGAAGAACGCCGACTTCTCGCTGGTCATCGTGTGCTGATCGTCGCGCATCTTCACATTGCCGATCAGATCCACACGTCTTTCGTTCTTGTGCGCGATCAATTGATCGCTCTCCGTGAACGTCGGCGAGCGGTGCGCCGTATCGCTCTCCTGATAGAGCGTCATCCGCACGTTGCCGCGCGCATTGATCGTCTCGCCGCCGTTCTGCACCTGCATCTCCTGCGAGAGCACCACGTTCGCATCCTGCCAGGAGCGCACGTTGCCGCTGAAGACGGCGACCTTGTTCGCCTGCCGCATCAGCAGCGTGTCGGAGTTCACGAAGACCGGCTTGTTGCCCGTGAAGACGCCGGCACCTGTCTCCTTCTCTCCCGCTTTCGACGCGAGTTGCGCGATGACATCGCCCGTCCCTTTCGCCGTCTGCGCCTTCGGCGAGAACTCGAGCTGCTTCGCCTTGAGCGTGTTGCCGTCCGACACGACGGTCGGATCGAAGCCCTGCTCGGCGGTCAGCAGCACGCGATCGTTGACGACGTCGTAGTTCGCTCGCATCGCCGTCGCGTCATTCTTCGGATCGTGGTACTTGAAGTTGCCTTCGATGATCGATGTCGTCGCCTTGTGCGTCGCCGGATCGAAGAGCACCGTCAGGTGATCGCCGTTGACCTGACGCGGCACCGGCCCGAGCTCGTGCATGATCACGTGGTCTTCTGCCTTGAGCTCGTTCACTGCACGATTCACGAGCGCGACCCGGAATCGATTCGCGGTGAGGTTGCGCTTCGGCGTTCCTTCGATCACCGCATGCGCGACTCCTGCGTCCCCGAACGCGTTGATCGCGTTGATCTGGCCGTCGGGACCCAGCTCGCTGTTGAAGCGCTCGCACGTCACTTCCTTCCGGCCGCCGAGGTCTTCGCCCGGATTGGTCATGGAGGACATGGACATGAAGACATGCCCGTTTCCTTCGAGCGCCATGAGGCGCTTGCGGTCGACGGTGAAGCGGCCGACGCTGTGATCGCACGTGAGCTTGTCCGCGGCGCGAGTGACGACGACGTCCTGCTGGAACGTCACGTCGTTCTCTTTGCGGCGGAACGTTCCCTCTTCCGCAGCGATCGTCATCGGCGCTTCCTGCGGCGTCTCCGGCTTCATCGTCGCGTGCATCTTTGCGTAGAGGCGGAGAGTCTCGGCCGGGACATCCATGTCGAGCGAGCCGGCGTTGCCGGTCCAGCGGTCGATCTTGAATTGCACGGGGATCTTGTTGGTGAGCCGGTTGCCGTCGTAATGCATCTCTGCGGTCTTCACTTCGACGCCATCGCTCGAGCGGAGCTGGACGCCGCCTTTGAGATCGGCTTCCTTCGTGTTCGAGTTGAACTGAGCGCTGGGACAGACGATGTCGTACTGCAGGCCGGTGGGGCGGTAGACGGTGAGCTGCACGTTGTCGAGCGTGTTCCAGCCCGAGGGATAAGCGACGACGCGGCTGGCGTGAATGTGCATGGCGACGCGGCCTGCGATCGTCTGCGTATCGTCGAATTGCTTCGACTCCGCGTGGGGCTTCTGGCCCGGAATCGTCGGCGCGACCGGATCGCTCGAAGGCTTGTCCTTCGGCCGGACGCGATTGAAGCTGACGACGATCAGCAGAACGAATCCGAAGAACGCGATCGGAAGCGCGATCTTCAGAATGCGAATGGTGCGTTGCACGCGCTTCGCAACTACTTCTGCACGTTGGACATTCCGCGCAGAACAACCTGAGTGCCGGTTCTACGCCGTGTGCCGCGCGTCGACCAGCGTCAGCTTGGCGCCCGTCGCCGCGTAACGGTCGGGCTCGATCTGAAAGAGCACATCCGATGGCTGCTGCGCAACCACTGCGGCGAGCTCTTTGACCGAGGACCAGACGACCGCCGGGAATCGCGCACTGCCGTCATCGAGGACGAGCTCGCAGCAATCCTCCGCGAATGCGCGCGACGAAATCACGGTCACACGGTTCGTCTGAAACAGCGGCTGCGGATTGCCGGCGCCGAACGGCTGCAGCGTCTCATGCGTTTCGACGAACGCGCGATCGATTTCGCTGAGCGTGAGCACCGCATCGACATGCGCCTCGCGCACGAACAGCGATGGATCGAGCGCCGCGAAATTCTTCTGCAGCCGGCCGCGCAGTTCCTCGAGGTTGCGGCGCTCGAGCGAAAAGCCGCAGGCGAATTCATGTCCTCCGAAATGCGTGAAGAGATCGGCGACTCGCTCGAGTTGCTCGTGCAGGTTGACTGTCGATATCGAACGTGCGGAGCCCGTGCAGCGGCCCTCCTCGATCGTCATCACGAGCGTAGGGCGATGATATTTCTGCGCGATGCGCCCCGCCGTCAGACCGACGACGCCCTTGTGCCACCCCTCGCCGGCGAGGATCAGCACGTTCGCTTCCGCGGATCGCGCGCTTCGCTCGCGATGGCTTGCCGGGATCTGCTCTTCTGCCGCGGCGCGCACCTGCTGCTCGATCATCTGCCGCTCGGAGTTCATCCGATCGAGCTCGGCGCAGATCGCCCACGCCGAATCCTCATCGCGCGTGTGAAAGAGATCGATCGCGGTATTTGCGGACGCCAGGCGTCCTGCTGCATTGATGCGCGGCCCGATCTTGAAGCCGATGTCTACAGACCGTAGAGGACGGCCAAGGAGTCCGACGCGCCGGATCAGCGCGCGCAAGCCTGGATTCCGCGGATCGGCGAGACCGAGGAGGCCGAGGCGGGCGATGGTGCGGTTCTCGCCGATGAGAGGAGCGACGTCGGCGATCGTGCCGATCGCGGCGATCTTCAGCAGCGAATCGATCGAGATCTTCTTCTCATGCCGCCGGATCAGTTCGCAGCAAAGCTTGAAGGCGACTCCGACACCGGCGAGATCCTTGAACGGATATTCGCAGCCCGGCTGGCGCGGATTGAGAACGGCGGCCGCCTCCGGCAATTCGCCCGGCGGCAGATGATGATCGGTGATGATGACGTCGATGCCGCGATCGATCGCGAGCCGCACAGGCTCGACCGAAGTGATGCCGCAGTCGACGGTGATGACGAGCTTCACGTTGCGGTCGGCGAGGACGCGCTCGATGACTTCGATCTTCAGCCCGTAGCCGTCGACGAGGCGATGCGGCACGACGAAGTCGACGGTCGCACCGATCGAGCGCAGCACGGTCTGCAGCAGCACGATGGACGTGACTCCATCGACGTCGTAGTCGCCGTAGATGAGAATGGTCTCGCCATCGCGCACCGCGCGCCCGATGCGCTCGCACGCCTCGGAGATGCCGTGAATCGTCGAGGGGTCGTGCAGATCGCCGATGACGGGCGCGATGAAGCGGCGATACGAATCGGAGTCGGTGACGCCGCGGCGAATCGCAATCCAGCGAAGAGCGTCATTCGCAATGGGGAGCGGAAGGTCGGCCGTCTCCTCAGCCAGTCGCCAGCGGTCGAAGATCATGGGTCAGTGACGAGTGAAGAGTGACGAGTGAAGAGTGATTTCTTGCCGACTCATCACTGTTCACTCGTCACTCGTCACTTCTCAAAGTACCCCATCTTCCTGAACTTCTTGTATCGCTCTTCAGGGAGTAGAGAACCCTTCGTCTTCTGCAGTTCCTTCAGCGCCTTCTCGAGATACGGCGCGAGGATCTCCGCGGCGTGCGGTGGATCGGCGTGCGCGCCGCCGGCTGGCTCGGGAACGATTTCGTCGATGATGCCGTGTTTCTTCAGATCGGCCGCTGTGATCTTCATCGCGGCCGCTGCATCGGGCGCATTTGCGGCGCTCTTCCAGAGAATCGCCGCGCAGCCTTCGGGCGAGATGACCGAGTAGACGGCATGCTCGAGCATGAACACGCGGTCTCCCACGCCGAGCGCGAGTGCGCCGCCGCTTCCGCCCTCGCCGATCACCGTCACGATGAGCGGCGTCTGCAACGCCGCCATCTCCCTCAGGTTCACCGCGATCGCCTCGGCCTGTCCGCGCTCTTCCGCACCGACGCCGGGGTAGGCGCCCTGCGTGTCGATGAAGCTGAAGATCGGCAGATGGAACTTCTCCGCCATCTTCATCGCCCGCAGCGCCTTGCGGAAACCCTCGGGCCGCGGCTGGCCGAAGTTGCGGAAGATCTTCTCTTTGGTGTTCCGCCCCTTCTGATGCCCGACAACGCAGCAGGGCTGGCCGCGGAAGCGCGCGAAGCCGGTGACGACGGCAGGGTCATCCGCGAACTTTCGGTCGCCATGAATCTCGCTCCACTCTTCGAAGAGAAGCGCGATGAAATCGAGCGTATACGGCCGCTGCGGGTGGCGCGCAACCAGAGTCTTCTGCCAGGGCGTCAGGTTGCCGTAAATCTCGGACGAGACTTTGGTAAGCTTCTGCTGGAGCTCGGCGATCTCGGCTTGCCTTGCGGGCTCAGCTTCCATCGCCGAAAGCTCTTCAATTTGCCGCCGCAACCGAACGATCGGCTCTTCGAACTGCATCGGATCGCCGTTCATGGTGCGTGACCGTAACAGATGACCGCGACCGAAGCAACGACCGACCAGCATCCCGACCGATCCGCCCACCTCGAGACGTGGAGTGCGAACGAGATCATGCGCCACGTCCCCTCCCTGGAGTGGATCATCCGCAAGCTCGACGTCGATGTCCGCCATCGTGTCGACATCCTCTGGGCGTCCGTGGCGGACCTTCCTTCAGCAGATCCGCGCTATCCCGCGGTCGAGCACGAGCTCCAATCGCTCTGCCGCGCGCTCGATCGGCTTGCCGATCTTGCGAAACACATTCGCAACACGCACATCCCTGCGGATCTCGGGATCCACATCCCCTGGGCGCTGAATCACGCGACGAGCTGCCTCCGAACGCTCGACGCATCTGTGTTCAACCGGCGCTACCCGGTGCAGACGCATGACCGCTCGAAGGCGGAGCCGGTGTACGCGGGGCTCCTCGTCGTACTGCAATGTGTCGCGAAAGCCACGGAGAAGGTTTCGGAAGTGGATCCTGCGGTATGGGAAAAGCTTCTGAGCCCCTCACCTCTGGCCCCTCTCCCCGCGTTGCGCGAGGGGACGCCGTCTACAGCATGTTGAGCGGATCGACGTCGATCGCTACGTCGACACCCTTCCACCTTCGCCCGGACATCGCCGCTTCGACCGCCTTGCGCAACGCGACGCGCTGCGGTGCACGCACCAGGATCTGATACCTCCACACGCCTTTGATGCGCGAGAGTGGCGCGGGTGCGGGGCCTTGAATCCTGACGCCGGTCAACGGCGCGACCTTTTCCTCGATCCGCTTTCCGCTGTCGAGCGCGGCGCGCTCCACGTCCGTCAGTTTCTCTCCGCGAAACAGGATAGCGATCATCGCGCTCAGCGGCGGATAGTGAAACGTGCGGCGAAACTGGATCTCCGATTCGAAGAACGCCTCGTAGTCGTGATGCACCGCGTGTTGAATCGCGTAGTGCTGCGGAAACGCTGTCTGGATGACGACCTTGCCCCGCAGCTCGCCTCGGCCGGAACGGCCTGCGACCTGCGTGAGCAGATAGAACGTCTTCTCCGCGGATCGGAAATCGGGATAGCCGAGAATCGAGTCGGCGTTCAGCACGCAGGTGAGCGTGACGTTCGGGAAATGATGTCCTTTGCTCAGCATCTGCGTGCCGATCAGCGCCTGCGTCTGCTGCGTGCGGAACCGATCGAGAATGCGAACGAGCTCGCCCTTTTTTCGCGTTGAGTCGCGATCGAGGACTTCGACGGCGATCTCCGGAAACTCGCGGCGAAAGCGCTCTTCCACTTTCTCCGTTCCGAACCCGACCGGCTGCAGCACCTCTCCGTTGCAGAGCGAACAGCGCTGCGGAATCCGCATGCGCAGGCCGCAGTAGTGACAGATGAGCAGCTCCTCGCGGCGATGCACCGTGAGAGTCACGCTGCAGTCGCGGCAGCGATACTCATGGCCGCATTCGCGGCAGAGGAGGAATGGCGCGTAGCCCCGGCGATTGATGAGGATGATCGCCTGCTCGCCCGCGCCGAACGTCGCGCGCAACTGCTCGCGCATGCGCGAGCTGAAGATCACGAATCCGCGGTCTTCCTTCTCCCCTTTCTCCTTGCGCAGGTCGATGACTTCGACGTCGGGCAACGGCCGCGCCTCGACGCGGCTCGCCATACGCAGCAGCGTGTATTTCCCACGCGCGGCGTTCTCGCGCGTTTCGAGCGAAGGAGTCGCGGAGCCGAGAACGACCGGAATCTTGCGGAATTGCGCGCGGACGACGGCGAGATCGCGCGCGTTGTAGCGCGGCGTCTCCTCCTGTTTGTACGCGCCGTCGCCTTCTTCATCGACGACGATCAGGCCGAGCCGCGGAAATGGCGTGAAGAGCGCGGAGCGCGGACCGATCGCGACATCGACTTCACCGCGCCGCGTGCGCCACCACTGATCGTAACGCTCGCTCGGCGAGAGGCTGCTGTGCAGAATCGCGATGCGCTCGCCGAATCGTTCCTTCAGCCGCGCCGCGAACACCGGCGTCAGCGAGATCTCCGGCACGAGCAGGAGTGCCTGCTCTCCCCGCTTCACCACCTCCCGCATCAACTCGATGTACACCTCGGTCTTGCCGCTGCCGGTCACCCCTTCGAGAAGAAACGGGGCGAAGGTGCCGAGCACGCTTCTCACACTCTCGATCGCGGCGCGTTGTTCGCTCGAGTAGCGGATCTCGCCGAGCGATGCGGTATCGAGTCCGGCAAGAAAAGCGTCGAGCGTATGCCGGCGCGCGCGGCGCTCGATGCGGATGATCGATTTCTTCGCCAGCGCGGACAACGTCGATGCGCCGATGCCTGCGTGCTCGAGCGCGCGGACAGACATCTCGCCGCCGTGCGCCTGGAGCAGTTGAACGGCCTCGAGCTGTTTCCCTTTCAATTCGCCCGGCGCAGCGTCGAGAATCACGAAGCGGTCGTAGCGGACCCCCTTCGCGTCCTGCAGCCGGTCGCGAACGCCGATGATCCCGGCATCTTTCAGCCGCTCGATCGCCGAGCGCGTGACGCGCATCTCATCGAACAGGGTCGCGAGCGGGAGCGGCCTCCGCTGCAGTTCTTCAATCAGCGCGCGGTCCCCTTCGAGCGTCCGCGCAGGATCATCGGCGATGAGATGGACCTCGCGCCGCCCTCGCGCCGACATGTTCGCCGGCAGCGCGACGCGAAGCATTTCGCCGATCGGAGCAATGTAGTAATCAGCGGCCCACCGGCAGAGCTCGATGATCTCCGGCGTCAGCGCGGGCTCGTCATCGTCGAGCACGGCGCGGATCGGCTTCAGCTTCTCAGGGTCGTCCGCGCTGTCGATCAGTCCGATGACGAAGCCTGTGGTGCGCTTCGTTCCCAGCGGCACTTCCACGCGAGAGCCGAGGCGGACGGCATCGCGCAGATCGGCGGGAATCGAATAGGTAAAGCTTCCGTGCACCGCGACAGGAACGGCGACTTCAGCGAAGGCGGAGATCCCATGCACCATCGCGCGGAGTCTATTCGCTTTGCTCACCGGAGACGGCGGTACGCCACGGCTCCGACGATTGCGAGACCGGCGACGATGTATGCCGCGATCTCGCCCGATGGGATCCGCCAGCGCGGCGCCGTCTCGAAGCTCATCTCGTAGGCCGTTCCATCCTGCGTACCGTTCGCGATGCGTACCGCTCCGGCGATCACACGGCCGTTGCCGCTCAATCCCTGCAGACGCAGCACCGCCTGCCCGTGAACGTCCGGAAATTCTGCCGCCGGATCGAACGAGCGCTGCTCGAAGCCGCCGAGGTATTCGCGCTTTCTTGCGAGGACGGAACCGGAGGGATCGAGCAGCGAAGCGATGAACACGAGCGGCGTGCCGGTGGTCTCCACCATGAAGACTCTGCTTCGGAATCCCGGCGCTTCGACGAATCCGGGTACGTACGCCGTCTCGCCGATGCCCGCCGCGAACTGCGACGGAATCGCGTTGAATGAAGACGCGACGCTCTGCGCAAGCCCGGCGCCCTGCGCGAGGCTGTAGAGACGCGCGTGGGCGATGACCGGCGCAGCAGCCTCGATGCGCAGCGCGCCGCTCGCGGACTCTTCTCCCGTCATCGCGGCCGTTGCCGATGGCACGATGCGGGTTTCCATCGCGCCGAGCACGAGCCGCGATTCGAAGGGACGCGGGTTCGGTTGTCCTGCGCGAAGGAACATGAGCCGTACGGCGACCGGCGACGCGCCGGGATTGATCAGCGTCAGTTCAGAATCGAAGACCCGCCCCTCGGCACCGGGACCTCGCCCGTACGCAGGAAGGAACGCGCTGTTCGAAACGTAGGCCGCATCGATGCGCAGCGCGGCCAGCATCGCGATCGCGAGGAGAAAACGCTTCACATCCGCAGCGTACAATACGTCGCGGTCCGCCACCCTCATGAGTGCGTCCCTCTATGCCGTCACGGCCGCGGTTGCGATTCTCATACTCCGCCGATTCCTCCCGACGTCGCGGCGTGTGCTCGCGGTGCTCGCGCTCCTTCCTCTCTGCCTGACGGGACGCGCGCTGCTCACAGGCGGTCTCTACGCGCCGATCGACATCGCCTACACGAGCGAGCCACTCGCTTCACTCGCCGAGCAGGCCGGTGTCACCCGCGTGCTCAACCCGACGGCGTCGGATGTCTTCTCACAGTTCCTTCCATGGCGAGAAGCGCTGCGCGACGCACTGCGGCACCGTCAGTGGCCGCTCTGGAATCGCTTCGATCTCGGCGGACATCCTCTGCTCGGCGCGGCGCAGGTCGCGCCATTCCATCCCGTCACGATCGCAGGCTTGCTGTTGCCGCCCGAAGCAGAACCGGCGTTCACGGCGTCGATGCTCTACCTGCTCGCCGCTCTGTCGATGTTCATTCTGCTGCGCGATCTCAACGTCGACGAGCTCGCCGCCATCTTCGGAGCAGCGGCGTGGATGACGGCGACGTATCTCGTCTCCTTCGCAGGCACCGCGCACGGGATGTCGGTCTCCGTCGCGCCGCTCGTCCTTGCGGCCGCGGGCCGCGTCGCGCGAAGACCAGCACGCCGCACACTGCTGCTGCTGACCGCCGCACTGCTGCTGCTCCTCATGTCCGGCCATCCTGAGACGACGCTGCACGTCGTCGCACTCGCAACTGCGTTCTTCTTCTTCGAGTGGCTGCCGCGTCGCGATGGGAAGGCGATCGTCGCCGGACTCGCCGCGGGAGCTGCGACGCTGCTCATCTCCGCGATCTATCTCTTCCCCGTTCTGGATACGCTCGAACAGACGCGCGACCTCGCCGAGCGGGCCGCGGACCGGAAAGCCTCGGCGGGACCTGCCGAGCTCTCGCATCGGCTGCGCGTGAATCTGCTCCCCTTTCTCGAAGGGGCGCATGGCGAGCCCGCGACGCACGAGAGCGGCACGTCGCACGGATGGTTCTCGACCTCCTACGCGGGCACGCTGCTCTTTGCGCCGGCGATCTACGCACTCGTCTTCGCACGCGATCGAAGGCGCTGGTTCTTCGCGGCAGCGGCGGCATTCGGAATCGCGGCAGGGGTGAAGGCCCCGGGCGTCGCGGATGTACTCGAGCTCCTGCCGGGATTCTCGATCGCGATCAATGAGCGGATGTTGTGGTTTGCGGCGCTCAGCGTCTGCGCGCTCGCGGGCATCGGATTGGAAGAATTCCGCAAGGAGCGGCGGCATGTGCTCGCGCTCCTCTTCGGCCTGACCGCGTTCGTCTTCGCGATCGCGTTCGTACTCGCGCGGCCAGCGATCGAGGCGGCTGCGCTGTCGAACAGTTTCGTGCGGATTCAGGCGGTGCGGATGCTCCTGCCGCTCGCGCTCGCCGCAGGAATCGCACTCGCGGTGCGGCCGCGCAGGCATGCGGTCATCGCCCTGATCGCCATCCTCCTCGTGCAGCGCGCCAGCGAAGATGCGATGCTCCAGCCGTCGCTGCCGGAGCGCGCGTGGTATCCGCACATCGCCGCGCTCGATCAGCTCGCGCAGCGCAACGACGTCTTCCGCATCGTCGCTCTCGATGTGATGCTGCCGCCGAACATCGCCGCACATTACGGACTCGAAGACGTGCGGGGCTATGAAGCGATGATGCATCCGCGGGTGGCGGAGACGCAGGCGCTCTGGTCGGTGCCGCAGCCGGTCTGGTCGAATCGCGTGATGGATCTGTCGGCTCCGATGCTGTCGCTGTTGAATGTCCGCTATGCGCTGGCGCCGCCGCGCAGTGCTCCGCCGGAGGGATGGCATGCGGCCGCGAACGGCAGCGGGTTCGAGCTCTTCGAGAACGAGCATGTGCTGCCGCGAGCCTTCCTGCCTCGCGTCATCCACCTCACGTCAAGGGCGAAGGCGCTTCAGGGCGTGGCGTCATGCCGCGACTTCGCTGCGGAGGGATGGGTCGAGAGCGGCCGCGAAGCGACGATGACGAACGGAAGCGGCGACGTCCGCATCGCGCGGCGTGGCGCAGATCTCACCGTCGATGTCTCGATGCGCGAGCCCGGATGGCTGTTTCTCTCCGAGAACGGATGGCGCGGCTGGCGCGTGCGCGAAGGAGGACGCGATCTGCCGATCTCCCCTGCGAACGATTCCCTCCTCGCCGTGCGCCTCGGCTCGGGACCGCATCATCTGGCCGTGACGTTCCGGCCGCGCGCATTCATCGCCGGCCGCGCCGTGACTGCGGTCACGATGCTGGTGCTGCTGCTGGTTGGGGTCTTCTATGTGATTCCCAGCTCGGCCATCACCAGCTTCATGTCCTGCCACACGTCTTTTTTCGCAGCCGGAGTTCGCAGCAGATAGGCGGGGTGGTAAGTCGGCATCACCTTCACACCTTCGTGCTCGAGCCAGCGCCCGCGCGCGGCGCTGATCGAGTAGTCGCGTCCTGTGAGGCTCTGCAGCGCGAAGCGGCCGAGCGTCACGATGACGCGCGGCTTGATCAGCTCGATCTGGCGGCGGATGAATGGCCGGCAGGCATCGAGCTCGTCCGGCTCGGGGTTGCGATTCTCCGGAGGCCGGCACTTGATCACGTTCGCGATGTAGACCTGATCGCGTGTCAGCTTCATCGCTTTGATGATGTCGGTCAGCAGTTGTCCGGCGCGGCCGACGAAGGGCTCGCCCTGCAGATCTTCATCTCTTCCCGGCGCTTCGCCGACGAACATCAGATCCGCATTCGGGTTCCCCACTCCATACACGACCTGCGTCCGCGTCTTCGCCAGCTTGCACTGGGTGCAGGCGGCCGCGATGCGCCCGAGATCGTCGAGCGTCTCGTTCATCTCCTCCCGCGGTTCGCTGCCTGCTGCCTGCCGCGCGGTGAGATCGAGATGGGTGTAGCCGAGGTCGCGCAGGAGCTCCAGTTCCTCGCGGAGAACATTGGTCATGAGTTCTTTTATACTCGATTCATGAGCACCCGTACGAAATGGATCGCCATCCTCTTCGCTCTCACCGCGTTTGCCGTTCCTGCTTTCGCCAAGGGAAAAAAGGCGACGATCAAAGTCATCAACCAGAGCAAGTGGGAGATTCACCATCTGTATTTGTCGTCGACCAGCGACAAGCAGTGGGGTCCCGACCAGCTCGGCGATGAAACGATCGGCAACGGCGAATCGTTCACGCTCACGCACATCGACTGCGACGACTACGACATCAGGATCGTCGACGAAGACGGCGATGAGTGCGTCGTCGAGGAAGTCAACCTCTGCGGCGATGACACGGTCTGGAAGATCACGGACAAGATCCTCCTGAAGTGCGAGAACCAGAGCTGACGGGATAGCTCTCTCGCAGTTGCCAGTTCGCTATAGCAGTTGCTATAGTAGGCGTGTGTCCGGCTGGTATCTGCTCACCCACAACGTTCCTCCCCGGCCGCTCTACCTGCGCGCGAAGATTCGCCAGCGCCTCGCTCAGGTAGGGGCCGTTGCGCTGAAGAACTCCGTCTACCTCCTGCCGAAGAGCGACGACGCGCTCGAGGACTTCCAGTGGATCGCCGAGGAGGTCATCAGCGGAGGGGGATCGGCACACATCGCGGAAGCGTCGTTCGTCACGCCCGCGAACGAAGAGATCGTGCAACTCTTCCAGCAGGAGCGCGATGCCGATTACGAGGCCGTCGTCGCCGAGGCTCGTGAAGCGCGCAAGCGTGGCAGGGCGGCCGACATGCCCTCCGCCGCCGCACGACTCTCGAAGCGTCTGGAAGAGATCCGCCGCATCGACTTTTTCGATGCGCCCGGGCGCTCCGCTGCCGAAGAGGCTGTGAACGCCCTCGGCGCGCGAGCCGCGGGAAAGGAGAAGTCACGCATGCTCAAAGTACATCCCGAGCTCACCGGCCGGACCTGGGTCACGCGCCCCGGCGTCAAGGTCGATCGCATCGCCACCGCGTGGTTCATCCGGCGCTTCATCGATCCGAAAGCAAAGTTCCGCTTCGCAACGCCCGACAGCCGCTTCGCGAAGGACGAGATCCGCTTCGATATGGTTGGCGGGGAATACACACATGATGGCGATCGCTGCACCTTCGAGTCGCTGGTGCGCGCCGTCGGCCTCCCGGATCGCGGCGTGAAGGCGATCGGTGAAATCGTGCATGACCTCGATCTCAAAGACGGAAAGTTCGGACGCCCCGAGGCCGCAGGCATCGCGCGGATGATCGAAGGCCTCGCCGCGCGCTACCCCAACGATGACGATCGGCTCGAGAAGGGCTTCGCGATGTTCGACGATCTGCATGAGGCGATGACGAAGAAATGACCATGGATACGGAGTCACGCGGGCACGCGGGCTCGAAGGTGGATTTGCAGGAAGAAAACCGCGAGCCCGCGGGCCCGCGCAACCTCGCGTCCCTCTCCGCGTACTTTTTCCAGCTCGGCGCCATCGGCTTCGGCGGTCCCATCGCGCTCGCGGCGCGCATGCAGCGCACTCTCGTCGACGAGCGAAAGTGGTTTTCGACGGAGGAGTTCGCCGATGGCCTCGCGCTGTCGCAGCTCTCGCCCGGCCCTCTCGCCGCGCAACTCGCGATGTACCTCGGCGCGGTGAGCAACGGCATCGTCGGCGGCTCCGTCGCCGGCATCGCCTTCATCCTCCCCTCGCTCCTGATGGTGTGGCTCGCGGCGATGGCGTACGTCCGCTTCGGCGGTCTGCCGTGGATTGGTGCGGCGTTTTACGGAGTCGGCGCGGCAGTGATTGCGATCATCGTGCGCAGCGCCTGGAAACTCGCCCGGACGATGCTCGCCAGAGACCCGGTGCTCTGGACGATCGCCGCAGCGATGGCCATTCTCACCGCCTGGACGGGACGCGAGCTCGTCCTCGTCTTTCTCGCTGCCGGACTTCTCCCTCTGATTGCAAAGCGTGTCCGTGGGATTCTCGCCGTGCCCCTCCTGGAAATCCTCTGGTTCTTCACGAAGGCGGGCGCGTTCGTCTTCGGCAGCGGACTCGCGATCGTTCCTTTTCTTTACGGCGAGGTCGTGCAGGGCCATCACTGGCTGACGGACCGCCAGTTTCTCGACGCGGTCGCGGTCGCGATGATCACGCCGGGGCCTGTCGTCATCAGCGTGGCGTTCATCGGCTATCTCATCGCGCGTGAGCCGGGGATGCTGGTCGCTGCGGTCGGCGTGTTCATGCCGGCGTGGATCGTGGTGATGGCCACGGCCAGCCGGTTTCACGCGATCGCGCGGCGGGAAGGCGTGCGGGATTTCGTGCGCGGCGTCACCGCGGCGGCAACGGGTGCGATGGCCGGCGCGGCGTTCATCCTCGGCCGCCGCGCGATCATCGACACGCCCACCGCTCTCATCGCCCTCATCACGTTCGCGCTGCTCACGCGCACGAAGGTCTCCGAGCTCTGGCTGATCGGCGGCGCCGCCGTCGTCGGGATGGTGATGCGATGACGGACGAATATCTCTCGCTGCTCGCGGACCTCGTGCGGATCCCGAGCATTTCGAATGCACACGAATCTGTGCAGCAATCGGCTGAGGCGTTTTCGGATGTGCTGCGCGCGCACGGCTGCGATGACGTCGAGATTCTCGGCAACGGCGCTGTGTACGGCTGCCGTCACGTCGCACGCGACAAGCCTGTCGTTCTCGTTTACGGCCATCACGACGTGCAGCCGGTGGGGCGGCCCGAGGCGTGGATCTCGCCGCCGTTCGAGCCGGAGATCCGCGACGGGCGGATGTACGGCCGCGGCACGTGCGATGACAAGGGAGGAATCCTCGCCTACATCGCCGCGACGCGTCTGAGCCGCGACTGCAACGTGAAATTCCTCATCGAGGGCGAAGAGGAGATCGGCTCGCCCACCCTCGGCGCGCTGCTCGAAGAACACCGCGAACTGCTGCGCTGCGACTACGCCGTGCTGTGCGACACGCCGAATTTTGCGACCGGCGTGCCGTCGATCACGTACCGGCTGAGGGGCAACGTCGTCATCGACGTCGAGGTGAGGTGCCTCGAGCGCCCGGCACACAGCGGCAAGTTCGGAGGGGTGGCTCCCGATGCGGTGCAACGGCTGGTTAGCCTGCTGGCCTCCATCGAGTTGCCGGCCGAGCCCGATGAGTCGATCGATCTTCCCTTCGATGAGCAGGCTTTCCGGCACGATGTCGGCGTTTTGCCCGATGCCGAGCTGCCGTCCCGGCCCTACGAGCGGATGTGGGCGACACCGTCACTGACGATCACCGGCATCGAGGCGACGCCGGTCGCCCAGGCTGGCAATCAGATCAACGCCGTCGTGCGTGCACGGTTGTCCCTGCGCAGCGTTCGCGGCGACGAAGGCCGCCTCGTTCTCGAGCAGCTCGCGCAGCCGATGGTCTCCGCACGCGTGATCAGTCACGCCGATCCGTGGAAAGCCGACCGCGCGCATCCGCTGTTCGAGGCTGCGCGCCGCGCGCTCCAGCGCGGCTTCGGCACGCCTCCCGTCATGACCGGCTCGGGCGGCTCGATCGGCTTCGTCCCCCCTTTCGCCAGTCTGCTCGGCGATACGCCGCTGCTGCTGACCGGCGTGCAGGACCCACCCTGCAACGCTCACTCCGAAAACGAGTCTCTTCACCTCGGCGACTGGGAGAAGGCGATGCACTCCGGCGCCTGCCTGTTCGACGAACTTGCGAGGTTGTCATGATTCCATTCATCGGCCGTGAGGACATCGTCAAGCTGTTGACCATCGACGACTGCATCGCCGCGGTGGAGCGCGCATTCCGCGATGGCGGGGAAGCCGCTTCGCTCGGCCTCGGGCACTTCCATGTGAAGGCGGCGATTGCCGGCGGCCGCATCGCGGTCAAGGTGAACGGCAACTTTCCGGAGAATCCCGCGAAGCACGGCCTGCCGACGATCCAGGGCGTGATCGTGCTCGCCGATGCGGACAAGGGCACGCCGCTCGCGATTCTCGACTCGATCGAGATCACCGCACTGCGCACCGCTGCCGCAACCGCGGTGGCGGCGAAGTACCTCGCCCGCCAGGATGCGAAGAGCGTCACCATCGCCGGCTGCGGCATTCAGGGTCATGCGCAACTCGCGGCGATCCGGCGCGTGCGCGCGATCGAGCGAGTGTTCGCGGTCGATGTTGATCACGACAAGGCCGCCGCCCTCGGCGAGGTCCGCTCGCTCGATGACGCGGCAAGGGAAAGCGACATCATCGTGACCTGCACGACCTCGACGGCGCCGATTCTCCGCGACGGGCATCTGCATCCCGGACTCTTCATTGCGGCGGTGGGCGCCGACAACCCGCGGAAGTCGGAGATTGATCCGGCGGCGCTCGCGCGGACGAATGTCGTCGTCGACGTGCTGGAGCAGGCCGCGACGATGGGCGATCTTCATCACGCGATCGACGCGGGTGTCATGACCCGGCAGGATGTCTTCGGAAGTCTCGCCGATGTGATCCGGGGACGGCGCCGGACGACCGAGGACGAGATCTTCGTCTTCGATTCGACGGGAACGGCGTTGCAGGATGTGGCGGTCGCGTCGCTCGCGTACGACCGGTGCAGGACAAGCTCTCAGCTTGTCTCGTGACGATCGGACGCGTTGAGACCCACACACAGATCCAGAATCCGATCCGCGATCACGCTCTTCGGCGCTTTCGCAATGCGGGTGGCCGATCCATCTTTCGCAATCACGAGCACTTCGTTCTCGCCGGAGTCGAAGCCGATGGAGGCATCGCTCACGTCGTTCGCGACGATGAGATCCGCTCCCTTGCGTTGCAGCTTCTCGCGCGCGTGCTGCTCGACCGCATGCGTTTCCGCGGCGAACGCGACGATGAACGGGCGCGGCGATTTCGCCGACAGCTCGGCGAGGATGTCGGGTGTCTTCCGAAGCGTGATCGTCAGCTCGTCGACGCCTTCCTGTTTCTTGATCTTCGTGGCGGCGACCTCGACCGGCGCGAAGTCCGCGACCGCAGCGGCCTTGATCACGATGTCATGCGTGCCGTTCATCACGGCATCGCGCATCTCCTGTGCGGACGTCACGCGAATGACTTCGACGGGAGGCGCAGGCAGAGAGGTCGGGCCGGACACGAGCGTCACGATCGCGCCGCGCCGCCGCGCCGCTTCGGCGATCGCATAGCCCATCTTTCCCGACGAGCGGTTGGAGATGTAACGGACGGGATCGATCGCCTCGCGCGTCGGACCGGCGGTTACGAGCACGCGCTTGCCCTCCAGATCACGCGTGCCGAACTGCGCGCGCACGCGCTCGATAATCAGAGGAACGTCGGGCAGACGGCCGGCTCCTTCATCGCCACAAGCGAGGAGGCCGCTGTCCGGCTCGATGATCGTGACGCCGCGGGCGCGCAAAGTCTCAACGTTCGACTGCACCGTCGGATGCGCGAGCATGAAGGTGTTCATCGCCGGCGCGACCATCAGCGGACCGCGATGGGCGATCGCGTACGTGCTGAGCGCATCGTCCGCGATGCCGACGGCGAGCTTTGCCAGCATGTTCGCCGTGGCGGGTGCGATCAGCAGCAGCTCGGCCCAGCGTGCGAGCTCGATGTGATCGACGCCGCCGCGCTCGGGATCGCCCCATTGGTCGACGATGACGCCATGCTCCGAGACCGCGGCCAGCGACAGCGGCGACACGAAGCGTGCAGCGTTGGGAGTGAGGATGACGCGAACGTCGGCGCCGGCATCTTTCAGCCGGCGCACCAGCTCGGGCGCTTTGTACGCGGCGATGCCGCCGGTGACGCCGAGGACAACTCTCATGGTTTCAGTGACAAGTGATGAGTGACGAGTGCAGAGTGTGAATCAGGTTCTCACTCATCACTGTTCACTCGTCACTCGACACTTCACTCAGCGATCGCGGATGGCTCAGCTTCAGCGACCGGTTCGGTCAGCTGCCACTTCACCTGATTCTTGTCGATCTCTTCCATCGCAACGCGCGTTGGTTTCGCGTGCTTCGTCTTCAGCTTCGGCTGCGAGCCCTGGATGAGCTGCTCGGCGCGCTTGGAGACGAGGAGCACGTACCGGAACTTGCTATCCACGCCTTCGGGCAGACCTTCCATCTCGTTCCTCCTTCAGTCGCTCGGCCATCGAGGAGATCGCTTCGAGCGCTGTCTTCGTTTGCAGTTTCTTCGCGATGATCGCCGCCTTGAGGCACTCGGCCGCTGCGCGAAGATCATCGTTGATGATCACGTACTCGTAAAACTCTTTGCCTGCGTCGATCTCGTCGATCGCTTTCTGCAGGCGCGTCTGAATCTCCGCCTCCGTGTTGAGCCCCCGATCGCGAAGTCGCTGCTCGAGATGCTCGAACGATGGCGGAAAGATGAAGATGTTCAATGAACGCGGGCGAAGATCCGGATGATCCGCGATCTGCCGGGCGCCCTGGTAGTCGATATCGACGATGACGTCCTCGCCGCGGTTCAGGCGGGCGAGCACCTCTTCCTTCGATGTCCCGTACCGTTGGTCATGAACCCAGGCGTGCTCGATAAATTCCCTCGCCTGAGCCATTTGCTCGAAACGCTCCGGGGTCACGAAGTAGTACGCCCTCCCTTCCTTCTCGCCGAATCGCGCTTTGCGCGTCGTGTGCGAAACGGAAAAGTAGAGGTAGATGCCGAGCCGTTTGAGCTGGCGCCGCACCTTGTTGATGAGGGTGGTTTTCCCGGCCCCGGACGGACCGGAGACGATGAACAACGTCCCGTCCGGGTGGAAGTTACTCGACATTCTGGACCTGCTCGCGGATTCGCTCGACCTCGGTTTTCAAGTCTACAACAAGGGTTCGGATGTCCGCCGTCCGCGACTTCGATCCCATGGTGTTGATCTCGCGGATCATCTCCTGGGAGAGGAAGTCGAGCTTCTTGCCCGACGGTTCCTTGCCGTTGATCGCCTTCTCCGTCTGCTCGATGTGGTGCGTGAGGCGCGTGAGCTCCTCGGCGATGTCGCCCTTCTCGACCATCAGCACGACTTCCTGCGCGAGGCGGTCTTCGCGGATGGTGACATCGCCGGCGGCCGCGGCAATATCGGCGACGCGCGCGCGATACGACGCGAGCAGCTCATCGCGCACGAGCTCGCGCCGCGAGGCGAGTTGTTCCTGCGAGGCACGCATGTGCTCGAGGCGTGCCGTGATGTCGTTGTACAGCGTCTCACCCTCGCGGATGCGCATCGACATGAGCTGCGCGAAGGCGTCGCGGATCAGCGCGGTGATCTCTTCCTTCTCCTCGTCGCTGATCTCGCTCTCGACCGGCTCGACCTGCAGCAGGTCGGGCACGCGCATCAGATCGGAGCCGCTGAACGTGCTCGAGATCCCGATGTCGTCGGCGATCGCGCGCAGTTGCGGCACGACGGCGTTCGCGATCTGCGAGTTGATGCGGACGTTGTATTCCGGCTGCTGCGTACGCTGCACGCGAATGGAGATATCCAGCTTGCCGCGCGAGAACGTCTCGGAGGCGAGCGCCCGCACGAGCGGCTCGAGCTCCCAGAAGAACTCCGGCAGACGGACGGAAACTTCGAGATAGCGGTGGTTGACGCTCTTGGCGGTAACCGCAACGAACCAGCGCGAAGAAAGCGCGCCGGAACTGCGGCCGAATCCTGTCATGGAAGCGATCATTGGAACGATGAACGATGAACGATGAACGATGAACAATTTGCGGAGGCTGCGCGGTCACTCGTCTGTTCGTGACGTGCGAAGACTGCGCTTTCACTGTTGCTCGTCTTTCAATCTTTCCTCGTCGTTTTCCTCCAAATCACAATTGAATGATGAATCATGAACGACGAACGCTGATCTCAGCCACTCGGCCCAGTTCATCGTTCATCGTTCATCGTTCATCGTTCCCCCAGTGTTCCTCGAACCGCTCTTCCGCCTCGTCCGCCAGCGCGTTCATGCGCTGCTCGATCTTTTGCCGCCATTCCTCCGTGTCGCCATCGCGCGGCACGACGAGCGGCTCGCCGTACAGGAAGATGGCGCGTGTGAACGGGTGCGGGACGACCATGCGGTCCCACGAACGGAGCAACTTTTTTTTTTTGCGGCGAAGGCGATGGGAACGACCGGAAGGCCGGTCGCCTGCGCCGCGTAGACGACGCCATCCTTCGCGATGCGCGCCGGCCCCTTCGGTCCATCGGGAGTGAAGACGATGTTCTTCCCTTCCCGCGCTGCGCGGATCAGATCGCGAAGCGCGGCGCTTCCGCCTCGCGTCGACGATCCGCGCGCGGAATCGACGCCGTACCAGTCGAAGACCCGCGCGATGTACTCCCCATCCTTCGACTGCGAGATCATCACCGTGATCGGCCGCCGGTATCGCGAGTGCAGCATCAGCAGAAGATGCGCATGCCAGAACGCCACGATGTACTGCGGCGTCTTCTCGATGTTCTCCACGTGCACGTGCCGGACGCGCAGCGTCGCGTGCAGCGCACGGATGAACAGGCTGGCGATCAGGGAGAGAACCTTCATCTTCGGTGCGGATCGTAAGACAACCAGGAGGTTGTCCTACACCACCACCTCCTCGGCAAACTGTAAGTCATACAGCTTTCGGTAGACGCCCTTGGTGAGGAGCAGCTCGTCATGCGTTCCCACTTCGACGATCTCTCCCTTGTCCAGCACCACGATCTTGTCGGCGCTGCGGATGGTCGACAGACGGTGCGCAATCACGAGCGTCGTACGCCCGCGCATGAGGTTGTTCAGCGCCTGCTGCACGAGCCGCTCGGATTCCGTATCGAGCGCCGACGTCGCCTCGTCGAGCACGAGAATCGGCGGATCCTTGAACAGCGCGCGCGCGATCGCCAGACGCTGGCGCTGGCCGCCGGAGAGCAGCACGCCCGCTTCACCGATCATCGTGTCGTAGCCGTTCGGCAGCGCGCTGATGAACTCGTGCGCATTGGCGGCCCGGGCAGCGTCGATGACAGCGGCATCGTCGATGTTCGAGCGGCCGTATGCGATGTTGTTCTTCACGGTGTCATTGAAGAGCACCACTTCCTGCGTCACGAAACCCATCAGCGACCGAAGGGACTTCAGCGTCACATCGCGTACATCCACCCCGTCGACGGTGATTCTTCCTTCGGTGACATCGTAGAAGCGTGGCAGCAGGTTGACGAACGTCGACTTCCCTGCCCCGCTGCCGCCGACGAGCGCCACGATCTCTCCCGGCTGTACCGCGAGATCCACGTCCCGCAACACAGGATCATTTCCGTAGGTGAACGTCACGTGGTCGTAGCGGATCCCGCTGCCGACCTTCGTCAGCACGATCGCGTCCTTCTTCTCTTCGACGTCATTCGGAATGTCGAGCATCCGGAAGACGCGCTCCGCTGCGGAGAGCGCCGTGTTCAGCGAGAGATTCACCTTGTTCAGCTTTTTGATCGGTGCATACATCGCCGCCATCGCGGCGAGAAAGCTGAGGAACTGGCCGAGCGTCAATGTGCCGGCGTTGATGCGGCGATGCGCGTAGAGGAACAGCGCGATCATGCCGAGGCCGGCGAGGAGCTCCATGACGGGAGAGGTGAGCGCCTGCACGCGCTGCGCTTTGAGATTCCAACTGAGATGCCGCTTCGTCGCCGCGCGAAAGCGGTCGATCTCGAACGGCTCCATCGTGAATGCCTTCACGATGCGGACGCCGCGGATCGTCTCTTCGAGCAGCGTCGCGATGTCCGCCATCCGCTCCTGCGAGCGGTGCGTCGTGCCGCGCAGCCGCTTGCCGAACTGCACGACGGGGATGACGAGCAGCGGCGCGCCGATCATGCTGATCAGCGCGAGCTCGGTATTCGTGATGAAGACGAAGGCGATGAGACCGACGAGCGTGATCGATTCCTGGAAGAGATCGCCCATGCGCGTCGACACCGCGGCCTGAATCGCATCCGCATCCGACACGACACGGCTGACCATCTCCCCCGTCGACCGCTCCGCAAAGAATCGATGGCTCTGATTGATGATCCGCTCGTACAACTGATTGCGCAGATCGCGCACCGTCGATAATCCGACCTTCTGAAACGCATACTCGGAGAAGAACGACGTGAAGGCGCGGATGACGAACACGAACAGGAGAGCGGCGAGCACCTTCCGCCAGCGGTTCTCAGGCTTCGCATTCCACCACGCGTTCAACGTGTTCGTGACCCGATCGACCCCGTTGATCAGCCACCCGCGCCGCCCCTCGGGCTGATCGCGCTTGAGCACCGAGTCGAGAATCCTCTGCTTCGTGGGGTCGAGCTTCTGCACCGTGCGATGCGCGCCGGCCGGCGACAGGACTTCGTCGAACAGCGGGCGGATCAGCCCCATGAGCATCGTCTGCGTCGCTGCGAAGATGATCATCGAGCCGAAGGCGACGATCGCCCAGCCTTTGTAACTGCGGAGGTAGCGGTAGAGCCGCGCCAGAAGCTTCATTGAACGACGCTCATTATCGCTTCCGCAGCGCGGCGGCTCGCGCCTTCTTCGCCCAGGCGCTCGCGCACCGCGGCCAGCTCCGTCGTGATCCGCTCGTAGGTTGCCGGCTCGGTGATCCGTTTCACCTCGGCGGCGATGCGCTCGCCGTTCACGTCGTGCTGGATCAATTCCGGCACGACTTCCTTCTCTGCCACGATGTTGACGAGGCTGAAGTACGGCACCTTCACCAGCCGCTGCGCCAGGAGGTACGTGAGCCGCGTCAGCCGGTACATGACGATGACCGGCGTGCCGAGCACGGCGCACTCCAGCGTCGCGGTGCCGGACGAAGAGAGCGCGACATCCGCCGCGGCGATCGCTTCGCCGCGATCGTGCGGAAGGATGGGGAGATCCGAATGGTGACGCTTCAGGATGGCCTCGAGCATCTCATGCTCGATGGTGGGCGCCTGGATGATGTAGGCGTTGATCTCGCGATCGCGCCGCAGCACGTTCACGGCATCGATCATCGGCGGCAGCAGACCTTCGACTTCCTGCCTGCGCGAGCCCGGCAGCAGCGCGATCCGCAGCGCGTCCTTGCGCGCAGCGCGGCGCACTCCAGCCTTCTGCTCCACGATCGGGTGGCCGACGTACGTCACCGGCACACCATGCTCGCGATAGAAGTCGGCCTCGAACGGAAAGAGGACGATCATGTGATCGACCGTCTCGGCGATCTGCCGCACGCGTCCCTGCCGCCATGCCCAGATCTGCGGCGAGATGTAGTAGATGACGCGAATTCCGAGCTGCCTGCAGCGCTTCGCCACGCGCATGTTGAAGCCGGGATAGTCGACCAGCAGGACGGCATCGGGCCGCTCCCGCTCGATGCGCGCCATGAGATCGCGCATGATGCCCATGAACATGGGCAGGTGCCGGAGAACGTTGAAGAGGCCCACCATTCCCAGCTCGCTCGCGTGATGGAGCAGTTCCATTCGTTCGCGCGCCAGCATGTCGCCGCCGATCCCGAACGTCGTCAGCGCGGGCTCGAGCTTCCTGAGCTCGCGCACGACGTGCGCTGCATGGAGATCGCCGGAAGCTTCGCCGGCGACGATCGCGAGCTTCAAGAGCGGAGCTCCTTCGTGGAGTGCGGACGCCTCGTCCGCACATCCATCGCATGCGGACGAGGACGTCCGCACTCCAACTGAATACACGCGTGCTCTTCTTTCATCGCAGTGGCAACGGATACATCGCCCACCCTACGGCAATTCCGCCGAAGAACAACGCGATGAAGACCCAGAGAAAGAAGCGGACGCGCTCGCTCGTCGTGCTCTTCCACAGCAGAGCGAAAAACGCCGCGGTTGCCGTGGCGTAGAGAAACATCAGGACGAGGTGAGAGCGAAGGAGGCTCATTCCTTCCTCCCCGCCGCGATGTCATGGCAGTCGAGGACGAGCAGAAGATTCATCAGCCCCGCCGTGAGTGTGAACGCGGTGCCGTATTCGAACGTGATCGACGTGATGTCGCCCCGCGCGCCGGCGTGCCTCGCGATGAAGTAGAGCGCGCCGGAGCCCATCGAGCCGAGGGCGCCGAGTGTCGCCAGCAGATTGCCGCGCTCGATCACGTACAAACGCCCATCGATCAGCAGGCCGATGGCGAAGAGAGACACGACGATCGCGAAGAACGCAGCGCCGCGTGCGCGCCGTCCGAGAAAGAAGTGACCGCTGCCCGGAACGATCAGCGCCAGCAGCATGGCAATCAGGGATCGTGAGCTCATTCGCCGTTGAAATCTCGCGGAAGCTTCGCGAAATGGGGGCGGAGTTTATCGAAAGTCGCGCCCAGATCCTCGGGCACAAGACGCGTCCGCGCGGTGACGGTCATGAAGTTCGAGTCGCCCGCCCAGCGCGGAACGATGTGCATGTGGTAGTGATCGGCGACGCCGGCTCCCGCGATCTGCCCGAAGTTCATCCCGACGTTGAAGCCGTCGGGCCGGTACACATCGGACAGCACACGCTGCGCTTCGGCCGTGAGCCTGATGAGCGCGCGCAGTGCGGCGTCGTCCGATTCCGTCAGCAGCGCGTGATGCGCGACCGGCGCAACCATGAGATGTCCGTTCGTGTACGGGTACTTGTTCAGCATCACCAGCGCGCGCTCGCCGCGAAAGATCGTGAGCGTCTCCCGGTCGTCATCCGCGGTTGCGGCGATGCAGAAGATGCAACCGGGAGGCTGGCCGCTCTTGGGTGAGGTCAAGTAGGAGAACCTCCAGGGAGTGAATAGGACTTCCATCGACGAACGCGGAGCTTACTTCGAAGCGGCGTGATCGTCGATGATCTCCCCTTCACCCAGCGCCGTATTGATGAGCTCCTTCAGCTCTTTGCCCGGTTTGAAGTACGGAATCTTCTTGGAAGGCACTTCGACCTTCTCGCCGGTTTTCGGATTGCGGCCCGTGCGCGACTTGCGGCTGCGGAGGCGGAAGCTGCCGAACCCGCGCAGTTCGATCTTCTGACCGGAACGGAGAGAGTCGACAATCGAGTCGAAGACGATGTTGACGATCGTCTCCGCCTGCTTCTTGGTGAGCTGGACGACGCGCGCAACCTCGTCGACGAGCTCCGCCTTCGTCATCACTCCCGCCTTCTGCTCATTGTCGTCTTCGAGTTCGTCCACCACTGTTCGCCTCCTCTCCCTAATTCCACCTGTACAGGAAGCGCAGGCCCCCTGCGCTCAGTACACGCTGCACGACAGACTCGGCATCATCCGAGCTGGCGAGCAGATCGAACAGACCTCGCGCATGTTTGCGCGGATAAATCAGCCCCGGTTCGCCCGACACTTTCGCCAGCTTCGCAGCGAGCGAGACCGCGTCGTCGAGGCTTCCGAGCTTGTCTACGAGCTTCAGACCGAATGCCTCTTCGCCGGTGAAGACGCGGCCGTCGGCAATCCGGGTTACATCTTCCTCGCTGATCCTGCCGTTGCGCCCGACGGCGACCGCGTGAATGAACTGCTTGTGCAACTGATCGCTGACGTGCTGCAGATACGCGCGCTCCGCGTCGCTCAATTCGCGGTACGGCGAGCCGGCGGCTTTCATCGTGCCGCTGGTGATCGTCTCCGGCTTCACCTTCGCCCACTGCAGCAGATCCTTGAGATCCATCCACTGCATGATCACGCCGATGGAACCGGTGATCGATCCCGGATTGGCGACGATCTGATCGCAGGCGGAGGCGATGTAGAAACCGCCGGAGGCCGCAACGCTGTCCAGCGAAGCGACGACCGGCTTCCCGCTTTTCCTGCGCGTGTCGCGAATCGCCTGGTAGATCTCCTGCGACGGTGCGATCGCACCGCCCGGACTGTTGATCCGCATGACGATCGCCTTGACGCTCCGGTTGTCGGAGTACTTGTGCAGCGCTTCGACCGCGCTGCGCGCGTCGACGATCTCGCCTTCGATCGGCACGATCGCGACCTTCTCCGTCGCAAAGTGATGCTCGTCGTCATCGGCGATGGCGATGAGCACGATGACGCCGAACGCGAGCACGATCGCGCCGAAACATCCTGAAAAGAGGCCGAAGAAAAACATCGGCAGACGGCTGCGCTTGCGCACGGCCGGCGGCGCCGGCTTCTCATCCGGCAGCGGTTGCGGAGCCGGCGCGGCGTCCGCTCCCCTCGTGTCGTCCATGTCGAGCTCGGACATCGATCAACCCTGAGGCGTCCCGCCTTCGTCGGGCGTGTGCGGCGGCTCGTGCGGCTCGCTGCCGCCGGAGAGCTGCGCCTTCTCCTCGTCCGATAACGGCTCGACATCGCGCACGGTCAGACCGATCTTCCGTTCCGCCGGATCGATCTTGATGATGCGCGTCCGGATCGGCTCGCCCTGATGGAACATCCGGTCGAGCTTCACCCGTCCGTCGCGATGAATCTCACTGACGTGAGCCAGCCCTTCGACTCCGTCCGCCAGACGGATGAAGAGACCGAAGTCCGTGATCTTGGAGACGATGCCGGTGACTTCATCGCCGACGTTGTGCGACTTCGCGAAGTTGTCCCACTCGTTCGGAAGAAACTCGCGCACCGACAACGACAGGCGCTGGTTCTCTCCATCGACATTGATGACGCGCGCCTGCACCGTGTCGCCCTTCTTCAGCACTTCGTTCGGGTGTTTGATGCGCCGGTTGTACGACATGTCCGAGATGTGAATCAGACCGTCGATGCCATCTTCGACTTCGACGAACGCGCCGAAGTCCGTCAGGTTGCGAACCTTGCCGGTGATGATCGATCCGACCGGATAGCGCTCGGCAATCGTGTCCCACGGATTCTGTTCGAGCGCCTTCAGGGAAAGCGAGATGCGGCGATTCTGCACGTTGACGTCGGCAACCACCGCCTCGACATCGGTGCCGATCGACAGCAGCTTCGACGGATTGCGGACCTTCTTCGTCCACGACATCTCGCTGACGTGAATCAGTCCTTCGACACCTTCTTCGAGCTCGACGAATGCGCCGTAGTCGGCGAGCGAAACGACCTTGCCGTGAACGCGGCTGCCGAGCGGATAGCGCTGCACCACGTCCGACCACGGATCCTGGCTCTTCTGCTTGTAGCCGAGCGAGACGCGCTCATTCGCCGGATCGAACTTCAACACCATCACTTCGATCTCGTCGCCGACGTTGAAGTACTCGGAAGGATGATTGACGCGGCCCCAGGAGATGTCGGTGATGTGCAGCAGCCCGTCGAGACCGCCGAGGTCGACGAAGACGCCGTAGTCGGTGATGTTCTTGACGACGCCGTGCGTCAGCTTTCCTTCCTCGAGCTTGCCGAGAGTCTGGGCCTTCTGTGCGACGTGCTCGACTTCGACGATCGCGCGGCGCGACAGCACGATGTTGTTCCGCTTCTTGTCGAAGGAAACGATCTTGAATTTGTATTCGTGACCGCGGAGTGCATCGAGGTTCTTCACCGGCTTCGTGTCGATGAGCGATCCGGGGAGAAATGCTTTCACTCCGCCGACCTCGACGGAGAGTCCGCCCTTGACGCGATCGAGCACACGCCCGGTGATCGCCTCATCCGCCTTGAACGCGGCTTCGATCCGATCCCAGACGAGCATGCGCTCGGCTTTCTCGCGGGAGACGGTCACGTATCCCGACGAGTCTTCGAGCCGGTCGACCATGACGTCGATCTCGTCGCCCGGCTTCACTTTCACCTGCCCGTCGTAGCCCGTGACTTCTGATTTCTGCAGAAGCCCCTCGGACTTGTATCCGATGTCGACGACGACTTCCGTCGGCGTGATCTTCAGGACGCGGCCTTTGACGATTTCTCCTTCGGTGAAGCTCGCCATCTTCTTGTCGTAGATGTCGAGCAACTGATCCATGCCGAGGGATTCCAGCTCGCCTCCGTTCTCCGCGCGGGGCGATGGTTGCTGGGGTTTCTTCGGGTCCTGCTTGGATGCCATGAACTGGGGAACCTCCCTCGACGAGTGGCCTTGGTGGCGTCAAAAGCGGCAACGTCCCGCGGCCTGTCTCCGCGGCGTAAAGTCAACTGTAAGTTGTTGATACACGCCGGAATGAGGAGTTTAGCGGTCGCAACTGAAGTCAGTCAACCTGCGGCCCCCGCGCAGGACGAGCTCTCAGCTTGTCTCTGGCGCTTGATGACAACCTGAGAGGTCGTCCTACCACTGTCCCCAAAAGATCAGGAGCGCGATCGAAACGGTCCCAATCGCAGCAAGAATCGGCACGAACTTGAGCAGAGGTTGAATCGCTTCATCTTCCGTGTTCATGACGCACTTCGATGGCGAGCATCATGCCGCACGGGCTCGTCCGGACGAAGTGACTCAGCGCACAACTACTTAGAGGAAATTTTGCTCTCCGCGGGAGGTGCTGAATCCGTCCAGCCTCCGTTCGGCTGTTCGAAAATCAGTGCGCTGCGCGGGATCTCACGCGATCGACGATCGCCGCGACGACGTCATCGATGCGCAGGTCGGACGTGTCGATGACCTGATAGGTGTCGTCGCAGGTCAGGGGCGAATCAGCGCGCGTCGAGTCCTGCGTGTCGCGTTGAATCGTGTCGGCAAGAATCCTGTCGTAATCGACGGCCTGCCCTTTCGCGAGCAGCTCGCGGTAACGCCGCTGCGCGCGCACCTCGGGACGTGCCGTGAGGAAAAACTTGAACGGAGTTTCGGGAAAGACCTTCGTGCCGATGTCTCTTCCCTCCAGCACTCCGCCGGTGCGGCGTCCCATCTCCTGCTGCAGCTTCACGAGCGCGCGGCGCACGGCGGGCACTGCGGAGACATGGCTTGCCGCCATGCTGATTTCCGGAGTGCGAATCAGATCCGTGATGTCTTCCCCATCGAGGATCGTCTTCGCACGTTCGCCCGGAACGAATTCGATGCTGGCATTCGCGGCGAGACCGGCGACGCGCGGCTCGTCTTTCACATCGACTCCGGCGCGTGTTGCGGCCAGACCGATGGCGCGGTACATCGCGCCGGTATCGATCTGCGGAATGTTGAGCTCTCGCGCGACGAGGCGGCTGACGGTCGTCTTGCCAACACCCGACGGGCCGTCGATGGCCACGATGAGAGGCGCCATCAGCCTCTCCGGGCGGCGCGCTTGCTGCGAGTCGCTGCGGCCGGCTTCTTCTTAGCGGCAGGCTTGCTCTTCGTCGTGGTCTTGGCGCGCGTGGTCGATTTCGCGCGTGTCGCCGGACGCGCCGTCGTGCGGCGCGGTTTCGCCGCAGGCTTCGGCTGCTTCATGGTCGACAACATCTTGACTTCCTGCTTCGACAGCTCGCGCCAGACGCCGGGAGTCAGCTTGGGATCGGAGATCGGCCCGATGGCCACACGCTTCAGCTTCGACACGGGATGGCCGACGGCCTGGAACATCTTGCGGATCTGCTGCGTCCGTCCTTCACGCAGCTTCACCTCGAACCAGCTGTTGCCTTCATCCTCGGTGCGGCCCGTCGTCTTCACGCGGCGGATCTCGCAGGGCAACGTCCGTTTGCCGTCGAGCGTGATGCCGCGCTGCAGCTTGTCGATCAGCCGCTGCTCCGGCACTCCGCGAACTTTCACGTGATACGTCTTCACCGAACCGTTGGTGGGATGCGAGACCTTGAACGCGAGCTCCCCATCATTGGTGAGCAGCACGAGTCCTTCGGAGTGATAGTCGAGACGGCCGACGGGATAGATGCGCTCGCGAACGCCACGCACGAGATCGATCACGGTGCGGCGGCCCTGCGGATCTTCGACGGTCGTCATCACTTCCTTCGGCTTGTAGAGAAGGATGTAGCGATGCGGTTCCGCACGTGTAATCAGCTTGCCGTCGACCTTGATGTGATCGCGTGTCGCGTTGGCGCGCGAGCCGAGCTCGGTGACGACACGGCCGTTCACCGTCACCCGTCCCTCCCGAATCATCGTCTCCGCTTCGCGCCTTGACGCGAAACCGGCGTGGGCGATGATCTTCTGCAGTCGCTCCAGTTCCATCACTCTCGCTGTTCTTCGCTCGACGATTCTACATCGTGCGATGCGCCGGATGCTTCTTCGTTTCGCGCGAGCTCCGCTTCCGCTTCCGCAGTCGCCGCTGCTTCATCGGTCACCGGCACTTCGAGCGCCGCCGCTTCTGCAGCAGGAGACGCCTGTTCCGATGCGGCAATCGCTTCGATCAGATCATCGCCGATGTTGTCTCCAATGAGATCGCCGAATTCCTCGAGGCGCGGAAGATCGCGAATGTCATTCAGCCCGAAGTGAACGAGAAACTCCTTCGTCGTGCGATAGAGAAACGGACTGCCGACGACGTTCTTGCGGCCTGCCACACGAATCATCCGGCGCTCGAGCAGTGTGCGAATCACACCGTTCGAGTTCACGCCGCGAATCTCCGACACTTCCGGTGCAGTCACCGGCTGGCGGTACGCGATGATGGCCAGCGTCTCCAGCGCAGCGATCGAAAGGCGCGACTCCCCTTTCTTCGAGAAGTACTTCTTGAGCACCGGATCGTGCTCGGCGCGCGTGGCCATCCGCCAGCCGCCGGCAGTCTGCTCCAGCATGAAGCCGCCGATGTTCGCTTCGAAGATCCGCTTGATCTCTTCCAGTTGCGCGATCACCGCGTCGCGTCCTTCGTCGGTGAAGGCGTCGACGAGATCGTCGAGCGATACCGGCTCATTGCTCACGAAGAGAATCGCTTCGATTGCAGCACGCAGTTCAGTTGCTTCCATCATTCAATGTCTATCCGTTATCGAAAAGTGCGAAGCGGGTCTCGTCGACCTCGTTCTCCGTCCTGGCCAGCAGAATTTCACCGAAGGTCTCGCTCTGCTGCAGGCTGACTCCTCCGAGGCGCACCAGCTCCAGCGTGCCGAGGAAGATGGCGATGAGCTCGTGACGATCGCGCCCTTCCAGAAACCACTGCAGGCGGATCGGAGACTTCTCCTTCAGTTTCGCGTACAGCTCGGCCATCTTCTCCGAGACTTTGTGAACCGTGTGCTTGAGCTGCAGCGCCTGGGGGTGATTCTGCTTGTAGCGGTTGAGCGCCGTGCGGAATGCGTCGATCAGATCGAAGAGCGACACCTCGCTCATGTCGATCTCCGAGGGCTCGTTGCCGGGGAGCGGCGTCTGCGGGCGCGCCCACATGCCCATGCGTACGACATCGAGCTCGGCGAACGATTCCGCAACTGCCTTGAATCGCTGGTACTCGAGCAGCCGGTCCACCAGCTCCTTGCGCGGATCCTCGACCGGCTCCGGCGCGTTCTCGTCGCGCGGCAGCAGCATCTTCGACTTGATGTGGATGAGGAGCGCCGCCATGTAAACGTAGTCGGCGGCGACTTCGAGATCGAGCTCCTCCATCGCATCGAGGTATGCGTTGTACTGCTCCGTGATCAGAGTGATCGGGATGTCGAAGATATCGATCTTGTGCTGCTTGATGACGTGCAGCAGCAGATCGAGCGGACCGTGGAAGCTCGGCAGCGTGATCTTGTACGCCGTCGATTCTTCTTCGGCGAGCGCCTCGCCGGCGACAATCGGCGACTCGCCTGTCGCTTCTGCGGCCGGGACAGGGTGCGCCTGTCCTGCACTGCTGTTGGTTTCGTCGCTCATCGGAACTCGGGGTAATCGATCTTCATCGCTTTGCGCACGAGCTCGAGAGTCTCGGCCGCTCGCTCACGCGCCTGGCGATTGCCCTCGCGGAGGACGTCCCAGACGAACGACGGATCTGCGTCGAGCTGCTCCCGCTTCTCGCGAATCGGACGCAGCTTCTCGATCATGATCTCCGTGAGCAGTTTCTTGTCGTCGACGCAGCCGATCTGCGCCGTGCGGCACTCGTGATCGACGCGCGCCACCGTCTCCTCATCGGAGAAGAGCTTGTGGAACTGGAAGAGGTTGCAGACGTCGGGGCGGCCGGGATCCTTCCGGCGCAGACGCTCGGGGTCGGTGAACATCGTCGAGACCAGCGAGCGAATCTCATCCGCACTCGCCGTCAGACCGATGGTGTTGTTGTACGACTTCGACATCTTGCGCGCGTCGAGGCCGGGCACCTTCGGCGTTTCGGTAAAGAGCGGCTGCGGCTCCGGGAAAACGTCGCCGTAGAAATTGTTGAAGCGGCGCACGATCTCGCGCGAGAGCTCGAGATGCGAAGCCTGATCCTCGCCGACCGGAACGAAGTTCGCGCGATAGACGATGATGTCCGCGGTCTGCAGGAGCGGATACCCCAGAAATCCGTAGGTATTGAGATCCTTCTCCTTCAACTGCTCCTGCTGATCCTTGAAGGTCGGCACGCGCTCGAGCCACGGCAGCGGCGTCACCATCGAAAGGAGGAGATGCAGCTCGGCATGCTCCTTCACTTCCGACTGCACGAAGATCGTGGAGCGCTCCGGATCGAGACCTGCGGCGATCCAGTCCGCAACCGCATCGAACGTCGCCTGGCGCACGCGCGCCGGATCCGCATAGTCGGAGGTCAGCGCGTGCCAGTCGGCCACGAAGTAATAGCAGCGATACGACTCCTGCAGGCGCACCCAGTTGCGCACCGCTCCGAAGTAGTTGCCGAGGTGAACGCGGCCCGTTGGCCGCAGTCCGCTGAGAACGAATTGTCGAGACTGATTCAAGGATTTCTCACGGGGTAGCGTTAGGACCGCGGAGTGTAGCAGATAGAGAGGATGGGACTATGGGACCTATAGGACCTATGGGCGGTCCGGGCGTTCCGCCTATAGGTCCCATAGGTCCTATAGGTCCCATTTCTCAATCACGTGCAGCGTTTGCAATCGTTACTCCGAGCAATTGGCCTAGCAGGTCCTTTGCGCGATCGAGGCCGTCACGCTCGATCAATTCGATCGCGACTCGCTGCGCCTTCTCGAGCAGGGCGTGATCGCGAAGGATGTTGCCGAAGCGGAAACGCGCAACGCCGCTCTGGCGCGTGCCGAGGAATTCGCCGGGACCGCGGATCTCGAGATCGCGCTCGGCGACGTCGAAGCCGTCTTTCGTCTGCTCGAACGTCTTCAATCTCGCGACCGCCTCGGGATTCGCCTTCTCTTCGCAGACGATGACGCAATACGACTTCCGCTCGCCGCGGCCCACGCGGCCGCGAAGCTGATGGAGCTGCGAAAGGCCGAAGCGGTCCGCGTCGAGGATCACCATCATCGACGCGTTCGGAACATCGATGCCGACCTCGATCACCGTCGTCGACACGAGGATGTCGATCTCGCCCATCTTGAAGCGCGCCATCGTCTCTTCTTTCATCGCCGCCGTCATTCGTCCGTGCAGCATCTCCACACGGCGATTCGGAAACCGCTGCTTCATCGCTTCGAAGCCGGCGGTCAGCGGCTTGAGATTCGACTTCTCCGACTCCTCGATGATCGGGAAGACGACGTAGGTCTGCGCGCCGGCATCGATCTCTTCGTCGATGAACTTCCAGACCCGATCGAGCTGCGATGCCGTTCGCAGCACCGTCTTCACCTGCTGCCGTCCGGGCGGCAACTCGTCGATCACCGACAGCTCGAGATCGCCGTACATCGCGAGCGCGAGCGAACGCGGAATCGGCGTCGCGGTCATCACGAGAATGTCCGGAGTCTCGCCCTTCTCGAAGAGAGCCTGCCGCTGCTCGACGCCGAAGCGGTGCTGCTCGTCGACGATCGCCAGCCCGAGAGACTTGAAGCGGATCTTTTCTTCGAGGAGCGCATGGGTGCCGACGACAAGCTGGATCAAGCCTTCGCGCAGCCCGGCCTGCAGCGTGCGGCGCTCGCCGGCGGACATCGATCCCGTGGCCTTGGCGATCACCAGCGACTTGTCAACTAGTTGACTAATTCGCTGGAAGTGCTGCTCGGCGAGAATCTCCGTCGGCGCGAGCAGCGCGACCTGATGGCCGTTGCCGATCACGATCACCGCCGCGATCAGCGCGACGATCGTCTTGCCGCTTCCCACGTCCCCCTGCAGCAGACGGTACATCGGCTTCGAGCCGCAGAGGTCATCGGCGATCTCCTTCACGACGCGCTTCTGCGCGTTCGTCAGTTTGAATGGGAGAATCTTCCGAACCTCGGCGCGGAGCTCTTCATCGATGTGAATGCGCCGCAGCTTCTTCTGACCTTCCTCCGCCGCGCGCCGCACGCGCAGCGCGAGCATGAAGCTGAAGAACTCCTGCAGGATCAGGCGGAGGTGCGCCGGCGACCGCTGCCGCAGAAACTGTTCGTCCAGCACTTCGGGGCGGTGAATCGCGAGCAGCGCTTCGCGCAGGCCGATCACGCCGAGCGTCTTCCGGATCTCTTCCGGCATCGGGTCTTCGATCTCCGGCAGGACTTCGTCCAGCGCGCGTCCCACGATCTGCCGCAGCGTCTTCGGTGCGATCGTCCCGATCTTCGAATAGATCGAAACGATCGATCCTTCATCATCCTCGCTGCCTTCGAACTTCTCCCAGTCGGGGCTGTCGATCTGCAGGTTGTAGGAGGTGAGCCGCGGAGTTCCGTAGACCGAGAGCCGGTCGCCGCGCGCGATCTGATCGGAGAGATACGGCTGGTTGAACCAGACCAGCTTGACCGAGGCGGTGCCGTCTTCGATGACCGCTTCGAAGATCTTCATCCGTTTCACGGGCGACACACGCGCGTGTGCGGAGAGGATGCGGCCGCGAATCAGAACGGGAGACTCGACGTGGCGCCCGAGATCCGCGATTCGCGTCGGATGGCGCCGGTCCTCGTACCGGTAAGGAAAAAACCAGAGAAGGTCGCGCGCCGTGGCGATGCCGGCGCTTTCGAGCGCCTTCGCACGCCCCTCGCCGACGCCCTTCAGAAACTTGACGGGAGTGTCAGGACTCACGGGAACGATTGTCGCTGATTCTACGGAGCGTAGAGACTAGTCGAAGACGGCCTTCATCGAGATCAGCCCGATCTTCACCAGATCGCCGTTGTGCATCGTGACCGGAACGCCGGTCGGGATGCGCTGATCGTTGACGTATGTGCCATTGACCGTTCCGACTTCCTCGAGGACGTGGTACTCGTTCCCGGCGCGAATGATCTTGGCGTGGCGGCGCGAGACGGAGCGGTTCTGATCGACGGAGGTGAGATCGATGTCGGGGAGGATGCCGGTCACGGGATCGGCGCGGCCGATCGTCGTTTCGTCGCCGGACGAGAAGAAGAAGGCGGTGCCGGTGGCGACGTCGACCAGGCGATGCCGCGTCGTCTTCTCCTGCGCGAGATGCGTCTCATCCATGGCGGAGTGATCGACGTCGACTTCCTTGCCGACGAGACGCTCGAGGAGTGAGTTCGCTTCGCGAAGACGCTTCGAGTACTTGCGGATGATGCGCACCGCGACTTCGGGATTCTTGCGGAGCATCTCATCGAAGCGCGCCCCGTTGATGACGACGACCCGCACCTCGGTGACGGCCACGGCATCAGCGGTGCGCGGCACGCTCTCGAGCACGGCCATCTCGCCGAAGAAATCGCCCTTCTCCAGTTTGGAGAGGACGTGCGACTCGCCGGCGATGTGCTTGACGATGTTCACCTCTCCTTCCTGGATGATGTACATGTCGGTGCCGAGGTCACCTTGCGTGAAGATCGTGTCGCCGGCGGCGAAAACTTGGCTGTTGTCCTTCACAGGATCCTTGCTCCCGCCGGTCGTCGTTTTGAAAACGGCCTTCATGCGTTCAATCTTACCCGTTCGTGACAGCGGGCTCGGTGATCTCGAACACGCCTTGCGCAGTGGAGAGCCGGGCGTGAATTCCAATCGGCATCAGGAGATTGTCTCCGAGATGACCGAAAGGAATGTTGCGGATGACGGGGATGCGCATCGTTCCGAAAAATTCATGGAGAAATGCCAGCATTTCTGCATCGCTCCCACACCCTTTCAGTCCCCCAATGATGACCCCTCGGATGTTTTTCAGTCTACCCGCCAGTCTGAGGTGCGTCAACATTCGGTCGACGCGATAAACGGCTTCGTCGATGTCCTCCCAGAACCAGATTCCATCGTCGATCCAGAAGTCGTACGGAGTCGCAGTGAGCGCGGTCGTGAGCGAGAGGCAGCCGCCGAAGAGAACACCTTCCGCATCGCCGGGATAGACGACCTGATCGTCGCCGACGGGCCAGGAGCGCGGCGCAGTGCCATCGAGAATCGACCAGAACCACGCTTCGCGATCGGGCGAGAGTCCATCGTGCCAGTCGGTATTCAGCATCGGACCGTGAAAGGAAGCGACACCGCTGCGCATCGCGACGGCCTGATGCAATGCGGTCACATCGCTGAAGCCGATGATCGGCCGCGGATTCGCGGCAATCGCGCCGTAGTCGATGCGGTCAAGGATGCGATGCAGCCCGTAGCCGCCACGGGCGAAGAAGTAAGCGTCATAGTCAGGCGAGCGAAAAAACTCGTTGAGGATCGAGACGCGCTCGTCATCGCTGCCGGCGAGATAGCGGTCGCGATGCGCGATGTTGGGAGCGAGCGTGACACGCAGACCACGCGAGCGAAGATTCGAAGCGGCAAGCTCGATGCGAGGAAGTTCGGAGGGAGAGGAAGCAGCAAGAACAGCGATGTGAGAAGTGGTGGTGAGCCGGCGAGGCTTGCGGAGTGATGTCACGCGAACATTATGGGACTATGGGACGGATGGGACGGATAGGACGGATGGGTTAGAACCGGTTGTCAGTCCCATCCGTCCTATCCGTCCTATCCGTCCCATAGTCCCATCCTAAGAAGCGTGGAGCGGACCTGTAAGCCGAATTCTGTTCCGTTGCCGGTGAGGATCATTCGTCTGCCACTCGCGTTACCGCGGTGGTCAAGCAACCTACCCGGAAGCTCAGGCGGGAACGGGCGGTCCCTCGCTTCCCTATTTGGTCTTGCTCCGCAGGGGGTTTGCCGTGCCGTCGCCGCTCACGCGGGACGCGGTGCGCTCTTACCGCACCGTTTCACCCTTACCTCTGCACGCTTGCGCGCGCAGATCGGCGGTTTGTTTTCTGTTGCACTTTCCGTCGCATCGCCACGCCTGGCCGTTAGCCAGCCTGCTGCCCGTGGGAGTTCGGACTTTCCTCGGCGGTCGCCCGCCGCGATCCTCCGATCCGCTCCACGCAGGGAGGATAACAGATTGGCTGCAGGAAAATTGCGCCGTTAAATAGTTGCCGGTAAATGCGTTATGAAAAATGTCGGCACGCCGACATCAAAAATCCTGCCGGTTTTTCGGATCGGAAAACCATGCGGCCCAGTCCGCCGGATCGGGCGGTTCCTCGCGCTGCGTCGCGCGCAATTCGGCGACGAATGCATCCGCCGAAACGACGGAGACATGGCGGCCGGACACTCGCGCTGCCACCGCGCGATCCGAGGTCACGACAGTCCATCCTCGCCCGCTCGCCACGCGATCCACGATCAGTTCGTCCGCCTTCTTCGCGCCGGTGAAGACGACGCTCACATTGCCGAACGACTTCGCGAACGAGCCGGGTTCGGGGCCGTCGAAGAAGCAGACGACGCGCGTCTTCTTCATCCGCGCAAACGACGCCAGCAGTCGCACCAGTTCGCGCTTTGGATCTTCGCCGCGAAGATCCGCGCCCGCGCGGCCGAGGACGTTGCTGCCATCGATCACCCAGGGCATTTACCGCGGAATGTGGACGACGACCGGCTTCGCCTCGCGCAGAGATTGCGGAATCGCGTTTGCCGCCGCCTGGGCCTGCTCCTGCGTCGCATACCGGCCCCAGAAGACTCGATAGCAGGAGCGATTGTGGTACGTGATCGGGAGGAACCAGACATTCGTTCCCCCTTCGCGCAACGCGCGCGTGATCGACGCCGCCTCGCAGACGAGCTCGAACTGCACGGTGAAGTTGCCACTCTTGTCCGCGGCGAACTCTCTGGCCATCGCTTCGTAGCGCTGACGATCGGCATCGGTCGCCGGAGGAACCGGCGTCTTCGCGGTCGTGTTCGTGATCGTCGAGCCCGAAGGCGTCTTCTCCACGCGCGCGACGGTCGTTGTTGCCGGAACCACCGAAGGAGGTGGCGCCGGTTTGCTCGCGACGGTCGTCGTTGCCGTTGACGTCGCCGGCTTCGGTGCCGTCGTCGTCGATGCGGCGACCGTCGTTGTCGCCGCGGTTGCCGTCGTTGTTGTCGTTGCCGTCGCCGGCGGAGGTACCGGATGGAGCACGGGATGCTTCACAGGACGCGTGGTGACGACCGGCGCGCTCGCGGCTGCCTGCTTGTTCTGCCACCAGTTCCACGCAGCCATGCCGCCGACTCCGACGATCACGATACCCACCGCGGCGAAGAGGATCGGGATCAGCTTCCCCGGCTTCGATGCTTTTGCGACGACCGACTTCATCGGCGGAGGAGTCTTCCCTCGCACCGGAACGGCGGCCTTCCTCGCAGTCTCGATCTGTGCTTCATCGAAGCCCCACTCCTCTTCCTTCGCCGGCTTCGGTTCAGGGGCGGCCGCACGCTTTGACTTGTCGAGAAACGGCTGCATCGGCGCGATCGGCGGAGGAGCTGGCGCGACAGGCTTGTCCCATGAAGGCAGCGCGGCCGCAGTCGCGCGTGGCATTGCGATCTCGGGCGGCTCAGGCTCGGATTCAAGGTCGAGTGACGGCAGCCCCATCGGGGTTTCATCTTCGAGACTCAGCCCAAGATCGGAATCCTGAACCGGAGCCGCCGGCGCTGCAGGCACCGCGTCAAACCCTGTATCGAAAGAACCGACAGGGTCAGGCATTCCGGCGAGCGGCTCCGGAGTCCCGAAGTCGAGTCCGGTCGCGCCCGCGCCGGGCTCGCCCCATCCCATGTCCGCCGCATCGCTCACAGCGTCGCCGCCGAAATCGAAATTGCTCCCGCCCGCGGACGCCGCCGAAAAATCCTCAGATGCTACTTGAGGTTTTTGTGTGGTCACCAGCAGCCCGAGGACATGCAATGCGTGCAGGAGCTTATAGACGTTGAATGTATCTGTGCCCGACAACATCGCGATCTCGGACGCGCTGTTCGTCCCATCGACGTTGTTCATGATCGCCGCGGCTTCCTGATTGAGGCCGAGCCGGCGGAAGGCTTCGTCGAAATCGGGCGCCTTGGTAAACGTCGCGGTGCCGCCTTCCAGCGCCGCATCGAATTTTGCGCGATCGGTGTCCGTGACGATCAGTTCGGTCACGATCTGCGGGAGTGGGAACAGAGTCCCCTCTTCGCGCTTCGGCAGATAGTCCGCGACGATCGTGTACGAGCCGCCGGTCCACGCGGCGATCGAGCGGATCACACCGATCACCTGAACACGGCGCGCCCAGCTCAGTTCCTTCTTCGTGATGAATCCGAGACCGAGAAGCGCGTCGCCGAGCGTTTCGCTCTCTTTGCGCTTTGCGAGTGCTTGCTTGACGTGGTCGCGCGAGACCTTGTTCGCGCGCATGAGGATCTCGTCGATGGAGTCGGCGCGATCGTTCGTGCTCGCCGAGAGAATGTCTCCACCTTTGAAGTAGATGATCTTGATGATCCCGTCGTTCTCGAAGCGGATCGCTCCCGTGAACTGTTCCCGCCCCAGCTCGACGAGTCTCTCGATCAGATTGATCTCGCCGATTTCCCCTTCAAGCTTCATCACAGCTGTTGCCCCCTGCCCACGCTTTTGTGCAGTTGATTGTAATGGTTTGGACGCCCGATTTACGCGTGCAGCTCATCGTACAAAGTCTGGCCCACTTTCCTTCCCAGCACATTGATGAGATCTGACGCGGAGGCCTGCTTTACGCCGCTCACGCTGCCGAAGCGCTCGATCAGCAGTTTGCGCCTTTTTTCGCCGATCCCCGGCAGATCATCGAGCTCGCTGTGGAGGATTCGCTTCGAGCGGCGCCGCCGGTGCGACGAGACCGCGAACCGGTGCGTTTCGTCGCGGACCATCTGCAGAAGCTGCAGCGCCGGATCCCGCCGCTCCAGCCGGATCGGCTCCTCGCGATCAGGAACATAGATTTCTTCCTCACGCTTGGCGAGACCGGCGATCGGGATCTCCTCGATCCCCAGCTTGTTCAGCGCCGCCAGCGCGGCGTTGAGCTGCCCTCGCCCGCCGTCGATGAGGATCATGTCCGGAAGTGGCTTGTCCTCCTCCAGCAACCTTCGATAGCGGCGATCCACCGCTTCGGCCATGGAGCGAAAGTCATCCGCGCCTGCCACCGTCTTGATGTTGAAGACGCGGTACTGATTCTTGTCGAACTTCCCGCGGTCGAGCACCACCATGCCGGCCACCGAGTCGGAACCTTGAATGTTGGAGATGTCGAACGATTCGATGCGTGACATCTCGCGATCGTAGCCGAGGACCTGCCCAAGTCTTTGTGCAGCGATCTGCAGCCGGTCCTGCTGCGATTTCCGGAACCGCGACTCATGCGAAAGGCGCGCGTTCCGATTCGCGAGCTCCACGCGATCGACTCCCTTGCCACGCTGCGGCACGCGCAGCGTCACACGCTTTCCGCGCTGCGACGAGAGCCATTCGGAGAGCAGCTCCGGCTCCTCGACGTCCGAGGGGACCAGGATCTCGCCGGGAATGAACAGATTGTCCTGGTAATAGCGCTGCAGGATCTCGGCGAGGAAGTACGGCCGATCGTAACCCGCCACTTTTTCCCAGAAGAGCTCTCGCCGGTCGACGACGTTGCCATCGCGAATGACGAAGAGCTGGACCGCGACGTCGCCCTCCTCCTCGTAGAGTCCCCAGACATCGAGATCTTCCTCTTCGGCCGAAGCCACCTGCTGCTCGGCCTGAATGCGCTCGACGGTGCGGATGAGATCGCGATAGTAGGACGCGAGCTCGAAGTTCTCGCTCTCGGCCGCGCGATACATCCGCGACGTCAATCTCTCCTGCAGCTCCCGCGACTTGCCGCTCAGGAAGAGCACGACGTCATCCACCATCTCGCGATACTCGGCCTGTGTCGTCAGCCCAACGACGCATGGGCCGAGGCACTGGTGCATGTCGTAGTACAGGCAGGGACGCGTCAGTGCGCTCTTTCCCTCGCTGATCTCGAGATCACAACTGCGCAGCTTGAACTGATCCGCGATCAGCTTGAGGATCCGCCGTGCGGTGCCGGCGAAGAAAGGGCCGTAGAAGAGATCGCCTTTTTTCCGATCGACTCTCCGCGTGAACACCACGCGCGGAAAGTCTTCCGACATCGTGACCTTGATGTAGGGATAGGTCTTGTCGTCGCGCAGCAGCACGTTGTAGCGGGGCTGGTGCGTCTTGATGAGGTTGTTCTCGAGGAGGATGGCCTCGAGCTCGTTGTTCGTCGTGACGAAGTCGATGGCCTCGATCTCGTTGATCAGGGTCATGATCCGGCTGTCGCGCGCGCCACGCCCAACGAGATACGACTGCACGCGGTTGCGGAGATTGCGCGCCTTGCCGACGTAGATCACCTCGCCCTCAGCGTTCTTGTGAAGGTAGACGCCGGGACGCTCGGGGAGCTCCTTGAGGCGCAACTTCAGCTTTTCGAGGCGATCCATTGGAGTGATGAGAACAGTTCCGGGCGCCGCCGTCATCCTGCTTTGGAGTGCGGACGCCCCGTCCGCACATTTGCTCCGGCGCGTCGCAATGATCTAGTACGAATCGTACGATCGCTGTAGTACGATTCGTATGATGAAATCGACACCTCTTCTCTCCGACCTGGAGCTGGCCCTTCTCGGATTCATTCGCGAGGAGCCGCGCAGCGGCTACGTTCTGCGCAAGGCGATCGCAGACTTTCCGCAGATCAGCGACAGTCCCGGCGCGATCTACCCTGCCCTGCGGCGCCTGCGCGAAGCCGGACTCATCGAGACATCGGGAAGCGCGACCGGGCGCAAGACGGAAGTGTTTCGCGTCACGGCAGCGGGACGGCGGGCTCTGCGTTCGGCGCTCGAAGCGGCCCCGTCGGATCGCGAGCCGGCGACGCGGCAACTGCTGCGTCTGACGTTCATCGATCTCGAGCTCGGTCCGGCTGCGGTCGCGCAATACCTCCAGGCCTGCGCGCAGGTCGCGGAGGAGCGGGCGGAGAAACTGCGGAGCCGGCGTGCCGCACTCAACCGCGGTTCCGCGACGCTCGCGGTGGAGCACGAGATCGAGATCGAGGTGGCGCGCGCCCGCTGGGCCGAGCGCGCCGCGAAGCGGCTCAAACGGTGAGCAGCAACTCCCCGACCCGCTGCCGAAACTCGGCAGTCCATTCGTGACCGGCATCGAGCTCGACGACCTCCGCCGCACCGAGGCGCGCCCGGTCCGCTTCGGCCTTCGCAGCGGTGAACCAGTCATCGCGCACGCCCCGCCCGATCAGCACTCTCGGCAGCTTCGCGCCATCGACATCCGGCGGCAGATCGCCGCCCAGAGCCGCGACGGCGCTGCAGCGGATGGTTGAGGCTGCGCGATAAGCCATCGCTGCACCCTGCGAGAATCCGACGAAGACGATCGTCTCCGCCTCGGCGAACGTCGCAATGACCCGCCGGACGTACTCGATGTTGTCGTTGATCGCCGCCTCGCGGTCCTGCCGCGTCATCCAGCTCGACACGACGACTTCGCTGCGAGACCGGTAGAACCGGTGGAGCCCCTGAATTGCGGCGAGCGTCCACGCTTCGCTCCCGGGAATCTGTTCCAGCTCGGCCATCATCTCTTCCGCGTTCTGCGCGTATCCATGAAAGCCGGCGAGCAGGCGCCTCGGATTTCCTGCGCGAACGAGGACGCGGCCGTGCGTTTTCGTTTCGATGAGACGAACGTCCATGGCGCGCATGGTACTCTCCCGCGCGTGCCGCGGATCGTGCTGGTCATTCCCTGCTTCAATGAGGAGCATCGACTGGACACGTCAGCCTTCCGCTCCTTTGCGCTGCCCGGTTACGACATCCATTTCCTCTTCGTAGACGACGGTAGCCGCGACGGAACACTGCGCGTACTCCAATCGCTTCGCGATCAGCAGCCCGGGCGATTCGAAGTTCTGCAGCTCGAGCGAAACAGCGGAAAGGCGGAAGCGGTTCGCCGCGGCGTCGTTGCCGCGATCGCGGACCGTCCAGACTTCATCGGCTACTGGGATGCGGACCTCGCGACACCGCTCGAGGAACTGCGCGGCTTTCTATCCGTCGTCGAGCAGCGGCCCGGTGTTGCGATCGTCTTTGCCGCGAGGGTCCGGCTTCTCGGCCGCGACATCAGCCGCCGCGCGAATCGCCATTACATCGGCCGCGTCGGAGCCACGCTCATCTCGCAGACCCTGCGGCTCGCCATCTACGACACCCAGTGCGGCGCGAAGCTCTTTCGGGTCGATGACACACTGGGCCGCGTGTTCGAACGTCCGTTCCTCTCACGCTGGATCTTCGACGTCGAGATCATCGCGCGCTACCTGAAGGAATGGGGGCGGGACCGCGTCGCCGCGTCGCTGTACGAATATCCACTGGACGTGTGGCATGACGTCAAAGGGTCGAAAGTGCGCGGCCTGGACTTCCTTCGCGCACTGATCGATCTCTGGAAGATACGGCGCGCGTATTTCCACTAGAATGCGCGCCGCATGACGCAACTCGCATTCTCGGATGTTCCTCTGTCGGCCCTCGCCGAGGGTCTTACCGGCTCGGAGATTCTTCGCATTTCCGCGGAGATCACCGCCCTCAAGCGCGAAGGCAAACAGATCTGCAATCTGACGGTGGGAGACTTCTCCCCTGCCGAGTTCCGCATCCCGCAGGCACTCGAGCATGCGATCACCGAAGCGTATGCAGCAGGTCAGACGAACTATCCGCCATCCGATGGAACGATCGAGCTGCGCAAAGCGGTGGTCAAGTTCTACGAGGAGGAGATGGGACTCCACTACCCGCTGGAGTCGACGCTCATCGCCGGCGGTTCGCGTCCGATCATCTACGCCGCGTATGCAGCGTGCGTTGATCCCGGCGACAAGGTCGTCTATCCCACTCCTTCGTGGAACAACAATCACTACACCTATCTGATGCGCGGCCAGGCGTGCGAGATCGTCGTCGGGCCGGAGGAAAACTTTCTCCCGACTGCCGCGCTGCTCGAGCCGCACATTCGCAACGCGCGTCTCGTCGCGGTCTGCACGCCGTTGAATCCCACCGGCACCGTCATGTCACGCGATGAGGTCGAAGCGATCGCGCGGCTGATCGTCGATGAGAATCGGCGGCGCCGAGGCACCGGCGAGCGCCCGCTGTTTCTCCTGTGGGACCAGGTGTACTGGACTCTCACCTTCGGCGAGAGCCGTCACTACGCGCCGCCGCAACTCGTGCCGGAGTCCGCGCAGTACACGATCTTCGTCGACGGAATCTCGAAGGCGTTCGCTGCGACCGGTGTGCGCGTCGGATGGACCGTCGCACCTCCGTCCATCACCGCGCGCATGCGCGACATCATCGGCCACATCGGAGCGTGGGCTCCGCGCGCCGAGCAGATCGCGACCGCATGGTTTCTCGGACAGAAGGACGAGATCGCGAAGTACCACGCCACGATGAAACGCGAGTTGCAGCTCCGGCTCGATCTGCTGCACGACGGGCTGGAGGCGATGCAGAAGGACGGGTTGCCGGTGCGCGCATTCTCACCGCAGGGCGCGATCTATCTCTCCGCGCAGTTCGATCTCATCGGCCGCAACGGCATTACGACAAACGATCAGATCCGCCACATCCTGCTCGACGAAGCGGGCTTCGCCGTCGTGCCGTTCCAGGCGTTCGGCTCGAAGAAGGAAGACGGCTGGTTCCGTTTGAGCGTGGGCGCCGTCTCGGCGGATGACATTCGCAATGCGCTGCCGCGCGTGCGAGAAGCGATCGCGAAGCGCGCATAATCACGGCATGCACGCACTCGTACTTGCAGCGCTCATCGGACTCGGCGTCGGAGCGAAGGATCCGAACAACATCATCGTGAAGGTCGACGGCCGGGATCGCGTCGTCGATCTGAAAGCCGGAGCGAGCGGCGACGCCGCGCAGAAGTTTCTGCAGTGTCTCGTCGCCGGCCGCGTACTGCGGCTGACGAAGGACCATGTGCTGCTGCTCGACGGAAACGACGTCGCGGACCATCTCCGCGAGTTCATGCAGAGCAAGACGAGCGCGGATCCGTGTGAGTTGGGGAAGGCTGCGTACTCGCCGAAGTAAGGAACGGACAGACAGGCGAGGGAAAGACGGGCGGGGGCGCCTGTCTTACACGAAAATCCGCATTTCTTTCAGCTCGCGGAGGCGGTCCCGGATCTCGGCAGCGCGCTCGAAGTCGAGATTCTTCGCGGCGTCTTTCATCTCTTTCGTCAGACGGCTGATCGTCTTGTCGAGGTCTTCGCCGGCCACCATCTCCAGCTTCGTCTTCGGCTTCGCGGCGCCCCAGTCGAGGTAGTCGAGATTGGACATCTTCACGAGGTCGCTGTCGATCGCCTTGATGATGCTCGCCGGCTCGATGCCATGCTCTTCGTTGTACTTCTTCTGGATCTCGCGCCGGCGGTTCGTCTCGTCGATTGCATGGCGCATGGAATCGGTGATCCGGTCCGCGTAGAGAATGGCGATGCCATTCAGGTTGCGCGCGGCGCGGCCGATCGTCTGAATGAGCGAAGTCGACGAGCGGAGAAACCCTTCCTTGTCCGCGTCGAGTACGGCGACGCAGGAGACCTCCGGCACGTCGAGTCCCTCGCGAAGCAGGTTGATGCCGATCAGCACGTCGAAGGTGCCGAGGCGGAAGTCGCGAAGAATGGCGATGCGCTCCAGCGTCTCGACATCGGAATGGAGATATTGAACCTTGATGCCGAGCTCCATCAGGTAGCGCGTCAGGTCCTCGGACATCCTCTTGGTCAGCGTGGTGACCATCACGCGCTCGCTCTTCGCGATCCGCTCCTTGATGACGCCGATCAGATCATCGACCTGGCCCTTCACCGGGCGGATGATGATCTCCGGATCGAGCAGTCCCGTCGGCCGGATCACCTGCTCCACATAGAGACCGCCGGTCTTCTCCAGCTCGAATGCTCCGGGCGTCGCCGAGACGTAGATGATCTGATCGAGCTTCGACTCGAACTCTGTGAACGAGAGCGGGCGGTTGTCGATCGCGCTCGGGAGGCGGAATCCGTATTCGACCAGCGTCTCCTTGCGCGCGCGATCGCCGCCCCACATCGCGCGCACCTGCGGCACCGTCTGATGCGACTCGTCGATGACGAGGAGAAAGTCCTTCGGGAAATAGTCGATGAGCGTCGGCGGCGGCTCGCCCGGCTTCCGGCCGGAGAGATGGCGCGAGTAGTTCTCGATTCCGTTGCAGTAGCCCAGCTCGGCGATCATCTCCAGATCGAACAGCGTGCGCTGCGACAGCCGCTGCGCTTCGAGCAGCCTCTCGTTCGCACGCAGTTCGACGACGCGCTCGTCGAGCTCGGTGCGGATGTTCTCCATCGCCTGCAGCAGCCTCTCGCGCGGCGTTACGTAATGAGTCCTCGGGTAAATCGCCAGACGGTCATAGGTACGGCCGCTCTGCCCCGTGATCGGATCGATGCGCGTGATCTTGTCGACCTCATCGCCGAAGAACTCGATGCGGACGGCATCGTCTTCGTAGGCCGGCCAGAGCTCGAGGATGTCTCCCCGCACGCGGAAGGTGCCGCGTCCGAGATCGTACGGAGTCCGCTCGTACTGCATCTCCGTCAGCTTGCGCAGATACTGCGTCATCGGTTTCTCGACTCCCCGCTCGAAGAAGAGGAGCATCCCGAAATAGAGATCGGGATCGCCGATGCCGTAGATGCAGGAGACGGAGGCCACGATGATGACGTCGCGGCGCTCGAACAACGCTTTCGTCGCTGCGAGGCGAAGCTTGTCGATCTCCTCGTTCTTCGTCATCTCCTTCTCGATGTACAGATCCGTCTGCGGGATGTACGCCTCGGGCTGGTAGTAGTCGTAGTAGGAGACGAAGTACTCGACCGCGTTCTCCGGGAAGAAGTTCTTGAACTCCTGATAGAGCTGCGCGGCGAGCGTCTTGTTGTGGCTGAGGACGAGCGTCGGCCGGTTCACGGACTCGATCACTTTGGCGATCGAGAAGGTCTTCCCCGAGCCGGTGACGCCGAGCAGAACCTGGTGCTTCTCGCCGGAGACGACACCGTCAACAAGTTGACGAATTGCCGCAGGTTGATCGCCCTGAGGCTCGAAGGGTGAAAGGAGCCGGAAGTCCATGGGCGACCGATGCTACTGCAAGAGCATTTCCATCTCACGATCTGTCTGCAGATCGTTGCCGAGAAGAAACGGATGCGAGCCGCAGTCGCGGAAGCCGCACTTCACATAGAAGGCGATCGCGCGGGCGTTGTGCTCCCAGACTCCAAGCCACAAACGGCGTGCTCCGGAGGAGCGGGCCGTGTCGATCACGGCCTTCATGAGCGACTGCGCAACGCCCTGGCCGTGGCGCCGCCGGTCGACGTAGAAGCGCGTCAGTTCTACATTCGGTAGAGTCATCCGCACCAGCGCAAACGCGAGGAGCTCTCCCTCTTCTTCGACGACCAGCGTCACGAGCCCCGGATCGGCGATCTCCAGCCGCTGCATCGCCTCGGCGTACGTCCGTTGGACATACGCGTCCATATCTTCGGCACGGTTGTGCGCTTCGAACGTCTCGCGAAATGTTCTTTCGCCCAGCGCAGCGAGAGCCGCCGCGTCATCCATCGAGGCACGCCGGATCATGGATGCGTATTGATCGCGTGGATGCGCTGCGTCAGATCGGTCAGCTCCGCGCTCGTGACGCGATGGTCGCTCGTCGCCTTCAGCATCGACTGGATCACCGGCAGAAGAGCATCGCCCTTGATCTTCTGCGCTTTGACCTGTTGGCGCAGAGTCGTGAGCTCCGCGACGAAATTGGTTTTTTGCGCGGGCGTCACCTGCGCGTCCGTCTGGGAGATCAGCTCACTCTGCAGCGTCTCGAACCAGAGATCGACGAGCTTGCCCGCGCGGCCGCTTCCGACGAATGCGCCTCCCGCGAAGAGCACGATCAGAATGAGGAGAGCCAGCGCGCCGCAACCCATCGTGAGCCAGCGCGGGACGATGCGTTCCGCTTCGGTTCGCGGCTGGCTGTAGTAATCGGCTGGCAGGCGGCTGCCTGGCGTGTCAGGCGTCAGGTCGGACAAAGTATCCTCGCGGCGAGCGCGGAGAATGTATCATGGCGAGCGCTGGCCGCTCCGAGGTGGCCGCTCAAGGAAGGAAGTCAAAGCCCGATGCCGCCGCTGTCGAAAGTGACGGTCCTGATCCTCGATGACAACCCGCTGGTACTGAAGCTCGGACGTGCATTGCTCGAGCGAGAGGGTTGTACTGTGCTGACTGCCTCGAGCTGGATCGAGTTCAATCACGTTCTTGCCGGCAACACGCCGGACATCATCTTTCTGGACGTGAACCTGCCCAGCATCAAGGGCAATCGCCTGTCCGAGGTTCTCAAGTCCCAGTCGAATAAGAAGGACATCCCGATTGTCCTCATCTCCGACCTTCCGGAAAAATCGCTCGAAGAGATGTTCCCGAGCTCCGGCGCGAACGCGTGGATGCGCAAGCCGCTCACCCGCGACAAGATGATCGACATGATCACGAAATACGTAACGGCGTAGTTGCGTAGTTCATCCCGAGCGAAGCGAGGGATCAGCGGCGACACCGATTGGAATCGCTCCGAAGATCTCCCGGTGCCGTCGTTGATCCCTCGCTGCGCTCGGGATAGACCTTAAGGATTCGGCTTCTCCACGTCGGGCGCGGGTGACTCCGCGCCCTCGCCCGATTGCGCCGATGCATCGTTCGCCGCTGCCACCGGCTCCGACTCCTTCGGCTGATAGAACGGGCGTTGCAGGTAGTACGGCAGTTTGCTCACAGCCACCGTTGCACCGCTGCAGTCCTTGTCCGGCTCCTGTCCCGCGATGAATGCCTCGGTGATCACCTTTCCGCAGGGACCTGCGCCGCGCCTTCCGCTCTGCAGGTCCATCGGCACCATCACGATGCCCGGCGGCACATCGAACTCCGGCCGGGGCGTGCGGAGCTTCATCGCATCGATCTGCTTGAAGATATCCATCCAGATCGGCAGCGCGACCGCTGCGCCTGTCGCTCCGCCGCCGAGGGTCCGGCTCGGATCGTCGTAGCCGACCCATACGCCGACCGTGTACTCGGGACTGAATCCGATGAACCAGGCATCGGTGTAAGCGTTCGTCGTTCCGGTCTTTCCTGCGAGCGGCGGCGGCAGCACGTGCGCCTCGTACGCGGTGCCGCGATCGATCGTGCCCCGCATGACATGCGTCAGCTCGAACGCGACCTGCGCGCTCGTCGCCTCCGACAACTCGGGCACCTGCTCTTCGAGCTGGCGCTCGGTCTGATCCGTGATCCTGCGGATGTAGTGCGGCTTCACATACACACCCTGGTTCACGAAGACGTTGTACGCGGCGGTCATCTCGATCGGTGAGATTCCGGCAGCGCCCAGTGCGAGCGACGGATACCGCTCGAGCTGCGATGTCACTCCGCAGCGACGCGCAAAGTCGATGACCTTGTCGCCGCCGATCATCATGTAGGTCTTCACGGCCGGCACGTTGATCGACAGCTCCAGCGCGCGCTGAATCGTGACAATGCCGGCGTACTTGCCGTAGTAGTTCTTCGGCGCGTAGATCTGGTTGCCGACGGGAATCGCGACCGGCGCATCGAACAGCGTGTCGGCAGGGGTCAGCCCCTTTTCGAATGCCGCGCCGTACACGAACGGCTTGAATGACGATCCCGTCTGGCGCCGCGACTGAATCGCGCGATTGAACTTCGAGAGCTGGAAGTCGTAACCGCCGACGAGCGCGCGCACCTCGCCCGTCTTGACGTCGAGAATCACGACCGCACCCTGGACCTGCGGCATCTGATCGAGGACCCACGTCTTCTTGTGGCTCTTCTGATCCTCATCGAGACGGACGGAGATGATGTCGCCCACGCGCAGCACGCCGGCCATCGTCTTCCTGCTCGTCCAGAGATACGCCGCCGGCGGCAGCGTGAGCGTTTCTTTGTTCAGGCGCACGCCGACGTTCTGCTGATCGACCTGAACGACGACTGCCGGATAGAGCTTGTCCGTCACATACGGTTCATTCGACCACTGCGGATCGCGATAGGTCAGCGGATCGATGCCTTCGCTCACCAGATTGCGCGCCGGCTTGCGGAATCCGCGACGATGATCGAACGTGCGCAGCCCGCGCTGCAGCGCCATCTCCGCGGCTTGCTGCATCCGGAAGTCGAGCGTCGAATAAACCTTCAGCCCCTTCTGATAGAGATTCTCGACGCCGTACTGCGGCGCATGTTCGATGTACTGCCGGATCTCCTCGGAGAAGTACGCGCCGACGCGCGGTGCTTCCTCCTTGAAGGTTCCGAGCACGATCGGCGTGTTCAGCGCCTGCTGCAATACGCTCTTGTCCTTGATGTAGTGCTCTTCATACATGCGGCGCAGCACGTGATTGCGCCGCTCGAGCGCGCGGTCGGGATGCGTGATCGGGCTGTCGTGCATGGGCGTGCGCGCGAGTCCCGAGATCATCGCCGCCTCCGGCAGCGTCAGATCCTTCGCATGTTTGCCGAAGTAGAGCCGCGACGCTGACTCGACTCCATACGCGCCATGTCCGAGATAAACCTGATTGGCGTAGAGCTCGAAGATCTGCGCCTTGGTGAAGTTCTTCTCGATGTCGATCGCGAGGAAGGCCTCATTCAGCTTGCGGCGGAAGCTCTTCTCCGGCGTGAGGAAGACCTGCTTCGCGAGCTGCTGCGTGAGCGTCGACGCACCTTCGACTTTTTTTCCGGCGATCAGATCTTTCACGCCGGCGCGCAGAATCGCCTTCGGATTGATGCCGCCGTGATGCTCGAAGTCGGCATCCTCCGTCGCCAGAATTCCCATGTAGAGCCAGGGCGACATGTCCTTCTTGCTGACGACGATGCGCCGCTGAATCGAGTATTCGGCGAAGGGAACGTTGTTGCGATCGTAGATGCGGGTGATGATCGCCGGCTGATAGTCCTCGAGGCGCTTCACCATCGGGACGCGGATGGCGCGCGCGAACAGGAATCCGGCCGGCACGCCGAGGGCGATCGCCACGAAGAGAATCAGAAGACGTGATTTGCGCCGGTTGGGCTGCGGCGCGGGAGTGAGCTCGTGTTCCACGCGGTAATCGTACGTCATCGGAGCGCGGGCGAGACGGCTGAGCTCCACCTCAACTACACTAGCCGCATGTCAACGGCCCCGGTGGCGTCTCCAAAGCCTGAGTGGAGTCGTCTGGTGGCGGATTCACTCAGGCAGAACGGTGTCTGGCACACCTGGTACAAGCTCGCCGAAGCGCGCCAGGCATATCCGGACGATCTCACTTTGCGCGGATACTGCGAGATCGTCCGCAACGAGATCGTGCGCCAGCTTCTCCAAAGTCCAAAAGGACTGCAGTCCATCCCGCGCCTGAGTCCGGAGTTCCTGACGAATTTCGATCGCTTCAACCTCAACGCACAGGAAGGCTACCTCGTGTCATTGATCGACGGACGCCTCGATCTGCAAAAGCTCGTACTTCTCTCCCCGTTTGATCAGTTCACGACCTTGTTCGTTCTCGCGAAGCTCGCGTATGAACGAGCCATTACGGTGCCGCAATGAGTGACCGCTACGCGATTGCCGAAAAGCTGAACGTTCCGCTCGCCATCGTCGGCGAGGCGGGTGAAGTGAAGTGGACGAACGACGCCTTCGACGAGACGTTCGGCGACGATGCCACGCATTGGCTGAAGGAGGCCGCGCGCGCCGTCGCCGGCGAGGCCGGCTGGCTTCACGGCTTCTTCCTCGATGCCGATGAGCATCGCTCCATGGATGTCGAGATCGAAGGACGCACGTATCGCGTCGACCGCGTCGGCAATCCGTCGGACTTCGAACCGAATGCGGTCGCCCTCTCGTTCGAGGACGTCACGCGGCAGCGCGAGATGGAGCAGGCCAAGTCCGACTTCACCTCGATGATCGTTCACGATCTGCGCGGCCCTCTCTCCGGCATTCAGGGCACGCTGGAGTTCGTGCTCGCGCAGGAAGGCAACCGCCTCGATGCGATGTACACCGACCTCCTGCAGGAAGCGCAGCGGGAGTCGGAGCGGATGATGAATCTCATCAACGAGCTGCTCGACTTCTCGAAGATTCAGTCGGGCAACTTCACCGTCGAAGGCGAGCCGGTTCGCGTCGCCGGCGTGCTCAAACGCGCCGTACGCTCGCTGCAATCGGTCGCCTCGCGCGACGAGATCTTCCTCCTCAATGCACACGGCCGCGACGTGCCGCAGATCATCGGCAGTGTCGAGAAGCTCACGCAGGCGATCATCAATCTGATCTCGAACTCGCTGAAGTTCACTCCGAAGCGCGGCCTGATCAGCGTCGGCGCTCAGATCGTCCGCGCGGGCGAACTGCCCGAGGCGATCGTCATCACCGTGACCGACAGCGGGATGGGCATCAAGGCGCAGGAGCTTCAGCAGGTGTGGGAGAAGTACAAACAGAGCGGTAACAAGTCTCTGCGCGGCGGCGGCGGCACCGGCCTCGGCCTCTACATCGTGAAGCAGATCGTGGAGGCCCACGGCGGCGAAGTGAGCGTCGCCTCGATCGAAGGCGTCGGCACGAGCATGGTGCTCAAGCTGCCAGTGAAGAGAGCAGCGTAATGGGAGAATAGGACCTATGGGACCTATAGGACCTATGGGTAGCCACCTATAGGTCCCATAGGTCCTATAGGTCCCATTCTCCCATCACCCCAATGCTGCTTCGATTCCTGCTGCGATCTCTGCTTCGCTGATCCCCTCGACGATGTCGCACGTCCCGATGCCTGTCGGCAGCACCATCACGCGCATCGAGCCGGTGTTCTTCTTGTCGTGCTCCGTCGCGGCGAGGATCGCAGCGCGATCGATGTCAGCGGGAACGGGCGCCGGCTCCCACGCGCGGATCGTCCTGTCGATTCGCGTGCGATCGCGGTCGCTCAAGAGGCCTCGCCTCACGGCGATCTCATTCGCGCCGATCATTCCCCAGCCGACGGCCTCTCCGTGCGTGATGCCCTGATACTGCATCGCCGCTTCGATGCCGTGCGCGATCGTGTGGCCGTAGTTCAGCAGACGGCGCAGATCCTTCTCTCGCTCGTCCGAATCGACGATCGCCGTCTTCACACGCACGGCGCGCTCGATGATCTGATCGATCGCATCGCGATGCTGTTCGAACAGCTCGAACAACGCCGCGTCGCCGAGCACGCCGCCCTTCAGCGCTTCGAACATGCCGCTGCGGAGCTCACGATCCGGCAGCGAGCGCAGCACATCCGGATCGACAACCACTGCGCGAGGCGGATGGAACGCGCCGATCAGGTTCTTTCCCTTCGGATGATTCACGCCGACTTTTCCGCCGTACGCGCTGTCGACCTGCGCGAGCAGCGTCGTCGGCACCTGCACGAGGTCGATGCCGCGCAGAAACATCGCCGCCGCGAACCCTGCCGTGTCGCCCACCACGCCGCCACCGACCGCGACCACCATCGAGTCCCGCTTCGCGTTGTGCTCCAGCAGTTCCGTCACGATCCGCTCGGCGGTGGCCAGCGTCTTGTTCGCTTCCCCGTCGTCCATCGTGATCACGGTGGCAGGCGGATCGAAGGAACGCGCGACACGCTCGCCGAGCTCGCACAATGCGGTCGCGGTCACCACGAACACGCGGCCACGCGGCGACACGAGCTGCCCGACGCGATTCAGCGAACCGCGCGACAGGTGGATCGGATACCTCCTGGTCGAGATGATCATGGCGTCATCTTCACCGCGATTCCGAGATCGGACAACTGCTTCTCATCGACTTCGGACGGTGCGTCGCACATCAGATCCTGCGCGCGCGCCGTCTTCGGGAACGCGATGACGTCGCGCAACGACTCCGCCCGCGCCATCAGCATCACCATGCGGTCCACTCCGAGGGCGATGCCTCCGTGCGGCGGTGCACCGTAGCGGAAGGCTTCGAGCAGAAAGCCGAATCGCTTCTTCGCATCCTCTTCCGAAATGCCGAGCGCAGCGAACATCTTCGACTGGACGTCGGAACGGTTGATGCGGATCGACCCGCCGCCAAGCTCGATGCCGTTCAGCACCACGTCGTAGGCGCGCGCCATCGCCTTGCCGGGATCCTCGAGATCCTCGACCGAGGCCGGCGACGTGAACGGATGATGCCGCGCGAAGTAGCGCTGCGACTCCTCATCCCACTCGAAGAGCGGGAAGTTCGTCACCCAGACGAAGTCGAAACGGTCTTCGGGGATCATCCCCTCCTCGCGCGCCACGCGCAGGCGCAGATTCGCGAGCACGTCCCAGACCATCGTCGTCTTCCCGGCGACGATCAGGGCGAGACTCCCCGGCTCCGCGCGCGTGATCTCGCGCAGGAGATCGAGCGTCGGTGCGTCGACGAATTTCTTGAAGGAGGCATTCGGCTCGCTCCCTTCGAACTTCACCCACATCAATCCGCCGGCGCCGAGCTTCTTCGCATACTCGGTCAGTTCATCGACGCGCTTGCGCGTGAAGGAAGCGCCGCGCGATACGAGGATCGCCCGCACGCTTCCGCCCGCGGCGATGGCATCCTTGAACGGCGCGAACTCGATGTCGCTCGCCCAGCTCGTGAGGTCGACGAGCTCCATCCCGAATCGCGTGTCGGGACGGTCGATGCCGAAGCGGTCCATCGCCTCCTGCCACTTCATGCGCGGGAAGGGCGTCTTCACTTCGATTCCCGCCAGCGGGAAGATCTCCGCGAAAAGCCCTTCGATCATCGAGTAGATGAATTCCTCGTCGATGAACGACGCCTCGACGTCGACCTGCGTGAACTCCGGCTGGCGGTCGCGGCGCAGATCCTCGTCGCGGAAGCAGCGCGCGATCTGGAAGTAGCGCTCCAGTCCCGCAACCATGCAGAGCTGTTTGAAGATCTGCGGCGACTGCGGCAGCGCGTAGAAATTTCCCTTGTGCACTCTGCTCGGCACGAGATAGTCGCGCGCCCCTTCCGGCGTCGACTTCGTGAGGATCGGCGTTTCGATCTCCAGGAACCCGTTGCGGTTCATGTAGTCGCGGATCGCGAACGTGATCTTGTGGCGCAGCATCAGATTCTTCGTCAGAGGCTGGCGGCGAAGATCGAGATAGCGGTACTGCAGCCGCAGCTCCTCCGCTGCATCGGTGTCGTCTTCGATGGCGAACGGCGGCGTGTCGGCGCGATTCAGAATGACGACCGAGGTGGCGACGACTTCGATGTCGCCGGTGGGAAGCTTCGCGTTGCGCACGTTCTCCGCACGCGCCGCCACCGTCCCTTCGATCTGGACGACGAACTCTCCACGCGCCTCTTTCGCAGCGTTCACCGTCTCGTCGTTCGCGCCGCGGCCGCGATCGATCACCACCTGGCAGATCCCGCTGCGGTCGCGCAGATCGAGAAAGATCAGATCGCCGAAATCGCGGTTCTTCTGCACCCAGCCTTTGAGGATGATCTGCTGCCCAACGTGCTCGAGTCTCAGTGTTCCTGCAAAGTGACGCGTCATGGTCTGAGGTACTTTTCCTTGTAGTCGATGTAGTTGCGCCACGACCCTTCGAGCCGTGCCAGCTCTTGTTCGGTCAATGGGCGCTTCTCTTTGGCCGGCACACCGGCGACGAGCGTGCGGGGCGCGACACGCATCCCCTCCCCTACGACCGCGCCCGCCGCGACGAGAGCACACTCGCCGATGACAGCACCGTCGAGCACGCGCGCCCCCATCCCGATCAGCGCGCCGCGCTTGATGGTGCATCCGTGCACGATCGCCCCATGCCCGATCGTCACCTCCTCGGCGATGATCGTGGGGTGCGTGTCGTGCGTGACGTGCAGCACGCAGTTGTCCTGGATGTTGGTGCGCGAACCGATGCGGATGTGATTCACATCGCCGCGAATGACGGTGCCGAACCAGATCGAGCAGTCGTTGCCGATCTCGACATCGCCGATGATGGTCGCATTCTCCGCGACGAAGACGCCTTGTCCGAGGCGGGGATTCCGGCCGCCATATGGGAGGACGATCATGGCCGGCGACTTTAGCATGTACGACAACTCCCAGGTTGTCCGCGCGGTGCGTACAATCCGCACCATGGGGAAATCAGTCCAGTTCCGTCATCGTGCCCATGAGGTCTCGCGGCTGGAGGCCTTCAGCGACGTCGTCTTCGGCTTCGCGATCTCACTGCTGGTCGTCTCGCTGGAGGCGCCAAAATCGTTCCATGAGCTGCAGGAAATGATGGCCGGCTTTCTGCCGTTCGCCATCTGCTTCTTCATCTTCGTCGACATCTGGTTCGAGCACCACGATTTCTTCCGCCGTTATGCACTGCAGGATGGGCGTGTCATCTTTCTCAATACGATGCTGCTCTTCGTGGTCCTGTTCTACGTCTATCCGCTGAAGTACGTCTTCGTCAGCTTCGTCAACTCGCTGCGCGGAATTCACGTCGGGCTCAAGGCAGACGATCTCCCGCCTCTCTTTACGATCTACGGCATCGGCGTGTTCGCCGTCTTCACGCTGCTGGCGTTGATGTACGCGCACGCCTGGACGAAACGCGATGAGCTCGAATTGAACGAGGTGGAGAGAATCGACACGCTTGCGTCGATCTGGGACAACGCCTCGATGGCAGCGTTCGGAGTCATTTCCATCGTTCTCGCACAAACGCTGCCGCCCCGCGCGGCAATGTTCGCCGGCTTCGTCTACTCGTTCATCTTCATTCCGAAGTCGTTGATTCCGACCGTCATGCGGCGCAAGCGAAGAGAAGCCGAGAGCCGGATGCTCGCGGTTGCGATATCCTGAGCATTCACCGCTCCCCATGGAAGGCAAGGCAGCACCACATCGCAGAGGCCGGCGTAAGTCGGACGATCTGTCCCCGCTGATCGAACTGCAGCAGAAGATCGTGACTCGCAATGCGGGATCGTTGAATCTCGTGCTCGAGGAGACGCTGCGCATCGCCGAGGCGGACGGCGCGATGGCCGAGTCGCTGAACGGCAAGGGATGGATCTTCCGCGGCGGCGCCGGATCGCTGGCAGGCTACGCGGGTGAAAACAACCAGCCCGCGCTCGGCGTCGCGATCGATGGCCCGGTGAAGATCGCCCGCGGCGGCGGCCAGTCGATCGCGGCCATCGCATTTCCGCGCTTCGTGCTGACCGTGGTCGCCGATCGCGAGGATGCATTCCCTCCACGCGACGAACAAATCCTGCAGCTGCTCGCCGGCTTCGCGATGAATGTCGTCATGGAGACCGATACGGCGCCGAAGATCACGTCGCTGACGGCGGCCGTGGAGCGGGAGGCGCAGTTCATCAGTCTTCTGCAGGACATCGCCGTCGCTGCCAACGAAGCGCAGAGCGTCGAAGAGGCAATCCGCCGCAGCCTGTCCCGGATCAGCGATGTGACGGGCTGGCCGGTTGGACATCTCTATCTGACGAGCGAGCGCGGCGACCGCCTGATCTCGACGAAGGTCTGGCACACCACCGATCCCACGCGATTCAATGCGCTGCGCCGGCTGACGGATGTGCTGGAGTGGAGAAAAGGCGTCGGGCTTCCGGGCCAGGTGCTCGCCGAGGCGAAGCCGGCGTGGGTCGTCGACATCCGCAAGGATCCGAGCATCGTCCGCACTGCAGTCGCCACATCGCTCGGCGTCCACTCGTCATTCGCGTTTCCTCTGCTGATCGGGAGCGAAGTCGTGGCGGTGCTCGAGTTCTTCTCCGGCGAAGTGCTGCAGCCCGACGAGCGGCTGCTGGAGATCGCCGGACAGATCGGCGTGCAACTGGGGCGTGTCATCGAGCGCAAGCGTTCCTCGATCTCGCTCGCGGCGTCGGAACAGCACTATCGCCTCCTTTTCGAGCGCAACCTCGCCGGCGTCTTCCGCCTGGCGATGGACGGCAAGATCATCGACTGCAACGAAGCGTTAGCCAGGATCGTCGGCTATGACTCGCGGTCGGAGTTGCGCGACCTCTCGATGTTCGATCTCTATCCCGAGTCACCCGAGCGCGAGGATTTCTTCGCACGCCTCAAGACCGGACGCGCGGTCACCAATGCCGAGATGCTGCTCGAGCGGAGAGACGGCGCGCATGTCTGGACGCTGGTCAACGCGAGCGTGACCGACTTCGGCGAGTCGCAGGTGATCGAGGGCTCGCTGCTGGATGTCACGGCGAAGAAGGAAGAGGATCTGCGGGTCGAGTATCAGGCGCAGCACGACGCGCTGACCAAGCTGCACAACCGCGCGTTCTTCCGCAGCCAGCTCGAGAAGTCGCTCGCACTCGCGCAGCGTTACGAGCATCCGCTCGGCCTGCTCTTCATGGATCTCGACGGATTCAAGCCGATCAACGACACGCTGGGACATGCCGCTGGCGACTGGCTTCTGCAGGAGACCGCGACCCGGCTCGTGCAGTCCGTCCGCAGTTCGGATCTCGTCGCCAGACTCGGCGGTGACGAGTTCGTCGTGCTGCTGACGACGCTGACGAACGCACGCGACGCGGAAACCGTCGCGCAGAAGCTGCTGTCGCGCCTCAGCTCCCCATTTGCGTACAACGGCCACGATCTCGTCGTCTCCGCGAGCATCGGAATCGGCCTCTACCCCGACGACGCCGCCGACTCCGAGATGCTGATCGCCGCCGCCGACGAAGCGATGTACGCCGCCAAGAAAAGCGGCGGCCACACCTACCGCTTCCTCAACTGGACCCCCTCCAAATACAACATCCGCGAACCTTAAGTTGGTTTTCGGGGGTCACACCTGGAAAATCAACTTAACGGAGGCTCAAGTTGGTTTTCGGGGGTCACACCTGGAAAATCAACTTAACGGAGGCTCATGAGGCGCTTGGAGGGTCGCGTTAAGTTGATTTTCCAGGTGTGACCCCCGAAAACCAACTTAACGGCTATCCTTTTCGGTATGAGCAATCTTTATGCGGGTGTCGATCTGGGCGGTACCAGCTTTATTGCTGTCGTCGCGGACAAGGATGGGAAAGTCCTTGGCAGTTCGGACTGCGTGACGACTCGCGGGATCAAACCGGAGGAGACGATCGGGCAGATCGCGGAGCACGTGCGGCTCGCTGCGAAGGCGGCCTCGGTCAAAGTCTCGAAGGTGAAGGCCGTCGGCATCGGTGTCGCCGGCGCTGTCGATCCGAAGCGGGGCGTCGTGGTGCGCGCGCCGAACCTCGGTTGGGACAACGTCCCTCTCGCGAAGATGCTCGGCGAAAATCTCGATCGCGACGTCGTCGTCGGCAACGACGTCCAGGTCGCGATCATCGGCGAGCACGCATACGGCGCCGCGCGCAAGACGAAGCGCGCCGTCGGCATCTGGGTCGGCACCGGGATCGGGGGCGGCCTCATCGTCGATGGCGAGATCGATCGCGGTTTCCGCGGCGCCGCCGGCGAGATCGGCCACATGGTCATCCTCCCTGATGGGCCGCAATGCGGCTGCGGCCGCCGCGGCTGCGTCGAAGCGCTCGCCTCACGCACCGCGATGGAGCGCGACGTCCGCGCTGCCTCTGCGAACAAGCGAAGCGCGGTGCTCACGATCATGGAGGAGCGGAAGAAGGATCGAATGACGAGCAGCGTGATCAAGCGTGCGCTCGAGGCCAACGATCCGGTGATGAAAGACGTCATCTCCCGCGCGCAGACGTACCTCGGCCTGCTCGCCGGCAACATCGTGAACATGTTCGACCCGGAGATGGTCGTGATCGGCGGCGGCGTTGCGCAGCGGCTCAAGAAATCGTTCGTCGGCCCGATCGAGGAAGTGGCGCGCAGCCGCTTCCTGCGCCCGGATCCGGACAGAAAGGTTCGCATCGAGCACGCGAGGCTCGGCGATTACTCGGGAGCACTCGGAGCCTGCGCGCTCGCGCGAAGGAGTTAGCCTCACCAGCCGAGCGTGTCGATGTAGTACGGGAGCATGCGCCGCCACCACGGCCAGTCGTGGTTCACGTCGAAGCCCCAGACATCGAGCCAGTGCGGGATGCCTTTGCCATCGAGAATCGACGCAAACCGGCGCGAGGCATCCGGAGCTTCATACGCGCCCTGCCCCGTGGAGAGGATGACCCGCGTGTGATTCTGCAGCAGATCGAGCGCGTGCCCTTCCATCCGCGGCACGTACCATGACGGATTGTTGAAGTAGCAGTCGTCATCGCTGTAGCCGTGGAAGTAATCCGGCGCGAGATCGTAGAAGCCGCTCATCGCGATCGTCACGTCGAAGATGTCCGGCCTGCGGCAGAGCGTATTCATCGCGTGGAATGCGCCGAAGCTCGCACCCGACGTGGCGATGCGCGCGTTGCCGTCTCCGCACATGTGGCGGATGTACGGCACCACTTCGTCTTCGATGTAGCGCATGTAGAGCGCCTGCCGTCTCGCCTTCTCCGGTACGGGGAGCTGCGAATCCATCCACGCGTAGCGATTGATGCTCTCGATCGAGAAGATCCGCACGCGGCCATGAAAGATCGCCTGCTCGACGGCCTTGATCAGAAAGAAACGCTCGTTCTCCAGGAAATCGGCCGCGGCCGTCGGGAACAGCAGGAGTGGATGCCCGCGGTCGCCATACGAGACGATCGGCATGTCCATACCGAGGGCCGGGCTGCGCCAGCCGTCGATTCTGCGGGGAAGAGAAGGATCGACGTACTCCATGCGGCAAGCCTAGCACGAGGAACGGCGCTAAGATTCCACTACACATCGGAGGCGGTCATGACCGAGGCGGCGACACACGCGCAACGGGCGTCGATTCTTCTGGATCTGGCGCGCAGTCCGAACGTCGGCACCGGCCATCTGTCGGAGGCGTTGCGCGAGATCACCGAAGCGGCATCGCGCGCCCTCGACGTCGCGCGCGCCAGCATCTGGCTCTACTCGCCCGACCGCCGTGAGATCCGCTGCATCGACCTCTATCTTGCAGAAGGCGGCACGCACACCTCAGGCGCCGTGCTCCTCGCCAGTGACTATCCTGAATACTTCGAAGCGCTCACGCAAAACCGGACGATTCCCGCGCACGAAGCGCACAACGACCCGCGCACGCATGAGTTTTCCGCCGGATATCTGACACCGCTGGGAATCACGTCGATGCTCGATGCGCCGCTGCGCGTCGGTGGACAGATGATCGGCGTCGTCTGTCATGAGCACGTCGGGCCGCCGCGCACATGGTCGCTCGACGAACAGAATTTCGCCGGCTCCATCGCGGACTACACCGCGCTCGCGATGCAGGCGAATGAGCTCCGTCTCGCGCGCGAGGCCGCGCAGGAAGCGAGCCGCGGCAAGAGCGCTCTGCTCGCGAACCTCAGCCACGAGCTCCGCACGCCGCTGAACTCGATCATCGGCTTCAGCGAGCTCCTGCGCGATCGCGCTGACGCTGCGACCGCGCCCAAACTGGCGACGATCGAATCCGCCGGACGGACTCTGCTCGCGATGATCGACGAGCTGCTGGAAATGGCGTCGCTCGAAGCGGGGCTCACCCATCTCGATCAGCAGGCGTATGACCTCGAGAGTCTCATCGAGGCGCTCGCCGGCACTGCGCGCGTCGCGATCGAGAAACATGCAAATCAATTCGAGGTCACCTCCCCCATTCCCTCGATGAAGTTGTACGGAGACTCCGAGAAAGTCTGGCGCATGCTCTGGAACCTTCTCGACAATGCGAACAAGTTCACGCATCGCGGAACCGTCACGCTCACCGTCGAAAAGGTGGGAGACAGCCGCGTGCGATTCGTGGTTCGCGACACCGGCGTCGGAATCGCGCCGGAGCATCTCGCAATCATTTTCCAGCCCTTCGTGCAGGCCGATCCCTCGCTGCGGCGCAGGCACGGCGGTGCGGGCCTCGGCCTCGCGATCACGAGCAGACTCTGCGATCTCATGGGTGCAACGCTCGAGGCGGAGAGCGAGCTCGGACGAGGGTCAGCGTTCACCGTCACCATCGATTCGGGGCTGCTCGCACCGCGTCACGCCCAGAAGTGATTTTCGTCGCTCCTCCGCGTTCAATCCGGGTGCAACATGCAGTTGCATGCACCTTCAGCTTCTGGGCTATTTCGCATCCGTCCTCATCGCCACATCGCTGCTCATGCGGTCGATCGTCCGGCTGCGCATCATCAATCTCTGCGGCGCAGCGACGTTCTCGGTCTACGGCTTCCTGATCGGAGCCTATCCCGTCGGCATCCTCAACATGATGACGGCGACGATCAACATCGTGCAGTTGATCCGCCTGCGGCGGCGCCGCGAGTTCTTCCGCATTCTCGAGATCAGTCCTCGTGCCGAGTACCTCCGCTACTTCATCGACTTCGAGAGGGACGAGATTCGCAAGTTCTTTCCGCGCTTCGAATACAACGCCGAGGAGACCGGAGTCGCTCTCTTCGTGCTGCGCGATCTCATTCCCGCCGGCCTGCTCCTCGGCCACATCGAAGGTGACCGTCTCGACATTCAGCTCGACTACGCGAGCGCGCAGTTCCGCGACATGAAGATCGGCCGCTACCTCTTCTCCGACCGGATCGACTACTTCGCGGAACGCGGCATCCGCACGATCGTAAGCTCAGCGGATAGCGAGGTGCACGCCGCCTATCTCCTGCGCATGGGATTCGTTGCGGATCGCGATGGGAAAACGTATCGCCTCGCCGTCAGACCGGCGGCATGATCCGCGCCGCGATCGCCTTGACTCGCGCGTCATCGCGCAGCGAGTCGAACGCCGGATCGACATGGATCTGCACGAGGAACCAACTGTGATTCGCGACCGCCTGCTCGAGCGCGGCGATCGCCTTTTCCTTCTCGCCGAGGCCGGCGTAGATGATCGCGAGATGGTAGGGCGCCGAGGCCGCGTTGGGAGCAGCGTTCAAACGCGCGAGCGTCTCCAGCGCCTGCGGCTTTTTTCCCGCGACCGCGTAGGTGTATCCGAGGTCGGCCAGGCTCTCGAGCGATCGCCCTTGTGAAAGACGGACTGCGTTTTCCAGCGCCGCAATGGCCTCGCCGTATTGATGCTGCTCCCGTTTTGCGCGGCCGATCCACATGTACGTGACGGCGAAGTTCGGATCCATCTCCAGATTCTTCCGGCACTGTTCGAGCGCGGCGTCGTTGTTGCGCGCATAGGCCTCGACCACCGTGACCGCGTTGTTCGCGATCAGTGAGAGAGGATCGAGCTCCTGCGCCTTGTGCGCCTCTTCGAGCGCGCGCGCGGACTGCCCGCGGTATGCGAGATGGAGCGCATACCAGTGATGCGTGGTCGCGTAGTTCGGATTGAGAGAGATCGAGCGCTCGAACTCATGCTCCGACTCGAGCCAGTTCCACTCGCAATGCGCGTAGAGGAGACCGAGAGTTGCGTGCGGTTCGGCGAGCGCCGGATCGATCTCGATCGCACGGAGCGCGGCCGATTTCGCTTTCGGACAGGTGTCCCGCGACGGGACTCCGGCGTACTGCTCCATCAGCGCGTAGGCGTCCGCCAGCCCGGCCCATGCGCGCGCATATCCCGGATCACGCTCCAATGCGGAGTTGAATTCCGCGACGGCCTTCGCCAATCCCTCCGCGTTTCGCTTGTTCCAGTAATAGCGGCCTTTCAGATAGTAGCGATACGCCTCGGGATCTTCTGTGCTGCGATGCGGAGCGGGTTGCTGGGAGTCGCGCGAGCCGAGTCGCGCCGCGACATCGCGCGAGATGCTTTTCTGCAGAGCCAGCACCGAGTTCGAATCGCTCTCGTAACGATGGCCCCATAGCCGCGCGCCATCGGCGACATCGATCAGCTCCGCGTCGATCGTCAACCGATCGCCGCGCGACGTCACATCGCCGGCGAGAACGGCGTCCACATGTAGCGCGCGCCCGGCATCGACCGGCGCGGCGCCGCCATCCTTGAAACGGAAAACGCTCGCACGCGACATGACGCGCAGCGGCGTCGACTCGGAAAGCGTTGCGATGAGGCTCTCCGTCAGTCCGTCGCTGATGTACTCCGCGTCGGGATCATGTTTCACGTTCACGAAGGGCAGAACCGCAACGGCGTCCACCTGATGCTTCATGCGCGGACGGACGACGAAGAGCGTGCCGGCGATCGCGATGAGCACGACCACGAGCGCGCCGATGATCGCGGCTCTCCTGCGCGGCGAAGGAAGCACAGTCTCGATGACGGGCGCCGTCGACGAGCCTCTCCGAAATAGCTGCAGCGCCTCGGCCAGGCCCCGCGCGGTCGAGTAGCGCCGCGCAGGATCCTTCTCCATACACTTTCCCACGATGCGTGCGAGCTCGGGATCGGCGTTGGCCAGCGGCGCCGGCTCGCTGTGAATGATGGCCCACAACGTGTCGACGACGGTGTCCGTCTGGAACGGTTTCCGCCCCGCGAGCACCTCGTAGAGGATGCAGCCGAGCGTGAACACATCCGAGCGGGCGTCGGCCTGCTCGCCCCGCGCCTGTTCCGGCGACATGTAGGCCGCGGTTCCGCGCACGCTGCCGCGATCGGTGAGCAGCGGCTCCGTCGCCATGTCGGGAGCGCTCTGCGCCGCCGGCTTCTGCAGAAGCTTCGCGAGTCCGAAATCGACGACCTTCGCGTAGCCATCGCGATGGATCATGATGTTCTCAGGCTTCAGATCGCGATGGATGATTCCGCTCTCATGCGCCTTCGCGATTGCCTCGGCGACCTGCGTGAGCGGCTCTAGCAGAAGTGAGGCGGGCGTGCGATCCGAAATGCGGCGGCGCAGCGTCTCGCCTTCGATCAACTCCATCACGATGCAGGCGACGCTCTCCGTCCCAACCTCCACCTCTTCGATGGCGTAGATGTGGACGATGTTTGGATGGTTGAGCGCCGATGCGGCGCGAGCCTCCTGCCGGAAACGCTGCAGCGCTTCAGGACCGGCCGCGAGATGCGGCGAGAGAACTTTGATCGCGACGCGCCGCTGCAGGCGTTCGTCGATCGCCTCGTACACCGCGCCCATTCCGCCGGCGCCGATCGGGCCGGTAATCGTGTAGTGCCCCAACCGCGTTCCGGTCGCGATCATCGGAGGAACCCATCATGCCACGGACCTCCACGCGAATCTGCGTAGGACAAGCTCTCAGCTTGTCGCTGTGCAGGACAAGCTGGAGAGCTTGTCCTGCACCTCAGTACACGCGGCCGCCGCCGAATCGCCGGATCGATGCGAAGTGGACATCGAAATAGCTGGCAGCCGCGCGCAGTGCACGCGCGACGAGCCACATATCCTTCGAGACGATTTCCTCGAGCGGCATTCTCATGTTCGCCGGCAGCTTGTAGCGGCAGCGGCGGCAGAGGGCGTTGCCCGATGTCTTATCGAAATTACAGCGCGGGCAGTTCCGTCGTCTGGCGAGACTCTCGACCTGGGTCTTCGACATCATCACTCTTCCCTTCTCTCTCTGTTTCTCGCACCAAAAAAAAGGCCGGCGGATGTCGCCGGCCTTCGGGTGCTGCTGTTCTCTGTGGACCTAGAGTAGCAAACTCATGCGGCGCGCCACAACCGCCAGGTGCGGATGCACCAGAAGACGCCCCACGCGACGGTGAGCATCGCCAACGAGACGGTCGCGATGACCGGCCCGCGATGATCGGACAACGTGCCGGCGGCAAGCGACGAGAGACTCATCGTGAGAGTCAGGAAGCCGTAGTCCGCGGAGAAGATGCGGCCGCGAATCCAGTCGGGCGCTTCGCGCTGGAGGCCGTAGCTCGAGATCTGCCACGCGGCTCCGCCGCCGAGATGCGCGAACAGGATGCCGAGCAGTCCGCCCGGCAGCGACTTCGAAAATCCGAGGATGGTGTAGCCGATGCCGAAGGCGATGATGCAGAAAGAAATCGCGCGGTATTGCGCGTCGTCGCGCTTGATGAACGCCCGCACGAGAAACGGGCCGAGCAGCGCGCCGGCTCCGCGCGCGGCGAAGAGCACGCCGATGCCCCACGCGCCGGCGTTGAACACCTGCTTGCCGAAGACGCTGAGCATCGCGATGGTGCCGGCGCCGGTGCCATAGCCGCCCTTCACCGACAACAGCGCGAGCACGCGCGGGTTCTGGCGGGCATAGCGCACCGTCTCGCGCATCGACTCGAGCAGCGGCGGATGTTCATCGCGGTGCGAACGCTCTTCGGAAAAGCGGGAGCGCATGCGCCACAGCACGAACGCCGAGAAGAGAAAGCTGACGGAATCAACCACGAACGAGAGATCGCGGCCGAAGTACATCGTGACAGCCCCACCAAGCGCTGCACCAACGGCGAGCATCGTGCCCCACGTCGATCCCATCAGGACATTCGCCGGCCCGAGCTCTTCCGGCTCGACGATGTTCGGCAGCGCGGCCTGCGATGCCGGCTCGAAGTAGGCCGAGCCGATCGAGATCACGATCACACCGAGATACGCGAAAGGCAGCATCGCACTCGTGCGCGCCACGAGCGGCAGGAGACACGCCGCGGTCCGGATGAGATCGACGCCGATCATCAGCTTGCGGCGATCGACCCGGTCGACGATGTGCCCCGCGAGCGGCGTGAAGAAGAAGATCGGCAGCGTCTGGCAGAGCAGCATCAGCGAGGCGAGCGTCGCCGAGCCGGTGAGCTGCAGCACGAGATCGAGCAGCGCGACGGTGAGAAACCAGTCGCCCCCCAGCGAGATCAGCGTGCCGAGGTAGAGAAGGCGGAAATCGCGATTGTCGCGAAGGAGGCGGAGGTACATAGGGTGGTGGAGCGCTGGGATGCTGCCCCAGCGTCACCCCGACTCCGCAACCGGATGCAGATCGGCACCGACGCGGCGATAGGTCAGGAACGAGTAGGGATATTGATTCCTGTCGTCGGCCTCGAAGTGTTCCGAATCGACGAGCTGCCACTCGTTCACGTCATCGAATTCGGGGAACGTGACGTCGCCCTCCGGCTCGGCGTGGACTCGCGTCAGCAGCATCTCATCGGCACGGTGCAGGGCCTGCGAGTAGATCTCCGCGCCGCCGGCGATGAAGACGATGTCATCCCCCTGCACGAGCATGAGCGCGCTCTCCAGCGATCCCGCCGTGATGACATCGTCGGCGGCGAAGTCGCGATTGTGCGTGACCACCACGTTCTTCCGCCCCGGCAGCGCCTTGCCCACCGAGTCGAATGTCTTGCGGCCCATGATCATCGCATGGCCCATCGTCAGCGCCTTGAAGCGCTTCAGATCCGCAGAGAGACGCCACGGCAGTTGGCCGTGATTCCCGATCACTCCGTTGTCGGCGACGGCCGCGATGATCGTGATCTTCATACAGCGATCGGCGCCTTGATCGACGGATGGGGATCGTAGTTCTCGAGCGTGAAGTCGCCGAAACGGAAGTCGAAGATCGATTTCACCGCGGGGTTCAGCTTCATCGCAGGCAAGGGCCGCGGCTCGCGCTCGAGCTGCAGCCTCGCCTGGTCGAGATGGTTGCTGTAGAGATGCGCGTCGCCGAAGGTGTGCACGAAATCACCCGGCTGCAGGTCGCATACCTGCGCGACCATCATCGTCAGGAGCGCATACGAGGCGATGTTGAACGGGACGCCGAGGAAGACATCGGCGCTGCGCTGGTAGAGCTGGCAGGAGAGCCTGCCGCCGGCGACGTAAAACTGGAACAGCGCATGGCAGGGCGACAGCGCCATGCGGTCGAGATCGCCGACGTTCCACGCGCTCACGACGAGACGCCGTGAATCGGGATTGCGTTTGATCTCGTCGATCACTCGCGAGATCTGATCAATGTGTTGACCATTCGCCGCGGGCCAGGAGCGCCACTGATAGCCGTAGATCGGGCCGAGGTCGCCATTCGCATCGGCCCATTCGTCCCAGATCGTCACGTTGTTCTCGTGCAAATAGGCGACGTTCGTCTCGCCCCGCAGAAACCAGAGCAGCTCGTAGATGATCGAGCGGAGATGCAGCTTCTTCGTCGTCAGCAGCGGAAATCCGGCCGCGAGATCGAACCGCATCTGATAGCCGAAGATGCTCCGCGTGCCGGTGCCGGTGCGATCGGATTTCTCGGTGCCGTGATCGAGAACGTGACGGAGAAGGTCGAGGTACGCCTGCATGGCCGCATTCTAAGGGGGAACGGTTTCACGCGGAGACGCCGCGACGCGGAGAGTTGCGGAGCCAAACCACATGTGCCGTAACCGTGTAGCTCATGGCGATGATCGCCAGGATCGTGAACGTCACAGCACCGGGATATGCCCAGAAGATCGTCCAGAAGTGCGACTTTGCGTAGGCAAGGCCCGTCAGACCATTCGGGTTCGGCATTGGGATCGAGCTGAATACATTCGGCAGATCCTCGTTTCCGATCAGCCCCTGCGCGAAGGAGGAGCCCATCATGCAGCGGAAGAGAATTGCCGTGATCGTGAAGCCGAAGGCGGCGGCGGTGAGCCAGCCGCGCCAGGGCCTCGACTCGAGAAGGTCGCCGAAACCGGGAACGAACCGCGCGATGCGCGTTCCGGCGCGGTGAGACAACGCGGTGTTCGGGAACACGATGAGCAGCAGCGCCGCGGTGATCGCAGCGAAAACGAGGAGGCCGCCGATCGCCGCGAGGCCGAGCGGCGGGTCCTTGCGAAATGCATCGAGGCCAAGGGCCTGCTTTTCGTTCAGCTCACGCCATGACGACGGATTGAAGGCGCGCAGAAACTCCCCAGGCTCCGGATGATGTGGCGGGGCGAGCCGGCCGGCCATCAAGGCATTTCGATTCTCACGCGCCCGGTCGTCGTTCGTCAGTTCGTCGTACAACGCCTTCGCTCGTTCGCGATTCCCCGCATAGTGGTTGGCCACCGCAGTAACCCACTTGAGATCGAGATTGTCGGGGTGCGTCGCGAGGTGCTTTTCGAGTCTCTGCACCATCGAGGTGTGGCCTAAGGCATCGCTGATTCCAATCGGAAGCGAATGAATCACACGCAGCTTCACGGCCATCGCAAGAAAGCCCGCCGCCACGATCATCGCGCTCATGGCTGCCGCCAGCACGGCTCGATCCCGGTTCGTGCGCGGCCGCATCGAAGTTGCGCTCACAACCAACACGAGCGCGATGAATGCGGCGATGACCGCATAGATCGTGTAATCGGCGCGCGCCGTCGCGATCATCGCGTTCACTGGCAACGCCGTCAGTCTCGCGCGATAAAGGTCTTCGTTTGCCGCAGCAGCCTGATCGCCCCGCTCACGGAAGAATCGCGACCACGTCGCGGAGGCCAGCACCTCGGCCTCGGTGTCGAGTCCGCCGATCGCACGGCCTCGCTGAAGCGCGTCGTATGCCCGTTTCGTATCGCTCGCGCCACCCTCCCGAATCATCCGCGCCTGCCAGCGAACGAGCGGGATATTGATCAGTCGTTCGATTCCATACTGGAACGTGATCGGGACCGGCATGGCCTTCCGTTTGATCTCAGCGATCCGCGCAAGGTCATCGGCCCAGTCGCGCTGTCCATATTGCTCCGCGTACCGAGCCATCCAGCCGAATTCGATGTAAGGAATCGCCGGATACGTTGCCGGATCTTTCAGTGGAGCAAAGATCTGCTGCGCCTCGGCGCCGCGCCCCTGTGCGAGTTGCGATCTCGCGAGCATGAAGCGATGCCAGGGCTGTGTGGGATCACGATCGATCGCCGCTCGCAGCGCGAGGTCGAGCTCGGGAAACGTCTTCGGAGCGTCCTCGTCGAGAACTTTCGCTGGAGCAAACCGCGGATTCGCGATGAACTTCACGCCGGGGCCGTCCTTCAGAAAGTTCGCGGCGATCACCGAGCCTGACTTCATTCCGCGCATTCGCCAGAGAAGGTTCATCGGCGGAAACAGCGGCTTGTCGAAATGACCGTCGCTGAAGAGCAGCGTGTCATCGCTGAAATCCTTGTCACCCACGGAATAGCGAATCTCGACACCGTCATCGCGCCGTGTGTAGCCGCGCGGGATTCCGGGCAGGTAATGACGCTCGAGAACTCGTCCGCTCGCCGGCGCGCGGCCGAGCAGATACGTCGTGTCCACCGGTTTCCCATTCGAAACGAACTCGCTCTTGTACCAGTCGATCGCATAAAGCCTTCCGTGATCGACAAAGGCGCGCGCACTCCTGACGTGAGGATCGATCGCCGCGGCTTTCCCATATTCATCCGCGGCCTCCGCCCAACGAGCAACGTCAGCGTCGAGGTCCGCGAGCAGAATGTGGCCGCGCACATTTTTGGGATCGAGTGCAACCGCTTCCGCGGCGGCCGCCCTCGCCTCCTCCGTCTTTTGCAGTTGAACGAGGGCGAGCGCGCGATTGCACATGTTTTCGGCCGTCTTCGGTGCCTGGGAAAGAAGGTCCAGGGCTCCGGCGGGATCTCCCGTGCGCACTGCATAAAGCCCCGCGAGTGTGACGACGATATCGCCCACTCCACTCGCGTTTGTCTTGCGCAACTCGATCTGATTGCTGGCCTGCGACGCCAGGACGAATTGTTCGCCGCGACGATCGCGCACGTCGCCGATGTCAGTGACTCTTGCGCCCTCCGCTTCGTCGAGTTGCGGCGGAGGAGGGATATCGAGGGTGAAATAGGGCTGGATCTCGGTCTCGCTGCGAATCACGAAGGCTTCGCCCCAGACGACGGCCGAAACACCGAGCCGTCGCGCGAGCTCGCGCGCAGCCTCTTCGCTATGTACCGGTTCTTTCGTCTGTGCGATCCCCAGCACCTTCACGTTGCGCTCGCTGAGACGATCGAGAATCGCGCGCTCGATCATCGCCGCCATCACTCGTCCTTCTTTTGCGGAATCCTCATCGGGACCGTAGAAGGGCGCCACGGCTACGGAGAATGCTTTCGAAGGTGGTGCAGCGGCCGGTTGGGGTTGGCCGCCCGGCGTCCGCAATGAGAACCACGTACCGGCAACTGCAACGAGGACGAGCGCGGATCCAACCAGAAAGAGGGGCCGTCTCGTCCTCCTGGAGATCGGAACCGCCGCCGGCGAAGCCTCCGATCCTCTCTCCCCGATCGCGTTGCGGATCTCCGCGTAACTTGCGGGCCGCTTCTCGCGATCCTTCTGCGTCATCCGCTCGATGAGTTGGACGAGATCGCGCGGAACATCAGGCCGTTTTTCGAGAATCGATGGAAGCGGTTCATGGAGGTGCTGCGCAACGATGGAGAATGGTGATGTGCCCTTGAATGGCTTCTCACCCGTGAGCATCTCGTAGAGCATGATCCCGAGCGAGTAGATGTCGGCGCGCAGATCGCTTTCCTGTCCATTCGCCTGTTCGGGAGCGATGTAGTGCGGCGAGCCGAGCATATAACCCGTCTGCGTGAGCGAGCCCTCGCCGCCGCCGCCGAGATGCAGCGGCTTGGCCAGGCCGAAGTCGGCAACGCGCACCTGGCCCCGGCGATCGATCAGCACATTCGACGGTTTTATGTCGCGGTGAACGATCTGCTTTTCCCAGGCCGCTTCCAGAGCATCGACCACCTGCCTCGTAATTCCGATGGCGTCCCCGACGGATAGAGGTCCGCGGGCGATGCGATCGGCGAGCAGTTCGCCGTCGACGTATTCCATGACGATGAACGCGCCGTCGTTGTCGTCGCCGAACGAGTAGATGCGCACGATGTTCGGATGTTCGACGTTGGCCATCGCGCGCGCCTCACGAAGAAACCGTGCGCGCGACTCGCTGTTCTGTTCGCGGCCGCCGAGCATCACCTTCACGGCGACGCGGCGCCCCAGCGTGTCGTCTTCGCCGAGGTAGACACGGCCCATGCCTCCCTGGCCTAGAAGCCGGACGATTCGATGACCGGCGATGCGCTGCGTCTGCATCGCGATGGTCGCATCGCAATTCAAACAGACGTCAACGTCCTCGGGAAGACTGCGTGCGCAGTTCGGACACGAAGTCATGGGAGTGTTGGATGATTATCGCGCAGTCGGTACACTCCCCCGCCATGTTCCGCATCGGAGAGCTGACCGCCGTAGAGCTCGCAACGCAGTTCGGCACGCCCCTGTATGTCTACGACGCCGCGGTCATCCGCCGGCAGATCGCGAACGTCAAACGCGCGTTCGCCCGGCTTCCCCTGCGGCCCTTCTACGCGATGAAGGCGAACGCGAATCTTTCGATCCTGCGGCTGATTCGCGGCGAGGGCTTCGGCTGTGATGCCGTCTCGCCCGGCGAAATCTACCTCGCGAAGCGCGCCGGCTTCGAATCGAACGACATCTGGTTCACCTGCTCCAACGTTTCGGACGACGACCTCCGCGCGATCGCCGATCCCGGCATCGTGATCAACGTGAACTCGATGTCGGAGATCGACCGCGTGATCGCGCTCGATCTTCCGAATCGCATCGCGCTGCGCGTGAATCCCGACGTCGGCGCGGGCCATCATCACGATGTCGTGACGGCCGGCGGCGGCGTCAAGTTCGGAATCGATCTCGCCGAGCTCCCTTCCGCCCGCATGGTCATCGAAGACAGCGGGCGGCGAATCGTCGGACTGCATGCCCACATCGGTTCCGGCATCGATCACATCGGGCCGCTGATCGAATCGGCGCGCCGGCTCCTCGAAGCCGCCGCGGAGTTTGACCACCTCCGCTGGATCAATTTCGGCGGAGGGATCTCGGTGCCCTACCGGCCGGGTGAAGCTCCGTTCCCGATCGACGAATACGGCGCGGAGCTGACGCGCGTCGCGGAGAAGCTGCTGCGCGCGCGCGATCTGCACGCGATCATCGAGCCGGGCCGCTACATCGTCGCGCAATCAGGAACGCTGCTGGCGCGCGTCACCGCGATGCGCGTCAGCGCCGGGCACAAGTGGCTCGGCGTCGACACCGGATTCAATCACCTCGTGCGGCCCTCCAAGTACGGGGCGTATCACCACATCACGAACTGCGATCCGCAGAGCGATCGCTCCGAGGACGTGGTCGTCGCCGGCAATCTCTGCGAATCCGGCGACGTTTTCACGCGCGACAGCGAAGGCAACGTCCTCACCAGACACATGGAGCGGACGAACGTCGGCGATCTGCTCGCGTTCCACGATGCCGGCGCGTACGGATTCTCGATGGCATCGCACTACAACGCGCGGTTGCTGCCGCCTGAGATTCTCGTCGACGGAAACGAAGCGCGTGTCATTCGCGAACGGCAGGAGCTGCAGGATCTGGTCAGGGGAATGGAATGATGCGCATGATGAGCCGCTCCCGTGCTCTTTCCCTCCTCCTTCTGTCTGCTGCCTGCGGCCTGCTGCCTCGCTGCGCCACCACGAAACCCACCATGCTCGATCTCAAAATCACGAACGCCCGCATCATCGACGGCACCGGTGCTCCCTGGTTTCGCGGCGACATCGGTGTGCGCGGCGACACGATCGTCGCGATCGGCGATCTCGCCGATCAGCACGCGCAGACGACAATCGACGCGCAGAGCCACATCGCAGCTCCCGGCTTCATCGATCTCCTCGGTCAGGACGAGAATGCCGTCTTTCGCGATCCTCATCTCGAGCCGAAGATCCGGCAGGGCGTGACGACGGAGCTCACCGGCGAGGGCGGCTCTCCGAAACCTTCGATCCGCGACTACTTCCAGAAACTCGAGAAGAATCGCTCCGCGGTCAACATCGCACTACTCGTCGGGGCGTCGAATCCGCGCGAGATGGTCATCGGCAACGTCAATCGTCCGCCGACCGCGGCGGAGATGATCGAGATGCAGAAGATCGTCGATCAGGAGATGCGCAACGGCGCCATCGGCCTCTCGACGTCGCTCATCTACCTGCCCGAGATGTACTCGACGACGGAGGAGATCATCGAACTGGCGAAGGTGGCGGCGAAATACGGCGGCGTTTACTTCACCCACATGCGCGACGAAGGCGATCACATCGACATGGGGCTCGATGAAGCCTTCCGCATCGGACGCGAGGCGAACATCCCCGTCAACATCTGGCACCTCAAGGTTGGTGGGCGCGCGAACTGGGGCCGCATGCCGCACGTCATCGAGCGCATCAACGTGGCGCGCGCGGAGGGCATCGACGTCGCGGCGAATGTCTATCCGTACAACGCGTCGGGGACGTCGCTCTCCACGCTGCTTCCGAACTGGTCGCTCGAGGGCGGTTATGACCAGGCGCAGAAGCGTCTGCAGAATCCGGACGATCGCGCGAAGATCGCCGAGGCGCTGCGCGCGCAGTTCGAGAAACGAGGAGAGCGCGGAATCTACATCACGCGGATCGACAATCCGCAGCTCGCGCAATACGAGAAGAAGTTCATCGAGCAGATCGCAGCGGAGATGCAGCTCCCGGTTGAGGAAGCGTTGATGCGCCTCTTCGCCGAGACGAAGTACTCGCCCGCGGTGATCTTCTTTTCGATGAATGAAGAGGATGTGAAGACGGCGCTGCGCCAGCCGTTCGTCTCGATCGGATCGGATTCCGGCGCGCCGTCGCCCGAGCAGCGGCAGCAGGGCCTCGCCGTCCATCCGCGCGCGTATGGCACGTCGCCGCGCGTCGTCGGCCACTTCGTGCGCGACGAGAAGCTCTTCACGCTGGAAGAGGCCGTGCGCAAGCTCACCTCGCAGGCGGCGGATCGCATGCGGCTCGAGGATCGAGGAATTCTTCGCCCCGGAATGAAGGCCGACATCGTGATCTTCGACGAGAACGCGATTCGCGATCTCGCAACGTACGAGAATCCGAATCAGTTCTCCGTCGGGATGATCACGGTGATCGTGAATGGCGTGCCGGTGCTGCGTGATGCGAAGATGACGGGAGCATTGCCGGGACGGCCGATCAGGGGGAAGGGTTGGAAGCCGTAAAAGAGGAATCGACAAAGCTCGTTCGCGCAGTCGGCTTCGGCGGTCTCGTGGCGATGTGCATCAATGCCGTCGTCGGATCGGGCGTCTTTCTGCTGCCGAGCGAGTCGTACCGGCTGCTCGGACCCTTCTCGCTCTGGGCGCCGCTGCTCTTCGCGGTTCCCGTCTTCATTCTCGTGCTCTGTTTCGCCGAGGCCTCGAGTCACTTCACCGAACCGGGAGGAGCGTATCTGTATGCGCGCACGGCGTTCGGCGATTTCGTCGGATTCGAGACCGGATGGATGAACTGGATCGCCCGTCTGACATCGCTCGCCTCGCTGTCGAACGGCTTCGTCGTGTCGCTTGCCTTTCTCTGGCCGGAGCTCGGCAAGGGGGCAGCGCGCCAGTCGATCATCATCGGCACGCTGCTCATTCTCGGTGCGATCCACTTCGTCGGTGTGCGCTATGGCGCGGCATCGATCTACGTCTTCACGATCGGAAAGATCGTGCCTCTGGTCAGTTTCATCGTCGTCGCGCTGATCGCGTTCCGGCATAACCCGATCCCCGCGTCGCTCACGCTGCCGCCGAGCGGCACGAACTGGAGCGACGCCGCGCTCTTCATGTTGTTTGCCTACGCCGGCTTCGAAAACATGGGCGTGCCGGCGGGCGAATATCGCAATCCGCGCCGCGATCTGCCGCGCGCCTTGCTCGCCGCAACGCTGGCAATTGCCGCGATCTACGTGCTCGCGCAGCTCGGCGCGATGGCGACGATTCCCGATCTCTCGCAGAGCAGCACGCCGATTGCCGATGCGGCGAAGTCGCTCGTTGGACCGGCCGGCGCGCTGGTCGTGACGATTGGCGCACTGCTATCGATGGCCGGCACGAACTCAGGGACGGTGCTCGAAGGCTCGCGCATGCTGTACGCGCTCTCCCTCGATCGCAGGATGGGGCCGATCAGTTACGTGCATCCGAAGTTTCGTACGCCGTCGGTCGCGATCGTGATTCATGTCGGCGTCGCGATGGCGCTCGCCTTAGCGGGATCCTTCGCGAAGCTCGCGTTGCTGTCTGCGGTGGCACGGCTGGCGACGTATCTCTTTTCCGCCGCAGCCGTTCCCCGCCTGCGCAAGCTCAACGAGGGGTTTCGTACTCCCGGCCTGATCATTCCGATCCTCGGCGTCGCGGCCTCGCTGCTGATCTGCGTCTCGCTGAACAAGGAGAAGCTGCTCGCGGGCCTTTACGCAATGATCGCGGGGGGCGTCGTGTACGCCGTGTCGCGTCGCCGGCAGGCCTGAGTCCATGTGCGGACGAGACGTCCGCACTCCACTTGGGAAAACGAGGTGGGGCGCGGACGTCCTCGTCCGCGAGCTGCTGCCGTCGAGGCAGAAGTGCTCCCGTTCCGATGTGCGGACGAGACGTCCGCACCCCACTTGGGAGAACGAGGTGGGGCGCGGACGCCCTCGTCCGCGAGCTGATGCCGTCGAGGCAGCAGTGCTCCCGTTCCGATGTGCGGACGAGGCGTCCGCACTCCACTTGGGAGAACGAGGTGGGGCGCGGACGCCCTCGTCCGCGAGCTGCTGCCGTCGAGGCAGCAGTGCTCCCGTTCCGATGTGCGGACGAGACGTCCGCACCCCACTTGGGAGAACGAGGTGGGGCGCGGACGCCCTCGTCCGCGAGCTGCTGCCGTCGAGGCAGCAGTGCTCCCGTTCCGATGTGCGGACGAGGCGTCCGCACCCCACTTGGGAGAACGAGGTGGGGCGCGGACGCCCTCGTCCGCGAGCTGCTGCCGTCGAGGCAGCAGTGCTCCCGTTCCGATGTGCGGACGAGGCGTCCGCACTCCACTTGGGAGGACGAGGTGGGGCGCGGACGTCCTCGTCCGCGAGCTGCTGCCGTCGAGGCAGCAGTGCTCCCCTGCCCGTCGCTTCGTCCTCGTCCGCGAGCTGCGTTTACTGCATCCACGTGCAGACCGCGATCGCGACGATCGCGGCGACGATGTCTCCGATGATCGCCGACGGAATCGCATGCCGCGTGCGCTTCACGCCGACCGCGCCGAAATAGACTGCGAGAACGTAGAAGAGCGTCTCGCTGGAGCCGTACATCGTCGCCGCGATCCGCGAGACGAGCGTGTCGGGCCCGTAGCGCTTGATGATGTCCGTCGTCAGCGCCAGCGATCCGCTGCCGGACAGTGGCCGCAGCACGAGCAGCGGAAAGATCTCCGGCGGAAATCCGATCCGCGTCATCGCGGGCCGCAGAAAGTTCGTCACCATGTCCATGGCGCCGGATCCGCGGAACATGCCGATGGCCACGAGAATCCCGACGAGAAAGGGAATGATCTTCACCGCGACGTTGAAGCCGTCCTTCGCTCCTTCGATGAAGACGTCGTAGACCTTGATGCCGCGGAGCATCCCCACGAGCGGGATTCCGACGAGCAGCACGGGAATCGTCCAGAGCGAGATCTGCTGGAGGATCTCGCGGATCATTGCGCGTTCCTCTTCGGGAAGAAGCGTTGCAGGATTTTCGATGCGATGACCGCTGCCGTTGCGCCGCACAGCGTGGCGATGATCGTCGTCGGGATGATTGCCGTCGGCTGCTTCGAGCCGGCTGCAACGAGCACTCCGATGATCGTCGCCGGGATGAACTGAATGCCCGCGGTGTTCAGCGTCATGAACGTCACCATCGAGTTCGACGCCGTCTCTTTGTCGCCTTCGTTCAACTCCTGCAGCTCTTCCATCGCCTTGATGCCGAACGGCGTTGCAGCGTTGGAGAGCCCGAGCATGTTGGCGGCGATGTTCATGATCATCGCGCCGATCGCCGGATGTTCGGGCGGGATCTCCGGAAAGAGCAGCCGCGAGATCGGCCGCAACGCGCGCGACAGCATCGCGATGAGCCCCGCCTTCTCCGCGACACGCATGATCCCAAGCCAGAGCGTCATGATGCCGATGAGACCGAGCGCGATCTCGACAGCGGTCTTCGCGGAATTCATCGCGCCGCTCGTCACGTCCGCCGCCGTGCCGTTGAAGACGGCGACGACCAGCGCAATCGCCATGAGCGCGAACCAAATGTAATTCAACATGTTCGCGATGGTAGGCGACTGCGTGGAACGAGACAATCGCACGGCCGGGAGAACCCATCGTCCAGCGGTCGCGCCTCCGGCGCTACCATTGGCTAATCTCCTTGTGGCACGCCTGCCGGCGTGCGATTGTCTACCAATCGCCGGTGCTCAGGTAATCGTCGATTCCCCTGGCTGCCTTGCGGCCCGCGCCCATCGCGAGAATCACCGTCGCGCCGCCCGTCACGATGTCGCCGCCGGCGAAGACTCCCCGCTTCGACGTGCGCATCGTTTCCGGATCCGCTTCGATGTAGTTCTTCCGGTTCGTCTTCAAATCGGGAGTCGTCGACTGAATCAAAGGATTCGCGCTCGTGCCGATTGCGATGATCGCCACCTGCGCCGGAATGAACACCTCTGCGCCTTCGATGGGCACCGGGCGGCGCCGCCCTGACTCATCGGGCTCGCCCAGTTCCATCTGCTGGCAGCGGACACCGCTCAGCCAGCCGCGCTCGTCGCCGATCAACTCCAGCGGACTCGTCAGCGGACGGAGATCGACACCCTCTTCCTTTGCATGCTTGATCTCTTCCTTGCGCGCCGGCATTTCCGCTTCGCTGCGGCGATAGACGAGCGTCGCCGTCCGCGCGCCGAGGCGCAGCGACGTCCGCACGGCATCCATCGCGGTATTGCCGCCACCGACGACGACGACATCCTTGTCTTTGCAGTCGTACACCGGCTCGTCGTATTCGGGGAAGCGATAGGCGCGCATGAGATTCACGCGCGTGAGAAATTCATTCGCGGAGTAGACGGCGTTGAGATGCTCGCCCGGAATGTTGAGGAATTGCGGCAGCCCTGCGCCCGTCGCGACGAACACTGCGTCGTAGCCTTCCTCGTTCATCAACTGATCGATGGTGACGGTCTTGCCGATCACCACGTTCGTCTCGAACTCGACGCCGCGCTGCCGCAGCACGTCGACTTCCTGCCGGACGATTTCCTTCGGAAGACGGAACTCCGGGATGCCGTACACGAGCACGCCGCCCAGCTCATGCAGCGCTTCGAAGACGCGCACACGATGGCCCTGCTGAATGAGATCGCCGGCCGCGGAGAGCCCGGCCGGTCCGCTGCCGACGATCGCGACAGCCTTGCCGGTGGACGGCTTGTTCGCCGGGATGCCGATCTGCCCCGTCGTCCGCTCATAGTCGGCCACGAAGCGCTCGAGGTGTCCGATCGCGAGCGACTCGACCTTCTTCGTCATCAGGCAATCGCCTTCGCACTGATCCTCCTGCGGACAGACGCGGCCGGTGATGGCCGGCAACGCATTGTCTTCGCGGATCTTCGCGGCGGCACCGAGGTAGTCGCCGTCGATGATGAGTTGCACGAACTCTTTCACCTTCACCGCAACAGGACATCCGCGCGTGCAGGTCGGCTTCGCGCAGGCCAGGCAGCGCAGCGCTTCCTGATTCGCGAGCTCCGGCCGGTAGCCGAGATTCACTTCCTCGAAATTGCGCGCGCGGATCTCGGGCTCGCGCTCCGGCATGTGCTGCCGCGGCATCTTCATCCGCTCTTTGTTCGGGACTGGATTAGGCATGGCAGGCCGCCTCATAACGCGCGAGCGATTCCTTCTCCTGCTCGCGGTACATCGAATTGCGTTGCATGAGCACGTTGAAATCGACGTCGTGGGCATCGAACTCCGGGCCGTCGACGCAGGCGAACTGGCTCTTGTTGCCGATCAGCACGCGGCAGCCGCCGCACATCCCCGTTCCATCCACCATGATCGAGTTGAGACTCACGACGGTGCGGATGTTCCGCGTGCGCGTCGTGTCGGCGACTGCGCGCATCATCGGAATCGGCCCGATGGCCAGCACGTAATCGACGTCGCCTTTCGCGATCAACTGCCGGAGCTTGTCGGTGACGAGTCCCTTCTCGCCGTAGCTGCCGTCGTCCGTCATGATCAGCACTTCATCGCTGGCCGCGCGGACCTCCGATTCAAGGATCAGCAGATCTTTCGTCCGCGCGCCGAGGATGGAGGTGACGTAGTTGCCGGCGTCGCGAAGCGCGCGTGCGGTCGGCAGCGCGATCGCGGTTCCGACTCCTCCTCCGATCACCACCACATGCCCGAACCGCTCCACCTCGGAAGGCTTTCCGAGCGGACCGACGACATCGAGGATCGAATCGCCTTCGCCGAGCGTGTTGAGCTGGATCGTCGTCTTGCCGATGCCCTGCACGACGATCGTGATCGTCCCCTGATCCGGATCCGATCCTTTGATCGTCAGTGGAATGCGCTCGCCGAAATCGTCGAGGCGGACGATGACGAACTGCCCCGGCTTCTGTGCACGCGCAATGCGCGGAGCGTCGATTTCGAATTGCTTGACGTTGGGACCAAGGAGGCGGGCCGAACGGATTCTGAACATGCAACGGATTGTGGGGAATCGCGATTACAAACGCCCGCGAACGTTGATACGTGAGCGCGTGACGAATGTCACGGGCGCCGTTCCCCTCGCGATAAACTCGAAGACGTGCGCCGAATCCTCCCGTTTCTTCTCGTTCTCGCGTGCAGCAAGCCTGCTCCGCAGCCGAAACCATCGATTCTCTTCGTCACGCTCGACACGACGCGCGCGGACGCGATCACTCCCGAGATCACGCCGTCATTCACTGCGCTGACGAAGCGCGGCATCTACTTCCGCCAGGCTTACACGGCGGTGCCGCAAACACTCCCTGCACATCTCACGATGCTCACCGGGCTGTATCCAGCCGCGCATGGAGTGCACGAGAATGCCCGGCCGCTCGCCGGCGATCGTCCGGTGATCGCCGAGAAGTTGCGCGCGGCCGGTTATCACACCGCCGCGTTCATCTCGGCGTTCGCGCTGGCACGACGTTTTGGAACGGCGCGCGGCTTCGACACCTGGGACGAAGATTTCGGGACCGGCGCGGAGCGCACGGCATCCTCCACGACGGATCGCGCAGCAGCGTGGATCGCGGCGCAGGACGGCACGCCGATGTTCCTCTGGGTGCACTACTACGATCCGCATTTTCCCTACACGCCGCCTGAGCCGTTTCTGTCGAAGTACGCGAAGCAGCCGTACTACGGCGAAGTCGCGTTCATGGATCAGCAACTCGGACGCCTCGTCGCGGCGTTCGAGAAGAAAGCCTCAGGCCCCATCGCGATCGTCATCGCCGGCGATCACGGAGAAGGCCTCGGCGATCACGGCGAGCAGCAGCACGGCAATCTGATGTACCAGTCGACGATGCACGTGCCGCTGCTGTTCATCGCGCCCGGCGTCAAGCCGGGAGTCAACGAAGCGCCGGTCTCGACGCGGCGCGTCTTCGACATGCTTCTGCATGCGGCGATGCCGCAGCAGGAGAAGGTCATCGCCGGCGAAGCGATGAAGCCGTATCTCGACTACGGCTGGCAACCGCAGACGATGGCGATCGAAGGCCGGCAGAAGACGATCATGGCGGGGACGGCAGAGGTCTACGACGTCATCGCGGATCCCGGGGAAACGCACAACCTCGCGGCGCAGGCGAATCTCTCGCGCGACGTGCGCGCGACGCTGCACGATTATCCGGTGCCGTCGCTTCAGGAAGCTGCGGCGTCGTCGGCGAATCTCTCCGATGAAGAGCGGCGCCAGCTCGCGGCACTCGGCTATGTGGGCAGCAACGCGCGTCCAGTGATTCGCAAGGATGCGCCGCGGCCCGCGGAGATGGCTCCGCTCTTTCCCATTCTCGATGAGGCTGCGGCCTTGTTCGTGCGCGAGCAGTACGCAAAGGCGATTCCGTTGCTCGAAGAGATTCTGAAGAAGGATCCCTACAATCTCGATGCAGCGCTGCGCCTCGCGACCTCGCATTCCGCACTCGGACATGACGCGCAGGCACTCGCAGCCTTCGAGCGCGCGCGGACGATCGCACCGGCGTCGCCCGACGTGCGCACGTATCTCGCGCTCCATCTCGCGCGCGGCCCTCGCTGGCAGGAAGCCGTGCCGATGCTGGAGCAGGTCATCGCCGCAACGCCGGACAAGGTTCCGGCGATCGAGGCGCTTGCGCTGCTGCGCGAGCGGCAGGGCCGCTTCGACGATGCGCTCGCGATGATGCAGCGGCTTTCCGCGCTGCGCGCGTTGTCATCGACGGAACTGCTGCACCTCGGCGAGCTGGCGATGCGCGTGGGCAACACGCAGGCCGCGATCGACGCGTTCGAGAAGGCGCACGCCGGTCATGATCTCGAGCTCGGCGTTCTCTATCTCGCCGCGAATCGGCTGACCGACGCACGCGACGCACTCGATCGCGTACCAGCGTCGGATCCCGGCTATCCAATGGCGCTGTTCAAGCGCGCGCAGGTCAGCGTGCTGCTGCATGAAGGCGACGCCCCGGCGCGGATCGCGATGGCGCGCGACCATGCGAATGGCGTCACGCGGCCGCTGATCGAGAGGGAGAAATTGTTCCGGTGAAAAAAAGAGGAGCGGACACTGCGTCCGCTCCTCTTCTGTCGGAACTAGAACTGCAGGCGTGCCGTGATCTGGAAGCGGCGCGGCGCGTAATACGACTGCGCAAAGGGAGCGCGCACGGCCCAGTCGGCCCGGTTGAAGTTGGGATTGTTCTTGTCGAGCAGATTCTTCAGCACGTCGGTCGCGATCGAATCGGGAATCGGGACCGTCGGCGTCTCGGGCGAGTTCTTGACGTTCACAAATCCGAGCGCGGTCGCCGTGGCCGAAGTGCTCGTGCCGATCCGCGTCTCGAAGTTGTATGGCGTCTGCCGGTTGAAGACGTTGAAGACATCCGCCGCGATCTGGAAGTTCATTCCATGAGGCAGCGGGACGTTCTCCGTCAGATTCCAATCGACCTGATGGTGTGAGGGCGATCGCCGCGAGCCTGCCGGCTCCGCATAGCGGTTCGTGTCGCTCGACGATGTCGTGAACTGGCGATACGGGAGAACGCTCTCGAGCTGATACGGCTGGCCCGACTGATAGAGGAAGAACGCGCCCGTCGACATCCGCCACGGCAACTGGTACGTCGAGTTGATCTTCAGATTGTGACGGCGGTCGCCGCGCAGATTGCCGTACTTCATGTTCCAGAGCTGGCGTCCCGCGCCATCGCCGATGTTCGACGATCCGATGAAGATGCTGTTGTCGTTCGCAGTGTTGAAGGTCGTGTTGTCCTGATCGAAGTTCCCGTAGTAATGGCTCCACGTATACGAGCCGCCGACCGTCAGCTTGTTCGCGCGGTACTCCGTTTCCGCAGTGGCCTCGTAGTACTTCGTGAACGCGCCGTCGAGGTTGGCGATGACGTAGGTCGAGCCGCTGCCGATCGCGCCGCGAATGCCGGCCGGCGGATTCACGGTGCCGAGGTTCGGCACGTACGGATCGTGTGAAATGCCCTCCGGCGCGTTGTAGTCGGCGCGCGCGGTGTTGTTGGTGTCCTCGATGTAGTGAGCGCCTTTCCGGTACCGGCCGTACACGCGTGACGTCCAGTTCGGACTGATCTGACGGCTCGTGCCGAGCATGTACTCCTTGATCTCAGGATGCTTGATGCCGTCCTGCCACCACTTGCCGGACGAGGACGCGTTCGGAGAAACGCCGATGAGATTTCCGTTCTTGTCGAAGTAGACGTTGACCTGCTGCACGAGATTGCGGTCCCACGATGCAGCGCGTGCGTCGGAGTTCGCCGGCGGCAGGTAGCGCGCGGTGCTGGCGAAGACCGTGTCGCGTCCGTTGTAGGCCCAGGTCGCGCCGAGGCGCGGCTGGATCATGTCCTTGAACTCGAAGCGATGCATGAGGTACTTCGTGCCGGGCGAAGCGACGAAGCCCGCGACGTTGTCGGCCTTCGCGAGACCCTGGCCGTACAGCGTGTCCTGGCTGTCGAGCACACCCACGTTGAACGTCCAGTTGTTCATGTGGATGGTGTCGTTGATCTCGAAGTTCGTCGTCTTCACTTCGGAGTGAATCGCAGGAACGCCGCGTGCGCCCTGCTGGCTGACCGCCGCGATGAAGTACGCGTTCGTCGCGGTGCCGCAGACGTTCGCGGGGCAAACCGTTCCGGAGGCACCGCTGCCGCCCGGAACCGTGATCAGGCCCCATCCGTTCGACACCTGAAAGCGGTCTTCGGAGTCCTTCATCATCTGCAGACCGAAGTGCAGGTCATGCGAGATCTTCGAGCCGAGCGTCAGGTTGTAGGCGGCCTGACCGTTCTTGCGATAGAAGCTGTCGTCGTCGCGCGCGAACTGTCCGAAGCCGACGGTGCCGCCTCCCGTGAGCGCGCCGGCGGTGCAGGTGATGTTGAACGACGATGCGTTCGGCGGGCAGATGAATCCGTACTGCTGCAGATACGGCTGCACGAATGCGGCCTGCGCCGGGTTCGTCGAGATCGGTGTCGGGACGATCAGGCGCCCCTGCGTCGCGAGGTTGGTGATGTCGAGATGCGTTCCGAGTGCGAAGTTCGGAACGACCGAGGCGATGTGCGCGGCGGAACCGATGCCGGGATTGCGGAAGTCGTAGAACTTCGCCGTCGCGAAGCTCTTCGAGTTGATGATCCACGATCCGTCGAGCGTCGAGATCTTGAGCTTCACGTTCGATTCGCTGCCCGTCGTCGGTGCCTGGCTGCCGCTGAAATCGGCAGGCGTTTCCGAAGTGTGCGAGTCGCGATAGCTGCCGTTGAGCAGCAGCGACTGCAGCGGCGTGTACGTCACCTTGCCGAACCAGTCGCGCCGGTTCAGCTCATACGGCGGCAGATCGCCGTACACGTTCGTCTGGCTGGAGCGCCTGAAGTCGGGCTTGTAGTACGAAGCATAGAAGTACATCCGGTCAGGCCAGATCGGCCCGCCGATGTTCGCGCTGGCCCACGAACGGTTGGTCTGATACGTCAGCGCCTGCGCACGCTGATCGGCGATGAAATTCTTGTTCAGCGCTTCGTAGCTCACCTCGCCGCTGAACTTGTTCGTGCCGGACTTCGTCACCGTGTCGATGAGGAATCCTCCGGCGCGATCGAAATCAACCGCTTTCGCGCCGCCACGAACGACTGTCACCTGCGCGACGTCATGATTGTTCGGATCGGCCGAGTTGGCGTTCAGGATGCCGAAGAGCGGCATCGTGATGTTGACGCCGTCGAACTGATAGACGTTTTCCTGACCGCTCGCGCCCGCGCTCGGACCGCGCAGCGAATCGGCGGTGTACATGACGCCGGGGATGAACTTCTGCAGATCGCTGTAGTTCTGCGTGATCGGCAACTCGCGGATCTGCTCAGTCGTCAGACCGCTCTGCAGCGCCGTCGACTCTTTGTTCACCAGCGTGGCGCCTGCTGTGACGGTGATGCTCTCCGCGACTCCCGCGACGCCGAGCTTCACATCGGCAGTCGTGTCCTGCTGCAGCACGACCGACGTGTTCCGAGTCGCTGTCTGCATGCCGGACAGAGAGAATGTCACCGTGTAGTCGCCGGGAACCAGCGCCGGGAGGCGATAGTCGCCGTTCGCGTCCGTGCTGGTCACGCGCGGTTGCGGCAATACGTTCGACTTTGCCTCCACGGTCACACCCGGCAGTGCCGAGCCGTCCGTGGCGGTCACCCTCCCATGAATGGAACCGGTCTGTTGGGCGAAAAGCGGGACTGCAATGAGGAGCAGACAAAAACAAAGGGCGCTGCGAAGCCTTCTTGATGCCATCGAACCTCCCCTCCGAAATGGGCAACGAAAACCGTGCGATTGTAATCCCGACCGTCCGGTCAGTGAACAATCGGAGTTAAGTTGATTTTCCAGGTGTGACCCCCGAAAACCAACTTAACGGATGGGCCATTCGAGGTCGCCGAGGAAGCGCTCGTCTTCGCGCCAGGAGGGATGGACGGAGACGTGGAGGTCGAGGAAGACCTTTGCACCCAGAATCGCTTCGAGCTCGAGACGCGATTCCGTTCCGATCTTCTTGATCATGTCGCCGCGCTTGCCGATCACGATCGGCTTCTGGGAATCGCGCTCCACATGAATCGTCGCCCAGATGCGAATCAGGTTCTTCTCTTCGTCTTCTTCGAAGCGCTCGACGGCGACGGCCGTCGTGTACGGGAGCTCGTCGCCGGTGTGGTGCAGCAGCTTCTCGCGCACGATCTCGCCGGCGAAGAATCGCTCCGGCTGCGTCGTGTAATCCTCCGCGGAGAATCGCGGCTCGCCCTCTTCCATGTTGCTGAAGAACAGCGACACGAGCTCGGCGACACCCTCGCCCGACGACGCCGAGATCGGAACGATCTCATCGAAGAGCTCGAAGCCCGAATAGCGCTCCATCACCGGCAGTAGCGCATGCTTCTTCTGCACGATGTCGACCTTGTTGAGGATCGCGAAGCGCTTCGTCTTCGTCTCGCGCAGCATGTCGATCACATACTGATCGCCTTTGCCGAACGGCTCCGCCGCATCCACGATCAGCGCGACGACATCCGCTTCGGTGAGACTGGAGCGGACGTGATCCATCATCCGCACGTTGAGCTTGTGCAGTGGTCGGTGAATCCCGGGCGTGTCGAGGAACGCGAGCTGTCCCCGCTCTTCGTTCAGGATTCCGACGATCCGGTTGCGCGTCGTCTGCGGCTTCGCGGAGACGATCGACACCTTGTGCCCGAGGATGCGGTTGAGAAGCGTGGACTTGCCGGCGTTCGGGCGTCCTACGAGCGCCACGACGCCGAACCGCGGATTACTCCTCATCCGTCTCTTCCTTCCAGTCGGGATCCTTCGCCACTCTCACGCGATAGATCCTTCGCTTGTCCGCACGGTCCACTTCGAACGACCAGCCGTTCTTCTTCACCACGGCCCCTGCTTTCGGAATGCGTCCGAGAGTCGTGAAGATCATACCGGCAACGGTCTCGTAATCCTCGCCGGCGAGCTTCGCATCGAGCATCTCTTCCAGTGCATCGACGCGCAGCAGCCCACTGACGAGATAGCGGTCATCGCCGAGATCGACGACGGTGGCTTCTTCGTCTTCGTGCTCGTCGGCGATCTCACCCACGATCTCCTCGACGATGTCTTCGATGGTGATGATGCCGGCCGTGCCGCCGTACTCGTCTACGACGATCGCGACCTGCAGATGCTCGCTCTGGAATTCGCGCAGCAGATCGCTGACCTTCTTCGTCTCGGAGACGAAGTAAGGCGGCCGCGCGAGCTCGGAGACGGAGCGCGTCTCCCCTTTCAGGATCGCGTCGAAGATCTCCTTCACGTGAACGATTCCTGTGATCTGATCGATCGACTCGGTGTAGATCGGAATGCGGGAGTACTTCGACTCGCTGAACATCCGCGCGATCTCATCGAGCGGCTTGCGCGCGTCGAACGCCTGCACGTCGATGCGCGGCGTCATCAGCTCCTTCGCCACGCGATCGCCGAAGTCGACGATCGACTGCAGCAGCTTCCCTTCGGATGCCTCGAGAATGCCCTCTTCCTCGCCAACGTCGATGTAGGCCTGCACTTCTTCGTCCGTGACCTCTTCGTCATCGTCTTCGTCGGCCACGTCGCGCTGCTGCTCGATGCGGTCGAAAAGCTGGCGCAGCGGAAAGAGCATCGGCCAGAAGACGTAATAGAAGAGATGGGTCAGCGGAATCAGCCGCAGCAGCAGCTTCTCGCTCAGATCCTCGGGGAAAAACGCGAGGACGAACTTCCAGACCATGACGACGATGATCCAGATCGCGGCGGTGCAGAGAAACGCCTCGATCAGCGGTCGCTGGTCCTCGAGCACGATCAGCGTGGCGCCGAATGCGAGGACGAGGGTGATCTGCAGCAGCGCGCCGCTGACCAGTTGGAAATTGCGCGGATCGTAAACGCTCCATCCGCCGCGCTCCTCCGCCTCGCTCCCCGACAGGCGCCGGAGGGCCACGGGACTGAGCTGCTGCACGAATGCACGGATGGCGTCGAAAATCAGAAACAGGATTCCGCAGAACGCGGCAAGGACGATCCAGACGGATTGTGAGCTACTACTTCCCATGTCGAATGAGGGCGGATTCTAGCTCAACAGCAGGGCGGCCAACGCCGCGACGAGCCCGATCTTCATCAGCGCCTCCGAGCGGCGATGCAGCCTCATGAACGTGATACGCACCGGGTCGTCTTCTGCAGAGTCCGGGCCCGGACGCGTTGCGGCCATGGCGGGCTCGAGAGCGAGGAGCTCATAGAAGACGATCGCCGCCATCGCCGCGAGCGCCACCCAGCGCACCGCGATCCACGGCGAGGCCGCGTGCGATTCCAGACGCCACTGCTTGAATCCGGCCGCCGCGATTGCGACGAGCACTGCCCCGAGGCGGAGCCGGGCGAAGCGGCGGAGGATCGGACCGAACAGCCCTCCCGCCTGATGCCGCGGCAGCGAACGGAATAGAACAGGCGCGACAAGCGCTCCGAGTACCAGGCCGCCACCAAGCCAGATGGTGAGGCCGAGCAGATAAAACGTTCTGGTCACGATATACAGCCAGTTCGGCATAATGGATTTACGTTATCACCCATGGTCACTCTTCTGCTTCTGACCGTTTTGTCCCTCCCGCCGCAAACCCAGACGCTCATTCTTCGGAGCGGGACCTCCATCCCCGTCGAAGGCCCCATCACGGAGAAGGATGGCCGCGTCGTCTTTCGCCCCAAAGGCGGGCAGCTTTACTCGCTGCCGGCCGGGGAGATTGATGCCGAAGCGACGCGGGCGCTCGCGCTGCAGCCGCCGCCACCCGCCGAGGATCCGAAGAAGAAGCTGAAGGTGAGCGCGGCGGAGCGGCAGCGCCTTCTGAAAGAGCTCGAGAACAATCACAACGGAACGCCGGCCGGCCTTCCCCAACCACCCGCTGCACCCGCCTCCCGCGACGAGTCCTCGCAGCAATCGCGCGAGGAATGGCAGTGGCGGAAGGAAGCCCGCGGCTACGACGAGGCGGTCACGCGCGCAAAGGAAAATCTCTCACTGCTCGAGCAGCGCGTCCAGCAATTGCGCAGCGAGATTCGTTCCCTGATCACCCTCGGCTACAAGCCGAACCAGTTCTCCTACCAGACGACGGAACTGCAGACGACCGCAGACCAGATCCCCTACGCGCAACTCGAAGTCACCCGCGCAGAACGCGCGAGAGAAGAATTTCGGGAAGATGCGAGAAGACAGGGAATTCTGCCGGGATGGCTGCGGTGAGGATGGATGGGACTATGGGACCTATAGGACCTATGGGACCAATGGGCGGACAACGAGGCACCACCTATAGGTCCCATAGGTCCTATAGGTCCCATACTCCCATTCAAACCGGCTCGGGTCCGAAGGTCTCGCTGATCACTTCCTCCACTCCCACCTCTTCCAGCGCTCTTCGTACGCGCTCGAGGAACCGGTCGAAGCCGCAGGCCATCACGGTTCCATCGGCGATGATCCGCTTGTTGCGCTCGATGAGTGTCTCGATCCGGCCGCTCTCGTGCACGATCGCGCCGCTGCGCGCGAGCGGATCGAAGTCGGCGGCGTAGAGGATGTAGCGGCGATCGGGCTCGTAGAGGACGAAGATGCGCCGCGGGTCCTTGCGCGCCAGCATGTGCAGGACGATGCTGCGGACCGGCGCGATGCCGGTGTCGCCCGCGATCAGGATCACGTCGCGATCGCTCTCTTCCGGCAGGAGGAAGCTTCCGTAGGGACCGTCGACGGTGATCGGCGCCCCCTGCTGCAGCCGCGACAGCGCCTCGCCGCCTTTTCCCGGACCAACTCTAACGCAGAGCTGCAGCGCCTGCGGCCGCTCCGGAGCCGATGCGATCGTGTACGCGCGCGAGACGCCTTCCGGAAACCGGAAGTTCACCCACTGTCCCGGCATGAAGGCGAGGCCGTCGCCGTCGAACGAAATCGTCAACTGCAGCACGTTCGGCGCGAGCGTCTCGATCTCGGTGACGGTAGCGGCGCGACTGCCCACGGTATCAGCCCCACATGCCCGACTTGGCCAGCTTCGCAATCTTCCTGATGATGCGGTCCTTCTTGAAACCGCGGAGGTGATCGACGAACAGGGTCCCGTTGAGATGGTCGATCTCATGGCACATCGCGCGCGCCATCAGGCCGTCACCCCACATCTCGCGCTCCACACCGTTGCGGTCCTGATAGCGCAGCTTGACGCGCTCCGGACGAGTGACCACCTCGACGAAGTCGGGAATCGACAGACATCCCTCCTCCTCGGTGATCTCCCCTTCCGCTTCGATGATTTCCGGATTGATGAAGACGTGCAGCTCTTCAGGCCGCTTGCCGACCGAAAGATCGATCAGCATCAGCCGCAGCGAAACGCCGACCTGATTCGCGGCGAGACCGACACCCGGCGCCGCGTACATCGTGTCGACCATGTCTTCGATCAACTGCTGCAGCGACTCGTTGATCTCCGTCACCGGCTCGGCCGGCTTGCGGAGAACGTCATCGCCATACTTTCGAATCGGGAGAACCGCCACGAGTCTTCAGCCTCTCTTCTTCAGGTTTTCAATCATGGCTTCGACGGTGTGCTTCGCCCTCTTCTTGTAGAAGTCGTCGAGCACACGCCGGATGCCGGGGTGTTTCGCCAGCGCGCCGTCGAGCTTTTCCTTGTCGAGGCGAAGCAGCTCAGTCGATCGCGATGCCGTGATCGTCGCCGTGCGCGGCTTGCCCGTAAGAACGCTGACTTCCCCAAAAAAATCCCCTTCGCCGAGCTTGGCGAGGTAGACGCTGCCACTGTTACCCGTGCCGCGCGTGTAAACCTTCACTTCGCCGCTCACGATGACGTACATCGCCGAGCCCGGCTCGCCCTCGCTGATGATCACCGCGCCTTCGTCGAACTGCTCGAGGTCCATCTCCTTGACGAGAGCCTCGCGTTCGTCGGCGGTCAGCACTTCGAAGAGCGGGCTGCGGGGAACCGTGCGCTCGAAGAGCGGCTCGCTCTTGCCGGCCACAGGCTCGGGAGCGGCGGGCTGTTGTGCGGCGAGCTGCTGCTGTACTTTTTCAGCCTTTTTGCGCACCGCGATTGCCTGGACCGTAAGGCCGTTGTCGTCGTAGTACTTCGCGGTCGCCTCGTATTGCGTCGAGGCTTCATTCAGATCGCCCGCGCCTGCCAGTGCGTCGGCGTATTGAAGGCGAATGCGTGGATTGGAGGGGTACTTCTCATGCTCGCGCTTCAGGAGAGGAACCGCGCGCGCATACTCTTTCTTGGCCAGCAGTGTGGCGCCGGATTCGGTTTCTTCGGCCATGGGAAAGCAACGATAACAGAATCAGGCGGCACGCAGCAGGCAGCAGCCAGCGGGTCAATCAGCGTCTCAAAACCGCTGTCTAAAACTTGATTCGCTCGAGCGCCTGCTTCGCCGATGCGGCCGGAGTCGAGTAGGGATAGCGCTTGATGCACTCTTCGAATGCCTGCCTCGCGAGTTGCAGGTCTCCGCTCTTCTCGAGCGCGATCCCGATCTTGTAGGCAGCGTCGGGCGCCTTGTTCTGATCGCCGTACTCGGAGATGACGCGGCGGAAGAACTTGATCGCATTCGTGTAGTCGTTCTGCGCGAAGAACGTCTCGCCGATCCAGTAGAGCGCGTTGTCCGCAAGCTCGCCGCCCGGATCCGCATCGAATACTTTTTGAAATCCGGCGCGCGACTCGGGCAGCTTCCCGCGCCCATACAGCATCAGCGCCGCGCGATAGTCTTCCGCGATCTGCGCTCCGACGATCGCCCGCGATACGCGCGGCTCGGCCGGCACGGGAGCCGGTGCGGCATGTTCGGCAGGCGGAGCCGGCTGCCGCTCCGCATGTTCGGCAGGCGCAGTCGCCGGCGCCTGCCGTTCCAGCTCGACGCGCGCGAGGCGATCGCTCATGACGTCGAGACGCTCGAGCATCTCCGTCATCGCGGTCTGCATCTCCGTCAGCCGCTGTTCGACCGAAGGTCCGGGAGGGGGCGGCGTCGGGACATCGTCTTCGCGCGCCGTCTGCGACGAGGCGCAACCGGAGGCGACGGCGATCATCGCCATCACCACGAGCCCGCGGGCCCGCGCAACCACGCTCCCGTCTTTCATCATGCCTTCAGGTCATTCAGCTTGTGGCGCGCCTTGCCCGCGTACTCGCTGTTCGGAAACTCCGCCAGCACTCGCTCGAAATACAACCGCGCTTCGGCGTTGCGGCCGAGTCCCGAGAGCGCGGTGCCGAGGTCGAAGAAGACGGCGTCGCGCCCCGAGTAGTTCGGATACTGATCGACGATCGAGTTCAGACGCTGCAGCGCTGCGTTGAAGCTGTGCCGCTTCATGTAATAGCGCGCGATGATGTGATCGTGCTTCGCCAGGCGATCGAGCACGTCCTTCAGCTTCGCATCCGCTTCCGGACGGAGTGAGCTCTTCGGATAGGCGCGGATCATGTCGTTGAACTTCTCCAGCGCCTCCTTCGTCTTCTGCTGATCGCGATCGGGCTTCTCCATCTGCTTGTAGGAGACCATCGCGATCTGCAGCATCGCGTAGTCGCCGCGATCGCTCGTCGGGTAGCGGTTGATGAAGTCGCGGTACTTGTACTGCGCCTCGACGAGATTCACCGGATCGCCCTGTTGGAAGTACGTGTCGGCAACGCGCAGCAGCGCGCGGCGGCCGAGGGGATCGTTGGGAAAATTCTCGTAGACGTAGGAGTAGTAGGAGCGCGCTTTCTGCCAGCGCTTCTTCGCGAAGAAGGCCTCCCCCTTCTCGAACAGTTGTTCTTTCGTGAGGTTCACGAACTCCGGGTTCACCACGACGACGCGCTTCGGCGTCCGGGCGCCGTGATGGCAGGCCGCGAGAGCCACGACGACGACCGCAGCCAATGCAAGATTCCGACGGAAATTCAAAAAAAGCCTCCTAGGTGTTCAGCACCGAAACAGCAGTCCGGATCGATTGCATTGCAGCCGCCCGGTCCTTCCTGCCGAAAATCGCAGATCCCGCCACGAGAATGCGGGCTCCCGCCGAAACGACGAGCGGCGCGGTCGTTTCATCGATCCCGCCATCCACCTCGATTTCAACGGACAGACCCCTCTCCCGGACCATCTGCGAGATATGACGAATCTTGGGCACAACAGGTTCGATGAATCTTTGCCCACCGAATCCGGGGTTCACCGACATGACGAGAACGAAGTCGCAGAACTCGATGGCCGTGGCCAGCGCTTCCGCCGGCGTCGCGGGATTGACCGCGATGCCCGCCTTGGCGCCGCCGTCACGAATCATCTGCAGCGCGCGCTGAAGATGCGGCTCGGTCTCGTAGTGGACGGAGATCATCTGCGCGCCGGCCGCAAGGAACGCGTCGATGTAACGCTGCGGCTCGGAGATCATGAGATGGCAGTCGAAGAGCAGCTTCGAGTGCGCGCGGCACGCCTTTACGATCGCCGGCCCGATCGTGAGGTTCGGCACGAAATGGCCGTCCATCACATCGAGATGAAGAACGTCCGCGCCGCTCTCGATGGTGGCGATTTCCTCCGCCAGCTTCGAGAAGTCGGCGGAAAGCAGTGATGGTGCGATCTTGATCATGGATGTGGACGGCAAGCTGAGAGCTTGTCCTACATTGTCCCGCCCGGCTGCTGCACGATGTTCGTCTCCTCTGATTTGCTCACGACAACCGAGATCGCATCCCGGCCGCTCACTCGCGCGCCTCGCAGCGGAAACTGGCGGATGATAATGCCATCGGCGATTCCGGGATACGCCTCGAATTTCACCGTGGTCACATGCAGCCCTCTCGCCTCGAGCGAAAGACGCACGGCTTCGAGCGGATGATCGATCAGATCGGGCATCACGTATCCGTTGCCGGCCGACGGGACATTCACGAGCAGAGAGATGGGAGTCTGCGCCGCCACGACCGTGCCCGCCGGCGGCTCCGCCGCGATGATGCCATCCTTGTTCGAGACGCCATCAACGTACGTCAGGTTGCCCATCTTCAGATTCTGCTGCCCCAGCCGCAGCAGCGCAGTGCGTGAGGACTGTCCATCGAGATCGGGAACCCGAATCACGAGCGGACCGGCCGAGAGCTCGACCTTGATCGTCGCGCCGCGCTTGATGAAGCTCGTCGCGCCCGCGTCGCGGTTCTGCCATGCGACATACCCCGCGGGCACCTTGTCGGAGTTCCGTTTGTGCGACGGATCGACGACCAGATTCACCCCGGCGTCGAGGCACAACGCCTTCGCCTCGGCCACCGGCTTGCCGATCAGATTCGGCGTCGGCAGCGACTGTCCGCGCACGAAGAAGTTGAACCAGAAGTACGTGCTGAAGCCGAAGACGGCAACGACCACGACTGCAAACAGGAGCGTCTCGAAACAGCCTCGCTTCATCGTCTCTGCTCAGGGCGATCCGGCTTCTGAGCCGGCTCGCGCCGCCGCGACGGCGGTGGCTGATGCTCTGAGCGGTACTCCGCCTCATCGTATTTGCGGTCGCCTTTGGCGACGTAGATCGGGATCAGCGACTGCTGCCAAACATCTTCGACCCGCTCGGCGAAGACGAACGCGAGTCCTTCCTTGACTTCATCCGGCACTTCGCTGAGGTCCTTGCGATTGCCTTCCGGCAGCACGACGGTCTTGATGTTCGCGCGCTGCGCGGCCATCACCTTCTCTTTGATTCCACCCACGGAAAGCACTTTACCGCGCAGAGTGATCTCGCCCGTCATGGCGACATCATGCCGTACCGGACGCTCCCCCATCACCGACGCGATGCACGTCGCGATCGCAACGCCGGCCGAAGGGCCATCCTTCGGAATCGCACCGGCCGGGAAGTGAATGTGGATGTCGTACTCGTTGAAGATGCGATCCTCGATGCCCAGCTCCTTCGCCTTCGACCGGACATAGGAGTACGCCGCCGACACCGACTCGCGCATCACGTCGCCGAGTTGTCCTGTCACAGTCGTACGCCCGCCGCCCGTCATCCGCGTCGCTTCGATGAACATGATCTCGCCGCCGAAGCTCGTCCAGGCGAGGCCGGTCGTCACACCGATTTCGGGATGCCGCTCCGCGAACTCATGCTCGTACGCCGGCAGGCCGAGGTAGGACTCGACGTCTTTCGTCTCGACGGTGAACACCGAGTCCGACGCCTGCGCGCCGCCTTCGACTTCGGTCGCCACCTTGCGCGCGATCTTGCGCAGAATCGTGGCCAGCCGGCGCTCGAGATTGCGGACGCCCGCCTCCGCCGTGTAGTCGCGAATCACCGCGAGAATCACGTCGTCGTGGATCGTGATCTGCGTCTTCTCCAGCCCGTGATTCTCGAGCAACTCGGGAATCAGATGCTTCTTCGCGATCTGCACCTTCTCGTTCTCGGTGTAACCGGCGAGACGGATCACTTCCATCCGGTCGCGCAGCGGGCTGGGCACGTTGTCGAGAATGTTCGCCGTGGCGATGAACAGCGTGTGGGAGAGATCGTAGGGAATCTCCAGATAGCGGTCGACGAACGCGTTGTTCTGCTTCGGATCGAGCACTTCGAGCAGCGCCGACGCAGGATCGCCGCGGTAGTCCTTCCCGATCTTGTCGATCTCGTCGATCATGATCAGAGGATTGTTCACGCCGACCTGGATGTAGCTCTGAATGAGCTTCCCCGGCATCGCTCCGATGTAGGTCTTGCGATGACCGCGAATCTCCGATTCATCGGTGACTCCACCGACGGCCATACGGACGAACTTCCGTCCGAGCGCATCCGCGATGGCGGCTCCGAGCGACGTCTTCCCCACTCCCGGAGGTCCGGCGAAGCAGAGGATCGGTCCCTTGAGATCGCCCTTCAGCTTGAGCACGGCGAGAAACTCGAGCACGCGCTCTTTCACCTTCTCCAGTCCGTGATGCCGCGCGTCGAGGATTTCTTCGGCGCGCTTCAGATCGAGACGGTCTTCGGTCTTCTCGGACCATGGCACCTGAAAGACGGTGTCGAGATGACCTTTGATCACGGCGTAATCCGACGAGGAGGGCGAGAGCTGGCCGAGGCGATTCACCTCGCGCCGCAGTTGCACCTTCTGCTCCTCGGCGACGGGGAGCGTCTCGATGCGATCGCGATACGTATCGGCTTCGCGGTCGGCGGGATTTACGTCGCCCAGCTCGTCCTGGATCACGCGCAGTTGCTCGCGCAGGTAGTTCTCGCGCTCGCGGCGATCGATCGAAGACTGCGTCTGGCGCTGCAGCTCGCGGTCGACGGTGGCCTTGCCGAGGTCGCGCTGAATCCAGTCGATGAGAAGCTCGATGCGCTCGACGGGGTTCACCGTCTCCAGGAGCAGTTGCTTCTCCTCGAGCGGGAAGTTCACGAACGAGGAGAGAAGATCGGCGAAGGTATCGGGACCTTCGCTGAGGTTCATCCGGAGGATGTTGAGCAGCTCGTTCGAGTATTTGTTGTCGCTCTCGACGAGCTTCTCGAACAGCGACAGCGCGCGGTTCATCAGTTGATCGCTCTTGACGCCGCGCGGGATCGGGCGCGGCGCGACTTCGCGCAGCATCGCCTCGAAGTACGGCTCGTTCTGAATCATCTGCACGAGCTCGACGCGCTGCCGTCCCTGGAGGAACAACTGATACCGGTCGGAGGAGAGCGGAAGCCGCTGGACGATCGCGGCGAGCACGCCGATCTGCGAGAGATCTTCGGGCCGCGGATTTTCCTTGTCGCCTGACTTCTGGCAGAACGCCGCGATGAGATTCTGATCATCGGGCAGTGCCTTCAGAAGACGGACATTGCGGTCGATTCCGACCTGCAGCGAAAGAACGCCGCCGGGAAAGAGAACGGACGAGACGAGGGGTATGATCGGAAGTCTGTTCGGGACGTCGATCTCCAGCCAGTCGGGCGGTCCGCCGGGATGATTCGATTTACCGCGATTCGATTGTGCCATCAGTTTTTGCAGGCGCTTACGTTCACCTCGCGTGGCATCGTTTTACGCGGGCATGCGAATTGTAGAAAATGCCGCGAGGGTTGAATAGTCGCTCCGTGATAATTGCCATTCAATGAGCGAGCCGAGTCCAGCGGAAGTCCTTTCTGATCCGTCGTTCAAGCGAGCGGATCTGCACTGCCACAGCCGCTTTTCGGTTTTCAAGTACTTCAAGCGCGCGAATACTCGAGACTGCTACAACGCCCCGGAAGACGTCTACCGGATGGCGAAAGAGCGCGGCATGTCCTACGTCACGCTCACCGATCACGACTCGATCGACGGTGCGCTCTACCTCCTCAACAAGTTTCCCGACATGAAGGACTTCTTCATCGGCGAGGAGGTCGAGACCTATTTTCCGGAGACCGGACAGCGCATTCACGTCGGCGTGTGGGGACTCAACGAAGAGCAGCATCGCGAGATCCAGCGGCTGCGCCGCAACATCCGCGAGCTCATCCCCTACATGAAGCAGCAGAATCTCGTGTTCGGGATCAATCACCTCTTTCAGAACTACCGGATGAAGAACGTGGCGGCGACGTACATCGGCGAGCTGCTGCAGATGTTCGACATCTTCGAGGTGATGAACGGCGCGATGGCCAACGTGCACAACAAGATGGTGCAGCAACTGGTTAGCACGCTGCAGGCCGAGGGGCGCCGGATGTCGATGGTGGGCGGCTCGGACGCGCACACGCTGAAGCATGTGGCGAAAGTGCACACCGTTTCCCGAGGTGAGACTCCGGCGGAGTTCATCGAGAATGTGCGCCGCGGCGACTGCTTCGCCTGGGGCAGCGAGATGCGCTTCCGCGATCTCGTCGCCGACATCTACCTGCTGATCCTCGCCTATCACGGCGAAACGGTGAACGACTTCCGCTCGGCGGAGTACACGAATGTCGACAAGACGATCCAGCTCGCTACGCGGCTCGCGTCGATCCCGACGGCCATCAGCGGGCTGCCCGCGGCGATCACGTCGCTGAATTACCTCAAGCAGATCGTCGTGTCGAAAGGGATCTCCATGCGGTTCGCGAAGCTCGTCGAGGAGATCCGCCCGGGCCTGGGCGGCGGGTCATGATCGCAGCCGAACAATAACCTGTGTACGACAGGCGCCCTCGCCTGTCGGCGCCCCAGGGACGGGCGAGGGCGCCTGCCCTACATCGGAACCGTAGTTCGTCCGGCTGCCACATTCCGTAACTACCGATTAAGGTAGGGATTTTGCTACCTCCATCACTCCTGTTGCGAAGGGTCGCGGTGGAGAACAGATTTCTGTGCTCAGCATCCCAACTCACTCGAAGTGGAGTCTTGCCCGCAGGGGGATGTTGCTCGCCGGCCTGCCGGCCGTCTTTCAGGTCGCGATTCTCCTGTCGCTGATCGCAGTCGAGAATGTGCACGACCGCGAGCGTGCCGCCCAACTGCGCGGCAAGGAGGTCGTCGCCTCTTCCTATCGTCTCCTCGGCCTCCTCGTGGACGCGGAGACCGGCGTGCGCGGCTTTGCGGTCACGAACAATCCGGTCTTCACAGAACCGTACGAGCGCGCCCGCACCGAATTTCCGACCGAGTTGTCGCGCCTTCGTTCACTGACAGGCGAAGAATCGGCGGCTTCTGTCGCACTCCTCTCGTCCCTCGCGGAGAGTTGCCTCGCCTACGACCGCAACGCGATCGCGATGCTGCGCAGTGGGCGACGTGACGAAGTGGTGGCAACGATCTCGCGCCAGACGGGCAAGAAACTCATGGACAGTTTTCGCGCTGCCATGGAGAAGTTTCTCCGCGAACGCCGCGCCATCGAGGTAAGCCGCGAACGAGCGGCTTCGCGAACGAGCTGGCAGATCTACGCCGCGTTGATCGCTGGATGTCTTTTCAATCTCGCACTCGCCGGTCTCGTCGCGTGGTTCTTCTCGCGCAGCATCACAGACCGCGTCCGGGTGCTCCTCACCAACATGGAGCAGTTCGAGCGCGGCGGGGAGTTACAGCAGCCTGTTCCGGGAAGCGATGAGATCGCCGATCTCGATCGGAGATTTCATCAGATGACGTCGGCACTCCGCGCCGCAGAACGAGATCTCGATCAATTCTTCACGATCTCGCTGCAGATGCTCTGTGTGGCCGGCTTCGACGGTTTCTTCCGGCGCCTGAATCCCGCCTGGACCACGACGCTCGGCTACTCAACGAAGGACCTCTGCTCGCGGCCCTTCCTCGACTTCGTTCATCCCGAGGATCGGGAAAGGACGATTGCCGAGACCCGGAATCTCGCGAGCGGCAACACCACGATCCAGTTCGAGAATCGTTACCTCCATGCCGACGGAACGTATCGCTGGCTCCTGTGGAATGCAGCAGCATCCGAAGAGACGAAAACGATCTTCGCTGCCGCTGCCGACATCACGGAGCTGAAGGAACACGAGCGCGTTCTGCAGAGCCAGAACGCGGCTCTTGAAACCGCGAACCGCGAGCTCGAGTCGTTTTCCTATTCGGTCTCACACGATCTGCGCGCACCGTTGCGCGCCGTCGACGGCTACGCCCGGATCATCGAAGAGGAATATGCGCAGGTCCTTGATGAGGAAGGGCACCGGCTGCTCGACGTGGTGCGCAGCGAGTCGCGGCGCATGGGACTTCTGATCGACGACCTTCTCGCGTTTTCCCGCGCCGGCCGCCAATCCTTGAACCGGACCGAAGTCGACCTGGCGTCGATTGCGGAATCGATCATCTCGGAAAAACGGCGCAAGTATCCCGACAAACAGATCGAGTTCGTGACCAGCGATGTTCCGATCGTCTCCGCCGACCGCACCGCCATCCGGCAGGTCGTCTTCAATCTCATCGCCAACGCCGTGAAATATGCGAAACCCGGCGAGGCAGTCCACATCGAGCTCGGTGGCACGCGCCGCGACGGCGAGAACGTCTACTGGGTCCGCGATCGCGGAATCGGCTTCGACATGCGCTACGCACAAAAGATCTTCGGCGTGTTTCAGCGCCTGCACCCCGACGCGGAGATCGAAGGCAGCGGCGTCGGCCTGGCCATCGTGGAGCGCGTCGTGCAGCGTCACGGTGGTCGCGTATGGGCAGAAGGCCAACCCGGTGCCGGCTCTACGTTCTATTTCACCCTGCCCGCAGAAGAAGCAACGCTCGAGGAATCGGAGGCTGTGAATGAATGAGGTGGAAATTCTGCTCGTGGAGGACAACCCTCGCGATCTCGAGCTGACCGTCCGCGCTCTTCGCAAGGGTCACTTCGCCAACTCGATTGTCACCGTCAACGACGGCGAGGAAGCACTCGATTTTCTCTTCGCGCGCGGCAGATACTCGGATCGCGATGTCAATCACCGCCCCAAGGTCGTCTTTCTCGATCTGAAGCTTCCGAAGGTCGACGGGATCGAGGTCCTGCGGCAGGTGAAATCCGACGAGCGAACGAAGATGCTGCCCGTCGTGATCGTCACCTCCTCCGCCGAGGAGCGTGATCGCGTCGAAAGCTACGATCTCGGCGCGAACAGCTACGTCGTAAAACCGATTGAGTTCGATGATTTCGTGAAGACGATTCGCGATCTCGGTTTCTATTGGGTCGCAGTCAACAAACCTCCGTCGTAAAGGAAGAATGGAAGCCCTCATTCAGATTCTCCTGATCGAGGACAGCCCGCACGATGCGAAGCTGATTGAAAGGGAACTGCGCCGGGCCGGCCTGACCTTCACCATTCAACGTGTGCACACGGAGCGCGACCTCCGCGCAGCTCTTTCGGCGGGTGCACCCGATGTGATCCTCGGCGATTACAACCTCCCCGGCTTCGACGGAATCGAAGCGTTGAAGATCGTTCGTGAAATTGATTCCGCGACGCCGTTCATCTTCGTCTCGGGATCGATCGGCGAAGAACGTGCGGTGCAGGCACTGCGTGAAGGCGCCACCGACTACGTTCTCAAGGACCGGCTTACTCGCTTGCCGAGTGCGATCACACGCGCGCTCTCGGAGTGCCGCGAGCGAAAGCTGCGGCAACGCGCACAGGCGGCACTCGTCCGCAGCGAGGAGCGATTCCACTACGCCGCGAAGGCCACGCAGGAACTGATCTTCGATGTCGATCTCATCGACAAACGGATCTGGTTCAACGAAAGCATCACAACCGACTGGGGCTGGGAACCGCCGACCAACCCCATCTCGCTGAGCTGGTGGCTGGAACGCGTTCATCCCGCCGACCGCGGGAAACTAGTCTCGCTGATCAATCAGGCCATCGATGAAGGACAGGAGCGCTGGGCCTCGGAGTTTCGCTTCGTCCGCCCGGACGGCTCGTATGGCTACATGAGCAGCTGCGCGCTCATTATCAGGGACAGGAACGGACATGCGATCCGTTCCATCGGTTCGTCGATGAACGTAACCGACCAGAAGGCCGCGGAAGAGATCATCCGCCGTTTCAGCCGGCAGAACCGGCTGATTCTCAACTCGGCAAACGAGGGTCTCATCGCCGTCGATCGGAATGGAAAACCCTTCATGGTGAATCCGGCCGCGATGCAACTGACCGGATTCAGTGAAGAAGAGTTCCTCGCAACATACTGCCTTCACGACCTCATTCATCATTCGCGGCCGGACGGTACGCCATTTCACCGTGATGAATGCCCAACCCGCCGCAGCATCCTGGCGGGAGAGGAACGGCGGGGCGAGGACGTCTACTGGCGCAAGTCCGGCGAATCGTTTCCCGTGGACGTCAGCGTGTCGCCCATTCACGAGGACTCGCGCATCGCCGGCGCGGTGCTGATCATGCGTGACATTACCGACCGCAAACGGATGCAGTCGCAGATCGAGCAGGCGAACCGCGTTGCGAGTCTCGGCCGTGTCGCAGCGACCATCGCGCACGAGTTCAACAACGTGCTGATGGGAATTCAACCATTCGCTGAATTGATCCGGCGGAACGCGAAAGAAGAAAAGCTGACGAAGGCCGCGTCCCAGATCATGAACTCCGTGAGCCGCGGCAAGCGCGTGACTCAGGAGATTCTCTGGTTCACACAGCCGTCGGAGCCTGCGCTCCAGCGCGTCGATCTCGAGCAGTGGCTCCTTCAACTCATCCCGGAGTTGCAGGCCACCGCCGGCTCCGCGGTTCGCATCGTCTTCGAACCGCCGCCGGAAAGGGTGTTCATCGAATGTGATTCCGCGCAGATGCAGCAGGTCGTGGCGAATCTCGTCCTCAACGCGCGCGATGCCATGCCGCACGGCGGAACGATCAAGATCAGCGTCGCGACCTCGGGCGGTATACCGGATGGAATGGTGAACCTGAGCGTGCGCGATACCGGCACCGGAATGCCTCCCCACATTCTGGAGAATGTTTTCGAACCGCTCTTCACGACGAAGCGTTCGGGCACCGGCCTCGGGCTCGCCGTCGTCCGCCAGATCATCACGCGGCACAAAGGATCGATCGAGGCCGAGAGCAAACCGGGCGAGGGGACCGTCTTTCGAATCTATCTTCCCGCCGTTCGCGAAGTTCCGATCGAGTCGAAACCCGTGCGGCGCAAAGCGTCGCTCCGCTCCTTGTTGCTCGTGGAAGATGATCCCGTCGTTGCGGCAGGCATCACGGAGTTGCTGGAGAGCGAAGGCATTCGCGTTCGTGCCATCGAGGAGGGAGCGAAAGCGCCCGAAGCGGTCGCGGAGTACCAGCCCGATGCGGTCATCCTCGACGTCACGCTTCCGGACACGAACGGCCTCGCCGTGTATGAGCGCATCGCCGAGCGCTGGCCCGACCTTCCCGTGATCTTCTCCACCGGACACGCGGATGAAGCCAATCTCGATGCAGATGCCGAGCGGCCCCACATCGGTTTTCTCCGCAAGCCGTACGAGTTGGAGACGCTGCTAGAAATGCTCGACCAGGTCACGACGCGCCGGTAAACGAAGTGGAGCGCGGACGCCTCGTCCGCAAGCTGCTGCCGTCGAGGCAGTGCTCTCAGAAATTCACAGCCAGCCCACCCATGTACTTCTTCGCGCCGCCTTCCGGCTCGTTCATGTCGAGCAGGAATGGCGAGTTCGCGGCGTGGGCGACTTCGAGGCCGAGGAGAAGCTTGAGGTCGAGCGGAAGATGGAGCGACTGCGCCATGCGAACGTTCATCCGCTCACTGCGATACGTCGCGCCGGTGTGCTGCGGCTGCTGCAACTCGCGGTACGACACCAGGATGCTCGTGCCGGTCGGCGTCCACGTCGATTGCAGGTCGCCGGTCAGGTACGTCTTCTCCCCGCTTCCGATCGCCCCCGTGCGCGAGCGGGACGCTGTGCCGCTGGTCGCCGAGACATCGATAGCCAACTTGTGGGCGAGATCTTTTCGATACGACAGACGGACGTCGCGACGAACGTCGCCGGAATCGATGTACATCCCATCCCAGAACGGCTCGAAGCCGTCGTTGAAGACGAGGCGCATCGGTGTGTCGATCGCGCTCACGGTCACGACCGCGGAGAGGCGGTCGCTGCGCTCGTCGCCGGAAACGAAGCCGAAGGAGTAGGTATATCGCGGCAGCGAGCGGGCGTCATCGCTGAAGATCACGATGCTCGGCAGAGCGAGCGGCCCGCGCGTCTCATTCCACACCTTATACATGCCGTTCGCGATCAGCGATGTGTTCCTGCCGATCTTCAGCTCGGCGCCGGTGCGCGGCGCCCACTGCGTGCCGTCCACCGCGATGCGGCTCGCCATCCCGTAATGCACGATGAACGACGGCACGAGCTCGAGGCTCGCGTTGGCAGCGACATCCGCCGTGCGCAGCGTCGCGTTCGCCGTGTTGTGCAGGCTCTCCTGCGCAACGCGCAGAGACACACCGACGTCGCTGCGCCGCGTCTGCAGGAGTTGCGTATCGCCGCTGATCTCGATCAGATCGGAACCGAACGGATTCCGCTCGAAGAGATTCTGCTGCTCGAGGTAACGCACGCCGACGCGGTTGCCGCCATGCTGCCATTCGAAGTTGTGCGCGCTGAAATCGGCCTGATGATCGGCGACCGGAACATCGTCGCGATAGCGCCACCAGCTCTTCGTCGTCGCCACGCGATAAGCGTCGGAGTCGGACGAGCGAACCTCCATCGACATCACGCTCGACTGCGCGAGCGCGGCGCCAAACGGCGTGTCGTTCGAAGGATCATCGATGCGGTGCAGATTGCCGCGGATGCCGACCTGCCAGTTGTCGCCGATCCGCCCCTGCACGCCGAGGGCAGTCTGCGCGACCGCCGGAACCGACTGCGACGTCGAGGCGACGCCGGTCATCGACACCATCTCGCCGCGAAGGCGCGGAACGTCGTACGCGGCCTGCACCGGAGGCGAGAGCACCTGATCGAGCTCGTGAAGGATGTCGGGCGGAAGCGAGCCGCGGATCTCCCAGATCTCCTGGTTCACGTCGCGCGCCGCGCGCGTGTTCTTCTCGTTCAGCAGACGGATGGTGACGCGGTTCTGCGCCGCCGTCGGCACCAGCATCGTCATGGCCGGAATGAATCCCTGCCTGACCGCGATGATCCTGTAGACGCCGGCGCGCAGCCGCGGCAGCGAGAACGTGCCGTCGATGCCGGTGAAGGTCTGGACCGCTTCGAAGTCGGAGAGATTCAGCGCGATGACGAGCGCGTTGGCGACGGGGCGCGCCGAGGTCGTGACGTTGCCCAGCACCGCGAGAACGGCCGGCACCGCGGGAACCTCAGGGCGAGCGCTACCCGCCATCGAGACGATGGCAGTCGCAAATGCGATCGCGCGAAATCGACGCATGGCTCCTTCTATCGCAGGGGCGAGTGTACCACCGCGAGCCAGCGGAGGAGCGTTACGTACAGGCAACAGGAGCGAGGTCTCCCGTGCTGCCTAGTCCCTCACGCGATGCACCCGCAGCAGATTCGTCTTCGCCCTTTGATACAGCGGCGAGCCCATCAGGATCACCAGCCGGTCTCCCGGGCGAACGATCTCCTTCTGCAGCAGGAACTCATCGACGTGATCGACGATCTGCTCGTGATAGTTGCCGGTCTCGCGCATCACGTACGGCTGCACTCCCCAGAGGATGTTCATTCTCCGGGCAACCCAGCTCGACGGCGTCAACGCGACGATGGGAGCGCGCGGGCGGAACTTCGACATCAGCCTCGCGGCGAATCCGGTCTGCGTGAAGACGACGATGTACTTCGCGTCGATCTGATCGGCGGCGTAATTCGCAGCTCCGGCGAGCGCGTCGGTGAACTCGTCCGACTCGCTCGACTTCTGGAAGAGCGGCGCGCGCGGCGCACCCGATTCGTACTCGCGCGCGTTCTCGGCGCCGATGATGATGCGGGCCATCATCTGCACGGCTTCCACGGGGTAGAGTCCGGAGGCGCTCTCGGCCGACAACATCACGGCATCGGAGCCATCGAAGATCGCATTCGCAACATCGCTCGCTTCGGCGCGCGTCGGCCGCGAGTTCGCCGTCATCGACTCGAGCATCTGCGTGGCGGTGATCGCGAAGCGCCCCCAGCGGCTCGCGGTGGAGAGAATCTTCTTCTGAATCACCGGCACCGCCTCCGGCGGCAGCTCGACGCCGAGGTCGCCGCGGGCCACCATGACGCCGTCGCTGACTTCGAGGATGTCTTCCAGATTGTCGATCGCCTGCGGCTTCTCGAGCTTGGCGATGACATTGACATCGTCGCCGCCGTTCTCGTGAAGGAGCTCGCGCAGACCTTCGATCTCCGCGCGGCGGCGGATGAAGGAGGCGGCGATGTAGTCGAGCTTCTGATCGCAGGCGAATTTCACATCCTCGCGATCTTTGTCGGTGATCGCCGGAATCGTCAGCTCGCTGTCGGGAAAGTTCATCCCCTTCTTCGACGAGATCGGCCCGCCGTGAATCACGCGCGTGGTGACGCGCTTCGCGTCGACCATCGTGACGACGAGCTCGACGAGACCGTCGTTGATGAGAATGCGCTGGCCGGCTCCGACTTCACGAGGCAGCGCTTCGAACGGCGTCGAGACCATCTGCGCGTTGCCCTTCATCTTCTCCGTGGAGATGACGAAGGTCTGTCCCGGCTGCAGGTGGACGACACCATCGACTTCGCCGATGCGGAGCTTCGGCCCCTGGATGTCGCCGACGATCGGCACGTAGCGTCCGATCGACGTCGCGCACTCGCGAACGATCTGGATGATGCGCATCCGGTCGTCGGGCGAGCCGTGTGAAAAGTTCAGACGGAAAACGTCGACGCCCGACGTGAGGAGGCGATAGATCGTCTCCTCGTTGCTGCACGCGGGGCCGAGAGTGGCGATGATTTTCGTGCGGCGCATGTGGTTCGTTAGTTCATCCTGAGCGCAGCGAAGGATCAACGACGCCGACTGGAGGTCTCGCCCCACTGGCAGTGCGCGTGGCGCGATCCCGGCGGCGCCGTCGTTGATCCTTCGTCGCTTCGCTCCTCAGGATAAACTCAATGCCGGCTGCAACGTCCGACCCACCACCTGCGCGATCGCATCGCACTCGCGCACGATCTGCGCGAAGGCTTCGGGAAGAATCGCCTGCGGTCCGTCGCTCAGCGCCTCTTCCGGCTTGTGGTGGACTTCGATCAGCACGCCGTCGGCGCCGACGGCGATCGACGCGCGCGACATCGGCGCGACCTTGTTGCGCTTGCCGGTGCCGTGGCTCGGATCGACGAGGATCGGCAGATGGCTGATGCGCTTCACCGCCGGCACGACCGACAGATCGAGCGTGTTGCGCGTGTGGTCCGCGAACGTGCGCACACCGCGCTCGCAGAGGATCACGTTGTAGTTCCCCTCCGACATGATGTACTCCGCGGAGAGGAGCAGTTCCTCGAGCGTCGCCGACATGCCGCGCTTGAGCAGCACCGGCTTCTTCGCTTTCCCCGCGCTGCGGAGGAGCGAGAAGTTCTGCATGTTGCGCGCGCCGATCTGAATGCAGTCGGCATACTGCGCCACCAGCTTCAGCGATTCTTCGTCGATCGCCTCGGTCACGACCGGCAGATCGAACTCTTCACGAACGCGCGCGAGGATCTCCAGCCCGCGCTCGCCGAGCCCCTGGAACGAATAGGGCGAAGTCCGCGGCTTGTACGCGCCGCCGCGGAACAACTGGCCGCCCGCACGCTTGATGCCCTCGGCGATCGAGCGCGTCTGCTCGAGCGATTCCACGGCACACGGCCCGCCGACGACGACGATCCCGTTGCTCCCGACGTCCACTCCTCCGACTGATACCACCGTGTTGTCCGGCTTTGCTTCGCGGCTCACCAGCTTGTAGGCATGCGTGACCGGAATGACTTCCTTGACGCCGGGGAAGTTCTCGATAACGAACGGATCCTGCTTTCCCTGGTGACCGGTGATACCGATCGCTGTGCGGTGCGCTCCGGGAATCGGGTGAGCCTTGAGGCCGAGCCGCTCGATGTGGCGGACGACTGCTTCGATCTCTTCGGGCCGGGCTCCGGCCTCCATGACGACGAGCATTGCGGGGGTCTCCTGCTGAGTCCGCGGAATCGTTGCTTCTCTCCGCGGCGTTCTTGTGTCCTGATCAGGACAATCAAGCGTCGCCAGTATAATCGACACCCCGACAGTCACATTCCGGAGCAGAGATCATGAAAAAAGCGCTCGTGCTGTTTGCCTTTACGTTGCTCGTCGCAGCGCAGTCATTCGCCAGTTACATCGTCGTTCTGAAGGACGGCAAGCAGTACAAGGCGAAGCAGAAGTGGACGATCGTCAATGGCAAGGCGCTGATTCAGCTCGAGAACGGACAGTCGCTCACCATCGATCCAAACCTGATCGACGAGCCGAAGTCGGAGAAGACGACGAAGCTCGGCCTCGGCGATGTCCGCATCGTGAATCTCGACACGTCGATCCCGGCCGGCAAGCCGGGCGCGACGACGCCTTCCCTCGGCGATCAGGTCCACCTCAGAAAGCAGAGCGACATCAAGGCACAGAATGACGCGCAGGCGGCGCAGCCCGCACCGGCGGCACCAGTGGCCGGCGGCGGTTCGATCAGCGCGGAAGCGATCAGCAAGTTCGAGCGCGCGTACGAGAACATCGGCATCTTCGAGCACAAGCTCACGTCGCAGGGCCCGCACTCGATTCACGTCGAGCTCACCGCCGACAGCGAAGACAAGGTCTTCAACGCGATCTCTGCGACCTCGTTCCTCGTCGTTCGCAACGCCGGCGTGCCGGGCGTGCAGGTCGACATGGTCGAGCTGTTCATGAAGACCACGAACGGCGGCGCAGCGGGACGCTTCCAGATGACGCGCGAAGATGCGCAGATGCTCGACGACAAGAAGATCACGCAGCAGGACTACTTCGTCCGCAAAGTCCTTTACTAGCGGACTAGCGGACGACCTCGGCGCGCGCCTGTCCTCCGTACACCATCACGTAGCGGAAGTGGCGCACCTCGGGATCGATCACGGTCTTCTCCCCTGCCGCGAAGACGAACGGGCGGATGTCGCCTTCGAGCGTGAACAGTTCCTGTCTCACATTCGCGAAGCGGACCTGGATCTGGCGGCTCTGGCGGCTGTCGTAGCCGATCGTCAGTTGTGCGCGGCCGTCACCGATCTCTCCGAAGTCGTACGCCGTCGCGCGAACCCGTTCTGAGCCCAGCACCGCAACGCCGCTGATCACCTTCACCTCGGGCATCCGCGTGATGAACGAGAGCTCCTCGCGCGGCTGGACCACGCGGCTGATCGTCATCTCTGGTTTGCCCGGCGCCGTGCGGAGATAGTTCCAGCGTCCGACCGGCGGCTCGCCCAGCATCATCGGATGCTCCGCGGCACCGACATCGCTCACAGGCAGCGCCGCGTCCCACGTGCGGAAGATCTTCCAGTTCGCATCGGTGACGATGTAGTTCTCCGTCTCCGGCGATAGATCGAGCGACGCGATGACGCCTCCCACTCCGTTCGTGCTCCTCGCCGCGATGACGATCCGGTTGTGTCCCGTCTTTGCGAGTTGCGTCACATCGAAGACATCGAGCGCGTCTCCCACTTCGCCAAATCTCCGGCCGCCAACCTCGCGGCCGTTGAAGTAGAGGGTGTACTCCGGATCGCCTGCGACCTTGATCCGCGTGTAGTAGCGGTTGGCGGGCAGTTCGAAGTCGCGCACGGCGAAGAACGCCACAGGAATCCCGCGGCTCATCTGATGGCGGGCCCAGATCCATTGAGCGCGGCCGGTCACGTCGAAGAACTTCTGCGAGTAGACGCGATCCAGTTTCGTGAAGCCGGCGACGAACAGCAGACCGATGACGATCGCCACCGTCATCCGTTTCATCAGAATCCGGTCTTCGGTGCGGATAGAATGCGCGTCCGGCATGAGGGCGGTGATTGTAATTCCGGCGCGCTACGGTTCCACCCGCTTTCCGGGAAAACCGCTGGTGAAGATCGCGGGCGTGACGCTGATCCAACGCGTGTACGAGCGCTCGCGCCTGACGCGAAGCGCGGCGGCCGTCTATGTCGCGACGGACGACGATCGCATCTTTGATCACGTCACATCCTTCGGCGGGAACGTCGTGCGTCCCGAGGGCGATTTTCAGACGGGCACGGACCGCATCGCAGCCGCGCTGCCATTGATCGAATCGGCGGAGAAGACCACGTTCGATGCAATCGTCAATGTGCAGGGCGACGAGCCTCTCATCGACATCGGCACCGTCGACGCCCTCATCGATCGCCTGGCGCAAAGCGACGCCGCGATTGGCACTCTCGCCTGTCCAATCGAAACGGATGAGGAGTTCGCCAGCCGGGATGTGGTCAAAGTCGTGATGGACGACTTCGGCGACGCGATCTACTTCTCCCGCGCGATGATCGGATCGCGGACCGCTTCTCTCCGCCACATCGGCGTCTACGCCTATCGCCGTGAAGCGCTTACGCGATTCGTGTCGCTCCCGCAGTCGTCGCTGGAACGGGCGGAATCACTCGAACAGTTGCGAGGTCTGCAGCAGCGATTTAAAATCGTCGTGCTGCAAACAACAAAGCCGCACCTTGGAGTCGACAGACCCGAGGATGTCGCACGGGTTGAGAACGAACTTGCGAAGCACGCGTGATATTCGGGGGAATCAGTGAGCCGCAGGCTCACTATCTCTAATCCACGGCGTACTCAGCGGCAAAGTCTCCCCAGCAATCAGGGCAACAAACCTGCTGTCTTCCTTAGCGGAGTGAAGGACCCCGTGAATGCGGTGGTGCTCCGCTCCGTTCAGCATGACAACAATTTTCCGGAGGCGAGACGATCATGAGCACGAAATACATTTTCATCACGGGCGGCGTCGTGTCGGGGCTGGGCAAGGGAATCGCCGCTGCCTCCATTGGTGCACTTCTCGAAGCGCGCGGCTTCAAGGTCACGCTGCAGAAGTTCGATCCCTACATCAACGTCGATCCCGGAACGATGTCGCCGTTCCAGCATGGCGAAGTCTTCGTGACCGATGACGGCGCCGAGACCGATCTCGACCTCGGCCACTACGAGCGCTTCACCTCGATGCGCGCCTCGCGGAAGAACAACTACACGACCGGCCGCATCTACCTGAAGGTCATCGAGAAGGAACGCCGCGGCGACTATCTCGGCAAGACCGTGCAGGTCATTCCGCACATCACCGACGAAATCAAGAAGTGCATCCGCGAAGTGAGTGAAGGTGTGGACGTGGTGATCGTCGAGATCGGCGGCACGGTCGGCGACATCGAATCGCTCCCCTTCCTCGAGGCCATCCGCCAGTTCCGCCAGGAAGTCGGCCGCGGCAACGCGCTCAATGTTCACCTCACGCTCGTGCCCTACATCAAGGCTAGCGAAGAGCTGAAGACGAAGCCGACGCAGCATTCGGTGAAAGAGCTGCGCGAGATCGGCATTCAGCCCGACATCCTCCTCTGCCGCTCCGAGCATGTGATCCCCGAGGACATGAAGAAGAAGATCGCGCTCTTCTGCAACGTGGAAGACGACGCGGTCATCCCCGCTTACGACGTCGAGTTCATCTACCAGGTGCCGCTCACGTTCTCGCGGGAAGGTCTCGACGAGATTCTCCTCGACAAGCTGCATCTGCCGCACGAGGAGATCGGCTCGCTCGCGAAGTGGGAAGAGATCATCCGCAAGATGCGCCACCCCGAGGACGAGGTGCGTATCGGATTCGTCGGCAAGTACGTCGAGTTCGGCGATTCCTACAAGTCGCTCAACGAAGCGCTGGTGCACGGCGGCATCGCGAACAACGTCAAGGTGCGCATCGTCTACATCGACTCCGAATCGCTGGAGGAAGAGGGCTACCACGGTGAGCTCGGCAGCGTCGACGGAATCCTCGTCGGGCCGGGCTTCGGCGCACGCGGCGTGGAAGGAAAGCTGCGCGCGATCCGCTATGCGCGCGAGAAGCGGATCCCCTACTTCGGCATCTGCCTCGGCATGCAATGCGCGACGATCGAGTTCGCGCGCAACGTCGTCGGGATGGTCGGCGCGAATTCGACGGAGTTCGATGACGAGGCGCCGTACAAAGTCATCTACAAGCTGCGCGATCTCATCGGCGTCGACGCCCTCGGCGGCACGATGCGGCTCGGCAAGTATCCCTGCTCGCTGAAGGAAGGCTCGATCTCCCGCCAGGCGTACGGCACGGAGCTCGTCGAAGAGCGCCATCGCCACCGCTACGAAGTGAATCCCGAATACGTGCCGCAGCTCGAAGAGCGCGGCCTGCGGGTCACCGGCGCATCGCCCGACGGCAAGTTCGTCGAGATGGTGGAGCTCGAAGGCCATCCGTGGTTCGTCGGCTGCCAGTTCCATCCCGAGTACAAGTCGCGCCCGACCGCGCCGCATCCGCTGTTCCGCTCCTTCGTCGCCGCGGCGCGCGCGTTCAAGGCCTCGATGAAGACGACCGTGCAGATGCAGCAGCCGCGCGAAGCGGAAGAGATGGTGTAGAAGCGGGGCTCGCGGTCGCGCGGTTTCGCGGGCTCGAAGGGGGGAACGCGGTTTCGTCCATCCACCCCGCCGGGCCCGCGCGACTGCGTAACCGCGAAACCTCAGGCTACAATCCGCCGCCAGCATGACGACACGCGCAATCAGGATCACCGACGAGATCTCGTTCGGCGGCGACCATCCGCCGCTCTTCATCTGCGGACCATGCGTCATCGAATCGCGCGAGCACGTGCTGCGCATGGCGCGGACGCTTCGCGCACTGCGCGATGAGATGAAGATCAACCTCGTGTTCAAGTCTTCGTTCGACAAGGCGAATCGTTCATCGATCGAGTCGTTCCGCGGTCCGGGACTCGAGAAGGGCCTCGAGCTGCTGCGCGCCGTGAAGGAAGAGACCGGGCTTCCGCTCCTCTCCGACATTCATGAATGGCAGCAGGCGGAGCGCGCCGGCGAAGTGCTCGACATCCTGCAGATCCCGGCGTTTCTCTGCCGCCAGACCGATCTCATCGCGGCCGCCGCACGGACGGGAAAAGCGGTCGGTGTGAAGAAGGGGCAGTTCCTCTCACCGGAAGAGACGAAGAACATTCTCGACAAGGGGAAGGAAGTGGGAAACGACCGCGTGTTCATCACGGAGCGCGGCACTTCGTTCGGCTATCAGAATCTCGTCGTCGACATGCGCTCGTTCCCGATCGTGCGCGAGCTGGGGGCGCCGGTCGTCTACGACATCACGCATTCGATGCAGCGTCCGGGCGGCGAAGGGAAACAGACGGGAGGCACTCCGCAGTTCGCGCGTCCGCTCGCACGCGCAGCGGCAGCAGCGGGCGCGGATGGCTTCTTCATGGAAGTGCACGACAATCCGCCGGAGGCGCTGAGCGATAAGACGACGCAGATCCGGCCGGAAGCGGCGCGCGCGATCATCTCCGACATTCTGGCGATTCGCGCGGCGCTGCCGCCGATCTAGGCTGCGCCGTCCATGTCGCGCGCTCGCATCCTCATCGCCGGACTGATCGGCGCCTACCTCACCCTCACGCTGCTGGATCGGTTCAAGCTGATCGAGCTGCTCGTGATCCGCACCGGTCTCCCGCTGCTGCTCGCCTGCATCGAGGCGATCGCGATCATCGGCTGCGGCTTCGCTCTGCGCAGCAGGCGCTGGACGGAGCTCGATCCGGTTCTCGATTTCCTCATCGGCTATCCGCTCTTCGGCGCGGTCTGCTTTCTCACCGGCACGCTCAGCGTCACGAAGTGGACGATGCTGGCGCTGCTGCTGGCAGGGGCGCTCTTCGGCGCGTTCGCACTCGCGCGATGGATTGAGACGGGCAGCGCGCAGCAGGCAGCAGACAGCAGGAGCTCGATCGATCGATTCGACTCTTACGCGCTCGTCTGTCTCGGTCTCGTCTTGTTCTGTGCGCTGCTCTTCGTTCAGGCGCCGCCGTTCAGTCTCGACGAGCTCGCGTATCACCTCGCGGTTCCGAAGAGCTGGGTGCTCGAGGGGCGCGCGATCGATCTGCCGCTGCTCTCGCATTCCTACTTCCCCCTCGGCATCGAGTCTGCCGATCTTCCGCTGCTGACTCTCCTCGGCGATGACGGCGCACTCGCATCGCATGTGCTGCATCTCTTCGCGGCCATCGCTGCAACGCTGCTCATTCATCGAAAGACGAAGAATCTCCTCCTGACTGCGGCGATCGCGACGACGCCTGCGCTGGCGATCACGGCGGGATGGTCGCTCGTCGACTGGCCGCTCACCGGTATCGCCGCCGCGCTCTGGATCGCACTCGATGAAGGCGATGACTCCGCGGCGAGTGCGGCGATCGCGGCGGGTCTGCTGACGAAGTACACCTTCATCCCGATTGCAGGCATCGCCCTCCTCGCTTCGCGGCGCTGGCGCCCGGCACTGGTTGGTGCCGCGGCGGGAAGCGTCTTCTTCGTGCGGAATCTGATCCTCACAGGCAATCCGCTTGCGCCGTTCTTCAGCGGCGGAGCGCCCAGCGTGTCGCACTATCGCGGCGCGGCATTTCTCTCCGACTACGTCTTCGACACGCGCTTCATCGACGAATCACTCGGTGCGTCGCTCCTCGCGCTTGCTCCGTTCGCTGCCGGTGCGATTCCGATCGCACTCGCACTGGCAGGCGTTGCGCTCTTCTTCCTCGCGCCGTCGTCGCGGCTGCTCGTCCCGTTCTTCACGATTCCGGCGATGAGCGCGGAGCCGGCGGTGCGCTCGCGCGCGTGGCTCCGATGGATGCTCGCGATCGCGATCGCCGCGCAAACGCTGCTCGTGTTCTTTCTCACCGACCGCTCCGCGCCCTTCAGTGTGTTGATGGCGGAGAGCGAGCAGTCCTTTCTCACGAAACAGCGTGCATCGTTCGCGTCGATCTCGTGGCTGAATCGCGTGCTCCCGGCCAGCTCGCGAACGCTGGTGATCGGGACGGGCGAGAGCTTCTGGTTCTCCCGCCGCGTGCGGGCTGGCGGAAACTTCGACTCGGCGCGAATCTCCGCCTACCTCGAAGCTCCCACCGCGGAGGCGTTGCGCGAGAAGTTGCGCCGCGATGGCATCACGCATGTCGCGCTCATCACGCTCACCGCACCGCCGACCGAGGTCGCGCAGAAAATCGAAGAGCGGCAGACGCATCTCACGCCTGCCGCTCAAAAGACTCTATCGATGCTGCTCGATCACTTCACGTCGAGCGTCACCGCGCACGGCGATGTGACGCTCTTCGAATTGAAGTGATCAGACGGTCACGGCCTCGCCCACGCCTGCTGCGGCGCGGAGCGAATCAGCCTTGTCCGTCAGCTCCCAGGTGAAGTCCGGCTCGTTGCGGCCGAAGTGACCATAGGCCGCCGTCTTCTTGAAGATCGGGCGGCGAAGCTTCAGCGAGTCGATGATGCCTCGCGGCGTCATCTGGAAGTGCTCGCGCACGAGCTCCGACATCTTCGACTCGTCGATCTTCGCGGTGCCGAACGTGTTGACGTAGACGGAGACCGGCTCGGCGACGCCGATGGCGTAGGCGAGCTGCACTTCGACTTCATCCGCGAGCCCTGCGGCGACGAGATTCTTCGCGATGTAACGGGCCATGTAGCACGCCGAACGGTCGACCTTTGTGGGGTCTTTCCCCGAGAACGCGCCGCCGCCATGACGACCGCGCCCGCCGTAGGTATCGACGATGATCTTGCGTCCGGTCAGGCCGGTGTCGCCCTGCGGTCCGCCGACCACGAAGCGTCCGGTCGGATTGATGTGGAAGACGGTGTCTTTGTCGAGCAGCTCCGCCGGAATCGTCGGCTTGATCACCTGCTCGATGATCGCATCGCGAAGGTCGTTGTTGCTGACGTTCGGCGAATGCTGGGTGGAGATGACGACGGCGCTGGCGCGCAGCGGACGGCGGCCTTCGTATTCGATCGTCACCTGCGACTTGCCGTCGGGGCGGAGGAAATCGAGCTCGCCCGACTTGCGGGTTTCCGTGAGGCGGCGAACGAGCTTGTGTGCGAGCGTGATCGGCAGCGGCATCAACTCCTGCGTCTCGCGAACTGCGAAGCCGAACATCAGGCCCTGATCGCCCGCGCCGCCGGTGTCGACGCCCTGCGCGATGTCAGGCGACTGCGGATCGATCGACGAGATGACCGCACAGGTCTCGCTGTCGAATCCATACTTGGCGCGCGTGTAACCGATCTCGCGAATCGTGTTGCGGACGATCGACGGAAAATCGACGTACGTGCGCGTGGTGATCTCACCCGAGATCATGGCGAGGCCGGTCGTGACCAGCGTCTCGCAGGCGACGCGGCCCACCGGATCTTCGGCGAGAACTGCGTCCAGGATCGCGTCGGAGATCTGGTCGGCAATCTTGTCGGGATGGCCTTCGGTTACCGACTCCGACGTGAACAAATGGCGGTTCATGGACATGTAGCGTTGCTCCTTGTGCGTGTCGAAAGGTTAATCGACGGATCTTAACATACGAGACAGCAGCCACAGGCGCAGGGACCCAGCCTGGTCTGGAGTCGCTCTTGCACAGTCTGCCAATGGCATGCTTCGAACTCGAAATCTCCCCGCCTACCGCGACCTCCTCATGCTCTTCACCAGGTACGGCCGCAAGGACTTTCACCTCAAGCTCTCGCCGGAAGAGCTCGTCAATGCGAGCGAACAGGACGCCCAGATCGAGCCCGACGTCAAGGCGCGCGCCGAGGCGTTTGCAACGGCACTGAAAGAGCTCGGGCCGACCTATGTGAAGTTCGGACAGTTGCTGTCCACGCGGCCCGATGTCGTTCCGCGCGAATACATCGACGCGCTCGAACAACTGCAGGACGCGATCGAGCCCTTCTCGTTTGCCGAGGTCGAAACGATCATCGAGGAAGAGCTCGGGGTCAGGCTCTCCAAAGCGTTCCAGACCTTCGAGTCGGTGCCGCTCGCTGCTGCATCGCTCGGTCAGGCGCACTTCGCAGTTCTTCGCGACGGACGCGAGGTCGTGGTGAAAGTGCAGCGGCCGGGCGTGCGTGAACAGGTGAAGCACGATCTCGAAGTCTTCAGCGAGATCGCCGCGACGATCGAGGAGCACTCCGACGTCGGACGAAAGATGAATCTCGTCGCGACCATCGACCAGGTGCGCCTCACGATGACCAATGAGCTGAACTATCTCCAGGAGGCGCGCAACACCGACCTGCTGCGCGAGAGCCTGAAGGAGTTCAAGCGCATTTACGTCCCTGCCGTGCTGCACGACCTGAGCTCCGCGCGGGTTCTCACGACGGAATTGATCCGCGGACGGAAGGTCTCCAAGCTCACGCCGCTGATGCTGATCGATCACGACTTCGCGGAGCTGGCGACCGTGCTGATCCAGGCCTATCTCAAGCAGATCTGCGTCGACGGCTTCTGGCACAGCGATCCGCATCCCGGCAACGTCTTCATCCGCGAAGAGCAGCTCGTGCTCCTCGACTTCGGCATGACGAGCCGCATCACGCAGGAGATGCAGGACGAGATCATCAAGCTGCTGCTCGCACTCTCCGCGAACAACGGCGTCGAAGTCGCCGAGTGCTGCGTGCGGATGTCGGAGGTCCTCGAGAAATTCGACGTCACGCGATTCCACCGCGAGATCTCGACTCTGATCAGCGCCTTCCACGACGCGAACATGAAGCAGGTCAACACGGGACAGGTGCTCTTCCAGATCATCGCGCTGGCGAACAGCAACGAGCTGAAGTCGCCGCCGGAGCTGGCGATGCTGGCGAAGACGCTCCTGAATCTCGATTCGATCACGCGCAAGCTCGATCCGGACTTCGATCCGCAGCAGACGATTCGCGACTATGCGCAGAAGCTGATGTCGCAGAAGCTGCAGCAGAAGTTCGATCCGCAGAACTTCTATCCCGCGCTGCTCGATCTCAATCAGCTCGTGCTCGATCTGCCGCACCGGTCGCGCGAGATCCTCGATCTCACGGCCGGCGGAAAGCTCACGATCGGCGTGAAGCTCACGCAGGCGGAGCAGTTCCTCAGCGGCATTCACAAGATTGCGAATCGAATCACCGTCGGACTCGTGATCGCCGCGCTGCTCGTCGCCTCGTCGTTGATGATGCGCGCTCCATCCACGTGGAGACTCTTCGGGTATCCGGCGATCGCGGTGGCCGGCTATCTGCTCGCAGCGATCGCCGCCGTCTACCTGATCGTTTCGATCCTGCTGAAAGACCGGCGGGACCAGGAGCGCGCCAGCATCAGATGAGTTAACCTCACCTCCATGATTGCCGCGATCGCGCTCTTCTTCGCCACCCTGACGCTGCCCGAGCCCTGGCCCGCCGCCTGCGCATCGCGAGCGGCGCACGCTGCGCGTGTAGGAGGAGACGTGCAGGGACCGGTCGTCATCAGGAAAGGGAACGTCGATCAGACGCTCGCACGCCATCCGAAGACAGGCTGCCCCGGCCTTCTGATCTTCGAGCTCCTGATCACACCGTCAGGCGACGTGGCATGCGCGCGGATCGTGAAGATCGGCCGGAGCGTCGCGTTCACTCCCGAGATCGTGAAGGAGCTCGACGATGCGGCGCGGCGCTTCCGATTCAAGCCGGCGATGCGCGGCGGAAAACCGGTCGAGGCTCTCTACACCGTGACGTTCAATTTCAAGTGCAACTGAGGACGTCGGAAGGGCGCCTGACATCGCGGCGATGGTGACCCCGAGAGGACTCGAACCTCCGACCAAGAGTTTAGGAAACTCCTGCTCTATCCTGCTGAGCTACGGGGTCTTAGCGCCGCCGAAGGCTATCATCCTGGCGTTGCTTTCGCAATTCAACCGGGTGTGAACCGAGCCATCCTTCTAGCCTGCCTGCTCCTCACCAGTTCCATCGCCGCCGAAGAGAAGCCGTGCGCCTGGTATCGCTTCGGCCAATGCAACGAATTCTTCGTCGAAGGACTTCCACCCGAGGCGCCGCGCCAGGGCATCGTCATCACGATCGACGTCGGAACGAATCAGGCGTATCTCTTCAAAGACGGCCAGTTGATCAAGCGATCGAAGGCCGCCACGGGCAGTGAGAAGTCGCTCATCATCGGAGAGGACGAGTGGCTCTTTCACACGCCGCGAGGACACATGAAAGTGCTGCGCAAGATCACCGATCCGATCTGGCACAAGCCCGACTGGGCGTTTGTCGAAAAAGGGGAAGCCGTTCCTCCGAAGGGATCTCCGAAGCGCGAGGTCAGAGGAAAGCTCGGCAAATACGCGCTCGATCTCGGCGACGGAATCCTCATTCACGGCACGGACGATCCCGACTCGATCGGCAGGAAGGTCTCGCACGGCTGCATCCGGCTGCCCGATGGGATGCTGAAGACGGTCTACGACTCGGCGCGAGTCGGCACGGATGTCTTCGTGTTCGACAGCGGCGAATGAATGTTCAAGTCGCACTGATCGTGCGGAGCAGTTCCGACATGTCGTACGGCTTCATGATCGTCACGACGCTGCCGCTCAGTTTTCCGAGCGCTCGCGCGTCGGCATGACCTGTCGAAAGAATCACGCGCATCGAGGGCCAGCGATCCCTCAACTGCTCGTAGACATCGAGTCCGCTGATATCGGGGAGATTGACATCGAGCAGGACGAGATCCGGCACGAATTGGCGAACGGCATCGACGGTTTCCGTGCCGGTGGCGATCAGCCGGACGTCGAAGCCCTCATCCTGCAGCAGCGCGCGCAGCCCCTCGGCCACCGATTCATCATCCTCGACGAGCAGGATCTTTTTCACTTCGGCCTTCGGTTCGTCCCCGCTCCCGAGTAAGGGCGACGACGCCGATGGTAGCACCACCGTGAACGTTGCCCCCTCTCCTTCGCGTGTCGTGACGCGGAGCGAGCCTCCCATCTGCGACATCGCCTGATACGCGATCGAGAGGCCGAGTCCCGTGCCGCGCGGCTTCGTCGTGAAGAGAGGATCGAAGATGTGATCGACGAGATGCTCGGGGATTCCGGGACCGGAGTCACCAAACGCGATCTCGATCTCGCCCGTCGCCGCGCGGACGACGCGAATCGTGAGATCGCCGCCGGCGGGCATCGCTTCACGCGCGTTCACGACGATGTTGGTTGCGACCTGCGTCAGGAGAGCGAGATCAGCGCGCCCGGTGAGGTCAGCCTGATCGCTGATCTCGGTCTGCACCGCGATCGTTGGACCGAGTGTTGTTTTCGCCTCTTTTGCGAAGTCGGATACCCAGCGGCCGATGTCGATGGGGATCAGCGAAACCGAATTCACCGGCCGTGCGAGCCGTTGAATCTCCTGCGAGATCTGCCGTCCGCGGCGAATCGCCTGAAAGATGTGATCGGTGGCGAGGACGACTTTTTCGTCATCACGATGCCGCCGCTTCAACAACTCGGCAAACGGCAGGATGCTCATCAGCACGTTGTTGAACTCGTGCGCGACCGATGCCGCGAGCTGCCCGAGACTTGCGAGGCGCTTCTCGCGCTCGTGCTCGCGGCCGGTGGCCGTCACAGGCTGCGCCACTCCGTAGACGCAGCGGCCGACACGCCTCGCTTTCACGCGCAAGGCCCGCTCGCCTCCGGCAGCATCGCGAATGCGCACCTCTGCGTCGAACGGCTCGGCATCCGCCGAAGTTCTGCGCAGCTTATGAATAACGCGATCGCGTTCTATGCCGGGAATCAGCGCCGCGACATCCTCCAGACGCGCGCCCGCGCCGTTCGTCCACCCGACCATGCGGCGAAGGGCACGTGAGGCGACGAATGCGTCAGTCGCCGGATTCCACGACCACCACTCCGCGCCCGCAGCATGCAACGCGGCGAGAATCTGTGTGTACGGCCTCGATTCGCTCTTCACGATTGCGACAAGTATCCAACGTTTGCTTCACTATATCGATATCAATCCGTAATTGCGCCGTACTCTACGGCTTTTTCTTCAGTCGTGCGTAGAGGGTCGATGGGCTGATCTGGAGTTGCCGCGCAGCCTTGCGAACGTTCCCATCCATCGCTTTCACGGCCGCCTCGATATAGTCGGCGATCAGGTCATCGAGCGGGCGCACTTCCCACTCTTCACTCGGCATGAGCGCCGCGGAGGCAGAAGCAACCGAGCTCGCGGCCGACTCGAGCATCAGGTCCTCGCTGCGGATTTCATTTCCATCCAGCGTGAGCAACGCTCTCTCGAGCACATTGCGCAACTCGCGGACATTTCCCGGCCACGCGTAGGCCGAGAGTTTTTTCGTCGCGCGAGGGCTCAGCTTCGGCGCGGGACGGCCGATGTCCTTCGCCAGCGCGGGCAGCATCGCCTGCACGAGGATCGGCACATCCTCCAGACGCTCGCGCAGAGGCGGCATCCGAATGCGAACGACATTGAGGCGGTAATAGAGATCGCCGCGGAACCGTCCCGCGTTCACTTCCTGCAGAAGATCGCGATTCGTCGCCGCGATCAGACGAAAGTCCGCGCGAAGGTCGCGAATGCCGCCGACGCGGCGGAAGCGCTTTTCTTCGAGCGCCTTCAGCAGCCGCGCCTGAACCGTCAGCTCCATCTCGCCGATCTCGTCGAGAAACAGCGTTCCATCCGCCGCGATCTCGAACAGTCCCTGCTTCGTCTGCATCGCGTTCGTGAACGCGCCGCGCTCATGCCCGAACAGCTCCGACTCCAGCAGTTCCTTCGAGAGTCCCGCGCAGTTGAGATCGACGAACGGCGCGCGTGCGCGAGGCGAACGGTTGTGAATCATCCGCGCCAGCACGCCCTTTCCCGTTCCCGATTCCCCTTCGATCAGCACGGGCGAAGGAGCGCGCGAAATCTGCGCGATGATCTGATTGAGCTGGGTGATCGCGGGAGAAATGCCCGGCAGACGCTCGACGTCCTTCGGCTCCGTTCTTCGCAGAGCCATCAGCTCGCGCTGCGTAGTCAGCATTCGCCTGACCTGCTGCAGCGTCAACTGCAGCGTCTCGTACTCGAACGGCTTCTGCAGAAATGTCTCGGCCCCGAGGCGCATCGACTCGACGACGCGCTCGAACGTGCCGTGCGCCGACATCATGATGACCGCGGTGTTCTCCGCGTACATCTTGAATTGATGCAGGAGCTCGATCCCGAGAATGTCGGGAAGCTGGATGTCGAGCAGAACGACATCGGGCGAGAACTCCGCGAAAACGCGCATGCCGTCACGGCCTGTGCCTGCGGTCCGGATCTCCCACTCGTCGCCGAGGAGTGCTTCGAGGCCGGCAACGATGCCCGGCTCGTCATCGATGATGAGAATGCGGTCGCGAAATTCGGCGCTCATTGCGAGAAATCATACGCCTGTCCATATTTCAAACATAGGACTTTTTAATAGAAAACGGTTAAGTGATTGTTCTTTCTGTACTTAGCGACTTTTGAACGCTGGCGGCCAACTTGATCTAAGAGCGGCCCAGGAGAAAACAGAAAAATGCTCGTCACGCTCTTCGCCGCCGCCCTCACCGTCAAAGTCGATCTTCTCGGCATGATCCAGCAGCGGTATCACGCAGCGCCCGAGGTCAAGAGTCTCACCTGCCACATCGAGACGACTTCGTATCGCTTCGTCGGAACGCCGGGCACCGAGTTCAGCTACGACGGTGATTCGTATCGCGTTCCGGAGAGCGGCGTCATCGAGCTCGTCTCCAGCAAGGCCAACGAGTACGTCGTCAATGGCCGCACGCTTCCGCTCAACCTCTGGCCGAAGGATTCCTTCGGCACTCGCACCGTTCCTCTTCCGGCCAGCAACTGACAAAAGGAGAAACAACCGTGAGCCACTTCTTCAATACGACTGTTCAGGACATGCGTGGAGGCCGCGACACCTGGCGCGTGATCCTGACTCTCAGCCTTCCGGCATTCACCGTTGCATTCGTCATCACCCGTCTCGTGCACTTCTAAGTGGAGGACATCATGACTCGCGACCCGCGCCGCATTACTCTCGTTTCCCGCAACGCAGCACTCAGCCATCTCGAGTGGGATGGGACGAGCGGCTGTCCTACCCGCATCATCTTCGTGAAATCGCCGAGCATCCTCGAGTACGCGCTGCGAAACGCGATGGCGGAGATCCAGCGTGATGTGGAGCGCGTCGTGATCGATCGCGCCGGAACCGCATCGCAGTTTCTGGAACTGCTGTCGCGGGTGCCGGTCGAGTACCCCGGCGATCTGCTGTACATCGCACTCGATGGCAGCGCGTATCTGAGCGCACGGGTACGTGGCGACGGCCGCGCCCTCTACTCCCTTTCGGCGAGCGACGCAGAGTTCTATCTCTCGACGAATGGACTGGTCGCGGACGAGGCAACGTACGACCGGCAACAGGCAGTACGCGAAAGCGAACCGGCCGCAACTCTCCTCTGCGCCTGACGCTCTGTCTCCTCCTGCTGCCTGCCGGTTGCGTGTGTTACGCTCCATTCCGTGCAGCTCTGGACGGCGTTTCTGCATACCGGGGTGGTGGGGAAGACCGTCCTCACCATCCTCCTCCTCTTCTCGGTGTTGTCGTGGGCGACGATGATCATCGTCGCGCAGCGATTCCGGCGGTCGGCGGAAGCATCGCGGCGATTCACGGCACACTTCCGTAAAGCGAAGCGTCTCGTCGACGTGCAGTCGGCAACGGCCTCGCTCGCACAATCCGCACTCGTCGGGCTGTTCAAGGCGGGCTACGCGGAGATCGAGGCGCAGATCGCGCACGGCGACGCGAAGATCCGTTCGCTGGATGCGGTCGAGCGCTCGCTCATTCGCGCGACGCGCATCGAGTCGGCACGGCTGCAGCGCTTCGTCCCTTTTCTCGCGACGACGGCCGCAGCGACTCCATTCATCGGCCTGTTCGGAACCGTCTGGGGAATCATGGATGCGTTCGCCACGATCGGCTCGATGGGAACGACATCGATTACCGCGGTCGCTCCCGGAATCAGCGAAGCGCTCATCAACACCGCGGCCGGACTCTTCGCTGCAGTGCCCGCTCTCCTCGCCTACAACATGTTCGTTCAGCGTCTGCGTCAGGCGCGGGGACAGATGGAAGACTTCACCCTGGAGTTCCTCAATCTGACGGAAAGAAACTTCACCTGAGGATGAGGCCGACGACATCCCTCGCCGCTTGTTACATATCGCGGCGTTCGATCGTCTAACAACGCAATGGCTTTTCGACTTCACGACAGCGACGACCTCGGCGATCTCGCGGAGATCAACGTCACTCCGCTGGTCGACGTCATGCTCGTGCTGCTGGTCATCTTCATGGTGACCGCGCCGATGCTCACGCAGGGGCTCACGGTGGCACTGCCTGCGGCGGAGGGCCGGAGCCTCGAGCTGGCGTCGAACAATCCGGCGAAGATCACGATCGCGGCGAACGGCGGTGTGTATCTCGATGACACGCCTGCAGGAGGCGCGAATCTCGAGCAGACGCTCGGCACGATGCTGCGCGCGCGGCGCGTGAAGCGGGCCTTGCTCGAAGCCGACAAGTCGGTGCCGTACGGGCGCGTGGTCGCCGTGCTGGACGTGATGAACCGCGCGGGAGTCGAACAGCTCGGAATGGTGACGCAGCCGAGGGAGAGAGATGGACGATCGCGTCGGTGACATCCTCGCCCAACGCGCGACGCTCGACGCCGGCCGGTTGCCGGCAATCCTGATCTCACTCGCACTGCACGGCGGCATCTCCTTCCTCGCGGTCTACAGCGCGATGCACGCGAACGTGCCGGCGAACGTATCCGTGCTCAACATCCGGTTTGCGCCAGTTCCGGACAGCAGAGTGCAGGCAGCGGACAGCAGGAAAGCGGTGACCGTTCCGCAGGAAGTGAAGCCGCAGCCGCCGGTGCCGCCGAAGCAGCCGCGCATCGAGGCGCCGAAGCCCCGCGTGGAAGATGTGAAGCCATCGAGCGCGAAGCCGGTGCCGAATGCCGTGCCGCTCTCCCCCTTCGGAAAGTCGCAGAAACAGGGTGCGGAGAACCCCGCCGCCCAACCAGCCGCTGCACCACCGGTGCCGCAGGGCACATCGGGCATCACCGGGCTCGAAGGCGGCGAGTTCCCCTACCCCATCTACATCGAACGGATGCACACGCTGATCGGGCAGAAGTGGCTTAGGCCGCAGGTGGGCGATGTCACGACGATCGTCTACTTCTCGATCCAGCGCGACGGCACGATTCGTGATGCGAAGGTCGAGACACCCAGCGGTAACCCGACCGCGGACCGCGCGGCACTGCGCGCGGTGCTCGAGTCATCGCCGCTGCCGCCGCTCCCGTTCGGATACAACGGAACCTTTCTTGGAGTTCATCTGACATTCCGATGAGACAGACAGCCTTCGCCGTACTTGCCCTTCTCCTTTTTCCTGCTGTGCCGCTCTGTGCGCAGACGCAGATCACGTCGACGATCGACCCGACCAAAGCGGCCAGCGTTCTGCGCATCGCCATCCCCTCTCCGGAGATGACCGGCGTGACATTCACCGACGTCGACGCGCCGCTCTTCAAGCCGCTCACGCGCGACATCTCGGAGTCCGGCATCTTCGCGATTGCACCGCTTCCCCCGAACGTGACGATCACGCCGGAAGTTCTGCAGCGCATCAACGCGCAACTTCTGCTCAAGCTGGCCGTCAAAAAGGAAGGAGAGGATTTCGTGCTCGAGGCGCGCCTGAGCGACGCGACAGGAGCTCCGCAGTTTGGAAAGAAGTATCGCGGTTCCGCAGCGGCATTGACCCGCATCGCGCATATGGTCGCCGCGGATCTCGTCCGCTCACTCAACGGCAAGCCCGGTCCGTTCCTTTCGCAGATCGCGTTCGCTTCCGATCGCGACGGCCATTGGGAGATCTGGTTGATGGACTGGGACGGCGGCAATCAGCGCGCGATCACGCATCACGGCGCCCTGTCGATCCTTCCGAGCTGGTCGCCCGACAACGAGCGGATGGTCTACACCTCCTTCGCCGGCGGCACGAGCGAAATGTATGTGATCAGCCGCCGCGGCGGCGCACGCACCCGCATCTCCACCGGGCTCGCGCTGAACACGTCCGCGACGTTTTCGCCGGTGTCGAACGACATCGCGTTCGTCGGCTCGGTCGCAGGCAATCCCGACATCTACGTCATCAAGGACGACGGCTCGAATCGCCGGCGGCTCACCACCGCATCCTCGATCGAATCGACGCCGGAGTGGAGTCCGAACGGACGCCAGATCTCCTTCACTTCCGGCCGCAGCGGCTCTCCGCAGATCTACGTGATGGATGCCGAGGGGACGAACGTGCGGCGCATCTCGTTCGACGGAGATTGGAACGACGATGCGACGTGGTCGCCGGACGGCGAACAGATTGCCTACACGTCGCGCGTCAACGGGCGTTTCCAGATTCGCGTTGCAAACCTGATCACAGGCGAGAGCCGGATTCTCGCCGGTGAAGGATCGAATGAGCAGCCGACCTGGTCCCCGGACGGCAAGTGGCTCGCCTTCCAGTCGAACCGCAGCGGCAAGTGGCAGATCTACCGGATGCGCATCGACGGCACAGGTATCGAGCAATTGACGAGCAGCGGAGAGAACAAGGATCCGGATTGGTCGAAGAAGTCGGAGTGAGGGTTTCGCGGGCTCGCGGGCTCGCGGTCGTGGTAACCACGAGCCCCGGTTATATGATCGAATTTCAACAAGGAGTCGTGCAATGAAGAAAACTTCGAAAGCATTTGCCTGGACACTGGTGGTGGTCGTGTTGGGTCTGTTCGCGATGGCATGCCCGAAGAAGCCGCCCATCAAGACGCAGCCGCCGGTTGTCGAGTCCACGCCGCCGCCGGTTGTCGCGCCGCCTCCCGTCGAGACGAAAGTCGAGAACAAGGACTTCGTGCAGGAGCCGCCGCAGGTCAAGCAGGAGACTCTTCCGAGCGACATCGAAGAGCTCAATCGCGTCGCGCAGAACCGCGGCTACATCAAGGATGCGTTCTTCGGTTACGACGAGTCGACGCTGAGCGCCGACGCTCAGGCCGCGCTCACCGCGTCTGCCAACTGGCTGAAGGGCGACGGGAAGGCATACAACCTTCTCATCGAAGGCCACTGCGACGAGCGCGGTACGGAGCAGTACAACCTCGCGCTCGGCGACCGCCGCGCGAATACCGCGAAGGAATACCTCGTCACCCTCGGCGTCGATGCGAGCCGCATTCGCACCGTCAGCTACGGCGAGGAACGCCCCTTCGATCCGGGTCACGATGAATCGGCGTGGTCGAAGAATCGCCGCGACCATCTCGTGATCGTCGGGAAGTAGCCATGATGCGCAAGTACATCGCCATTGCGGCCGTCGCGCTCAGCGCGACGGCCTGTGTGTCGACCTCCGACGTCGAGAAGCTGCAGAGCCAGATCTCCGATCTTCAGGATCAGATCGCGCAGCTCAAGAGGACGGCGTCGAGCAAAGAGGAAGTGCAGAACGTCAACACGAAGATCGCCGATCAGACGCAGCAACTCCTCAAGTCGAACGCGCAGCTCGTGACGAAGGTCGATTCGATCGAAGAGCGGATGAACAGCACGCAGGGATCCGTCGAGCAGACGAATTACCGGCTCGATCGGATGGTGCAGCAGCTCACGCAGGCGCAGCACGATATCGAGGAGCTGAAGACCGCCAAACCGGCGGCGGCGCCTGCCGCAGTATCGGCCGCGCCTCCGTCGTCAGCCGAGGTGACCGTTGCGCCCGCCACGAGCGGCGAGAGTCCGGTCGATCTCTATCAGACCGCTTATCGCGACTATCAGCGGGGGAACTACGATCTGGCGATCGCGGGCTTCAAGGAGCTCGTCCAGAAGGCGCCGAAATCCGACCTGGCGGACAACGCGGCGTACTGGATCGGCGAGAGCTATTACTCGCAGAAGAAATATCGCGAGGCAATTGCACAGTTTGACAGCGTCGTTACCGGCTATCCGAAGTCCGACAAGGTGGCCAGCGCCCTGCTGAAGAAGGGATATGCGTACATTCAGCTCGGCGAGAAAAACATGGGGATCGTGCAGCTGCAGTATGTCCTGCACGAGCATCCCACCTCACCCGAGGCTGCCAAGGCTCGCGAAGAACTCAAGCGCCTCGGAGTGAATTCGAAGTAGAATACCCGGCTTTCAAAGGGTGGCGCCCCAGGGCGTCGCCCTAATTCACGAAACAACGACGAGGAGCAACGATTCATGGCGAATATTCGCTCGGCCGAAAAGCAGAGACGTCAGGCCGAAAAGCACAAAGAGCGCAACCGCGCCGGCAAGTCGCGTCTGCGCACGGCACTGAAGAAGTCCCGCACGGCCGTAGACGAGGGGACGTCCGACGATAAGACGTTGTCGACGGCCTTCTCGGAAATCGACAAGGCTGCCAAGCGTGGCGTGATCAAGAAGAACACGGCCAACCGCTACAAGGCCCGTCTTTCCGCCGCCAAAAAGCGCGCCGCGAAGTAGCTGATCGGGCGCGAAGCCCGGTCAGCTCTCTCCCCTCATGACCGCGTCGCCTCAGGTGATCGCCGTTCTCGCAATCCTTCACAGCCGTCACGGCCGTGGGCTGATTGCGGACAGCGATGTGCGGTCCGCGATCGATGCACTCCCGAACGCTCCCCGCCTTCCGGCGGCGGAGCGCGATGCGGTATTGCGTGAAGTCCGGGGCTGGATCGAGAGCTCGGCGCTTCGCGATGACGTCGCCGATTTGATCGGCTTCACGATCGACGACACGATGTCACTCACCCCCGAGGAAGACGCCCAGCTCGTCGAACTGCTGCGGTCACGAAGCCCGATCGCGCGCGAAGACCTGAACGCAGTGACCCGCCGCTTCCTGGAAGAGGTCCTGGCAGGAGCCGATATCCCCGACGAACTGCTCGAGGCCATCGTGGAGGCGTACGTCAAGCGCGGAACGCTGGCGATGGATGAGCATGGAGGGCGGTACACGATTTCCCTCTGAGGAGGGAGGATGGGACGGATGGGACGGATGGGACCGATGGGACTGATGGGACCTATGGGTGGCTACCCATCAGTCCCATCCGTCCCATCCGTCCCATTCGTCCCATACCATCATCCTCAAAAGCCTTCGAGCAGATTCGACACCAGTGACTCCGCGAACCTCACTGCGATCTCGCGAATCGCGCGGCTTTCCTGGTCGAAGGCATCGGCCGAGGTGATGTCGACCTGGTAGTTCTCGGTGAAGCGGTACTGGTCGTTTTTCCAGATCACTTTGTCGTCGTTGTTGCGGTGATCCACGAGCTCGATGTTCGCGGTGATCGCGACCTGGTACTGGGTCGCGCGCCCCTGCTGATTGAACGCGATCGGGAAGATGCCGAAGCTGTCGATCGAGCCCTTGAGAATCGCGTCGGCCTCCGCCGGCGTCTTCACGAGGCGCAGCCGCCCGCGCGAAACGAATTCGTCGGCGACCGACTGCGTCACACGCTGCTCGAGCTCCACGCGCGTCGTCTTGTTGACGAACGCCGGCACCTCGATCGTATGAATCGCCGGATCGAGCATGTTCCCATGCCCGACGAGCGCGTAGCCGCAGGAGGAGAAGAGAGCGAGTGCTGCGAGTGCGATGAGCTTTTTCATTGCCTGACCACGATATTCACCAGCTTACCCGGCACGTAAACTTCTTTCACGATTTCTTTTCCATCGATCCATTTCGCAACGTTGTCGTTCGACTTCGCGGCGGCGATCGCCTCTTCCTTCTGCGGCGGATGCTTCACTTCGACCTGCCCGCGCAGTTTGCCATTCACCTGCACCGCGATCGTGACGACATCCTCCTGCATCAATGCAGGATCGGCGACGGGCCACTTCGATGTCAGCACGAAGCCCTGCTGCCCCAGCATCTGCCACAGTTCTTCCGTGATGTGCGGCGCGAACGGATGGAGCATCTGCAGCAGCGCGAGATAGGCCTCGCGCGCATTGGCAGCCGCCGGGTTTTCGCCCAGCGTGTTCGAGAGCTCCATGAGCGCGGAGATCGCCGTGTTGAACTCGAATCGCTCCATCCGCTGCGTCACCGCGTGAATCGTCTGATGCATCTTCCGCGTGATCCGCGGATCAGCATCTGCCTGCTGCCCGCTGGCTGCGGCCTGCACTCCGAGATTCCACACGCGCCCGAGGAATCGATACGCGCCGACGACGCCCTCATCCGACCAGGCCGCTTCCTTCTCCGGCGGCGCGATGAACAGCGTGTAGACGCGCTCCGTATCCGCCCCATAACGCGCGATCAGCTCGTCGGGCGGCACGACGTTGAAGCGCGACTTCGACATCTTCCCCACTTCGGCGACGAGTCGCTTGCCGGTGCTCGTCTGCGTGATGACATCGCCGTCGATCGTGACGTCGTCCAGCGTGACCCACGCGCCCGTATCCGCCTGCTTGTAGCCTTCCTTCGTGATCACGCCCTGATTGAACAGACGCGTGAACGGCTCCTCGAAATTCACGAGGCCCATGTCGAACAGCGTTCTGCAGATGAAGCGCGCGTAGAGCAGGTGCAGGATCGCGTGCTCGATGCCGCCGATGTACTGATCGACCGGCAGCCAGCGATTCACGAGTGACGTGTCGAAGATCTTCTCGTCGTCGCGCGCCGAGATGTAGCGCGCGTAGTACCACGAGGAATCGACGAACGTGTCCATCGTGTCCGTCTCGCGCCGCGCAGCACCGCCGCACTTCGCGCATACGGTGTTCATGAAGCCCGCGTCATGCTCGAGCGGATTGCCGCGCTTTCCGGTGAACTGAACATCGAGCGGGAGGCGCACCGGCAGTTGATCGTCCGGAACAGGCACGATGCCGCAGCGGTCGCAGTAGACCATCGGAATCGGCGTGCCCCAGTAGCGCTGGCGTGAGATCAGCCAGTCGCGCAGGCGATAGCGCACCATCCCCTTGCCGATGCCGCGGCGCTCGACCTCCTCGATCATCTTCGGCAGCGCCTGCGCGTACTTCAGGCCGTTGATGAGCGGCGAGTGGACGCAGACGCCGTTCTCCTTGTCGGAGTACGGCAGCTCGCCTCCTTCGACGACGCGCACGATCGGCAGCTTGTACTGCGTGGCGAATTCGAAGTCGCGCTCATCGTGTCCCGGCACCGCCATGATCGCGCCGGTGCCGTACTGCATGAGCACGAAGTTGCCGAGCCAGATCGGGATCTCTTCGTTCGTGAAGGGATTGATCGCGGTCTTGCCGGTGAAGAACCCGGCCTTCCCCGCTTCCTGCCGCTCGAGGTTCGTCTGATTGCGGACGGACTCGATCCACGTCTCGATTTCCGCGCGGGCCGGATTGCCGGCGAGCAGCGCCGCGACGTCCGGATGTTCCGGCGCGAGCACCATGAACGTCGCGCCGTAGATCGTGTCCGGGCGCGTCGTGAAGATGCGGATCGACTTGCCGAGCGACGGCACCTGGAACTCGACATCGCATCCGACGGAGCGGCCGATCCAGTTGCGCTGCATCACCTTCACCTTCTCCGGCCAGTGCTCGAGCGTGTCGAGACCGGCGTCGAGACGATCGGCGTAGTCGGTGATCTTCAGGAACCATTGCGCGAGCTCGCGCTGTTCGACGAGCGCGTTGCAGCGCTCGCAGCGGCCGTCGATCACCTGCTCATTCGCCAGCACCGTCTGATCGTTCGGACACCAGTTCACCGGCGCCTTGCCGCGATACGCGAGCCCGCGCTCGAAGAGACGAATGAAGAGCCACTGATTCCACTTGTAGTAGCTCTCGTTGCACGACGCGATCTCCTTCGACCAGTCGTAGAGGATGCCCCAGCGGCCGAACTGCCGCTTCATGTTCTCGATGTTCCGCAGCGTCCCTTCGCGCGGATGAATGCCCTTCTTGATCGCCGCATTTTCCGCAGGCAGACCGAAGGCGTCCCATCCCATCGGATTGAGCGCGGCGCGCCCCTGCATCCGGAAGAAGCGATAGAGCGCATCGCCGAGGATGTAGTTGCGGCCATGGCCGACATGAAGATCCCCCGATGGATAGGGGAACATGTTCAGCATGTAGTACTTCTCGCCGTCCGGATTCGCGACGTCGACGCGCGAGACTTCCGCATCGGCCCAGGCCTTCTGCCACTTCGGTTCGATCTCTTCGGGGTGGTATTGCGTCATAGAGCGGGGAAGTATAGGACGGATGGGACTATGGGACGGATAGGACCTATGGGACCTATAGGTGAAGCCGTTTTCTACCCATAGGTCCTATAGGTCCCATAGGTCCCATCCGTCCCATCCCATCCACCTTCAGTACACAAACGTCACCGGCCCATCGTTCTCGATCGAGACCAGCATCATTTCGCGAAAGCGTCCCGTGCGGACCGGAATGCCGGTGGCGGCCAGCTCTGCGACGAAGAGATCGAAGAGCTCGCGCGCTCTTCCCGGCTCGGCTGCGTTGTCGAAGCTTGGGCGGCGTCCCTTTGCGATGGAGCCGGCGAGCGTGAATTGCGAGACCGCGAGGATCGCTCCGCCCACATCCGCCAGATCGCGATTCATCTTCCCTGCCTCATCGCTGAAGATGCGCAGCTCGCGGATCTTCTTCGCCGCCTCGCGCATCCTCTGCTCGTCATCGCCTTTCTCCACCGCGGCCAGAACGACGATGCCCGTGCCGATCTCCGACACGAGCTCGTCACCGACACGGACGGACGCACGCCGCACTCGCTGAAGGACGCATTTCATGGCCCGCCATTTCTACCACCTGTGGGGTTTCGCACGTTGCAGCAATCGATCCGATACAATCGCGCCCCATCCAAAGGAGAGAAGCACATGATCAACAAAGTCATCCTCGTCGGCCGCCTCGGAAAAGATCCTGAGATCCGCTCGACACCCGGGGGAACGAGCGTGGCGAAGTTCTCGCTAGCCACCGACGAGCGCTTCACCGACAAGAACGGCGAAAAGCAGGAGCGCACCGAGTGGCACAACATCGTTGCCTGGGGCCGTCTCGGCGAGATCTGCGGCCAGTATCTGCGCAAGGGAAAGCTCGTCTACATCGAGGGCTCGATCCGCACCGATTCCTGGGACGACAAAGAGAGCGGCCAGAAGAAGTACCGCACCGAGATCATCGCCCGCGAGATGAAGATGCTCGACAGCCGGCGCGACGATGAAGGCGGCGGCAGCAGCTACGGCGGCGGCTCACGCTCACGCTCGAATTCCTCGGCCCCCGACATGGCGGAGGATGAGGAAGTGCCGTTCTAGCGTTCGCCTGACGGCGAGGCGCTGGGCGCCGGGCGCGAGGCGCGAGTGAACGGGGCGCCTCGGTCAGCCGTGCGCCCCGCGCCTCGCGCCCCGGATTCATTGAATCCTCCTCCACCTCCCGCGTCACATTTCGTGTTAGGTTCGCCCGATGTACCGCGGCGAACGCTTCAACGCCATCACCCACCTCGTCGGGACCGTTCTCGCGCTGGCGGGCGCGTCGGTCGTCATCACGCTGGCCGCCCTGCGCGGCGGTGCGACGCGCATCACCGCGGTCGCCATCTACGGCGCGATGCTGACGATGCTCTACCTCAGCTCCACGCTCTATCACTCGCTTCGCGGCAGGGCGAAGAAGGTATTCCACGTCTTCGATCATTGCGCGATCTACCTGCTGATCGCCGGCACGTACACACCGTTCACGCTCGTCACGCTTCATGGCAAAACAGGCTGGTGGATGTTCGCGGTCATCTGGACGCTGGCGATTGCCGGAGTCGTCAAGGATGCGGCGTTCCACGGCAGATACCGCGCGGCTTCGGTCGTGCTCTACGTGTTGATGGGATGGATCGTCGTCGTCGCCTTCACGCCGCTGAAACTCGCGATGCCACCGGCCGGAATCGCATGGCTCCTCGCCGGCGGGATCGCCTACACGGCGGGCATCGCATTCTTCGCGATGTCGAAACGGGTCGCCTACACGCACGGCGTGTGGCACCTGTTCGTGATCGCCGGCAGCGCCTGCCATTACGTCGTCGTCGCGCGCTACGTCGTCTGATGGTCATCCGCCCGCTCGCCTCCGATACCGAAGCGGAGCAGTGCGCTTCGATGATGGCCGCGAGTGAGCCGTGGATCTCCTACGGCCGCACGCGCGAGCGCTGCCTGCAAATCGTGCGCGATCAAACCAGCGAGATCTACGTCGCGGTCGAGGAAGGGCACGTCCGCGGCTTCGTCATCGTCGTGATGCACGGCGCATTCATCGGCTACATCAGGATCCTCTGCGTCGATCCATCGATGCGCGGCAAAGGCCTCGGCACGCGGCTCGTCGCGTTTGCCGAAGAGAGAATCTTCAGCGAAACGCCAAACGTGTTTCTCTGCGTCAGCGACTTCAACACCCGCGCCCGCGCCCTCTACGAACGCCTCGGCTACGAAGCGATCGGAGAGCTGCGCGACTATCTCGCGCGAGGCTTCACGGAAGTGCTGATGCGAAAGACGCGCGGGCCGATCGGATGAGGGTTACGCGGTTACGCGCCCGCGTAACCGCATAACCAGGCCGTTCACGTCCACTCCTCCCGCCCGCTCCGTCCCGTTCCCGTGGCCGGCGCTTCCAACACCGCGGCGCCGCGCCGCGTCACGCGGAATGCTTCCACGAACCGGATCGCCTCTTCGATGACCTCGTCGAAGTGCCGCGGTGGCGCACCCGCCTCGGCACGCAGGCGATTGCAGTGGTCGCGGAAGCGATCGCCGCGCGCGCGTGCTTCGTCGAAGCGGGCACGAACTGCCGCATCTTCGTTGACGCGCCGGCGCAGATACTGCTGGAGCTCGGGAATGCGCTCGATGTGGCTGCAGAAGAGGATCACGTCGTTGCCTGCCATCAGCGCCCGCTCGGCAATCGACTCATAGGAGCCGAGGTCGGAGACGGCGTGCATTTCCATGTCGTCGGAGACGGCGAGGCCGTCGAAGCCGGCGTGATCGCGCAGCAGATCGTGCGCGACGCTCCTCGACAGCGACGCAGGAGCGCCGGAAGGATCGACGCGCGGATACGTGCCGTGGCCGATGAGCACCGCGCCGGCGGATGCCCCGAGATCCCTGAATGGAACGAGATCACGCGCCGCCAATTCTTCGCGTGACGCATCGATGATCGTCGCCCCGTAGTGCGAGTCGCCGGTGCCGAGACCGATCCCGGGAAAATGCTTCAGACAGGATGCGGTGCCCCAGCTCTGCTGCCCGCGCATGAACAGGCCGGCGAGCTCGGTCACGCGGCGCGGATCATTCGAGAAGATGCGGCGCTCGAGTCCTTTCGGTGCGATGTCGCGCCGAATGTCGACCACCGGCGCCAGATTGCACTCGATGTCGAAGTAGCGCAGCGCCATGCCGATGATCCTGCCGTGCCACTCCGCAAGCTCTTCCGGCCTCTCCCCTTCCTCGAACGACTCGGCACTCGGCAGGCCGGGAACGATGTGCCGCAGCCGATCGACACGTCCACCTTCTTCATCGATCATGAACAGCGGCGCCCGTTTCGAGATCGCCTTCACCTCGGCGATCAACTGCTTGAGCTGGACGACATCGCCGATGTTGCGTCCGAAGAGAACGATCGCATACGGCGAGTGCTCGGCGAGGATTCGCCGCTCGAGCTCCGTGAGGCTCTTCCCGACCAGACCGATTCCCAGCACTTCCGTACCCATCGTCACCCGGAGCCCGCGTGCCTTCACGACCGCGAAGCTAATCCTCCAATCGCGACTTCAACTTCGCCAGTTCATTCAATGCCTGCAGCGGCGTCAGCGCGTCGAGTTGCAACGAGCGCACCGCATCCAGCACATCCTGCTCTCTGGAATCGAACAACGCGAGCTGCCGCGTGGCCCGCGGAGCATTCGGCCGCGTCTCTTCGACCATCGCCCGCTCCTTCCGCTCGAGCGTCGAGAGAATCTCGCGTGCACGCTCGATGATCGGCTTCGGGATACCCGCCAGCTTCGCGACCTGAATGCCGTAGCTCTTGTCCGCCGCACCGGCGACGACCTTCCGCAGGAAGATGATCTGCTCGTTCCACTCCTTCACGGCGACATTGAAGTTCGCGACGCGCGGACGCGTCTTCGCGAGATCCGTGACCTCGTGATAGTGCGTGGCAAACAGCGTGATGCCGCCGCGCTCGGCGTGATCGTGCAGGTATTCGATGATCGCCCATGCGAGCGACAGCCCGTCGAACGTCGCCGTGCCGCGCCCGACTTCGTCGAGGATGATGAGCGATCGCTCCGTCGCATTGTTGAGAATGTTCGCGGTCTCGTGCATCTCGACCATGAACGTCGATTCGCCGCGCGCGAGCTGGTCCGATGCCCCGACCCGCGTGAAGACGCGATCGAAGATGCCGAGACGCGCCTTCGTGGCGGGGACGAACGAACCCGCCTGATTGAGAATCACGATGAGCGCGACCTGGCGGAGATAGGTCGACTTCCCCCCCATGTTCGGACCGGTGATGACCTGAATTCCATTGCGGTCCCGCTCGATGTCGGTGTGATTCGGAATGAACCGCTCCGCAGTCAACTGCTCGATCACGGGATGGCGTCCGTCCTCGATGCAGAGCTCCGCCGCATCGCTGAGCTGCGCGCGCACATAACGGTGGCGCACGGCGACGGTCGCCAGCGACGCGAGCGAGTCGATCGCGGAGACCGCCTGCGCGATCGCCAGAATGGACGACGCTTCGCCCGCGACCGCTTCGAGCAGCGCGTCGTACAGCCGGATCTCGATCGCGATCGCCTTCTCTTCCGCCCCGACGATCTTCTCCTCCAGCACTTTCAGATCAGGAGTGATGAAGCGCTCGGCGTTCACCAGCGTCTGCTTGCGGATGTAGTCGGAAGGGACGCGCGCGAGATTCGACTTCGAGACTTCGATGTAGTAGCCGAAGACGGAGTTGTAGCGGACCTTCAGCGACGAAATGCCGGTGCGCTGTTTCTCCGCCGCCTCGATCTCCATCAGCACCGACTTCGAGTCGCGTGCGATGGTGCGCAGCGCATCGAGCTCGGAGTCGACGCCGGCGCGGATCGCGCCCCCGTCGCGCACGTTGATCGGAGGGACGTCGGCAATCGTGCCGGCGATGCGATTGACGACGGCATCGAGTGCGGCCGGGGCGTCCGCACTGCGCAGCCTTTGCAGCAGCGGACCGTGCAACGGCGCCATCACTTCGTGCAACTCGCGCACGGCAAGCAGCGAATCCGCGAGCGTGAGGCATTCGCGGGGCGTCGCGCTGCGCAGCGTCACGCGAGAGATCAGGCGCTCGAGATCGGCGATGCGCGAGAGCCGCGCGGTCATCTGCTCGAGGATCGCGCGCGACCTCGTCAGCTCGTCGACCGCGTCGTGCCGCTCGAAGATCGCCTCGCGCGAGACGAGCGGGCGCGTGATCCAGCGGCGCAGCGTCCGCGCACCCATCGCCGTGCGCGTCGCATTCATGACACTCCAGAGAGACGCGCGCGGACGGCCGGCATCGCGCGAATCGAGCACTTCGAGATTCGCCAGCGTTGCCGCGTCGAGCTGGAGGAAATCGGCGGCGTTGTCGACGCGCAGCGACCGCACATGATCGAGCGTCCGCTTGTGGCTCGCCGACGCGTAGCGCAGCGCGCCGCCTGCCGCCGCAACGCGCGCATCCTCCGGCTCCAGCCCGAAGCCGCGCAGACTCTGCGTTGCAAAGTGCTTTGTCAGATAGTCGTGAGCGCCGCGCTGCTCGAACATCGACGGCTCGAGCGCGGTCGCCGGAAGCCCGAGCCCCGACACATGAGCCGCGAATCCGTTGTCGTCGCGCGGAAAGACCGCCTCACGCGGATCGAAGCGCGCGACATCATCGGCGAGCCGCCCATCCTCCAACCCTCGATAGCTCGTCACGAAGAAGTCGCCCGTCGACACATCGAGGTAGGCAGCGCCGAGCGACTTTTCCTGCGGCACGAGCGAGACGAGGTAGCACGACTCGCGCTCGACGATCGAGCTCTCGGTCGCGGTGCCCGGCGTCACGATGCGCACGATCTCGCGCCGGACGAGTCCCTTCGCCGCCGCCGGATCCTCCACCTGTTCGCAGATCGCGACGCGCAGGCCGTGGCGGATCAGTTTCGCGATGTACGAATCGGCCGAGTGGTACGGCACACCGCACATCGGCGCCTCATGCTCCTGTCCCCTGCCTCGCGCCGTGAGAACGAGATCGAGAAGCGGCGCCGCCTTCTCCGCATCCTCGTAGAACATCTCGTAGAAGTCGCCGAGGCGGTAGAAGACGATCGTGTCGGGAACCTGGCGCTTGATCTCGAAATACTGCTCGAGCATCGGCGTCAGCTTGGCGGGACGGGACATTTGTGGATTTTATATTGGCGGATGGGACGAATGGGACGGATGGGACAGATAGGACGGATGGGTGGAACTGCCCATCCGTCCCATCGGTCCCATCCGTCCCATCGGTCCCATCAGTCCCCAGCCCTTCTCACCGCGATCACCGCTCCGTCACTGGCCCTCAGTTCCACCACCATCGCCGCCTTCAATCGCGTGTGCGGCTTGCGATCGCAGAGCACGACCCAGCGGTCTTCGCTTCCGGCTTCCCCTTTTTTCGCATAGCCGACGTGGACGGCCTCGTACTCTTTGCCGAGCACGTTGACCGCGCGGACTGCGGCATCGTTGCTGAGAATGCGTCCGTGGCGGCGCGATGGATCTTCGGCTCCGCGCAGCGCGACGAACGCGATGGCACAAAGCGAGATCCACACGGCGTAGAGCACGGAAAAGCGTCGGCGCACGGCTTGCTATGATAGCCGCGCATGACGCGAGCCGAGATCGAGCGGCGACTGGTCGAGATCGTCCGGAAAGAAAAAGACATTCCGGAAGAGCAGTTGCGCCCGGACACGCCGCTGGCCGAAGCGGGAATCGATTCGCTCGATGCTCTGAGCATTCTCTTTTCCATCGAAGAAGACTTTCACATCTCGATTCCCGATGATCGCGCCCGCTCGATGTCGACGTTCGGCGACATGATCGATATCGTCGAGTCGCAGCTCGCCGCTCCTCAGCCGTGAATCGCGTCGTCATCACAGGCATCGGCATCATCTCCGCCTTCGGACGCGGCAGGATCGCGGCCCTCGAAGCGCTCCGCGCCGGCCGCAGCGGAATCCGGCGCATCACGTCGATCGACTCGTCAACGCTCGTGAGCCAGATCGCCGGCGAAGTGCCCGCCGGTGCGTACGACGAACAACACAAGGGCATCGACCGTTTCACGCACTTCGCGCTGCTCGCGGCCGAGGAAGCCGCGGAGCAGGCGCGCTACGAAGGCTTCGATCCTCTGCGCGTCGGCACGCTGATCGGCACCGGCCTCGGAGGCTGCGAAGCGCTCGACGCCGGCTACAGGCGCGTCTATCGCGAAGGACAGACGCGCGTCGCACCGCTCACGATTCCGATGTCGATGTACAACGCCGCGACGAGCGCGGTCGCGACGAAGTATCAGGCGAAGGGGATTTCGTACGCGGTCGTCTCCGCCTGTGCATCGAGTGCGCATGCGATCGGACTTGCGTTCCAGGCGATTCGTTCCGGGCAGGCGGACGCGATGTTCGCCGGCGGCGCCGATGCGCCGCTCACCTACGGAATCATCCGCGGGTGGGAGTCGCTGCGCGTGCTCGCCATCGACAACGAGCATCCCGAGGAGGCTTGCCGGCCATTCAGCGCCGACCGCAAGGGACTCGTGCTCGCCGAAGGTGCGGCCGTGCTGCTGCTCGAGTCGCTGGAGCATGCACAGCGGCGCGGAGCAACGATCCTCGGCGAGGTGGCCGGCTTCGGGGCGACGAGCGACGCGGGCCATGTCACCGATCCCTCCGCGGATGGCGCCGCGCGCGCGATCGCGATGGCGCTGGAAGACTCCGCGATCCGGCCCGAGGAGCTCGGATACATCAACGCGCATGGAACCGCGACGCGCGCCAATGACGCAACCGAGACGGCCGCGATCAAGCTCGCCCTCGGCGAAGCCGCGCACCGCGTCGCGATCAGCTCCACGAAATCGATGCACGGCCACGCCATGGGCGCCAGCGGCGCGATCGAGATCGCCTGTTCGCTGATCGCATTGCGCGAAGGCTTCATCCCGCCCACCATCAATCTGACGGCCGCGGACCCCGCTTGCGACCTCGACTACGTGCCGAACACCGCTCGAAACGCGGATGTGCGTACGTTCATCTCCAATTCCTTCGGATTCGGAGGGATGAACGCGGTGGTCGCGGTGAGGATCGAGGCGTAGGACGAGCTCTCAGCTTGTCCATCGCGTCTCCATGGCAACTCGCTTGCTTGTTGCAATATGATTTCGCCGCTTTCGGGAGGCTCGGTGTGATCGTCGAGAAAAAACACGCGGACAATTTCACAATCCTGTACGTCGAGGGGTTGATCAAGCTCGGTGAGAGTGCCGAATTTTTCTCCTCTGCTCTCGAGAACGTTCTGAAGAACGAGAGCGGCAACGTGATCATCGACTTCACGAAGATCGATTACATCGACTCGACCGGCATCGGTGAGCTGGTCGGCTACCTCGGAAAATTCACGACCCAGAACCGCAAGCTGATCCTCGTCAACCCCTCGGAGCGGATTCAGAAGCTCCTCAAGCTTGCGAAGCTCGACGCAGTGTTCAAGATCTACGGAACGGAAGAGGAAGCGATCGCCGCGGAGTCAGCTCCGGTATCCTGACTGTACGACAGGCGCCCTCGCCTGTCGGCAGGCGCCCTCGCCTGTCGGCCTCGGACGGGCCCGATGGACAGGCGAGGGCGCCTGTCCTACACGCATGAATCAGAGACTGGCGAACATCTACCGCGGCCCGCATATCGAGTCGTTTCACAGCGGCTCGATCGTCGTCGTCGATTCCGCCGGGCGCATCCTCGCACTCGCCGGCGATCCGAACCTGCGCACGTGTATCCGCTCCGCGGCAAAACCGTTTCAGGCCATTCCGCTTCTCGAATACGGCGGCGCCGAGGAATATGAGCTGAGCGGTGAAGAGATCGCGCTCACCTGCGCATCGCACGGGGGCGAGCCGATTCATGTCTCGACCGCCGCGGCGCTGCTCCGCAAAGGCGAGTTCGACGAAGAGGACCTGCTGTGCGGCGCGCACGTGCCCTACGATGAGAAGGCCGCGGCTGATCTGCGCGCCAGCGGCGAGCCGCCGTCGGTGCTGCACAACAACTGCTCCGGCAAACATGCGGGAATGCTCCTCGCCACGCAGGTGATGGACGTTCCCTCGTCGAATTACATCGAGCCTGACCATCCGCTGCAGGCGCTCACCCGCTCCACGCTCGCGGATTTCGCCGGCGTCAGCGCGGACGAGATCGACGTCGGAATCGACGGCTGCGGTGTGCCGGCGTTCTACCTGACTCTGTTTCGCGCGGCGTTTGCATACGCACAACTGATGGCCACGGTCAAAGGCGGCGGCGGCGTGCATCGTTACGCGGAGAGTGCGTCGCTCGTCGTAGAGTCGATGACATCGTTTCCGCAGTTCGTCGCCGGCGCGTGGAGCATGACCACGCCGCTCATGGAGGCTTTCGATGGCGCATTGCTGGCCAAGGAAGGTGCGGAAGGCTTCTATGCGATGGCGCTCGAGCCGGGACTGGCCACCGCTTTTGCGAACGATCGCCCGATCGGCATCGCGATGAAAATCAACGATGGATCGATGACCCGCGGCCGCAATCCCGTCATCATGCGCACGCTCGACCTCCTCGGTCTCGATGCCACTTCGCGGCCGGAGCTCGCGCGTTATCGCGACTGGCCCCTGCGCAATGTGGCAGGAACGCTGGTGGGCGAAGTCAAAGCAGAATTCGAACTGGAGATCCTATGACAGACAACAGGAAGCATGCGGCAGGCAGCAGGAACGCATCACGACCGGCGGTGGCACTTCTCGTCTGCTGCCTGCTGTCGGCTGCCTGCTGCCTCGGATGCAGGACGGTCGGCGTTTCGCGGACTGCAAACGGGTTCGCCGAAGTGTCGCCGATGATCGCGGCGGAGATGATTCTCGATTCGAATCAGGTCGTCGTCCTCGACGTCCGCACGCCCGAGCAGTTCCGCGGGCCCGAAGGCCACATCGGCGGCGCGCTGAGTGCGCCCTTCGACAGCATCGAGCGGCAGCTGCCCGAGCTGCTCCCCTATCAGAATCAGACCGTGCTCGTGTATGGCGAGACGTCGAACGACGGAGCTCTCGCGGCGAGGCTGCTGACCGTCGCCGGATTCCGCAATGTCGTCCACATCAACGGCGGTATGCAGGCATGGATTGAACGCGGATACCGCGTTGTTAACTCGCGATAGTTGCCTCACTTCAGTTCGAAGGAACTCCCAATGAAGAAGCTGCTGCTGGCCATTGCGATGGTCTCTCTTCCGATGTATGCCCAGGTGAGCGATACGACCGCGCTCACGCGCTGGGCCACGAAGGCGCTGACGAAGTGCCCCGATTCCAAAGTCACGGTCGAAGAAGTCAAGGCGCCGCTGGTGCCTGCGAACTTCAAGGTCTTCACCGTCACGCAGACCTCGAGCGACAAGAACTGCGGCGGACAGAAGTACCTGCTCTACTCGCCCGCCACGGGACAGATTCTGATGGGCACGGTGATTCCGCTGCCCGCCGATTCGCGCCCCGCGGAGGTGCGAGTCACGGAGACGTCGAGCGAGCTGCTGAAGACCGACGTGAAGACGACGATCAATCCGTTTCCGCTGCCGGACGGACTCAAGTCGCTATCGATCACGAAGCAGACGGACTACGGCCCGTTCGCCTATCACGGGTTCATCGATCAGGGGCAGCACTTCCTGATCATCGCGCCGCGCGGAAACATCAAGGACGAGCCGGCGAAGATGCTGCGCGACTCACTCCAGATCCAGAACGGAGTGCGCCGCGGCAAGGCAACGTCGAAAGTCGAGATCATCGAGCTCTCCGATTTTCAATGCCCGACCTGCGGCCGCGCGCACAAAGTTGTCGAGCCTCTCATCGAGAAAGCTCTCGGCAAGATCAGCTACATCCGCATGGATCTCCCGCTCTTCGAGCATCACGAGTGGTCGATCTATGCCGCGATGGGCGCGCGCGCCATTCACAAAGTCGCCCCCGCGAAGTACTGGAGCTACGTCAATTTCGTCTTCGGCGATCAGGAAGCGATCGGCAAGCAGAAGTTCGATGACGTGCTCAAGCACTTCTGCGAAGACAGCGACATCGACTGGAAAGCGGTCGAGAAGATCTATCGCGATCCGAAGGAGAAGGCGCTGCTGCTCGAACAGGTCAGCCGCGCATTCGACAACGGAATCGTCTCGACGCCGACCTACATCGTGAACGGTCAGATGATCGGCTTCGGTCCGGAAGGAAAGTTCACGATCGACACGATCAAGGCAGCGATCGCAAGCGCGAAATAGTCGGGGCGCTGGGAGCTGAGGCGCTGGGATACTGGGTGTGAATCCACCCAGAGCCCGCTGCTTCAGCACCCCAGCACCCTCGGTACTTACCTCACGCGCGCCTCATCGGCGCTGCCCATCGAACCCGACGGCCAGCGGTATTCGTACGCACGGCGGATGTACTGCGAGTCACGGTCGAAGTCGGTCCCGTAGTCTTCACGCAGACGCGACTCGAGATCGCCATTCCATGTCGGATATTGCGAGCGATAGTGGCGGTTCGCGGCATGGCCGAAGCGAAAAGCGGGCTCGTGCTTCTCGAACGCGTCCGCCCCTTCCGTCGCCTGGCGAATCGTGTCGCCTACGTCCTGACCGAGATCAGGCGCCGTCTTCGAGCCGAAGTCATGCTTGGTCTGCTCCCAGTCGTTACGAAACGCCTGCCGTACGTTGTTCCACGCACTGTCATGCTCGCTGTACCACGAGGGTCGATTCATTCGTCTAGTCCTCCTTTGTGTGATGCCACACAAAGGAAGGAGAGCAAGACGCGAGCCGAAGGACGATCGACTAGTGACGAGTGATGAGTGACGAGTGTTGAGTGATGAGACTAGTCGCTCGTCACTAGTCGCTCGTCACTAGTCACTCATCACTAGTCACTCATCACTAGTCACTCATCACTAGTCACTCATCACTCGTCACTCATCACTAGTCACTCGTCACTGCCTAGAACCCCACCGACACCTTCGCGGCGTAGCTCCGCTGTTCGGCCTGGGTCACCTGCAGTACGATCTTCGGCACGAGCAGCGAGATGCGGACGCCTGCCGTATAGCGATTGATGCTGCCCTTGTTCTGCAGGTTGAAGTTGATCGTGTCGATCGATCCCTTCGCGTCGTAGCGCATGCGTCCCACGGACGCGAACGGCATCAGCGGGCCGAACCCTTTGCTGATGTAGGCCTCGACGCCATACGTCTTGAGCTTGAACACATCGACGCCGCTCAGCTTCGAGTAGACGCCGCGCAGCGACACTTCCGGCGTCGCCACCGTCCCGCGCACGAGCGGGACATCCATCGCGCCGCCGTAGGTCTTCGCCCCCGTGTTGTTGATCTTGGCGTAGGAAGCGGAAAGCGTCCCGCCGCCGTAACCCTTCGACACGATGATGCGCGGCACGCCGACATACCCGCCGCTCACGGTGATGTCCTTCGACACGGAGTTCTTCCAGTACGAAGCCTTGTCGTCGATATGCACGAGGTTCGCGCCGATGCCGGCATCGAAGTGCAGCAGTCCCGACGCGCGCGCCGGAGCGATCGGATCGGCATAGATGCCTTGTGCGATGAGCCGCGAGAACGTCGCGAAATCATCCGGCGTGATCACCGGCTTGAACTTGATGTCGTCCGCCGCGCGCAACGGCGTCACGGCCAGCAGCGTCAGAAGAGCTGCGAGATGTAGTCGTTGCTGAGAAGAAAACCCGCGGGCGTAAAGGCGACGCGCGATCCCGCCCGCCGCAACCACCCCTCGCGCAATCCACGATCCGTCCATTCCACTGCCTCCTGTCCGCAGAGCTCAATGATCTCTTCATAGTGTATCCCGCGGCTCTGCCGCAACTGCAGAAAGAGCAGCTCATGCCGCCTCTCGTCCGCGCTCAGCTCTTCACTGAACTCCTCGGCGTGCACGGGATCGGCGATGTAGCGATGGATGTCGCGCGTGTTCGCGAAGCGCCGCTCGGCGAGGAACGAGTGCGCGCCGATCCCGAGCCCGAGGTAGGGCTCGCGCCGCCAGTAGCGCAGGTTGTGCTGCGATTCCTCCCCCGCCCGCGCGAAGTTGCTGATCTCATACTGCTCGAGCCCTGCGCGCGCGAGCGTCTCCACGGCTTCCAGGTAGAGGCGCGCAACGTCATCCTCTTCAGGAAGGGTCGTGCGGCCGCGCGCCACCTGCACCTGCAACGGCGTCTTCTCGTCGAGGTCGAGCATGTAGAGCGAGAGATGTCCCGCGCCGAGCGCGATGGCTTCATCGAGCGACGCGCGAAAAGACTCGATCGTCTGCCGCGGGAGACCGAGGATGAGATCGAGGTTCGTGCGGAAGCCGGATGCCACGGCTCTCCGCACCGCATCACGCGCGGCATTCGCATCGTGAATGCGGCCGATCTGCCTCAGCTCGTCGTCGTTGAACGACTGCACACCGATCGACAGGCGGTCGACTCCCATCGCCTGCCATCGCGCGATCGCCTCGTCGTCGATGTCCTCGGGATTTGCCTCGAGTGTGAATTCGCGCAGCCGGTTGCCGCCACGAAGTGCGGACGAGACCTCCGCGCTCCTTCTCGTCCGCGACGGTGTTCCCCCGCCGAAGTACAACGTGTCGAGCTCGCCGACTGGCTGTCTTGCTTCGATCTCACGCAGCAGCGCATCGACGTACTGATCCTCGAGCGCCATGTTCGTACTGATGACGAACGGGCAATAGGCGCAATGCGTCGCGCAGAACGGAAGATGGACATAGGCGCCCAGCGATGCGTGCTGACGCGGGCTCGAGGGCTCCGGCGGAGGGGGACCATCCATTCGCGCAGATTATGAGGGCGTTTCTCACCATGCGCCCGCGAGCCCCGCGCAAGCGCGTACCCTATAATTTGATCGCAATGTCGGATACGCCCGCCCCCGCTTCCCGCCGGCCGCGACTGCTGTGGACGCTACTCGGCGCGATGGTCATCGTCGCCCTTCTGCCGCTGCTCGTGTCGCACTGGTTTCTCATCGGCATCAATCGCGACTCGCTCGAAACACTCGAGCGGAAGTACCTCACCCGCTCCGCCGTGGGCATCGCCACCGACGTTCAGAACATCCTGCTCAACAACACGCAGCAACTGACGAAGGTCGCCGGCAGCATTCGCATCATGAAGAAGGCGCTGCCGCCGGGCGGCGATCCCTTCACGTATGCCGCGGAGACGAACTGGATTACGGACTACCTGACGCCGGACAGCGATCTGCTCGCGCTGCGTCTGCTCAACAGCGCCGGCGCAGGAGCCGAGGCGAAGCCGGCCGGACTCGATCCGGCGGTGCAGCAGGAGATGACGACCGCGCTCGACATCGCCAACAAAGGGCAGACGTACACGGGCGCGTTCCAGCACATCACGTCGGTGAATCAGCCGGCGATCGTCGTCGCCGTTCCGGTCATCGACGAAGGCAGAGTGATCGGCGCCGTCGAAGGGCTGATCAGCCTGAAGCGCATCAGCGATCACATTCGCGACGAAGGAAAGGGCGATGTCACTGCATTCATCGTCGATCGAAGCGGCAAGGTGCTGATGCACAGCGAGCCGAGCGTCGACGTGCAGCGCCCCGACTTTTCGTCTCTCAAGATCGTCCAGGAGTTCAAGAAGAACCCGTTGCGGCTGACCGAGTCCTACACCGACCGGCAGGGCGGCCGCGAAATGAAGATGCTCGGCACCGTCGCACCGGTCGGACGTCCCGACTGGGGCGTCGTCGTACAGAAGCCGGAAGAGAAGGCCTATGCGTCGGTGAGCAAGATGATCCGGGCGACCGTCGAATCGAGCGGACTCGCGCTGCTGTTCGCGATCATCGTGGCGGTGATCTTCGCCTCCGGCATCGCGCGGCCGATCCGGCTTCTCGCCGAGCGGACCGCGGAGATCGCGCGCGGCAATTACCAGCAGCGCGTCGAGCTGAAGACGCACAACGAGATCGGCGAGCTCGCCACGAACTTCAACTCGATGTCGACGGCGATCGAACATGCCGTCGAGCAGTTGAAGAAGGCCGCGAACGAAAATCACCTCCTCTTCATCAACTCCGTCCGCATGCTCGCCGCGGCGATCGACGCGAAGGACCCGTATACGCGCGGCCACTCCGAGCGCGTGGCACGCTACTCGATCGGCATCGGAAAACACCTCAACCTTTCCGAGAAGGAGATGCGCAATCTCCGCATCTCGGCGCTGCTGCACGACGTCGGCAAGATCGGCATCGACGACCGCATCCTCCGCAAGCCGGGTGCGCTCAGCGATGACGAGTTCGAGGTGATGAAGGGACATCCGGCGAAGGGAGCCGCGATCATGAGCGGCGTCGCGCAGTTGATCGACATCATCCCCGGGATGAAGTACCACCACGAGAAGTGGAGCGGCGGCGGTTATCCCGACGGCATCGAGGGGGATGAGATCCCGATGCAGGCGCGCATCGTGGCGATCGCCGACACGTTCGACGCGATGACGACCAACCGCCCCTATCAGAAGGCGATGGAAGTGAACTACGTCGTCGACAAGATCAAGAGCTTCGCCGGCACGCGCTTCGACCCGAAGGTCGTGGAGGCATTCGTGCAGGCCGTGAAGCGGGGCGACATCCAGATCGAAGAGCAGGTGCGAGGCGCGGCCTGATTTCCATCGACTCCGCAGAATTCAGAATGCCTGCGACGCGGCCACGGTCCTTTTTCATTTTCGCGTTTCTACTCCTTGCGACCCTTCCCCTTTTCGGCGCAACCGATCCTCTCGCCGCGCAGCGCAGGTCGGTCGCGGCCCTGCTCCGCGGCGAGCCTGACGCAGCGTTGCAGCAGCTCGGCGGAATGCCGACCAGCGGCTCCAGCGCACCCGAGGTCGAGAACCTGAAGGGTCTGGCGCTGATGATGCGCGGGGATGCGCGAGCGGCGCTTCCCTTCTTCGAGAAGGCGCTGCCGCTGGAGGCCGCGCGCTTCAATCGCGCCGTCGCGCTCCTCAAGCTCGGCCGCTATGCCGATGCGTCGGCGGAATTCGTCAAGCTCTACGGCGACGGGAAATCGACGCTGCGAGCTTCCGCCGCCTATCACAACGCGCTCGCCCTCGATGCCCTCCGGAAACCGGACGAGGCGATCACGTGGCTCACGCGTGCACTCGACGCCGATGCCGCGTTCGACTCCGCACTCCTCTACCTCGGCGTGCTGTATGAGCGCGGCGGCGACATGCAGGCCGCCGGCAAAGCCTACAAGCAATTCCTCGATCGCCATCCGGCTTCGACGGTGGCAATGCTACGCTTCGGAGTCGCAGCACAACGAGCCGGCCACAACGATGTGGCCCGCACGTATTTCGGCAAGATCGTTTCGACCGCGCCCAACTCCGCGGAAGCCGCGGAGGCGCGGATGTATCTCGAGATGTGGGAGTGACCGGCTTCGAATGGCGTTTCACGGAATCCTCGCCCAACTGCTCAGCTCCATCCCCGGCTCGATCGCCGCAATCTTCGTCGATTGGGAGGGAGAGACGGTCGCCCTGATCACGGCGCACGATCTCGAGCAGGACGAGCTCAAGGCGCTCAGCGCCTATCAGGTGATTTTTCTGACGCAACTTCGCAATCTCTGCCGCGACCTCGAGGTCGGCACGCCGCAGCGTTTCAAGGTGGATTTCGAACGGCGCAAGGTCCTCACCTGCGACGTGCGCGACGGATACTTCCTCGTGATGCTCGCCGACGCCGAGGCCAACGAAGGGCGCGCATGGCATCACCTAGAGCGATGCAGGCTGGACCTGCTCGAGGAGATGTAGCCGCTCCATGCTCGCCATCCTCCTCGCTGCAACGCTCTCCACTGCGATCCGGGCTCACATGACGTTCCTCGCCGACGACCTTCTCGAAGGGCGCGGCATCGGCACGCGCGGCTATGACCTCGCGGCCCGCTATGTCTCCTCCCAGTTCGAGGCGGCCGGTCTCAACACTTCACTGCAGCAGGTGCCGTTGCGCCGTGCCGAGCTGATTCCGGAAGAGAGCTATGTGGAACTGATTCGCGCGAACGGCGAGCGCACCCTCCTCGCGGCGGGGAAAGACTGCATCATGGCCGGCGATTTTCGCGGCGTGACCGACGTCGAAGCGCCGCTCGTCTACGCCGGCTTCGGCCTCACCGCCGCGAATCATCATCACGATGACTACGCAAATCTCGACGTCGCCGGAAAGATCGTCGCCGTGAAAGGTGGCGCGCCGGCGTCCTGGGCGACGGAGGAGCGTGCGCACTGGGCGAGCACGAAGGGTGAGAATGCCGCGAAGCACGGCGCGATCGGCATCATCCGCATCTGGACCGATGAAGACGAGTCGTTCGGCGTGTGGGATGCGACCGTCCGCTCCTACTCCGACATCGGTACGTTCGCGTGGCTCGACGGGGAAACGCCGCGGCCTTTCCTCCCGCAGTTGCGCGGCACGGCGTGGATCTCACCGCAGGCTTCGACCAATCTTCCGCCGCGCGTGCGCATCGTGAATCACAGCAGGATGAGCAACGTGCAGAGTGCAAACGTCGTCGGCATTCTTCCCGGGTCGGACCCTGCGCTTCACAACGAATACGTCGTCATCTCCGCGCACCTCGATCACCTCGGCATCGGCGTTCCGGTGCACGGCGACGCGATCTACAACGGCGCAGTCGACAATGCCTCGGGGGTCGCTGCGCTGATCGAGCTCGCACGGATGTTTGCGGCGGCTCCGCCGCGGCGGTCGATGCTGTTCGTGGCGTTTACCGGCGAAGAGCCGGGCCTGATCGGCTCGGACTACTTCGCGCAGAACCCGCCCGTGCAGCGCGAGACGATCGTCGCCGACATCAACATCGACGGCCTTTCGATGTGGCCCTTCGATTCGCTCTTCGCGCGCGGCGCTGACCACTCCTCGCTGAAGAAGAACCTCGCCGCCGCCGGTGAGCCCTTCGTGCCCGACCCATTTCCGGCGCAGGCGGGATTCGTCCGCAGCGATCAGTTCTCGTTCGTGCGCATCGGCGTGCCGTCGATGATTCTCGGCGCGGAACGGAGCGGCGAGGCGCGATCGATCGCGCTCGACTGGCTGCGCACGCGCTACCACCGCCCGTCGGATGACATGACGCAACGCCTGGACTTCGACGCCGCCGCGCGCTTCACGACGGCGATCTACCGCATCGCCGAGGCCGTCGCGCAGCAGGATGTGCGGCCGAAGTGGAATCGCGGAGATTTCTTCGGAGCGCGGTTCGGTACGGCACTGACACGCGAGTGAACCGGAACGCGAGCTTCGTCACGATGTGCGGACGAGACGTCCGCACCCCACCCCATCGTCATCCCGAGCGGACGAAATGAACTGACGTGGGGCGCGGACGTCCTCGTCCGCGGGCCGCTGCCGTCGAGGCAGCGGTGCCCTTGTGCTTCGTCACAATGTGCGGACGAGGCGTCCGCACCCACTTACGCCTCTTCGAGCGCTTCGAGGTTCGAGAGGATCGACTCGATGCGAGTCCGGATCTCTCCCCGCTCCCGCTGAAAGCGATCGTGTTCTTCTTCGAGCGCCGAAAGACGATCCGAAGTTCCCTCGGCCGCTTCCAGCTTCGCCTTCAGCGCATCCCGTTCGCGCCGCAGCTCCTGAATCAGCGACACGGCGCGCTCCACCCGCTCGTTCAGTTTCGCCAGAATCTCTGCTTCTTCCGTCCCTGCAAGGGACATCTGCTCTTCTTTCGTATTTTTCTTCATAGTAGTTTCACCGGTAAGAGCTCCGCCACACTGGACGTCAGTCGGTGATGCGCCTCGCTGACTTCTTCCTGCGTCAGCGAACGATCGAACGCCTGATACCACATGCCGAGCGTCGTTTTGATTACGTTCTCCTCCCCTTCCGGCTCGAAGCGATCGCGCAGACCGACCTCGTGCAGGAACGGGATCTCGAGTCTTCGAATGGTGTTGAGGATCGTTCCGTACTCCAGCTCGCGGGCGTGCGTCATGGCCATGATCATCGGCACTCCCGGATAGCGCGAGACCTGCGTCATGCGCCACGAGCCCGTCGACTCGAGAAGTGCTTCGAGATCGATTTCCGCAGCGACGACTTCGCCCTTGATCCCGAAACGCTGGAGCAACTCATGTCCAAGAAAACCTGCGGATGCGATGCGGTGGTCGCCATGGAACGCCGCGGCACGCTGGCCGGCGCGATACCAGCGATCGTCGGACGCTGCGAACTCCAGTGAGACATGCATCCGTTCCGCGATCTGTTCCACGACGCCTTTCGCATCGAAGAAGTCGATCGCGCGCTTCGCGTCGCCCCAGAACGTGCCCAAGCTCCCATAGAGCACGAGCGCGACGCGATGCCGTTCCCTCACTCCGCCGTCCGCGGTGCGGTGATAGGTGCGGCCCACCTCGAACAGCGCGCCATCGCGCGTTCCGTAGGAGCGATTGAACGCCGCAGTCTCGAGCAGCCCCGGCAACAGCGACAGCCGCATCGATGCGATGTTCTCCGTCAAGGCGTTGGTGATGCTGATCGGTTGCTCGTCGGAGACGAGCGCATTCGCCTCCGCATGGATGAACGAGTAGGTGACGACCTCAGAAAGTCCTGAGCCGATGAGCAGATCGCGCACGCGGTCCTCGGCTTCCGCGATCGGATTCTCGTGAACGTCGCCCGTCGTGATGCGAGGCAGCGTCGCCGGCACGTTGTTCAGACCGAAGAAGCGAAGCACTTCTTCGACGAGATCCATCTCTTCATGAATGTCGCCGCGCGACACCGGCACGATGACCTCGAGATCATCGCCCGACATCGCCGCCTCGAAGCCGAGCCGCCGGAAGAGCTCCAGCGCGTAGCCGATTCCGACGGCGCCTCCCGATTGCTCCTTCAACTTCGCCGCGCGAAGACGCAGCGTCTTCGGCTGAATCTCTTTCGCGATGACATCGATCAGATCTCCGGCCGTTCCTCCGGCGAGCTCCAGGATGAGCCGTGTGGCGAGCTCGATCACCTCGGGGCCGTTGTTCGGATCGACGCCACGCTCGAAGCGGTACGACGCATCGGTCTTCACACCGAGGCGGCGCGCGGTACGGCGGATGACGGACGGCGTGAACGCAGCGCATTCGAGCAGCACGTTCTTCGTCGTCTCGCGGATCTCGCTCTCGAATCCGCCGATGATGCCGCCGAGGCCGATGGGATGGCGGCTGTCGGAAATGACGCACGTCTGCTCGTCGATCGAGCGCGTCACATCATCGAGGCACTTGATCGCCTCTCCCTTCCTGCCGCTGCGCACGATGATCGTCGCGTCGTTGATCCGGTCCAGGTCGTAGGCGTGCATCGGATGGCCGAGCGCGAGCATGACGTAGTTCGTAACGTCGACGACGTTGTTGATCGGGCGGAGTCCGACGGCCTCGAGACGGCGCTGCATCTTCGGTGACGAGGGCTTGATCGTGATGCCGCGAATCGCGCGCGCCGTGAAGCGCGTGCACATCTCAGGCGCGTCGATTCGGATCGTGTACGACAGCCGCCCCCGGCTGTCGTCCGAGGGCGGGACAGGCGAGGGCGGGACAGGCGAGGGCGCCTGTCCTACACTGGTTCTGCCCAGCGCGGCGGCCAGCTCTTTGGCCATCCCGGCGTGCGACATCGCATCGATGCGATTCGTCGTGATCTCGGCGTCGACGACGGTGTCGTCGCCGTGGCGCTCCATCGCTTCGATTGCGTGCCCGATCTCGGTCATCCTCACCGACAGTTGCTCGTCGGTGATGTCCGAGAGGTCGACGTAATCGCTGAGCCAGTCGCGCGAGAGTTTCATGGGACGCGGATTGTAGCCGAGAGCACGGCATCCGCGGCGTCGTGGGGATTGTTCCGCTTGCGCAGCACGTCGTCCAGCATCGACTCATACGCCTCGCGCGACATCGCGCCGCCGATGACGTGCTGCATGAACTTCTCTTTCAACTGCGTCTCGATGCGGATGCGGACGCGCTCGCGGTTGCGCCGATCGAGCTCGCCCGACTCCGCGAGATAGCCGTAGTGCTTTTCAATCGCGGCGTCGAGATCCTCGATCCCTTCGTTCTTCGACGCGACGGTCTTCACGATCGGCGGGATCCAGTCGCCGTGCTCTTCCACCAGCGACATCATCATCGTCACTTCCGTGACCGTTTTGTCCGCGCCGGGACGATCGGCCTTGTTGACGACGAAGATGTCGCCGATCTCCATGATCCCGGCCTTGATCGCCTGAATGTCGTCGCCCATGCCGGGCACGAGCACGACCATGTTGGTCTGCACGGTGCGAATGACTTCGACTTCATCCTGGCCGACGCCAACCGTTTCGACGAGAACGACGTCGAAGCCGGCGGCATCGAGCAGATCGACGACATCGTTGGTCGCCTTCGCCAGCCCGCCGAGAAAACCGCGCGTCGCCATCGAGCGGATGAAGACGCCGCGATCGGTGTAGAGATCCGCCATGCGAATGCGATCGCCGAGAATCGCGCCGCCGGTGAACGGCGAGGTCGGATCGACGGCGATGATGCCGACGCGCTTCCCCTGGCGGCGATAGTGTTTCGCAAGCGACGCGACGAGCGTCGACTTGCCCGCACCCGGGGAACCGGTGATGCCGATGATGCGCGCACGGCCGGTCTGCGGATAGATGTCCGCCAGGAGGCGTGCCGCGGCAGCATCGTCGCGCTCGACGAGCGAGACGGCTTTCGCCAATGCGCGATAGCGGCCGCTCGTAATCTCTTCGGAGAGTCCCATCGGGAGTCTTCTGCTGCTACCCCAGCAAGTTCCGCGCGATCACGAGTCTCTGAATCTCGCTCGTCCCTTCGCCGATCGTGCACAGCTTCACGTCGCGGTAGTACTTCTCCGCGGGGAAGTCCTTGATGAATCCGTAGCCGCCAAAGATCTGCACGCCCTTTTCGGTCGCACGCACCGCGACTTCCGACGCGTACAGCTTCGCCATCGCGGAGAACTGCGTGACGCGCTCGCCGGCATCCTTCATCATCGCGGCGCGATAGGTCAGGAGACGCGCGGCGTCGATCTCGGTCGCCATGTCCGCGAGCATGAATCCGATCGCCTGGAACTGCGCGATCGCCTGTCCGAATGCGGTGCGCTGCTTGGCGTAATCACGCGCAGCCTCGTACGCACCGCGCGCGATGCCGATCGCGAGCGCCGCGATGGAAATGCGGCCGCCGTCGAGAATCTTCATCGCGTCGATGAACCCATAGCCGATCTTGCCGAGGACGTTGGCGGATGGAACACGGCAATCTTCGAGGACGAGCTCCGCGGTGTCCGACACGCGCATGCCGAGCTTGTTCTCTTTCTTCCCCGGACGAATGCCTTTGCGGTCCATCTCGACGGCGAACGCCGTGATGCCGTGCTTCTGGTCGCTCTTGTCGGTCACAGCGAGGACGACCGAGATGTTGGCGTAAGTCGCGTTGGTGATGAAGTTCTTCGTGCCGTTGAGCACCCACTCATCGCCGTCTTTCACCGCGATCGTGCGCATGCCCGAGGCATCGCTGCCCGAGCCGGGCTCGGTGAGCCCCCAGGCTGCGATCCATTCGCCGCTCGTCAGCTTCGGCAGCCACTTCTTCTTCTGCTCTTCGTTGCCGGCGAGATAGATGTGGCCCGTGCCGAGCGAGTTGTGCGCCGCGACGCTGAGCCCGAAGCCGCTGTCGACGACGCCGAGCTCCTCGATCACGTTTGCGTAATCGATGTACGAGAGACCTGCGCCGCCGTACTCCTCCGGAATCGTGACGCCGAGCATTCCCAGCTCGCCGGCAGCCTTGAACTTGTCGACCGGGAAGTGCTGCGCTTCATCCCATTCCAGCAGCTTGGGCTTGATCTCGCTCTCGGCGAAATCCTTCACCATCTGCTTGATCTGCTTCTGCTCGTCGCTCAGGCGGAAATCCATCTCGGAACTCCTAAGAAATTGGGGATCTACGGTAGGCGGCGCGCATTCTAGCAGAAGGGAATCAGGGCTATCCTCGATTCGAATGGATCGCTTCGGAATCATCGTGCTGCTGGCGGCGTCTGCGCTGGAGCTGCGGGCACAAGTCTCCGCACCTCATTGGCGCGGCAACGGGCGCGCGTGGCGGCACGACGTGCCATGTCTCGCCACCGTGGCACCGCTGCATGACTGCGTTGAAATGCGCGGCGGCCGGCGCGTGTGCCGGCATCACCTTTCCGAAGAGGAGGCGGATGAGATCACGATCGAGCAGGGCAGCCTCGTGCTCCATCGCTGGAAGATCGATGTCGGTCTCGCCGGCGGAGACGATTCGGGCGGGCACTTCTATCGCGCCGATCTCGACGGCGATGGCGCACCGGAGCTGATCCTCACGACGCTCGAGGCGGTGAGCAACGGATACGCGATTCAGACGGTTCAGATCGACGTCATCGACGGGCACGACGCGGCGATGGGACCACTGCACTTCGAGGTCGAAGACTTCGATCCGCAAATCTCTTTTCTGCGTGCGCCACACAGCAGGCAATGCAGGCTGTTTGCAACGGAGTGGCGATGGAGCATCGACAGGAAACGCGGCTGGGGCCATTACCTGGTGGGCGAATGGCTCGACTATCACGCGGGTGAACTGCGTCACACCACGGCGCGTCCGGTCCTCGCCCGGAGACGTCTCTTCAGTTTCCAGCGCGCGATGGCGCGCGGCAACATCTATGACTGGCTCCGCGATTCACGAGCCGAGGCACTTCCTGCCTCGCCGCCTGACCACGAAGGGCAGGATGCGAAGATCAAGGTCGTGCGGGGTGCCGTTCAATCATTCGACGGTTCGACGGTCTTCATCCGGACCGGCTCCATCGTGCAGCCTCTCGCTGCCGGCACCATTCGCGTCATCGACGGCCGCACCGGCCGTCTCTTTCCAGCCGCGTACCACCCCCCGTCGCGGCAGTTCGATCACAAGCACGTCGTAATCCGCTCGCGAGGCTGGCCGCCTGAACAATATTCCGAAGTTCTGATCCGCGTCATACACTGATGCGATGAAACGCCTGCTTTCCCTCTCTCTCCTGCTCGTCTCGCCGCTGCTGTTCGCGCAACAGAACATGAAGAAGATGCCGCAGAACGGCACGCCGAAGAGCGGATTCCGCTCGGAGTTCCTGGGCGATCTCGACGACGTGCAGAAGAAGATCCTGGATCTCGCGAAGGCCGTCCCTGCCGAAAAATATTCGTGGCATCCGGCGGAGGGTGTCCGCTCCGTGAGCGAGGTCTACATGCACATCGCCGGCGGCAACTACTTCCTCGCCACCTTCCTCGGCGTCAAGCCGCCGGAGGACATGCCGCAGGACCTCGAGAAGATCACGGACAAGAAGGAAGTGCTCGCCGCCCTGCAGAAGTCATTCGATCACGTGCGGACGATCATGAAGAACACGAGCGACGCCGATTTGGAAAAACCGGTGAAGCTGTTCGGCCACGACACGACGCAGCGCGGCGTCTTCGTCACGATGCTCAATCACATGCACGAGCACCTCGGCCAGTCGATCGCATACGCGAGAATGAATGGCGTGGTGCCTCCCTGGTCGAAGTGAATGGGACAATGGGACCTATAGGACCTATGGGACCTATGGGTGGACCGCCTATAGGTCCCATAGGTCCTATAGGTCCCATAGTCCCATCCCCTCCCTCACCGCCCATACCGCGCCGCATACTCCGGCACTTCCATCGAGCAGCGGGCATCCGTCACTGGCTCTGCGGGCGTGAGGTTCAGCGGAATCACTCCGGCCCAGATGGGTAGCGCGTAATCCTCCTCGTCATCGACAGGGCCGCCGGTGCGGATCTTCGCGGAGGCTTCGGTGATCGGCAGGGAGAGCACGAGCGTCTGCCTGAGCTCGACCTCGTTTGGCGGGCGCACGTCTTTGGAGCGGCCGCGGCAGACGTGCTCCACGAGCGCATCGAGCGCGCGCAGTTTCTCCTCGCGATCGCTCACCTCGGCCGCGGTGCCGAAGACGACGGCGGAGCGATAGTTCATCGAGTGATGAAATGCGGAGCGGGCCATGACGAGGCCGTCGAGGAGCGTGACGGTCACACAGGTCTGAACCCCATTGCGCAGATTGCGCAGGAGGCCGCTGGCGGGCGAGCCGTGGAAGTAGAGCCGGTCGCCATCGCGCCAGTGAATCGTCGGGATGACGACCGGACGGTCGTGAAGCACGAAGCCGGCGTGACAGATGAGCGCCTCGTCGAGGATCCGGTGAATCGTCTCCGCGTCATAGGACGCGCGCTGGGGCAGGCGGCGGACGGTGGTGGCGGGAGTCTGGAGGGATGCGCTCATGATGGCTCCTTGTTTTCCATACATTGTTCTAGTACAATCTTCACTCAGTGCCAGCACAAAATTACCTCAGCGGCGATTCCGCCGTCAACATCGCCCACTCCGTGGAGAGTGCCGTCGCCTCCGGCCGCGCCGCCGGCGGCTCGCTCCTCCCGCCCGTGCGCACCGCCGCGGTGCAGCTCGGAGTCAGCCCGGCAACGGTCGCCGCCGCCTACCGGATGCTCGCCCAGCGCGGCGTCGTCATCGCCGACGGGCGCCGCGGCACCCGCATCCGCCATGCGCCGCCGATCGCGCTGCCGCCGCCCGCGCCGCTGCCGGAATCGGTTGTCGACCTCGCAGGAGGCAACCCTGACCACGCGCTGCTCCCTCCCCTGCCGCGTCTCGCGCACGAGCAGCGGCTCTATCGCGATGACCTCAACGATCCACGGCTCCTCGCGCTCGCGCGGGAACAGTTCGAGCGCGATGGAGTGCCCGCAAAACACCTCGCGGTCGTCAGCGGCGCACTCGACGGTGTGGAGCGCGTACTGCGCGAGCACCTGCGTCCCGGCGACCGCGTCGCGGTCGAGGATCCGTCGTTCACCGGCGTGCTCGATCTCCTCAGCGCGCTGGCTCTAGTTCCGATTCCAGTCGCTGTAGACGATCAGGGCATGCTCGCTGCGCCGCTCCGCAAGGCGCTGGCCGGCGGCGCGCGCGCTCTCGTCGTCGCGCCGCGTGCGCAGAATCCGCTGGGCGCAGCGATCACTCCGTCACGCGCCCGTGAACTGCACAGGATTCTGGGCAGTCACCCGGACGTCCTACTCATCGAAGATGATCACGCCGGCCCCATCGCCGGAGCGCCCTACGTCACGCTCGCGACGCCGAGGCGAGAACGCTGGGCCGTTGTCCGCTCGGTGTCGAAGTCTCTCGGTCCCGATCTTCGCGTCGCGCTGCTCACCGGCGACGCCGCGACCGTCGCCCGCGTCGAAGGACGCCAGACCCTCGGCATCCGCTGGGTGAGCCACATCCTGCAGCGCACGGTCGTCGCCCTCTGGCGCGACCGCAAGACATCGCAACTGCTTCGCCGCGCGGAAGCCGCCTATACCGCGCGCCGCCAGGCGCTCATCGAAGCGCTCCGCCAGCGCGGCATCGAAGCGCACGGCAACTCGGGCCTCAACGTCTGGGTTCCTGTGCCCGAAGAGGCGGCGGTGGTGCAGGCGATGATGCGCGCCGGCTGGGCCGTACAGGCCGGCGAGCGATATCGCATCGCGACGCCTCCAGCGATCCGGATCACGATTTCGTCGTTGAAAGATCCGCGCAAAGTAGCGGATGATCTCGCCGCAATCATCCAGCCGAGAGTGAGGGTTTCCAGCGGCGCATGACCGCCTCATCGCTCCTGTTGTTCATCGCCATGTCCATCGTGCTCGACTTCACGCCGGGCCCGGCGGTCATGCTCGTCGTATCCCAGGCGATGCGCCACGGATTCGGCGCCGGCGTGAGGTCGGCGCTCGGAATCCTGAGCGCGAACATGACCTACTTCGTCCTCTCTGCGGCGGGCCTCGGCGCGATTCTGCTCGCATCGCGCAAGACCTTCGAAGTCGTCCGCTGGGGCGGCGCCGCCTATCTCGTCTATCTCGGTATCCGCATGCTCCTCTCGCGGAAGCGCGATGCGGAAGAAGCGCCGGCGATCGCCAGGCCGCGCTCCTACGTCAACGGACTCGTCACGCAGTTCGCGAATCCGAAAGCGATCGTCTTCTTCACCGCGCTGCTGCCGCAGTTCATCGATCCACACACGAACGTCGCGCGGCAATTCCTTCTGATCGGGATCCTCTCGATCGTGATCGAGTTCCCCGTCCTCATGACCTACGCGTTCCTCGGCGATCGCGGAAGGCGGCTCGCGTCGCACATGCACTGGATCGAGCGCTGCGCCGGCGCGCTGCTCGTGACCGCAGGCCTCAAACTCGCCGCCACGCGCGCGTGAGCTAAACGGTAATCCCCTCGCGCACGAACATCCCGGGCTTGTACGCCGTGATCTTGCCCGTGAACGCCGACGCTGCGACGGTGAGCGGAGACGCCAGCCACAACTTGCCCGGGCCGCTTCGGCCGCGGAAGTTGCGGTTGATCGCGCTCACCGTCACCTGATCGGTCGTCTCAGACACGCCCGGTCCGCAGCCGATGCACGCGCCGCATCCCGGATTGAGCACGATCGCGCCGACACGCTCGAACGTGTCGACGAGTCCGTTCTCGCGCGCGAACTTCTCCACTGCCTGCGATCCGAACTGCACGAAGAACTTCACCCCGTACGCGACGTGCACACCGTTGTCGAGCGCCTCTTTCGCGACCTGGTGATAGAAGAGGAAGTCGTCGATCTTGCCCGCGGTGCAGGAGCCCGCGTACGCGATGTCGATCGGCACCTCGCCGATCTCCGTGATCAGCGCGCCATTCGTCGGATCCGAC